>BNJT01000949.1_pt1 | contig 226729 bp, 219 predicted proteins | sample 8540491 | NCBI WGS metagenome assembly BNJT01 (sample SAMD00202455, study PRJDB9452) | human saliva metagenome | host: Homo sapiens | reverse complement strand
CCAATGAGCAAGGGGAGAAAAGAAAGAGACCTGTGGTGATTCATAGAGCGATTTCTGGGTCTTTGGAGAGGTTTATGGGCGTGATGATTGAGCATTTCGGAGGAGCGTTTCCGCTCTGGATTGCGCCAATTCAGTTCCAGATCGTTGCCAGTCGCAGAAAAGTTTAATGACTATGCGTTCCAAGTGGCTTCACAGCTCAAAAAGCTGACTTTAGAGTGAAGGTAGACGAGGGAAGCGAGAGTTTCTCCAAGAAAAATCCGTAACGCTGAAATGATGAAGGTTCCTTATATTCTCATCGTAGGAGAGAAAGAAGCATCCGCAAATGAGGGTTTCTGTGAGAGAATTTAGGGAGCAAGAAGCAGTATGTGCTTGGAGTAGAGGAGCTCATGAAGCAAGTTGAGCAGGAGAGAACACATGAGGTCATTATAGACCTCTTTTTATATTTTAGAGAAAAATTATTCTTGTTTTAATCAAATCCTTATCATCTTCCACCGCAAAAATATAAAAATATATATAAAAAAATAAAAATAAAAATATAAATTTAAAAAATGATTTAAAAATTTAAAAATGAATTTAAAAATTTTAAAATTAGTAGTTTTATTGGTACTTTTTATAGTACTAATTGTACCTCTTGTTTATCTGGTATCTCCTATTAGAGTGTCGCAGATCAAAAATTATTAGAAATAACTCCTTTAGAAATTCTTAATAATGAGAATTCTTTAGTGTCAATCCCTGTATTAATTATTATCGCTATGGCGTGGGTAATTTTGAACTTACAAATATGACTGAAGAGGTTAATTTGTTATTTTTCTAGTATATCTTTTGTTTAGAAAGTATATTAGGAATTTTCACTCTAATTTCTTCTACACAAGAGATGGGTTCTTTTTATCAACTTTATCTTTGTAGGAGTTATGATAATCTTTTTCATGAGCCTTTTGCTCATGAGAACTTGTCTTATTTGGCAGTCAAGACGGGCTGTCAAAAACTGAATGAGGGTTCCTTGTTCAGTTTTTCTTAATTAAATAAGTTCTAGTCCAATCGGGCAGTGGTCAGGAACCCAAAACTTGATCATAATGTAGCATCGTTCCGAGTTGATCTTTCATATTCTCAGAAACTCGGAAATAATCCAATCTCAGCCAACATTTCTCGGTCTTGCTCCAGCTCTATAGCTCCACCAAGTATATTTTCCTGATAAGTCTGGATTTTGGAGCCTAAAAACATCAATCAGTCAGCTTTCTTCCATTTTGTCCATTTCCGCTCTCTCAATAGGGAGAAATCAGATTGAGTTTTTCGTTTTCCTTCGGCCTAGCGATATCAATCGGACGATGGCAGATATTGAAATCCCCCGTAGTGATGACTTTTTCCCAGCTTGGATCAGTCTTTGGACTTCTTGCTGATACTCTTTGATAAAATTTAAGCTTGTAGCTGAGCATTTCGTTCCATCGGCTCTTTCTCCACCATTTGGGAAATAGATGATTGAAAAGCACAAAAATCTGATCGCTCAATCGCAGTTACCCTCCATCATCGTTCATAAGAGGACATTCAGGGAATTGGTTCAGATTTTTGGCTATTTCAAAGGCTTTTTCTGTAAAAAATCGCAGTCCCCGACATAACCGGCTCTTTCAGAGCGATGCCATACATAATCATAGTCCTGCATTGCAAATCTCAGTTCAGTTGGCATCTGATGTTCAAAGGCTTTTTACTTCCTGCAGGCAGAGAATATCTGGATTTTTCCTGTTTGATAAAATCAAGGAAACCTTTTTGAAGCACTGGCTCTGATTCCGTTTACATTTCGTGAGATAATTTTTCATAGGGAAGAATAGGGTTAAACGATGGTTTTAATATGTATTTTTCTTAGCATGAGAATGAAAATTATTTCTTCAACTATGCTCTTTTCCCTTGCTGAGCAACGCAGCTTCATTAATTTCTTTTACCTCTTCAGGATCTCAAAGAAAATAATCTTTTACTAATTGCATATTATCGTCAAACTCAAATACATAAGGAACCGCAGTTGGTAGATTTAAGCTTACAATATCGTTATCAGAAATGTTTTTGATTACTTTAATAATCCTCTGAGGCTATTTCCGTGGGCGGCAATAAGAATTTCATTTTCTGCTTGTAATGCTGGCAAAATATTCTGTTCTCGATAAGGCACAGATACGAGCAATACAGTCTTTTAAGTGATTCTGTAAGTGGTAAATCTGTTTCTGAAAACTTTCTTTATAACTGAAAGATCTTGGAAAGGAGACGAGGATCATCTTTCTCAAGTGGGGTTGGAGGGACATCATAACTTCTTCTCCAGATAGTACTCTGCTCTTCTCCGTATTTTTCTGCAGTTTCGGCTTTATTGAGGCCTTGAAGCATTCCGTAATGTTTTTCATTCAGTCTTCGACTTTTCTCTACAGGAATCCAATCTAAATTCATTTGATCTAAAACGGTATTCAAAGTTTTATTTGCTCTCTTGAGATAGGAAGTGAAGGCTTTTTGAATTGAAATCCTTTCAGCTTTGAGGAGTTGTCCAGCTTTTATTGCTTCTTCAACTCCTTTTTCAGAAAGGTCTACATCAGTTCGTCCGGTAAATCTATTTTCTTTATTTCGAATACTTTCTCCATGGCGGATTAAAACGAGTTTTTCATTATTATTTTTCACAAAGAATAAAAATCTGACTTTTTATACTGAAAAGTTGTAAGATAAGTTCAAGCTCTAGAGATTTTTAAAAATAAAAGAGAATATATAGAACCGCATATCCTCCCTTTCTGAAAGAAAAAGAAGTGATAGACTACCAAATGAAAGCCTCAAAAGCGAGAGGATTCCGAGAAGATCGGAACTATCTAATGCTCTAGGGCAATCCTAAAAGCTACAAATTAGATACTTAAAGTAAAGATTGTTTAGAAAAAGGCTTATCACCTCACCTTTACGATAGTGAGTAAAAACAAGCGAGATAAGGAACTTTTAATCATCATCTGAAACACTCAAGAGATTACCTTGCTTTTGAGGAGAACAGATCACGAATCTTTCTTTTCATCATTTATAAAGCCTCATCTGAAGTTAAGATAATAAGTTGAATCTTTTCTCAGAGCTTAAGCATAATCACGGTAGATGATCAAGCTAAAGTCCTCAAACAAAAAGCATTCTGAATACTTACTAGAGCATAACCTAGCACTTCCCCTTGAAAACAGGATTTATAGTATTTCCAAGCAAAAAGAAGGAATCCCTTTTCCCCTTTTGAAATGGGCTGAATCTTAGGAGAGAGAGCCAGATAAAATCTGATTTCTGACTTTTGTTGTTTTCAAAAAGCCGATTTTCTAAGCCGAAAGCACAAGTCCTTCGCTCAAAAACTCGCTCCTTCTAAGGAGGATATAAAATGATAACTTTTGGAGTCTATTAAAGATCACTTCATTTTCTTTTTCCTTCAAGCTCTGAAACAAAAGTTTAAAAGCCTGACAAATCACCTTTGAGAATAAACCTTTAAGAGGTTATTTCTTGATGACAGTATTATATTCAGAAATGAAAAATTACAAATTTTTGATGACTTTTTGATCAAAAGTTTTATAGCTTGAGAATTATGATTTCTGAGATTAAAAATTTCCTCCTTGAAAAATCAGCTTTTTCTATTATTTACTCAAATTTTTATCTGACTTCAATGCTCCTTGCCTGTGTAAAACCGAAATGAATTTCCAGTTTTGATGTAGTAAAAATCATCAGGACACATTTCGAAGAAAAGGTTTGACATAGTGGGACATTAGATCCGATGGCAAGTGGGCTGATGATTCTCGAGTTGGGAAAGGTACGAAAGAGCTAACTTCTTTTGATTGGGCTTGATAAGAGTTATGAAAACGACGATTGATTTTTCGCTTCTGACTGATACGCGAGATGCGAGTTTCCGAGAGAAGGAGGAGAGATTTGAAGTCGTTGAGTCTAAGGAGGCTTGAGTAGCATGTTTTCTTAAAAAGAAGGAAATCTGATTCCTGCCCCAAGTTTGGATCAGATTTCACAGCTTTTTAGACTCTATACTCTTTAAAGAAGAAAACAAAGTCCTGCTTCCTTTGCCGACCTTTTAGTGCAAAAACAGAATGGGAAAAGGCTCTATAAAGATGCGAGAAAAGGGAAAGCGAAGTCCAAGAAAAACCAATGAAAAATCTATGCTTACGAAATTTTAGACTATCACTTTCCTCTTTTGAAGCTTAGGGCTTGAAGTCGGCTCTGGAACCCTATATTAGAAGCATTGGTTATTGGCTGGGGCAACAGCTCGGACTTGGAGGGCATTAATTCAGTTGGAGAGGGATTAGCACTGGGAAGTTTCAGCTTTCAGATATTTGAATGCAGACTTATGCAAAAAGGAAATATTAAAGGTCAGGAAAAGGACGATTTACTATAAAGAACTATCGCAATAATTCTTGGTTCAATAAGATTGGAGTGGGAGAATTTTTTTGCTTTTTCTAATTTACGTAGTACTGATTATTTCTTGATTTCCCTGATAGAATGAATATAAGTCTTCTCACCTGAAAGGTATTTTTGTTTCCTTGTTGATGAAATGAAGTGAGATAAAAAGCAACTCTTGTCTTATTTGCTAGCGAGTAAGCAACCTGATATTAGAGCTTTTTAGAGGTAATTAAGGTTTACTTCTTAAATATGGGAGAAAGTTAGTTACTCCCCGTGAAACATTGAAAAGAACTTCAACCTGAAGTTTTGAGCACTAATTCACTTGCTAGAAAATGAAAAATGCTGAATATTGCTAAATTGTCAGCTTTTTGTTCGTGAGTTTCAATCTCTGCTTCCAAGTGAACAAGCACAGTTTAATCTTGAATCGAATGATGAAGATATTATTAGCTCCTTTGATGGCGTATTTGGAGGAGAAATTTGGACAAGTAAAAGTAAACTTTCAGCCTTTTAGTTTCAGAAAATTTAAGTGTAAAGATGAGGGGACAAGGTTACATCTTCAAAAGATCATTAGAAAAAGATTTAGATGCCTTGCTAAAAGTAGTAACTAGCATAAGAAATACTCTTCTTTTATGGTAATAAGAAAGGATATAAACTTTATTTTATTTATAAATGAAATATGTCAGTAGTACAGGAGTTATTAGAACAGATTGAAAAAGGGATCAATCATGCTCAGCTTAATGAGGATTTCACAAAAAGGGAGAAATTCTGGAACTCAAAGATGGAGTCGCTACAGTGATTGGACTAGATAATGTAATGTTTTCAGAAATTGTACTTTTTGAAAAATGGATTAAAAAGGTCTGGTTTTGGATCTTTCTGCTGATGGTGTTGGAGTGCTTGTATTAGGAGATTATAGTTCTCTTAAACGGTGAGATAGTGTGAGCTCTTCTGGCCAAGTGTTTTAGTGTGGGGGTTGGGGGAAGAGTATCTTTGAAGAGTGCTCAATGGAATTGGAGAGCCGATTGATGGTGGAAAAGAGATTGCTCAAAGCATTTTGGGCTTGTAGAAAAAGTGGCTCCTGGAGTGATTACTAGAAAATCAGTGAATGTTTCCTTTGGAAACGGAATTAAGTCTATTGATGCGATGGTGCCAATTGAAGAGGGCAGAAGAATTGATTATTGGAAATAGGCAAACTGAAAGACAACGATTGCGACCGATACGATCCTCAATCAAAAAGGAAAGAATGTCTACTGTATCTATGTCGCGATTGGACAAAAAGATTCAAAATCAGAAGAACCGTTGAAATGCTCAGAGAGAAAGGAGCGATGGAATATACGATCGTGATCAATGCTCCGATTTCTTCTCCTTCTGTGATTCAATATATTGCTCCTTATGTGGGATGTGCAATGGGAGAATATTTTATGGAGCATGGGAAAAGATGCTTTGATTATCTATGATGACCTTTTCCAAGCATGCGGTAGCGTATCGTGAGGTGAGTTTGCTCCTCAGAAGGCCTCCTGGAAGAGAAGCCTATCCTGGAGATGTGTTTTATCTTCATTCTAAGCTTCTTGAGAGAGCTGCGAGAGTGGATCAGCCACGAGGTGGAGGAAGTTTGACGGCTTTGCCGATTATTGAGACTTTTGGATTCAGATATTTCAGCCTATATTCCAACCAATGTGATTTCTATCACGGATGGGCAGAATCTTTTTGGAGACAGAGCTTTTTCAATTCTGGTTTCAAACCTGCGATTGATGTGGGATTTTCAGTTTCTAGAGTAGGAGGTTCTGCTCAGACGAGAAATTATGAAAAGTAGCTGGAAAAACTCAGACTTGAACTTGCGACTTTCCGTGAATTGGCGAGTTTCTCACAGTTTGCTTCAGATTTGGATCCTGTGACAAGGAGAAAGCTTGATAATGGAAAGAAGCTTATGGAAATGCTTAAGCAGAGCAATGATAATCCGATTCCATTCTTTAAACAGGTGGTATTGCTCTATGCTGGAATTAATGGTTATTTTGAGAAGGTGCCAGTAGAGGAGATTTCTGAATTTGAAAAGAAAAATTTATCAAAAACTAGATACTAGCTATTTAGAATTGGCGCAAAAATTGAAAATCTTAAAGAGCTTACTCCCGAGATTGAGAGTGGAATTAAAGAGTTGATTTCAGAGACCTTGAAAGAGAGTGGATTTGTGAGTCAGGAATAGATTTTTTCTAGGAAAGGAGGTTTTTCTGCGATGAAGATCAGGTTACTTTTTATTTATCAAAAAGAGGTCATGAGGCTAAAAATGCATACCGTTCATGGAGTAATTTTCGATGGGCAGGTAGAAAAAGTTGAATTACCAGTAAAGTCTGAGTGCTCTGTATTTTTACCGCATCATAATCCAATTACAACGACCACAATCCCGTGAATTGTGAGATTTACACCGATAGAGGAAGTGAGTTTTTTCGATACGGATTTCTTTTGAAGATGAAAAAAGGTGGCAATGGCGGTCGGAGAAGGATTTATGTATACAGATGGAAATGTTGTGGTGCTTTTTGTAGCTTCTGCTACCACTACTCCTAAATCCGATGATCAAGTGCTTCAGGAGATGAAAGCTGATCTTGAAAAAGATTAGTGAGATTAGAACGACAGGTGATCAGGAGGAGATTGAAAAGAGCTTATCTTAATCTTCAAAAATTGACTGCAGATATTCAGCTTTTTGAGAATTAAAAAGAAAATCAGAAGGAAAAATAATGCTTTTATTAGCTTATTGTGTTGTATGGCAAATACCAAACAGATCAGAACCAAAAATAAAATCCGTAAAAATCTTCAGAAGATTATCAAAGCTTTGAGATTGTTTCTACGGTAAAACTTCAAAAATTAAAAGGAGTAATCGGTTCATATAGAGCTTTTATGGAAAGAGTTTTTGGAGGTGCTAAAAAGAGGTGAGAAAAGGAGGTTAATATCTTTGATTTTTGATGAAAAAGACCTGGAATCCAAACGGAAGAAGACTCTTGATCGTAGTTACGAGTGATAGAGGACTTTTGCTGAGCAAATCAATTCAAGAATCTTCAAAAGAATGGAAAAACTATGGAAATGCGAAAGATAATGTTGATATTTTTCGTTGTAGGGAAAAAGGGGACTCTGAATATTTCGTGAGGAATGGACGAAATGTTGTTGGTTCTAAGCGACAATTTCGGATAAAGTCTTTCTTTGGGAGGTAAAACCGATTTTCAGCTTTTTATTAGACAAGCTTTTAGAAGAGAAGAAATATGCTAAGATTAAAGATCTATTTCAATTTCTTCAAAAATACAATGATGCAGATGTCTACGAGGTTTAAGCTTTATCCTCTTGATGAAGAGAGTTTTGAAACTTTCCTTCAAAATACGGGGCTTGAAGTTGATTTATTAGAAAGTATTGAGAAAAAAATATTTGATGATAGAACCGGATATCGAAAGCTTTTAAGTTTGACTTTCTTCAGGTGTTAATTAGAAATATTATCTATTCAGCAGTCCTTAATAATAAAAAACTTCTGAGCATGCGGCGAGAATGTTAGGGCGATGAAGAATGCGAGAAGATAATTCGGTAGAAGTGCTTAATCAGCTCAATCTTCTTTACAATAAAACCAGGCAAGCGAAGATTACTCAGGAGATTGAGTGAGATTGTGAGTGCGAAAGTGGCGATTGAATAGTTGACAATTAACAAGGAACAATGAATAATTAACAATGAACAATTCAGAGTGTGTGTCATTGTGAGTGAAGCAATCTAGGGAACAGGCAAATCTGTTGAATAATGAAGAGTTCAGAGTGAAAAGTCCTTTCTTATTAAGGGGACCAGCAGAACGAAGTGAGCAGGGGATTTCTAGAGAGAAAGTTCTACTAAGGAACCCCCTTTCTCCCCTTCAAAAGGGGGATGTTGATGCTTTTTTTCGCTGGGAAAGGAGGAAAATCCTAAATCATATATCAGCTTTTTTATCTTTTTTTATGGGAGAAAATGAATGGAAAAATTGTTTCAGTAAAAGGTGTGGTGGTAGAAGTGCTTTTTGAGCAAGAAGCTCCGAAAGTTTATGATGCCCTCAAAGTTGTGCCAAAAAATGCGAATGGAAATGAGGTTGTGATTGAAGTCTTGCAGATTCTAGAGAATGGAATCGTGAGAGGAATTGCGATGGAATCTACTGATGGACCCAAGAGAGGAGATGAAGTGGAGAATACTAAATCGCCAATCAAGGTTCCAGTAGGACCTGAGGTTTTGGGGCATATCTTCAATGTGTTGGGAAAGACGATTGATGGAAGCAATCAGATTGCTTGAACTCAACAGTGGCCCATCCATGAAAGCCTCCGGTTTTTGCTGATTTGGCGACAAAAGCTGAGATTTTGGAAACGGGAATCAAAGTTGTTGATCTACTTGCTCCGATTCTTAAAGGAGGGAAAGTCTGACTTTTTTGGTGGGGCTGGTGTAGGAAAGACGGTCGTGATGATGGAGCTTATCCACAATATTGGAACAGAGCATAGTGGAGTATCTGTAGTAGCTGGAGTGGGAGAGAGAACCAGAGAAGGAAACGATCTTTATCACGAGATGAAGGAATCTGGGGTGCTTGGTAAAACAGCGATGGTGTATGGACAGATGAACGAAACTCCTGGACCAAGGGCGAGAGTTGCTTTGACGGGACTTACGATGGCAGAATATTTCAGAGATCAGGAAGGAAAGATGTATTGCCTCTTTATTGATAATATCTTTAGATTTACTCAGGCAGGTTCTGAGGTATCGGCTTTGCTTGGAAGAATTCCTTCTGCGGTAGGATACCAACCAACCTTAAGCAGTGAGATGGGAACTTTGCAAGAAAGAATTACTTCTACGGATAAAGGATCTATTACTTCTGTGCAGGCGGTGTATGTTCCTGCAGATGATCTTACCGATCCTGCTCCTGCAACGACCTTTACGCACCTAGATTCTACGATCGTGTTGAATAGATCTATCGCTGAAAAGGGGGATTTATCCGGCAGTAGATCCGCTTGAAAGTTATTCTCTGATTTTGAATCCTGATGCAGTAGGAGAAAGACACTATAAAGTAGCCAAAGAAATCCAGAGAATCCTCCAGAAATATAAGGAGCTTCAAGATATTATCGCTATTCTCGGTATGGAAGAGCTTGGGTGGAGGACAAGGTAACGGTCTATAGGGCGAGAAAAAATTGAAAAATTTCTTTCCCAGTCCTTTTCAGTTGCTGAGCAGTTTACTGGAATGCCAGGAACTTATGTGAAATTGGAAGATACGATTGCAGGGTTTGAGAGGATTATCAATGGGGAAGTAGATGAGATTCCTGAAGAATATTTTATGTATAAGGGACTTTTGCAAGAGGTGATTGATGCCTTTAATAAAGACCAGAAAAAGAATAAATAAAAAGCCAGAATTACTCTGGCTTTTTAGTTTTAATCTTTTTGACAGTAAAGGAGTTTGATATAAGGGTTTTTGGATGTTGATAGGATTTCATTTTCCAACAGTACTGGTAAGTCCTTCATTTGCTTCACCTGGTTTTTGTGTAGTTCTGAGTGCGTATCGATCATTTTTATCATCATACTTTGTTGTACTATAACTAGAAATTGTTCCATTCTGATCATTTTTAGATCGATTTTTGTCCCGATATGGAATCCTCCAGCTATATAGTGTCTGTGCGGTGGAAGCTGATCAGTAGAGAGAGTAATGTCTTGAGCTTCCTCCTCTTTCCCTTTTGAGCTACTTCCCATAATAAATCTTCCATCAGCTTCAGTAAACCTTGACCATCACTCAGGGCAAAAACTCGAGATTGAACGCCATTATTGCTCCTTTTGGAATATCCCATTCAGCATGTTTTTGGATCAGATTTTTGCGAAGAACCTTGTCCCTGCTGCATTTTACTGAGTCCATCCATGAGTTCATCTCGCATTTCTGCTGTGAGCTGATTTCCGTTATTTGTAGATTTTAATTTCTGGAAATCAGGAGTTCAGTCCGTCTTGAGATACTTTCCAGTTCCCCAAACAGAGCAAACCACAGCAAAGCGTTAACATAAAAATTCCTGCACCGAGCATTTGTTTCTTCATTTTTATATGAATAAAGAATAAAAATCAGAGTTATGTCTTTTTATTTTCATAAAAAGTATAACATCATAAACGTTCTGACTAAATAGTAATTTTATATACAGAAATTAGGAAGCTTATGGATTAGCTTTTTAGTATAATAAAAAGCAAGATTGACTTTGATTTCTGTATAAAAATAGATTATATATATGCTAGTACAGCTAACTTCTAAGAAAATCCTTTTTAAATACAAAAGATACTAACGAAAAATCTTGCATTTATAGAGCGAATTTTTGTAAGCTAAAATTGAATTTTAGTCTTGAGTAATATTAAGTATGATCAACGAACAACAGCTTTTGGAAAAATACGGTGAAATCATCAAAGAAGAAGTGAATGTAAAAGAAATCTGATCGTTTAGCTCGGATAAGCCTTTGGTAAAAGTTTTTGAAAACCCTTGGGAAAGCTCAGCTTTCTGCAAATTTGGGAAAGATACGGGACAAATCATCGCGAATGGAAAGCAAGGGAATATCAGAGAGCTTGAAAATGGGCAAGTTGAGGTTTTTCTCCACAGGGGGAAGCTGGGTTTTGGGTGCTGAGGATTGTGAAGTAGCGTATGAAGGGCTTGATGCGAATAATATCGCAGTAGAGGGAATATGATCGCAGAGCTTGACTTGACTCTGACTCCAGAACTTGAGAGAGAAGGCGTAGCAAGAGATTTCTCGTTTCCTCAATCAGATGAGAAAAGATGCAGATTTTGCGGTAGAGCAAAGGTAAAGCTGACCCTATACGACAGCAAGTGAATATTTAAGAGCGATTTTGAAAGAATTTGATGAAATGTTTAAGTGAGAAGCCTTATTATTGACAATAGAAGAAAAAGAGGCTGACTGAGTGATCAGTTCAGAATTCGTTTCTTGAAATGAGAGTATTCACTTTAGCTTAGCTGAATAGTCAATGCAAGTCCATATCAAAAATCCAGAACTTTTTGCCAAGAAAAAGCAAGCGATTCAAGAGGCTGGGAAAAGAGTCTTGCTTTATCATTGCTGATTTTGATAGAACGCTTACTTACGGGACTTTCAAGGGTCAGAAAAACGCCGAGACATTATTTCGCTTTTGAGAGACGGTAATCATCTTAGCGAGGATTATGCTGAAAAAGCACATCAGCTCTTTGATCATTATCATGCTATAGAGTGCGATTCTAGTTTGTCTCTCGAAATATAGAAAAGCTCAGATGCAAGAATGGCGAGAGAAGCACGATGAACTCTTGATTGTCTCAAAACTCAGACTTGCAGACCTCAAAGATATTGCGCAAAATGGTCATCTCCAGCTGAGGAAAGGTGTTGCTGAATGTCTTAGAAAATTAGATGAAAGCTGAATCCCGCTTGTGATTTTCTGCAAGTGGCTGTGGTGATGCAATTCCGCTTTTTATGCAGCATAATCAATGCGATTTTCCTAATATTTCTTATGTTATCAACCGTTTTAGCCGAGATAAAGAGGGCTTTGCAAAAGGTATTGCAGGAGAAGTTATTCATTCCCTCAATAAAGATGAAGGAGTTTTTCCAAGCTTCCAGAGCTGAAAAAGCAACTTGAGAAGAGAAAAATGTGATCCTCATCAGTGATGGACTTGGTGATGCTGAAATGGCACAGGGAAGTAATCATGAAACACTTCTCAAAAATCTGAATTCTGACTTTGGAGACTCCAGAACTACATAAAGCGTGTGAAGAAGCATTTGATCTTGTTTTGATTGGAGATGATGATTTTGATGAGGTCAGAGCTTTACTTGATGAATTGCTGTAATGGAGAAAATCATAGTCATATCGGAAATTCAGTCCCTCAAAATGGTAAGGAACGAAAGACCAGAGAAAGAGTTGCTTGTTTTTAAAGCACCCAAAAGAGGAAAAGTTTGCTCTTATTCAAGAAAAGTATGGAATTACCATTCCTTGATGATGAATTGAAAAGATGAAACTTTGGAAGAGGACGATTAAAAGGGAGATTAGAGAAGAAATCTGATATTTGCATATTAAAAACAATCAAAAATCTGAATTTAACAATCCAGCTTGAAAGATATATGATTGAACAAGATTGCAATCTCCACTCACTTAGTCATTTCTTTTTCGCTGAATTGCTTGATTTTTGAACAGCAAGCATGAGAATTTAGCGTTATTTGGGAAGAAAAAGAGAAATTATTATCAAAAATCACGGTACAAGCAGTTAAAATTGCATGGAAAGACTTTTAATCAAAAAGTTTTTGATAAGTTTTTCTTGCATTTGTCTTACATATACCTACAATAGCACTACATTTATCATCTACTTTTAGGGGATGGCAACCATTACTGCAAGAATTGATGACCAGGTAAAAAGCGGAACTTAAGCTTTTTCTCAAGAGATTGGAATTTCAATCGGATCACTTTTTAATGCTTGGGCAAAAAGATGTTTTTGCGTCATAAGCAGGTCGTTTTCAAATTAAACGAGGAGCAACTAGAAGACCAAGAAATGTATGCTAATGCTAAAAACTTACCGCAGAGGGAAAATCAGTCTTTTAGCTTCTGGTCGCAGTACTTTTTAGTGATCTAATCCAAGCATCATGAACTTCATTTTTACTCGTTATGCAGAGAAACAATTCCTTTTCGCTCTCTCCTCATCAGCAAAATGCTATTCGCAAAAAAACTCTTACAAGTTAAAGGAGGATCGCTTGGTTCTTTGAGAAAATTGGTGCACTTAGAACCGTTTACGCATAGATTGAGAGTGGGAGATTATAGGCTCTTTTGAGGCAGTGCCCTGAAGGCTTTGAAGTGCTTAAAAATCGGACATAGATCTACAATCTACCTCTAAATTCAGCTTTATCTTCTCTACTATGGCAAAATCCTGTTATGAATACGCAATAAACATTATCAGCAAATATCCAAAAACTGAAAAAGAACTTCAGGATCAAAATGTATCAACAAGGTTATGATTCTGAAATGGTGATGAGAACTTTGGAAAAATTAAAAGGCTGAAAATTTTTTGTGAATGATCAGCTTTGCCGAAAGTTATCTCAATAGCGAAGTTATCAGAAAGGGAAGTCCCTCTTTTCTTATCAAACAAAAAGCTTGAACTTAAAGGGATTGATAAATCTTTGCTTGCTCAACTGACTGAAAAACATGCAGAAGAGCTTCAAGAAGGAATTTTTCAAGGAATAGAAAAGGAAATCTGACAATATAAAAGAGAGGAGTCGATGGTTTTGAAATTATTCAAAAATTGATGAGAAAAAGGCTATCGTTTAGCAGATATTAAGAAGGTTATCAAGGAGAGGGGAAAATAAATTAAACTCTTTTTGCGATTTCTTCTAGACTTTTGCTCTATAATTGCTACAAAAGAATCAGGTTTTTTTACTTTTTGTAAGGATGCAATATTTTTCTTCTTTTTATTATTACACTTTTGATTGCAATTGCAGGAGTTTTGATTTTTAAGAAATTCAAAGTTCTAGATAAACCAGGGAGTGATCTTAAAAATACTAGAAAACCTGTTCCGACGTTACAGGGGATCTTTGTAATTCTAAGTGTTATTGTGGGAGTTGATATTGTGTATCCAGAGTATTTTTCTAATCCACTTATTTCTTGGACTGCTATTCCATGAATGCTTATTGGAATAGTAGAAATGCTAGAAGAATTAAGTTATCTTTGAGAAAATTTCCTAAAAATTCCTCCTTTTGTAAGGTTGATTGTGCATTTTTCTTTCAGCTTTTTGGCGGTTTGGATTGGTGGGAATTGGAAATCAGGAACTTGTTATTAGTAATGATATCGTATATCAGATTCCAAATTGGCTGTTTACCGTCGCTTTTTATGGTTTTTGGACGATGTTTTGTATCAATGCGATCAACCGATTTGATGGGATTTATGCTCAAGGAAGTGGAATTTCTGCGATAGGATTTCTCACGATTTTTGCTGATCAAGTTTGTGGTCTTCCAGAGTTATGAGCAATTTAATAATCTAGAAGCCTTAATCTTCGTTCAGAATCTGTCTTTTTCTTTTCTTAATCAGCTTGATCTATACCGTGATTGAATACAAGCCTTTAGGACTGGTAAGGGATGTTGGAATCATGTTTTTGGCTTCGCGATCGCCTATCTTTCGGTCATGGGAGGAGCAAAGATTGGAACGCTGGTTGTAGCACTTTCTTTAGCGATTTTTGATGCAATTTGGGTTGGGCTTTGGAGGATTTTTATCGTGAAGAAGAATCCGCTTAATGGAGATTATACGCATTTTCATCATAGATTACTTGGACTTGGCTTTACAAGAGGAAACTAGAGCTTTTTATCTGGATCTGGTCATTTATGATGATGGTGCTGATGCTTCTTCAAGGGGCGAATAGGCTGCACAAGATTATCATTTTTGTCATGATGGCGTGCTTATTCTTTGGTTTAAATGCTTATCTTTTCCTCTACAAGAAAAATGCCTTTGTGGTTTGCAGGTAAAAAGAGAGATAAGTCTGATTTTTAAGGTTCTTTTTAAGCTGGTTCAATTCAGAGGCAAAAGATTGGAATAAAAAGCTGATTAAACGTAGTTCAGATTCAAGTACCAAGAGTTCTTCAGCTAAAAACACAAAGAACGTTCTATTTCTCTTTAAAATGAGTAAATGATAAAAGAATAAAGAATCTAAAAACAGGAGTTTAAAACCCTCTCCTGTTTTTGTGTTATCTTAAGATAAATTTAACTTATATTGTTAAATTTCTCTATCCAGGATTGATCTTTTTGAATTTCTCTTTCAATCCAAAAATTCTCTAGCAAACCAGTCTGGATCCTTAATTCCATAGATCTTTTTCTTCTATGTTTTCGAGATTGTCATTTCTAATCTCTATATATTCAAGTTTTTGTTTTTTTCCCAAAAATTGAATATCTCTTTTCTAAGATTTGAAGAATGAGTCTTATTTTTACGACACTTATGTGTACTATATGTAAAAATTAAGACAGCAATTATTGCTCCTACAAATATGATCTCATTTTTGCTTAAACAAGAAGAATGAAAATATCGCTAGTACTCTAATATTATTAAGAATCGTATAGAAATATTGATTTCTTGCTTATTACAATAGAGATTCCATCTTACTTTCTCTAAATATTGTTCCATAATTAAAATTTTTATTTGTTTAACTTCGGTTTTTGTTTTCTAAAATTTACTATATTTATTTCAGAGAGAGTCAAATAAGAATTTCTTGCATTCCTCCTCAAATTAGCTATCGTAAGGAGTAAGATTTCATTTCCTTAGCTACGAATGTCAATCCTCCTGCGATCGCTCATTTCCCCAATACGCCTTGAGTCTACCTTTTTCAAAGATAAGAAAGAGCAGATTCTCTATATCGGAAAAAGCAAAATCTGAAAAAAAGAGGGTGAGCCAATATTTCACTCCAGGGGAGTGTTTGGAAGCAGGAAATGCTCAGCTCAGGCGGAGAGTGTGGATTTTTCTGAGTGTAGAAAAATGAGAGCGAAAGCCTCTATCTGGAATCCAATCTCATCAAAAAGCATCTTCCCCTTCAATAATATGCTCAAAGGGGCGAATGCCTACGCCTATATCAAGCTCAGTAAACACCCGATTCCTCAGCTCCTTATCACGAGGAAAAAGCTCAATGAGTGGAGCTACTTATATCAGTCCCAAGCACAATACCAGAGAGCTCAAGAAGTTTCTCCAGTATCTCAGGCAGATTGTGCAGTATAGGAGCTGTCCTTTATCGCAGTTTAAAGCAATGAAAGCTTTGCTTCAGACTTCTATTTTTGACTTTGTAAGGGGCGATGTACTAAGTCAGAGCTAGAGAAACCTGAATATCCTCAGTTGATTACGAGTTTCTTCAAGGGGAATACCAAACCGATAGAACAAAAAGCTCAAAAAGCTGATTGATGAGGCGGTTCAGGTTCGAATTTTGAATGGGCAGCCAAACTCAGGGACATTTACCTCCAAAATCTGGCAATTTACCGAGAAGCAGTCAGTGGAATATGCGAAATCTTTTTCAGGTTATCTCTTGCAGATCCGTGAGCTGGAAGTTGGAGATCCTATGTGTTGCTCCATTTTTGAGGGAAAGATGATTGATGTGATTCGCCACCATTTTTGAAAAAGCTGATCTTGATAGCGAAAGAAAATGCTTGCAAACTTCGCTTCAGAATTTGGAACTTTTCATCAGCAGGGAAAATCGGTTTGCTACTGAGAAATTCTCGTTTACCAAAGAGGAAGCTACTCGTATGAATCAGCTTTTTGATGATTTTTCCAATCCTATCTACTTGGACAGACTTTGCAAGGCGGAACAGTAATGACGAGCTGCTTTCTGAGCTTCAGGAGCGTTATCGCCTTTCGCAATTCCCTTATCAGATGGAATGTCTTGATATTTCTCATCTGAGCTGTGAGATTGGACGAGCGGAGGTCTAAGTTGCTTGGTTGGAGGCTCAGAAGAAAAAGAAACTCTATAGAAAATACAAGATTCAGACTGTCAAAAAACGATGATTATCTTGCATTGCAAGAGGTCTTGATCAGGAGATTTGCTTTAAATACTCCAGAAGAGCGGTCAAAACTCAGGATTCCCAATCTCTTCATTCTTGATTGAGGAAAAGGTCAGCGCTATTCTTTTTGAGCTTCAGAAAAAGTATCCAGAGCTGAAAAAGCTTTTCTCATCTGTGCAATTTGTTGCTCTAGGAAAGTGAGAGGCGAGAAAAGAAAGCTCATATCTGACAGTAAAAATCTGATGCTTCGGTGGGAGAGGCTGTATGTGTGGAGAGAAGGGACGATTGAGGGAGTTTGATTTGCAGTATGATGAGGGCAGATCAAGCTTACTTACGAGATTAGAGATGAAGCTCATAGGTTTGCAAACTATTATCGTAAGCAGCAAGAAAAGCTTGCTTTCAAAAAGCCCAAGATGGGGTTTGAGGATAAGAAAAGAAATTATTGGCTAAAAATGTTTCTCCCTTTGCAATCTCAAGCCAAAATAATAAAAAGTAAGAGATAATTCTTTAATGCTGATGTGAACCGATGCATAACGCGATAAAGATTTGGATTTATTGAGGACTTCTGACGTTATTTGACTTTTTGCAGTCTATAGTACCAGTATTTGGAAGTCCTTTGATCAAAAGTTTGAACAAACCATCGTTCAAAAATATAGAAACGGTGAGAGAGCTTTTAATACTTTCCTTGATGAAACTATCCTTAAATCAACACAGAAGGTAATTGAAAATCTCTACCCCATCTTTTTATGGATCTGGAGAATCGGCAACAGGAACAGAAAATACTTGAGCCCAAAATTGAACTCGAGACCCTCCTGAACTTTCAACTTTAGAAGGAACGGGAGATGACGTTAAGCTAGTTCTTAACGAAAAAGAAGGTTCAAGGAAAAATAACTATCTTTACTTTTCTGGACGATGGTAAAGAATCTTTTGTTTTCACTTATTGGAGTGTTTTTGATACTCTTGTTTCCTTTTACCTTTGTTAAAAAGAGAAAAACTGATTTTACCATTACGGTAATTGTTTTCCTTTTTCAGCTTTGTCGTTTTTCTTCCGACTATTGGAGCGACCAATGGAACGCGAGAGGATGGGTAGATTTTTCCTTGACTGCCAAATATGCAGCCTGCTGAATAAGCTGGGATATGTGTATGTCTTATTGGATTACGAAGAGGAGAGAATATATTAAAAGCATGTCTTTTTCTCACACAGTTTGCGGTTATTAATGCTGTATTCTCTATTATCCTGACGATTCCAGATATGGGAACGCTCTCTTTATCCTAGCTCTAACAGGAACGATTATGGCGATGTGGTATAATGGGCAAACTCTCAAAAATCTGAATTCTTGTTTGAGCAACTCAATTATTAGCTATGGGAATCTGAACGATGAGTATGTGGAACCCAGATAACTATGCTTTTGACCAGACTTAAAACTTTTTCTCACAGATGAAGAAGCATTTACAAGAAGAATGATAGCAAAATCAGCGAGGGATTGATTGCTATTTGAGGAGGAGAGATTTCGAGGACAAGGGTACGGAAAAAGGCTACAAAAATGGGACAGTTACCAGGAGGCGTATTCGGATATGATTTTTGCTGCATTTTCAGAAGAGATAGGATTTGTTGGAAATATGCTTCTTTTCGCACTGTATGTAGGACTTTTTCTTTACAGTCTTAAAAGCAACTTAGTCAAGTAAGAGATCCACAGCTCAAAACCCTTGCTATTGGAATTATTTCACTCATTATTATTTCAGGTTTTTGTTCATATTGGGGTGAATCTGAGATTCTTCCAAATACAGGGGTTAACCTTGCCTTTTGTTAGCCATGGAGGAACGGCTTTGATGATTAATTTGATAGAGCTTGCCTTGCTGTACAAGATTTTTGAGAGGAAAGTAATCAGATTTTTATATTATGATTGGTGGTTATGCAACTTACCTTTTGATCAGCATACATCTACTCTGTGGAAAAATCGAATATTCCTCAGCTCAAGGAGTATCGTTTTTCACTTTCTGGCTATCAGATTTCGAGCTATGATAAAGGAATTTTAGCTTATCATAAAAACGGCGAAAGCTGATGAATCCTCAAAAATTTAGGAGAAGAGGGATGCAGGTAGTTTTATCTTCAAAGAGAACCAGCTTTCAGACTATCGTTTTAATATTTCAATGCTCGAGAGAACGCTGGCGATGTTTTTCTTGATTTAATGAGGAAACAGGGGAGAAATATCGGTTTTTGCCTTTTTATTCCAGAGATGTAGAGAAGCTTCAACACGATCTTTTGAATAATTTTGGAATATCCTGTCAAATTAGCAAGAGCAACAAGGACTTTTATCCGTGGATTAAAGGAAAGTTGGTTTCTCCTGAATCGATGAAGAATTTTTCTTATCTTTTTGCTTTGGTGTTTCTGTATGGGAACTTTGAGATCAAAAATAATGAAGCTTCTTTCCGCAAAGGCACATATTCCGCTTTTTGGTATCTGGAATCGGTTTGTAAATGACTTTTTCTGAAGCCTATCTTCCTCATTTTACAGGAACTAGGGAATCTTTATTACTTCAGTACACTTGCAGCACGGAGATAGAACGATATTCAGTTTACGATGAATGATGGGGGAGCTTTTTAGTATATTTTGCGAAGTGGCTTAATCAGTATCAAAAACTGATCTTATTATTCAAGGAACTTCCTTACAAAGAAGCAATATGAAATCAAGGATCAGCTTTTTGGATTTTATTGTTAGTAATCCTGAACTTAAAATTTCTGGCCAAGAGGAATGTCTTCAACAGATCAGATCGTATTAAAGCTCCTCAAGCTCGGATAGGAGATCGTATTTCGTGTCCCTATTCAGAGTTTTTAATTTATTTTTATTCTCCTGTTTCTCAAGGAATAGGGGTAGTGTAATCTGAATGATGGTTTCGATGGTGATCTAGAGGCGTATCAGATCTAAAATTGATGTTGTATGTTTTTCCCAAATTCTGCAGCAAGTGAGCCTCCTGTTTTTCATAAATATTGTAAAGGAATGGTGGGAATCTGTTGAGTATCTCAATCTTCACCTTTAAATTTTAATAAATCACTTTCTTTAAAGGGAGTAAATTTTCTCGAGGGCAAAATGCTGCGACCGCATTTCATTCGATATTGAGTTTCGACTTTCAGCATCATCTTCATCTGGAGCATCATCCCTCATCTGAGTCATCATCATCCCAGTAATTTTCCTCTGAGAGGTCCCAGATACAAGACTACTTTTCCTCGGTGATCAGATTTTCCATATACCCCCTTCTTTTGTATATCGATATTCAGAACTTATTATATCATCACTATATTCATAGCTTTCAGTCTCATTGTTTCGATTTCTGCGATAAGAAATAAAATCAGGCTCTCTTTCTGAAATAACTTCGTCTTTGCAGAGGTAAAGGTTCCTTCTGAAGCTTTAAAAGTTATTTTCGTTTATAGTATGAGCTTTTTCAATTGGTCTATTGATCATCGTAGTAGCAGTTTGTATCCATCATTCTTTATCAGAGCGATACTTGTTGATATCAAAAATAATGAGCCATAAATATTCGAAGATTTTTCTCTATTGTTAATAAAAGGGAGCTTATTTTATCTATAAATTCTTTTAGCAGGTTAACCTCTTCATCTATCCTTTTTCATCAATTTTTATTAAAAATTTTTCATAGTAATACTTTCCAAAATCTCTCTTGAGTCCTTACGATCCTTTTTCTCCCATCAGTATTACATCAAACATTGGTTTTAATTTTTGAGAATGATAATCTAATAATTGGTGAAGCGTTCATGAATAAAAATTTTTGGTATTTTTGGACAATATCAAGGTTTTTCTTCTTTTCAAGAGTAAAAGAAATTTCCAATAATTCAGCTAATTACCCTACGCAGTATCTATATATCATTCTTTATTGGCGCGGTATTCTTTGATATTAAATATTCCGCTATAAATACTCGTAATCCTTCTTTAGTGGGAATAGAGGGCGTAGCCTATCTATAAATTCCTTTAGTATTACAACATCTTCATCTATCTTTTCTTCGTCAATTTTTATCAAAAAATTTCTCATCTAATCTTTTGCCAAAATTCGTCTTGATTTTTCACAATCCTTTTCTCCCATCAATAAAATATCAAATATTGGCTTTAGCTTCTTAGGGTGATTGAGTATCTTTTCTCTTATATCGCGATAAGATAAATGATGTACTGATTGGTTTCAGGAATTGAATTTGTTTTTAATATACTGTATCTGTTCTTCAGAGCTGTTTATCTTTATTATCAAAGCATAGAACTTCCATAAGATCGTTTACGGTAGAAATTTCTGAAATTTCCTTTAGTTTTTGATAGACATTAGCTCATTTTGTATTGATTAGTTTTATATCTTCTAGAGATAAGGGGGCTTTATACTGTTCAAGGACCTCTGAGATATCAGAGTCAATGTTATTAAGAACTTCAAAAACTAAAAATCTGATCTTTTTGCTTTTATTTTTCCAATTCTGATTGAGAATATGCAGCTATTTTTCATGCAATTTTTGAAATCATCTGCAGAATAATATTCAGTACTCTCTATCTCTTTTAAATTGCTTACTAAATCTTTTTAAGTCTACTTTTGTCATAGTTGGTATCTTCTCATAGTTCTTCTCAATCCTCTACAATAGGAGTTTCTATTTTATAGCTGAGATTATTCCTATAGTGCTTTATTTCTTCTGGGGTTAAAATAGGCTCTATGAGTAGCTCTTGAATAATAGTTTTTGACCAATTAGCTCCCCATTTTTGTCTATTTTCATCGTTGAATTGAATATTAGCTTGCTATTAAATGATCAAGAAAAGCTAAGATAGTCAGGTTTGATTTCAGTTATTGGAAGATCTCTACATTTAAGAAGTTCCGGTATCGCTTCGTTTAACCAAAGTTATCATATTTTTCCTTGAGAGCTTCTTTTAAAAGCTTTATCAAAAATGAAATATAAAGCTCATTCCTTTGGTTTTGTTAAAAATTTTCATGTTTAGAGTTTAGGAATTGTTGTACTTGCCAACCATTCAGAATCATCTATTATTTGTTCTATAGTATGATTATAAAACTTGAGAAATCGAACTTCTTTTTCTTTTTATCTAAAAAGTGGGAGTTTAGGAGAGGAATAGCACATTCATTTATTCGTTTTTCTGCTGAATATTCTCATGCTTCCTTGTAGATTTTCTCCAAAAGATCGTTTTGACTCCTTTTTCATGATCAACAAGTAGAGAAGTTCTTTATCTCCGTTTATAGAGTCTAATATTCTTTGTGCTTCTCTTTTTCTTCTTTGGATACTGTGAGTGAAATCGCTTTATCAATATTCATAATGCTATGGTCTTATTGGATGAATAGTCCTAATTATAATGCATTTTTATATTTTTGCAAAACATCGATATTTTTGAGCTAAAGTTTCGCTCCATCTCTTGCAATTTTACCTGCTTCCTTTACAATTAGCTTTGTGCTTGTTTTATTTCACGCATTTCTCAATGAAAAAGGCTTTCGCTCGTTGATGGATCAGGATTTCTTTTAGAGCTTGGTATGCTTTCCCTCCGATGATCAATGCTCAAAGGGCAAAAATCAGAATGTGATCTATGGTTCTATCCGTATGATGCTCAAACTGCTTTTTCGAGCAGCCGGAATATTTTGTGATTTGCTGGGATTCTCGGTTAAGACCAAGAGAAAAGAGAAATATGGGCTTACAAAGCAAATAGAACGAAGCTGGAAGACGAGTTCAAAACTCAGATCCCTTTGGTTGTGAGTTGGTTTCAGAATTAGGAATTCCTACGGTTACGGCTCCTGGCTATGAAGCAGATGATAGTATTAGGGACCTTAGCTCTCTTCATCAGCAGAATCCTGATCTTTTGATTCAGGTTTTTAGTTCTGATAAGGATTTAAAAACAGCTCCTCGCTCCAAATCTCATCGTGACCGATCCTCTCAAACATATCATTACAAAAATTCCAGATTTTGAGAAAAATTTGGCTTTTACTCAATGTCAATTGTGGATTATTTGGCGTTGATTGGAGATGCAGCAGATAATAATGTCAAAGGAGTTGTCCGAATTGGACGAAAAAGGCTTCCGATTTGATCAAAATACGGAACAATAGAGCAAATCTATACTCATCTTGATGAAATCCAAGGTGAAATAAAAGAAAAAGCTGATCAGCTGAAAGGAGGATGCCTTCTTTTCCAAGGAACTTATTCTGCTGATGCCGAGGTGCCTGAGCTTCAAGCTTATCCTTTAGAAAGATGAGATTAACCATAGACTTCGCAAAATGGGAGAGATCCTTGTCCAGAAACGAGGCTTTAAAAATCTTCAGAAAATTTTGCAAGAAGAAAGAGAAAAACTGAACAACCTCAGCAGTTAGGGCTTTTTAGTTAGATTTATTTGAATATTAGGTATTCATATGATGGACTTATTGAGAGAATGATTATTCAAGGGGTTTCTCATGTTGTTTTTGATGCCTATGGAACCTTGTTGACTCCCTTCAAAATTAAATCTTATATCAGTCTTAAAACAGGCTAAAAGTTATTCTAAAAGAACAACTTATATCCTTACTAGAAAAAGCGATCCTCAGCAGTTTCTTTCAGAAAGAACTTCGAGAGAAGAGTTTAACTTGGATATTCAGAGAAATTTCTCTATCCAGAGGTTGTATATTCAGTGGAAAAATTAAAATGAAAAGGATATCATCTTAGTATTGATAGTAATCTTATTAAACCCTATGCAGAACCAATAAAAAGACATTTTATTACTATATTGATGAATTTATCTTCTCTTTTTGAAAAAGACTATCGCAAAAAGGGCAATCTGAGCATTATCAGGAAAGCTTATCTCTTATCTCAAGACTCCTCCTGAATCGATACTTTTATTGGAGATAGTTATGTTAATGATTATCTTGGTCCTAAACAAAGTTGAATTAATGCTCTTCATCTACAAAGGGATAAGTTTTTCTAAATGAGAATCATTGTCTACTTTAACGGAACTCCTTGATCTCTTAAAATAACTTTTTAAATCATTAATTACTATGATAGTTATGACCTATGATAGCAAACATGTAGAACTTCTCATTCCAGAGGAGGGCTATAACCGTACCAAAGATGAATATATATCAGACCTCATCTGAATTCTTTTTATAGTTTGGATTTTAGGAGATTTGTTCCTAGAGAGAGAAAGTGATTCCGTGTTTTTGGATCTCGGAGCAGGGGATGGGAGAATGTATGATCAGCTCAAAGTCATCAATCCTGATGAATATATTGCCTGCGACTGTGCAAAAGAGCTTCTTTTCAAGCATCCCGGAAGAATCAAAAAGTCGTTTTGTGATTTAGAGAAAGACCGACCCTTTGAAGACAGAATCTTTCAATTTGCTTTCCAGCTCTGTTGGAACATATCGAAAATACTCAGCATTTTTCACTGAAGCTTATCGTGTTGCAGCCAGAGGGACAGCTTTTTGATCGGTCATTTTTCTCAAAGAGGCTTTTTACCTGGACGATTAATGGGGAGAAATTTAAGATTGAACAATTCCTCATACAGATTGAAGAGCTTGAAAAACAGCACAAGAATGCTGATTTTATACTGGGATTATGCCGCTTCGTGATGTTTGCGATAGCAAACAATTACAGGTCATCTCCTCGTTGTGAGAAGAAATAATGTTTTTAGTTCTTATTTTCAGATAGGGAGTTCTTGGTAGTTAGAGTATTTCTACTACTTTTTCATCCCTTCCTTGAACTTGCATATCGTTTCCACCTCCTTTCAAAGCCTAATTTTTGAGCTGAGAGCTTTAGCAGAATTTCCTGGCTGAGTGAACAGCAAAAATTTCCAGCAGTTGTGTGAGCAGCATTTTTCCCTGCAAGAAATTTGTTTTGCTTCGGAACCAGTGTTTTAAAATTTATATCTGTAGGCACTTTCATAATAATATCAAAATCTGCATTTGATTTCTTTTCTCACTGAAATCAGTAAGGAGATGGATTACCTTTGTTTCCATAGCTTCAAGTTGAGTTTTGCTTCAGAAAAATCTTTGAGGAGTTTATTTACTTTTTCTGGTAGTTATAGCGAAAGATTTTACTTCCAAAAAGTTGTGTAAGATTTGAAAGTAAAGAAGTCAGATTTTCTATTTTTCGAAAGTACTCTTGGTCAGGTGAGTGCAGTGATTCTCTTGATCCCAGAGGCGACAGCTTCCTGCGAAACAATACTAAAAGCTCCAATTTCTTTGGTATTTGCTACATGGGTTCCCCACAGAATTCTAGAGAAAGAAAAGTCTTCAAAATGAGAAAAATATTCAGCATTATTGTCTTGTTGCTAATTCAGTAGGAAGTGCTTTATTGATGACTTGAACGACACGAACGATGTCTCCATACTTCTCTTCAAAACATTTTTGCTCAAAGTTTAGAAGCCTGATCAAGTGACATTTCTTCAACTTTTACTTCACAGGCAAGATAAATCATTTCCCGTTGAACCTTTTCTCTATCATCGCAAGTTCAAATGGAGTCAACAATTCTCTCGATAGAAATCAAATCTCAAAAAGATCGTTATCTACGAGTGATCCTGCTTGCTTGGTATCAGGGAAAATGTGAGTGAGAATAGCATGATAAGATGCGTTGCGGTATGAGCTCTCATTTTAGCATATCTTTGTGCTGGATTTACGGTAAGTTGCATAGAGCATGAGAGTAAACAGATTATTTTCGGTGCGTAAGTCTATGGTTTTGGAAATGATTTTCAAAGGATTTTCCTCGAATGTTATGTATTCTTCTATCTCTTCTCACTCAAGCTGAATTCAGACTTTTTAAATATTTCTTCAGACTCTTTTCCAGCATGATATCTCCAGACAACGCGAGTAATCCTGCAGTTGATAATCATCATGACACTAGCTCTCAAGGTGTCATTTTTGCAGTATAAGGTTGCTTTTATCAGAGCAATTCGAGGTTTTGCAGCTTGACAGATTGCGTTTTGTTCCTGCATGAACGGTCCTTACACAGTGCTGAGAGCTATGTCCATCATCATGTTGAAAGGGTTTTTTTAGAAGATGTCCTACATCATCACAGTGGGGAGTCATTTTGAGCTCAGACATATCCGGTTACTAAAATTTGATTTGCTTTTGCAATTACGCATCCACTTCTTCAGCACGTCGCAAGTAGCTCTTTTGCACATAGCTCTACAGACCTCCATAAAATATTCATCTCGTGAAAGGCGGACTCTTTCTCAATTTTTCATCAGATTTTTAAAATGAGAAAAATAAAAACCTGACCTTTTTACATTTTGTAAAGGATTTTGCAAGAAAAATTATCACATCTTTTGACAAACGCAGAGAAATCCTCTATAATGGAAAACTTTTACTTCTCAAAGACGAATGGAAAGTAATTTTGATAACAAACAAAAATATCTTCATCTTTTTGACTGGAAGAATTAATGGAAAGGTTGAGATAAAACTTCAGGTAAGCTCTATGTAGAAATTAATGGGAAGCTCCCTCAAAGATGATTTTGCTACCAGAATTTTTCTGGATATGATGGTGAAAATAAAAAGAAAAGCTGATTGCAGAGATTAAACAAGATTTAGAGATTTTGGTCTGTATTAATGCTAAAACATATTATCGAAAAATACCCAATGACAAAAAGGGAATTCCTTGTATTCAGCATATTGACACCTTAAACAAGAATTGAAAACAACAGCGTGAATTAAGCCTCAGTTGTTATTACACATATCAATATTGAAGAAATGTATGATCTAATTTCTCTTTTGAAAAATTCCAGAAAAAGGATATAAAGTACGAGAAAATTATCTCAAAAAGGTTTTCCTACGAGTAAAAATCTTTTGTTGAGTGAGAATGGTTTTTGGAAATGATGATCATATTCCGAGTTATGAAGAAGATCGCCTTCGTTACAGGAATTGGAACGGAAAGTGGAAAATTAGATACCTGTATAGGACAAATCTATCGTGATCATGAGATTGGTTTAAACTCAAGTTTCTGTATGTTGCAGACTTTACCTTTAAAGTGAACTGAGTTCGGAGCATCCTATCAATCAAAGCTTGGCTCAAAAAGAAAATGAAATTCTGACTCAAGATGATTTTTAGAAACGGTTGAAGATGGTTCTCAGGAGAGTTTCAGAATTCATGAAAGATTTACATTTGATGATCAGCTCGAGGAGATAATTTGATTAGGACTTACAGAAAAGTTTCTGATATGATTATTTGTCCAACTTTATCCTGTATTGCCGATCTTTCAAAGGCTGAAGCATTAGCTCAACAAGAACTGTAGTGCTTTGAGGAAAGAGGAGAAAATTCTGATTTCCTATTTTTAAATAAGTTCAGAGAAGTGCAGTTTAACTTCTCATCAGGGAAAAACAGAAAAAGTTTTGTAAAAATTTGCATTTTTCTCTTGTCAAGTATAATTGCTGTAGACTTTATTTGATTACGTTGAAAAAGCTTATGGCCATTAAAAAGAATTAGGAAAAATTAAACCTCAAAGATTAACTAAACCGAATGTTCTCATCATTTCTCGCTATACTTTGATTCTTTTTCTTTTGAGCGACAGTTTTGTAAATATTAACCAAATGCAAAATGAATCGTATCGTCAGGAGCAGAGAAGCGAGAAATCTAAAACCTATGCAACGAATTTTTGGCGGATAACGGAGAAACACATGAACTCTTTGGAAATCCAGAACTGTGAGGACATTGAGCACGGAAGATTGGAAGTATCTCTTTCCAGAGCAGGAAAAGCAAGAAGAAATTCAAAATATTTGAACAGGAAACATCCTTTCTGGAATGGAACAATCTGAACTCTGAGACCGGAGAGAAAATCAAGTGTGATCTGGAAAATGAAGTGTTCATGAAATTCTTTCTTTTGACAGGAAGCTTTATCTCTACAGGAGATCAGTTTTCTTGAACTTTTTCAGAGCAGAATACGGGCTTAGATTTTGTACCTGAATGATAGAGAAGGGAGAAAGTACTTCTTGATCTCTTGTACAAACTGGTGATGCTCCTTTGAAGTTCAAAACTCCTAAAAAGCCTGTGAGCACTGGGAGATACTTTAGAAGATCGTTCAGGTATTTATCAATATGATCTTTGAATATCTTTTGAGGGTAATATGTGTAGAATTACAGAGGGAGCAGTAGCTATAGTGGTTCTTCTTGTATGGAATGGAAGATAAAGTTAAAGAGAAAAGTCTTGAGGCAGCTGTATGACTCCGTGGGGATATGAAATTGAACATTGAGCATCAGTTTTTGGCGTATGAGCAGAGGAGGTGCTCCAAATATTTGTAATCTTCAGAGAAGAATCTGTAAAAATGGAAAGCTCTCTGGAAAATTTATACAGGCTTCTTGTGATGAAAATTTGAAGGGTAATATTAAGCATCTTTCTCCTATTACGACGAATACTGAAAAGCGATTACCACAGATGAGTTTATTCAGCCTTCTAAGCCTCCAAAAAAGAAAATGCTGACTTTAATCTTCATGGACAACTCGTTCCAAACGATAAACCTCATATCATTTCTTGACCTTTAACATGAGCGTTTTCACAAGAGGCAAAATGAAGTTCCTCTCCAGCAGAATCCTCAGAAATTTTTGTGAAGCTCACGATGAGAAAAAGGTGCAAGCTGGGCATTTTGTAAAGCGTATAGATTTCAGAATGGTTTTTACTGATATTCCTTGTAAGGTGCAACTAAGGCTTTGTGTGGATGGAGAGCTCAGAAAGGAGCTTATTACTATCCCTCTGTCAGCCTTGGGAAACTTCCTATGAGGATTTTCTAAATGGCTATATGGATTGAGAAGAGCCTTCTCCTCAGAGGCTTTAAAAATGCTAAAAACAGATTTTAACCCTGATCCAGAATATTGAAATAATCTTTCTCCCTCAGATTATTGATAAAGTGCTTAAAAATTTTGAGAGAATAAAAGTGCTCAAGAACTTGTAAAAATCGCATATATATAATTATCTTATCCTTTATTTTTATATTTTCTATTAAAATGAAGAAAAGGTTGATTTTTTCGATGAGTATTCCTTGCGATGCTCCTTGGTTATGGTATTTGTGAATGAGAGCCACTTAGAATTCCTTCATATCTTGGTAGTGAAGAGAATTTAAAGCTTGATCTACTTCCTCAGATTCCAAAAGAAGAAAAATTTAGGTTATACCTTTCAGCTTTTTCTTGAGTTAAAGAGCTTGATGATATGTTAGAAACCTCTTACATGATAATAGTCCTTTTTCTAGATGAGAATCTGCCTATGTGTTATCTGATTTTCATAGAATTAAAGCTATTAGACTCCATCATAATAAGATGGGTATGGAGATCAAAAATTGAAGAAGTAGAAAAAGGCGTTGTTTCTGGGTATTTCTATGATATTAGTTTTTGAAGAATATTTTTCTGGGCTTCAAATGGAACAGTTCCTTCAAAAATTAGATGAAAACTGAGAACTTTCTCGTTTGATAACAACGATTCATACTCAAGAATGGGTGGCTGATAGTTTTTCCCTTTTGGAGGGAGCTAATTATGGGGTATACTACAGCGCAACATATCGGTAATTTTTGAGCAAGCGGCTTTACTCTTATCAGAAATGAGATCTTGATCAGGGGAAAATATCTTGAATCTGCTTTACTGCTTTATTTAAAATTGAGTAAATACAATTCTGAATCAGAAACTTCAATAACACTTTCAAAATTAAATTTTTCTGATGCAAGATATGCTCTATTTCGTAGAGCAGCAGATTATTCAAAGCATCATTTACAGGCTTTTAAAAGCAGCTTTGGGAAAGCCTATCCTCTGATAGAGAGAAGAGTTATCAGCAAGAACTTAAATGGAAGTATCAGGCTTCTTTGTGATATCTCAATGAAATGAAGAATATGACGGGAGATATAGCATGATGATGAACTATCCTTTTCTTGATGTTAGAAACTAAATCAGTTTTGACCTATTATTTTTGACGATGTTGAATCATCCTACTTCGGTCATAAAAATGACTGAAAAATTTTTGTATGAAAAGCTGGACGGCAGATGTCAGTCAGATGTTAGTCAGAATATGCTTCAACTTACACAGGATAATTTTTATTCTTGGTATTTTATAGAACATATTTGAAACCAGCTTAAGCCTTATCTTTGGAGAAAGAATAAAGTCTGAATGGATTTGTTTTTGTAGTATATGATCTTGGATATCAAATTTTTCTGTGGTTGAGAGCGTTCAAAAAACACAAGCATTATTTACGGATTTTATAGCACAGGATTAATCTTTTTAAAAATCTTGCTATTTTGGGACTTTTTCGTAAGCTGAGTAGCGTTTTAAATACTTATTCCTGATGCAAATGCAACTACGAAAATTATTGCAACGGTTAGAGATGATTATGATCCTCAAAAAGTTATTCAGCTTTCAGATGCTGGAGTTGATGTTATTAGGATTAATTTTACACACGCTACTCCAGAATCTTCAGAATCTCTTATGAAAGAGATCAATAAATTAAATGCTGAGGGAAGGACCTTATTTGAGTTTGCTTTTTGGATACAAAAAGGACCTGATATTAGAACGGGGATGAGAGAAATTCCTCTTTCAAGTAAAGAAAAATCAGACTTTTAATATTTTTTTGTTGATCTGGAAAAATTGACTGAAGATTCAGATATTTTTGTGATTATCCAGGGATTCTCAAAGATGTAGAAATTGGACAACAGGTAATTATTGATTCAGGATTGCTTATTGTCGGAGGTAAAGGAGATTGCAAAAGATCACTTGGTCGTAAAAGCACTTAATGATGCTGAGATTGGATCAAAAAGACATATCAATCTTCCTTGAGTAAAAAAATCTGACTTCCTGCGATGATTGACAAAGATAAGACGGATATTCTTTTGGAATTAAAATGGGAATTGCTTATGTAGCAGCTTCGTTTATTAGGACTGGGGAAAATGTGAAAGAAATCAGATCTTTCCTAGATAATAATGGAGGAACATCAGTTAAAATTATTTCCAAGATTGAAAAATAAAGAAGCAATTGATAATTTGGAAGATATATGTGAGATATTCTGATGGAATAATGATTGCAAGAGGTGATTTGGGTATTGAAATGCCAATTTATGAGCTTCCCGTCTACCAAAAGAAAAATCCTTGATAAGTGTTTTGTTTATTGAAAAACCTGTTATTATTGCAACAGAGCTTATGAAAAGTATGGTAACCAAACCCATTCCCTACGAGGGCAGAGGTGAGTGATGTATATAATTCTGTTATGATGAGAGCGGATGCAGTAATGCTTTCTGATGAAACAGCTGTTGGAAAAATACCCAGTTAAAAGCAGTTGAATATATGCACGATTGCTGAAGCAGAAAAGTTGACAAATAATAAGCATAAGGATTTTGATATCAATTCTATGGAAGAATCTGAAGTTCTCAAAAAAATCACTTGGTCGTTATGCATTGATGCTCGCAGATGAGATTCATGCTAAGATGATTGTGGTTTTTCTTCTTCTGGAAATCTTGCAAGATATTTGTCTGCTTTTAAGCCTAATGTTCCCGTTGTTTCTTTCACTGCTGATGAAAAAGTTGCATTACTCTTTAGGGATTAATTACGGAATTTTTTCTGAAAAAGTAGAGAAATTCTGATCTCATATGACAGAGAATCAGGAGATTGCAGTTAAAGTTCTTAAAGAAAAAGATGGTTAAAAAGGGGGGATCAAGTGATTCTAGTCGGAAAAAGGTATATCATAACTCTGATCAACCCTCAGATGAGAGTTGTTCGTATAGAGGAGTAATTTTTTGATTTTCCTTGAAAAATGAGCTGATTGACTAGTATTTCGGTCAGCTTTTTATTTTTTTCTTCAAAAATATGAGAATCCCTATCGGAATATCAAACAGACACGTGCATCTTTCACAGGCTGATGCAAATACGCTTTTTGGGGGCTAATTATGAACTCACTAAAATTAAAGACCTTTCTCAACCTGGACAATTCGCATGCGAGGAATGTGTAACGATTAAAGGTACAAAATGAGAAATCTCAAAAGTCAGAATTTTAGGACCTTATAGAAAAATTTTCTCAGGTGGAAGTGATGCTTGGAGATACGTTCAAACTTGGGACTCCAACTCCTATCAGAGAATCAGGAGATTTAGAAGGGTCAGCTCCAGTGAGCATTATCGGTCCAGCAGGTCAGGTTGAACTTACTCAAGGAATGATTGTTTAGCTAAAAGGCATATTCATATGACGGTGGCTGATGCAGAAAATTTTGGAGTAACGAATGGACAAATCGTGAAGGTAAAAAACCAATGGAGAAAGAAGTCTGATTTTTGATGAGGTTGTTATTAGAGTATCAGATAGTTATGCTCTGGATATGCACATTGATGTAGAAGAAGGTAATGCTGCTGGTCTTAAACAAGGAGATCGAGGAGAATTGGTTAAAGAGTAGTGAGAAAATGGCATTAAAAAGATCTCTTTTTGTTCCTTTTTAGATTTTTATCTTACAAAAAAATAGAGGGATGATTCAAGGTATAAGAGAAGATAAAGAAGTTCAAAAGCTGATTCAAGCTGAGGCACAGAGAGAATCTCTAGGTATTGAGCTTATCGCGAGTGAAAACTATCAATCTTCTGCGGTTCTTCAGGCTCAGGCTTCAGTTTTTTGCTAATAAATATGCTGAAGGTTTCCTTGAAAAAGATATTACTGAGGGACAGGAAAAATACCGATAAACTAGAAACCCTCGCAATAGAGAGGGCAAAGGCAATTTTTCATGCAGATCATGCAAATGTGCAAGCACTTTCTGGGGCAGCTGCAAATCTCTGCTTTTATACTGCAGCTATGGAGCCTTGAGATCACATTCTCGGTATGGGAATGGATTTTTGATGACATTTAACACATGGATCTCCGGTGACCTTTATTTCTAAGATTTTCAATTTTCACAGTTATGGGACTTTAGCTGATGGAACGATTGATTTTGAGCAAGTTCGTAGTTTAGCTTTGAAAGTGAAACCAAAGGTGATTTTGGCGGGATTTAGTGCCTATCCAAGAGAGCTTGATTATGTAAAAATTTGTAGAAATAGCAAAGGAAGTCTGAGCACTGCCTATGCTGATGTTTCTCATATCGGAGGCTTTATCGCAGCAGGTCTGCTCAAAAATCCACTAGATTATGGCTTTCATGTGATGATGACGACGACGCATAAATCGCTTCGTGGACCGAGAGGAGCATTAATTTTAAGTAAAGGAAGAGTCAGAAACCTCTCCAAAAACCTGAACCTTCGATAGAAAATCTCCCAACAAGGATTGATCGTGCAGTTTTCCCAGGAATGCAGGGATGACCCCATATGAATACCATTGCAGGGATTGCTGTTGCACTTTGAGAGGTGCAGACTGCTGGTTTTTCAGCATTATGCCAAGCAAACGCTCAAAAATGCTCAGATTATGGCTCATAGCTTCCTTAATCTCGCGATACAAACTGGTAACTTGATGAACTGATAATCATATGATTGTGCTGGATTTTTCGGCAGAGGAGTTTGATGGTGCAGAAGTAGAAAAGGTGCTTGATCAGGTAGGGTATCTCAGTTTCTAAGTCGCTTATTCCTCATGATCCTCGTCCGCCTTTTTCGTCCCTCTGGTGTGAGAATTGGATTTCTGCGATGACGACCAGGGGAATTTTTAGAGGAAGATGTGAGGAAGATGGTTCTTTTTATTGATAAGGCAATTCGTAATCGCGGAGATCACACAGTACTTGAAGACCTAAAAAGCAAATTCAGATTTTTACGAAAGATTTTCCTTTACCTAACGAAAGATAGTTAAGCATCAGAATTTGTTTTTCCTCTTGAAAAAGAAGAATTTTTCGTTATACTTGAAAATGTTATGGGGGTGACTTTTGGATTTGATGAGAGGAATCGTACCCATCACGAGCCATTGCTCAATGATTGACTGAGCCTAAAAATCAATCAACAAAAAAATGCTAACGCATGAAAATCTCTCTTAAGAGAGCTGAACTTGTAAAGCTTACGCGTAGTCGTCTTTTTCAAGCCAGTAACTAACCTTACTACTGACTCCTGCTAGGAGTAGGGCGGATCTGAGCAGGAAACCAAAACCTTGTTGAGGTCAAATAGAAGACTTGTGTTTGTCGTTTTCCCGCTTTCTCCCTGCTCCAATAAGGCTAATTAGGTTAAAAAGCTGACTATAATGGTAGAACAGGGATGAGTATGCCTTTTAGACCGAGTTCAATTCTCCGCACCTCCAAAGACGGATTTTTGATCAAAAATAGAGTTAAAAAGTCGCATAAAGACTGGCATCTTTGGGTGTTGTAAAGCGACTTTTTGAGTATAAAAATGGCTATTTATTACAATACCAGGTACTAACTGCATTGTTTTTAAATCATTACTGACCGTAGGTTATACAGTGCTTTATGATTGGTAGTACAAAATTCAACATTTCATTGAGTTCACTTTTTGATATATATTAGTATTTCTATTTTTAAAAAGAGGTGTTTTTATTAGACCAATTTTTAGGTCTTTTTGATGTTTAGAAAATTAAAATATGATTATTCCGTTAAAGGAGAAGGGAACTGCATATCAATTACTGATAATGGAGCTCTGGTAAAATCTTTGTTGTACCTTTCCACAATTTGTTCCATCGCTTGCAAGTCCTTCTACGACTTCCCACATCTCCAAGTAAAGAGATCTCTATAGTTAATAAATTTCTTATCAAAGTCTCCTTTTTAAAAGAGAAGAAATCTGATTTTCTCTTTGTTCTGTTGCGAGGTCAAAGGTATTAAAACTTAAGAGTTTACCATGAACATGCAACTTATTAGTGATTCAAGTTGTATTTTCTGCTGGAGATAGTATTCCAGTAATGATAAAGTTTTCCTTTTTAGATAGTTTGCTTTTAATGGTCGCTTCGAGTGGGATTTGCTAAATATCCATTACTATCAAAAATCCTTTAATGATCAAGTATTTACTGCCCCCAGGAAGGAGTAATTTTCCTCCATCTACAAGATGATAATTGCCTGATCTTCTCAATTCTATATATTTACTGAGTTGACATCAATATCTTTGAAAACATAGGTTACTCATCCAATAGGATAGATAGTTTTTACTCAAAGATTTGCATCATTATTGAAACAGCGAACATTTCAGGTGATCTTTATTCCATTTCTAGCTACAGTTGTTCAGATCCTTGCAATATTTACAGCATTTGCTAGAGAAACTGAAGAGGTTCTAACTGTTTGGGATTCTTTTCAGAAACTTCCCTCAATATCAGTCTTATTAGAGCCAAAAATATTAGTAAGCCCTACAATTCAACGAATAGCTAGAGTCCATCTTTGATTTTGAAAGCTGTTAGTATCTGTAATAGTCCATTCTGTTCAAAGAATATTTTATCTCCTGCTATAACATCTTCACGAGAAAATTTAAAAATATCAGAAATACATTTTCCATTAGAAAGAGCTTCGGAAAGTTTTTATTAGCTTCAGGAGAAGGAACATTCCCCTACAAATCCAATTCCTCACTGAAAATCATAAAGATATCCAACAGCAGTAATGTTATTGACAAGCTGGAAGTGTACAATTTAATGCAGAATCTGATTTCATCCTGTTGTTCGGAATATCATAATTTTACACCAGCCGTCAAGATAAAAATGTTCATTGTTATTAAGAATATGTTCAACGTTCCCATAAATACTATATTGATCTCAAGTTCCACAACTAGTATATAGAAACCTCCATTTACCTTAAGAGAATCGTATTGATTTCCTCATTTTTGTAGAGGAAACAAGACTATTTTCATCAAGTGGTCGAGTCTTTCTCCCTTTGAGAGTTATAATAGAGTCCTTCTATTTTTACAGAACAATATTTCCCTGATCCATTAGGGTTTGAATATATTTCAGAGTTTCGAGCTTCTTTTTGGGTAGATATCCACAATGCTCCGCCTCAAAAATTATTTCCTCATGCATTAAAAATGGATGGTAGATGAGTTGTTTTTCAGGTTTTTGGGTTTTTATCTGTAGATTTATATAATCCTTTTCGTCTCAGCGAGAACAAAAACTCAATACAAAAAGAACAGATAAGGTAAATAAAATAAATAATCCAATTTTTGTTAGAATAAGAAATGTTTTCATATCTTTTTAAGAAGATAAAAAGCTCATTTAAAGTATACAGTTATCCTTGTCAAGAAAAAGCGGTTTTTACGTTGTTGAGATTTTTACAAATATTCATTACCATTCTTTTTGTTATGTTATTAAAATAAGAAATTAAAAACCTGAAGAGATCTTGGCAGAATTTAATGAAAAATACGTCTATTTTTCTTTAATCTCTTCTTGATTTTCTCTTTTTATTGTATAATCTGACTTCATCCTTTTTTGTTTTTCTTTTAGCTGAAAACTGTCTGAGTAGAGCTGAAGTGTTATTGCTTTCGGGTAAATAAAAAGGACCTAGAAATCGGAATTTATGGTGCTACTTCAGATGCATATGATGAAATTATTTCTCATGATGAGAAGTATTCAGATTTCTTTGCTTAGTATTGTTGAAATATAAGTAAACATAACTAGTTTGCATCTTTTTGGGGGTTTTATTTTTCTTTTTGAAAAAATGACAGACTTTTTAATTCTATTTGTTCTCTCTATCCTAGTTTTTACTTGATGCGAGAAAGGTTCAAAGTCTTATAAAAACTTCCTCTGATCCCACAAACAGCGGAGCAACAATGATGAGCCAAAAACATCGTTCCTTGAGGATACCTTTATAGAAACTTAGACTTAAGTAAAGCTTCTGACAAAGAGGAATAGGAGCAACTTCAAAAGATAGAAATCTGATTCTTGAATATCAAACCAAGACTTCTTCTGCGGTAAATAAGTTCATAGGACACGATTCATCAAGACCTTTTTAGATGCTTGCAAAGAATACGGAACCGGTTATGAAACAACCGCTGGAACTTACTATGAAAAGAGATGTCTGTGAGATCGCCATATTTTCAAGCTTTTATCATAAATTAGAAGCTGCATTAGCTCATCCGCAAAAGAACTATGTCTTGAAAAGATCCAGTCTTGCTCTCGTACTATCAGGATTTAGGCTGAGATCATCCTTTTTGTTCGTTATTTTGTGGATTTGTATAGGTGTATCTCAGAAAAATGAGAAGATTTTTGAAAAATGCCTAAACGACCGAATGGATGAATACTTTCTTCAATGGTAAATTCGCTACTGTATCAATGAAAATCCTGATGAAGATTGATTTTATACTCATTGACTTGGAAATATTAACTACTTAATCATTGAAAACGGATCATGAATTGCTGAAATTACTTCAGGGATTGTCGTTAATGGGAAAATGCTTTGAACGAATAAAAACAAGAATATTGATATACTTTTTAGGTATTGACCCTTAGGGATTGGTTTTTGGGACTGCTCAATGCACTGACCTTTAGTGTTATATCATCGTAATAAAAATAATCAGTATATCTATCAAATTATTAGTGATTGAGGTGGATCTAGGTGAATTTTTATATGTTAGTTTGGTTATTATCAAAAAGGGATTGTGGCTTCCTCTTGGGAAGTGTTGATATGCTTTGGGTCCATCAAATCCACTATTATTGTGAAAATGTAAAAACGAGAGAAGAATGATCCTCTTACGATTTTTCACACAGGAGTATAATCTGTATGAACATAATAAGATACCAGATCTAGTTGAAAAACTTTACTTTCTTCTTGAGGGCTTTAGAGTCTACAAGGGTATTGAGTAAATAAGTTTCATCTCTTCATATATTTTCAATGAAAAATCTGATTTTTATTCCTTTATCAATCAGTAACTTAGTATTGGTTGGTTGTCCAAAATTTATATAATCCTGAAATGATTTTTAGATGAAGCTAAAAACTCATTCATTTTGAATTGTTCATAATATAAAAAGAATGAACGATAACTTTGGATAATTGAGAAGAATCGATAACTATTATGGATAAAAATATGAGCAAATGTATGGCTTGAACATGAGAGGAATCTTTGATATCCCAGAAGACGAGCTAAACAATTTGATTGCCTTTTTGCAAAATACCGCAAAATCCTATAAAACTTGACTTTGAGCGACAGGAATCAATATCTTAAATGCGAATGGAAAGATGCTCAGCAATCTGTTTCTCATCTGCATTTTCATCTTGTTCCTCGTTTCCCTCACTGATCATTTGGATTTGCGACCAAAGTTTCCTAATTATGACTGAAAACTATGAGATGTGTTAGTGAAGATTAAAAAGAAATGTATTTTCAATTTCTATTTTTGCCTAGCATCATATTTTTAACTCTGCTAGCAACACAATTTGCTGAGCACAAACTACCATTGTTTTTATTTTTGAAATTCTTATAAGTAGAGGGATTTATTTTTGTATGTATGATCTATGCTAGAGAAATATAGTCCAAAATGAGATAGAACAAAAAGCGAGGAAAACTTTGGGAAGAAAAAGGCTATTTTTAGAGCGACAACTGATGCTGAGAAAGCGAACTTCAGTATTGTAATTCCTCCTCCAAATGTGACCGAATTTCTCCATATAGGGCATGTGCTGGATGAAGCGATTCAAGATGTACTTGTGAGATGGAAAGGATGTCTGGATGCAATACTCTACGAATGCCAGGAACTGACCACGCAGGAATCGCTACTCAGAATAAGGTAGAAAGAGCCTTGGCAGAGGAAGGAAAGACCAAAGAAGACCTTGGAAGAGAAGAATTTATCAAAACTTGGGAACGGAAAGAAAAAGCACGGTGATCATCTCAGCAACAGAGAAAACTTGAACCTCACTTGATTGGGAAAAGGAAAAGATTCACGATGGATGAAGGACTTGAAGCGGTGAGAGAGATTTTGTGAAGCTTTTATCATGATAATCTGATTTATCAGGGAGAATATATGGTAAAAACCGATGTCCGAGGTGCGGAACTGCACTTGCTGATGATGAGTGGAACTATATGGATTCTGAAGGGTACTTTTCTGGGAGATTGCCATCCGATTGTGGAAGTGATGAAAAGCTGATTCTTGCGACCACGAGGCCTGGAATGATGCTCGGAGATACGGAGTTGCAGTGCATCCTGAGGATGAAAGGTATCAACATTTGATCGGGAAGAAGGTGCTTTTTGCCACTGATGGACAGAGAAATCCCTATCGTTGCCGATGAATATGTGGATAGAGAGTTTGGAACTGAGTGAAGATGACTCCTGCTCATGATCCGAATGATTTTGAGGTAGGGAAAAGGACAGGACTGGAGATTATCAATATTTTCACTCCTGATGGGAAAGTAAATGAAAACTGATGAAAATATGCAGGTTTGACTGTTTTGAGGCAAGAAAAACAGATCGTAGCTGATTTGGAAGCTGTATCTGGCAGGTAAGGAAAGCATCAGCATGCTGTTGGGCATTGTTATAGGTGTGATACGATTTAGTAGAACCTCGTGTTTCTAAGCAGTGGTCATGAAGATGAAACCGCTGCAGAACCAGCACTAGAAGCGGTAAAATCTGGGAAAATCAAAATCCAGCCTGAAAAGATGGGTGAAAGTCACTATCATTGGCTGGAAAATATTAGAGATTGGTGTATTTAGGCAGATTTAGCAGGACATAGAATCCTGCTTGGTATGGACCTGATGGGAAGGTTTTCTGCAAAAAGCGAATCTGAAGCGAAAAATCAGGCTTTTGGCTTTTTATGGGAAAGAAGTGAGCTTTAGAACAGGAAAATGATGTGCTTGATACTCGGTTCTCCTCTGCACTTTTGGCCATTTTCAACGATGGGGACGACCAGAAAAACTGAACTTTTTGGAGCATTTCTACCACTTCAACTCTTGTAACAGGAGCGATATCATCTTTTCCGAGTAGCAAGAATGGTAATGTTTGGACTGTATGAGATGAAAGATGTGCCATTTCACGATGTGTTTTTCCATGGAATCGTGAGAGATGAGCTGGGAAGGAAAATGTCCAAATCGCTTGGAAACTGCCTGATCCTTTGAAGCTCATTGATGAATATGGAGCAGATGCGATCAGATTTACGATGATTTACAATACTCCTGGTCAGGACGTGCATTTCTCTGAAAAGTTTGAATTGAAATGGGGAAACTTTGCAAAATAAGGTTTGGACATGCGACGAATTTCGTTTTGATGAACTTTGGAAGGTTTTGATCCCAAACAGGTGAAAAATCAGATTTAGCTTTGGAACTGGTAGATCAGTGGATTTATTCAAGACTGAATATCAGATTGCGGAAACGGAAAGCTATTTGAATAAATATGCCCTTGATGAGGCGGCGAAAGTCGTGTATGAGTTATCAGGAGATGTGACTGGTAAGGGAAAATGGCAAGGTGAGGCTGTATATACGACTGACCTCAAAGTAAAGCAGACTGCACAATGGGTACTTTGGGAGGTGCTAGAAAGTGCTGAGACTGCTTCATCCATTTATAGCCGTTTATCGCGAGGAACTGTGGCAACATCTAAAAACTGAGGAGAAACGATTATGCTCAATCTTTTCCAAAAGTGATCTGATTTTGCATGAGGTGGAAACGCGATGGCTTTGGCTCCAAGAGGCACCACGCTCACTAGAAATATCAGAGCTGAAGCGAATATCAATCCTTGAAAGCTGTCCTTGCTTGATCAAACTGCTGATCCAGAGAAATGAAGATTTTGACTCAGAATAAAAGTTTTGATGAAATTGGCAAATTGGAAAGCTTGACTTTGAGCGGAAATTGTGAAACCTGAACTTAGAGTAAGAGTTTGGAAAATCAGAATTGATCGTGCCTTTGCTTGGACTTTTGGATCTGGAAGCGGACGAAAGATTAAGATTCAGATTGCTAACTGAACAAGGATTGGCTTCTTGTGAGCGAAAATTGGCGGATGAAAGGTTTGTTTCCGCTCCCATTGCGATTGAGAGAGAAAGGTAAACTGCTTGACTATCAGCATAAAATTGACTAAAGGAGAATCGTGTTAGCTCATTTAGGATTATAATCTATTAGTATATGGCTCATGTTCTATTACAAGATATGTAAACATGAAAAGAAATTGATTATACTTTGAGTCTTTTTATTGATGGTATGTTGGTATTGTATTTGGTGGAATAGAGGAGGGATTATCCTAAAGTAGATGAATCATTATTTGTATCAGACGATAATCCAGTTTCAAGAGAAGAAAATCTTGCGTATACTTTCATAAAGACAGAATGGAAACAATGGAGGATATTGTTAATCAACATAGTAGAACAGGAGCAGGAATGAGAATATGAGAGATAGAAAATCACTATAATTATCGTGGTCCTGGGTTCTCAAATTATTCTGCAATTTTCAACTTCAGTCTATGAGGAAAATATGATGTTCAATTGCCAGAGGAGATATGGAATAAAGGAGGAAAATGGACAAAAGATTCGTATGTGAATTTTGAATAGATATGAGTCTAAAACTTATTTAACAGTTATGAAGATCCCAGCATTATATCAAAAACTTTCAGACTTAGAAATATTATCCGGAAATTTTTAGCTTTGAAGAATCAGGACTTTTTATATGGGACAAAATTTTATGATGCATATTATGAGATTATGTTTTCATGAGTAAATTCTACATCTCTCTGACAGTAAATTAGGATATGCACAATGAGTAATATTGTTACGTATTTAACTATGGTTGGTAAACATGATCAGGCCTTTGAATATTGGCAAGCAGGCTATCTTCTAGAGAAAATTAATGAAGGTGGACCCTATTTATTCTCTTATAGGGGAGGGATATATAAAAATGAACCTTTTACTTTATATTTTTGCAAGAACATTTCGGCTTATCAGAACAGGTAAAAGAGAAATATTATAGATTTTACATGATCATTCTATTTCTGTTGAAGATATTTATAGATGATCAGTCCTCAGAGAATATTGATTTTATAATAATATGTTTTCTCATCTTAAGAAATGAGATAGTTCAATTATACCTCCTTTATTGAAGAAAGTATCAATGCTAAAGGTTTGTTTCAAATTGAATAAAATGGACAAAGTACATAGATGCGAAAGAACGGAAAAGATGTTAAAATATGCTATTTCTCTTGTATTATCCATATTGGAATATTGGAATCTATGAGAGGATTATTGGTGATTAAAGAATCATAATGCTATAATAAATCAAATTATTGAAATAATCTATGAGAAAATAGCCTTTTCTGTTGAAAAGAAATATAGGTTGAGATACTTTATTTTAGAGAATACTTAGACTAAGTGCAGTTTTTAGTACATTTAAAGAATTGGAAAACTATGGTATTGTTCTAAAAACTTTGTAGATTAGATTGTAGTCAATAAAGGACTATAACTCATTACAATCTCAGAAAAAGGCTTTCCATTCTTCTCGTGGAGTAGTCTCGATATATTGATTTTGATCTCCAGTTTCTGTTTTCTTTAGCTTTAACAACCATTTCTCCTCATCACAGGATATTATTTTCATGAGATAAGAAAAACTTTGCATGATCAGAATCTAGAAATTTGAGCTGATAATTTTTAATATAATCTATTTCTTCTTGTACTCTGAAAGCTTGATTTGTGATTGTTTCTGTACTTTCAATGATAGTAGTATAATTCATTAAAATTTGAGTTGCTATCACATAAGAATGATATTTACAATCAATAGACCTCGTTTTATAAGTGTCCCATAGTGCTTAATTTTGAGTTTTTAGCCGTGGTATCATACAATTTTTCTAACCTCATTAAAAGTAAATCTCTTGATAATATTCTCAGAGCTATATAGTTTTACTATTGTTTTTGCTCTCGAAAAGCAAGATCAGATTTTTGTTTTTCTTTATATAATTATGAGTATCCATAGATTACCAGATTTTGTCATTAATAGGCTTAAAGCCTGAGAAGTTGTTCAAAAGGCCTGCTTCTTTACTCAAAGAACTGGTAGAAAATTCTCTTGACGCGGGAGCAACGGAGCTGATTATTACGATCAATGATGGGGAAAATCTTTTTCTTTCTCTCCAAGATAATCGGGTGTGGGATTGAGCTTTCTGATATGGATTCATGCTTGAAAGGTATGCAACTTCAAAAATTGATTCAGAGCAAGATCTCTTTGAAGAGTTATGGGTTTCGTGGAGAAGCATTGGCGAGTATTGCAGAGTCAGTAAAATTTCAGTCCTAACCAAGACAAAATATGCAGAAATCTGGAACCAAACTTGTGCGTCGTAGTATGAAAATGTGATCAAACATCTCGGAGTTCCTTTTTGAACATGGGACTTTGATTACGGTTGAAGATTTTATTTTATAATGTCCCAGCAAGACTGAAATTTCTCAAGTCTGCTCAAACAGAATTTTATTATTGCTACAATTATTTTGTGGATATCTCTTTATCACTATGATAAGGCATTTGTCTTGAAAAAGAATGATAAACTAGTTTTTGATCTCAGCCGGCTCGTGATTTACAAAAGAGAATTTTTGGATCTTTTCAAAAAGACTGGTGAGAAAAGCTCATTCCTCTTGCTCAAAAGTTTGAAAATTGGAAATTTCTGGGGTAATTTCTGATGCTTCGCTTCGTTTTGGATCAGGTGAAAATATCGAAAATTTATGTGAACGAACGTCCAATTCAGGATAAAATCATTAGAAAAGCTCTTATGGATGCTTATGTAAGGCAAATTACCCTGGGGAATATCCACTAGCGATTTTGATGTTCAAGATTGATCCTGGTGAGGTGGACGTAAATGTGCATCCTGCGAAAATTGCGAGGTTAAGTTTGCTGATTCTCAGATGATTTATCAAGTCGTCTATCAGACAATTTCAGAGCTTTTGGGGAAAGCATAAGATTTGATTCGTCGGATCAGAGTTTTTCAACGAAAAGGCACAGCTTCTAGTCCATCTTTTGCTCAATCTTCAGCGTTTCCCTCTGAAGCCAGATTTTTCAGCTTTTTGGCAGCGGAGGGAAAAAGAAGGTCGAAGTCAGATTTTTGTCTCCATGAATTGTGGAGAAAAGCAGAAAATGAAGCACTTTTTGGGCTATGAGGGAGCTCAGATTTCTCAGTTTGGTTCACTGAGATGCGAGAGCAAAATCAGGAGCAGTTTTATTTTTCACAAAGATATTGGGGAATATCAAATCTTGGTCAGCTCTGGATATGTATATTGCACTCCAGGCAGATACGGCGCTTTACCTCATTGATCAGCAGTAGCTTTAGCGGAGAATCGCTTTTTGAAAAGATGAAAACTTCTCAAGATTTGACATCTGAAAGCTTACTTCAGCCTTTGAAATTTGAAGTAACGCAGATTGCTCATTTAGAGCAGAAACATTGAAGAACTTAATCAACTTGGCTTTGAAATCTCTCTCTTATCTGAAAATGCAATTTATGATCTATGCTATTCCAAAGGTATTCGTTCAGTATCCAGTAGATATGCGAGTTTTGCTCAATTATGTTTTGTACCTTGAAGAAATTACTTTTGATCACCTGCTAGATGGGGTCTATGCAACAAAAAGCCTTAAAACATCAATAAAAGCTGAGTATAAAACTTTCCTATCTTCAAATGCAACAACATTTTGTTCAAGATGGATTTGAGCTTAGTTCCGGGTATGTTTGTCTGTCAGCACGGAAGACCATTTTTGTGAAGATGAATAAGAAGCATATTGACGGACTTTTTGATAGATGAGGCGATTTTTGAAAGGAGAAAATTTGACATCTATGAATAAAAAGGTATAATATAGAATATCTTATCTTTATATTGTTATTTTTAATGCCATGGAAAAATAAAACATCAGTTTCTCCAAAAATTTTTGAATCTCAGGAAGGAAAAGGAGTCTTTTGAAAAATTAAGAGATTTGTAAAGCAGTAATCGTCAATATTAAGAATACTCTTGATAAAGAGAAAATAAAGAGATGAGTGGAAGGAGAGTATCGTTAACGAATTTAAAATGCTTTCTCAGAAGAGAGAAAGTAAAAGACTATTTGCTTACATATTTTAAGCAAGAAAATGTAGATTCTGATCTTTTATTTGCTTAATGGGAAACGATGTTGATACTGTTAATCATCATGTTTTTGGCCCAGATATTGCTAAGATGGATGCTATTATTGACCAGATTCGTCCTTATTTTTAAAAATGTTGATTGGTCAGATAAAAATCTTAACCGTACGATTTTTGACGTTTTACCTGAGCTTGGAATTGAACTACAACCTAGTATTTTATCTTTAATATCTCATATCTACTAGGATATTTATTTAAATAATTTTTAATCATAGCTTCATTTTTATTTAGTTGTGAAGTACCACTTTTGGATTTCTAGAAAATAATTTCTTTCAGACTTCCATGAGATAAACCATCAAATACGATATAGTCAACTCCTTTCCCAATAAAGACTAAATCTTTCGTATGATATGGAAATTCTGGTAAGAGGGAGTGATTTTTCTTTCGGCAACTTCTCCAAGAATTGAGTTCCTAGAGTGAGAAACTGACTTTTTCTTTATTAAGGAGAGTTTGTGATAAAAAGAGATACTTAAAAAGAGATAAGCTAAAACTCCTCAGATAGCGATCCCTAGTATGAGCTGAGAAAAATTTTCCATAAGTGATAAGAAAATAAAATTTTTCTTTATAAGGAATTTTGTTTCTTGTCAAACTTTTTATGACAAAACTTCTCTTGCTTTTTCCGAGCTTTTTCTGTAGACTAAGATCAGTTTGTTTCCCTTTTTGAAATCGTGAAACTCTGCTTTTGCACCTATGGATTGAATTACTGATTGTGCGACACGCTTATTACTAGTCAGATTTTTGAAAAGTATAAAAATCCTGATGATGAATTGCATCTTTGGACTGAATTTTATGAATGCTGATGGCTTTATCATCAATCCGAGCAAGGATTGTGAGGCATCTGATGACTGTTTCGTGATAGTTCACAAAGACCGTCATTGCGAGGGGAGACGGACGAAGCAATCCATAATAAACACTTCACACTTACCAAGCCCATTGCCCAGATCTACTGAGGAAATGCGAAAACACTCGATTGAAACTGCTAAAATTCTTGTGGATATGCTGATGATTTTCGGGGGATTGAGCTGAATACCTGATGTCCGAGCAATACGGTGATGAAATGTGGCTGATGATCTGATATGCTCACATCGCCCTGAAAACCCTAGCTATCATCAAATCCTTCTGAAATCGTAAAAAGCAGGTAAAAAGCCGACCTTTTCGGTGAAATCTAGAGCAGGACTGAACGAAGAAGATAAGCCTGAACAGCTCAGTTTCGAGCCAGATTTCCTCCTTTTTGTGATCTGATCACTATCCATGGGAGAACGCCTGCCAGCTTTATGGTTGAGAAGCGGATTTTTCATTTATTCATCAGGTTAAAAGCTGGGTTTTCTTGTCCTATCATCGCAAATGGAGGCATCATGAGCTATCAGCAGGCCGAAAAATCAGTCAAGAACGAAGATTTTAATGCATTGATGATTAGGGCGAGGGGGCGATTGGGAACCCTCAGGTTTTTACACTCACGAGCCGATTTTGGAGGAAAAGATTGAGCGATCAAGGAACATTTTGGAAGCGATGATCGCTTGTCAGAGTTGTGGTTTGAAAATTGGGGAGAGTGGAAGATTATAGGTTCAATCAGCCATCAGATTTAGAGTTTTTGAAAAAGAAATCAATCCTGAAGCTGAATATCGTTCAGTAGTTGAATTTAGGAAGTATCTTTTTCAGTATATCAAGGTATCCATAATTCTCGTGAATGGAAACAAAAGATTATTCCAGTCAAGAACTATGCTGAATTGATGGAAAAATTGGAAAAGCTTCAACATATGCTTTAATACCCTTTCTTTTAACTATGCCTCTACTTCACAACCCTCAATTAGCTGAGCATATCAAAACACTGCTTCAAGAGCAGAAAAAGATCAAAACTTCCCAGCATGAAGTTTCCGCTTTGATGCCACTTTTTGTCCGAATAAAACAATGGATAGGGAGAATTGAAAATGTGTTTCAGCCAATTGCAAGGGAAAATCAGATTTTTACCTTATATCAATGTAAAACATCAATCCGTTTTTACTCAGAAAGCTGGGCGATGTGGATATGCAGCTTCAAATCAATAAAGTAAAAATCTTCAGATTGCTTTAGAAAAATTAATGGAATTGTGATTCAACCTGGAGAAATCTTTTTGGGAATTGGTGGAAAGCCCACTGCTCAAAGAGGGCTATCTTGAGGGGTCTTGATTTCAAAAGGAAAGGTAAAAAGTAGGAATCTGAGGGAGGCTTATGTCAGCTCGAGATCTCTTGTACTGGATGTTTTTGCATCTCCCAGTAGAAATCATAGAAAGGCACCGTCATAGCTATGATCTGTTTCCAGATTCTGGGAGAGTCTTGCCCTTTGCTTCAGGTGCAACAGTTTTTACAATTATGTAGATCTCAGGGTCAAAAACACCTTGGAATACCCAATTCAAATCAAACTTTGGACTGATGAGAAGTATCTCAAGGGACAAATCCGCTCGCCTCAAGCCAAAGAAGTGAAAATTCATGTTTTTTTGAAGAAGATCATTGCTGTATTCGTTATCAAGGGAGATTCTGGAGATACAATACCATCACAAATATGAGGAAAGGAAGAAGCAATACTCATCTCTGAAAATCTCGTCCCTGTTATGTATCAAGTGAACCTAGAAACTTTACTTGAAAAGTATGATGTATTAGATATAGATGCTGGCAAATAACAAGCTCCCTCTAAAAGAAGAGAAGTGCCATTTCCCAAATACAACACCCAGCCCAGAACTACAAACTTTTTGATCACTGAAATAAGAAAAATCTATCTGGTAAATATGACTGAAGAACTCAACCAGACTTTTCTGAACTTTTGAAAAGTGGATGAGAAAATACCTCAGAGAAAACAAAAATCTGAATCCTCATCAATACTAGCACTGAGTCATTAAATTTCAAAAACATTTATTCAGTATATCAAAAGGCATTCCATACTCTCATGAATAGAAGCAAGAAGAAATTTAGGTTAAGACGCATAGAGATTTAATGGAAAAATTAGAGAGTCTGTAGAATTTAGGGAAATACTAGGAGTTTTTATTTACTACTATTATGTTCCTGATTTTTATAAAACTCCTCAACAAGCTTCTCTGCTGTTAGTTCACGTAAAGGAGGGAGAATTTCTTCTAAGGTTCATTTTGATGAAGTCCGTTTTCCCAGTTAGAGCAAGCTTTTGGTCCCATCTCATAAATCTATATCAAAGTGCTTCAAAGAGTCCATCTGATGAACCATCAAGACGTTCTTGTGTGACTATGGGGCTTCATTCATATGTATCCTGCTCAATGATACATGAATGTGATTCACTTCAATCTCATAAACTTGAGTATGTGGTATTTGGAGTCCTATTCAGGAGTCAAAAAATTTGATTTTGTGGAAGGCATGGATGATATCAAGTGAATAGATAAAAAAATGTTTTTGCTATTAAAGTAATATTGAGAGATTATTATAATTGCATTTTTAATAAAGTCAAATAAACGATACTTATTTACAAGATAATTATCTCTTAGATTCTATGTTTTAAATGATTAATTACCTATTTTTACCAACTTTTCTAGAAAATAATAGAAGATTTTTAGAAATTTAGGGTTGATAATTCTTTTGCTTAAATACAATATTAACAAAAGTTATCTATTGAAAATAATCGCTCTTCTTAACTCTACATTTAACTTATGAACTACGAACTTTTGATCACTGAAATAAGAAAATCTATCTGGTAAATATGACCAAAAGAACTCAACCAGACTTTTTCTGAACTTTTTGAAAAGGGGATGAGAAAAATACCTCAGAGAAAAGAAAATCTGAATCCTCATCAACAAAAAGGCTATCATGCAGGGGTAATTTGCCATAAATGTGGTCATATTCCGCAGTGTGATCGCTGTTCAGTTGCGGTGAATTATCATCTTTTGCCGAGTGGCGAGAAAAATTGGGATTTGTCATATCTGCAAAAAGCAATATCTTTTTCCCTCAACAGTGCGAGCAGTGTGGAAGCAAAAGAAATCAGAGAATACGGTATGGGGACACAGAAACTTGCACAAGTCTTGAAAGAGCAATTTTTGAGCAGAAAGTCTGATTATTGAGTCAGAAACAGTTAGATCACTAAATAAAAATTCAGAAACTTAAAGATGAACTGCATAGCCTTACCTCAAAAATGGATCCAATTCTGATTGGTACTTCACTTTTGACGACGCTGATGAAAGATCGGAACTTGGATTTGCTCGTGATTTTTGGATGCGGATATTGGCTTGAATGTGCCTGATTTTAATGCGAGCGAGAAAAATTTTTACTTCCTCTATGAAGCCTTTCTCAAGCATCAATGTCCGACTTTCCTTGTGCAAACGATGAATCCTGAGCATCACAGTATCCGTAGTAGCTTGTAAAATGAAAAATCAGATTTTTTGCGATTGAAAATCAGTTTCGTCAGCAGTATTGTTATCCTCCGTATGGAGAACTCTGTTTGATTCTTTACAAAGATGAGATTGAGCAGAAACTCTTCAATAAGGTAGATCAGCTCCATAAAAGAACTCCTTTATCTTCAGCAAAAATATCAGCTTCAGGATTTGGAAATCTATACTACGCCTCCTTTAATTTATAAAAATTTTGGGAAATATAGGTATACTATCGTTTTTGAAGGGGAAAGAGGTTAGGAATTTTTATGGATATTGTGTATTCTAAGCTTCAGCTTCATAAAAAGTGATTTAAAGTCAATTGGAATGCCGAGAGTATGGTATAAGTAATTAAGAATTAACAATGAAAAATTAAAGTCAACTTTTCGCTAAACTTACTGAAAGAGGAAAACTCAATCAGTCTTTTTATGATATGGATCTAAATCTTGACCCATTTTCCATCTACTTTGGCATATCCTTTTCAATGTAGTTCTTTTATGAATTACATTCGGAGTAGCTAACAGCTCTCCTAAGGAAGTTTTACAGATACCTTTGATGGTCCTTCCTTGATATTGCCATTTAAAATCATTTTCATGAAACTCCAAATAAATCGGAGTTCCATCAACCTCAAAGGTCCAAAGGCTTTCAAAGATAACTTTCTCAATTATTCCAGATGTGCTCTGAAATTCAAGAGATGTTTTTTTCTTATTTAAGGTAGCATCGTGGAAGATCCCAACCTTATAATTTTACAGAAGGAGTTATCTCAACTTCCTCTTTACAACAGCTACTGAAAGCCATGATAAAGAGCATCATAAATAATAGAATCATATATATTTTTATTTTTATATTTATAATTATTTATTGTAGAATGTCAATGTTTTAATTTACGTTCGGTATAGAAAGTGAATTTAAGCACAGACTCTTAATGTATTCATTTTCTCTTTTGTTTCTGGCTTTTTCAAAGAAAGCGATCGCTTCTGCAAGTTCAGGTTTATTCTTTGCATATTCATGGATATCTCATTCCTTTCTGATATGCTTCTAAGCTTGAACCAATGCTTTTAGCTCTGCTTGAGTTCCCTTTGGATGAGCATGACAACCAGCTCCCATTGTAGTAATAAAATCTACATTTCCCATTAGATCAATAAATGGTTTGAGAAGCGTAGGATTGAGCCCTCCTGAAATAATAGGACAACATGTTTTAATAGCTCTCCAACTATCATCTCTCAAAACTTCTTCATTATCTTCATCTCTCTGAACGAGCTCAATAAAGTCTTTATCTGTTTTCAGGAATCGTTCCCCAAGACTGTTCAAAGATATGTCCTGTTTTTCATATATCTGATTCCTTCTGCAGCAGTAATATCTTCTGCTTTATCTCCAGCCATTTTTCCCTACTCCTGCAGTTCCAGTATGGATTCCAGAGGCTCCAGCGAGTCTTGCAAACTTTGAAAGCACTAGTACTGAATATCCAATAGGATTCTCTGGTCTGGTAAATGCACCATGTCCAGCTCTATGGAAGTGGATGAAAACATCAGGATATTTTCTTCTCAAGGTCTGTACTGCCATCCAACCTGCGGTAGTTCCATCAATCAAAAATGCATATGATCCTGGTTCAAATCCAGCATTTCTAATCATTTCACATCTTTCAATCATAGTGTCATAATCTGCAGCTGAGACGTTGAAAGAATGAACTTTTTGTGTCAGGTTTCTTTTTACTGCTTTATCCATGGCTTCTTTTACGTGTTTTACCATTTTATCATAGGGACAAAAATCCTGATTTGCTTGAGGTTCGTCATTCTTCACGAAATCTCCACCTCCTACCCAGAAATCATAGCAGACTTCAGCATATTCAGCAGAGGTAAGTCCCATTTTTGGTTTAATAATGGTTCCAAGGATTGGTCTATTATGAACTCCTAGATAATTTCTCATGTCTGCTAGGGGTATAACTTGGTCCATCATATTGTTCAAGCATTGCAGGTGGAAACCATACATCAAGCAACTTCAAAGCTTTAACTTCTTTCATACCAAGACATTTCCTGCAATATAAGTGAGAATATTTTTGCACATTTCCTCCTCTATCAAAGAGTCTCCATGGATAAGCAATCCATACAGAGTTCTTTTTCTACATCAAGTTTATAGACAAGAGCATTCATCTCTTTAGAAAAATCTGTTTCAGTTTCTACGAGAAAATTTGTTCCTGTAGAGGATTCAGCAGCTACTTCACAAGCAGCTTGAAGAATATTGAGCTTTTTTCCCAGGAATAAGATGAAAGGCATGAGCATGTACTGTCCGTTCTTTGGATTTGCGAGATCAAGGTTTACATAGGCAAGCTGATGATCATTTAGCGTTGCCAAAAGTTCTGTTGTGTTTGTCATTTGTGTATTATAAGTATAAAGGATAAAAACTGATTAAAGTTTAGGATTAGTCATAGTTATCATAATCTCAGATTTCTCCATCTCAAAAAGAGGATTCTTCATCTCAAGCATCTAAATATTTGTCATAAAAGGCTTGTAAAGAAGTTTTTCTTGGAAGATAAGACTGTGTGTATGTGTTGTTTTGGTATTCAAACGATATGGTAATAGTTCTTCTCGATCTTCTAAAAATATTTTTCGAGTTTTCTGTATATGAGCTTGCTTCCTTCGACCTCCTCTCAAAAGTTCTTCGATAACGACTTTTAATTCCTTTTGATCCACTTTTTCAAGTTGTTCATAATCATACGCTAATCTAGAAAACATCTCAATTTCGTAACTATTCCTTTTCCAATGTTTCATCTCATTTTAGAACAAGGAAATGAAAAATCTTCAAATATGAAGTTCTATATCAGTCTAAAATAGAATTTAAATCTGTATCTAAAGGTAGGAGTGAGGAAGATTCTTTTTATTTTATCGGGTCCCATTACGATATAGATTAGTAGCTAAAGTCACACTATCTAATCATACTCAGATTTTTATTTTTGCAAATTTTCAGTCTTGATTTTTAAAGTAAATCAATACCTTTCTTCTTATTGCCACAATAGCTCAATTGGCAGAGCACCGCTATCGTAAAAGCGGGGGTTAAGGGTTCGATTCCCTTTTGTAGCTAATTATCTTGTTTTTTTAGAGGAATTTCTTAAAATTCAATCAGTGCCGCGATAGTTCATTCGGTAGAACGCATCCATGGTAAGGATGAAAGACGAGTTCGAATCTCGTTCGTGGCTAGAGTGAAACTTCTATGCTGAAAATAATCAGCTATTCAAAGGAAATTTGATTCAATTCTTCAAGAGGAAAACCTGGGCTCATTTGTATGAGCAAAGGCGAAAATTTCATTTTTCTTTTCGGTATTGAGAATTAGAAGTTTTTGCTCAGTTTTGATAATTTTTCCTTCAGGAGAAAGACGATAATCCTTTGTATAATTGAGAACTTTTGCGGAAATGATTAATCAATAATGTAGTAAGGAGTTGTCTGAGTTTTTCACTCATTTGGAACAGTAAAAATAACATATTTACTAATTTATCATATTAAATTTGAGGTTCATTGGAAGGACTTGTTAAAACTGAGCGATTGTGAACTTTTTCCTTTCTTTAGGGAGTAAAACATTATTTACGGCATCAGCTTTTTGAAAAGGTCTGTGCAATATCAGCTACTTTTCTGCTCATTGACTGAGATTGCACCCCTGCTGGATCAGCTTTTTCGCTTCTCCATTGGATTCTGCAAGTCCTGATTGCACCAAAAGCTCCAAAATTCTGATTTCATCATTTTCAAGCTTAGCTCCTCAGGTTTCGTGAGCGAGGGCTTTGATTTCCTCGCAGACATTGCCTTGAGTAGGTGAGCTTATCTCAGTTCAAAAGGAATTCTGAAATCTTTTCCGCTTGTTCGCTTGCCTCTCCGAAGAGTACTTGAATTACATACTTTGCAAGCTGTTTTTGACCGTATCTGAGTTCAGGTTTTTCTTGATGCTGTGCAATAATCGCTTCAATCTCTGGAATCTCTAGCAGGGTAAAGGCTCTCAAATACTTCTCCACATCAGCATCTGCAGTATTGATGAAGTATGGTGTAGACGAAATAAGGAGAATTTTTGGTCTGATCAAAGCCAAATCGCGTTTCCTTCTAGATTTTTCCAAACTTTTTCCCGCTAGAATCCATCATCAAAGGAATCGTCATCACATAACTTTCGGCTTCTCCTTCAGTTTTTTTCTGAGCATTTTCGGTTCCGGTAACCATATTTCCTCGCTGGTCAGAACCTCCGATTTGAAGCTTCACACCATTATTTTCGTAGAGATGTACGAAATCATTCCCCTGCAACTAGCATATAACTAAACTCGGTATAACTAATCCCAGATTCTGGGTTCTCCATTCTCTTTTTCACAGATTCTTTTGCTGAGCATGGTATTGATAGTGATATATTTCCCCACCGTGCGATACCAGTCAAAAACCGTATAATCCTTGTAAAAATCGTAATTATTCACGACTTCAAACTGAAAGTCCTTTTCCTGTCAGTTTTTAAATTTTTCCAAAAATCTGACCGACCTGCACGGTAATCGCCTCTTGATTATGCCTGAGTTCTTCAAGTCCAAGGAAAGCTCTGGCTTCGGTTTTTCCTGTTGGATCTCCGATCATTCAGGTCGCACCTCCGATCAGCATCACAAAGGTATTGCCTCTTTTCATAAAATTTACCGCAGCCATAAAGGTCAAAAGAAATGCCCCAGATGAAGCAGAATCTGCCGTAGGATCATAGCCACAATAGAACTTTTTCACCGCCCATTTCATACAAATCAAAAAGTTTTCATTGGTCATTTGGTAGAGTAAGCCACGGGCTTCAAGTTCTTCTTTGAGCTTCATTAATTTTTGAAAAAGAAATAAATCTGAATGAAGTATAGTATTTCTCCTCTGAGTGCAAAAGAAAAAGTTTCTGATTTTTGACAAATGAGGAAGTTTAATTATACTTGAGTAGTTTTTATTCCTGAGAAAAGGCTATGTCTGAAAGACAGAATTACCCTGAAAAAGTGGCCACTCTTGCAACGAATGATAAAATAGAGAAAAATCAGATTCTGAACTACTTTCTCCCGTTATTGAAACCCAAGAACGCTCTTCTGAACAAAAATTCAGACCCTTTGGCAACAAATTTCTAAAAAGTTTTCAATAATTGATAACCATAAGATTGATGAATTGATATCTTTGTTAAAAAGATAAGGAATCTTCTCAGGTTTTTAATTTTTGACAAAAGCATTTGATGAGATTCAAAAACTAGATCTTTCTTTGTCAGATCAGCAAGAAAAAGCTTATCTTAAACTGGAAAAATCTATCCATGATTTATGAAAACAATTTGAGATAAAAAAGAACAAGAAAACATAAATCAGATGCTCAAATCATTTGAAATAAAATATCCTCTTATGAATACTTTGCAGTTTAGACAATGGATCGGTGAATTTGTAGATAAGGACCCTTTTTAATCTCTGCTTTTTGACTGATTTTTAAGAGGAGAAGGGAAATTTGCTTATTCTGAAGAGGGGAAATCTGACCACTTGGACAGAAGAGATATGGTGATTGGAAATTTTTCTTCAGAAATTCAAAAACTTAGTTCCATTAGCAATAGCAATGAGTTTCAGCAAAAATTTGCAAAATGCTTTGATCTCTGGAGAAAAAGCCTTTCTGGAGCATGCCAGAGGGTTTCAAAACGATATGAGAGTAGCTAAAAAGTATCAGCAGTTTATAAAAACCTTTCTTCATAATTTTCCAGTTTATAATAGTCAGCAACTTGAAGAAGAAACGAAACAAAAACGAGCTGAGCAAGGGACTCTTACTTTTGAGGTTTTTGGACGATATAGCCAAGAAACCTGAACTTTTAAAGGAGAAAAATCTGACTTTTTCTGATCTTTATGCTCAGCGAGAACAAGGAAAAATTGAAGAACTCGGTAAAGCCAATGAATATCAAAACCTTTGAAAAAGTGCTTGAACTCTCGAACAAACAACAAAGCTCTCAAAGAAGCTGCGGAAGTTGAAGTAAAAACTCTGAATAAAGGTTCAACAAAAGAGCAGATAGCGAACGAAGTTGAACGCATTTATAATGAGCTTGGAACCAGCTGTCAAAGGATATGGAATGCTGAATCGTGAAGAAGTCATTAAAACAGCTTTTGTTGGTTTAAAACCGCAGGATTATAAGCAGTGAGGACTTTTTCAGAAAATTCAAGTTATTGGTAAATACTATTATGGCTATGATAAAAATTGCTATTGATGGGAAATGGTGACCTCAGACGGAGGCGGTTTTACTCTCTCAAGAGGAAATCCAAAATTTCAGGAATATCGAGAATTAATTGATTTAGTGTTTCGTTCTAATAAATCCTATGGAGAAAAAGCACAAAAACTGTCTCAGAAATTGGTAGAAAATCAGATTCCTGGACTTTTGATCAGCTTTCTTCTTTTCAAAAACAACATAGAAAACTTTTCCAGAAATGCTGATTCTCAAGAGCATATTTCTAGTTTCGGCAAGTCTCATACCAATAAACATCTTGATAACTCTCTAAAAGAGCTTTCAGATGAGGATATCGATACTTCTATTCCGAGAAACAATTATCTTGAAGCGATAAAAAGAAAATTTCTTTCTGTCCAAAAATCTTCCTGATGAGCTTAAATTTGATGCATGACTTGCAGAAAAATACTTGATAATACTTGAAAGGAGGAACTGTTTGAAGAAATTCAGCAACTTCGAAAAATAGTCAAACAAGGGCGGAATTACTACAGCAACAAAGAGCCATGATGCAGGAATTAATTGTGAATCAAGCGGGAGTTTCGGCAATTAATGTCGGGAAATTGCTTTTTCAAAAACTTTGGGATACATGTGACTTTTTCAACTATGAAAAAGATCAATTTGACAGGATTATTTTGAATGTTTTGATAGTAGAAATCCTAATCTTACTTATACCTTTAACCCTGTTACCTGAAATCTTGGTTTACAGACCATAAGATGATTAGATCAACAATCATCAGTCTTAATCCTGATAAAGAAGATTTTTAGTAAAAAAATTCCTACGTATTATGATCTAATTAATCAGGCTGTAGATGTTAATGCATACCTACCAAAACAAAGACTTAATACTGAAGAGGAGCTCAACGATGCTTTGGTTCATGGATTACAAGATAAAATCAATTATCAGGTTGGAGAAATTGAATCAGCAACTCATTGCTCAAAATATTGAAAAACAAAAAAGATATGATTTTTCCTTGTAAAGAAGCTTTTTCAGTAGATAAGAAGAAGGAACTGACTTTTCAAGAACATAAAGCTTTCATGAAACATACTTGTTCCTCTTCTCAATACTCTTTGAAAAAGCAAATTCTCAAGAGCTAACAGAACTGGAAAAATTTCTGCAAAGTATAGAGAATTATATAAATCAGAATGCTTCAGCTGGTGAGGGGCTTCTCAGAAAGAACTTGATGATAATCCTATTCTTATGGTACTTGCCAAAAAGGAGGTTCAGAAACTTCTCCAAGAAAAGGAAATACCCATCATAAAATCAGAATTTTGCTCTTGGAATCCTCTTTCAGATGTTGGAAAAGAATCCGGAAGGCTCAACTTGAGATTTAGAACATAAGATCTTTGATCTTGATAAGATTGCCTTTTTAAATCATACAACAGGAAAAACTGAATTAGAAAAAATAAACAATACTGATCTCGATATAGGAAAAACGGTTAATATGAGTTAAACTTAACTATAATAAAATTGTTGAATCTCAAGATAAACTACAATGTGAATCTGATTGTAAGTTGATTGAACAACAAATATGAGATATGGTAATGGTGAATTAGATTTTACTTCTTTATAAATAAAAATCAATGGAAATATTTAGTGCAAAAATTGTTCCTTTAAATGTTGTAAATGGAGATGGAATTATTGCAATCCTCAACAGCAGAGCAAGCTTCTCCAATATGGTATCACACAGCATGATAAAATTTCACTCATCAGAAAAGGTGAAGAGTATGTCGTAGATGTTGCTCTTTCCAGTGAATATGTGGAACCATGAACTATTGGTGCGACGACAGAACTGCTCGAAAATTATCCTATTATGCCATGAGATAATGTTCTGTTTCTTTCTATGAGGAATAATCCGCTTTGCAGGCAATTAGGAAAAAAACTGCTCGGAGAGAAAATTACGAACGAAGAGATTGATGCGATCGTGGAAGATATTCAGAATAATAAACTTTCTGATCTTCAACTTGCTTATTATACAGCAACGAGCTTTTTATAAATCTGATCCTGAAGAACTTGCTTATACAACAAAAAGCAACTGCTTATACGTGAGATATGTATCGTTTCCCAGGTATAGTAGCGAGTAAAACTACTGTATCGGTGGGGTTTCTGAAACGAAACAACTATGATTTTGGTGCCACTTCTTGCTTCGCTTGGGATCGTAATGCCAAAAACCTTTTCTAAGTCGATTACCTCTCCAGCTGCGACCTGAGGTGTGTAGAAGTTTTGATGAGAAGTGAATTGATCTGAGATCATTAGGTTAGTAGAAAAATATGGATGTTGCCTTGTGGAATTGAAATTTGAATCTTTGCTCCTGCAAAATGATAGGATTATTAAGGTTTCTGTCCTCTCGGGATGGAACCGTATGCGAGGATGATTTCTAGTATTATGGCGAAGAATTATGCAATGGGTATTAATCATTGCTTGATTGATATTCCTGTTGGACCAACCGCGAAAGTGAATAATCAAGAGGATGCCGAAAAGAATCGCTCAACATTTCAAAAAATATCGGAACCTCACTTGGAATTAAAAACAGAAGTTGCGATAACAAAGCTGAACAGCCGATTGGAAACGGAATCGGTGCGGTTTTGCAGGTGAGAGAAGTTTTTGAGAGTACTCCAGCAACATGCGTTAAGAGCTTCTGATTTAGAAGAGAAGGCGTTGGATTTGGCTGCACAACTCCTCGTACTTTGTGGAAAGGATGAAAAATTATGAGAAAGCGTATACGTTCGTGACTCTCCAGAACGGAGAAGCTCGAAAAAGATGCAGGAAATTATTTCTGCACAAGAAGGAAATCCTGATGTAGATTCAGAAGGATTGGTCTTGGGAATTCAGACTTTTGATATTGTGAGTGAATGTGATGGAAAAGTAGAAGCAATTGATATGAAATATCTCAATATGCTTGCTAGAACGCTTGGTGCTCCGTGAGATGCAACTGCTTGAATTTTCTTGCATAAGAAACTATACGATACAGTACATAGATGAGAAATCCTATTTTCGTTTTATGCAAGTTCAGAGAATAAACTCCAAATGGCAAAAGAGTTGGTAGAAGAAAATCTGCGTATAATGATAACGCTAAATCCTTAATTTTCTATGAGAAAATGAAATTTTTTTAGAGAATTTTTGAGATTTTCTCTTGATTTTCTCTTGATTTTTCCTATCAAAGAGAGGAGAAAAGTTTTTCTTTCATTTTTGTTGAATAGATTAAATTAGAATTTTATTCCCTTATTGTTTTGTTATTTATGAAACCAGTGTTTAGTTCTTTAGAATATCTTGATCCAGAAAAAGGTATATTCTTTAGTGATCAACTGGAAAATGATATTGGTATCGAGGTATATATTCAAATTCATAGTGATAAATTTGTAGATTATCAAAGAGATTTTTCAGGAGTTCATGTAGATTTTGTAGATCAAGTAAAAAGTACGGCACTTTCTTCCAAAGATGTCGAAGAGCTTCTCGAAAAACATCTTCAGAATTTAAACACAAAACTTCAGTCTTTTTACAGATAAACTTCGTGATGTCCCAAAAATGCGATCTGAGGGATATGTTCAAATTATTCTGGATGAGGGGGTAAAAACTTGGATGATTGGAAAAACAACTTTGCTTATTTTTCGTGGAGATAAGCTTTATTCTACTTGAAAACTCTTTTTCAAGAGCAATCAAATGTGGACCAGTTTTCTGATTTTATAGGTTGAGAATTGGAAAGATGAGATGTTTTTCTCATGCAGGAACGAAACTTTCTGAGGTTTTAGACCAGAATGATTATGCCGAGATTGAAACTATTTTAGCTAAAAGAAAATGCGGGAGCAGTATTAGATTATTTGGATGATCTTTTTGCTTCTAGAATAGAGAAACAACAGATCTGATTTTTGTGATCTTTTAGTATTACTGGTATAGAGTTTTCTGCTCCTCATTCCGGAAAAATCGGTTCTTTAGCCTCAAAAATATACTTCCAAACTTTGAGGAAAAATTGCATCAAAAGTTGGATCTCATGAAATGGAAATATACAACATCATTAAGGGGAATAATTATTATCTGATGGTTTGGAGTACTAACTTTTAGCAGTACTTTTCCTTTCTTTTTCAATTTTAGCTCAATTAAGATCAGCTAAAAATCAAATTACTTTTTCAGACCTCAACTGGAGTAACGGTTCTTTTAACGATTGATGACATTAAGAAAGATATTGCAAGTTTTTAAGGAACTTGATCCTCTTCTGATGAGAAATCTTTGAAAATATAGCGAAATTCTTCAAAAATTGAGTTTGATTGAACAAAAGGGTATCCGGCAAGAAGATACTGCTACCTGATGTTAAATCAGGATTATGAAAAAAAGGTTTCATGGTAAGGACGATTTCTGATTTAGCACAGTTTGATGATGAAAAAACAGGTAGAAAGACTGCTATTCTTACTTTTAATGCTTCAGAAAATAAACTTTGAGCGCCTGTTAGTGTAAATGTAGATTCCGCTATTAACGTTGCAGGAGAAAAATCAGCATTGATTGTTGTTGTTAATGATGCTACAAGAGGAAGTCTAGTAGAATATAATCTTTGATGAGTAGCAAAAAGAGTGTTCTTCAAGTATCAGTAAAAAGGGCTTTTTGCTATACAGAGGAGGAGATCTTTTCTATGTAGGAAAAACTTGGAATAGAGCCAATGGAGTTGTTGATAATGATTGGGCGACAAAAACTATTTGAGGTATTGGAGTTTTTGGAAGAAACAATTTTTATCTTTTCCAGGCTAATCCGAATAATATTGGTGCTGCATTATTGACAAGATATCGTAATGTTGCAGGATCGGAATCAAAATATCAGAATGCTTCTAACTATACAATTTTAGCGGGTTCTGGTGCTAATTTACCTCAGCAGCTTGGAGGTTTTGCAATTGATGGAAACTTCTTAGCATGGGGGAGCTGGAAAAATGTATCAATTTCGAAGGGCTTTTAATATAGGAAGTGCTTTGGATTATCGTGAAGTTCCAATGCTTTGAGGAGATAAATCTTCTTCTAGTTATTCAAATAATGTAAAAATTATAGCAACAGCAAGTTCTCCATTTGTTTATCTTTTTGACAAAGAGAATCAGACTTTTACGGTTTATGAATCAAGTCCAACAAAAACACATGAGAATTATAAAACCAGTTTTAAACTCTATTATATGTTTAGATTTAAGTTTGATTTATCTGCAAAAGAATAATCGTATCATAGACGTTACGATTCCTGAGAATACTGGAGATAGACCAGAACTTTATTTGCTTAGTAGTGAAGGAGTGAATAAGATCAATCTTTATGATTTTATTGATAGTCTTAAAAATAATAAAAACCTGAAAGCAGTGAGTGAAGCAGAGTAAACTTTTTAGAGCTTTATTTTGATAAGTTAAAGAAGATGAACAGAAGAATTCAAATACTTTTGATCCTTCTTGTTGTCTTCTTTTGAATTGGGATTTATTACAAACGAACTGATATTCAGAAAGCTTTTTGTCGTTTATGCTCCTGCTGAGTTTTCAGAAAGTGCATTGCATGAAAGTGGTAATTCTCAGAATTTAGATCAGATTTTTATCTTTTCAACAGGGATAAAACTTGATGATCTTCCATGAGAAAGATTGTCTTATGATGAAGCTGAACGCTACTTGATTAAAAATCTTCCGGTATGTCTCTCTCCCCTTACAAGCTTTTACGCCAATTAAGATACAAGAAGTCGTAAAAATTGTACTTCTAAGGAGGGCAAGTTCCTGATGGTTTAGGAAGAGCTTGTGCAAGCCGATTCCGCTATGATCCCCAAAGAAAAGAAATTTATGAAATGAACTGATGCTATTGTCCAATGTCTCCATGAGATAGTGATTATGAAGAATCGTATACCTGGCTGTATCTTTGTCAACAAGAGCAGAAAGGAGAAGATTCCCCAATTTTCTGAACAAAAATTTGATGATCAAAAATTATTTTCAAACAGCGAAAAAAAGGAAGTCTTTAGAGCTCCACTTTCCTTTACTGCACTTAAAAAGCTTTAGGGAGGTGGTTTACTACTTGCTTCTGACGATGGAAGCTTTGATATCCCTCTCTCTATTGCCTTGATCATGATCCTGATTGTGAAAAGTTATTGAGTGTGGGTTCTTGGAGTGATGATGAGTGAAATTATTTCGCAGCAGGGGATAGAGAGATTGGAATTATTATGAATACAAACATATTTTCTATGCGATCAATGGAAAACTTTACGATCCAGGGATTCAAGAAGAAAAATCACTTACGAGAATGAAAAACCTTTATTCTTCTAGATGGCTTTTTGGGGGCGTTCAAAATTGAAAACTTACTGTAAAAAGATTAAAAATCTGACTTTGATCTTAGTAATCAAGAAAATCCACATCCAGCAAGGTACACTCTAGAAACTTGTGAGATTGATCTGTAGTTTTATTTTCTTACTATAATTCTTATGAACAAAACGGGAAAAATTATTCTTACCTTCTAGGACTCCTCTTGGGGGTAGGCTTTACTCTGCTTGGACTGAATTACGCTCCGCAGTTCAGCTTTTTCTGGTAATTCAAAAGATCCTATGAAGTTCCAAGTGAAGTTTCAGGAGCACTTGTTTCTTCTCAAGAAGCGTATCGTGGGATTACTCTCCAAGATTTAGCAAACTTAGGACTTGATGAGGAAGGGATAGATCAATACCTTTTGATATTCTCCTGAATGTTCATTCCCAAAATTACAGTCACAGAAGGTGATCGTGATTGATGAGGTGGTAAAGAACTGTAGTACCCAAGAGGTCAGATTCCTGATGGTTTAGGAGGGGCTTGTTTTGATTGGCATGCCTATGATCAGGCAGGTGATCGCCTCTTAACAATGAACGATAGAACCTGTCACTATGGAATTAATCCTCAAGAAGCCTTACAACGCTGAGTAGAAATTACTTTTCTTTGTAAGGATACGAGCGATCCTAGGTATCAGATTTTTGGAACTTTTATTTCAAGAGCCAGAGATGAACAGTGAATCTGCTATCAAGAATGCTCAAATGGGAAATAAGCCTTTTGCACTTAAAAAGCTCTAAAATCCTGACTTTTGAGTGCTACGATTCCGGATGTATATAATCTTGCTTCCCTTTATTGTACACGAGAAGATCCAGATTGTGCAGGTGTGTATGATGTCGGATCTTGGGCTGATAATAAGGGAAATTATTTCGTAGCTGGAGAAAGAGCTGATCTTAAAGGGAAAACTATCTATGCGATCAATGATAAACTCTATTTTCCATGAGAAATGAAAGGAGAACTTCCAAGCTGAATTTCTAGTCCTGATCAGAAATGGACTTCTCCTTGGCTCTTTGCAGGGATAAAAATGGGAAGATTATTGTCAAGAAAATAAAAAGACTGTGTTCCTACAAGAAAAGAGCCTCTTGAGTATACCCTGAGTCAAAGTTCACTTTAGAAACTTGTGAAGTTGATCTGTAATCTTTTGCGTTTTTCTTTGATAAAGACTTGGGAATTAAATTCTCTTGCAATTAATCTTAATTTTTATAACAAAATAGCACCTATTTTATTTATGTGATATTAACTATAAAAATAGGAGAAAAATCAGACTTTTTATTCTTTTTACAATAAGACACGAATGCCAAAACACATTAAGTATGGTGATGAAGCCAGAAAAGAAATCTTTAGCGGAATGCAAATGGTTGCAGATGCTGTGAAGGTCACTATGGGACCAAAAAGGAAGAAATGTAATCCTTGAAAGATCTTATGGAGGACCTATTGTAACGAATGATGGAGTGACCGTAGCCAAAGAAATTGAACTTGAAGACAAATCCGAAAACATCGGAGCAAGCATGCTCAAAGAAGCTGCTGAAAAACCAATAAAGAAGCAGGAGATGGAACGACTACGACCGTTGTGCTTGCAGAAGCGATGGCGAGCGAAGGACTCAGATATATCAGGGTCTGGAGTAATCCTTTCTCTCTTGGGAAGGGGCTTCATAAGGCGGTTGAGAAGCTCGTAGCGGAAATTGAAGGGAAAGCCCAGCAAATCGGAGATAGTAAAGAAAAATCAAGCAAGTAGCGACGATTTCTGCTCAAGATGAAGAAGTAGGAAATCTGATCGCTGATGTCTTTGAAGAGATCGGAAAAGATGGAACCATTACTGTTGAAGAGGGAAATCTCTCGGTCTGACCAAAGAAATCAAAAACAGGAATGCAATTTGATCAGGGATATTCTAGTCCTTACCTTGTAACTGATCCTCAAAGAATGGAAGCAGTAATTGACAAAACCTTATATTCTGCTTACCGATAAGAAGATCTCTTCTATCAAGGAGATTTTGCAGGTTTTTAGAGGCGTTTGCTGCAACTGGGAAAAAGGATTTTTGTGATTATTGCTGAGGATGTTGAGGGTGAGGCTCTGGCTCTTTGGTTTTGAATAAAAATCAGAGGAATGCTGAATGTTTTGACTGTGAAGGCTCCTGGATTCGGAGATAGGAAAAGGAAATGCTTCAGTGATATCGCGGTAGTAACTGGTGCAACAGTGATTACGGAAGAGCTAGGACTTAAACTAGAAGATGCTACGATTGAGATGCTTGGAAGGGCTGATAAAGTAATTGCGACCAAAGACACGACCGTAATCGTAGATGGTAAAAGGCGATCAGACGGCTATTAATGAAAGAGCTGATCAGATCAAAGCACAACTCTGAATGGCTACTTCTGATTATGATAGAGAAAAAAACTAGCTGAAAGACTGGCTAAACTCGTTGGTGGAGTAGCGGTAATTCAGGTTGGAGCTGCAACTGAAATGGAGATGAAAAACAAGAAATACAAGATTGAAGATGCTTTGAATGCAACCAGAGCCGCTATTGAGGAGGGAATTGTTGCCGGAGGAGGAAGCGTCTTGCTCCAACTTTCAAAGCTTTTTGGATAGCTTTAAATTAGAAGATGCTGATGAACAGGTTGCTGTGCAGATCGTAAGAGATGCGATCCAATATCCTGTTCGCCAAATCGCAAATAATGCAGGTTTCAAAAGGAGATCGAGTAGTAGAAAAAGTAAAGGAATCTGAAGATTTCAACTACGGTTTTGATGCTAAAGAAGGAACTTTTAAAAACCTCTTTGAGGCGGGGGATTATTGATCCGGCAAAAAGTGCTGAGAGTTGCCCTTCAGAATGCAGTTTCTACTGCTGCAATGTTCCTCACGACAGAAAGTGTGATTGTAGATGCTCCAAAAGGCAGAAGGTTGCTCTTGCAATCACGGAGGAGCTGATGCAGGAATGTGAGGTATGGGAGGAATGTGAGGAATGTATTAATTTAGAATTAAGAATTTAAAAATATTAGAAACTGACTTTCTTTGAAGGGTCAGTTTTTCCTTTGAAAATAGGAATGGGATTATTATAGTGTAGGAGTCTTTACCTGTAGATTAAATAATGCAAATTACTTCTGTTACTTTTGTAAAATCTGCTTCTAAACTTTTCAGAATGTCCATCTTCAGATTTTCCTGAAATTGCTGTGATTGGGAGATCAAATGTTGGAAAAATCCTCGCTTATTAATTTTCTTATGGATAAAACAATTGCAAAAGCTTCTGATAAGCCATGAAAAAACTCAACTCATTAATTATTTTTTTCGTGAATGAAAGCCGATATTTCGTTGATCTTCCTTGATATGGCTATGCGAAGGTTAGTTTAGATCAGAGGAGAAAATGGATTGATGAGATTCATGGTTATTTTTTTACAAAGAAAGCCGTTTATTTTACTATTAATTGATGGTTCTCTTCCTCCGCAGAAGATCGATTTAGAGTTTATCTCTGCACTTACAGAAGAAAGTCTGAATTTTGCTCTTATTTTGACTAAAACTGATAAAAGCAAATCAAAAACACTCCATCAGAATATTAAACTCCTCAAACAAGCTCTTCAAAAAGCAGATGTGAAAAGTCCCTGAGCTTCTGCTCTTCTACGACAAAAACAAGGAAAGGAGCAGATTCTAGCGTTTATTGATCAGCAAGTATTGGTTTAATTCTGTATCTTTAGGAGAAAAATTCTAAAAGCTATTTTATTTATTTTTGATGTCATACTATGAAAAACGAAACTTCTCAACGAACTTCAAAAACAAGGAATCCCAAATTTTTCCCTCTTCCAAACTTCGGAAGCGCTTGCAATCCTTCCTGAGTTGCTTTTAGAATTATTAGAGCAAGAAAAAGCTGATTTTCAAGCCTTAATCCAAAAACCAATGAAAGTCTGACTTTTTGAGGATTTTGTTCCTACATTTCCAGTTGCATATCTTTGAAAATTGTAAAACATCTTGATACTGTAGAAACGAGTAAAGAGATGAGAAAAGTTATTTCAGAATTTAGACCAAAGTATCAAGATTTTTGAAATCAAGTTGCTTATTCTCAGCCTTATTATCAAAAAAATGCTTTGGGCAAGCAAACATTTAAATCTTAATGCTGATCAAAAGAGACGGTTTGAACTCTATTTAAAAATCATTTCAACATAGAGGAATTGATTTGCCTAAAGAAAAGCAGGAAGAGCTCAAAGCACTTAAAAAAACAGCTTTTCGGAGCTGGGAGAAAAGTTTCAGCATAATGTCGTAGATGAACAGTCAGCTTTTTCTGCTTTATTTTGATGATGAGGCGGATTTTCAGGAGATGCCGGAGGAGTTCTTGGCGAAAATGAAGGCACTGGCTGGGGAGAAATGAGGGCTTGCAGTCAATGCTGATCCAAATTTGCTTGTTGCGGTAAGTAAATATTGTAGTAATCCAGAAATCAGAAAGCAGGTCGCTTTTTCAGAGAGAGCAATGGGCGAGTGAGGGAAGATTTGACATAGACCTTAGCCTTGGCGCTTCTAAAACTCAATCAAGAGAAAGCAAAGATTCTTGGTTATGCGAATGCAGGAGAAATGTTCCTTTGGGCGACGATGGCTCAAGATCCGGATCAGGTTTTTGATTTTATCAAGCCGATCTCTGCCAAAGCGATGCAAAAAAGCGAAATCTGAAGTGCAGACTTTGCAAGAGTATTTTCAGCTTCCAGATTTACCAAGCTATGATCTCGCCTACTATACGAGGAAGTATAAGGAAGAGCAATATGCACTCAATGATGAGGAACTCAAGCAATATTTTGAGTTTGAGCCGGTTTTGAAATGGCTCCATAGTTTTGTATTCAAGTTTTTGGGAGTAGAGCTTCGCGCTAGAGCAGAACCAGCGTTTTGATCTCTTGGGCATGAAAGGCGATATGAAGTCTATCATCAAGGGAGCTGGTGGCGTATTATATGCTAGATGCTTTTTATCGTAAGGGGAAAAGACCCTGAGCTTGGGCAGATTACTTGAGAGAGAGGGGAATGGGCAGTTGCCGATCGTCGTAAATGTCTGTAATTTCCAAAAAGCTGAATCCTGACCAAGTTTGCTCTATCTGAGAGATGTTGAGACGCTATTTCATGAGTTTGGACACGCTTTGCATGCGATGTTGGCGGGTTCTCCCTATGCGGAGCTTTCTGGATTTAATGTAGAATGGGATTTTGTAGAGCTTCCAAGTCAATTGATGGAAAATTGGGTGAGTGATCCTCAGCCTTGAAGAGTTTAGCAAAGCACTATCAAACCTGACTCCCAATGCCAGAAAAACTCGTTCAAACCTCCAAGACCTCAAAAACCTTTATGATGGGAAACTGGGTAAGCAGGCAAAACGAGTTAGCTTTGCTGGATATGACGCTCTATACTTCCTCTATCCCAAATTCGGTAGAAGAATTGGATCAAAAAGATTCTTGAAATCGTGAATCAGTATTCCATTTTCCCAAGAGGGGAGGAGTACAAGATGTATTGTGCGTTTCTGCATATTTTCGGAGAGTGGTTATGAGGCGAAGTATTATTCCTATATGCGAGCAGAGCTTTTGGAGGCTGATGTGTTTCAAACCATCAAAAAGCCTGAATTTTTCAATCCAGAAATTTGATCTGCCTACAAAGAGAAAATCTTAATTCCATGAACTCGTAAACCAGCTTCAGAATTGTTCTTTGATTTTATGCAGAGAAAGCCAAGTGATGAAGCTTTGATGAAGAAGTACGGACTTTTTAGCTTAATTGGCTGAAAAAGAGAAAAATCATTTTACCCTTTTGATTGGAAGGTTTTATTTTGATGAATAGTATGAAAAATTGCCTTTTGTAAATTGTTGACGATGCCGGGTGGTGTGCTAAAAGTCCTTGAAGATTTGATCATCAAACAGCTGAGAAAGTATGGAAAGGAAGTAGAAATCAGTCTTTTTACGCTTATTTCGGATCGTGAAAATCTAGAATTGCCCTTTGCCATGAGGAAATGGGAGCGATGGTAACGATTCCGATTGTGCAAACCTTACCAAAATGGATTAATCAGATTTTTTTCTTTTTACCAAGAGGAAAGTGAAGATTTTGTCGGGTATTTTTGATTATCGTAATTTGATGGTGTTTTATCCTCGGCTTATGAAACTCCTTTCTTTCAAGATCAAAAACGAAAGCCTGATGAGATTCAGATTTCTTCTTTGCTATTGCGAAAAAAATATTACGCCGATTCCGTGAGTGCCGACGCATCTGTATCTGCACTCTCCGATGCAATATATCTGGAGCCACTATGATGAATACGATGCAAGGCTGACTTGATGGAAAAATAGGCTCTTTAATTTTATCGTTCCGAGGCTCAGGAAATGGGATTTAAAGTTTCGTCATTTTGATTCGGTGGTTTGCAATAGTCATTATACTCAGGAATCGGCAGAGGAGCTCTATAGGCTCAAAAAGTACGGTTTCTATCCAAAGATCGCTGATCAGTATTGGTTTGCTTGAATTTCTCCGAAGCCGATGCCTTATTTTGTATATGTAGGGAGGCTGGTAAATTTTGTGAGGAAACAGGCTTGATTATTCAGCTTTTTTAATCATTTGAAATTGCCGTTGGTGGTGATCGGTTCTGGTCCTGATGAGGAGGAACTCAAAGCTTTGGCAGGTGAGACTGTTATTTTTACTGATGGAATCCTGAAGGAATGACGGAGATTGTTAGAGATTCTGCTGGACTCATCAACTTGACGAAAGAGAGTTTCTGAATTTGAACGGTAGAGGCGCTTTTTGATGGGAGTTCCGGTATTTGGCTTTTGCTGAAGGTGCGAGTGCAGAATTGGTGGATGAGAACTGTGGGGTTCTAGCGAAAAGCAAGAAATTAGAAGATTTAGTGTCAGATTTTGAACTCTTTCGTAGTAAAAGGCGAGATAGAAAGCTGATTTCTGAGAGAATTAGAGAAAAATGAGTTCTAATTCTTAAAGAAAATTTTATTTTTTTGACCACTATGTATTAGTGGTTTTTAATATTAATTTTATCAATTGTTTTTGACAAATGAATTTTTATTAAATAATTACTTGAAATATTAAAGAAAAATTTTTATATTGAAAAATGTTCATTTAAAAATCTTTTTCAAAATAATGCTCTTGAACTTTAGGTTTATATTATTCTGCTCAGGAAGATTTAAGTCTTTTCTCAGCTCAAAAATGAGAGTTTGATACGGGTATTTCTACTGAGAAAATTCAAGCATATTGTGAGAAATATCAGATTTGATGTCTTGTGCAGTGAGATGAGTCTTATTCTTCAATTATAAATCGTTATGCACAGCTTCCCTTTTTACTTTATTATCAAGGGAGTCTAGATCTTCTTAATCAGAAAAATTTTTAGGCGTAGTCTGACCAAGGAAACCAAGTGAATATTGAATTCAGGTTTTAGAGCTTTTTGAAAAAGGCAGCTCATTATCAGCTTGTTTCTCTTTCTGGTTTTGCGAAATGAATTGATCAAAAGGCACATCAGCTTTCTCTCTCATCATCTGCCAACGATTGCTGTTCTAGGCTGAGGTTTTCAGCATTATCTTCAAGGATCAGACCGTCATCTTCTCTCTGAAATTGTAAAAATTGAGGGTTGATTCTTTCAGAGTTTAAACTTTGATTTCAACCTACAAAGCGGAGTTTCCCACAGAGAAATAGGCTTATTGCAAGGCTTTCGGAGATGCTTTTTGCCTGAGGCAAGAGAAAAATCTGGAAGTTTAATTACGGCAGAGTTTGCTTATACGATGAAAAAGCCTGTTTATTCTGTTCCAGCTCCGATTTTTGCGCCACAAAGTGCTGGAATTTTTTTCTAAAAATGAATGAAAAATTAAAACTGATTACAGATTTTTGATTCCTGTTTAAACGAGCATTTTTGACTGAGAGATAAAGTGCCGGTTTGAACGTCTCTTGCACTGTCCGAAGTTCAAAAATCAGCTTTTAACTTTTCTTTCTCAGCAGTGAGATATGAGTTTAGATATGCTTTTACCGCATTTTAATTTGGGATATCAGCAGCTTTTACAAGAATTAACGTTCTTGGAGATGAATAAAAATTGATGAGGTTTGACCTGGAATATATAGAAAAAGTTAGAAAAATGGTTTACTCTTGAAAAAGAGGTATTACTTTTTATGATGGATTATGGTAATAAAAAAATTAAAAATTATGAAAAATTATGAAAAATCTTGCTTAGAAAATTTGAGATCGATCCTCTTCCCTATTGTAAGGGATCAGGATGTTATTAAAGCTCCGAAGCCTTTCTGTAGGGATTTAATGCCCCTATGAAAAAACCTCGTCGGCCTCAACACTTCGAAAAAGGTTACGAAAAATAGGACTCGAAACAAATGAATCCTTAAAATTAAAGAGCTAGAAACTAGCTCTTTTTAAAAGGCTTCAATGATGAGCTGTGCAACCTCTTTCAGGAGTTTTATCACTGGTATCAATCTTGAGATCATAGTTTTTGTCATCTCGGAGGTCTATGTTGTACAGTGATAAAAACCTGTTCCTATCGTCAGCATTTCTGTAACTTCTAGTGCTTGTTCAGGAGATTCGAAATTATCGGTAGTTCTCTGGTCTTTGCGGATTCTTTCACTAGCTATTTCATCACGAATGTCTAGGAAAAACTTTAAATGCTTTTTGGCTGACAGAGAAATCCTAGCCTACTTTTCCAAAAATAATCGAACTTTCCAAAGGAAGATTTTTGATATTCTTCATATTTGAGGTCAAATTCTTTCTGATTTTCTGGTTTTTTTCACCCAAAAAGGTTGAATTCTGAAATGCTCAATCCCATTTCTTCCGTGAGTTTTCTTTTTGAGAGATCCAATAGAAATAATTTCATAATGGAGCTGTTGAGCTAGAATTTTTGAAACAGTTCCTTTACCACTTCATGCTTTTTCCTCCTAAGGTAATAATCATCTTGTTATGGGTAATCAATAAAATAGTTTTTATTTTAGTTAATTCTGGTAGCTATTCAAGGTTTAGAATGATTTTTTTGCTTGTTTTTGAAGTAATAATATAAAATGTCACGTTGCATGTTTTTTATGCGATATAAAAAAAGTGAAAAGTTGATTTTTATCCTTGTAAATATATGTCAGTATGAAAGATTTTTAAGATCTATTTTCTTATGGCTCTGGACAAAGAAATGGCGAGTTCTTGTTGTTTTAATTTTTGGTTGCTGGTGGTTTCTGGCTTTGAAAGAAATATTTTTGAAAACAAGATGATACCAGTATTGTTAGTGCTGATTATGTCGTGACAACTGGTGATGTTGGGAGAACTCTTAATCTTGCTGGGACAACTCAATTTGCAGAATGCCCAAAAATTGACATTTGCTAATAAGTGAAGGGTTACTAGTGTGAAAACTAAAATTTGAGCTCATGTTAAAAAAGGAGATGTTTTTGGCTACAATTACAACTGATGATTTAGATAGGAAGGTAGAAACTGCAAAAAGAGCTTAAAAATAAGCAATTAGAACTCAGAAAAGTTATTGATAAATCAGATAAAGCACTTGAGTTACTTAAAAGCACAATCCAATTATGACCTTCTGATGGTTCAGAAACAAACACTTCCAGCAGAACAACAACTTGATATTCAGACAAAAAGCAGAACTTCTCGAAGCAGAAAAGGTTAATTAAGGATAAGGAGAAAAAGCCTTAAAGAAGCTGAGCAAGACTATGCTGAATTCCTTTCTGGAAAGGCTGGTGCAAATAATGCAGAACTTTCGCTTTCTAAAAATGTGAGGACAAGAAATACTACTATGGAAAAAGCTGATTAGAGCATTTCGTGAAGAGGCTAGTAAATTGCAATCTACACTAGATAATTATGATGCTGTTATGAGAAATGACGGATCAATATCATTGAGAGGATGAGAATATTTATATTGAGCAAGGGAACCAAGACTTCTTAATCAATCGAAAAGAGCAATTTTGGAAGATACATAGTTATAAAAAGATTCTTAATGATCTTTATGCTCAATATTCTAAAATTCCTGTTGGAAGTATGACAGAAAAATAGGATTCTTTTCTTGATATTCGGTTTTTAAGGATCTTGGGATAGATTTAAGAGCACGAGGAAAAAAATAAATTATGATCTGTTTATGGCAAGTATTGAATCTGAGGGGACGCTTTCAAAGGCAAAAAGGAAGAATATGCATCATCATTTTGAACTACTATAGAAAATTTATGATATAGTTATCAAGATAAATATCATGCTGCAGTGGAAACGCTAGCTGGATTGAAGGATTCTGATAGCACAGTTGAAGATGCTGCTGATAAAGTAGAAAAAAATTGAAAAATTGAGTTGGAAAAATTTAAATATTTCACTCAAAAAAGAAATTAGAATTTGATGTTAATCAGAAAAACCTCTGTAGATACAGCAGATCTTGAGAAAAAGATTCAGGATGCAAAAGTTGATCTTGAAAAAGCTAGAGCATGAACGACCCAACAGGATGAGTTAGAGAGAATTCAAAATGAAATTGATAACGCTCAATTTGAACTTACGACTCTAATGAAGCAATATGATGATTATAGAATTATTGCAAATTTTGATGGGATTGTAAACCAAGCTTGACATGCAGGTCGGGGATAGTATTGAGGCGAATGCGAGTGCTGATACTCAAAAAGTATATCTATGTAGAAACTCCTGATCTGCTTGAGGTAAAAATGGATGTTGATCAGATTGATATTGTTAAAATTAAACAGGGAATGAAAGTAGAGGTTACTGTTGATGCCTTCCCTGATCAGGTATACTCTGGAGTTTTCTCTGAGATTGATACGATGCCTGAGTGAAATTCTTATAAAAGCAAAAGTTGTATTTCAAAAATAATCCTGAGGAGAAAATTTTGGGAGGAATGAGTGCTAATGTAAAAGTAACTCTTGAAGAAGAAAAAAAGGAAAAACTTATTGTTCCAAATCCAGCTCTTGCTGATAATGAAAATTGAGAAAAATTGTTCGCCTTAAGAAAGGAAAATGATCGAGTCGATCAGATCGTTGAAATAGGGAATTTCTGATGATTCTAATACTGTTATTCTTTCTGGACTGAAACTTGGAGATACGATCAAAGGATTCTATATGAATGGAACTTCTATGGCTAATTTGGGACTTACTCAGGGTCCAAGTGATGGAATAGATGTTACTACTAATCCTGATGGAAGTATGAGTTATCAATACGGAGGATAATTATTATCACATTTTATCATCAAAAACGAAAATGATTCAAGCAAGTTCAGATTTCATTTCTCTTAAAGGCATTACCAAGACCTATGGAGAGAAGATGACAGAACCTGTTTATGCGTTGAGAGGTGTTGATTTAGATATCAATGATGGAGATTTTATTTCTATTATGGGACCATCGGGCTGCGGGAAAATCAACCTTGATGAATATTGTAGGTCTTCTTGATGTTCAGACTTCAGGCTCTTATTTTCTTCGTGGGAATGAGGTAAAAATCTGACTCCTGACCAGCAGTCTATGATTCGTAGGACAACAATCGGTTTTCATTTTTCCAGGGTTATAATCTGCTCAAGAGAATGGCGGCGTGGGAACAGGTTGTTTTGCCTCTCTCTTATATGGGAATCCCCTCTGAGAGGCTAAAGAAAGAGCTTATGCAGCACTCAAACTTGTCTGTTTGAAGGGAGAAAAAGCCCTTCCCAATCAGCTTTCTTGAGGGCAACAGCAGAGAGTGTGTATTGCGAGAGCCTTAGTGACTGATTCAGGACTTTTGCTTGCAGATGAACCAACTGGAGCTTTGGATTCCAAGACGGGAATTGAAATTATGCAGCTGCTCAAAAACTGAATGCAGAAAAGGGGAAAACGATTTTGCTCATTACTCATGATGCGAATGTTGCAGAATATGCGAATCAAAACCATTCGTATCAAAGATGGACTTTTTATTTAGAATCAGTTTTTCTGTTTTATTTAGATAAGTGTTAGAAAAATATGAGGTTTTTATCCTACTTTTGGATGCCCGAAAGACCATTATGGCCAATAAGATGAGATCTTGATTGAGTACTTTATGAATTATTATAGGAATGGCATCAGTAGTCGTAATGATGGCGATTGGGCATGGAACTGAAAAAGTATTACGGAAACCTTAGGAGAATTTGCAAAAATAAAATTTCTATTTCTTCTGAGGGGGATTTTTCTTCTCGAGATGAAAATAATGATAAACCAGGTGGTTATGTGCAAAAAGTAACTTTTACCAAAACTATTGTACCTTATATTGAACATTATTTTCCTGAGCTAAGTTGAAGGATTTCTTATCAAATAAATGTTCCAGGAGGTACTGTTAAAATAGGTAAGAAATCTGAAGAAGTTTCAGCAGTTGGTGTTCCTCTGACTTGGTTTGAACTTAATGAAAAAGAAACTTGAGGAAGGGGGATATTTTACTAAAGTTCACTATGAAGATCAGGCTTCTGTTGCTATTATTAATGGTATATTTAAAGATACTTTTTTTAAAACAAAGGATCCCCTCGGGAAAAATTTATTTTTAATAAAAAGAATTTACGATTGTCGGAGTTCTGAAAAACTGAATTTGAACGAGGAAATCAGATATATATTCCAGATACTACAGCAGCAGAAAGAATTCTTCATAAGAATGCTATTGATAGTTTTGATATTCTCCTTGATCCTCAGGATGATAATAAACTCCGAAAAATAAACTCGCCTATCTTCTTTTAAAAAAATACAATAAAACATCACTAACAAATGCAGGATTTAATGTTTCTAGTTTTGCAGAACAGCAGGAAGAGATGAAGAAATCTCTTCAAGGAATGAAAAATGTTTCTTTTTGGCAATGGGGGCAATTTCGCTTCTCGTAGGGGGAATCTGAGTAATGAATATTATGATTGTTTCTGTTACGGAAAGAACTAGAGAAATCTGAATTAGAAAGGCAATTGGTGCTCTTAATAAAGATATTATTGTACAGTTTCTTGTAGAATCTGTTGTTATTACGCTTATTTGAGGTGTTGTTGCGTTTCTTCTGAGTTATGGTATCGTCTATTTTGTAAATAAATTCCTTTCAGATCCTACTCAAGGACTCGGACTTTCTGCAGAAATTGATCAAAAATATTATGATGATGACGTTTTTCATTACAACTTGTACAGGAATTATTTTTCGAATTTTACCTGCAAGAAAAAGCAGCAAAACTTAAAGCCTATTGATGCTTTTGAGATTTGAGTAATAGAGAATACTATTACGATCTCTTTCAGAATTTTAATTTTTTTAGAAAAATGAAAAGAATTTTTATTCTCTTGATTTCTCTTCTTATTCGATGATGTGCTAAAAAGTTTTGCTCGATCTTATCCTGTGAAACAAGTCGAAGGAAATTTCTGTGGGCAAACAGGGTGACTTTTGTAAAATTGATCTTCCTCGTATTGAAAAAGGCAGATTATTTGAAATATCAAAATTTGCCCCGTTATCGTCAAATTTATACTGTGATGTGGTGAGGAACGTATTTTTGGAGGTTGGGATTTCTGATTTTGATCTCATCAAGGGGTAGATATTGCAAGTATAAGGGAACTCCTATCTATTCAGCAGGAGATGGTGAGGTTGTTTTGGCGGAAAGTAGAGGAGAGCGAGGAAGTACAGTTGTTATTAGACATAATTGGAAAAATCAGGTTTTTACATACGGTCTATGCACACTTAGATACGATAGAAGTAAAGGTCTGAGATTTCGTGAAGGAAGGACAATTGATTGCAAAGATGGGGGCTACTGGAAATGCTACAGGACCTCATGTCCATTTTTCAAATAGATACAAATGAGGGAAAACATCCTTATTTTCCTAAGGGTTGTGGGGAACAATTGCAGAAGTTGTAAACGAGGCTAAATGTTGGAATCAAATTAAACAGAATACTCTAGATCCTATTTTTGTTTTTAGAAACACAATGAACGGTTTTTGGCAGAAAGGGGAGCATTGAAGAGCCAGAAGACTTCTTCATTTGGTTTTTAGAATACCGTGATCTAGATATAAAGATGGAAAAATCCAATCTTGATGCAGGGATCTTTAGCAAAGATTTCGCTCCCAAACGAAAAATGATCGTGATGGATTTTTAGCTGATGACTTGACTTTTAGTTCAACATCAGATTTTTGAATTTTTTTCCCTGTCAAAGGTTTCTTATATTGGATCATGAAGATCAGTTTTCTTTTTGTCCCTAAGCAAGCAGGACTTTATCCTATTTACTTGAAATCTAAAGACAAAACGGTAAAGACTTTGAGGATTTTTGTCCTAGATGAGGCAACAAGAAAAATTTTAGAACAAAAAGCTGAATCTAATCCTGCATTACAAGAGGTTTTTAAATAATATAAAAATAAGATACTGATTTTTGAGATAAAAATCCTTGTATTTTTGAATCTAAATACTAGACTATTTTTAGTTTTATCTCTTTAAAAATGTTAAAAAAATCAAATCTCTTGTCTGGATAAATGGATTATTTCTTATTGTACTTTGAATGTTTCTTTTCTTTTTGCCAGAGGAAGTATTTAGAATTGTAGTTATTGTTTTAGGAGTAGAAACGCTTTTTGTCTGGAGGATTTGAGCTGTTATTTCTTGGAATCAGAAAGATTATCAATATAGAGGGCTTCTTTTTCTTTTGAGCTTTATTTGAAGTAGTTTTTGATTATTGCTTCTGATTTTTCCATGATTTTCTGAATGGATTGTGAAAGTTTTGGTTATTATCCTAGGAGTTTTAATTTTTATAAAGGGATTTTTACTATTTTTGATGGGCTTAAAAGCAAAAGAAATGCAGATTGGAAGCTGGTGGGTCTTGCTTTATTATGGGAAGTGCAGGGCCCTTTTTGGTTTATTCCTTGTTACCAATGCTTTTTAGTTTTCTTCTTCTGAATAGTTTATTAGGATTTACTCGTCCTTTTTGAATTTGATTGATTATGTGAGGATTTCAGATAAAAATGTAGAAAAAGCTCTCTTGAGCCTAGGAACTGTAAGAAATAGAAGTAGCATTTTTAGTCTCTTGAATTTATCTTTCACTTTTTTTATAACGGTATAGCACCTGTATATCCTATGTGATATAGTAAGGAATACAGAACTTAAGTCAGATTTTTATTTTTGTAAGAAAAAGATAATGACAAAACTTATTCCATTAGAAGATCATGTTATTGTAAGGCCTCTTAGTGAGGAAACTACTACTAAATCTGGGATTATTCTTCCAGAAAGTAAGGAAAAACCCAGCAAAGGTCAAGTTGTAGCGGTTGGAGATGGAAAAATCCTTGAAAATGGCTCAAGAGCTCCCTGTTGATGTAAAGGTTGGAGATATTGTCTATTTTGCAAAGTATTCGATTGATGAACTAGAGATCGATGAAGAAGGGCAGAAAGTTAAATATCTTGTTATGAAGCAAAGTTATATTATGGCAAAAGAAGCTTAGTTTATTTCTTGTTTGATGAGAAATGAAAAAAATCAATTGCTGTATTATCTATAGTAGCTTGTCTATTTTTTTGTAGGGACTAGTTTTGCGGCAGATCGTTCTCCGGCTTTTACTTGGGCTTATGAGCAAGGACTTTTGCAGAGGGATGCAGAGCTTGCTTGAAAAGCTCATTTAACGAGGGAAACTATAGCACCACTTTTACTTCAGTATATCAGTAAGGTCGCTAAAAGGACTATAGCGATCGTTGATGTAATGCTATTGATCTTGATACAGCTGATTCTCATTATAGAGCAGATTTGCAAAAGCTCTGTTGATATGGTGTTATGATCGGATATCAGAAAAAGCTCTTCCTAAAAAGGGCTCTTACTAATGCTCAAGCTGTTGTATTAGTTATGAGAATTGTTGATGGTTTTTCAGAAACAGGGTAGGTGAAGTCAACATTGGGCCATGCCTTATTTTGAAAGGGCAAAAATCTTGGATTTGAGGGAATTCTTCCAATTTATTATCAAAAGGAAAAAGTTGATGAATTTAGAGAATTTTTATTACTTTTCTTTATAGTGTTGAACATCCTCATCAACCTTTAGTTCAGAATACTGTTATTCCGTGAACTAGGTATCAACAAGGAAATAATGAGTGATCAACGGATATTCTTCTTCAATTGCTTGAAATTATGAAGCCTTAGAGAGAGTTAAATAGAATGATAAATTTTTCACCTCATATTCAGAAATATAAAAAAATATGTGCATAAGATAGTTTTTAAATTAATTATGAGGGCTTATTTTTAGAATAAGAAAAATCCTGATCTTAGTCAGGATTTTTATAATAAATTTATTTTAAGAGGTAGTCTAGATAAATTCCTACATTCCTAGTATATTCATCCTTACTGCATTTAAAAAGTTTCCAAAATCAGACTTACCTTCTTTTGAGTAGCTTCATCTTTAGACTTGATTATTGGAACTAAGCTTTCTAAGATAGAAGTTTTACTTCCTAGAGCTGATTTCATGAGTTCTGCTTCAGAAGAAAAGCTTTTCTCTACTTTTTGCCTCAGCTTTCGCTTCGAGTTCTTTCTGTCTTTTCTCCAGCTCAGCTTGTTTAGCTTCTAGTTCTTTCTGTTTCTCTTCTAGAAGCTTCTGCTTGTATTCAGGAGATTTAAGATATTCTTCCTGCTTTTTTCTCTTCAAGTTGTTTGATATAATTTAATCTTTCTTCTCTTTGAGTAGTATTTGGAAACTTTTTACAAGCTTCGGAATGCTCAAGTGACATAGAAGCCGAGCATTGTTCTATGTCAAACAATGAGTTCTGTTTCAATATTTCTTCATTTCTCTTCAGGGATACATCAACAATTCCAGCGAAAGCAGAAGGAATCAATAATCCAACCATCAAGAACAATATTACAAATTTTCTTCATACCATGAAAAACAACTAAATATAGTCGTATATATTTAATCATAATGTTTTTCAAGTAAACCTTAGGGATAATTTTTAAAAATAGTAATTCAACCTATAATCTGAACACTTTCTCAGTAAAATGAATGAGATACTCATAGTCCTATCTGATCACCAGCTTTCAATATTTCAAAAAGTATTGTAGCTGAATGTATCTGGAGAAATACATGATCTATGAGCAGAATGAACTTCTCTCACTTCTGATTCTCGCTAACTCTTAATGTTAAGATACAGTTTTTATAAGATTATTATCATGTCCTTGCGGATAAATAAACATTCCATACACTTGCAACATATAGTTTCAATTTGTTGGAATCGTAATCATTCAGTCCGTAGCTCTCCATCATAGCTTACCTACCTTAAGTTTAGGTTCTCAAAAAAATTAATAATTGTTGGTTTTATTTGGCTATTTGTTTCAATACCTTTTGTATATACGCTTCCCATAAACTCTACTTGATCCAAATAAGTATCCTTAATTTTTCTCTTAAGGACCATTTAGGCATTTGAACTTATGGCAGGATTTTTGAGCTATAGATATTATACCATTCTTTTTTTAAAACTTTATAATCAATCTTTCCACTTCAGAGGAGGGAATTGCTCCAATTTTTGATAGCATTGATCTTGATTAAGTTAGAAACACCTTTTTCTTTTTAGGTAGGTATTTACTTCTTTTAAACTAATTTCAAGATCTACACTAAAGAGGGTAATTTCAATTCAGTTTTTCAGTTTCTTTTCCTTCTAGAGCTAGATTTGCCTCTTCACTATTTCATCGTTTTTCTTGTAACAGATTTTTCTAGGAAAGGAAGTGAAATCATTTCCCCACCGAGTTTCAGAAATCTTTTTCTTCCCGTGATATAGAGATATTTGTCTTTATCAAGGTAGCCTAAATCACCAGTTTTTATACCAGATTTTTCATCCTTTTTTTGATAAATGGACTTTCAATACTTTTGTCTGAATATCCATTGAAAACACTTGGTCCAGAATAATAGATCATCCCTTCTTGATTGGATTTTTAACTCTTCTTCTGTTTCAAGGTCTAAAAACTTTGATTTCGCTGTTTCCAAGTGCTATCCCTACGGATTGAGCTTTCTGGTTTTCTATAGGGTTTATTGAAATAATCGGGCTACATTCTGTGATTCCATATCCTTCCAAAATAAGTCATCCAGGAATTATTTTTGAATTTCTCAAAAATCTGTTCATTACATTTTTCTCCTCCAGTAATCACATAACGAAGAGAAGAAAGTTGATCTGGTTTTTGCAATATTGAGGAGATTTTCTGAGAAATGTTGGAGTTGTTGCAAGCAGAGTTGGTTTTGTGTGTTTAATGAGTTTTGCTGCGGTAAGGGAGTCGTTAGGATCTGGAGTACTAATGTTTCTTAAGCCTACAACAAGTGGAAGAATGGTATTTACTGTAAACCCAAAACTATGGAAAAGGTGGCAGGTAGCAGAAAAATCTTTCATCATGCTTGATATTCATAATTTGTAGTGCTCCTTTAAGATTACAGATCAGATTTTTATGAGTGAGAGGAACTGCTTTTTGGTAATGCTTCGCTTCCTGAGGTATAAAGCACTACTGCTGTACTATCAAGAGTTTTTGGAAGAGGGAGGCTTCGACTTTTTATTAATGCTTTTAGTTTACGGTGGAGAGGAATGTGTTTTAGTAAGTCCTCTAAGAAAAATAAAATCATAGTTATTGAGTCGTGTTATATTAAGTTTATTAAAGAATGCTTTTTGAAGTCAGAATTTTTGTTTTTTTGAATACTTTACACAATGATCAAAAAGCACTCTCTGGGTGGGTTCGATTCATCATGACCGGAATCTTCTCTGCAAGATAACTCGCAAGGATCAAGGTTCCTACACTTCCAATTGCTGGAAGCATAATCCCGATCTGTTTTCCAGGAATTTTCTTTGAGGTAATCACTAATGAGAAGTGCTTTCAGTACAATATCATGTCTTGTTTGTAAGCCGAAGATACTGTCGTAACTTTGGGTTGCGTGTTTATTTGCTTTCCATTGTTTTTGAAATGTTCTAAGATATTACTTTTCTTCATCTAAATCTCGTTTTTCTTCCTGAATTTCTGGAATATTTCGTTCACAAGGGAGAAAAGTCTGAGTCTTCACTTTTAGTTAATCATGAAGCCATAGCTACGAGATCAGCAACTGTTTTTAGTTCAAGAATCGGAGTATTTGATGCATCTGGAAAAACGATTTAAAATAAGGTTTTTGATTTCAGCCATATCGAGAGAATCTAAATAGAGGTCAAGAATCAGATTTGATTTTAGTAAAATTTTTTTCTTCTAGGGATATATCTTTAATTCTTCTGAGTTCTTGGATGATTTCTTTAACAGTATTTTCTGAAAATCTTGTAGTATCGTATTGCTGAGTTTGTTTGAGCTCTTGTATTGAATGTCTGATATGAAGCGGTAATTTTTTTATTTTTTTACATCGTTATAGTAGAAGTAATGAGGAATGTAGTTGATTGTTTCTTCGCCTTTTTCATTATAAAAAGTCTTCTAAAAACCTGATTGAAAAACTTCTAATGATTCTGTACTAGCAAGTTTGATTTCTTCTGTTTTATCTACAAATTCAATTTGAATTTTTCTTTTTGGGAGGAAGAAAAAGATTAGCAATCATTCGTCGTAGTCCTTTTAGAAGTCATCAAGCAAGGCTTGGTGCACCTCCTGTTCGTGCATTAGACCATACACTTCCTCGAAGTCCGCTTGTTCTGACAAGAAGGATCTTTGTTTGTCCAGTGAGGGATTTTGTTGCAAGATAGGCTGATTTTTCCTCCTAGATACTCTAGTCCTTGTCCAGCGAGTTGACCAGAAGGATAGAGGAGAACTGAATCTCAATGATGAAGTGCAAGGATTAAATCATCAAAAAGCTTGTTCTATTTTTACTACTTTGATCTAGATCTTTTTGAAATTTCTTCTATGGTAATTGTTCCTAATTCTCTAAAAAATTCGTCTTAAAAATATTTTTCGGAAAAATCTGGAAGTCGCAACAGCTCTAAGTTTTTGAGGGGCAAAAGACACCAGATAAAAACAGGATCAATATAGGCAATATGATTTGGGAGGATCAGATAATTTGATTGTGGATCAAGTTTTGGAAGATTTTTAATTTCTAGAGTATAACGAGATTTTTGCTATCCAGAGAAAGAGTTTCGCTAATCGTTTCATGTTTTTATTTCCTAAACTAAAAAGGATATTTTGAATATATACAAAGAGTTAAATTTCTCAAGTGTTTTCTTTGTGTCTTTTTGAAATTTGATTAGAGTATTTCAAGAGATGTTAGATTTTTCAAAAACTCTATCTTATATTCTTTTTGATAATGAATATATCATTAAATTTTAAATGTCAAGTTATGGATTTTCTTTTTGCTTGCAATCAGACCTAGGATTTCTAATATGATGGTGAAAATGAGTCAGATTTTTATTTTTCAAACTTTCTTCATGGACGAAAAAGAACTTCTTCAGCCAAGTAATGAAAAGCTGATTACTCATCCAATAGAAAAAAAGAAATCACTCAATCCTACATTGACTATGCGATGTCAGTGATTGTTTCTCGTGCTTTACCAGATACGAGAGATGGATTCAAGCCAGTGCTTAGGAGAATCCTCTTTGGAATGTACCAAATGAACAACTTCTACAACCAGAAGCACAAAAAATCTGCGAGAATTGTCGGAGATGTGATGTGAAAATACCATCCTCACGGTGATTCGTCTATTTATGAGGCAATGGTTCGTATGGCGCAGCCATGGTCGCTCAGATATCCGCTCGTTGATGGGCAGGGAAACTTCGGTTCTATTGATGGTGATGGAGCAGCTGCGATGAGGTATACTGAAGCGAGATTGACCAAGATTGCAGAAGAAATGCTTGCAGATTTGGAGCAGGATACGGTAGACTGGAGAGATAACTTTGATGGATCGCTCAAAGAGCCTGTGATGCTTGCGACCAAATTCCCAAATCATCTCTGTAATGGAACGATGGGAATCGCTGTAGGTATGGCGACGAATATGGCTCCGCATAACCTCAATGAAGTGCTGGATGCGTCTTTGCTTCTACTTCAAAAAGAGGAAAAAGAGGAGATCGTGACTGATGAAAAACGGTGCTGAGATCAAAAAGACCGATTTCGGTTTCTGTTGAGGAGATTATGGAGATCATCAAAGGACCGGACTTTCCAACCGGAGGAATGATCTTTGATAGCAATAATATTACCGAAGTCTACAAAAAAAGGAAAAGGCTGAATCGTTGTTCGTGGAAGACTCACGATGAAGTCTATGATGGAGCTCATGTGATTGTTGTAGATGAGATTCCTTACCTCGTAAATAAAGCCAATCTCGTTTCCAAGATCGGAGAACTTGTGGTAGACAAGAAGATTGAAGGGATCAACGATATCCGTGATGAATCTAACAAAAACAAGATCAGAATTGCGATTTATCTCAAAAAGGGGTAGATCCAGATGCGATTTTGATGCAGCTTTTCAAATTCACCGAGCTTCAGACCAATTTCAATCTCAATAATGTGTCCCTGATTGATCAAGGAACTCAGCCTAGACTGCTTAATATCAAGGATCTTTTGATGGAGTTTGTGACTTTCCGTAGGGGAGTTGTGTATCGTAGATCGGTTTTTCAGCTTAATAAGGCTAAAGACAGACTGCATATTTTGGAAGGACTGAGAAAAAGCGATTGATATCATTGATGAAGTGATTGATACGATCAAGAAGTCAGAATCCAAAGCTGATGCGAGAACTAACTTAATGGAAAAAAATTCTGATTCTCTGAAAACAGGCGGAATACATTCTTTTGATGAGATTACAATCTCTCGTTGGACTTGAGATTCAGAAGATTAGTGATGAAATTGAGGAAAAATCAGACTTATTGAGGAATTGGAACGCATTATCTCTGATCCAGAGAAGCTTGATGAGGTCGTAACTAAAGGAATTCCTCTATATGAAGGAAAAATATGGAGACGAGAGAAGAACTGAACTTTCCAACGATCTCAGTGTCTATAACATCAGCGGAAGCCTCAAAGAATTCCAAAAAGCAGCCGATAGAATCAAGGAAGATGTGATTTGCTGGATTGGAAATGACTTTTTCACTCAGAGTGTTGTATCAGACCAGAATTCAGAATATTCCTGAGGAAACCCTTGATCTCATCTATACTCACAATCAGGATAAACTCATCGTGATTACTGATATTGGAGAGCTTGTTGTGCAGAGGCTCAAGGATTTTGGTGCAGGAAATATGGCAAAAGCCTGCGATCAATCTCAAAGAACAATTCTGACTCAAAGGAAAGATCGTTTTTGCCAAGACCTTGCATTTCCAATATGACTACCTTGTATTCCTGACCAATCAAAAATAGTATCAAAAACCAAAAAGAACTCGTTTTGAGCTTCAAAAAAATTCCCTACCACGATTATGGGACTTCAGTCAGGAGAAAAAATCTGTAGAGTTTTGCCAGTCAATGACTGAGATAATGTTGGAGTACTTACTCAGCAGGGACGAATGCTCCTTTTTCAAGTCCGATGATATCAGACCGATGGGAAAGAACGCTGGAGGGGTGAAAGCGATTGAGCTTCAGGAAGGAGATCAGGTTGCCAATATGTTCTTGCATAATGATGAGCCGTTTATCTTGATCTACTCTGATAAAAATGGAAAAACTTCTCTCACTAGAAGACCTCAAAATCCGAAAGAGAGCGAGAAAAGGACAAGTCGTAATGACCGGAAATGAAAAAGCTTGAAGGCGGAATCTCAATCATTGAAGGTGCGGTCAGAATTCGTTTTTGCTGATGGTAGCCTCAAGACCTTACATTCCAAACGATATTTCGCTTGATGAACCAGAAACGCCACTTTACAAGATGGTAGATCAGAAGATTGATGTCGTGTATCGCCCTTGGGAAGAGAAGTCTGAAAATATGAAGTATAAAGAGGAAAAGAAAAAGGCTGAAAAAGCTGAATGAGGACTCTTTGATCTTCCTGCTAGTGAAGAAAAAGAAACTGTTAAAAATTCTGGAACTTCAGAAATCGTTGAAAATCCTGAAAATTCACAAGACTAAAATAATCTGAAAACTACTCTTATATCATAGAAAAGTTAAGAGTAGTTTTCTTTTCCTACAAAAGGAAAGTCAGATTTTTATACTTTTTGTCTGGAGTTGTCGAGGTGGCAGTTTTATTTTTTTGAGTAAGAGTAATGGATTTAAGTGTTCTAGAAAAAACTAGCATTACCACAAGGGGAGTGGTGTTTAGTATCAGGAAAAATGTTTAGAGTTGAGAGGATTGAGAAAAAGTGAAGATTGGGATATCTTGGTTTCTCGTTCCTTTTTGAGGATTTAATACAAAAATTTCCAAATCATCTTAAAACTTCATATTATAAAACTCCGATTTTAGTTTTTGATAATAGAAAAAATTGAGATATTCAAAGATTTACCTTTTTGAAGGTCAGGAGGAAGAAATCATTAATCAGGCAGAATTAATAGACTGACTCCTTTGTATGGAGATATCCACCTTATTCGTTTTAAGACTTTAATGGGGGAGGCAAAAAGGATTTCAGAGATATTGAACTTTTGCAAAAATAAGGAATAATGCGTAGCTAAAAACCAATAAATTGAATAAATTTGTTATATAAAAATCAGATTTTGTATTTTCTTTAAAAATCCATTTGAAAAAAATCTTTATAAAACCTTACACTGGAGTTTGATTTTTATTTGTTATGTTGCTTGTGATGAAGATTAGTCTAGAACTTCCAAAGGTACTTGGGTTATTGGATATTGCTTCAAGATTTGTTTCCAAAAATTCAACTTTGCCTATTTTGCAGAATATTTATCTCAAGGCTTCTATTGATAGTTTGCTTTATCAGAGCAACAGATATGGAAAAATACATAGAAATTGAGCTTCCTTGTGCTGTTCAGCTTGAAGGCTCTATTACTGTAAATGCAAAAATGTTCCTCGATATTCTAAAAACAATAGAGAGTAATACGGTTGAATTCTCAGTAAATCAGCAAACTTCTATTATGACGATTAAGACGACTAAGGATACTTTTTGATATTAATGGTATTTCAGCCTCAGAATATGTCGCTTTACCAGAAGTTCCACAAGAGAATAGTTTTATGCTTGATACGACAATTTTCTCAAAGGGAACGGAAAAAGGTTGAATATGCAATTACTGAAAAAGAGTTTTTCACCGATTCTTACAGGAATGCTTTATGAAGTCAAAGACGGAATGAGATCAGCATAAGATTATTTTTGTTGGGACTGATAGTTTTAGGCTTTTCAGAATATAAAACACTGAATACCAATACTAATGATTTTTTTCTCTTGTGATTCCAAAGGTTGCGATTACGGATGTTAAGTATCTTGTAAATTATGCTATAGATAAAGAGGTTCCAGAAATGTTGATTAAATATTCCGATAACTTAGTGGCTTTTTGAGCTTAATGTTGAAGGCGTTAAAATAGTCGCAACTTCGCTTTTGATTCAGGGAAATTTTTCCAGAATATGAAAGAGAGGAAGTGATGCCAACTCAGTTTGTTACGAAGATTATGCTGGATAAAAAGATTGTGAAAATGCAATCAAAAATCTGAATTTTGACGAGAGATACGAATAATTTTATTCAGATTGAAACTCAAGGTACGAAAGTTATTCTTTCTTCTGGTAAAACTGACAAAGGAGCTGGTATAACTGAACTTCCCGCCATTATTGATGGGGAGGCTTTTAACGTTTGGAATAAATGGAAGGTATGTGACGGATTTTATTAGAATGATGTCTTCGGATACGTTAATTTTTAATCTTGTTAATGGTCAAAAACCTCTAGTTTTGATGGATAAAGATGATGATGCAAATAGATATGTAGTTAGACCTTGACTTTAGGAACAGCTTCTTAGTTTTTTATTCATAGAGTTTTTCTATATGTACAAGCTAAAATGCAGGGCATATACGCTTATTGAGATGATAATTGTGGTACTTACGCTTTTGAATTCTTATATGATTAGGAATTCGTGGATTGACGACTTTGGATGCAAATAAATATTATTCAGAAAGCTGTGTAAATCTTTTATATGGTCCCCTTAATGAATGGGTGTATTATGCGGCTATGAGTAAAACAACTTTCAGGAGATATTACTCCAGATATGTATTTAATCCAAAAAGAAGCCTGAAATTCTGGGTTTACTTTAAGGTATGAGAAAGATTGAAAGGAAGAAATCTATCATACAGGGTTTCTTTCTCAGCTTCCGTATTGTGCTAAAGGTGAAAAAGTATCAAATCTCTTTTTCTATGGATTTTGATAGAATTAAAATGGTTCCTTCTCTTCATTCTTATGGAGATAAAAGTGGATTTGAAATTTTGAAAAATGATGGGACGAGTTTGGCAACTGGAGCCTTACATTTAAAATTTTGTTCTCCTTCTTCAGAAAAATATTTGTCATGATTTTTGAGAAATTATTTTTGATGCGAGGACAGCTATGATTAAGAAGAGATTTTTGTAAAATATATTATCCAAAAGATGTATCAGACCTCAATAAAAGATGTAGGAATGGACAACAGGGAGTAGGAATCATTTTTCCATTTTTATGAGATGATGAATTATCCAATTCCTCGTTTGAGAATGCTTACAAATGATTTTTATTAGATAAAAATAATTTAAAAACTGAAATTTGATCAGAGTTTTTCTCGGGATAGTAAGTCGGCTTTATTTTTCTGAATTTCTTGCTTTTATTAAAAATGGAACTGGATTTATTCTCAATTCCCTTTTGTAAAAGCAGATTTTTCTTGCAAAATAGTATTACTTTTTAATGCACTCAAGTCAAGTTCGGATATTGATCTTTTGTTGTTACTCAGAAAGGAAGAATTTGGACAGCTAGATTTTTATGAGTATAATGATGTTTTCAGATAAAAGGAACTCAAAAATTGAATTTAAGAGGTTTTTGTTTGAGCTTCTTTGTTGACGAGGAACATATAGATTTAGAACCACTTCTTCTATCTGAAAAGGATGTGTATTTGCCATATTGATTGCCCATTTGGTTCCTTTTATATCAGGAACAGAGGAGCGAAATAGTATTTCAGAAGAATGTTTGGATCTCTCATTTTCTTCCTTATTTTCCTAAAAAGACAAGCTATTTTTGTGAAATTCTGTAATACTAGGGAAATGACTCTTTTAAAAAGCTTGTTGAACGATGTTTTAGGGGAATGGTTTGAGAAATTTTGGAGAGATGGATATCTGGCTTACTCGTATGAAAAAGATTACAGAAAGACAAACCAGAACTTCATCAGGGGTTATTATCTCTGACTGAATTTTAAAATTTCACTATGATCAGAGGAAAAAGTATTCTGATTTATCTTAAACTTTTTAAGTGTATTATTATGTCAGTAACTAACTGTTTTTGCATGATAGCTAATAGTTATATATCTATGTTAGTAGTGATAACTTTTATATAGCAGAATATAGAGAAATGCTATTGTCTTTTTTTCTTTGATATTCCTAAAGTGGGTGTTGTAAATGATTTTTATTTTATATCTTCCGAGTAGAAATGAGAGACATTAAAGCGGTATTTGATATAGGAAATGATACCATCAAAGCGGTTGTTTTCGGAAAGGATAATGACAAAGATATTATCCTCGCTAAACAAATGGAGCCTGCCCTTGACTCAAGAAATGAAAAATCCTTTGATGCTGAGGCTTTTACTACAACGATCAATAAGATTATTGAAAATTTTATCAAGAAGCTCGGAGGAGATTTTATTGAAGAGGTAGTCGTTGGGGTTTCTCATCCTGAGATGCTTACGCACAGAATCATTGAAGGAAAGAGGATTATGCAAGATGAGGTTGGAAGTGATGATATTGATCATCTCTCAAGAATCGTTGCTGAGATTTCTACAAAAACAACTATGAAACTATCAAAATTGTCCCTGTTTGTTGGATTATTGATGAGGATAAAAAGAGAAAAAAGATCCGATCGGTTTTGAAATGTAAGAAGTTGGAATTGATGGCTGATGTCTTTATGTTGCCAAAGAACTTCTATACTGGGTTGATTGATGCCTTTGATAAGGTTGGATTATCAATATCTGATATGATCCCAAATGTTATTGCCGCTACAGAGATTGCAATTGATTATGATCATAAAGATCTAGGAACGGTACTTGTAGATATTGGAAAGAATCAGACTTCTTATGTTATTTATGAAGATGGATATCCACTTGGATATGGAACAATTCCAATGGGGAGAGGATGTGACTAAGGATATTTCTATCGGAATGCAGGTAGATATTAAAGAAGCCGAAGAAATCAAGAAAAACGCATGGAATGGCGATGCTTGCTGAGGGGATTAAATCTGATAGTCAGCTGGACCTTGCTTTCCTTACTGAGATTATCAATGCGAGATATGAAGAAATCTTCCTTAAGGTTAATCAGCATTTAGAAAGAATGAAAAAGACTGAAGATTACCAGGGGTATCCTCTTGATTGGAGGTGGAAGTAAAATACAGAATGTTGATTATTTGGCAAAAATGTTTTTCAAGCTCGCGACTTTTTATGGAAAAAGATTTGATGGTAAATGTAGGAGATCTTTCTCAAAAATATTCAGTTTATTAATTTGCTTTGGAATTTACTATCGATCAAACAAATATATGGATATTGCTTCTAGGAAAATGTCTTTTTAGAGGCGCAGGAAAAAGTCTTCGGAAAACTTGGAGATTTGATTAAAAACCTTTTCTAGTCAATAAAAAACTTAAATACTAATTCAGATTTTTTTCTTTATATTCTTATCTATCTAACGAATGAGTTATCAATGAAATTATGCCTGAATTTATCCCAGGAGCAAAGATTAAAGTCTTTGGAGTTGGGGGATGTGGAAATAAAGCCCTCAATAGAATGATCCAAGAAGGATTGACAGGAGTAGAATTTGTTGCAGTAAATACTGATGCACAGGATCTTGCAAACGAATCTCGCACAGCAAAAAAAGTAAATATCGGACTTAATATCACGAAGGGACTCGGAGCTGGAGCGAATCCTGAAATCGGAAGAAAATCAGCAGAGGAGGATGAAATGAATCTTAAATCAGTAATGCAAGATACTGATATGGTTTTCATCACTGCTGGAATGGGAGGAGGAACCTGAACTGGAGCTGCACCTGTGGTAGCGAGTATTGCCAAGAGTATGGGAATCCTTACCGTTGGTATTGTAACCAAGCCTTTTAGCTTTGAAGGAAAGAAAAGGTCTCTTAATGCTGAAGAAGGACTTAAGAAGATGAAAGAAGTCGTAGATACCTTGATCGTGATCCCAAATGATAAAATTTATACTTTGGTAGACAAGAAGACTACTTTCAAAGCAAGCCTTTACCATGATTGATAAGGTGCTTTATCTTGGGGTTCAGGGTATTTCTGATTTGATTACTAAGCCTGGAGATATCAACATTGACTTTGCAGATATCAGAGAAGTGATGCTTAATTCTGGAAACGCTTTGCTCGGAATCGGATATGGAGCTGGAGAAAAGAGGGCAGTGGATGCAGCGAGAAAAGCTATTGAAAACCCACTTCTTGAAACTAATCTTGATGGAGCGAAGAAAGTGATTTTCGCAGTATCTGGAGGAATGGATTTGACACCGATTGAGGTGCAGGAAGCTGCTGCGATTGTTGAGGAAATCCTTGATGATGATGTGAATATGATTTGGGGAATGAGCTTTGATGAATCTTTTGAAGATGAGGTAAAGGTTACGATTATTGCGACTGGATTTGAAGAGCAGAGTAAGGAGCCTATTTTGAAGCCGGTTCAGAGAAATTTCCTTGGGCAGAAGATTGAAATGCCAAAAGAGAATCTGAAAAATTATATCACGAGAGGACTCAGAAATACTGAAACGATTGCTGAACCTGAAGTAAAAGAACCTGAGGAAGATACTGAAGTTCCAGCATTCTTGAGAAGACAAATGAAACAGCAAGGGTAGTACTTTCAGTAGAAGTTGTCATCGCGAGGCGAAGCCGTGACGATCCAGGAGAAAGAGAGTCTGGATTGCTTCGTTAACACTCGCAATGACATAATCACTCAAAAGAAGATCAGATTTTTTTACTTCTTCAATTTAGCGATGAAAACAGAATTATTTTGAAGTTGTAAATAAAGATAATACAGTAATTAGAGGTATTGTTTCTTTGCTGAATAATTGAAACTGCAAAAGCTTGAGTGCTTTGTCTTCATTGATTTGAAAGATGTTCTTCTACAGAAAAAGTTTAAAACAACTTACCCAAGATTTGACTGAAAAAAATGTTTGCAGTTTTGAGATTTGACTTTCTTGATGCGGACTTTCTGATGGGGATTTTAGGAGTACGACAATAGCAAAAGCAATCTGAAGAATTTATTTCAGTTTTTGAAGCTTTTAAGAAGAAATATGATCTTAATAAAGTGAATGTTATAGCTCATAGTCTTGGAGCTTGTGTTCTTGCGGAATGACAGCAAAATGTTGAACTTGATAAAAATTGTTTTGCTAGCTCCAGCTTTTGAATCAAAAAGACTTATTAAGATATCGGTTTGTTGTAAGTCAGATGAAAAAGAATCCAGAACTTGAGATAACATGGGAGAATTATTCTGAATATTTGGACGAATCTGATTTTCAAGAAGATTGTAAAAAGGCAAGATAAGATGACAAAAGTAAATATGATTAATTCGGATTATTTCTTAGAAGCAGAAAAAAAGAGACTTTTTCAAAAATGTTTTGAAGGAAAAAGAAAAATGATATTCTTCATATTCATTGATCAAAAAGATTTGTGCAGTCCCTCCTGAGAGTTTGAATATCTCGTTCAAAAATACACTTATTGTTGAAAATGGAGATCATGATATGGAAAAACCTGATCATCTCGAGCAATGGAAAGATAAGGTACTAACATTCCTTGCTGGACAACTCTAATCTTGTTCAAAAAAGATCAGATTTTTGCTTTTTTTAGTACTAAAACGACTATACTTAGGGTAGTTTTAGCTCTAATACGAGAACTATGCAACTTACGATCGCTACGACACAAAAATGCAACCGTTTATGAAGGAAGGATAGATCAGGTGAGTTTGCCGACGGAGAATGGGACTTTGATGATTTATCAGAATCATATTCCCTCGGTGGTAAAACTTGTTCCTTGAGTGATTCAGATTTCTTCTGATGGGAAAAATAAGTAAAAATCTGAGTATTTCCAAAGGGATCGCTCTCGTTGATGCAGAAATCAGTGAGAATTACGGTTTCTATTGCAACGACGCAACCTTTAGCGAAACTGGTGGAACTTCGTGGGAGTCAGCAACTCCTTGAACTGAAATTGCAGAAAGTGAAAAAGCTTTGGGAGTGTGGAAGAGATTAGTCAGCTGATCTGTGAATTAGAGAAAGTCAAAGCTGATATTAAACTCTGTAGAACTTTATCATTAAAAAGAAAGTCTGATCTAAACGGTCAGATTTTTTGATTATTAGAAGTTTTTGGTGGAATTTTTGTTGGTTTTTGTGGAATATTTTCCAATTCTTTGATCAATTTGCTCTTTTTGTGGAATTTTGAGTCTTTTTCGCTTTGAACTCTGAGAATGAAAGTAGGAGAGAAAATTTCCTTGTCTCGCTTTTGGATGCTTTGAATACTTTAAAGTATTAACTTGTGAGAATTTTCCGTTGACTATCTATTCTTTTTATTATATATTTGGTATAATATTTCATATCTTGTTATAAAAAGATGTTAGGGGTTGAAGAAATTAGAAAATTATTGCAAGATGCTAAAAATGAGAAATTTCTCCTATAAGTTGATTTATTCTTTCCCCATCTTATATTATAGGTTTTAGCAAGTATGATAAATGGGTGAACATATCCTAAAGGTATTCTAGACAGTTTGGGGATGCCAATAGAAACTAGAACTTATTTAGATAGATGTAACTTTACACACCTTATTAACTGAGGAAATCTAAGCCCATATACAGGAGATTGTAATGGATTAACAGAAATTACCATTATACCTTGAAGTATTGATTTTTGACCTATTTCTTTAATGTTTGCGAAGATTCTATTGCAGAAAATGGAAATACAAGAAAAACAAACAGCAAGAAATGACTACTGCGATTGATCAAACATTGGTTCAATCCTTTGCAGAAATTACTAATAATATTACAGTTCATTCTAAAGCAGATTTCTCAAAAAATGCTTCTATGTTTATGATGCAGTGTTATCCAAAAACAAGAAATGTGCATATTGCTTGTGTGGATAATGGTATTTGAATTGTAGAATCTCTGAAAAGAAGCAGACATTATGATGAGAATCTTGATTGATTGAGGTATTTAAGGTTGGCGCTAGATCAATGAATTACCTGAAATCCTTTGGAATGACAGGGAACTGACTCTATGCGTGTTCACAGATTATAGAATGTGTAGATTGAAAATTTGAAATTCTTTCATGAGAAACTTTTTATCAGCAGATTTGACAAAATAAAATATATGAATACAATTGATCTGCTTTTTCCATGAACTCTTATAAATATTGAGGTAAATTTAGATAAAATGATTGTAAATGAATACAAATGGAAGGAGTATTTATGAGAAAGATATATAGAAAGTATAGATTTGCCAATGTATGATGCTTTACGAAATTAAGATATTAAATAATGAAAACAATTGAATTGAAAAAGATATGACCTGCACTAGTTACAAGACCTGATGCTAGAATTGTTTTTGATGAAGCGAAGCAAGAAGATTTTAATGTGATATTTGATTTTGATGAAATCAAGTTAATGACATCTTCTTTTGCCGATGAATTATTCGCAAAAAATGATTATAGAAGGAAAAACAAATTTTAAGATTATTAATGCAGATGATTACAACAAAAATGATTATCTTTGTGACAGAATCTAGAAAAAGCCCAAATAAACAATTGATCTAAGTTTAATTGAAAGATGAATTTTTGTAAATTGATTCGTTATAAATATTCCTTTTTGGAAATATAAAATATTACAATTTTTCTCTTTTGTTCATTAGTAAGAAAGTCTGATTGCAAATTCAGGCTTTTTCTTTATACTGCAAATCGTTTTTTTCTTCTCTTTCAGTCTACTCAAGAAGATAAAAAAATCTGATCAGGAAAATATGTCTTCCTGAATGAAGCGAAGTGAAATGAAGGATATAAATGCAAACAGCTATTAGATTCTTCGTTCCATTACATTTCCACTCAGAATGACAAGCTTTTGATAGTGTTTTTGAGGGGTTAATATTTTAATTTATCTGTTTTTGCTATGTATTTCGCGATTCTCTGAAAAATAAAGAGCTCAGCTTGAAAGAGCTTGAATATGCTCAACCAACCAAGCTCCATTCCTCAACTACTCAGCAGATTGTGCTTTTTGAGAGTTGTGATGAGGAGAAACTTGCACAGCTTGCAGGGATTATCAAACGATGAAAACTGATCTCTGGGGAACTTTCAGATATTCTTGTGAAAAGAGAATCCTCGGAGTAGCAGATAAAAAAATCAAGGAATCAATCTCAAAAAGCAATATGGGCTCAAGAGATTTAAGCAAGTAGATCTCTTCCATACCGATCTAGAGGTCAAAAAGGGGGTCGAACTCATAAAAATCTGATCGCAGCGAGGGCAGGTGCTTGGCTATCAGCAGATTAGACTTTATGAGGTGGCGGATTTTGAAAAAGCCAGGGCGTAGTATGCAAATGGGGATGATGCCTGCGAAATTAACGCATACTTTTGATGAATATCGGACTTTCCCTTTTTAAAAATCACAGGAGAAACCGCTGATTTATGATCCTTTTGTTGGAAGTGGAACGACAGGGTTTTTACGAATTATTTTGCTTATGATTTCTTAGGTTCAGATTTGAAGCTTACCTTTTGCGAATCAGAATAAACCTTGGTGGCTCGGTTCTAAAATGGGCAAAAACCTGATCAGATTTTTGATTTTTTCTTGCACGACGCTACAAAAAGTTTTGAACATCCTGAGCTTTTTGCTGGGAAAACTCCGCTTATCATCACGGAAGGTTGGCTTGGACCGGTGATTAAGGCGACCACTACGGCGGAGGAAGTCAAAAGAATATCAGAGGCGAGTGAAAAATGTGTATTTGCCGTGGATTGAGCAAATGGCGACGGCTTTTGCTGAGAAACCGGTCATGGTTTTTACGATTCCTTGGTATCTTGGGTATGAGAATTTTGCTAGAAAAAGGCGATTATTGAGCTCGCAGAAAAGGTCGGCTTTGTTTCTCTTCCTTGCAAGAATTGTACAAGAGAGATCAGCATAAAGTCGGAAGAAAGGTGATTATGTTGCAATAAAAAGACTGACTTCGAAGATGAGGTCAGTTCTTTTATTATAATTTAATAGAGGACTCTATGTACTTCTTTCAAATCGGTAATTCCTTCAATGACTTTCAAAATTCCATCCTCTTGCATACTGATAAAGCCAAAGGATTTTGCCAGAGGAAGTAAGTTTTCTGATTGTTTTTCATTCATGAGCTTTTTCTCTGATTTGATCATTAATTTCTAGGATTTCAATTATTGCAATTCTTCCTTTATAGCCTGAATGATTGCAATGTTCACAGCCTTTTCCTCTAAAAATCTTGCCTTGGTAATTTTTCATACTTCTGGATTGATTTTTGAAGCTCAGTCAGTGATTTCTGTATCTTCTTCAGGTGTTGCATTTTGTCGTTCTCAGCAGTGAGGACAAACTTTACGAACCAGTCTTTTGACCGATGATGAGCTGAAGTGCTGGGGTGAGTAAATAAGGCTCGATCCCCATATTCATTAGCCTAGAAAGTGAATCCAAAACTGAATTGGTATGGAGCGTTGTAAAGACTAAATGTCAGGTCAAGGAAGCATTGATCGCAATTTGTGCGGTTTCTTTCAGTTCTGGTTTCTCCTACGAGAATAATATCAGGATCTTGCCTGAGAATCGCTTTGAGTCCTGTTTCATAATCATAGCCTTTATCATAATTGATCTGTGACTGTTGAAGTCCTGCAATTTTGTATTCTATTGGGTCTTCAAGAGTGATGATGTTCCATCATTAAGTTTTTAAGGATTGCATAAAGGGTAGTTGTTTTACCAGATCCTGTTGGTCAGGTGATAATAATAATTCCATTCGTTTTTGAGCTGATGTTCTAATATCTTCAGTGAAGTTTTCAGAAAAGCCGATCTGCTCAAAAATCATCAATACTTTCACTTGCATCAAGAAACCTGATTACAATACTTTCGGTAATAACACCAGGCATAAAGCTGATTCTGGAATCAATCTTTTTAGTTTTCCATCTCTATCAAAAAGCTTCAAAACTAAATCTTCAGTCTTGAGGAAGATAATCAATATTCATCTTTACTCCAGACATAAACTTAATTTTCTGCATATATTTCCAAAAATTCTTGATGAGAAAAATTCTACAACCGTCTGTAAAATCCCATCAATTCTTAATCTCAAGACAATACCTTGTTCTTCTGGCTGAAAATGAAGGTCAGAAGCTCCAGCTTGGAAGCTTAATCTAATGATGGTGTTGATAAAATGTGCTGGATCTTGGCTTTCTCTTTGCTCAAACTCTTCTTTCATTAAACTGATAGCTGATTTTCCTTCAGCTTTAGCAGACTGTTGGCGAAGTTTAGCTTTTTCTTTTTCTTGTTGTTCTAAAAAAGATCGTATCGCTCTAAAGCGAGAGAAAAATCCCTCATTTGTTGTGTAAAAAGCTGATATAGGTAGCCTTTTTGTTCAATTTGATGGAGGAGTTTTTGACCTCATCAGGGTGGTTATTCGTCGTGAAGCTTGAGTTCTTTTCCTTCTCTTTTCCAAAAATAATGGTCTGTGCTTTTTGAGCGAGTTCTTTTGAAATTATGGTTAAAAAGAGAAAAATCTGGCTTTAAAGCTTGGATTTCCTCTTGTTCAAGAATGCTTTTGATGAGTCCGGTCATACTTGTTATTCTGAGAGTAAAGTCTTTACCTTAAGTATAGTCAGATATTTTGCAAAAATAAAGCAGGGATATAATTTACTTATTAGGGTTTTTATCTTGACTTTGCTATATATATAGTTATATTACTTTTGTAAAGTAAAAATTATTATTAAACAATAAAAATGAAATTATTATGCAGCAGTATTTGAAATTTTTGCAATCCATTCTAGAAAATGGTGTGCAAACTAGTGATCGAACGGGTACTGGAACTATGACTCTTCCAGGCTATCATTATCAAGTGAAGCTCACAAGATGAAGACGGTGTGATTCACGGATTCCCGCTTCTCACCACTAAGAAGATCAGCTTAAAATCGGTTTTTGAGGAGTTGATCTGGAAGCTCAGAGGCGATACTAATATTCGCTTCTTAGTGCAGAATGGCAATCATATTTGGACAGAATGGCCATTTTAAACGCTGGCTTCAGGAAACCGGACAAAAAGAAATCCTTGATCGTATGTGGAAAGACGAGGAAAAAGTCTGACTACAGCGATAAATGGAAACAGAAAAATCTGAGTTTGAATCTTTGATTTTAGCTGATGAAGAAATAAAAAAATTCGTCATGTGCTGGGGAGGAAAAGATCAGTATCGGACGACCTCTTTTTTCAAAGGAATGGGGAGAGCTCGGAAGAACTTACGGACATCAGTTCCGAGGTTCGGAGAAGTCGGATTTAATGATTTTTGATGGAGAAACAAGGGAAGAATTATTCCGTGCATTCGATGATATTTCTGGTCCTTGGATTAAAGGAAAAAGATCAATTGATCGATGCAATTCATTTGATCAACAACAATCCAGAAAATCGCCGGATTATCATCAATCTATGGAATCCTATGGATGTGGAGAAAACTTTGTTACCTCCATGTCCGTGTTTCTATCAATTCTTCGCGAATCAGGAAGGCTACTTACACTTGAACATGTATCAGAGGAGCTGTGACAGCTTCTTGGAGTGCCGTATAATACGGCTCAAGATGCTCTCTTTCTATGTCTGATGGCACAGGTAACTGGTCGAAAAACCTGGAGTATTCAATCACTTCTTTGGAGATGCTCATATTTACTTGAATCATCTTGATCAGGGTAAGAGAGCAACTTCAGAGAATTCCAGGAGAATTGCCATCAATCCGCCTCAATCCTGAAGTTAAGGACATTTTGGACTTTGAGTGGAAAGATATCGAGCTTCTCAACTATGCCCCGCAATCGCACATCAAAGGGGCTATAAGTATCTCAATAATAAAAGCACGGAATCTGGAATCAGATTTCCGTGTTTTTGTTTTAGTACATTACATAGCCATATCTTTTGATCAGGTTTTTGATCTTTTCTGAAAGCTCGCTATCAATTGCTCATGCAAGTTGTGCGAGTTTGTTAATACTGCTATTATGTTTGCTTTCTTTGAGCAGCGTTTCTAGTACTTGAAATTGAAATTTTTCTTATTTTTAATCCACTTTTTGATGAGCTCTTCTCCATAGGCTTTTTGAAGAGGGAAGTGTTATAAAGTGTTTCTAAGATCGCAAGTTCTGGTTTTTGCAATATTGAACTTATATTTTTCAATACTTACCTGTTGAGTATATTTATAGAAAACAGATTTTTACTTTTTGTTTTGATAAGTTTTCAAAAGGGCTTTTTTCAAAAAAGGATGGTTTCCGTTCCTTGCTTTTTGTTGTTTACAAGTAGGATTTCATCAGGAATGCTGTAATTCAGAGAAACTAATTCAAGAGCTTTGAGTCCTCCAATGTATCGTTTTCCTTCAATGAAATCTTTACAATGTTTATTCAGAATTGTCCAATAGAGTTTGTTTGCTAGGGTTTCTTCGTCAGGCTCATCTGCTGGATTTTTGACGAAAAAAGATTTTTCTTGAGATTTACAAGGTAACTCTCTGATTTTTAGGTAATAGATCATCTTGTACATTTTAGATTCCGTGTATTCTTTGTCTAAGATGTTCTGAAGTTTGTCTTTTATTTTTCATTATCAATGCTTTTCCCTGAAATTTTGACAGATAATTCACAATAATGTCAAATGGCGTATTTTTCATAATAGGCTTTTATATCTATAAAATGACAAAATAAAATATACTGATTTTTCTAAAAATCAAAATCGTTTTTCCATAAAAAATTCTTTTCGGTTTTTCTCTTGTATTTTCTGTGAGGAATCATACGATCAGGGTCGTTACATGATGTGAGATTTTATTTCTTAGATAATTAAAGTTATGCAAAGGATTGAGGTTCCACTTCACGGCTTCAGAGATGAATCAGAAAACGGTTTATTTAGAAGGGATAAGAGCTGTGGTAACCCAAAATTCAGCATCAGATTTTTGAAGTTTTACTGGAGATTAATTCAAATAAAATTTTTGATTGCTTTGCAGGGGCTTATGATGCGATTGGAGCAGTTTGAGATTTTAGCAGTAAAGGGTTTTGTAGAACTTAGTGTTTCCTTTATTAAAACTATAAAAAACTGGTTGGTCATCTTTTTGTGTAGATTGATTAGTGAATGATGATAAAGAATACGCTCTTAGCTTGAAAGGAAAGGTAATTTTCTTTATCATTGCTAGGGCTTTTTATTTTTAGATAGCTATAAAAAATATGTCAGAAACGAAACCTAGTAAAAAGAATATTCAAAAATCCGCTTTGTAATTATGAAATGCAAGATGCTGATGTAAGTAGACATGAAGGAAACTTTATCTGTTGAGATGATGTCACCGTTTACCTTAAGATTCAAGATGATAAGGTTGTAGAATTTAGCTATGATGGAAATCCAAGTACCGTAAGTCTTGCTGCTGCAAGTTTTCTTTTCAGAGTTTATTGTTTGAGTTCCATTAGATGAAATTTTGACTTGGAATTATGAAACCTTTGTAGAGAAGGGGTTTGAAGTTTCTCCGAGAAGGAAAAAGAGCGGCAATTATTGCCTTACTTGGAGCAAGAAATGCGATCCATAAATATCGTAATGATGGAATAGAAGAGGATTTTGATGAGCTTTTAGATTAAAAATTTTACACATGGAAAAGAATATTCGAAAACATCAGACAGAGTTGAGTGCAAAAATGTATAATCATATTATCACTTGAGATGTTTGGTGGCTAAGCTGATTTAATGATTTTTGGTGAGTAGATGAACGCTTTTTGACTCAGGAGCTTTTTGAGCATATTCCAAAAAGATAAATCACTTAAAATATTGAACTTCCTATTTGAACCGGAATTTTAACTCTTGACCATTATAAATTATATTCAAAGTCTGATATTATAGGATGCGATTACTCTCCATGATGCTTTCTTTAGCTAAAAAGAAGGCTGAATCTTTAGGTATTGATCAGATTTCTTTTTCTTGAAGGAAATGTTGAATCTTTGCCTTTTGAAGATTGAGCTTTTGATGTAGTATTGTCTCATGAATGGGCTTCATGTGTTCGAAAAATAAAGAAAAAGCTCTACAAGAGCTTATAAGAGTAGTTAAACCTGGTGGACTCTTTTTATGATGTTCCTATCTTGAATGATGAAATAATAGGACAGATTGGTTAGTAAAGAATGTTTATCTAAAAAGGCTTTCACTACCTTTTTATTGTAAGTCGCAATTTGAAAACATTCTTAGAAATATTGTTCTGATGATGGTAAAAATCATATAAAGCTCAATGACTTTTTATCTGCAAAAAGTAGTTTCTATTAAATTCTCTTGAAAAACATTGACAGTTGTGTAAATTAAAGTAGACACTTGTCTTTTTATTTTGTTAAGACAGATGAAAGTTTATTAAAGATATTGTGCTTTCTATACTGATTAATGCAGGAATTCTTTATTGACTGAGTTTCTATAATTTTGGAATTCTCATTGAAACGCAAGGGAGTGCTATTAAGTCTTATTTGATTCTTGGTTTTTGTTTTGGATTGTTAACTTTTGACTTAAGAAGATTCTGCATATTGTGAGTTTTCCATTGAAACTTCGACTTTTGGGCTTTTTCTATTGTAATTAATGTGGGAGTAATTTATTTCTTTGCCAATTTAATCAATACCTATTATGGAGAAAATTGCAACGATTACTTTGCCTTCAGAATGGATCAAAGTGCTGTTTCTTTCTATTATTATTTCGTTTGCTTTATGCTTTACTTAGTAAGATTTTAAAAATAATGAAAAACCTGAGTCTTGCGATATGGGATAGGCTTTCTTCTTTTCCATTCTTGTAGTCATTCTTGTGATTCAAAAATCTTTGATGAAATGCGACTTATTCATTTCTATGGATGAATGTTGGACTTGTAAATCTTTCTTGGTAGTTTCTTTTCTTTTGAGTCTTACAAGGAATTTTACTTGTCCTTCTGATAAAAATATTTTTTACAGGTATGCAAAGGCCAGAACTAATGAAATTTGATCTTGATAAACCTTTATAGATTTGAGTCCTTAAGAGTCTAAAAATCTGAATTTATCTTTTCTTAAGATTAGCCAATGAAAAAAATTATTCTATTACTAGAGAAAAGGCTGCAATTGAGCTTGGGGGTGTCTACGAGAACTGTTGATAGATATGTCAAAAGTGGGAAACTTTCGTATAAAAAGATTGCAAATAAAGTCCTTCTTGCAAAAGATGAAATTGAGGCACTTAAGTCTGAATTCTCAACTTTACATAATGAGGTGACGAGTGAGTTAATTCATGAGGTTCCTTCTGTACAATCTGCTCAACCTGTAGCTGTTAGGGCTGATATTGATCAAGCAATTGATGAAAAATTGATAAGTTTTTCTTATTTTCAAGGAGAAGGATAAGATGATTGAGGAAAAATAAGATTATCTTTATGCTTCAGCAAAGGATTGGTGAACTCGAAACAAAAATTCAGACGATGATTGCTCTTCCTGACTACAATAGAGAAAAACAAGAGGCGATTATTGAAAAGCAAAAACTTGAGGAGAGAATTTCTAAGCTCAAAGAAGCTGTGAGAACGGAAAAAGTAAAGAATTTTATTATTATGGTGTTTTCTTTCGTATTTATTGAATTGCTATTTTCTTGCTAATGAAGTATAAAATTATTTCATAAAAAGTAAGTAATATTAGGAATTTGGTCTTATAATCTGTTAGGAGTCTAATTTTTAATTACTTTCTATTTTTGATTTTAGATTTTTATATTTTAGATTAGGCCAAAATATCGCCAATCTTTTCCTGCAAAAATTTCTGCAAACTTGGTAATCCTTCCAAATTGGGATATCTCTTCAAAAAGCCAGATTGCTCCAGCCTGCACCTTTTCCAAAAACTTCAAATCAGACAGGATTTCAATCGGAATATCACTGATTCAGGACTGCATCGTTCCCAGGATTTCTCCAGAACCACGATTTTTGCAGATCTAGTTCAGCGAGTTTGAATCCATCGGTGGTTTCTTCCATGGCTCTGAGTCTTTCGTAGCTATCTCCAGATTTTTGGAGTTTCTAGGAAGCAATAGGATTGAGGTCAGATCTTCAGATTCTCCTCTCAGCTGATGGAGCTGGGCGAGTCCGAATCTTTCCGAATTTCTGATGATCATAACGGTCGCCTCTGGGACATCGACACCGACCTCAATAACTGTAGTTGAGACCAGCATTACGAGCTTCCCTTTTTGAAGTCTTGCATGACGGCTTCTTTGTCTTTGGCTTTCATTTTTCCGTGGAGGAGCTAGATTTTCCTTGAAGTTCAGGGTAGAGGAGTTGCATTTGTTCAAATTCGTTCAAAACAGACTGCACTTCATCAAGGGTTTTCGCTTTCTTCAATCAGAGGTGTAACGATGAAAACTTTCTGATTTTTATTGATTTTATCTAAAAGTCGTGGCTTGAGTTTTTGAGCTTCAGCACTGGAAATAATCTTCGTCTTAATCGGCAGTCTACCTTTCGGCAACTCATCAATGATACTTTACATCAAATTCGCCGAAAAATGCGATCGCCATTGACCTTGGAATCGGAGTCGCGCTCATCTGCAGAATATGTGGAGCCCCCAAACTGCTTGAAGAAAAGCCCTTTTGCTTGACTCCAAACTTGTGCTGCTCATCAATGATCACATATTGCAAAATTCTGAAAAACTGATCCCTTCCTGTAGTAGGGCATGGGTTCCGATGATCACATCAATTTTTTTCCTTGTTGGAGGTCAGCTTTTATCTTGTCTTTCTGTCCTTTACTGAGCGAACCGGTCAAAAGTTCCACTCTCAAGCCAAGTGGCAAGAGGAGTTTCGCAATACTCTGATAATGCTGCTGAGCAAGCACTTCTAGCGGTGCAAGGAAAACGGTCTGCCCCTCGCTGAGTTTGCTTGAGATAATAGGCAGCAAGCGTCGCAACGATCGTTTTTTTCCGCTTCCTACATCTCCTGCAAGAGTCTGAGCATTGGTTTCCCAGCATGAAAGTCATCAATAATCTGCTTTTACGACTTTTTGTGCGGTCGTTAGTTCAAAAAGGCAGGCGAGCAAGCATCGTTTTTCAGCACCTCTCGCTGTTGGCTTTCGTTCGTAGTTTTGCTGTTGGACTGGTAGTTAAGCCTATTCATCAGAGAAAAGCTGAATCCTGAGCAGACGATCAAAAAGACCCTGTGGATTGCCTGTGATTTGAGCGATTCGCTTTCAGGATAGTGGATATTGAGGATTGCTTTTTGTACCTCCAGAAGCTGAAATTCTTTCAAAAAATTCCTCAGGTAAGTATTCGGAAAAATAGTTTGGAATCTGACTGCGAAGTTCTCGGATTTTTCTTGGCGAATCGTCAGGGGTTTGATCCCATTCATCTCCGAGTAAACTGGGAAAAATCCTCCTGAATTGTAATTTTCCTGCAACTCTCCAGAATCCGAGCTGGGAACGATATCAGGATGAGAAAAATGATTTTTCCATATTTGAAAGCTGGTTTCCCCACAATGATATATCGGCTTCCTTCCTGGAGTTTGCTCGCAAGGTAGCCAGAATTGAAAAAATAGAGATCGTTCCTTGAATTCCGAGTTCATCTTCAAAACTGATGTCATAGATCATTTTTCCCCCTCTGCGGAAGACTTTTTGCTCAGAATTTTTCCTTTGGTTGCGGTGATGCCTTTTTCATTGAAAATGAGCTGATTAAGGGCTTGATATTGGCCTCTATCTTCGTAGGCTCTCGGAAAGTAATTGAAAAATCCCTCATCGTGCTAATGCCGTTTTGAGCTAGGAGTTTGATATAGAGTGGAGTCGTTCTGAGGAGGGTTTTCATATATGAGTAAGAGAAAAATAATTTCTTGTTTTTCCCTGAGGTGTTGCTGAAGTATCTCATGTATATGCTTCGTTTCGCTGTGTTCATCACATCCTCCATTGAGGGGATTTCTCTTCTGGATTGCTTCGCCTCCGTTGTTCGCTCTGCAATGACCTGTCTCGTGAGGCAAAAGCCATGACAGATCCAGAAGAGTAAGATGATTTTCTTTATAATGCAAAAATCTGACCTAAAAAGCAAGATCAGATTTCTTCTAAATATAACTTTGTTTCTAAATATAACTTTATGCATAAGCAAATTCAAAAGCTCTCTTTCATTTGCTCCTCCAATGAAGGAGGAGTTTTGTCTTCTTGAAGATCTGATTTTTCTTTTTGTGCTTCATATTTTTCTTTTGAAAGTCAGGAGAGAAGCTTGAAAGTTGCTGATCATCGGTAATCTTCTTCTCAGGCTTTTCTAGATAATCTACAAAATGACTAAAATCCGCGAGATTCAAAACATAGTTCGGATCATCGGTATTGGTCGCTTCAGATCAGATTTCCTGCTTGGTGAAAAAGATTAAAAACTGAAGTAAGGCTTCATTTCGTGCGGGGAAGTCAGATTTTTGATTTTTGCAGCAGAGCAGTTCTCTAGGCAGGAACGAAGTACTGGGTCTTGAATGTTCTGAATTCTCTCAGGACTTTGAAGCAAGGTATCTCGTTTCTTGAGAGCACTTCTAAAAGATTGGAGCTCAGAACTCGTGCTTGATTCTGTTGTGCGATCAAGAAGTTTGAAAAAGCCTCTTGGTATCCTGGTTTTCGTTAAGCTTTTTCAACTTGTGAGCTGCTCCATAATCTCATTAGGGATGAGCGAGGAATTTAAGGTCTGAATGGTCAGATTTTTCTGTATGTCTAGCAAGACGGGATTTGATCAGCTTTTTCATCAGCGAAGCTTTTTCATCGTTCAGCTAATGAGCTGGGAAAGTTGCTGCTGATATTCGGCTGGAGTAGAGGAGTTCTTGAGTATTTTCTGAAACTGCTCTGGAGAACAGGCATTACTAAGGTTGGAAGCTAATTGCTCGGTTGTCGGCATTTGAATATTAAGCTTAGTTCTCGCTCCTGTGCTTTTTCCGAGGGTGAACGATTTCGAAACCGGATCCTGATAGAGGCAATCATCGCATTCTAGGCTTGCATTGGGATTGCTTAAGTTATAGTAGAAAGTAAGCGGATTTCCATCAATTTTCCCTTGAAAATGTAGGACTTGGTCCTTCCTCTTGATGAATTTCGGCAAAAGATCAGCTTTTTTTGGTTTTTCTAAAGATCAGTTAAAGCCTGACCTCCCAGGCTTTCTGAATCAAGATATTTGAGTATCGCAGTGATCGGAGCGTTCGTCGCACCTGCTTTCATAAAGTTTTTTAGCCTTGCTTTCTATCTGGTATTTAAGCTGATCAACTTGCTTTTTGATAATTTTTCAAGCGCTTGTTTTTCTACTTCTGATAAGAGATTTTGCTCTTTTGTAAAAAGGGAGTAATCGCCTGGAAAAACTCTTTGAGAGCTGGAGAAGCAAACGATTGGATCAGCTTTTTTTCTTCTTCTAATGACATGTTTTCTGGAAAATAGTTGAGTTTTTCAAAAGCAGAAAAATCCTGACTTTCATTCGCATATTTGGAGAGATCAGGATTCTGGACAAAGGTTTTCATTCTGTGGTTCAAAGCTTCTACCTCCTCTAGAGCTTTCTGGAATTCAGAGGCTGTGTTCTAGATTTTTCAAGCTTTTGAGAAAGGTTTCATTTTCGGGAGTAGAAGTATCGTTTCCGATTTTTTCTCTTGAAAGGAGGAAAGAAGCATATTCTTCAAGTTTAATATTGGCATTTTCAAGTTTGGATTTGATTTGGGGAGAGAGGGTGCTTGTTTTTGCTTGGAGTTCGGTTTCAGTATGCTTGGTGTATTTAGGATTTAGTGCTTTTTGTGCAACTTGGGTTTGTTCTTCTAGGATTTTGATCTGCTCTTGTTGAGTGTCAATTTTAGCTTGTTGAATCTTGGTTTTTAGTGAGTCTTCCTTGTCTTTATTTATAGTAGATTGAGTTTCTTGAGTAGTAGATTGAGTTTCTTGAGTAGTAGATTGAGTTTCTTGAGTAGTAGATTGAGTTTCTTGAGTAGTAGATTGAGTTTCTTGAGTAGTAGATTGAGTTTCTTGAGTAGTAGATTGAGTTTCTTGAGTAGTAGATTGAGTTTCTTGTGAAATATTTAAAAAGCTGAAATGTTTGGTTTGTTTTGAAATATCTTTTCTTTCCTCAGTTTCTTTGATCTCGTTTTAGTTTTTCTGAACTTCTTGTTCTACTAATTTTTCTATTAACACAAAAACTTCATCTTCTGTTTTATTTTTGAAGTGTGGTAGCTAAATTTCTTATAAAAAGTTTTTCATTTTTATTGCATTTTGGTGCTGAGAAATAAACTGTATTGCTTTATTTTTTTGAGTTCAGGAGAAAACCTTGCAAGTTGATTGGAAATTTTATCTTCAAAAACTTGGATTATTTTTGAATTCCTTCTATTATTTCGGTGTTAGAAGGATTGATGAAGTCTTTTCTCCTTCTCAAGTCATGTTTTGTGGTTAAAATTTTTATTTTTCTTCTGTTTTTTTCTGGCAGTTGGTTGATGAGTTCTTGAGCTTTTTCGTGGGAGTTCTCCCATTTTCTTTACAGATTTTTTCATAATATCTTACCATCTCTTGAACCTGAGCTACAGTTTTTACGCTCTGGGGATCTATTTCTTCCATTACTCTTTCTGTTCCTTGTATCGTTTGTTCTCGTTGTTGATTTACCTTTTTCACAACTCTTGGAGTTCTTTTCAATTTTTTTCTTGAGTTTGTTTCAACTTTTCTTTAGCTCTAGCATTTTCTTCTTTAGCTCTAGCATTTTTCTTCTTTAGCTCTAGCATTTTTCTTCTTTAGCTCTAGCATTTTCTTCTTTAGCTCTAGCATTTTTCTTCTTTAGCTCTAGCATTTTTCTTCTTTAGCTCTAGCATTTTCTTCTTTTAGCTCTAGCATTTTTCTTTTTAAAAAGTGATTTTTCATTGCGTCTAAGGTTTCTGTTGCGATAACTTGTCTCATATCAAGATCAAATTCATCTAGCTTTTCTTTTTCTCTTGGTAAATTCAGTTGCTGGATATCCTAGTTCACAGAACATAAATACTGCAGTCCATCTGTCTTTTCATCAGTAAAATCTTCTGCATATTTGTTAAATTGTTCTTCCAGCTTAAGATTAGCAATTTTTGTAATTTCCGGTCAAGCATTTTTAATCACTTCAAAAATTTTTCTGAAAATAAGCTTCTTCTTCAGGATAGTATTGTTTGAGTTTAGCGGGAGCTTGAGTAATATAGTCAGAGGTCTTTAGTTTTTCAACTTGTTCAGTCTGAATTGCTTTCTTTTCGGTTGCTTGAGCTTGAGCTGGATTTGGGTTCCCAGTGAGTAAAGCAGTAGTCAGAGCGACACTAGCTCCTAATTTTTAGGTCATTCTTGAAGTTTGAGACTTTTCCTGAGGATTTCTCAGGAGAAGTGCCTACAGAATTTAGAGGAGTCATGATGTAGATGAAAAAAATATAAAAAATATACTAGAAATTATAGTAATTTTTGTAACTTTGTCAAGTTTTAAGGGAGGCTTCTTGTTGTCATGGTATCAATTAGCTTTACGGATTAAAAACAAAAAGACAGAATCAAGCACAGAGCTCCTTCCAAAATGACAAAACATATGTCTTTGAGATAATTTTTACTTTACCATAACTTTTACAGTTTTTAATTCCCCTTTACCGTTCTCCACTCCACAAAGTACAATCCTTGATGAGAAAGTTGGAAATTTTTCTATACCTTGAAGATTCGTTCTCTGTTCAAGGAGTTGCCCTTTTAGATCATAAATTTGAACGGATTGAAGTGGCGTATCTTGCGTATCTATAATCAGCGTTCCATTTTTCTGAACTTATACCTGGTTCTTTGACTTCTGTTCATTCTATTCCTGAGGTTGAAGAGGATTTTATTTCTATCTTATTATTTTCTTTTACTTCAAAATTTATAGTAAATGACCCTTCTTCTGTTGGAGTATATTCTTTCCATTAACTATCACACTCGTTATCTTATAATCACGCTTAGCTTGTACTTTAAGTTGATACGTTTTTCCTAGTTCTAAACTATCTTTAGTCACTTCTTTCCCTACATTATCATAATATTTTGGAGCTTCTATCTGGGTAGAATCATAGCCTTCATTCATTTTTCCGTATGTTACAATTTCTTTAACTTCAATCTTTGCAAAAATTCACTCTCTTTCCAGGGATTCCTCATCAGACAATGGAAGCATGAGCTGTCGATCAATCCGTTCCAATAGGTATTATACTATAGAATTTCAAAAATACATTCATAATTTTTCCTCAAATATTTTCTATAGTTCTGGTAACCTCTTTGTAAGGAGTACAATCAGCCTCCTTAATAAAATCTTCCAGAGAAACATAATGATTAAAAGGAAAAATCATTATTTCCAACATCCCCCATTCAGAATCAACTCGCCCTTTGAATTTCCACTAATTCTTTGAGTATATCCTACAAGATATTCAGGATCTTGATGTTTAGGAAGACCTATTTTTCCCGTATAAAAATCATTTTCCTTTTGTTAATTGTTCTTTAATCTCTTCTGGAATATTTCATACTTCATTTGAAAAATACAAAGGTATCAGTATGTGCGATTTCCTTTCCTTCTGCATTTTCTTCTGTGAAATTTGCTCCGTTATTGATTGTTACGTGTGTATAAGTACATCTCCTTTATGAATAGTAATTACTGCATGTCATGTTATTTTTTTATTTTTCCACCTCATATCTTCACATCATCACTCACTATCAAAATGATCTATATTTGAAACATCTAATATAACACTATCATTATTAGATAGATAAAAATAACAATAGCTTTTATTTCAAACTCAACTATTTATAATTTTTTTCACCATCAATCGTTGCTCCATTACTTAAATAGGGCACTGTTCCATTCTGTGCAAAAATACTCCTCTACTCCTTGTTCATCTAAAAATCAAATTTTCTCCTGCTATATTCTTTGTTTCTGGACTTTTCTTCACTTCTCAAGATTTCCTTGCTCGCTGAAAAATCAATTGTTTTCTTGTCTTCAGTATTCCCCTTTCCTTCTTTATCAACAACAAGTACTTTACTAATTTTCTCTTTACTCTGATTCAAAGTATTAGCCATCACATTTCATACTGATCATAGACTTGAAGCTGCTATAAGTCCTGCAGCAACTTTTTCCATTCATAATATTTTTTCATCTTTCTTCCCTCTATAAACTAAAAAGTTAGTTCTCTAAAAAACTATTCTTAGTATAATTATAGCTTGTCAAGTAAAAAGAGCTCCAATCTCCTCATAAATTATTGTAAATTTTTCTTATTTACTTACACTTATCCTTAGTTTTATTTCCTCTCTCTTCCAAATATGACTTTTCGTAATAAATTTCTTATCTTCCTTAGCTCTTTTATCATCTTCGGTCTAGTTGCGCTTCTTCTCTCGCTCAGATTAATGTCAAATCTGATCTCTCTAATGCTGTTCAGAATATCCAAAAAGTTTATTTTTCCCCTGATGGTGTAAGAAACCCGGATCCTAATAAAAACATTCTCGTAGAACTTCAAAATGGAGTTGTTAAAATTCATGGAAAAGTTTTTGATTGAAAAAGCCAGGTGGAGAAAAATCAAATTGTTTCTGATGCTTCTGGAGCGATTCTCATTATGGGGAAAAAGAAAATAAAATTTATGGAATGAATGATATTATCCTTGGAGGAACTGAGAATTATATCTCTTCTGGAGCTAAAAAAATTCTGGAATTTTCTGAGGACAAAAATAAAATTTATATATGAGATAAGAATTTTTATATTTGCAGGTAGAGAATCTATTATTTCATGAGAAAATTCTGTAATTTTATGATGAAAGAATAATAAAAGCTTATGGATCAAATTTATATGTTTTGTGATGATCTCATAAAATAATTAAATGAAATAATGTTGTTGCTGGAGGGAAAAAATATAAAATTTGAGGTTCCTAAAAATAATATTTTCATTTGGAGTGATAATAAGGATAGATGGTGAGCTGATAAAACTTTTTAAACCAGAAATGGACAGGGTTTTCTTGTGAGAGCTGCTAATGGAATTGGAATCAACACTCCTGAACCTAAGGTTCATGGTATTGACGTAAATGATGGAACTTTCCAAATCAGTGATCAGCCTTGACTTGCTTGTGATGATACTACTAATGGAGCTATGAAATTTAAAAAGGAAACAATAACCAAGCAGGATGTTTCTGCTACTGTAATGGTAAAACTTGGACTCCTATGACCCCTAGTAATAGATGTGCTAAGGTGTGTAAGGTTTTATAGTAAAGATTTATTTTGCTTAAAAAGACCTGAGTGGAAATTCAGGTTTTTATTTTTAGAAATCAAAAAAATCTGAGCTTTTAAGACTCAGATTTTTAAAAGAGTAAGAAGTTCTTTTAGAATGTTACGTCTTCATCATCTTCTGAAACGTTTTCTGAAGTATATTCAGCTCTAGGAGCTCTATTTGGATTTTCTTTTGCAAAGTCAACTTTGATTGCTCTTCCCCAAACTTCTACTCCATCCATTTTCAGCTTTTAGCCTTTGCTGCATCATCTGCGCTTTGCAAATTCTACAAATCAAAAATCCTTTACTCCTTGGAGGTTTTGTTGTTTGGTCAAGATTTACTCTTGCAAATACAACTTCTCCAAATCTTGAGAATTCAGTTTTGAGGTCATTTTCCCCTCATTTTCCAGTTCAATCAACCCACGAACAACTTTGTTTTGGCTGATTACCATTTCTTCTGTCATTTAACCGAAAGAATAATAATTAAAGAATCGCTTCAACAGCGATAAATTCAGTATATGATTTAGTCTTAATTTTACAAATCATTTTACAAAAAGAACAAAAAGTCGTCGAAATTTGCTTTACATCTGAGTATAATAAGTATGAAAATTTTATTCTTTATTAAAGCTTCTATGGCAGATAATAACCAGAATCCAGCAACTTCTGTTGCAAGTACTGTTACAAATCAAGAAAATTCTCAAGAAAACTGAATCAAGAATGAGGAAATGAAGCAGTTTTTGAGAATTTAGAGAAGTTTGAAAGAATCTCCAATCCTACCGATGAAAATCAGGATTTTTGATTTTTCTTTTACCGATGAGGAACAAGGAAGTCTAGAATCTGATCAGATATAAATGATGAAGAAAATACAGATGTTTTTACAAGGAGCTTGACTTGATACGATGTTTACAGCTTCAGCTCCAGAAGAAAAACCGCTTGATCCTATGAATACTCTTTATGATCAGCCAGATGAAAATGTTTCGTTTCCTTCTGAAGAAGCTTGATTACAAGTTGAAAATTTTGCCTCAGGAGAATGAAAATAGTGAGAAAAAGAAGCAGAAGAGGAGTATTTACCTGTGCAATCTTTTGAAAAATGAAAGTTTTGAAAAGAACTCTGAAATTGTAGAGAATCAGGCAGAAGAGGTACAGGAGGTTTCTTCTGATGAGGAAACTAAAGGAGATGATTCTGTTTCTTCTGAAGATACAGCTGCCCAATGAAAAGAGAATTCAGAACTAGAAGATATTTCTTTTTCTCAGTCAGAGGATAATATTTCTCTGGAAAAATGAGAATGATGAAGTTGTAGAAAAATGAAAACATGGAACAAAGCTGAGAGCAAATGGCGGCTCTTGAAATGGAATCTGAGCCAAAACGTGAACTTTCTGATCTTATGAAAAATATGAAGAACTTTTTACTATGGGAAAGAAGATTTTGAAACTAGAAAATAAAAATCTGAAAAGAAGAGAAGTTAGCTTTTGAAATTCTTGGTAATAATACAGAAAAAGAGTATGATTACCTATGAAATTTTTCCTCTAAGAGATGAGCATGAAAGAGCTACTTTGACACTTATTAAAACAGAAAAAGATTTTTGTTCGTAATGAAGAGTCGCAACATGCCCTTACTTTCTCTTCTCAGAAACAGATCTCTTGATTACTGTTGATAATCAACTTTTGTATGAAGAAGAAAAAGATCTCCAAGATCCAGTTAAAAGCCATGCAAGTGAGTGATAAGGATCAATAAATTTAGTTTTCTTTTGAACAAAGACTTAGGGAATTGGAGGAAGAATGGGGAAAAATTAAAGCAGAAAAAGAAAGAATAAAACCTTTTCGTGATATTTTTAGAAACTTCTAATCCTAAATAAGATATAGAATTTTAGAAAAGGATTGATAAATATTAATTAGATTTCAAAAATATAATTAAGAGGGCCGTTATTTATGCTTGAACGAGCATATCTGCTCAAAATCTCAGCTTTTGACCTTAAATTCTTTCTCTTCAAGTTTGTAAGGAAAAATCATAAACTTCTTTTTGCAGCCATAGTTTCCACTCTGTGAAAAATCAATTTTCGTGCTGTTTTTATAGCTTCCAAAAAGGGTAAAAATTCGAAAATCACCAAAAGTTCGCTTCCCACCTCATGGAGAGGGGATTTCTATTTTCCTTGCAGAGGAGAGGAGTTTGAGTGTCGTAAGTTTGCTTGTGAACTTATCAATCGCAGTTTTTCGGTCTGAACGGGATTCATCAGGCTTTCCGACTCAGAAATAGATCAGCATTCAGATTCAGATTTTTCTGTTTTTAGGCATTCTTGATAGCTTTCATCAGCATAGACTTGAACTTCAGCTGAAGAAACGGATTGGAGAATGAGTTTCATAAGTAGGTGTTGAAATAAATTACCATCTTTTCCAGCTTGGGCAGGCTTGTTGCACATTGATATGCGCGAAACCTTCGTGCTGAATGGCTTGTATTATCGTTTCTTTTTAGAGTTTTGATGTCCTTATCTACGACCGTTTTTACAAAGCTACAACCTGCTGTTTCCACCAAATGTACGGGATGAAGAGGAGGGAGAGTATTCCCCTCAGGCGTAGACTTGGTTTTCGCTCAAAGGGGCGTCGTCGCAGAAGCTTGTCCTGTGGTAAGGGCATAGTTTTCATTATCACAGGTAATATGCACAAAAGGCAGATTTCTCCTCGCAGCATGGAGCAGATGCCCAAGTCCGATCCCATAACTATCGCCATCTCCAGAAACGGAAATCACAGTCAGATCAGGATTTGCGAGCTTTATCCCTGTTGCAAAAGGGATTCCTCTTCCATGCAGGGTTTCTGCTCCATAGCCTTCCATATATTGGCTCATTTTTACTATTACAGCCGATCCCAGTTACAATCACGGTTTTATGTGTTGGGGATTTTAGCTCGGCAAGGGCTTGTTTGAGAGCGAGGTGACTGAGGAAATTTCCGCATCCTGGGCATCGCTGAATTTTATTAGTATTATACCTCATGTTTTATAATTAACAATTAAAAATTAACAATTAACAATTAACAATTTTTTTCAAAGTGTATAATTAACAACTTTATTGAATATTTGGATTCTAGCTATTCACACTTATTTTTCATATTATTTTTGTTTTTAAGATCGTAACAAGTATTTTTACGAGTTCTTTACATTCGTTCCTTAATTCTTCAACTTCTTCTCAAAAATCAATATCCCAAAATATCAAATCGATAGAGACTTTCTTCTGCTTCTTTTAAAGCAATTTGCATTTTAACAATAAATTCTTTCTTAGAGATTGCATTTTTGAGCTTCAGCTATATTTGCACCAATACTTTGTTCCACTTCTAAAGAGTTGAGAAGCGACCTCGTAATATCTTTTCTTTAAGTGATATATAGTACTTTTGCAATTGCAATTCCAAATTTCTTACTTCTTGCTGGTAAATCAACAGACATTTGAACTAGGGAAAAGACTAAAAAGCTATTTTTAAATTTAGAATGACTTCTAAAATTATTCCTTGTTAATTATTCCTTGTTAATTAAGTTATTTCTTCTTCAAAAATTGGATATAAAGTTACTTTTCTTTGATGAGAAATTTTTAGACTTCCACTCGCCATACAGCTCACATTCCTTACGCACCAAATCTTCCAAAAATTCCACTCTGATTCATTTCCACAAAAATCAGCCTTTTAATCTTTTTGCATGTTCTTTCAAGGAAAGTTCTTTAATCTTGGATCAAAAGGAGAGCGATTTGATCACAATCAACCCCATGTCCGCTTTTACCTTTGATATGTTGCTCTAGAGCATAACGGTTGATTCCCATCGTGATATAGAAAGTTTCTGCATCAGGATTGATGATTTCATAGCCATAAAAATCTGAATTAAACTCTTGTTCCACGAAAGTCTTCAGTTTTTGAGCTCTTTTCTCCATCATTTTGCCCTTCATGATCGGTTCTTCATTGGTGCTTCCGTATTCATCATGTTCATAGGAAGTCGCAATAAAGGTCGTATGCCCAGTTCACGGCACACTATAAGGAGAAATCCCATCAGGACTAAATTCATCTTTTGAACTGATCCTCGGCTGTGGAGTCAGCTTTTTTCCCTCTTTTTATCGGTTCGGCAAGGAGTTTGTGCGGATCAATGCTCAAATAAGACTCCGAAAGCTGTTTATCGCTGAGGAGAATCACAGGATGCTGATACTGATCCGACCAATTCAGAGCCTTACCAGCGAAAGAATACGCCTCCTCAAAAAGTAGAGGGGTAAAGCACAATCGGATTCGTATCTCCAAAACTCGTACGCAAAGCATAATTTACATCGCCCTGCCCCTGTAAAAGTCGGAGTTCCGGTGCTCGGACCATCTCCCTGAGCAAGCACATAAACGCCCCCAAGTTCCGCTTGATTTGAAAAGGAAATAGACTCGCTCATCAGTGCAAATCCGCTCCACTGGTTCCACACATTGCTCTTTTTCCAGCAAATTTCGCACCGAGCATCGCCATACTAACTGCGATTTTCATCTTCTCCCTGAAAGAAGCTTACTTTTGGCATCTTTCACGACCTCATCAATGATAGAGGAGGCAGGCGTCATCGGATAGGCAGCGTAAAAATTCAGTCCGCTTGCGATTGCTCCCCTTTGCAATGAGCTCGTTTCCGTACATAAACTGCTTCGGAGCTCAGATTGCTTTACTACAGTTTACAATATCGCAGGCTTCACCGCAGTTTTGAATAATATACTGATAACCTGCTTCCAAATCCAAAAATTCTGATTCATCACCTCAGAGGAGAACTCCTTTTCTGAGAATTGCTGCTTCAAGAATGATTTTTCCTTCCAAGCTGATCCCAAAAATTTTGAGAGCTGATCCAAGAGTAAAGGTATTCTTGTATTTGCACTTCTCATCTTTTGATCATAAAAACCTTTTTCAAATCGTAGATGCTTTCATTCTTGCTCACTGCATAGGGATCATAAGCAAGGAAATAATCAATCTGCCTACGAATAAAGGGCTGCTCCTCATCAGAAATATAGAGAAAAAGCAGTATATCTCCCTTTGATGATAGAGGCGTATTCTTTGTCACCAAGCACGGTATAGCCTTTTTGAGCAAGCAATTCAGCGAGAAGGATTCCTGCGGTATTTACTCCAGATCCAGCTGGTCCAGAAAATCAGATACTAATTTGCATTGTTTGAGTTATCAGTTAAAAGTTCAAAAGTTCAAGATTGTAATTTATAGACTGAGAAAAGTATACGGAAATGATTTTTATTTTCATAAAGTCTGATTCCGCTTTTTGCTTGACACTATTTTTAATTAAGCTGAAAGGGAGCTCTATGGATACACCAAAAAGCTCCTTTGTATGCTTTTACTTATCATTCAAACTTTTTAAAGCCTCCTGATAAGGCTCTATACAACATAGAGATCTTTTTCTGGAAAGTTAAAAATTTTACCTTCCGCTCTGTTACCTTTTATCAAGATAACATTTTGATGTTTCAAAGAGGAAAGTTCTCTAGGAATGGAAGACCCTTCGCAGTCTTTTCCACTCTTCTGTTATCTTTGGAGAAACTCCTCCCTAAAATAACAAAACTTCCCTGGTTCTGGATTTAATTTTTGCCTCCTCCAGACTAGAGGCATTCAAAATTTTATAAAACATATATAATTTTTATGCTCTACTCATCATCACTTGAGCTTTCCAAGTTAGACTTTGGAGCGTTAATATTTCTTTTTGTTAACGGTGTATTTTATATCAAACTCAAATCAAAAGTCAAGATGTGAAAAGATTGAAAGCATAATGCAGATCGGTCTTTTATTCAGATTTTTCTCTTGATTTGTCTGATTGTGAAGTTAATTTTGATTTTTCTTCATAGTTATTTCCTTTATTTCTTGAATCAACTCTGGGAATTCGGGCTGATTGATATGTTGTCTATCTTCAAAAAAATAATAAATTTTTGCACTTGGAAGCTCGGCTTTTTTATTCTTTCGCTATGAGAAAAAGGGACACAAGGATCGTCTTTTGGAATGCCGTAGGAAAATCTGATTTGTTCTTTTTCCCTAGGTTTTTACAATACTCAGATCATAAGCGAAATCTCATAGATAGTTATCTCCTTCATTGAGTCCTTGCTCATCTAATGCAGGAGCAACTAAATGCAACTGAGAAATGCTAAGAGGAAACTGGTTTTCTCAAAGGTATTTGATCAGAAACATCGCACCAAGTGAATGGCCGATTACAATCAACTTTTTCTGAGTCTAAAAAGGAAGATATTTCTCAAACCAAAGTTTTCCATGCACTATAGCGAGCCATATCTTTGTTTGGCATTTCAGGTTTTATTACCTTAAATTCTGGTAATTGTTCTTGGAGTGTCATTCTTCGTCTTTTCTTTTTCCTCAAAGGGATTAACTTCTCGTGTTGCCATTGTTTTTAGGAGTTCGTCATTATCTTTTATTAAGTTTCATCCGTGAATAAAGAGGACTTGTTTCATGAGCTAGAGAGAAAGGGTAAAAATCATTCCTAACTATAAAAAGAAATTTCTAGTAAAATCAAGAAAAAGAAGTCAGATTTTGACCTCTTTTTGTCTATTTCCCATGCCTAATATGTCCTGTAGGATGATAGTCAAGAGCCGTTATTAGCCTCAATTCCTCTTTTATCATCTCTTTTCTTTTCAAGGCTATAATTTCTTTTTGTCTTTTGCCTTTTTCAGTGATTCTTCTATTTTGCGATTGATTTTCCTTTATTTATTTGCTTATTTTATCATTAAAACTCACAAGTTTTTGGAGCTCTTGGGAAAGGAATCACATCACGAATATTCTCCATTCCAGTTACAGCACATTACGAGTCTTTCAAATCCCACTCCAAAAACCTGCATGAGGCACCGTTCCGTATCTTCTCAGATCAAGGAACCAGCTATATGCTTCGGTATCAAGTCCCATTTCTCCATTCTTTTCTTGAGCTTTTCAAAATCATCTTCTCTTTGACTTCTCCGATTAATTCTCATACTCCTGGAACGAGCAAATCCATCGCTCTTACTGTTTTTTTCATCATCATTAAGCTTCATGTAGAACGCCTTAATATCTTTTTGGATAATCGGTCACAAATACTGGTCCATTAAAAGACTTTCTCTGATAAATATCTTTCGTGTTCAGTCTGCAAATCAATTCCCCATTCAGGTTGATAATCAAATTTCTGACCAGATCAAAAGCTCTATTGCTTCAGTATAGGTTACTCTTCCAAAAGAAGCATTGACTAAGTTTCAAGTCTGGCTTTTACCCCTGGCATGATAAACTTATCAAAGAAATCCATCTCTGCTTTCGGCATTTTCTAGTACATAACGGAAAGCTATATTTGAGTAAATCTTCAGCAAGTTGCATATTATCAGTTAAATCAGCAAATGCAATTTCAGGCTCAATCATCCAAAAATTTTGAAAGATGTCTTGTGGTATTTGAGTTTTCAGCACGAAAAGTAGGTCCGAAGGTGTAAAATCTTTCCGAAAGCAGTTGCGAAAGTTTCGCCCTCAAGCTGACCACTCACCGTAAGTGAAGCCTGCTTCCCAAAGAAATCCTTACTAAAGTCAATAGATCAGTCTTCCTTTTTGGTGGATTTTTGAGATCAAGGGTTGTTACTTGAAACATTTCTCCAGCTCCTTCACAGTCACTTGCGGTAATAAGTGGGGTATGAGCCCAGATAAATCCGTTTTTGTTGAAGAAATCGTGATAGCAAAAGGCAAGTAGACTTTATTCTAAATACAGCGGAAAAGGTATTAGTTCTTGGCCTCAAATGAGCAATAGTTCTGAGATATCTCAAAAGAATGTCTTTTTCTGAAGTGGAAAAGTTTCATCTGCTTTTCCAATGAGGGTAATTTTTGCTTTGCTTTTAAGTTCAAAATCCTGTTTTGCTCACTCTGATTTTACGAGCTCCCCTTTGTACTTCAATACTACTTCCTGTAGTAAATTTACAGATTTCTTCAAAATTATTTAAGCTTGATTCAAAGACAATTTGGAGGTTCTTGAGATATGAACCATCATTAAGCTCAATAAATCCAAAGACCTTAGAATCCCTAAGACTCTTATTCGTCCATTTACAAAAAATTTGACTCCCAATTAATTTTTTTCATAGGATTGATAAATAGTTTTGATGCTTGTTATTTGCATATTTTTAATCTAAAAATAAATCAAATTTTTATAGCCAATTTGGCTTCACTTGCAAGGGAAAGCTTTATTTTTGTCTTTAAAAAAATCGCTAAGGATTTAGCTAGAAGAAATATTTCTCAGAAAAACGTGAGCAGGTTTTTCTATTTATTTTTTTCATTTTATGTCTGATAAATTCAATGATCATTGGTAAAAGGGAAAGTATGATAATAGCAAAAATAATCAGAGTAAACCTCTTTTGTACTACTTCAAGGCTTCCAAAAATAACCAGCATAAGTGAAAAAGCGTTGTTCGTAATGTTGCCCCTATGAGATTGAAAGAAATAAAAATGTTTATAGGTCATCTCTCCAATCCCAGCTACAAAAGGCGCAAAAGTTCTGATAATAGGGATAAATCTTGCATAAATAATTGTTTTTTTCATCCATGTTTTTTTCATAGAAATGATGCGTTTTTCCAAATGTTCTTTTTGATTCGTTTATATTTTTCACTGAAAACTTTTTGGTCAGAGAATTTTTCAGATTTCATAATTTACAGTATCACCAAGTACTGCAGCACAAAAACAATAATCCAGATAATATGCACATTGATTCCATTTTCAGGATTTCCTGCCAAAGCCCCAGCAGCAAAAAGTAGTGAATCACCAGGTAAAAATGGCATAATCACAAGACCAGTTTCAATAAAGATAATAACAAATAAAAATCCCATAAATTCGCATTCCATACTCAATAAAAAGTTGAGCAAGGTGCTTATCAATATGCATAATAAAAATCAATAAGATATTTTTATTGTTGAAAGAAGAGTATTCATAACTAAAGTTTCAAAAATAAAAATCAGAATTTTTATTGTAAGGCTCGCATAAAAATTGCTGAACTTTTGACCAATATTGAGGCTCTTTTAATCCCATGCATCGGAATAAAAACGACTTCATCTACGGTATCCAAGGTTTGTAGAGAGAACCCTTCTACCTCATTTCAAAAAGATAATTGCAAAGATTTCAGTCAGATTTTGAATTGTAGACGTCAAGGGATGTAGCTTCAGGAGTTATTTCTGCTGCAATAATAGATATTCAGAGTTTCTTTGCCTCAAGAATCGCATCTTCTGTATAGTTAAACTGTTCCAAATGAACATGATCTTCGGCTCCAAGTGAGGTTTTCTTAACTTTTTGGGTTATCAAACGGGCTAGGAGAGTAACCAGTTAACCATACCTCTCGTCCTAGAGCATCAGCAGTTCTAATACAATTTCAAACATTGTAAGCGGAGCGGATATTCTCTAGGATAATAATTTTTCTTCACATATAAAAGAGTAAGGCATAAAAATTCGAGGAAAAATGTAACAAAATACAAAAATAATGCAAGTCAAATATAGAAAAAGAAAATCTCTCTGAAAAAGTCTGAGTTTAGCTATCTTTCTATATGATTTATCTTGTTCAAAACTTTTCTATGGTATTTTATATCACGACGGCAATTGCTTACATGAATGCAGGGTCCTCATGCAGGGCATGCTCTAGAAATTATTCAGACTGATGCTTTGGCAAGGATGTGGAGATTTCTCGGTTATGAGGTAATTTTTCAGACAGGAAGTGACGATCATGGAATGAAGATCCGAAAATGCTCTAAACAGGCTGAACTAGAAGTTCATGATTTCGTTAATCAAAAATACTCAGCTTTTTAAGTCTTTATATAATAAGCTTAGGATTTCTTATGATGTATTTCAGCAGACTTCTAGTAAAGAACTGCATTATCCTTGAGCTCAATTGATGCGAAAAAGCTCGTTGAAGCTGGAGATCTTTACAAAAATCTTATAAAGGCTTGTATTGTGAGGGCTAGGAGGCACTTAAGTTAGAAAAAGGATCTCATTGATGGGAAATGTCCTGATCATCCTAACAAAGAGCTTCAGGAGATTGAAGAGGAGAACTACTTTTCAAGCTTTCAAAATACAAAAGATCAGGTCGCTCAACTGATCAAAGATGGTGTCTATCAGATAGAACCCGAAATCAGAAAAATGAAATCCTTGCTTTCTGGAAAAAGGCCGAAGATGTGAGTTTTTTTCTCGTCAGAAAGCGAAGATGCCGTGGGGAATTCCGGTTCCTTGAGATGAGGAGCATGTGATGTATGTGTGGTGTGATGCTTTGACCAATTATTTGACCGGACAGGGATTTGGGCGTACTGATCAACGAGAAGCAATTTGGCCTGCAGATGTGCATGTGATTGGGAAAGATATTCTCAGATTTCATGCTGCTTTTTGGCCTGCAATGCTGATTTCTGCTAAGCTTCCTTTACCAAAAACCTTGTTTGCTCACGGACATTTGACACTCAATGGTGCGAAAATGTCCAAATCTACTGGGAATGTCCTTTTGATCCTGAAGCGGTAATTGAACAGTATGGTAGAGATCCTTTTGTATTTAATTTACTTTTACGATGTTTCACTCAATGCTGATGGAGATTTCTCTATGGAGAGGCTTGCAAATGTTTATAATAGTATGCTGATCGGCGCTTGGGGAATCTCGTGAATAGGGTAGTCAGTCTTTGTGGAAAGTATGGAATCAATACTTGAAAAAGCTGATCCTGAACTCTTGAAATCACGAAAATGAAAGTGATGAAGATCTGAATTTTGAAACTTTTTGCAGAAGATAGAAGCCTGTTACCTAAGACTTTTTGATTTGGTAAGGGTATTTGCAGGATTGGTACCGCATCGTGCAGAAAGCGAATGAATTTATTACGAAAAGCTGAGCCTTGGAAAAATGGAAAGACGAGGGCAACGAAAGCTGAAGCTGAAAGAGATTTACAGTTTTTGCTTTATGTAGTGAAAAATCTGACCCTTCTCTCTGCTCGATCCTTACCGTCGGTTTTGATAAGTTGAAAGTTATCTTGGGCATTGAGGCTTTGCAAGCGATTGATACGAGCAAAAAAATTTAGATTTCTCACTGGTGCAGTCTGCTTTTTTGAGTTGAAAGAGTTTAGTGTAGATTTGAAGCCTGAAATTTTATATGCGAGAGTAGAGATGTAATCTAATTGTTATAATTTTTAGTATTGAAAAATCCCTTGACTAACAGCTCAGGGATTCTTTTGGGGACTGTTATTTCCCATTTATGAGGTAAATACCTCCATTATCAATATGGCAAATATATATTTCCCATCCTTTTCCTATTTGTAATTCTTCTTCATTCATATGTTTTTTTAAATTTACAAGAGTAATTATATTTAATTGTTATAAGATTACAACTTTTTATTAGGTATCATTCCAAGTAAAAAAATATTTTTAAGATATCATTAAAAATACTTGACATTCCGTTACTTATAATTATACTTCATTCTAGTGGAGATAAACCAACCACAATAAAAATAAAAAAATTAAAATGAAAAATGTTTAACAAAAATTTTAACGTTCCTTCAGATAGACATATCGGAGGATCGTTTGAGGGGAAAAACAAACCTCAAAAATTCTACCCTTGAACTGGGTAATTGTGATCTTTTCCGCTTTTTATAGTATGGATAGGATTAAATCTGATTTTTGGATCTTGGTTTATTCTAGATAAGACTGAGAAAGCAGCTGTTGAGACTTTTGGAAAGTTCTCCTATGAAGTAGGACCAGGAGGATTTCACTTCAAAATTCCGTTCATTACAAATGTTCGGAAAGTTGAAACTGAAGTTCGCCATCGTTGGGAGCTTGGTTTTCGAACTGATGAAGGGCAAAAATGGGTATCAAGATGTTCCCGAAGAAGCAACTATGCTTACTCGAGGAGGACACATTGGGTCCGTATATTGGATCATTCAGTATACTATCCAAGATACTTATAATTGGCTCTATCAGGTTAGAAAGAGCCTCAAGATGTTCTTGATCGCCTTGCTCAAGGCTCCATGAGAATGGTTATCGGACAAACCTACTTGGATGATCTCCTCACTACCGAGAAGATTGAAACCAAGAAAAACAAAGCGTTGCTGCAATCTTACTGTGATGCTTTAGGTCTTAAAGTAACAATTAATGAAGTGAAGCTTCAGGATTGTGATCTACCACATCCAGAGGTAAGAAAAGCTTATGATGGTGTAATGAATGCCATCAGAGAAAAAGAACAGATGCAGAAAGATGCAGAAGGCTATGCAAACTAAGGTAGTTCCTGAAGCTCAAGGAAAAGCAAATGTTCTTTTGAACGAAGCGAAGGCTTATGCTACAAACGAAGTTAACGGTGCAAAAAGCCGAGGTTTCAAGGTTTACTGGTATTTATGAAGAATATCGAAAAGATCCAGTTACCACTAAGGAAAAGTTATGGTATGAAGCTTTACAAGAGGTTATGCTGAATGCAAAAACCATAATGGATAAAAAATTCATTAATTAACATTAAAAATAAATAAAAAATGGAAACAAAAAGTATTTTGGACTGATCAAAAAGAGAAATTGGATAGGTTTCATTGCAATCATTATGATAATTTTGGGATTAAATAGTTCCTTCTTTATTTTACGAGAGGGGAGCAGGCAAGTGCTTTTTGCTTTTGGTGAAGCAAGGAGAGATTATACAATCCCAGGATTAAAAATTAAAGGCTCCATGGCCATTTTGAAACGATCAAAAAGGTGGACAAAAAGACTACTTTTATTCAGGACGAGAAATGGTTCTGAAAGAAAAAGTAAAAAACCTTTTTGATAGATTGGTTTTTGTCTTTACAGAATAGATAACCCCAAAAACCTACTTTACTAAAGTAGTAAGTATGGGAAAGGCTGAAAGACGGATTGACGACAATATTTTCTTCAGATATCTCCGCAATACTCGGAGAAAATTTGTTTGATGATATTGTTACTAATAATCGTCAAAAATTTATTAGAGAGGATAAAAGCCTCTTCTAATAAGGGTCTTGATGATATTGACTTGTCAGTTAAGTTTCTCTCGTTTAATAGAGTTGAGCTTCCTGATGAGAACAAAAATTTGTTTTCAATGATATGATTGTGGACAGAAATAAAAAATATCACAAGGTTACATAGCCGAAGGTAAAAATCAAGATAGCATTCAAGCAGTCGCTGATTTCAAGGTTGCAGAAATACTTTCTGCTGCTCAGAGAGAAGCCGGCATGATTAAAGGAAGTGCTGACAGTACACGCCTTTGCTGATCTTGAATTCATCTTATCGAAAAAGCCAAGAACTATTTAAGCTTTACAATGAGATTGAAACGTTTAAAAAGTCTATAAAGACAATACTGAATGGGTATTGTCTCCTGAGGGATTAATTCCTAGGAAATAATATAAAGAGACGGTAATGCTTTTTCATTACTGTCTTTGTACACTTATTATATCACAAAAATCCTCAAAATGTGCTAACTGAAGCCTAGAGGATTTTTCTTTTTAGTCTTGTGTTGCAAAGTTATTCTCTAGTTGCAATAAAAATAAAAACTAAATAAAAGATTTAATTTCCTTCATCGTGAGGAGTTCTCATTGATAAGGGAATGATAAATCAAGTAATCTATCCTGATGAACGTTTATCACTTATCACTTGGAACCGATTTTGTTTTATTTGTTGAAGAAAGCAGAAGGCTTTTTACTCTTGGTAGCTTAAGTTATCAGGACTAAAAACCCACTGTATTCTAAGGGTTTGCTTTTTCGGTTTCCAGGTACTCATCTGGACCAGAAGTATTTCTTCTTGGTCTTTTTACTTGAAATTTTTAAGGCAATCCCTTAGAGTTGAGTCAGCTTTTATTTTCTCTTTTTCTCATGACTGAAAAATAAAAACTGAAGAAAAACTTTCAAAAAAATCTTGAAAATCCTCTTTTAGAAGCAGTAAAATCTAATGATTTAAGTACAGCGATGTCTTCTACACCTCAAAAAGAAAAATTCTTCCAAATCAGATTCCTCCTTCTTTGGATAAGTTTGAAAAATGCTTTGAGGGAGAAAGGGAGGAGAGGTAGTTTTTAAATCATTTTATTCAAATAATGGAGAAAAGGGTGGTTGTAAAACATGAATACTGCATTCATTGTTGAGTTTGTGTAATGCAGTGATACTGTCTTGTAAAGGATGGAAAAATATGTTAAGGCTGATCTCCCCAAAGAAAAAATGGTCAGAGCTGAGATGAATTGTCCTATTTGAGCAATTCAGCAAGTAGAGGAAGATGTGAAGAATAAGCTTTATTTACTTTTTTTCCTTATAAACGAGAAGATTAGAATGCGAGATTAGATTCTTCATCGTGTTCAGAATAACAAAGCGGATTGTCTTCCTGATCGATAGCGAAGGATATAAAAATTATTAGCATATTTCTTTAATTTTTATTGATAATAACTGTATTTTTATCCTTTTTATAGAACTAGACAATGTTGACATTAATCCAGCAGATTCAAAGTAAAACTTGAATGGAAACTTGAGTAATTAGCAATATTATTCAGCTTTTAGATGAAGGGAATACGGTTCCTTTTATTGCTCGTTATCGTAAGGAAATGACGAAGGGGGCGACTGATGAGCAACTTCGTGATTTTTTGAACTCTATAGTTATACCAAAAAATCTTGAAGCGAGAAAACAAGATGTGATCCGTTTGATTGATGAAAAAGGTTTACTTACTGAAGAATTAAAAATCAGATTTTAGCTGCTGAAACGCTTTGCGAGAGTAGAGGATCTCTATAGACCTTTTAAAGAGAAGAAAAACACCAAAGCAACCATAGCAAAGGCAAAAGGACTAGAAGCTCTAGCAAAAAGATTCTTGCAAAAGCAGAACTTTCAAAAAGAAGCATTTGAAGCGAAAAGCAGACGAATTTATCAAAAGATACAGGAGATGAGAAAAACGAGCGTAAAAAGACAGAGCAGAAGGATCCAAGGAGCGAAAGATATTATCGCTGAAGAAGTTTCTGACCATGCAGACTTGAGATCAGATTTAAAAAGTTTTTGAAGAACAGCATGCTTTTATTAGAAACAAAAAGCAACGAAGACTTTGAGGAAAATGGAGTCTATAAAAATCTATCAAAATTATAGTAAAAGCTCTTTTGATATGCCTTCTATGCCTATCTTGCGGTAAGTAGAGCAGAGAAGGAGAAGCAGCTTTCCGTGAAATTACAATTCTCTCAGGAGAAAATTTCAGCTTTTTCTACTCAATATTTTTATTCCTAAAATGCAAATAGTTCGGTTATTTATTTACAAGAAGCGGTTGATGATGGGCTTTCAGAATTGCTTTTGCCTTCACTAGAAAGAGAGCTGAGAAGTGATAAAAAGGTGAGCTGATGAATCTGCAATCAAAGTTTTTGAGAGAATCTCAAACAACTTTTGCTTACTCCTCCAGTGCAAGGACTGACGGTTCTCGGTTTTGATCCTGCTTTTAGGACTGGATGTAAACTTGCCATAGTAGACAAAACCTGAAAAGTTTGTAGACAAAAAGCGTAATCTATCCGACAGAACCACAGAAGAAAAATCGCAGAAGCTGAGCATACTTTACTTGATTTAGTGAAGAAATATCAGGTTGACCTTATTGTTATTGGAAATGGGACGGCTTCTAGGAATCAGAAAAAGTTGTTGCGGATTTTATCAGAAATCACAAGCTGAAACTTCAATATATAATTACTTCTGAGGCTGGAGCTGGTGTATTCTGCTTCAGAACTAGCACAACAGGAATATCCTGATTTAGATGTTACGATTAGAGGGGGCGATCAGTATCGCTCATAGAGTGCAGAATCCGCTTGCTGAATTAACAAGAAAATTGATCCAAAGGCGATCGGAGTGGGGCAGTATCAGCACGATGTAGATCAGAAATTCCTGAAAAGAAAAGCTCAATGAAAAGGTTGAAGATGTGGTAAATGCGGTTGGAGTTGATGTAAACACCGCGAGTTATACCTTATTGCAATATATTGCTGGGCTTTCTTTGTCGGTTGCCAAAAAATGTCGTTGCGTATAGAGATGAGAACTGAGCTTTTACTGATAAGAAGCAGATCAAAAAGTGAAAGGACTTTGACCAAAAAGCTTATGAGCAGGCGATTGGTTTTTCTCAGGATTAAAGAGGGGAAAGAGCCTTTGGATGCGACGAGGGATTCATCCTGACCACTACAAACAGATTTCAGCTTTTTATTGAAGAGGAATTAGGGATAAAAAGAAAAATCTGACGCTTCCTCTGGAGTTTCCTGACTATTCAGAGCAAGAAATTCAGCAGTTTGCTCAAAAATATGAGCTTGGTTTTGAAACGATGGAAGACTGCTTTGAAAGAACTGAAAAGACCAGGTTTAGATCCTAGAGAAGAACTAGAGAAACCTTGCTTTTAAATCCGATGTTTTGATATAAAAGATGTGCAGATTGGGATGAAACTGCAGGGAATTGTGAGAAATATCACGGATTTTGGAGCATTTGTAGATGTGGGATTGCATAATGATGGCTTAGTGCACAAATCGCAAATGGCAGATTATTTTCGTTACCAATCCAATTGATGTGGTGAAGGTTGGACAGCAGGTGGAAGTCAGAGTTTTTGGATATTGATCTTGAAAAGAAAAAGCTTTCACTTTCTATGAAAGGGGAGTGAGGAACTATAAAAACCAAGACAAAAAGCTGAATCAAAAGCTGAAAGAAGAGAGAAGTTGGATTTTTCTTTGGGTGGAAATATTACTTTTTCGTAGATTTGTGAAAAAGAAGTGATTCTTCATTTCAGTTAGATCAGAGATGTTGATCAGTTTTTAAATAGAGTGAAGATATCATTCAGAATAACAAAAGGCATGTGTCTTCTTGAGCAATAACGAAAGATATAAAATAGAAAAAGGTAATAGATTCTTCGTTTTGCTCAGAATGACAAATCGTATTATCCTATTTTTACAAGTTCATACCTAATAAATAAAAACTGTAAAAAGTTATAAAAAATTTTCAATTTCTTTCATTTCTGAATATAATGGTATCGTCATCAAGAAAGAGAGAGACTTCCTTGATTGGCAATTATGATGAGATCTTTAGCATAAGTTTATAGAAAAAGTTCCTTCAATTCCTTTTCTTTTATCAGCTGAATGAAAATACTTCCATTCTGAAATGCGGCTTGAACCAACAATTCTGCATAATCTTTCTTTGTTTTTCATAGAAGAAAGAGCAATAAAAGAAAGTCTGATCTTTCATCAAGGTTCCTGTTAAGAGCAGGAGTTTGTGACTTATTCCCTCAAAAAGGAGTAGGGAAAGAAAAATCGGTTTTGAAAGTCCTTCTCAAAGAAACTCCTTTTAGTACTTTCGCTTAAAGCATAAAGAAAGGTAAGGTTCAAACTCGCTTTACTAAGTTCTTTTTGTTATGGAACGCTCAAGGCTTTAGAGAAGTAAGCTTCCAAAAATGAATTGAGATTGAGGCTTTTTGGTTTGATTATTGTTGAAAGAGTTATCGGTAGAGGGTAGTTCCCTGCTTCTTCACTCTTTCCACTCTTGGAGATTCAGATTTCTTTTTCTTTTGAAAGGTAAATCTCCTCTAAAGATAATCTGATTTTTGTTATCTGGTGAACTCTTGACTTTAGGGCCTGCCTAGCACTGGATACTATGAAATTTAAAGAGATTTCATAGCTTTAGGAAAGGCAACTATAAACTTATTTCTCATCATAAGGAATAAGGAGTAGATTCAATTCTGCTATTTTAGAGCATTTCGCTTTCTATAGTGATTATCTCAACTCCATACAGCTCTCTCTCATGGAGAACGCCTCTACCTTGTACCTGGGGTCTTGCTGACTGGCATAGTACCATTTTTGTGGCTCTACAAGATAGATTTTTCTAATGCTTGGAAATCCTGAAAAATCTCTGATCAGGTACAAAAATGAGCTTTTCATTTCAGGTTTTGATTTTTCGCCAGTTGCTGTTTTTGCTTTGAGTATCTAGTGAGCTAAGAAAAGTTCACTCAGTTTTCGCTAGGTCAATGCTATTGTAAAAAGTCCATAGATCAGGGAAAACGACTAAAATCTGACCTCGTTCTGGATGCTTATTTTCCGCAGCTGAAAGTTGATGATTTGACCTTTTACTGACTTTTTGCTCTTTTCAAAATAAGCTTCTCAATATCGGAATCTAGGAAAAGTTGCATTACCTTTTTATAACTCGTATATCGTTGATAGCTCATTCGGTGGAGGAGCTGAAGAGTCGGTTCTGAAAAGAAGCTTTTTATAAGCGATCAGAAAAGTTCGTAGATCAGGTATAAAGGGTAGTATAGAGTTCAGAAAAACTTATTTCTTCTCATAACATAAGAAAGAAATCTGATCCCGATTGAAGGAGATCTCCAGCTTGAACTATTCAGATTCCCGTCTTTGAGGGAGAAAAACTCTATCAAATCCTGCATACTGCGTGAAGCTATAAAGGTACATTTTGAGAGTAAAATCATTATAAATCTCTTTGATTTTTAAAAATAGACATATTTATATGAAAATCAATCTTTTATTTTTATTCAGCTATATTCATGGAAGAAAGAAAAATTATAAAACACGAGGAATGATATTTCTTTTTAAGTTCTATATTTATAGTAATACTCTGGATATTTATGAGTATAATTTTTGGTTTCTTGAATCTTTAGTTGGAGAATTATCAGAATCTTTACTGACAGTAAAGTCGTTTCTAAATTATCTACTCTGAATTTTTCATTTTTAAGTATTTCTCTCTCTTCCCTTTGGAATTTATTTCTTGGATAAATCTTCATCTGAAATTAGTGAACTTCAAAGAAGCATGGAACATAGTTTGGAATCAGAAAAAAAGCTGGGATATTTTTGCTTATTTGACTTTGTTATTTCTTTGATATTTGTTGCTTATTATGTGCTTAATTCATCTCTTCTTTGAAGTAATGTCAGATAGTTTTTAGTAGCTGTTGGAAAAACTATTTTTATCAATAATATTCTGAATCTGATTTATTTCTTTTTCTTTAGCTTTTTCCAGTGAATATCTGTAAACTTTAGTACTTATTGAAATGAATTTCTCGATCTAGAGTTCGAAAGGCAGTAGTTGGAGATATGCTGTTTTTCTGTTTGTATATTTTTAGGATTTTTATTCTTTATTGTTCCATGAATTATTCTTTTGGTAAGATTACAATTTTTCTCTATGCTATTGTGGATAAATGATTTTTCCCTATCAAAGCCCTAAAAGTGGAGTTGGAGTATTACAAAAAGGACATTTTTGGGAAATTGTGGTATTTCATCTTTATTTCTGCTTTTTCAATATCCTTTGATTTTTATGTTTACTTGTATGACTTGTTCGAACTGTGCCTATGACGATGCTTGCTACAGCGAAATATTACTTACTTCTTTCTGAACAATATGAAAAAGCAAGAATTAGATAATCTTTCTTAAATAAAAATATCTAAAGACTGATCTAAAATCAAAGGTCAGTTTTTTGTAAAAAGTTTGCTTTTATGACTATAAATTCGTATAAGTTCATCTTGGTTAAAGGTCAGATTTTTATCTTTTTATTGAAAGAAAGTAATGTTAGATTGATTATGAATTTTTATCGGTGGTGATTATAATCAAAAAGCAGATTGATGCTTTGATGCCACTTGTGAGAGAGATATCAATCATCGATATGCTGAATTTGATGCACTTTCTGATGCTGAAATCCAAGCAAAAACCGGAGGAATTTAAACAAAGGATTGAAAACTGAAGCAGTTTGGATGATTTACCTCAGAGGCATTTGCTGTGGTAAAACAGGCTTGTAAAAGACTTGTTGGAACAACTGCGAAAAGTTAAAAGGGACATGAACTTACTTGGAATATGATTCCTTATGATGTTCAGCTTCTTGGAGGAATTATTTCTCCATCAGGGAAAAATTGCTGAAATGAAAACTGGGGAAGGAAAAACGCTCGTTGCAGTTGCTCCGGTGTATTTTGAATGCACTTTACTGGGAAAAGGGAGTGCATGTGGTAACGGTCAAATGACTACCTTGCTTCTCGTGATAGCTGAATGGATGGCACATGTATATACGTGGCTTGGGCTGACCGTTTGGTTCTGTGACCATCGAACCCCACTTTTCAGACCAGAAGAGAGCATATTCAAAGGATATTACTTATGTAGAGAAATACGGAACTTGGATTTGATTATCTGAGAGATAATCTCGTAAAATCATTAGCATGAAAGAAGTCTGACTTGGAGACCTCTCAATTTTGCGATTGTGGATGAGATCGATAGTATTTTGATTGATGAGGCGAGAACTCCGCTTATTATTTCTACAGCCAAGAGAAGAGCCAACCGAAAAAGTATAGCTACTATGCACAGAGTGGTGAATCTGCTTTTGACTCCTTGTTCTAGGGAAGAAAGAAAAAGTTTCCAAAAGGGCTTTATTCAAGAGGTTTTGAATGATGAGTATGGAAAGGAACAGGAAGAAGATGGAGATTACTATATCGATGAAAAGACCAAGACGGCTCAGCTTTCTGGAAAGAGGTATTGCGAAGCTTGAGGAGACTTTTGAAGGTTGAGAAATATCTATAAAGGATATGGGTTATGGAGAAATTCACCATATTGAGAATGCTCTTAAGGCAAAGGCAGTCTATATCAGAGATAAGGATTACATTATCTCCAATGGGGAAGTGTTTGATCGTAGATGAGCATACTGGGAAGAACGATGCCAGGAAGAAGGTTTTCTGAAGGGGCTTCATCAGGCGATTGAGGCGAAAAGAGCAGGTCAAATCCAGAGAGAATCTCAAACGATGGCGACTGATCACCTATCAGAATTTTCTTTTTCAAGCAATACGCAAAAGCTCTCTGGAATGACCGGAACAGCTTCTACTGAAGGAGAAGAGTTTAGTAAAATCTATGAACTAGAAGTGGTGATTGTCCCTACGAATAGACAGATTCTCAGAGTAGATATGAATGATAAAGTATATATCAATCAGCCATACTAAGTGGAAGTTTGTGAAGGATTATATCAAAGTTTTTATCATGAAATCGGGACAGCCAATTCTTGATCGGTACCGCAGATATTGCGACTTCTGAATATGTTTCTAGGCTTTCTTGAGCAGGAAAGCAATAACTCATTATGTTTTGAATGCAAAGTTTCATGAGCAGGAGGCGAATATCGTTTCTAATGCTGGGAAAATATAAATCCGTAGTTGTCGCAACAAATATGGCTGGTCGTGGAACGGATATTAAGCTTGAAGAGTGATTAAACGAGAAGATGGCTCAAATTATCTTAGATATTTTTCCTAAAAGCATCTAAAAACTGAAATCAGTTTCTTCTGGAAACCTGTATTCTGAGCTTGAATATCTGACTTTTCCTTGATGCTTTGAAAAGAGAGCTTTGAGCTGAGTGAAAACAGACCTACATGGACTTTAGCATCTCAGCAAACCCTTACCTGTTCTGTTGCCCTAGAATGAGGAAATTTTTACGATGCAATTTAATAGGAAAAAGAAAAGGCAAAACTATCGGTTCCTTATGCAAAAAGTGAGCTTTATCCCCTACTCAAAAAGATACTGAGCAAAGAAGTGATAGAGAAAGGACTCTGTTTTTCTGACTGTTCATCCTCGGAACGGAAAAAAACATGAATCTAGGAGAATTGATAATCAGCTCAGAGGAAGAGCTGGAAGACAGAGAGATCCTGGAGTTTCTGTATTTCTTTGTTGCCCTTGGATGATTCGTTGATGAGAAAGATGGGAGGAGAGAAGATTCAGTCTCTGGCTGTATGCTTCTTTTCCAAAAAGCAGATCTTGAGAAGTTTAGAACTCACTCAAAAACAATTTACTAGGCCATTATCAGATCTCAAAAAGGAAATTGAAGGACGATATTTTGGTATCAGGAAACATCTCTTTTGATTATGATAGTGTGGTTGATAAGCAGAGAAAGAGATGTATCGTATTAGAGATGAAATCCTTGCTGCTGAAAATGATGAAGAGAAACAAGCAGACTATGTTGCTAATCTCAAAGAGGAGTTCCTAACTGAAGCTAAAAATATTATCATTACACAAATTACCAATGCTGAGATTACAGGGCAGTCGGTTGCTGATGTCTCTCGTAGTTTTGAATAAGGAATATGGTTTAAATATCACGCAACTAGAATACCATGAACTTTCTCAGCTTGATTATGAGGCTTTGAAAGCGATGTTACTTTGAGAGGTTAGACGCTTACTTTTACTAGAGTGTTTTCTACACTTGAGACGAAAGCTTCTATTCCAAATCTTTTAGGGAGGTACATCTTCATTTCATTGATAAACTTTGGGTAGATCATATTGATGAAATGCAAAATCTTAGAGAAAAAGTCTGACTGATGTCCTATGCTCAGCTTGATCCTTTGGTAATTTACAAGAAAGAATCTTTTTGAAAAAATTCCAAGAACTGCTCGCAAATATTACAAATAACACAGCATCTTATTTATTAAAAATTAGATTTTGATGCAATTGCAGTTCAGCAGTCAGGACAACTTATTCAAGAAGAGAAGTAATGAAGAAAAAGTAATTGAAATTCTGACTTCAGCAAGCAAAAATATCCCTCGACAAGCAAGGCAAACCTGAAACCAAAGTCCAAGACAGTAGGGCTCAGATTTTTGAAAATAATGATGATTTTTGAAGTGTTTTGAAGTAGAGGAGTGACCTGCTCAAAAAGTTATTAAATCAGAAGGAAAAGTAAGACCTAATGATCCATGCCCTTGTGGTAGTGGAAAAATATAAGAAATGCTGTGGAAAGGAATAAAAATTAGTTTTTACGACCTTAAATAAAAATGCTCAGATCGTCCACATCTCTTGAATACTTACTAGTTCTAACCTAGTATTATTCATACGTATTTTAGCTATTTTTAGGATTTTTAATAGAATTAGTAAAAATTGTCATAGGTATTATGCAGAAAAAATGGGGTAGTTTTTACAATAGAAAATAGGTATGAACTGGTATTTTTAGATATAAAAATTGTTGTAAAGTAATAAAAATATCTGCATGAGAACAGATAAAAACAAATTTTTGATTTTTCTATTGAACTAGTAAAATTATTTTCTATAATATGATCAATCGTGTGGAAATATTTGTTTATAACTTAGGAAACAAGATATTCGGAGATGGAAAAACCTTTCTTGATAAAAAGTATCTGTTACTTTTTGCACAATATATCTTGTGCAAGGTATATGATTATGATAGAGTTATGAGGAATAATATGATTATGATAGAAGTTATGAGGAATAAAAAGAAGAAAAATGTCTGTTTCACGCTTTTTATTTCTGTGTTGTTTTAATGACTGCTGCAGCTATTAAAAACATTATTAACAGTTCCGACAGACGTTTTCACAAACTTCACGGCTGTTACTGAAGGACTTGCGGGTGCTGTAATCTCTGCAGGTTGGAAGGTTCTGGCTGTTGTTGTAATCGTTTGGGGGATCAAAAGGAGTTATCCGCTGGGCTTCTGGACTGTTTAAGAAGTCTGTTAGGTAATCTCCTAATCTTTACGGCTTTTGAGGAAAAAGCCGTTTTCTTATTTATATATAGCTATTATGGAAAAATTCTGATTCAAGTAAAATCAATTTTTGGATGGTAAAATCTTGTAGAATCTACAATGGACAGAAACGTAATATCGCTTCTGTATATTTACTTCTTGCGAATCCTTCTCATTCACGAGTATACTAAAAGCTTTATTTCACAATTGGAGATTTTTGTGGATGCTTTTTGGTCAGCCTGTAGAAATTTTCAGAGAAAGGAATTTCAGCTGCTTGCGTAGGAACTTGGCTAGAACTTACTGAAAATATGGAGCTTTGGATGAAGAACCTATCCAAACTAAATAATCTTTAAAGATTAAAAATTCTGACGACCCGTATCCATACCTTTTCATTCATATGCTTATAAGCTTCTTTGAAAAGAATATAAAAAGAAAAATGAGATAATGAAAATGTTATTAGAGATGCAATAAACTTTTTAAAAGATAATGATATCCAGCTTCCTTTCTCTGTTATCGTTTTTGGATGAGTTTCAGGATATTAATGATGAACAATATCAATTTGTGAACAACAATTAAAGAACAATCATCTAAAATTGAAGAAGATGAGAGTTATTAAAGCATGAGATGACGATCAGAATATTTACGAATTCCAAGGAGGTAATGTGAAATATATCAGAGCTTTTTGAAAATGATTATAAAGTTAAACCATATTTCCTAACAAAAATTATAGATCCAATCAAGATATTATTGATATTTTCTTCTGCATTCATCACTCCAGCTAGGAATAGAATTAAAGCTGGTAAATATTTTTGTTACAGCTAGAAAAGAAAACTAAAGAATTGGGGAAAAATTATTAAAATAGTGAAGTTTGAATTGAAGTAATTATTGTAATGATATAGCTTATTATACTAAAGAAATAGTATCATCTCATGATGATAGACAAAACACTTTGAATCCTGTGTTATACTAATGAAGAAGCTTTAAAATTAGCTCATCTCCTTAAGAAAGCATGATATAATGATGTTCAAAATAGCTCTAAAAAGATACGTGATACACCTGAGTTTATCAATAGAATTTTATAATTTTATTAACACTTTCAAAAGATTTAATGAGGTAAAAGAGAGGGATATTAAAGAAACTTATGAAAAATTAAGAAAGATTATTGAGGAAAAATAGAAGTAAAAACTTATGAATTGTAGTAAAAGAGCTATTAGAATCTTACAAAAGATTTATTATACAGAGATTGTAGATTTCTTTTAAGTGAATGAAGAATCTGACCTTTTCTAAGCAAAGCAAGATAATTGTATCTACACTTTCAATCAAGCTAAAGGAAGAGAGTTTAATAGTGTAATTTTGGTATTTGATGAAAAACTATAGATGGAATAACTTAAAACGAATACGATGCAAGAAGAAGACTAATTTATGTAGGTTTAACAAGAGCTATGAATAATCTAATTGTACTTTGAAAAAGATAGTTTTTCATTTTTAATGAACTCTATAAAATATTTACTAATAAAAGAAAAAGTAATGTCAATAAATAATTGAGATTGAGCTTTCATAGATTTAGTAACATGATTGAAAGATGTTCAATTATGATATAATCATAAATTTGATTTAAGCCTTAGTTACTGCCAATTTGAGAACCATTAGAATATACTTCTGAAGGGCTATATCATAACTGAAAAATGTTTATCAAATTTTCATCAAAGAACAATTGCAACAATACTTAAATAAATGATATAAAGTTAAAGCTTCTAATGTTTATCAAAGGATAGTATATCCATTATTAAATGAATATAGCGGGAGAAAGGGATAAAAGTAGTACTTTATCTTGCTATTATTTGATTAAGAAAATAGATTTATTAGACAAAACAATTATTTCTGATGATATAATTGAAAACTATGGTTTTATTTGAAAGATATTTGAAAAAGAAAAATCTGACTATACTTTCAACAAGAGTTTTCTCACCTAGAGCTTCAGATTTATATTTTTCTTTCAAATCATGCAAAATAAAAAGAGATAAAATCTCTAATCTTCTTAGTTTCTATATAACCACAGATAATTTTCAGAAAATGACTCCTATTTCATTTTATGGAGAAAAATGGTTATCAAGGACTAAAATCTTCATTGGAAATAATGCCTCAGGGAAAAGTAACTTTTATTAAAATCCTAGAAGAATTTTTTGCAACCTTAATTAAAGATTTTTCTTTTGATATGAGTTTTTCAACAGAGTCAAACATCTCTATGAGAAAAGCGATCCAATCAAGCATAATTATACTAAATATCTTCAAACAAATAATCAAACTCCCAATCAACCTTCTATTTTAGAAATTTCTCTTGAATTATCTGATGTCGATTATGAAAATATCGGATTCTGTCTGCAAATATGTTTCTAAAATTAATAGTATCTTAGATAAATATAGTAAGTTAGATTTAAAATTTCCTGAATATAAACTTCAAACCTTAATTTGACAGCCTCATACACTTACACTTCATGCAAGCTTTTGATGAGAGAGCAGGAATTTACAATTGATGAGTCAAAGCTCAATGAATATCAGCTTTTATTTTAGTGTATTAGATACCAAAAGCTATTGCAAATCGTAATTGTAATTTTTAATCAATATGAAAACCCGAAGAAAGAAAAACGATATCTGCTTAAAAAGAAGTTTTGCTATTTTTGAACAATAATAGAAGCAATTTAGATTTTAAAATTACCATTAATCCAAACGAGATTATTAATGATTTAGAATATTCAAGAAATAGTTTAGTAGGATATACCTGATGTATTTATAAGATTTTGGAGTATCTTGGAGAATTTCACTCAGAAGGAACTCTCTCCCCTGATCTTTAATCAACAGGAAAAAGCCATTGATGAACGCCTCAAAAATCTGATCGTAAGTTTGAACTATATGATGATATTTTTGATAAACAACTCAGAGTTGATTATGTAAATGGAATGATCTGATTTTTATAGTGGTAGATGAAAAAGAAAGAGTTTTATTTTAACGATCTTAGTGATGGAGAAAAATCTCTCCTTACGATGATTTTTGCATTATATGAGAACAATCTCGCTGATGGCTTTTATGATTGTAAATGAGCCAGAATTGCACCTTCATCCTCAATATCAAAAAAGAACTCGCAGAAGTTTGCGAAGAAATTAGTGATCGTATTGGAACCCAATTTATTATTTCCCTACAAACTCCTCTCCTTTTTATTAATGAAAAATCTGACCAATGTTTATAGAGTGTATAAAAACAACAGACTCGAATTCCTAATTTCGCCCAAAAATTACTGTTGATTATGATGATGCAACATTAATGCATATGCTCAGATTTGAGAATCTTCTCAAAATTTTCTTCGTGGATAAGATCATTTTGGTGGAAGGAGATACTGGATGCTTATTTTTAGTTTTTATCTTAATTATCTAAAAACTCAGCCTGAATGGAAAAAAATGTGATTCGTGATTATGAAATTATTAATATCAATGGAAAGGTTCATTTTCTACTTGGAGAAGATTTTTAAGGAAATTTAGTATCAAAAATTACTTTTATTGGTGACTGGGATAATACTCGTTAGATTACTGGATTTTTTTCTCGAGAGCAGAGCTTAATAAATTTTTATCTTTTGGCAAACAAACAGATAAAGAAACAAAACCAGAAAAAAGATATCGTGATTATTACAATAGACTTGTACAAAACCATATTAACCTCTTGTCTCTAAGAAACATAAAGCTATTATTAGGGGTATTGAAAAGCTTTTATGAAGATCAGGTATTTATCTTGAAAAGAAGGTGCGATAGAAACCTATGTCCCACTTGAAAGAAAAGGTCTTTCTTTATATGGCATATTTTTGTAATACATATTTTTATGATTGGCTTTTAGATGAACATTTTGCCTCTCAGAGAAAAGAATTAAATCAGATTATGAAAATTATTTTTACCTCTTCACTCTAATAGCTCGCATCCCTCACTTTCTCTCCCTTTCGGTAAAACCCTCATAATTTCTTTTCTCAAATGAAGCTCAACCTCCCCTACGGCTCAGTTTCTATTTTTCTGATGCAGACATCGGTCGCACCTTTCTTGTCCGTATCGGATCGTAATAGTCTTCTCTATGGAGCATCAAAACTGCATCGGCATCCTGTTCAATCGCTCCTGATTCTCTCAGGTCGGAAAGTGTGGCTTTTGTGTCTACCCTCTGCTCTACCGCACGAGAAAGTCTGAGAAAGTGCGATAATTGGCACTTCAAGCTCCCTTTGCAAGCTCTTTAAGCCCTCTTGAAATCTCGGAAATCTCTTGAACTCTATTCCCAACGAAGACCGTTCCATGCATCAATTGGAGGTAATCAATGATCACAATATCTAGTCAGCCTTTTTCTATTTTTAATTTTTCTGAGTTTAGATTTGAGTTCTGGGACAGTCAAAGCCCCCTTTATCATCAATAGTAAATCTGAGCTTCCACACCTCCATTGCCTCCCCCATTTTCGCAAAGTCCTCATTATCTAGGTCACCTTTGGTGATTTTATACATCGGAACGCTAGAAACCTCCGACATAATCCTATCAACGATAGATTCTGAGCTCATCTCCAGCGGAAAATCATCACGGCAGATTTTTCTGTTTGAGAGCAATATCGGTCAGCACATTGAGGGCAAAAGAAGTCTTACCCATAGACGGTCTTGCTGCAAGAATAATCAGTTCTCAGGGCTTAAATCCCGTCAGCATTCCATCAATCCCCTTATAACCGGACATTACTTTTCTCGTTGAATTTCTCAGGGTTGTCCACTCTATATACTCCTCTATTCTCCCTTTTCAGAATATCTCCAATAGAAATAATGCTGTTCTCAGAGTTGGTTTTGCGTGAGGTCAAAGATTTTCTTTTCAATAGCATCAAAAATCTGAATCGTGTCTTTCTGTTCGTAGACTTCACCTGAGATTCCCTGACAGACTTTCAAAACCTGTCTCAGAAGTGACTTTTCTCTCACGATTTTGCTATATATTCTCAGCAAGGCTGAGTAGAGAAAAAGGAAGGTAGAAAGCTCGTAAAGGTAGTCCGTTCCTCCGATCACATCCAGATTCCCATTTTTGAAAGCTGATCAGAAACGGTAACGACATCTATCGTCTTTCTTGCAGTCCAGAGCTGCTGAATTGCCTCATAGATGAAGCTATGTTCCTTTTGATAGAAATCTTTATAACCCAGTTTATCACTATCATAAATCCACATTGTCTCATTATCTAGCAAAAACTCAGCTGATTACGCCTCTGCTTCAACATTATGAGGAGGAAGATTGATATTTTCTATAACCATAAAAATAAGGGGAAAAATGAAATAAAGCTTTTAGGGAGAATTTTCTAGGAAAGATAATACAAACTAAATGCAAGATGAAATTCAGTTCAGAATTGACTTTTCTTTTTAATCCTTTTCCATAACATTATAAAGGAATCACTTAAACACTAATTTAATAAAAATAATCTTGAAATTCAGAATCTATATAGCACTATATATAAATAAGTGCTATTTACATTTCAAAATAAGAAAAATGAACTTTAATAAACTTACTATTAAAGCAAGCGAAGCTATTCAAGAAGCTAATAGTCTTTGTTCAAACAGAGGGAATAATCAGATTTTACCTGAACATTTGTTCTTTGCTATGATCGAACAAACTGATGGTTATTTGCCTCTAATTATCAAAAACTCTGAAAAACTTAGAACAGATAAAAGCTGAAACCATTCTTCTTTGGATCAACTTCCCTAAAATCTCAGTGAGCCAATCAGATTGGAATTAGTTCAGATCTTAACACTATTTTAGAGCAAAAGTGAACAAGAAATGAAAACACTTGGCGATCTCTACATCACGACTCGAGCATTTTTCTTATCATTACTTAAGATTGAGAATCCAGTAAAAACTCTTGAAAAAGTTCGATATTGATTACTATGGCAAAATACTATTCTTCAAAAGTGAGGAATGGAGAAAAGATTGAAACTAACGATCCTGAAGTCAGTCTTGAAGTTTTGTCTAACATGGGAAAAGATATCACACTTCTCGCTGAAAAAGGAAAAACTTGACCCAGTAATTGGGAGAGATGATGAATTGAGAAGGGTTTTACAAATCCTTTCTCGTAGGACCAAAAATAATCCAGTCCTGTGTATGAGAACCTTGAGTATGAAAAACTACGATTATTGAACTTCTTGCACAGCAAATTATTAAAGGAGAAGTCCTGATCTTTTGAAGGATAAAAATTATTGAACTTGATATGGGATCTCTAATGGCGTGAAGTAAGTATAGATGAGATTTTAGAGAGAGATTGAAAGCCATTCTTAAAGAAGTAGAAAAATCTGAAGGGCAAATCATCTTATTTATTGATGAACTCCATACGAGTCGTTTGAGCTGGGAAAACAGAGGGATCTATGGATATGGGAAATATGCTCAAACCTGCACTTGCCAGAGGACAAAATAAAAATTATTGAGCTACAACATTAAATGAATATCGCCTTTTATATTGAAAAAGATTGAGCATTAGAAAGAAGGTTTCAACCAGTTATGGTTAACGAACCTAGTAGAGAAGATGCACTTTCCATTCTTCGTGGTATCAAAAAAAGCTTATGAAACTCATCATGGTGTAAAAATCACTGACGATGCTGTTATTGCTGCAGTAGATCTTTTCAAGAAGATACTCTCTGATCGTAAACTTCCTGATAAGGCGATTGATTTGCTAGATGAAGCATCTGCAATGTAAAAATGAGTCTTGATACGATGCCAGAAGAAGTACTTCAACTCGATAAGCTTGAGATAGAAAAACAAGCTTTACTCAGAGATATCGAAAAATAAGGATTTATCTCTGGAGTAATGCTCCTGTTACTGTTCATCCTGTTTGAAGTGGTGAAAAAGTATACTCTTCTTTTAGTATTTCAATTGCTTCATCAAAACTTTCTTTCCACTTGGAGTAGTTCATAACTTCTTATAAAGATCTGATTTTTCTTTAGGATCAGTAATTTTTCCGTTCACAAGGGTTTTCAATGAATTTTTAAATCTTTTGCTGCTTTTTGAGATACAAATCTTTCATTCCATTAACTTCAATCATTTTTAGTCAAAAATAAAGCTAATAAGGAAGAAAAATCTGATTTTTGAACTACTATAAAGATCCCAAAAACCATCGTAAAAATTTATCAATTGTCGTGATTGATAATTGCTCGATCTGCTTCTCAAACTGAAGGAAGATTTAATCCATTAGTATAATCTACATTGAAATATACCGCCCTAGAAAATGATTTGCTTTTAATAATTCACTAAGTTCTTTTAACCATTGATTTTTCTTGTATCAGATTCAGTAGAAAGGAAAGATGATCTTGAAGCCTTTTGAAGAATATTTTTCATCATACCAGACTGCAGTTGTTCAAACTTCATCAATAAATAACGGTTTTCAAAGAGATTTTAATCTCTAAGGTTTTCCATTCTGGATCATTCAGAATTTGTCCTGGATTTTTCCAAAGTCTATTACTTGTAGCTTTTCATCGGTTATAAAAGGTTACTCCTACAATATCTACATAGGCTTCTCCTGGAAAATAGTCCTCAAAATGATGACATTTTTATCAGGTTTACATTGAATGAGTTTTGCTTGTTGAGAAGGTTTTCAGAGTGTTGGCATATCCCAATGATTCACAGAAAAATCAAAAAGAATATCCTTTTTGATCTAACCCAAGAGAGAGCGAGAAAGCTCCCATACATGAATCCATGCTTTTTGAAGTTTTCAGGACTTGAGCCTCGTGGGTACCAACCACCATTCATTTCATGCATTGTCCTGAAAATAACCTTTGTGAGTTTAAGTCTTTTATCGTCTGGAAAAAGAGCTTATATTGTTCATCAAAAGCTCCAGCAGCAACTTCTTGAGCAGAAAAGTGATTTGGAGAAACTGAAATATGATAGATTCTCTTATTTCAGAGTTGTTGATTCATCTTTCCCAATTTCTTGAATAACATCTTGTCTCTCTCGAGGATCATAGATAAATCCCACTAAAGGCAGATAGAGATTATAGTCTTTCAATTTTTACAATATTTTCCACGGTATTATCTGTGGATTTTAGCCCTAGCACAAAAGCAAAAAGTTGAAGAAGGAAGAAGAAAGAAAAGAAAGTAATAATAAAAATCAGATCATTTCTTAAGTTTGCTATTGATAGAAATAAATATTCTTAAAAATTTAATTTCAGCTTATACATTAACTTTCTAGTTTCGTAAGTATTTTGGATACTTTCCATCTGCAATCAAAGCATCAATATTTTTACTGTGCTTCTTTATCTTCCTGGTAAGTCACTCCAAACCATTTTGGCAGTAGTCGCAAAAACAGGAACAGACTGTCCTTCTTCGTTAATCAGTCTTGTGATGACTTCCGGCATATAAAATTCAGTTTTTGGATCGTTGAGATTCTTTCTAAAAATCAATGAAATATTTTTCGGGAAATCAAGACTTGATTTGGTAAATCCCATCATATTCTATCGAGCAAAGATCCTGAGGATTGAGTGCATAGGTCGTTCCATCAGAATTTTCAGCAAGAATTTTTCCTTCAGATTTAAAGATGGTTTCATGGATTGCTTTTGAGATTACCTTTATCATCAAGTTCGCACATTCCCCTCAGACACCGTTCCAAAATCTGAAAGCACCTCTGAAAAGCTGGTATCCTACGATAAGCAGTTTGCTCATGACTTTTCAAAAAGTCAGCCAAAAATCTGATAACCTCTCTTCCATAGAAATCATCAGCATTGATCACGGCAAAAGGTCCATTAATCAAGTCTTTTAGCAACGAGAACGTATGTCCGGTTCCCCAAGGTTTTTCTCTCGTGGATGGGGCAGATGAAGTCTGCTGGAAGTTCATGCATATCTTGGAAGGCATAGTTGACCTCCATTTCCTGTTCAACTTTGAACCGATTCTGCTTTTAAATTCTGCTCAAAGTCTTTTTCTAATCACAAAAACGACCTTTTTCAAATCCAGCTTTTCGCATCAAAAACGGAGTATTCCATCAAAGTATGCTCGCCTCATCCCAAAAAGTATCAAGCTGTTTAAGTCCACCATAACGACTCCCCATTCCTGCGGCAAGGATTACCAGAGTTAATTTTCATTTACCATAATATTATAAAAATAAAAATGCTTTTTAAGATGAGAGGGATAAAACAGAATAAAGAATTTTATTCTGAAGCATAAGTTTTCATTCCTCCTAATTCTTTGTATTTTTCATTGATAATAAAGTGCGGATTTTGAATAATAGCTTTTTAAAATTACAAGTTCAGCACCAGGTGGAATCTGATATAATTCTAAATCAGGATTATTAATTTTATCTGTCAAACTAAATAACAAATTTTTGTGCTGAAGTTATGTCACAAAATGTATGATAGAATCATTTTTCAAATCACTCCATCAATTCTATAATCGGTTTCAGGATTTGTTATTTTCGTTTGATAAATTTTATTCAAATAATAGGACTCTAAGTTAATTTTTATTGACTAAAAATACTGAAAAGCTGGAGGACAAACAAAATAAGCATTTTTCCATTTCACCATTACCTTAAAACATGTAATATTATTTATGGCTAATAGAGGCTTGTTTCTATTCGTAATTAACATAATTATTCCTAATAAATCAATAAGCATATTGCAATTATAATTCTCTTGTAAACTCTTTTAATTTTTGCCTTTTAGCTTTTTCTGTTGTTTTGTTCGTATTCTAGGACATTAAAATAGTATTTCTTAGCATTATCTAAATCCCCCTGCTTGTTCATAAAGTCTCTGCAGTCGCAAGCAGATATTTTTGGATTAGTCGGTCTGAGTTTGATAACTTTTTCCATATAAGCAAGAGCTTCCGTATTTCTATCAGTATTATAATAGATTTCTACCATCATAAAGATAGTATTTTGGATTATCATTTTTAAATTAATTGCTTTTTCTACCAAAAGTTCAGAAGTTTGAATATCTCCTGTAACAAAATAAATCTCTATGATTTGCCAAATTACTTTGTGATCAGTAGGATCTTGTTCTGAAATTTTTGAGAAGAGGAAGTGATTTTATAATTTCCAAGTGTAAAAATAAAGATCTGCAAGAGGTTTTAAAACTCTAAGTGCCATATCATCAATAGTAGTTGCTTCAATTAGTTTCTTTTTCATAGAGTTCGACTTTCCTCATAGAAGTTCAGCTTCAAGTAAGTATGTGTATCATGCTCTCTTCTTCTTTTTTTCTACCATATTCTGATTATCTTCAGTTTCGCTTTTCACAAGTTCGGAAGTCATTTCATCATTATGAACAAGAACTCATTTCTTCATCTGAATGAGATTGGACATCTTCAGATTCTCTTTTTCTGGTTCTTGCAGAGCAACAAAAAGATCCATATTCACTATTTGTAATAAATCTCTTCCTTTTTGTTCTTGAAGTTCTGTTTTATATGTTTAAGTTCCTTATTTTCCTTAATAATTTGAGCTTTTTGTCTAAAATAAGAAGAAATTTTTCTTCACAACCAGTACAATTCCATTGCTGAATTACTACAAGAGAAATACTAAGTCCCATTCGAAAAATAGATCAAAACTTTAGTCTACATACGAATAGTCATAATAAATTAAAAGCTATCATTTTCTTTATCTTTTTGTTCTTTAAGAAGAGTAAGAGGAAGTCTGAGAGTCATCATTCTTCTGTTTTGATCACAACCCTTTTGTAATGATATTATATGAACTTACAACTCATTTTTGATTTGATCATGGACATTGAATTTTTGATCCTTTTTGTGGAAAATCCTTGTATTCCTTCATATAAATTTCCAGTTCATATAGCAAGCTACATTTTAATTTTTCAACATCTTCCCTTTAATCTTTCAATATCTCTTCCTTCAAGTCATTGCACAGCTATAGATTCAACCTCTACACTGGCAAAGGGCCAAGTCCTTGGCATGCAAACTCCATCCCACAATCAGCACCTACAGCATACGCTTTTTGAGTTGTGGGGTCTAACTCTCATCATATCTCTTGCTCCGACTTGAAAAGAAATATATTTTTCCTGATTTCTTGTTTAAGTTCTCTCACAAAAATCGCTAAAAACATATCTTTCTTCAGAATAAAAATAACAATAAAGCTGATCCATTAAAGGATTATATCTTTCAGTAATGGGCTTAGAACCAGAAATGTAGCTTTAAATAAATAAAGGAAAAAGCTTATGCAAATTCCTGTTGCTTGAGAAAATCACTATTTTCTTTCAGGATTCAATTTCTGGAAAATTGTGCAGTTTTCTTCAAGAGGTATAGAGTATCAAAGTACTGTTCCATAGATTCTTTCTACCCTTTTTCTTCTATAGAAATTTTATCTCCATGTTTTCATCCTTACTTATCTCATCCGATATTGAGGACTTTTTAGGTTTTTATTGAAGAAATAATCTAATACTATGGTCATAATAAGTAATACATAATCAACAACTATCGGAAGATTTATCTTCTATTTTATGAAGATTCTTTCATCATTTCAGAGAATTCCTCGCTGAAAGATATTCTTTCTCTAAAAAGAACGCCCGCCATTTGATGAATCAGAACTTCGTGATCTTTCAGAATGCTTTTTATAGGCATCAGCAAGGTAGCTTTTGATCTTTTTCATCTACGAGCTGTGCAGTCTGTTCGCTATAAGGATTGATAAAAGACTGATCCTCCCCTCTTTGAGGTAATTGATCGGTCCAAACTCCTCGTCCATACCGTATTTAAGAATCATATTCTTGATGATATTAGTCGCTCTTTCAAAATCATTAGAAGCACCAGTTGTGATCTCATCTTTGCCGAAGAATAGTTCCTCCGCTGCCCTCCTCCAAGCAAAGTTACCACTTCATCAAGGAATTTTTGCCTTGAACAGAGGTTTTTGTCTTCTTCTGGAGTGGTCCAAGTCACCCCAAAGCATGCCCCTACGAACGATAGAGATTTTTCAATCGGATCAGCATTTTCCAAAAAGATGTCCGGTCACGGTGCATGCAAGTTCGTGGTAGGCAACCAGCTTTTTCTCTTTTCTCTCATAGATTTCACTTTTTCTCGGGTCCCATAATGACTTTCTCAAGTGCATATTCAAAATCTTTTCGCTTCTAGTACTTCCTATTGGACTGCAACTTGTAAAGCAGCCTCATTCACAACATTTTCAATATCTGCACCAACCAAACTGCCTCGTTCTTTTGCATAGCGATTCAAGATTGACCTTCTCATCTACTTTTTTAGACTTAAGATAATATTCAAAAATCTGAATTCTTTCTCCTAGAGTTGGCACGGAAACAAAGACTCTTTTCTATCAAATCTTCCTGCTCTCAAAGCAAAGCAGGATCCAAGGTATCGGCCTATTAGTTGGCTATTACAATGATATTCGTGTTTTATCAAAACCATCCATCTCAGTCAGAATTTGATTGAGGGTTTGTTCTTGTTCTGATGCCCTCGGTATAACCATTTCCTCTCTTTCTGATCGCATCAATTTCATCAATAAAAATAATTGCTTTTCCTGTAGCTTTAGCTTGCTCAAAGAGCTTTTCTCACCTTGCAGCTCCCATTCCAACAAGCATTTCCAGCAAATTCCGATCCAGAAGCTGAGAAAAGATACTCCAGCCTCCTACCGCTCTAGCTAGCAGGATCTTTCCTGATCATGGAGCTCATAAAGCAACACTCCCTTTCGTGGTCTAGCACCGATTTTTGGTATTTTCAGGTTCTTTAAGGTAATCTACAATTTCAATCAATTCGTTCTTGACCTCGTCCATTCCTGCAATATCAGTAAATCTAGCTTTGATTCAGATTTTTGCTTTCTTTACCTACTTTGATCTCTGAGCACACCCCAGCTCCGCCCTTTTGGCATAATAAACTTCATCCCAATCACGAGAATACTGAGGAAAATCAGATATCCCACTGTTCAAAGAGTTTACTCCAAAGTGAAGACTCCTCATGCACGATTGCAACCTCACATATCTCAAGTTAAAGCCACTCCAAGATCAATCAAGCTCAGAGAAGGAGATTTCTTAGTTTCATAAGTTTTGTAAGTTTTCGGTTTCTATATTCCTTGGCAAAGAAGCTCTCTTCCTTTTTGATAAGTTCAAAGCCTTTTAGCTCTTCATCATTGGTAAGCGAAATCTTTTGAAAAGTTCCTTTATGATACTGCTCTAACCATTGGTTGAGGGAAAGTTCTTCATTGTCCCTCAATCACCTAGAACTGTTCCGGTATCGACCAAAAAGCAGAAATCAGACTATTATTTTGGATAAACCTTAGTCCAATAGACATGAGAACAACAAAAGAAGTCCATAAATTCGCCATTTATAGGTCGAAAAGCAGATCTTTTTCATATATAAGTAAAAATTATAGTAAAAACACTCTCTTATAGTAAAGTCAAAAAGATTGCAAAGGAAAGAATAAAAAGGAATCCTAATATAGAGGAATTAAGACAAAGAATGTATCTTTTTATTCGGATAATTTTTCGTAATAATGAAAACATGCGAAAGTGTTTTTGTCTTTGATTATTTGACTTTCTTGAATAAATATATATATATAGAAATGTATATACTTTTATATTCTATATTATTATCATGGGTAGAAAATAAAGAAAATATGAATTATCTTGGTAAAATTGTAATTTCTGGAGGAAGAAAAGCAAAAGTTATTAATGAAATTCAAAATCAGCTTTGAAATTGTTTTCCAGGAAAATGGAAAGTATCAAGGGACCATTGTGATACTAAGAAAAAGAGAAGTTTCACTTTTTAGACAAAAGAAAAATCCTGAAAAGCATCCTCTTTCAGCGGAAGAAAAAGAAAAATTGAAAGATACTTAAATGATCTTTCAAGACAGCCTGGGGATATTTGATTATTGGCGAGGCTTAAAGATACTCTAAATGTAGATGAGCTGATATAATTTATAACTAGATATCGAAAAAATTTCGATGAAGCTCGTGGAAAATATTATTTGGTAATGATAGAAGAAACTTTAACAATCTTTTATCCTCAAGATATAAAACTTATCATTTCAAAGGTATTTGTTTAAAGCAAAGGAAGATTGAGCCGATGTAAGTCAATATGAAAGAAAGATTTTCTATGAAATGTGTGAAAAGTATTATATAACAGATATTGAAAATAAATTAAGTCGTCTTCAAAAAGATGTTTTAGATAGTGGAGCATTTATGTGAGCCACAACCTGTATTCAAAGAGCAAAGGAACTTTGAATTGATGTAGGTGAATGTGATTTTCTATGAGATTAACAAAAACGCTCTTTAATAGAAGTTAAAAGATTAAAAGAACTTCAAACGTTCACTTTTTCTCGATCTATTTCTTTATTTAAAAGAAGCTATAAACGATGCAAAGGAATTTTTGAAATAATGTAGGCAAATATGAAAAATTTTTCTACAAAGTAGCAGCAGAACATTACTGAACAAAGCTTAAAAATAACTTTAATATCCTTCAAAATGATCTTCTCAATAAGGAAGCATTTGAATCATGTAAAACCTATATTAAAAAGCACAAGAAGATTGAATCGATGTGACCAATATCAAAAACTTTTTCCTGAAATTTCAAGAAGCATTATTTAGCTACTCTTGAAGATATCTTAAAAATCTTTTCAAGAAAATCCTGAGTTATCATTTCAAAATGAGGGTTATTTGAAACCTATATTGAAGAATCAAAAAAGGCTTGAATTGATATAGGTAAATATGAAAAGTTTCTTCGTGAATTTTATAAAAATTATTATTTAGTAAATAGTGAAGAAGAGTTAAAAAGCTGGGAGAAGAGTTAAAAATACTGGAAAAATATCCTAAAACAGTGACTTTTGAGTGATATGTATCACATCTTCAAATTATGATTGAAAATGAATTGATGTATCTAAGTATACTAAAAGATTTCAGGACTGTCTTGTAAAATCTCGAAAAGCTAAAGTTGATACGGCGTTTCTGAAAAATTATCCAGAGGTAGATAAAATTTATAGACAAGCAATGAAGTCTATAGAAGGTAAGTTCGTATTTGGATCTTAAAAATAAGATATTTTCTTTTTCCTCTCCTCATGAGAGTTTTTATAAATCAAAAATCTGACTCATCCTCAAGCTGAGTAGCTCAAGGACTCTTATCAGATTAAAATATTTTTAGATTACATCTGAGTCCAAACGACTCTTTTCTCTCCATCAATATCTTTTGAATTGATAAGCTTTTTACTCTAATCTTATCACCGATATTATAGTACCTTTTCCAATCTACACGTCAGAACGACGATTTGCTTTTTGTGAAGTAAACCTTCTACTCCTTTTTACAGTAATAAACATTCCATAATTATACATAAGTTTTACATACCCTTCATATTCATTGCCAAGCTGGATGTCTTTCGTTGAGAATCATTGAGGGATTTATCTTTAGGAATATTTGGTTTAAAAGTCTGATCTTCTCTTAGTTTGTGTCTGTTGTGATTCAATGAGTTCAATATTAGGAACCAGTTTAAGAAAATCAGTAGTATCTGGATGAAAACCAGCTTTTTGATAAATCTCTTTCAATTGTTCTTCTACTTTTTTGTCCCAATCCAAATGGTAAGTGGCTTTTTATTATCGCATTTTTCGTTTTATGCTGCCAAATACCACAAAGAAAGAAAGCTGAGTCTTTCCATCAAGTTTAACTACTTTCCCTTTTGAACTTGTAGGAGTCGCAACTTCTCAAGTCCTTGTGGCTGAGTGTATCGTATCATTTTTGTGATTTCCTTGTTCAGTATCTACGATCATCGCATCAGCTGGACAATCACTGATCTTTACTTCTGAAAACCGTTTGCTATTTTGTTGAACCTGGAAATCTTTGCAGATTTTTGCTTCTTTCACAGAAAGACCAAGCCCTCATATTTTGCTTTGTTCTGCAACTTTTTCCTCAGTTGAAAAAGATTTTTACTCCAAGCATTCATTAAAGTTTCAAGTTGTTCCTCTCCATTGCATACCTTTGACGAGATTGATTCCTAATCAATATATTCTACATCTCCTTCAGAAAGTGAAAGGAGGTAAAGTTTTTCATACTAAACGGATCTGAGGAGATTCCATCTACCATCAGTCTTGTATATGCGGTAAACTTCGGAAGAGAAATCAGATCATTCGTACTGACCATCTCTTTAAACTGTGAGGTCATCACGGAAACATCGTCATATCCAAGGGTAAAAAGAAGATCGTTCCTACATTTCCAAAATCGCATCTTTTGATCGTTTCATCAAGCTGAGAGGTATATTGGTTGGCTACAATCAGAGAGAGTTTATACTTTCTCGCTTCTGAAAGAATCGTCGCGAAGGATTTGGTCGCAGTTCTGAAACTCATCAATATAAAAGGTAAACGGCTTTTCAAGTGGCCATATCGGCTCTTCCCATCGCATCAATCTGGATTTTTCGTTACCAAGAGTGAACCAATCATATTGGCATTATCTTCACCAATTTTTCCTTTTTGAAAGATTTTACGAGGATAATTTTCCCTTCGTCCATTGCCTTCTGATGCTAAGTTTCGTTCTTGGTTGTCCATATTCCTGACAAGGCGAGAAGAGAGGAACTGTCCGACTTTATTGGTGATCAGTCCTACGGCTTCTTCTCTCGTTTATCCTGCCATTTATTAAACTCATTATTCCAAAATTTTAATAATACTGAATCTTTGATATGCGAAATCACCTCTTCACGAAATTCTTTATCGGTCAAAACTCTCAAAATATGCATCAAGGTTGCATTTGGATAGTCAATCACTGATAAAAACCACATTTCTCAAAAATATATTCCAGTCTTGGACCTCGGGAATTGTCAAAAAGTTTCTGAAAAAGTGGAAACAACCCCAGAAGCGATTCTGTCGTCTTCATTATCGGCTTGCAAAAGGTTGAATCCGATTGGATATTCCGCATCTCCAACATCAAAAGAATCACATCATTGATGCGATTTGAAGGAATATATTCAGCAAATCATCTACGAGCCTCCATGTGGATCAAGCGATAAAGCCCATTTCCAGCTCTCATATCAGAAATAATCACTATTATTGATGAAGGTAGATTTCCCAGTTCAGGTCTTACCTACGATATACATATGCCTAAATTTATCTCTTCACGAATTCAAAAATCAATATTATCTCCTCTGTAATCCGTATCTCCAAGAAGGGTAAGCTCCTTTGCTGGCGTATTATCTGGCGTAGGAAGCGTGGTTGGATAAGGTAATTTCCTATAAACGGTATAATCTGAGACCTTTAATAAAATTGATTTTGTTGGGGAGATGAAAAACATTGATCGCTTGAGAAAAACTTACTGGCATCCATTCAGCTTTTCTTTTTAACAAAACTTCCATTCGCTAAAAAGGTGCAAAAACTGAGTTGAGAAGAGAGAAATATTCTCTTTATATACACATCTTTTAGTCTGAATACTATACCAGATACTCACTAATAAATCTTGCTCAAGATTTGGGCTTTCAGAGCTCTCTTTCTTTCTTTTTTCCCTCCTCGCCAAAGATAACCAAACACTTTCTCCCAGCTGAATAATTTAGTCAATTCATCCTCCTCAAGCTTGAAAGTGTATTCAAAAGCAATCTTGAGCTGTGAATCTCTATCTACATTTTGAAAAACCCTGCGAAAAATATCACTCATTGGATCAAGATAGGAACCATCTTTGCTAAATTCTCCTTAGTTTTGAAGATTCCGGACATCCCAGAGAGAGATTCCTTTGATCAATCCAAAGATACACCCTCTCCCTGCTAAACAAATACGATCACTCTTACAAGATCGGAAGTGGCAAAAGTCGTATAGAAAAGTATTTTTGAAAAATATACTTGAAAATCTTTTTGGCAATTTCACAAAAGCTGAATATCATTGCGATTTCCACAGATAAGAAAGCTAATTTTTAGATTTAAGAGAAACAAGATTTTTATTAATTTTTCCCCAATGCCCCACTCAAAGTTCATTGTCCTTGAATGGTTTGATTTGAAGATACAAGTATTTTGATGTTGGTGTTTGTGACATTATTCAGATTTTTGTTTTTGAAATAAGACACTTTTTATTATATCAATAAAAAGCAAGATATTATTACTCTAATTTAAAAATCCTCATTCATAATAAAAGATACAATCTTTCTTGAGAAATGAAACCTTTAACATAAGGGTAATTTATCTTTTCTGAGAGATGATGAATAAAAATACTCTTCTTTATTGGAATGCTTATTGAATAAGTCCACTTGCCACTTTGCAAAACTCTTGAAAAAGAATCATGACCGACAAGAAATTAGTTCTGTATAGATTTCAATAAACAAATTAAACAGCTTCAAATACAAAGCTCTTCAAGAAGAAGAATGAGGATTAAAAAGACTTATCCTTTATTTTTTAATACTTGAGAAACTACAGCACCAGCACTACGTTTATCCCTCTTTATGACAAAAATCAGATTCTCACGATCGTTCAATGACCAAAGAGCTCAGGAAATTCACTTATCAACCTTAACGCTGTATCGCAAAAATCAGACTTCAAAATCTTTTTACGATGTTTCTGTACAATTTTTGAGAGAAGCTCTTGTTGATTAGTGCTCACAGAAAGTGAATAATAAAGATGAAAGTTTACTTCTGATTTACGAAATTTCGAATGCTAAACTCGCTCCCTGTTCACCTTTTCAAACAAAACTGGAAAGATTGCAAAATTCACTTACAAAAACGAAAAATTTTATCTGATTTCAGTTGATGATATTTCTAAAAACAACCCTTGAAAATGTCGTAAAACATAAAGTATCAGAAACGGAGCTTTTCCCTTTATTAGAGCAAGGTTTATCCTATGGCTTACCGCTTACTTGATCTAAAATCAAAAGAGTATGTCGCGGATTAAAATATATTTTTGATGATAAATTGCTAAAAGCTTGGAGCTTTCTTTTGTTGTTGACCTTAATATTCCGACACAGGAAAAGGAACATATATACGCTCTTCTGAAATCTTTTGAAGATTTAGTATTTTCTCAAGATTTTCTATACGAGTCAACATAATAGTGAAAATCAGACGCTTGTCAGAGATTTTCTCTTGAACCGAAACTCAATTATCAAAAATCTTCGCTTCTTAGTGGAATTTTGCTCAATAATGGTATTCTCCCAAGAGGCTCAAAAAGCAGTATCATTACGACCTTATCTAGTGGGAAATCTAACCGTTATCAAGTAACTAATTTTGATGCTCAATCTTTCTGAGGTGGAAGCAAAGAATTATTAAGTGGAAATCTGACTTTTGATGGAGCAGGAGCTGATTGGCGATATGCTTTTTCTTTACTCATGAAACTGGAGCGCTCCTTGCAACAAGAGATCTAGGAAAAGGAAGCTCACCTGCCAGTCCTGAACTTAGTTTTGAATGATGAGAAAAATTCCTTCTAAATGAAAATCCGTTTTCTTTTCTTGAAAATAGAAGAAAACAATGGGAAAATCAGCTTTTCTTTTGAAGAAGAACAATGAAAACTAAAAAGATAAAGACCCTTTTTATCAGCAAGGAGGGAAACTTTTTAGAAACTTCTCTTTGGGATCGTGAGAAAAAGATCCTCTTTACCTACAATTAAAGATCTCATCTTGAGGGGATTTCTATTGATGAGAATCAATATAAAATTAAAGAAGTTTTTGCAAGAAAATATCCTTGGACATCAACTCAAAAATAAATATGGAGAATTTCTCTGAATTTAGTTATGCAATTATTGATAATTATCTTGATATTTTCTTTGCCAAATCAAGCCGAAAATGAAAAATTTTAAAATGGTAAAAACTCTTTCATAGTTTATTTTCACTTAGTAATATAAAAAGGGAATTGCTACATTCCTGATGTACTATTATTTTTATACTGATAAAAATTATAAAAATGAAAAATTTGGAAGATGCTAGGAATTGCATTCCTAGGATTCGTTTTCCTGAGCGAAGTTTGTTTAGCTTTTTGCTCAGGTAAATGTCGCAAGTAAGACTTTTGATCTGTGAACGAATGTTGATGGAGTTTGGGATCAGGGTGCGCAGACTTTGACTGTTCAGCCTCGTTGAGCAGGGACAGGAAAGATAGTAAAGACAAACTGGAATACTCATGGTGAATGCTCTTAGTCTGAAAACAGAGGAGATTGCTAAGGTAGAATTTAAGCAAAAATGTTTGGTTCCCTGATGATGCAGATGGTTTGTTTAAGGACTTTAAAAAGTCAGATTATTTTCCCATCAAATCAGTATACGAGTAATGTTTGGTCGACAATGAGTATGTTTCAGTTGCAGTCAAGTTTAACTCTGATATTCCAACTGGGATATGAGTAATGTAAAGAGGATGCAGCATCTGTTTGATTGAGCAATAAGCTTTTAACCAACCAATAGGAAGCTGGAATACGAGCAATGTTGTTTCCATGGATTATGTGTTTGCTTTGAGCAACAAATTTTAATCAACCAATAGGAAGTTGGAATACAAGCAAGGTAAAGGAAATGAGATGAGTATTTGGGAATGCGAAGACCTTTAATCAGGATCTTTCTGGTTGGGATGTGTCAAAAGTTGAGAATATGTATGCGATGTTTAACTGAGCAGAACAATTTGACGGAGATATTTCTACTTGGAATACAAGTGAAGTAAACTCAATATGGCTAGTATGTTTGCAAATGCAAAAACTTCAATCAGCCAATAGGCAACTGGGAATACGAGTAAAGTTACTACTATGGCCTCAATGTTTTATTATGCTCATAAATTCAACCAACCAATAGGAAATTGGAATACAAGTAATGTAACCAATATGTATTCAACTTTTCATGGAGCAACCGTTTTTAATCAACCAATAGGAAACTGGGAATACGAGTAAAGTAACAGATATGTCCTTTATGTTTCATGTAGCAAGAGATTTTCAATCAACCGATAGGAAACTGGGATACGAGTAAGGTTACTACGATGAATTCAATGTTTCGCCGAGCCGTAAATTTTAATCAACTGATAGGAAATTGGGATACGAGTAAGGTTACTAATATGTTTATGATGTTTCATTGAGCCCTCTAAAAGTTTGATCAGCCAATAGAAAATTGGAATACAAGTAATGTTACTACCATGGGAACTATGTTTCAAGGAGCAGAAAATTTCAATCAACCAATAGGGAATTGGAATACGAGTAAGGTTACTAATATGGGATCTATGTTTTTATGAGCATTTAATCAGCCAATAGGAAGCCGATATACAAATAATGTTACTGATATGAGTTATATGTTTGCATTGGCAAAAGATTTTAATCAAGACATTTCGAATTGGAATACTAATAAGGTATCCAACATGGCGTTATATGTTTTCAAGGAGCAGAGAATTTCAATCAACCAATTGGAGAATGGGATACGAGTAATGTAACTGTATGGATTATATGTTTGATGAGCTACTAAATTTGATCAACCGATAGGAAATTGGGATACAGAGTAAGGTTAGATAATATGTCCTCAATGTTTGGTAATGCAGAAAATTTCAACCAAGCTAACAGGCAACTGGGATACGAGTAATGTAATTAATATGGGTTGAATGTTTGCAGGTGCTATAAAGAAATTTAATGCTGATATTTCCAGTTCAGATCAAGCAAGGTTACTAGTATGTGGCTCATGTTTAATAGAGCTTCAAGTTTTTACTCAGGATATTTCAAATTGGGGATTTCTCTCAAAATTAATCATGATCAATTTTTGAGGTATCGTTACTAAAGATGATGCATTAAAATAAAAGGTATCTATCGATATCCGAGTGAAAAATTATAAAAGCTTTTTGGAGCTATAGATGCTAAAGCATCAAGCAGGGATTTTGGACTTTGCAAAGCTTAGACATATTGGAGTTCAGTCTACGTATTGTACCTTTTGCTGATTTGAGAGATAGACTGATCTCTGAAGGTTTGAATATTTTGGTGACAAGATAGATTTTGACTGTAAGCCAGAGTTTTCTAATCACGCAACCGACATTGCAAAGTAGTGGAAAAATTACGGATACAAGGTTTACTTTTAAGAGTTTGTATCCATTGACGCAAGCTGATCTAGATGTGGGGTATTCTCTATTGATTCAGTACCAATGTTGATTCTTCTGATCTGGATTGTCAACTTGATAATTCAGATGATGAAAGTTGCACATTGTTCAGTAAAAATTACTCTCTACTCGTGAAAGACCAAATGGAAAAATCTGAATTAAATTTTCGAAAACGGTTGAGTGAGGAAGAGATTGAAGCTTGTACAGGCCAGTGGATATCTCATAGATACTCAAGCTCCAAAAACCAGCACAACTAAAAATAGATACCAATAATGGAACTGAGATTGATAAACCAACTATCTATCAAAGCTTCCTGATGATCAATGAGCGCAGGAACAAAATATTGTGAAGTGTTGTATACAGATTCCATTGAACAGGAAAACTACTCCTTTTCCAATAAATTCTGCTGGAGAAAAATAGAGCTGTACCTTGAGAAAGAAGTTCATACTTTAAAGGTGAAATGATGATGATGCAGTAGGTATTATTCCATAAGTACGATAAAATTTCTCCGATTATTGAGTTCTCAGATGATAATATTATCACTCAATAACATAGAGATGACCTGATCTTTTTACAGTGTATTCTCCAAGTAAAAAGCCTATAACAAAGATTGAAATTGAAGATCCAGATTGAACCGAGTTCAGCTTTGAACCTGTGCTTCTCATGAAGATAACGGGACAAGCGCTCCTTGGACACAATTCAAAAGAGCCTGTAATTTGTACATTTACTCGTGTTACGAAGTCTTGAACCGTTATCATAAAAGCAAACAGATAACACTTGAGCAGAAGGACAAAAATGGCCAATCCTTCACAAAAGGATGCGACAAAAACCAACAATAGATATTCAGCCAGAACCACTTTAACTTGAGGAAAATTCTTTCATTATTACTATTACTGATGATCGAGAATTGATACAGGTGATGTTATTACTAACCTACCACTTTAGATCATAATAATTTTAAATGTACTCAGGAGTCAAGGAATTTTGTGAAATGTAAATTTACTGCAGAAAATCGTATTATTAATTGAGAACTTACTCTAGAAGCGATAGATAAAGCAGGGAAATAGTACTTCCCTAACGAAATCTGGATATACTATAGATCAAAACAGATACCAACACTTCAATTCTAAAGGCTAATCCTACAACAGATAAATTAGAGGTTTCATTTTTCTACAAAAGATGAATGATGAGCCGGAATAAATAATACAATACTATTTCTTATGGAGTAGCAACTGATTCTAGTATGTAGTGATTATGCTGCCATGGAGTCACTTATTCCTTTAGCGAGGAGCTAATGAGGCCATTTAGGTTTCAGCTTTGACTTCTCTGATGGAAGTCAAAATGAAAAGCCAACTTTTGATCTTTCGGTTAACGATAGAGTGCTGAAATATAACAGGAGTTTCCTTTGTGTGACTCAGCATGAATGTTGCTCCGACTCTTTGAGATGAATCTATAACCTCTTTGGATGAAAATACTCCAATTCGGAGCGAGATTTTTACCTCTTAATGGAGTAAGATTCAAATAGTGGAGACACTTTAAGCTATACCATCATCCTCAGGAAATACAGGAAATGTATTTAGTATTGATGCTAATAAACTTAAAGTTAGCGGAGCATTAGACTGCGAAACATTAAGTGGATACACATTAGTAGTTCAAGTAAAAGATCAACTCTGACTTTCATCTACAGGAACATATATACAATTACTTTAAAGGATATAGATGAAACAGTACCATCATCATGAGGAGGATAATATAGCTGGAGGAGGAGGAAGTTCACATAGTTCAACTTCATACATCAAGCTCTTCATCATCAAGCTCTTCAACTTCAACTCCATCAACTGAGCAGAAGAAACCCAGAAACACCGGTGAAGAGAATGAACCGGTAAAGACAGAGCAAGTAAAAACAGAAATCTTCAATCCTACGATCAAGACAACTTGATCAATCCACTTGGATAAACAAACGATAGATCAAAGGGAATAAGATCAGTGAACTCAAGCTAAGAATAGCTCAACAGATGCTTTACAGTTACTCACTGACTAAGTGGCAAGGAGACCAAAGACTTTGCTCCAGAGAGAAGCTTAACCAGAGAAGAGGCAGCAAGATTTATGACAGAATTTGCAACAAATGTTCTTTGTAGAAAAGCAAGTAGAACCTATAATGATCACTTTACCGATCCAGAAAAAGTAAATCCAGAGTTACGTTGCCATATATCAAGAAACTCTTATGAATACCTTATCTTCAATGGAGATAGTAGTGCAGAAGGAAAGAAGGAGAAAACGACCTTTAGACCCGAAAGAGTTGATTACCGTAGGAGAACTCCTCAGCAATTATGACAAGATTAGTAAAGGAACGAACTCTTAGAAGAAGTACAAGGAGATCGATCAAAGAATTATAGAACCTCATATCAATGCTATCACTCCAAAAATCAGACCTAAAAATGAGGTAAGAGGAACAGTGGCAGAAGTGATCTATGATCTGTATAGAAATAACATGAAGCTATGAACTCAAAGATATTGGGTATGTTATCAAGAAATACTGGTAGATTTCTTAAAGGCTGATGAAGTATTCAGCCTTTTACTTGAAATCAGAATTTGCTTTTTATAGTAAAGACGCTGATTTAGTTGAAAAATATGGATCCCTCGATCGTTATTCTTATTTATTGCTCTCATCTTCTTATCTATGTCTGGGAGTGAAACTGCATTTACAGCTCTTCCTCTTCATAGAGCAAATTCCTTAGAGAGAGAGACTGATTCGAAAAGCACTTTCTAAACTCGAGCATGAACCAGATGCTTATCGCTATCCTCATTGGAAATAACATTGTAAATATTGCCGCAGCATCTCTCGCGACACTCGTTTCTATTCGGATTGCCAGAACTTATTCATTATGAACAAGCCACGGTAACTCATCCTTTCAACGATCATTGTAACGACTCTTGTTTTTGGCTGTTTGGAGAAATGTACCCTGGAGACTTTTGCAACCAGTCATGCTGAGAAAATTTCTGCTTAGAATCAGCTCCATTTTCATCTTCGAATGATCAAAAATTTTCTATCCGCTTATTGTGGTAATCGAACGACTTATGAAAGGATTAAATAAAAAAGAGAAGAAACATACCGTTAGTGAATCAGATTTAGAAGCTTTATAGAGCTTCCAAGCAGGCTTTGAATTTTGACAATGGACAAGATCTAAAATAAAAAAACTTCTCGCTCTTGATGATTTAACTGCGGAAGATGTAATGACGTGCCAAGGATCAAGATAAAGGGCTCTTAGCGATGAGAATAATTTCTTTACTGAAGCAATAGAAATTTTGACAGAATATCATTATTCTCGTATTCCGGTATATCATGAAACAATAGATACTATCGATAGAGTCGTCACATTGAAAGAACTATTAAGACTAAGCAAAAACACGATTCAGAAACCTTACTTTCTTCTATCCAAATAGCTCCAATTATCAAGATTCCTCGTAGTCAGCCTATTGATACTCTGCTTGAAAAATTTCAAAACCCATAAACATATCGCAGTTGTAATGACGAATACGGTGGAGTAGAAGGAATCGTAAGTTTAGAAGATATTATAGAAGAAGTCTTCTGAGAAATTCAAGATGAAAGTGATGATGAGCTCCTCCAATCCAAAAAAAAATGAGAATTCAGGATTGATACATTTGTCAGCCTTATGTGAGAATGGATGAACTTTATCGGAACTCGAATTCAATTTGAAGAACTGAATCTGATGATGAGTTTGAGGCAGAAACACTAAGTTATTTTATCACAAGTCATCTAGAGAGGTATCCTCAGGTTGCGAAGAGATTTTACTTCCGATTCATTCCTTAGAGGAAGGAGAAGAAAAATCACTTTCCATACAAAAAGTACTTTGGGTTAAAAGTATTGTTGGAGAAATTGCTGTCGAAATCAAATAGTTTGAGAGTTTTTTGACTATAAATTATTTTTAAGCTTTCCAATCTAGCTCTTCAAGTCTTTTTCCTTAGCGTTCGTTGTGAAGGATTGAAAATCAGGTTTTTCATTTTTTTTCATTCATTTTGCTAATTTTCATAGTGTTTTTCTACTGTAGGAGAAAAAGATCTCAAAAATTCTTCTAGCTTATTTTGGATCTATAGCTTCTGGGTTCTTTTTTCTTTTTGTAAATCTTACCAAACAACTTCTTTACCTTTGAGCTGAGAAAACATTTTGCAGGGACCATTTTTTTACATAATCTACCTGGTAGGCTCTATTAACCAGCCATCGAAGATATGATTTTTGGGCATCAGATTAATTTTTGTCCTAATTTCATCTTTGAATCATAAAAAATCATCCCAACTTGGATTCTCTTTCCAGAAAAGATGTTTAAAGATTGGAGAAGTGATATAATAGGGAAGGTTTCACACAACAAGAGCTTGATTTTCTGTCTTTCAAATATTATAGAGAAGTCAAACAATATCCGTTTCAATACATCTCAAAAATAATCTGCGATTCCTCTAACCCAATACTCACTCAAATGATCTTTCTTCATCGTTATGTCTTTTTCACAACAAAAAGAAGGAGAAATCTGTTTTATTTTTTTTGTGATTGTCATTTTCAAGGTCACCCCTACCAAAACACATCAGCTCCAGAAGTGTGATAAAGCTTCTGAATAGCATCAGAAATAAAAGCAATAATAGAATACTTGAGAAAATTTTGTCAGAGATATAGACATTACTTAGACATTAGATAAAACCAATATCGAAGTGCATTCTCTGAGTAATATTTGAAGTGTGTTAGTTGTTTTATTTTTATCCAATTTCTCTACCGATTTTCCATTCCCATTTTCAGCATCCCGTTTAATAAGCATAGTAATAAAATTATCCAACTTCCATACTCATTCATTTTTGAAAGTTCCAATTTTTTGTCCAATTTTCGTCCTCTTCATCAATTCAAAAGCGATAAAACCTGATGAAAAAAATCTACTCTTTCTTCCTTTTGTTTCAAGAGATAATAAAGAACTCATGGCTTCCCAAGTGACAATTTAACAAGGAGCTTTTTGTTCTTCCAATTCTCATGTATAATGCAATTTTTCGAAAGAGGTTCATGATTTCAGTATCTGAAAGCTGAGAAAATCTAATTACCATCTGCCCTTGGAAAGAATCACTGTTAAGCAAAAATTCAGCTTTCATGTTCTGTAGTTGCAAAGAGGTATCTATTTGCTAAAGGTTCTTTCACAGTTTGAGAAACCATTCCCATCGCAAGCATCTTCGTCATTCTTTGAAGATTTTCAATAAGAAGAATTTTTTTCCACTCAAAGAAGATTGCTGTAATCGACTATTGATTTCTCTCTCACACCTTTATTTTCATAGATGGTTTCATCTTCAATAGCTAATGTTTTAAATTCGATGCCGAGCTCAATCTGTCGGTATGTACTTTTCATAATTCAACCAAAACTTCCCATCCAAAAAAAGTCAGTTTTGTGAAATTCTCCTAGTAACCTTCTGCAAGAAAACGAAGAAAAGCGTTTTTCCTATTCACTCTGGTCAAATAATAATAAAAAAAAACAGGTTTAGAAGTCGATTGATAGTGAATAAGATAATTTTTGAATTACTCTCTTGTTTTTTTTCATTTCCAATAAATTGTACTTTTACTCAAGATAAATCGGCGTAAGTATAATTTTTCAAGTAAAGAAAGCAACTGATTTTTATAAAAAGAACAAATAAGATTTTATAATACAAGAAGAAAACGAGTAGACTAAGAATAATTATTATTTTAAAAAATGTCAATCTAAGAACATTTGAAAGTATAAAATAGCAAGAAAATCTGATATAAAATTCAGATTTCTTCTTTATTTTTAAACTGAATAATTTATATTTCTTTATTGAAGGATTCTTTTATATCAGCTTCCTTATGAAAGCTAAAAGATTATTAGCACTATTCATTCTATTTTGATATTCATCCTCAAACCTTCTCTCCCTATCCAGATATATCAATCGAAACATGGTTTTTGCAAGATTCTAATAAAATACAAGCAGTCACAACTTTGTAGCAATTTTGGTAGACGATCAACGTATCCAAGCATAGAAAGTGATCTGAAAACGATACACTACTCAATACCTCTCCATTATCCACTCAGTAAAGCTCTTTTAGTTCTAAAAATCACTACCAAAGAATATTCAGCTCCTGAGCTTACTAAGCTATTGGACATGTATTTTGATGGATTAAAAAGATCAGAGTTCTCGCATGATTGGAGTTGTGCTAGTTTGAGAAATCCCACTTCCTGTGGTAAGATATCAGGATTATATTTTCCTTCTATTTATCCTTATATGTGTAGATTTTGGAACAAAAATATCTTTTGGGATGAAGAGAGCAAGTATTTTGTATAATGATAATGGGACAAGCTGAACTCTGGCATGGAAATGATTGAATTTTAACACTATAGAAGAGTATCATACTTTCTTTAATAAGTTAAAACAATATGATAATAATCCGACTGATTTTGTTTACCGATAAGAAGATTTGGTATGATGATTTTTATTGCACCCAAAAAGAACTTTTAGAAGATGCTTTATAAATTCCTTTTATCAGAATTCATTAATTTTATGCGGAGGATTCAATGTATCACTGCTATAGCGAATGCTCATATTTTACAGAAAGATCAAGATTGAAATAATCAAGAATTAATAAGCGACCTTAGTAAAGAATTAAAAGATTTTGAATTACAACGTAGTCTTGAGCTATCAAAACAAGGTATACAAGAAGAAAAATCTGACCACCCAAACAAAGTTATTAGAAAAAATTCAGACTTTAGAAAATACCATGAGGTTTTGGCAACTCTCCTCAATACCATTTGAAAATAAAACTAGTGATAGACGAGAACAAAGTGATAGTCATTATACTTCATATCAAAGACCAAGTTCTCCTTGGTGATAATAAACCAATTGAATATTAAAAAGTATCAATGATAGACTTGAAGCTTTTGTTGATCAAAAAGTAGAAAAGGAAAATTATGCGATGAAACAACACCCTATTTATTATCAACAATCGAAAGATAGGAGAATCTTTCAAAAATATTATATACTCGTGAATTCAACGATGTTTACCTAATCTATGAAGAAATGCACAAACGATCAAAAATGCTCAGGATTTCTCTTTATTTAGATGAACCTATAGAAATTTCTGCTTTGATTCGTTGCTGTATACTCAGATCATTTGAGAGAGTACATTAATCCAGCGAAAACAAAAGAAGATAAACAGAACTTAAACACATAAAGGACTAGGGATCTTCGTATGATCTCAACTCAAGTAGAAGCTAATAGAGGGTATAATATCTTTAATACTGGAATCAGAATATGAACTCTAATCAAAAGGAAAAGAACAGTGCACAAAATAGACCTATGTCAGCAAAAAGACCCTTGGCCCAGTAAATGGAAAATGGCTCCCTTTGTGTAAAATCAAATGGGGAACCAATTGAAAATGTAAAACTGAGTCTGATAACCAGAAAGACTCAAGCTGATTGTGAGAATTTTCGTGCACTGGTAACAGGGTATAGAGATGCTTACCTCACTCAATATTGATACAGAAAAATGCAAAATCAAATTTACAACTTTAGTGGAGCTTTCTAGACTCCAGATCGGCTTGGAAAGAAAATCTATGAGTTATTGCAGTGATTCATGAAAATGAGTACTCATGAAATTGATGCCTTGTCATTTAAGGGAGCTTCTTCCCACTCTCTCCGACGAAAACTGCACGAAAAGAGGGAGAATGAAGGATGCTACTGATCAGCTCTAAAGCTGGGATCAAGTGTGGTATTTTAATGTTCCCAGAGTGCAGAAGTATTTAAGCCTGAATCGAGCTCAGTATTTTCTCTTAGACATAGACAAGATCTTTGACCTCTACAAATACACAAAATCATTCCTTCAAAAGTAAAACACGATGCGACCACTGCAATGCAGATTAATGGACATTCAGGTTTGAAATATTCCGAAGATACTGAACATTGTTATGACACAAGCACAAAAGAGGGACTCACCTCACCTCAAGATACCATTCAGAACCATTTACCAAAAATTAAACATCATAAATCAGTCAACTTCTCTCTCTTAAAGAATCATCTACAAGCTAGCAAGTAATGAAACAAATCCACAGACTATTAAAAATCTAATTTCTCCATCTTTACTAAAATCATTAGTAGAAATTTCCAGCTGACAAGCAGAAATTGATCAAATTACAACACTCTTATTACAAAATTATGCAAGCTGATACAGTACTATTGAAATGAATTATATTAAGACAAATTAATCAAAAAGAGAATCGGATCTTTTGCACATGGTATAACGGAAATTATAACATAAATTTTCGTAGTTCAAACTTTCAATACCAAACAACAACAAGTTTGAGATCTAATTTTTACAAGCTTTCTAAATTCAGTCAACGCAGAAGTAGTAATACTATAGCATTACTTGAATTATTACTCACCAATGAATTGGAAACTCAAGATTAAAGAAACAAGACCTGCTTAGTAGTCCCTTTATGCACTTTCAAATCAACTTAGAAGTTAGAGTTCTTGCACAAACTAACCAATCAGAACCTGTAATGTGAATCATAGTATTCTCGGAACGAATGCTCTGAAAAGACGAGAATCAAAATTAGTTTTTGAGATGCAAAGGGATCCCCATTGTTTATGTGGAAGTGAAGAAGTTGGAGAAAGAGTTCTGAATCTTGTGAAATCACTAAAATCTACTCAAACCATTATCGACGATGTTGATGAAGTCAACACTCTTTACAACACATTTTTCTCTGATACCGATAATCCACAAGTTGAAATTCCATGAATGAATATCGCCCTAGAAAGACTCTATTGACTCACCCAAGATATCTTTCTCCAAGGTTGAGCAAAATGAAGTAAACTAATCTATCCTTAATTTGTTCAAAAACAGAAACTCACAATCAGTCTTTTGCTTTTGAAGAGTCCTGATAGACGTCAAGCTTTTAATTGACTATCTGAATAATAAAGTTATTGAACATAATACCATTTTATCTGAAGAACAAAAAGCACTTAACGAACATTATCTTAAACTTTTCTGTTACGATATCCTCGTGACTCAAGTCTTGAAACTAGTAAGTTCGTTCTATCAGCCGTTTACTCAAAAGTGAAGAAATGCTTGATGCGCAGGGTGTATGAAAATGCTTACAGCCCAGCAGAATCCACTCCTATTATCAAAATATTTCAAATCAGACCAAGACCTATAAATGATAATATTCAGGAAGATATCCACATGAAAAGAATTTTGATATTAATGAAAAATCGATTATATTCCTGACAAAAATTATCTTACTCAAGAAAAAGATAATTATTATCAAAGGAAGAATACACACTCAAAGTCTATTATTCCAAACATATACTACCAAAGGATATGAAGTAGGATATATTAATCTCCGATAGCGATGATACCATTATTCCTGACCAAGATGAACAATTTACTGAATGAGTAGATTCAAATTCCTCAAGAGCCTAAAAAGAGAAGAATCTCCATCATGATGCAAAAGAGGCTAAGGATATGAGAAAGAGTGTTGGATTTAACATCAACGAAGGACTCCTTCTTTACAACTTTAAAAGCTGAAAATTTGATTGGCGAGAAGGCCCAAAATGCCGATTAAAACAACCAAGAGCTATTCGAAACTCTCACTTTCTTTGAGGGGTCACTTGAGCTGTTCCAATAAAAGAAACTGTAGAAAACGACGACATTACTCCTCTTCTGTGACTTCCCTCGAGATACCTATATATATCTTTTGTGAAATCATCGATAGGATTTGATAATTTAATCTCCTACTCAAAACTCTTCTGAAAAATTCTTTTGTACAACAAATTCTGAATCAGACACAACATTACGACCTCAGTAATATTAGTGTTTTAAATAAAACTGGTATGCTTTCTAATCTTCTTTTCATTAAAAGATTATGGGAATTTAACCGTATTACTTCTACAGGAGATAACTGTCTAATTGTTGACTGAAAAAGCACTTGTATTTCACGGCACACACAACATCCTTTCATCGGGATTTGGGATTGACTTTTCTTTTGGCAGAGAATAAAATCTGAACTATTATTGCTACACTAGAACTTTGCTGATGAAATTGAACATGTGGAACAAAATCCATTTCACTTTCTGCTGTTCCTGGAGATGCAGCTGAAATCTGGACTCCTGAGGACAGAAAACTTTTGCAGGAGCCTACACGCATTATCTCCCTAAAAAGCACTTTGATCTCTATACGAAATTCAGGAGGACATTAGAGCCATATATTGGTAGAGGTAGATAAATGAAACTTACCGTTTTATAACAAGAAAGAAATCTCAAGAAGTAATGATTTTCAGAATTTAACACTTTATATAGATGAGATTTAAATTCAAATCGAATTGTTAAATTTTCTGTTATAAAAGTGAGAACTGTTCTAGCACACACAGCTTAATCTTTATTTCTGAAAAAGCTTAGCTTAGAAACAAAATTGGATCACCTATTCAGTTCTTTAACTACTGCAAATTACTGATCTTCCATATTTTTCCAGTGATTCAAAGGGTAACATGATGCTCAATAATCGTAAGGTTCTAGCACTTGATGTTATCTTGAGAGATGCCGACAAATACTATATTGTTCCCCATCACTACTCAATATTATCCTAGGATCATAACTCTATGAAAGTTATGAGTTTACAAGAATCCTTCTCGATAGTAAAATGAAAGTTACGACACTTACTCCTGTAAGCTCAATACTTATGAAAAATGGAAAGCTCAGAATTTATCTCTGTCCATGATATATCATGAAAAAGACCTTATATCTCTTGGTGATTCCTGGTCTCAAAGCATCAGGTGTTATCCTTAGATATTGCTCCAAGCAGATTTTAGAAAAGATCACTTTTAACCTTGAAAAAGAAAAGCCAGATCCCCAATTCTAGCTCAACTGCAATTATCAGCCTAACGACGCTTGGTGAAACAAAAGGAAACCATCATCAAAAAGTATTCCTCTGAAAATGGCCTCCAATTGAACGTTTCTCCTGGTGGAATGATGAATATTGTAAATGGAGAGCAAAACTTCAACTTAAATCAAATCAGCAAGCGTCGTACGTACTCTTAGATCTACATGCAGGAAGCCAGAAAGTAATGGAGTTGAATGATCTACTCAACATAATTACGTATTCTTTTATAAACTCTAGCATGCATCTGAGCAACATCATGCACCTTTAATCTTTTTGGTAATGACTGGTGAAATCAACGAGGTTATCAATCTGACAACAGAAAGGTTTCTGAAACTATCATTTCAAAATTCCAAGAAAACACATCAGAAGCTACAACCAGCTTGTTGTTGATTTAAAATAAAAATAGAGCATGCTTTAAATCTTTTGAAAATTGATCAATAGAGAGTATTGATCAACATCCTCTCAATGCTGTGTAGAAAAGAGAATGGAAAGCTACTTTGACTAAATAGAAGGGATCTGAACACTTACCGTAAATGACTGACGGATAAAAAGAAAGATTTTCCTCACACAATCACTAAATGAACGATCCGAATACAAGAAAACGAAAATCGCTCTATATCTATGATATTGATCGAATTTTTCCTATACCAATGGAAGTCTGAAAATCAGGAAGGGACAAAATTATGAGTCTTGATGATGGCATCACTTTTCAATGCACCGATGAACAACAGCAGGAGAACCTATTTGAGAAATATTATTGAAAAGGACAAATTTTAGGGAAAGCTATTTTTATAGGGGATTGATTTTTAGTACTACCACTGCGGATCTGGAAAATAAAGAATAAGGAATTTGGATCAGCGTTTTCAAATGATCCACAACAAGTACTGTAAAAGACAGATATCTCTACCCTTGATCGCTTCTAAAACAGACTATCAAGGCTATGACCTCTATTCAGAACAAAGGGATGAAATGGAAAAAGGCTATCTGATTTAGAGAGGTAATTTCAAAAATATCACTTCTTTTGCTGAGGACAAAGTGTTGGAGAAGTTTACGCTGGCATTTGGATTCAGAATTTTTAATTAATATTTGAGTATCCGTACTGAAAAGAATTGATCAAAACAAAATCTGGAAAAAGCTGACTAGCAACTCAAGGTTTATGAAAAGAAAGTCTATAATTGATATTGAGAAACCAATCTCAAAACATCTTTAGATATCGACTATAACAATGATGGACGACCAAGAGATCTTCTGATTATTTATAAAGATTGAGAGATTTAGACTTTCAAAACAGCAGTATCAAGATATTCAAAACAATAGGAACACTTATGATGAGTGCAGAACCGATCAAGGAAGTCTTTCATGGAGATATTGATGGAAATAAATTTGAAGATATTGTTGTTCGTATAAATACATCAAATCAGTAATTTGATGCGATCAAAATGGTATAATACGATGTAGATGGAAAATTGCCTCGTTTGAATACTAATACAAAACCCTGAGAAATTACATACATCACTCCAGAGAATCTCTCAAAAGTTCACCAACTCATTTGAAAGATATGGATGCAGATGGGAAAATAGATATTATTACTTTTAGACATGATATCTCAAAACCTCTCTATGAAGTAAAGGAAATCTATCACTCTTTTATTTAAGTAAAAATATTTATAATTGTGGATAACGATCGATCTTCTAGAACAGTGATCATCACCGTTCAAATTGTATTCTGACTTCAATTAACTGAGAATCAATAAGAGATGAAAGTTTAATTCGTCGAGATGGATTGAATTCATCCAACTGAAAATGAGCCCAAGAAGCCCTCAACTCAGAGAAAATACAGAGAAAATGAATTGAAATCATTGATCCTATTCTCTGTAGGAAAAATGGAAACGACGAGTTGCCCTCGTCAAGCACTCAGATTACCCAGTGTCAAGAAACAGTTGGCTGAGAACAATTTTGTAAAACATCGAAAATACACATACTTGTAAAGCTTCGCCCCTATTCCTACTCCTAACTGAGCTCTTGTTGATCGAACGAGTATAGAGAGAAATGTATCGACAAACTGATGATCAAAGACTAGAGGGAAACTTTGCATGGCCGAAGATGGAAAAGTGTCGACTCCCATCTGTTCCTACCTGCACACAAAAGACGGTGATGAAGAAAACGGTCGTATAGATGCGAACAGTAAAAGCGCGACTAGTTCACGCAGGAACAAAGCTTAGTTTTCGTTGATACTGCAAAAGAAGGTGTTTGAGTTTTGATAAACACATTATCCTTTTTGAGAATTTAGAATGATTTGCAGGACAGGAAAATTGGGCTTTTGTACCCATTAATAAGCCAGAAACACCACTCCCAAACAAAATTTTAAGTGACAAAGTAAGAGATATCAAAAGATATATACGATATCAACTGATGAAACTTTTGAAGAATGAGACAAGGTAAAAGCTGAAGTTCTTATTATCAATAAAAATGGAACTTTCGATCTGAGAGGAGCTGACAAAAATTCATGACCTCGACTTTATCGAACAGACGAGACAACACAAGCTCCAAAAGATATTCAATTTCAAGAAGGGATAGTCTGATATTAATCCAAAAACTAGACGTCTGTGCCTATTATTTAACCATATGCAGTTTTCTTGCTAATAATCAAATTGTTCATACCTATACGCCCACCTGCATCACATGGATGATCCTCTTTTAAGAGAGAATCTGAAAATATAAATCCAAAGTGACTATAAAATATCGTGAGTAGCAGGAGTTGATACCTTTACGACATTATTATTCAACTCAGCCAAAAGACTGATGTAATACAACCTTTGCTCATAAACAAGAAATCGAAATCTTCAAGAGAACCTGAAGGAAGAAAAAGTGTTACACCCCCATTTAAGTGGATAATTTTAAGTGGATGAGATAGATCGTAGTAAAACAAGCAACTCAAGAAAATAGAAAATAAAGCAGAAACATATCAATACTCTAAACAATAAGTACCTGGAATCACCGAAATTCAGGAAACTTTTAGTGTAAAGATATTCTTTCTTGAGCCTCGATCAGATCTCCAAAAAGGGAGAAAATGTTGACCCTGGAAATATAAAGGTAGAACTTTTGATGAGGAACTTACAAATATTGAACATACAATTCAAGTAAGATGCAGCAGATAAAATGTAATGGATCTCAGCCCTTTCTTTTCTAATCTCAAGTCATGTGAAGGATCACTGATTCCTCTTCTACTGCAAGCCTTTCTTGCTCCTGGAAACTACCACTTTGATGGGACGTGGTCCACCAGAGCCATTAACAAGAACACTTGGGAAAGGATTGCCTGTTTTTCTACTTTTCTCCAGGAAACCTCCGTGCACTCCTGTTTGAAGCATTCCTATTCCTTGGGGACTGAAATGACCAGAGATGGCCTTTGGGCTTGATGAGGAGTTTATCCTTCTCAAATCACGTGATTTATGCAGCTCCAACACACTGACAGCATGTACTATGATTGGCAAATCTGTATGTGACTTTATTCAGCAGGGATTAGCATGCCAAGTCCTCTCTCAGGATATTGAGAAATTGTATAGTATCTCGTAATGCCTTACCTTGTGGAGAAAAGCTGAACTACCAATGATACTACTTCATAAAGAAGGTACAACCTACCATCCTTGGGCAGAAGATTATCGTCAAACGAACACCTGTCAGCCTGCAAACAGTGATTCTCCATTTAAAATCACTGCTTCAGCATTAACGAATGATGCGTGATTCTATGAAGTTTAGCTGAAGATAGCTATCTTGCTGGAACTCATCAATATAGACTACGATGACGACGTTTCTCAGTTGATGCTACTCAAAATGGATTTAGAAATCAATGGTATAAAGATTGATGGAGTAAAAGATATCAAAATGCAATCTTTGAGGGAAGCAATGTCAAGGACCCATTAGTCTGACGATTTGCACAGACAAACACAATACTCGATTCACAATCTCCTCAAGATCTCCGTGTAGAAATTATTTTCCTGGATATGTGATCATATCAGCAATCAGATTTCTAGTTTTAATTTTCGAAGAACTCTTGAAAACTAAACAGTGAGTGAACAAACGAAACAGAAACTACTCTTTTCTGAACTAAATTTAAATTCAAAAATCAGTAAAATCTCAAAACGTTAGCACACGTTAACGAAGATCCATTCAAAAGAAAATCATAACAGCACTCAGATCTCGCAAAATTGAGATAACCCATTTGACTTCAGACTCAATAATAAAGAACTGGTTAATCATTTCTAGTCAGACACTGTAATATTAAAGTTCCACTTTGAATTTATAGTGAAGATATTGAAGCTTATAGGGATATCTTCTTGACATGGAAAGAAACCAACAAAGAAACTTTAAAAAGGATGGTAAATGCAATTATTGATCTTTCACTTTGAAACTGCAAAAGGAACTTAGTACACTAAGTGATGGAGATTTGTGAGAAGAGCTGAATGTAGAGCAATTGAACGCAAAACTCAGATCTTACAAAATGATTTCCAAATTTGATAAGACAAGTGAACAAATATACCAAACATCCAAGTTTTAGGAACTCTATAAAGATTTCCACCCAAATCTATGAATGGCTACATGTTTCCGATAAATATTTATATGAGAAATATCAGCCTACTTTCTAATTTCTTCTGATACATTAACTATTGGATGGAAGTAAATGCTAATAGATTTACTCAGTACATGTAGATGCAATTACTACTATTTCAGGAGTCGTAAAACACCGTTATAGTGGATCTCTTTGTAGACCGAGGACAGGTAAATGTACAAAATGATACTTATGATCAGTATTCTTGCAGTAAATTAAGTTTCCTTTGCTCCTGATCTACCGATCATTCCGATTCCTAGTGTAAAATCTCCAAGTCTCTATATTGATCTCTCACACCTTAATCTTGAAATGGATATTGTTCTTCCTCGTTTTAATTTTTGTTCCAGAAAGCGTAGGAATTACCAAGACTTCCAAATTCCTTCCAGAACCTGCACAACTTGGAGCAATTTTAAGATAGATTTCAATATCCCTGATATTCCTCTTTTCTCCTCAGAACCTCCTGGAACTTCCTGGAGCTCCATCCTTGATTCCTCAGGTAAAAATGCAAACTTCCTGTTTTACCTCCAGCTCTAAAACAGAACTTCCAAATCAGATTACTGCTATGGTGAATATTGCACTTTCTAAGATTTATTGTATTATTAAATCCTGAATTGGACTTGTTGGTGAAAGTTCAGTAAAAGCCAGAATTGAACAAATGACACAAAGAACTTATAACGTCCCTCGAGTAGATAATCTGATCTTACTGCTTATTTCAAACAAACACCTCTACAATGAGAGTAGATATTCAGGTAGGATAGTTATATAAATCTTCAATACAACTTCGATGCTTTTAGTGCTTTGCACTAAAGGTATGGTTGATACCATCAATCAAGGTACTTACAATCTTACCACAAGCAGAATCTTTTGTCTAATAACGAAATGATTTTAGTGATAAGACAACTGATAAACTTAATACTACCACAGAAACTCCTATTAACCTTAATGTTCAAGTCGGCTATAAAGATAAATTAAAATGAAATCTGACTTCTTTACAAGACGCTCTTTTCTTCTGATTACTGAAAAAGAAAATTGATCCACTTTTTATCTTTAGCTTGAACAGATACTACAGTTTCAGCAAACACAACAGGATTACTTAATACGAAAAATCAGGTTTCTTGACTCCTAAAAGATGAACAAAAAGAGATTAGTACTCTAGCTCAACTGGCCAAGTCAGATTATACAAAATTTTTAAAAACCATAGAGAAAGGAACAAAAACAAACCAGTTCAGCTTTCATTTTCTACTCATCTTCTGAAGGATAATACTGAAGCTAAACAAACAATAATAAATAGAAACCCTACTGAAGAACTCATCTCGACAGAAGTAGACTCAATGGATATATGCTTGCTTCAATACTCATAAGCGCTTCAGAGTTAAATATGTCAGACAAAACCTATAAAAATTCAAAAACTATCTTCAAGCAATTCAATCAAAACTTAATCAATGGAATAGTATAAAACACACAGCTATGTTGGAGAGCAAACACTTTTGACTCAAAAATGGAGATGCTGGAGCAGAGAACCCTTCTTACTCAAAATATGAAATAAAACCAGCAACTCATGAAACCTCAACTACAGATATGAGATAGTTACATCGAGGGTGTTCTTATGCCAAGAATCATGAGAATAATCTAGTAAATATAGTCCATTCAAAACTCAATTATGGAGAAATTTACGAAGTATTATCAGCAAGATCTCAATAATGATAGCAGAACTCATCACTCCGAGATGATCACAATGTCTCATATATAAAATATGCAAATGATGTAGAACCAAAATAGACAAAAATTTAAGGATTTTTATGTTATCACCCCACAGCTCAAAAATAAGGGAGAGAGAAATATGGAAAGTTTCTGAGGATGACATTTGGGCGTGAAAGTGATGAGATCAGCTCAGATCAAAATTCTGAAGTAAAAACTTAAACTTGAAGGACAAACATTTGATAGTTTGAGTTTCTCTTGGATAACATCATCATGAAGCGGTTTCTGGATATCTAATGCAGATCTCAGAAAAAGGTAGATGGATTAGTAGAAAATATGATCAAAATAGAACAAAAATACCTACTTTTTGCCAAAAGGAACAGAAATTAACACTTTAAAAGCTACAAATCGAGGGTTCTACCCTTTAAAGTATCAGATCGACGAAACTGATTTCGAAGTATTTTACTACAATCCTGCTGAAGAAAAACTTCAATTTAGTCTCCATGAAGCGCCAAGAAAATGGCAATACCTCCAACTCACTAGCCTTAAGAAATGAGAATCGCGTATATCAAAAACGCTCCTCGATCAAACCAAATCGTTGCTGGAAGACAAATTATCTGAGATAATCAGCCACCAACTCCTAAAGTAAAACTTATTAGGAAAAAGAAAAATCTGCAATAGAAGACGAAGGTCTAGATCTTCAATGATATATTTGAGTTATTATGACCTAGAAATTACGAACTGATGATACCTTAGTAACAACAGCTCATATCCAAGAAAATACAGATTATAAAAACAATCAATGCTCTGAGGGTACTCTTACCCTAAAAGATCTCTTCTTCACAAAAAGAACAGACAAAACACTATACAGTCTCAGCAAAAGATTCTGAAGGCAACGAAAAATAGAAAGTATAAGCCTCAATAAAGATCCCTGAACTACCATTGAAAAAATATTCAGCAAGTTTCTGGATGGAAAGAAGGTATAGAAAATCCAATACTCATTACATCAGAATTGGAAAAAGATATTGATCAAGGAAATGTGTCTGAGAAACAAAGAAATAGTATAAATTCACCCTTAATTGCTACTCCAAAATGGAAAAAGAAAAATTCGACTTATCCTGTTTCTACCAATCAAACTACAATCACAGGAGCTTATTATGACTTTGGAGAACTGATCGGACTCTACACAGAGCTCATTGCTACCGTCAATGGACAAAATGGAGAAATTAAAATACAACCTGCTTTCCAAAAACTACAAATTTAAAAGGTTTCTCAAAAGGATACCCTATTGTAATATAATTCAAAAACTGAAAAACTTTTTGAAATCATCTTACAATCGGAAGCTTTGATCAATAAGGATATTTCAAGGGACACTTTATGCTTTAGAAGGACAAAATTACGAGTAGCTTCTAATGGATGAGAAGTGATCTTGAAAAACAAAGAACCTCTACTCTATATTGCAAAGAATGGTTCTCTTCGAAGTAACAAACCACTGCATGAAGCTATCAATTTAATAGTAAGGAAAAACTGTTAGCTATTCTTCTCAGAGAATGCCTTTGGAGAATCTTTCTACAATCACATTTAAAGTAAAACCTTATAAAACTTAGAAAAACAAAAATCTGCTATACTTATCCTACTTTATTCCTTTCTTCTGAAATTGTACTCAATGCTATCTGTCTTTTTACTTCTTGTTTGATGAAGCGCTACGTTTACTTAGTATCCGCTCATGACTGTACACTCTCGGAAACCTCAATTAAAACTATCGAAAAACACCCTTTTGACCAAACAACAAGAGGAATCCTGCTTTTACAGCCACTAACAAAAGAAGGACTTCATAGGGCTTTAATTAACCTAAAAAGCCACTGTTGCAGTTCAAAATCTTCTCAATGATAATCCTATAATATCTTGTGAAGAAGACAGTATTCTCATTAAAAATAGAAGTAATTTCCTCAATCAGCATTTCTTTTTGATCATTTAGTTGATGTAATGATGAGAAGACTAAATGTAGATGGAAACTACAATGAAGTTCCTGTTGATGAAAAAAGCTAAAGAACGAAGAGGAATAACAGATCAAATAGGTAAACAAAAGAGAATGAGCCTTTACCATCTACTCTATTAAATACTTATAACGATAATCGAAGTCTTCAAACCCATCTTCATATCCCACTATACAATTGAGTCTCTCCTCAGGAATATAAACAATCAATAGAAGAAATTGAAAAACCAGATTTCCTTTCTCAAAAATATAGAGAACGAAACTTAAATACTAGATATAGTAACCTTTTGTCAAAAGTGCTATTTACCTTATGACACTCCTCCTATTGATTTCCAGAGTGAAGAGATACTTCTGCACAAAAGAGCCTGTGATAATATGACTCAGCAAACTATAGATAAAGAAGTCATATCTCCTATCAAATCTCATCATTCATAAATCTGATTTACCTTATCGCAAAGAAATGAAACAATACACAGATCAATATCTTATCAATACAAGAGCAACAAAACTTTTAGAAAACCTGACAGATGCTTTTACTAACTTTCATGGAGTCGTAAGGATGATTCCAAAACTTATCTCTCAATGTAATTAAATTTATTTCTTTAAAAAGAAACATGAAAACGAGAATCGTCATTGTAGTACTCTTTTGTAATGTTGAATCTTTTTGTTCTGATGATCTTACCTCTGCAACACCAAATAATTCCATATTATTCCAGAGATTTCTTCTGAAGAAGGGAACTACTGCTGCAAATGATTAAGAACTGTCGAAACCCTCTATTTCAGGAACAGCAATTGAAAGATATAATGCCATAGCAGAAAACTACGATGAGATATTGCAAAAGCTATGCAAACCTGAATTATGGGACGAAATACCTTAATTCAATACATAGTATACATCAGTGAAATTTTTATCCCAGCTCAGTCTTCTTTATTTGAGGGATCATGATGTCTTTATGCTGAGATATCAGTATGCTACAACAATCTTTTTGATACGGAAGTCCAAGTGATGCAAAAAGCAGCAATGAAAACGCTCATTATCTGAATCATCGTGATTATCGCTCTTATGCTATCTGCGAGGATTAATGAGCTTATTCTTATAGAAAATATTAAAATAAGCACTACTCCCCTGCTATCTTTTGATTTGGTCGCGGATCATCAGGCTTTTTCAAATTCCCAGCTTTTAAATGCCTCATCAAGCTGGAGTTTAAGATCCTTCAAAATAATCTCTTTCTACCTTTAGTTGCTCTTTTGAGTTTCTTGACCTTCCTCTCGTCAAAGATCCAAAATCCTGATCCAAACTAAGATCAGTTTTCACCGTTTCTAAGGACTTCACATTGGAAGAGGCAACTTGAACGATTCAGAGTTTTTGATTATGTTGCTCCTGAATAGAGCGACGACGATAGGTTTCAAAGTGCCTTGAGCATAGATTCAGTAAAGGCATCAGCGTAGAGAATGACCTCACCTGCGGATTTCTCGCGGCACGACCAATAATCTGAATTAACGAAGTCGTAGACCAGAAAGCCCTCCTTATCCGCATCAAGCACAGCAATCAGCGTTACTTCAGGCAGATCAACCTCTCTGGAGCAGATTTGCCCTCACGATAATATCAATCTCACCATACTAACTTGATAACTTCTGGCGTCAATCGTTGCAATTTTCACTATGCAGATAAAATGCCTTAAACCCGCGCAATCAAAAATTGCTACTTCTTCTTCAGAAGATTTTTGGTCAGTAATGAGCAGAAATTTTCCCTCTTTTCGCAATATGCATTCTAATCCTTTCCAAAAGATGCTCCAGAGAAAAATCAGTATTCTGTTCAAGTGGAGTTTGAAGGTAGGTTTCAAGGAGAGACTTTTTCATGATAGGGAAAATGAATAAACTGAGTTTCAGTCTAATTATCTGATCCCAGAAAGCAAGAAGAGTTGATTCGTTTGAAACACCTAGATATACTTAAACTATCTTTACTCTCCTTTTTCAAAATGCAAATTCTCTATAAAAACTCCTTTCCATAAATATAATAAATATCTTCCACATCTGCTGGAACATTGCATACTGCATCATAGCGAAGATAAGAGCACCTTACTCCATCTTTTCTGATATTTACGCCTATACAAGCAATAGGTATACATGATTTGAACGAGAACAGATACCAACAAATGAAGTTGTTGAGCTCTTACAACTCAGTCAAACAAGAAAGTTTTTATCTTACAACAAAAATCATCAAAAATGAATTTTCGTTCTGCAAGTTTTTTGACAAAATTTTATGAAAATCCTACAAAAGTTTTTGATAAATCTTTACTAACCAACAGCACAGCATCTATTTCATTTTGATGAGCTTCTCCAATATCAGAAAACTCGATACCAACTTCAAACAATATGCTCATTATCAAAGATGATTGAACCATAGACCAACAACAATGAAAGGAAAACACTTCACCTACTACCCAAAAATAACCGAATTTCATCTTCCTGAATATACTTGCTCCAGCTATCAAAAAGAAAAAGAGATCATACTTTACGTTAAAAACATGAATCCCTAGCTTTCAGTCTTAATTTTTAGACTGAGCATTATGAAGATCTTTTGCTATCTTACGATACAGGAACTATTATTTCAGAAAGATTCAATTATTCTTTTACCGATCTCGTGATTTTTAATTTCTAGAGAAGATAAGTTTCCTCATCTTTCACAAAAGACATGGAAAAGTTTTTGACACATTCAAATGTAGTTATTGCGAGAAAATAAAAATAGGAGCAAAAAGAGCCTTTATCCCACATATTGCACTATTTTTGATTGCTATTTCAAAAGGAAGATCATAAGAACTTAATTGATTCAGTTAATTTTCCGATCATTGCTGAACTTGCACCCTACATGTTTTAAACCTTTTTAAACAATAGTACTCATTCCACTTTTCCAAAATTCTCTCATTTGTCAAAGCTACCTGCCCCTCAAGTGTCAGGATTCCTGTATTTTTGGGAGATAATAGCTATCCTAAGTGATGACTTTAACTTTTAGGACAAACCACGCATGGACACTCAAAATAACCTTGATGAAATGCTCAATACCATGGAAAGCGAAATCGTAGAAAAATCCAGACTCAGATAAGATTTCCCTTTGAAACTTGAGAACAAAAACTGAAGAAAAAGAAGAGAAAAACTGATATTAGAGTACTTCGAGACCGACCTTACTAAGAAGCCAAAGATGACTCATTTTAGATCCGATTATTGGGAGAGAAAAAGAGATTGATCAGGTCATCTATGCGCTTTTGAGGAAAACGAAAAATAATCCGCTTTTGACTCGGAGAAGCTTAGGTCGGAAAAACCGCAGATTGTCAGGCTTAGTGCAGAGAATCAACGCCAAACAAGTCCCTGAAAAAGCTAATTGGGACACAAAAAGTTTCCTGCTTGATATGGGAAACCCTCGTTGCAGGGACAAAGTAGTAGAATTTGAATCTAGATGAAATCTGATTCTTGGAAGAGGCGACCGATCCGACCTAATAATATCACTACATTGATGAGCTTCACACGATCATCGGGCTGGAGGTCAGCATCAAAATGATGTTGCCAGATGCTCAAACCCTTCTCTCAAGAGGAAAATAAAAGCGATCGGAGCAACAACTTTTGAGCAATATCAGAAATATATTGAGAAAGATGCCGCACTCACAAAAGAAGATTCCAAGAAGTTGCTAGTCAATGAGCTGAGTATTGAAGTAACTTCAAAAACAGATCATCCTTGGTCCTCAAGCCGACTTATAGGACTTTCTATGGGGTCGTGATTTCGATGAAGGATAGAAAGTGCCATCACGCTCAGCAAAAGGTATATCCTCAATAAGCAACTTCCTGACAAGGCTTTGGACATTCTGGATGAAGCAAGTGCTAGAAAATCAACCATGCAAGAAGCTAGATAACGATGATAGCTACAAGAAACAAGAAGCAAAAATAGAAAAATTCAGAAACAGATTGAGGATGATTGAGAATCAGGATTATTTTTCTGCTGCTGAACTAAAAAGAAGCAAAGAATCCTCAAAAAGAACTCCAAAAATCAGATCCAATAAGAACATTCCAGCCCATCTCAGAAAGCGTGATTGAAGCCAAAGATATTGGGAAATCGCTCGACAAAACAGAGTTCCAACGATATTGTAAATGAAGATGAGGCTCAGCAAACTAAAAGGCTAGATACTGAGCTCAAAGATCAGATCATTGCAAGATGATGCCGTAAAATGCTATGTGTAAAAACTCTGATTAGGAGCAGACTTTCTGTGATTAGGACAAGCCAATCGGTTCTTTCCTTTTCCTTGACCTTCAGGAGTCGAGAAACCTACCTGCAAAGCTGGATTGCCAAGCATTATTTCGGCGATGAAACTGCAAATGATCAGATTTGATATGTCTGAATTTATGAAAAGTCCCCTTCTAAATTGATCGGTTCTCCAGCTGGGTCATGTTTGATATGATGAGAGGTGGACTGACTCGGAAGCAGTAAAAAGGAAACCCTATTCAGTGATCCTGCTTTGATGAGATTGAAAAAGCTTCTCCAGATGTGCTCAATATCTTGCTTCAGATTCTTGATGAAGGACAACCCAAAGACAGCAAATGAAGATGGATTGACTTCAAAATACGATTATCCATGACTTGCTATTGGACTGAGGAATCTTATGCAAGACTTCAATCTGATTTGATACTGGGACAAAAGCTGATATTAATAATAAACAGTTTTGATGATATTAAGACCAGAGTTTTGAAGAGCTGAAGAACTTCATTTACTCGAGAACTCTCGAATAGAATTGATCATAAAGTCGCTTTTCAGACCGCTTTTCAGTAAGATCTGACTTCCATTTTCAACTCAGCAGATCAAAACCTTCCTGTCTTGCTTGAAAGAAAACGATCAAGTGAAACTTCCTAAATCTAGCAAGGCAGAAGTTGAGAAAAATTCTGTTGATCTGATCGACGATCCGACCTCTGGAGCAAGACCAGTAGAGAGATATCAATCGATGTAAGTAGAACCAAAATCATCAATCCTCTGTGAAATAAGAAAATTACTAGAAAAGGCTGACGAACTCAGCTTTTCATAATAAAACTTTCCAAGAAGTTCTTTCCAAAAGCCTCTTCTTCTTCACTTTACCTCTTTCTTCTTACTTTACCTCTTTCTTCTTACTTCTACCTCTTTTCTCTTACTTTACTTACCGCTTCCTCTGGCTGAAGAGTCGCCTACCAAATTCTTTTCATCAATAATAGAACAAGAACTAATTTTCTCCCCATCTAGGATTTCCTGCCCAGAGCAGGCCTCCGTATTAGCTCAAATTTTCAGACATTATCCCAGATGTGCATCAATTCAGATTTTCACCCAAGATCTGATTTCCACATTACCCCAGATTTCGTATTATTTTCAGATATCCGAAATTAGCTCAGATTTCCACATAACCAAAGATTTTCCACATTAGCTCAGATTTTCACTCTAAGGCCGATTTTCGTAGTAGCCTCAGATTATCGGTAGTAGCTCTCAGATTTTCACTCAAGGTCAGATTTGCACATAGAGTAGGATTTTCAGCATAGCTCTCAGATTTTCACCAAGCTCAGATTTCCGTATCACCCGTAGATTTTCACTCAAGCTCAGATTTTCGTATTAGCTCAGATTCTCGTATTAGCTCAACTCCACTCAAGATCAGATTTCCGCATTAGCTCAGATTGTCGTAATATTAACTTCAAATTTTCACTCAAGATCAGATTTCCGTATTAATAGCTCAAATATGAACATTTCTTCCAAAACAACCTTTCCGATAAACGACATTTGGTCCAACAACACAGCCCTCTGGAACAACAACAGAAGGATCAATCTCAGTGCTGAAGGATCCACCTTTGCGGTAGGATGAATCTTTAGCAATTTCAACTTCTCAAACTCTTCAGTAACTTTCAAGATTTTCGAAGTGCCTTCTGAATATTCGCGATACCCGCCTCACTCATTATTTCACGCCTCAAGCTCAGGAGTTCCTTCTGAAATTTATATCTTTTTCCATTCTTATCTAAGAGCAAATAATAAGCATTATTTCGAACTATTTACTTTACAATGTCAAGCGAAATTTGTTACAAAATATTAAATCAAAAGAAAAGCTTTCGAAAAAGTGGAAACTCGACTTTTGTACTTAGCCTTCTCTTTATTCAGATTTTGACTGTGCTTTGATTTTCCTAAACTCTAGGGAGGAACAAGTTCTTTTAGTATGCAAAAGAAATAAGAGATTAATAGAAAGAAAGACTGAATCTTATCAGTCTTTTTTTTGACTTTTATAAAGAATTTTGAATATAATAGTAAAATTACTTTTTATTGTAATATTATGAATAGACGAAACATCTTGGATAATAAGCTTGATCAGGCACCATTAAAACAAAAGAAGCAGGATACGATAAAAGATTAAAAGATCCAACTTGCTAAAGAAATAGAAGAAGCATTTGATGTCTCCATATAGGGAGAGCAGTGAAATTGGCTGATCGATTTAAAGAAAATTATGCGTGATTTATTCCCCATATCCTTCAGATCAATAGCTTAAATCCTGGGAAAACCCTCCTTTTGAGATAAAAAGAGAAGAAAGACCCACACACTCTCTAAAGATTGGGAAAGAGCAATTGATCTCCTCTCAGAAAATGAAGTTCTATTCTAAGCTTGGGAATACTTAACCATAGAGAAAAGCATCCAGAACCGTGAACTAGTAAGTACCTATCTTATCTAGAGAAATCGGAGAGAGAAAGATGGAAAAGAACAGACTTTTCTCTAAAACTTATCCAAGTTGAAAGTACCAAGCAAAAACGCACTTATCATGCCACGATTATTATTTTATAAAGAGTTAAAAGATGATGAAGCTGAAAGAGGTTCTAAAAACTGAGTTAACTCTATAAATAAAACAGCGCCTCTATTCAGATTTTGACTTGTGCTTTTGACCTTTCCTAAACTCAAAGTGAACAAGTCGTTTTAGTATGCAGAAAACCGAATGACTACTCCAGAAAACAATCACGAACACGATGCCTCACAGATTAGAGTTTTAGAGGGCTAGAACCAGTAAGGCAAAGACCTGGAATGGCTATCGGAAGCACCGATAGTAGAGGGCTTCACCTCATATGGTGCAGGAAATCGTAGATACGCATGCAGATGAGGCACTTCTGCTGGCTACTGTAAAGATGCAACTCTATTCTCAACGAAGATGGTTCCCAGACCGTGCATGACAATGGCGTGGAATCCCGGTTGATATTCATCCAAAGACCGGAAAGTCAGCTTAGAAACCGTTTATACTGTACTTCATGCCTGAGGAAAATTTGAGAAGACTATAAAGATTTCTGGAGGGCTTCACGGGTGGGAGCCTCTGTGGTAAATGCACTTTCTACTTGGCTTGAAGTGACCGTTTACGTGAACGGGATCCACAAAATGAGATTTGAGAAAAAGGAGTTCCCTCAGTGAGAACTTCCAAATTGTTGGAGAAACAGACAAAAACCTGAACTTCAGTAACTTTTATGCCTGATGGGACGATTTTTGAGACCCTTGAATTTAAAGCGAAAACCACGTGGAAATTGCGTGAGAATGAAGCAGGCAGCTTACCTCGCTACCCAGGGGTAAGTTTTACCTTCATATAAAAACGTTGACTCTGCCAGCAGGTTTGCTTATGTATGAGGGGGATCAAGACTCTGGCTTAGAAACCCCGTTGAGACCAGCAGATTTTGGAGTTCTGCTCATATGATTTCAAAGCGGAAACCAAAGATTTGCCAACGAAATTTCTTTTCCAGTTTGTAAATGCTAACAACGCACCATACCTTATCTTTCGTAAACAATATTCCGACCAGGGACGGTGGAACCCATATTCTCGGTTTCAAGTCAGCTGTATTGAAGATTGGTGAGATGAGTGGAAAAAGAAAGAGATAAAATAGACAAGAAAATCTGAGAATTTCAGTATTCGGATGTGACCGACTTTGGACCTCCTATGGTATCGTCACGGTAAAAATCCTGAACCTCAAATTTGAGGGACAAACCAAGGAAGACTTGGAAATAGTTATGTTTCGTGGAGCAGTTGAAGAGCTGACTTTGACAACTATCTCAAAGACTGACACTGCAGAAAATCCAGAAGCACTTTGATAAAATCTTCGCAAAATTGATCTCGCTGCGAGCCAGACTTGCTGCAAAATCTCGCAAAAGCACGGTGCTCAGATGTGCTTGCTGGTGGAGTGCTTCCAGGAAAACTCCTGCCGACTGTAGCAAGAGAGGAAGACACGGAACGGAGCTTATACATTGTGGAGGAGAGATTCTGCGTGAGGAAGGCAAATCCGGTCGCGATAGCAAGTTTCAAGCGATCTTGCCATTGAGAGGTAAAATCCTGAATGCGAACAAGCCGTAATCCAAAAATGATGGCAAACAACGAAGTAAAAGCCCTCATTTACCAAGCGATTGGTTGTGGAATCAAGGGATAGCTTTGATATTGAAGGACTCAGATACGAGAAAAATCATCATCATGACCGATGCTGATGTGGATGGTGCACACATTAGAACACTGCTTTTGACCTTCTTCTTTGCCTTATGTAGACCCTAGCTGAAGGCTGACATATTTATGCGGCTTGTCCTCCAATTTATAAATTCCAGTAAAGGAGCAAAGCAGGTGTATGTTTGCTATGAAGAGCATACGCCAGCTATGTATGGATTCAATGCTGATGAGAGTGTAGAAATCCAGAGATATAAAGGTCTCTGGAGAAATGAATGCAGAACAGCTCTGAGGAAACGACGATGGATCCAGCAGCGAGGCAAACTCAAAACAGAATTACCATAGAAGATGCTGAAGAAACCGATAGACTTTTTCAGAATCCTGATGGGAGAAGATGTGACAATCCAAGAAAACACTCTCTATCCTCACCAATGCAAAATCAGTAAAAAGGATTGGATGTAAAATACTATGCCTACTGAAACTAGACTGAACCAGATCAAAGTTCAGTAAAAGAATTTTATAGAGCATTTCAAAAAGCCTAGTTTAATACTATTGCTATGCCCTTTTGAAAGAGAATACTACTGCAGACGGATATGCACAGGCACCTCTGCATAAAGAGATAAATTATGAATTCCAATTCGTTCATTAAGTCTCATTTGCATAATGCATACGCCATCAGCTTCTAAAGTAATCTTTCCTCAATGCTGAAATACGTATCACTCTATAACCATTAAGGAGGTCAGACACCTTAACCCTCCATATCCAAGTAACGATCCTTGAAAGCATAAGAATAAACTTTCTCGTTCTCGCATTAGCAAACGGTTTTTGCTCACAGCCAAATAAATCTTGATCCAAAGGAAAAGGTCGCATTTGGATATCCAAGTTTTTCTTTGAAAAACTAGCATATCTTGAATCATCCATTTTGTCCATCAGGATCAAACTCCTACAAATCGTTTTACTTGAAGAAAGATCTGCATATAAATAAACTCATATCAGGTCTTATTTGCTGCTCATCATCATGCACTGATAGAGTGGAGATATAATGATGAAAAAGTGAGATCAGGATTTTCTTCCTCTTTAAGAATAGCAAGAGAATTGTCTTGGGGAACCATCATTCACAAAGACAAACTTTTCTAATTCAAAACTTTAACATCTCGTCAATAACTTGAGCAAGCATCTCTTCATTGTAGACCCTAGCCATTGAAAATGAAATCATCCCAACGAGAGCCTTTTTACCCAGTCTGCAAGCTGATCCTTATTCTCTTGAAAGCCTAGCTGAATTGCTAGAGTAGAAATTAATCTTGTAAAGTGTCAGTTCAGGATTTTGACGACTGTTTAAAAGATGAAAAATCAACAAAATAAGAGGAATAAATGAGAATATAAACAATCAAATCCGCTCCCTGCCAGTCCAAAGGTAAATCCTATCATGTTGAGCCATTCAATCTTGAGAGAAAATGGCGATTGCAGGCTTGATCACAGAAACCCAGTAAAAATTCGATCTCTTGTAGGTTTGAACTGATCATCCAAAAGCAATACTCACGATCAAAAGCAGCATTTGGAGTTTTGACATCGGAAGGAAAGAAAAAGAAAGCTCTCCAAGGCATAGAAAATCAACAAAAGATAAACTCTGCTAGTATTACATTTCTTATTCACTAATGCCAAGCAAAAGTCAAGAGTTCCTCTTGTATTTCGTAAGACCAAAACTTTATATTTTCCCTTGTTTTATTTTACATTTTCACTACGATGAAAGTGATGGACGACGAAAAGAATCACACACGCAATCGTATTTGTGATGAGTCTTTTCTTTGTATTCTTTGTAGGGAAGAACTTTTAATTCCTGAGCACCTTTAAGAGGGATTTGCGATACTTACCACAAAAGGGATTGCCCAGCTTTTAGAAAAAGGGATTGGATATTTCAGCAGGGGACAAAGCTTGTTTATAAGATTTGACTCACTCCCAAATATAAAGAACTTTACAGTGCAAATGAAATTCCTCCAGGTAAAAAGTAATATTGAACAGGTTATTCTCAGAAGGCTGACTCAAGGAATTTCAGGACTTGGAGTAAGTGATTATGCAGCCAAATTCAAACCATTGGTGAAGAAACCTCAAGCTGTTGTGGAAATTGGAGGAGTTGCAGATCTTGATCAAGCAAAAGAAATCATCGGTAAAACGGTAGAACTTGAATTTAGAATAGAAAATCGACTGAAGAAGCTACTCCAGAAACTATTGCTCAAGAGAAAAGCTCTTGCAGACTAGGACTGAAGTCATTTGCTACTCCAGATGATTGAACTGATGCTAATCAAGAAGCCGAAAAACATCATTGCAAGAACTGAATACAGGAACTCGAGATCAACTTCCAGATCTTTATAAAACACATAGTCAGCTTTTAAATACGATTCCTCTCAATCAGATTTCCAAATCTTTTAGGAAGGAACCTATCTTACTACAAACCTATCAAACAGTTTCTTGGAGAGAAACCTTACTCAAGGAGTTGATGGATTTTGACCCTCTTCGTCATAGCGCAAAGGAATGAAGTTCCTGTTGCTGCGCCGAACTCGGAGGAAGTGAATACGGGACTCAAATGCTTTATACTATTGATGGATTTTTGTTACGGATAGGCTTTGGAAAATTTGCTCAAGGAAAAGATGGAAGTCCACTGAACGGGAGCCTATTTCACTACTTTGCAAGACCCAGAAACTACTCCAATTCTGACAACCAAGTGCTAGTAGGTGAATTTAAATCAGAGTAGAAGCGAACTCTTCTGTGAAAGTACAAGTAATAATGTAGGGAAAAGTATGGGAATTTTCATCTGAGGAAAAACCAGCTACTATCGCTAATATTAATGATCTGTGATGGAAGAGCTCAAATTTCTGGTGGGTCTCGACAAGGAAAGAGCTACTGAAACTGCAAAAAGAACTCACTCAGGAAATATGCCTGCTCTGGGCTCATTCTTCTTCAGGAAGAGTTAGCCCATCCCTAGGAGATTCTGCTTTTCAAGGAGCATTGGTAGCAACAGGAGTTGGAGCATAGCTTAATCATCATCTATACATGTTCTTCATTTATGGACGAAGCCAGCAGCTGTAACCACTGCAGCTTAATGCAGTCCTTCTGTTTTATCGCGCTTCTTGCCATCTCCAAAACATATCGATCATGGCACTTTCACTTAGTGGAATCGCCGCGACTATCCTTTTCTATCGGTATGGCAGTTGACCGCAAATGTTCCAATCTTTGAAAGAATGAATGAAAGAAGTAAAGAACAATAAATCGCTAATCCTTTCCGCAATTGAAACCAGCATCAAAGAGAAGCTGGGCGGCAATTAGAGATGCGACAGATTTCAGCCTTTTGACGGAGGTATTACTCGCTGGCGGAATTAATATCTTCAAAGATCTGGATCTATGACTGGTCTTGACTGCAATTCTAACACTAGTTCTCAACAATGTTCCATTTATTAAAGAAACAATACTCGTAATATATAATAAAGAAAAGAGTTAATTTTTCCTCTCAAGATATCATGAAGAGAATCTGAACTCTGAAAACAGATTTCTTTTTGACTATGACAGTATAACTTTTATTTTCTCATTCTATCACGTCATGCAACAAAAAGCAAGATTTCTTCAGCAAACAACAAAGTAAATCTGGATCTCTGGAGGTGATGATAGACATCCTCATCCAATACCTTCTGGGTAAGGATCGTCGTTATTGCAGTCATTCTCGGAATTCTCCTTGGTTGATCTACTAGAGTCAGATTTTCAATCAAAAACCTTCCCGAAACAGTCGTAGAAAGTGGCTATACGATCGGAGAAACGGTCAGAAGAAGTCTGAATGCTGATGGAGATTTGCTAGCTTATACCCAGCGGTTTAACCACTAATGAAGGAGAGGCGTTTTCTTCTCAAAAGTTCTACAATCCCTCTCAATAACTATACTTCTAGATATCTTCTGGAGTTTTTGTATATTCAAGGAACTATTGTTTCTCTCATATGAGGATCTTCCTCTGGTAGAAGTTAGTAATATCACAGCGACAAATCAACCCAGAAACCGCAAGCTGAGAAAAATACACTTAGAAGCCTAAACAATACCAGGCATTTATGATCAGTCAGCAGGAATCGGATTCCCATGAGAGTGATCAATACAAGCTTTCGTTGGAGAAGCTGGAGCGAGATGGAGATCAATATTAAGAATCTTGATAACGAGAAAAATTACAAAATCAGCTTATTTCTCTTGCCTCGAACCAAGGAGATACCAATTGTAAAATCACTTACAAGGACATTTGAGAGTACCGCTGCTAAAAAGAGCTGCAAACGCTTTAATGGAGATACTTTCTTTTAAACTCTCCAGAAGTTCCAGAGCTGGTATTTTCAGAATGGAACTTGGCGAGGATATTTTATCAATAATGCTGATGATGAAGAGGTAGATTAAAAACCTGATCACTATTACAAATCCAGAATGGATAAAGGAAACCGTAAACCAATATGGAATAAAACCTGCCTTTGGAAATGATGCGACAACAGAAAAGGTTACTTCTCATGCTGTAAATAAAAATGCTGAAGGATTAAACATTTTCAATAGAATGAAAATGACCAAAGAGTTTTTAACTGTAAAGCAAAGTGTTGACTTTAAAACCAACAAAACTTAAGCTGATTGACCTAAAAATTAATGATTTGGGAGAAAACACACTCTCAACACAAACAGTTTGAAAGCATCAAAAGAAAAAGAAGAGATCATAGCAACATCTTCCACTATACTCCAAGTAATAAGCAATTTCCCTGTAAGTAGTGAAAACGATGAGCTTATAACTCTAGTAAGAGAGAATATCATGATAATTTCCATCTCGCCAATATCTCTTTATACTTTCCAACACTATGAGATGAAGATTTTGGCTCAGATAGGAGTTCGTTGTAGATATGCAATCAAGGTTATTGACTACTGAAAATAAAGAAAATATTCAAACTTCTCCAAAAGTAATCATCTATGAATGTGGTTTCAAAACGGAGTTTTCAGCTTCCTGGAAGTAATTACTCTCCAAAAGGATTTCTGAGATAAACACTCTGTTTTCTCAGTAATGGATGGTTCTTGGTTTGATTCTCGCGAAGAATAATACAATCGAATCCTCTCTAAACTCATCATATGTTGAATAATACCACTAGTTTTATATTTTAAGTGGTTTTATAATAGAGAAAGTTTACTTCACCATAACTTTTGCAGTTTTTGACTTCTCCTTTACCGTTCTCCACTTTTACAAGATATAAGCCGCGCGCGAAAGTTGGAAAGTACTACTCACTCCAGGCTAAGATTTCCTGAGCAATGAGTTGCCCTTTTAGATCATAAACTTCCAACTGATTGAAGTGGTGTATCTTGCGTATCTATAGTCAGCGTTCCATTTTCTCTGGAACTTATAGCTGGTTTTTAACTTCTGTTCATTCTATTCCTGAGGTTGAAGAGGATTTTTATTTCTATCTTATTATTTTCTTTTACTTCCAAAATTTATAGTAAATGACCCTTCTTCTGTTGGAGTATATTCTTTCTCCATTAACTATCCCGCACTCGTTATTCTATAGTCACGCTTAGCCTGCACTTTGAGTTGATACGTTTCTCCTAGCTCTAAACTATCTTTTACCACTTCTTTTCTACATCATCATAATATTGGAGCTTCTATCTGGGTGAAGTCATAGCCTTCATTTATTTCGTATTCTGCTATTTCTTGAATTTTTAATGATATGGTGACTAGGACTAGTGTTTACAGAATTTCCAATGTTTCTTCAATCCCAAATTTGAAACTGCAGAAGTTCCTCAATCGTATGCTAAGGGCTTTATACTACTATACTCCAGTTTACTAAGATATTCTTTATTCCCAATTTTTATACTCTTGGTCTCCGTGGTCTTATGAGAACTATTTTCCACCAAGACTTTCTAATTCTGTAGTGTCCAAAAGTTTCCTGTTTCATGATCGCAGATTTTCTTTATCTAGCATCTTCCAATCCGACTCTATTCATCATGGTCAATCCTTCTTCGAAATTTCCCTTTATAACTAAAGCAAGATCATATTATTTCCTGTTTTAAAGGGATTCAAAATTTTGCTCATTATCAAAAGAAACAACTTTTCACTTTGTTCTACAAATTTCTTTTGGAGTTTTGTTCCTCAGGAAGATTTTTACAATATGGAAGGTATCAGCCTGTTCTACAATTTTCTCTTCTCATTGTTTCACAAAATTTGCTCCGTTATTGATTGTTACGTGTACTAAGTACCTCACTTTATGAATAGTGAGTACATGTCATGTCATTTTATTTTCCACCTCATGTATCTTCACATCATCACTCACTATCAAAATGATCTATATTTGAAACATCTAATATAGCACTATCATTATTAGATAGATATAACAATAGCTTTTCATTTCAAACTCAACTATTTATAATTTTTCACCATCAATCGTTGCTCCATTGTACAGCTATGGCACTGTAACCCATGCTGTGCAAAATACTCCTCTACTCCTTGCTCGTCCAAAATCAAATTTTCTCCTGCTATATTCTTTGTTTCCTGGACTTTTCTTCACTTCTCAAGATTTCCTTTTGCCTGCTGAAAATCAATTGTTTTTCTTTGTCTTCTTCAGTGTCTTTCCTTCTTTATCAACAACAAGTACTTTACTAATTTCTCTTTACTCTGAGTCAAAGTATTAGCTTAAATCACATTTCATACAGATCATATAGACTTGAAGCTGCTACTGTAAGTCCTGCAGCAGCTTTTTCCATTCATACATTTTTCATCTTTCTTCCTCTATAAACTAAAAGTTTGACTTTTACCATAACTTTTACAGTTTTAATTTCCCCTGTATCGTTCTCCACTTACAGAGATATAAGCCTTGAGAAAGGTGAAATTTTTCTACTCCACTCAGGTTTAGATTTCGCAGGCAATGAAGCTGCCCTTTTAGATCATAAAGTCCAGCCAGATTGGAGCGGCGTATCTTTGCGTATCTATAGTCAGCGTTCTACTTCCTCTTAGAACTTTATACGTGGTTTTTAACTTCTGTTCCATTCCCATTCCTTGAGGTTGAAGAGGATTTATTTCATATCTTATTATTTTCTTTTACTTCCAAAATTTATAGTAAATGCTTCTTCTGTTGGAGTATATTCTTCTCCACTATCCATCTACACTCGTTATCTTATAGTCAGCCTTTAGCCTGCAAACACTTTGAGATTGATACGTTTTTCCTGGTTCTAAACCATCTCTAGCTGCACTCCTTTCCTCACATTATCACTTAGGTCATTTTGGAACTTCTACTTCACTTTTGCTCTGTAATTTTCTCCACTGTTCAGTAGGATACTTCCTTCCTAAAATCACTAACCCTTTTATATTTGCAGTCATGTGATGGAATATTTCACTGCAGATAGATGCATGAGCTGTTGATCAACTCTGCTCATACCGTTTTCAGAACTATACATTGAATCTCATATGAATAGGTCTTGATTACTCCTGTGTAATTTTCATTTGCTTCTTCTTTATAAAGGGACACATCCCTAATTCTTCAATAAGCTGTGGCTGGAAAGTGCGAAATTTATCAAATTCCATCTCGTATATCTCTACATCTCCTCATTCATTAGGATTATAACCTATAGGAGTTTACCAGAGATTTCTTTCACACATCCAGCCATAGATTCAGGATCATGGATGTTTGGGAGCATCTATTTCTTTCCTCGTATAAAATCATTTTCCTTTTGTTAATTGTTCTTTAATTTCAGCCCGGAATATTTCATACTTCATTTGAAAACATACAAGGTATCGGTATGTGCGATTTCCTCTTCCTGTCACATTTCTTCTGTGAAATTTGCTCCGTACATTGATTGTTACGTGTGTATAAGTACCTCCTTTATGAATAGTAATTACTGCACATGTCATGTTATTTTATTTTTCCACATATATCTTCACATCATCACTCACTATCAAAATGATCTATATTTGAAACATCTAATATAACACTATCATTGGTTAGATAGATAAAAATAACAATAGCTTTCATTTCAAACTCAACTAGTCATAATCACCATCAATCGTTGCTCCATTTTGCTTAAATATGGCACTGTTCCATGCTGTGCAAAAATACTCCTCTACTCCTCGCTCGTCCAAAATCAGTCTCTCTCCTGCTACATTCTTCGCTTCGCACAGTTCCTCTCCTCTCATAATTTCCTTACTTTGCTGAAAATCAATCATTTGCTCTTGAGTTTTATATTTGACTTTTCTCCCTTAGAAGCTAAGGTTTCTTTCAATGCCTCTTGAGGTCCTAACTTTTGTGCTTTTACTCAAAGTTTTAAGTCAAAAATACACTTTAATCCTACCAATACTCCTGTTAGCAGCGATTCCCCATTTTTCCCCCATCTTTCCTTCTGTTATAAACTATTAGTTCTCTAAAAACTATTCTTAGCATAATTATAGCTTGTCAAGTAAAGAGAACCAATCTCCTCATAAATTATTGTAAATTTTTCTTGTTACTTACACTTATCTTTCGTCCTTAGTTTACCTTTTCTCTTCTAAATATGACTTTCGTAATAAATATCTTCCTTGCTTCTTTGTATCATCTTCGGTCTAGTTGCTGCTTCTCTCAGCGCTCAGATTAATGTCAAATCTGATCTCACTAGTGCCGTTCAGAATATCTCAAAAGTTTATTTCTCCCTGATGGTGTAAGAAACCCGGATCCTAATAAAACGTCTCGTAGAAACTTCAAAACGGAGTTAAGCTTAAAATTCATGGAAAAGTTTTGACTGAAAAGAAAAGCCAGGTGGAGAAAATCAAATTGTTTCTGATGCTCGATGGAGCGATTCTCATTATGGGAAAAGAAAACAAAATTTTATGGAATGGTCTGATGTTATCCTTGGAGGGAACTAATAACAGAGATTGAGAAAAATGCAACAAATGCCGGAATCTTTTGGAGGAAGATTCAATAAAAATTTTCAGCTCAGGAGAGAAAAGTTTTATTCTCTCGAGAGTGATTATAATAAAATTACAGCATCTAACTCTGTTATATTATGAGGGAAAAGAAATGAAATTCTTTCTGGAAACAATAATTATCTTCTAGCGGGATCTGATAAAAGTGTTAAAGTGAAATGACAACATTCTAGCTGGATATCAAATTCAAGGAACCAAGAAATGATGTTTTCAGCTTGGAGTGATAGTAAGAAAAGAATTAGCAGTTCTGATCCTCAAAATTTTGAACCAGCTATGGGTGAGTGCTCCTCTATTGAGAGCCGCTAACGGAATTGGAATTAACACTCCTGAACCTAAGGTTCATGGTATTGACGTAGCTGATTGAACTCTTCCAAATCAGTGATCAGCCTTGACTCTGCTTGTGATGATACACACTAATGGAGCTATGAAAATTTAAAAAGGAAAGCAATAACAAGCAGGATGTTTCTGCTACTGTAACAGGTAAAACTTGGACTCCTATGACCCCCTGGCAATGGAGTGTGCTAAGGTGTGTAAGGTTTTATAATGAATTACTAAATTATTTATAACATAAATAGTTTTAAAACCATCCCTGTATTACTGAAAGATGAGAAATAAGCTGAGGAATTATTGGTATTCAGTTTTGATATTTTTGTCTGCGATAACGTCTCTCAGAGCGCCTATATCTTTATCCAGAAATTACACCAACTCTGAATTTCTACTGATCAACCCTACAAAAAGACTTCACTCTCTCGTTATGAGACAGCACAGATCTCTAACGCTGTGCAATGTCAGGACTGCATTATCCCAAACGCTCTTACTCGCGGGCATTTTAATGAAATCTTTTTGGATCAATTTATCTTACTGCCAGGAAAGATTTTAGGATAATCCTTATCTTTCCTGGAAGTTTTCAGGGAAAAACTACTATTATTGCGTAGCAAGTGTTTGAGAACATGACATGATGAGAGCATGCCTTTAGCTACAAGTAATATCTGTGCTGGAAAATTTTGTAGGAGAAAGAAAGAAGTATTAAGTAAAGGGAGAATTTTTCAAAACCTTAAGTAACCTCTAATAGATAATATTAAAAACAACTATTCTGCTCCACGGGAAAGCAACAAAAGCCTGGCGAGAAAAACAGAATAGTTATGAATACAGAGTATTTACCACAGAAGAATTAGATCTTAATCAATAGCAAAACAAAAATTACAGATCACCACAAGAACTGAATCTACAAGCTATTTTGAAATACTGTATGTTTAATCCTTATGAATGCGATTCTAGACTTTTGAAACGATTGGGAAGGAGTTTGGCCTCCTCTGAACTCCAATATTCTCGTTCAAGCAGAAATTATTAGTTCCCAAAGATACACCTTTCCCTTAGCAATAACTCCTAAACAAGCTCTAGAAAAATTAACTTTACTTTATGATCTTCACACAAAATGTGAGAATCAACAGTGACTATGACTGTGATGGGTCCCTAACCCACGAAGATAACTGTCCATACACTTATAGTCCAAGTCAAAATGATCTTGATGGCTACGGTATTGGAGATGCTAGGATGATGATGATATTGATGGAGATGGGCCATCCTGTGGGTCTAGTAGATGATACCTGAAATATTAACTATTGACTCTTAAAACACCAAAAGTCAGAAGACCCAACTCCACTCTTGGAGAAAGTAAGGAGGAGAGTTCTTACGGCATAAAAGTTACAGCTTTAGCATACTCTACCTACTCTTGCAAGATTTGAGATTACTGGACAAGAAAACCCTGTTCCAGCTGAGCGAGATGGAGATTCAACAACAAAGCAAAGGAACTATCGTCCAACATACCTATATCTCATCTGGTATACGATAACTGCAAAAAGTAACTTTAAAAATGAGGACAGACTTTTTCTCCTTTCTCAACAAATATCATCTGACCGCATCAAGATTCAGCCTATGCTCTCAACATATTTTAGAGATCAATAATCAAAATAAAACCGCAAAATTTCAAGCGGAAATCCAGGGTAGTTTTGACTCCTTAGAACGAACAAATACTGCAAATTGAAAACTACAGAAGCTTAATTCTCTTAGTCCTTTTACTACTTCACTTGAAGCTTGAAAAAGAAATAATATTACCCTCAAGGGCTATGATATTCAGGGGAACTCGTAGCTGTAGTCTTCCTCGATATTTTGGATCAAAATTGAAAAATTTTTTAGCTTTTAGTCCTAAATATACTCCACTCCTCAAAACTCTAGATAGTAAAAATTTCTACAAGTCTATTGCTCAATAACCTTCTCTTTTAAACACAATAACGAAAATATAAAATGGGGATTTTTGAGATGGAACAAATTTCTCAGACAAAAACTCGCAAACACTCGTGTGTATTCAGAAGATGGGATGAAAAGTTTTGATCCAGAAAATCCATCTATGGACAGAACTCATTGCTACATCATCATTGACAATTACCGATCCCAAGAGTACTATGAAATCAGGCTTTTAATCTAATATTAGGAGGATAAAGGAATATCTCTCTCAGAATACAAAGTTTAGAAAATTTAAATCCAGCTTCAATTTGACTAAAAACATTTATTAATGGGAAACTAAATTTCTACTTCAAATGTTTCTCTTCATAAACCTATTTTTGACTCTTAATCAAAGACAAGGATCCCTAAGATAAAATAAAATTCAAATAGCTGATACTGTACTTGAACACGGAAGGGATTGCTTTTCTCAAAATATAAAATGCACAGAATAGATTTCAATACTGATCAGCATCTTTTCTGGATTAAATGTGATCTTGATAAAGACTGGAATTCCTGATCTTTATGGTGGTGATCTTGATGAGTGAATGTACTTACTTGGAATGATTCTTTATGAAAGAGATGACTACAAAGTTAATTATTGGAGTATGTTGATAAAAGACGCTATCAGCAACATTTTTGAGTTTAGTAGCCTTGATAATTGCTCCTTTTTAGTGCAAATAAAGAATCAAATAGACATTAATCTAAAGTGGCGTTGATGGATCCAATGTAGAAGAATGAAAAATCTTCTTGTTGAGATGGAAAGATTGATCCGGTGGAGACTGCAAAAACTGTTCAAAAGATGTTTGACCTTGTACCGCTTTCTGTGGTAACTGAAAAGTTGAAGTTGCAGAGGTGTAAAAGATTGTCCAAAAGACGTTTCCTAATTTGTCCGATTACCTGTGGAAATGATCGATCCAGGAGAGGATTGTGATCATGGAAAAAAATGGAAAAAACTGAAAATATTCAATCTTGCTCTCTTAATGGTAAAAAACCAAACTGTGAAATGGAAAAATTGATCCATGAAGACTGTACTAACTGTCCTGAAGACTTAAAGATATATGTATTTGATGATGGGAAAAATATCCTGTAAATGGGAAAATTAGTCCGGGAAAACTGCACTATACTGTCCTCAGATGTTCAAACTGTGATAGAGACGAAGATGGTTGTCCTGATATAACAGATCCTTGTCCAAATCTTCAGGAATAAATTGATGCTGTCCTGAAGTTCTCCTTGTGAATGAACAAATTGCCCTCTCGTGAAACCACTATGCAATCAATGTCCCTGCCATTTGCTGATTATAGTAATACTTTAAAAAAATGATCAGAGTCAGGCAAAACTTCGAGATCAAAAATTAAAGATTCGTATAATTATTCTCCTTTTGTAGGAATTAACTTTTAAAGTTTGATGTAATTTCTAACTACTTTAAACGAATATCTGAAATTCTTTGTGAATATCCTTATTTTTTCGAAATGGGAATTAATAAGGGAAATCAGATTTTTTTCTCTTTAAAAAGCGATTTTACAAGAAACTGATCAGAAGTTTTTAAAAAGAGTGTTTCAAACCTAAGATGGCCTGAAGAAGTTCTTCTCTATAAGAGTATCAGGTTTTCTCTATTTCAAAATCCTAACGGTCTGCATAACCGTGTGATCCGAGCTTCGATTCCCTAAATTTCTCAGAAGATTTTTGAGCAAAATGAAGAAAGTTTCATCATCAAAAAAAATAAATCTGATTCAAGATAGCATTGCTTCTTTAAATCAAAAATGGAGTGCCACACGCATACATGCAACATCCGTCTCATCATATCTCAAATGAAGAAGATTTTTTCCCAATCTTCCAAGGATATACTTATCTCAGCAGGTTTAAATTTTATTCTTTTTCTAGTAATGTAGGGGCCAATTCACTCCATACACAACCATCGCAGGAACAAACTCTTCTGTAGGAACCCAGCCACTAGTTGAACCACAATAGCCTGTGTTCTTCGTAAGAACTACTCACAGCCTGAATAGCAGATAGAAATCCGTTAAATTGTGAAAAAACTCATCACTTAAAAAGTACTCTTTTGCATTTTGGAAATCTTAACTAAAATCTACCTTCAAATTAAAAGTTCCTGTTTCTCATCAACCTCTCCTACATGAGATTCAACAAAATAGTACGAACTGCTCCTAACCTTCCCGCTCATTTCTTCTAGAGGTAATCCACATCAAGATACCCAATTTTAAGTTGGAAACCCATGGTTCCAAGAATCCTCGCCTCCAGGAATAATCATAAGTTATAAAGTACTTGAGTTACGAAATCTCAGCCAAAGCATGCCGTTGTTAGGACAGCTTCAAATAGCTTGCCGGGTTCTTATCCAAAGAAGTTCTTCTCCGTCCATGATCGTCAAACAGACATTCTTTGCTCAGTTCCTTCCATATCATATTGATGAGAACAATCATACCTTCATCGTGGACAATCCCAAACCTGAATTTGATTAAGGTTTCCATAAAGCCACATTTTGCAATATTTTTTCCCAAGTTTTCACTTAAGATATTGGACTTTTCATTAAGGATAAAACTTCCCGAAAGCATATGACCAGCAAAACCTTCGTGGAATAAAGGTACCTACTGCCATTGGGGCAAATTAAGGATAAATTCCACTTTCTGCTTTCTGTTGTGTCGGCGTTGTTTTTCTTTCAAAGAGAAGAAAAAATTTCGGTAATCATCACGAAGAGTTGAAATTTTATCTTCAACTTTCAATCATGATAGATATTTGAAAAAATCTTCTCAAATACTCGTTTCTGATTGTTTACTACTATCAGGGTCAGAGAGAGAAGTATGGAAGGTATCCTGTTTCTGTAAGATCTTGGTTCCCTAAAAAGTCAACAACAATCCATAACTTTCGTTTTGGTAAACAGCATCAGCTTTCCTTTCTCTTTCTAGTAAATAACAATCCTTTACTAACTCCAAGAAAAGTTGTGAACAGATTGAGGTTGCTGAAACAGTAGTAGGAAGAAAAATCTGACTCATTCATTACAATAGGTTGCAGGATCTTCCTGATGAAATTTATTATCTTCTGATTTAGAAGCATAAAATTCATCAAGCTGATCAATCACAATTGCCAATGATGGCCAAATAAAAGAAGTTCCTTCAGGATAAAATGAAAGTTAGATTTTACAGGAAGGTCAAATGTACCTTCTTTTTATTCTGATAGAAAATAATGTTGACATCTCGGGAATTTGTTTAACCTTTTTTTGCTCTGTAATTCCATTTATATAGGAAATAGTGCTGTCTTCATAGTTCAGATAAGCAATTCTGATATCTGAATCTGATGATTAACTCTATTTCCTGAGATCTTCTCGTTTTACTTTCAGAGTTTTTGCTCTCTGAACCAGTTGATTCATAAGCGAACAATTGGTAGATAATTTGTTTATTTTCCATTTTTTATATTTAAAATTTATATATATTTTATATGTCAAGAATCATGAAAAAAACTAAAATCAATTCAATTTAAAGTAAATTTTTTTTCATTTACAATCACCTCATCAAACTTCCCTTTCATGGGTTCAAGGCAAGAAGTCTGAATGGTTCTCGGTCAGCCTTTCGCTTTCCATTCTTACTTTCTTCAATTAGAACTTGGAGCTTTCTTGCATGGTTTTGAGCGACAAAGCATCACGAACCTGATCCTTGATCTCATTAGCTCTATTTCTGCTTTTCTACAGTTCGTGTGGCACTTGGTCTGGGAGCGAAGAAGCAGGATTCTCTCGGCTTTATGATGATCGGAAAAGGAGAAAGCATGGAGCTTGGTAATGCATTACTTCTGCACTCACAGAGTGATCTGAAAATCCGCCTCCGTTTCTCATAGAACCCAGAAATAGATCTGCACCGATGGAAACCAGCTCCGCGTCAGGCGATTCAGATTTCTTAACTTTTTAACACTTCCAGTAGCTTTTTTGCTATCATAGGCTCCTATTCATCAGCTTCAGCACCGTATCAAACTCTGAATGGAGAGATGGAAATGCGGACAAAACCTCGGTTATTCATCAGCTCAAAAAAAACGATCATCAAGATACTGGGGTCAAGACGAAATCCTGATGATCCTTGGGATTGTTGTTTGCTCCCAAGATCCTTCAAAAGCTCATTGAATCTGCTTTCCTTAGCATTCCTCCGTATTGCTCACCCCAAGCCCGCAAAGATTGATCCGGTCAGCACGATCTCTTACGCCTTCCGCCTCAATCTGCTTAATCTCCTTAATAATCTCCGGCAAGGGACGATTTCTATACTCCCCTCTTAAAATGTGAATAGAAACTACAATGATTATCGCAACCATTCTGAATGATCACATAGTTCTTAGTTCGGAGCTTCTGGTTTGGCATTTTGAAACTAAAGGCAATTCGCTCTCCTCTTCATGGATCTTCTGCAGAAGTGTGATCTGCTCTTGATAAGGTGTAATTCAGGATAATGGGTAAAAAGCTGATCTTTCCGTGACTTTCCTTTGGTGATGAGCCACAACCAGCGATAAGGATCTGCTTGCTGAGTTTAAAAACATTCAATAATTTCTTTGACCCATTTCATCTTGGTGGCTCTATCGAACAAAAACGAAAAAGATTATCATTCAGCCCAGTTGGTCGCTTCCAAGGTGAGCGATTCGTTTATTGAATAAATTTATTGACTTTACAACCGTAGACTTTTTTGCTGCATGGGTGGGAGAAGGGTAATTAAAACTAAAATAATCTTTATGATGAATAAGTATAAAATCTCCAAAAATAAAGAGAAAAAAACCTTTAAAATTTGAATAAAAGATATATAGTCCTTTGAAAAATTAGTAAAATAGTCATTAAATTGACTAAGTTTCTTTGAATTCTATTTTAGTAGAATCCTTTATTTTCCATGATTATCAAAAATACCCTCCTTATCTGGTTAATTGTATTTCAGTCTGAATCATAAATTGCTTTTTATCCCTAATATCAGCTGTAGGTATTGAGGTTTAATGAAGGAAATTCGGTTTTGTGATTCTTCTCAACTTCAGTTCTCTTATCAATCTTTAGCTCAAGCTTTAGTAATTCATAAATCTAGCCATTTCAAAAAAGTTTTAATATTTTCGCTCATCAAGAACCATATCCAAAAATTTCAAAATTTAATGTATATTTTCATCTTACTGCAAATTTTTTATGAGTCAATCTTCTTGTCCCTCAACGACAATATTTTTTCCGCAAAAATATTTCCTTTGCCTACTATATCTAAAAGTTGTGGCTTTTATGCCGATTGCAACGACGCCAGAGGTTATTGAATATGTATTGGGTTCTGAATTTAATTGATAAACCTTACATTGTTTATCATCGTGCTTTATTTAATCTTATAAATTTAGCTCCAGTTTAAATAATCTTCCCAGTTGATAAAATATGGAGAGTATTGTTTCTAAACAATTATCTGTGTTGTTGTTTAGCTTCTTCAGAAAGTAAAGAGCTAATCTTTTCTGCATTTGTGGGTGTAAAAGCAACCTCAAGTTTCATCTATCAACAAAAATTGAATCGTGCCTTTGCTACTAAAATAGTCACATATCAGGGAGCGATAAAACCCCCTTCCCAGAGTTGATCCGTTGAATGAACTACTCAATCTCCAAGTTTTTATAATAAATAAAATCTTTATTATTTCTACTATCAATACCCCAATCAGAAAATATGTGGATCCATATATTCATTAAATACTTTCTTTCTTTCCTTCATCCTTATATGTTAGATGATAAAGTCATGATAAAGATGAATTTTGAATCTTTACGAAGACTTCTTCTATTTTCCTCTGCCACTTATATCCTCAGTATTTTCTGCGATCTCACTATCCCAGTATCTACTAAGAAGACAATAAATTGATTTTAGCTGTTGGTGTTCAGTCGATTTTAATACGAGATCCTTCTGCCTTCAATTTATATTCTTGATTATTATTGTCTATTAAAAGCAAACTCTCTGGGCTATCCTCTCCGTGCTTCTATCTTCTTGATTAAATCTTTTTATTTATTGTATCTTTTGTTAGCATCAAAGCTTCCAAAATAGTTTGTTTTCCCTGTATTGTTTGAGGTCATACTTGTAACATTTAATCCTAATGTAGCTTCCTCTTGATTAGGAATAGCAAATTCTATCTCATTTAATCAATAAAATCCCTTATAATCTTTTATTGATAATGATTTTATAAATAAGTCCATTTTATAAGTAGTAACGATCTAAAAAGTTATTTTATCAAAAGACAGCTTACTGAGAAAAGACCTTTTAATTGCTAGACTAACTCTACTTCCAAATTTCAACCCTCTAAAATCAACCAATAGAGCTGACTCCAAAGAACGAAATCAGCTCTCTAAAGGAAAATAAACATAATCTCTACAAAAATAAGCATTGCTCCATAGGTTGCCTAGAACTCCTCTTACTCTTCTCGCCCACCCTCTTCGATCCATCTCCCAAAGCTGAGCTTTATGGGTTCCAAGCATCGTTGGTGTCTTTGATGAGGTTTTGATTGAAATTGAAGCGAGTAAAGGCTGCGCTTTCAGTGTTGGGAGTTTGTTACTTTTCCAACCTCCTAGCCCCTCCTCACAGGAAGTTCTCTCGTTGTTCCTCCCTGTTGGAGGTGCCCAAGGCGCGAGGGGTTCTAGAAACTCTAGATCGATCTGCTTCCTTGCAGTCGTCCTCACTGCAGACTCAGTCAAATACTGCTCTAATTCTAATCGCCTTTGGCCAGATCTCACTAAGTTCATCTGGTCAACCATACCCCATCGCTTGCTCAAGGACAAATGCACGATTGGATCCAATTCTCATCGCTTCGTCATTTCCAGAGTTGCCGGACGTTGTTCATTGCTTGTTGATGGTGTGAGATTTACGGTCATATCTCCTCCTTTCAAATGCTCTACGATCATTCCTTCATAGATTGGCTGAGCTGGGTCTACGAATTGGTCCTCTCTCCTGAAGTTTGAGATTCCTTATTACATCATTGCTTGTCCAGTGGCAGAAGAAATCGTAGATCAGACTTGTCTTTTTACAATTTCTCATTTGCCAGGTTCATAGTGAGAAAAGCTGAATACATAATTCCTTCTTGGTCCAGGATACGTTCTCCCGGAGATCCGAGAAGACCTCTGGTTGGAATGATGAAATTCCATCGTAGTAAGTCCGTCTCGAACTCATATTTTGCATGAGTCCTTTGTACGAGGGTGCGAGCATGTATCAACTGACCGTCCAGAGGAGTCCATCTTCTACGCTAACGACAAGGTTTTCGTATTGGTTCAAGTTTTTGTCCATTTTCTTCTTTGTGCGTCACCTGAGGCGCTCAGACTTGGAGTTTCAGCCTTCTCTCCTGATTGCTTCAATCAATACTCCAGGTGCAGCTCTCCTCTTCCTGAGGACTGATGAATTTTTCCTTCCACCATTTCCACTTTCAAACCGACATTGGTTTCAGCTTCTTTCTGAGTCTTTTCTGCCACTGGCTACTGGTCGGTCATATGTTTCCCATACTTTTCCCAGCAAAAGGCTATCATTTACCAAAAACTCCATATACTCAAGGTCGGCTCATCAATCCCGCAATTGTCGGCATTGCCTCAAACTCTCCTACTCCAACGGTTTCTCCACGAAAATATTTGGGAGTTCCGCTGATGGTTACGATATCTCAGCATTCTGCCTGAGGAATTTCAATCCTCCTGAAGTCCAAGCGTTCTAAAATATATGTGCAATCTTTCCACTTCTCTTTTCTCAATCATTTCCAATGATCGTTACCTGGCTTCCAGCAGTTCAAAAGTTCCCTGATATACACGCCAACTCACGAGCCTTCCCAAATAATCATCGCCTCAAGGTTTGCAACCTGCACATACAGAAGGAGATCAGATTTTTCGGCTGCTGGGCTACATTCTCCAAAGATCGCATCAAAAAGCGGAATCAAATCCTTCGCCTCATCAGTGAGATCATCGCACAGCCATATGTTTTTGCACTCGCATAAATCGGATCGAATCCGCCTGCTCGCTCCACTCGCTCAAGAAGCAAAATACAACAGATCAAGCTGATCAATGCTCGAGTCGGAGGTCTTGCCGCGGGTTTTGTCAATTTTTATTAAGTACGATGACCATCGGTTTTGAGTCAGAGTTCTAGACTCTTTTAAGCACAAACTTGGTCTGTGGCATCGACAGCTTCATACGCATCTACTACGAGGGATCGCGAATCCACCATTCTCAACACCTCTCTCTACCTCACTTCCAAAGTCCGCATGCCCTGGGGTACATCTACGATGTTAATTCTCTCACCTTGGTATTCAATTGCGGTATGCATAAAATAGTACTGATTCCTCTACCCTTTCACTGATCGTTCTTTGTCCATAACGGGTCTTGTTCTTCCATGAGGGTTCCAGACTGCCTCAGAGGCTGGTGCTACGTGAAGTCTTTCCGCGATCTACATAAGGGCGATGGTGCGCTCTTTCTAGTGCCATTTACTGGTGTAAAATACCAGAATCAGATTTTCTTGGTTTTCTCCAAAATCAAGCATTCTAGAACTGGCTTAAATATATAAAGAAATTCTACTTATGTTTTTCAAGAGAGGAAAATCTTAAGAGAAAGACACCTTATCTTAGATTTATATCAATATTTTAAAGAGATGATCGATACTGAGACTACGTACGACCATTTTAAAGAGATTTACTTCATTTGGGGGATATAGTTCATGCTTCCAAAAATGAAACTATCTTCCCCTTTTCCTAGCAGTAAGATTCCTTGGTTCCAATACCCGTAATCACAGCTAGGATAGAACCTTTCCTTCCCATCCTGGTGTGCAGAACAGGTTTCTGGTGCTTTCCAGTCTGACAATCTCTGCGAAATTCTCTTGAGAGTCTTACCATTTTCTAGTGAGGCCTTCTCCAAAATAGTTAGAGGATCTCCATCTATCCTAAGATAATTTAGGTTTGGAACTTATAAGTTTAACACCGTCCTTAACTTTTGGACAAATGGTCTTCTTTTGGTTGCTTATGAGTGGCCAAAATTAGTGCTATAATGTGTAATCTTATAGCTGATATAAATAAATCTTTCTTCCATAGTTTTTTGGTTTATATTTATTACATTCTGTACATGGGTATATAAATCTATACAAGAATGTCAAGGAGATATGTCATCTTAAAAAATCAGATTTTATATTATAAGACTCTCAATAAACTTTATGAAAGTAACTATTTCATATTAAAATTCTTAAAAAGCTTTTAAAATTATAATGAATTGAGAACTTTTCAATTAAAAAACCGCCATTATACTGACGGTTCTTAATATTTTAAACTGAAGAAATTCTCTAGCTCTTAAAATCTTTAAGTACCTTGTCCAAGTTGGGAAGATACTTGGTAAGAAAGATCATTCCTAGGGCAAATATCCTTTCTTTTAACTTATCTTGGACATTGTAGATCAATCAGAGAGAAATAAGAAGGCTCTTTCGATTGAAGAATCTTCCCAAGATATGGTTTACAATATCATGCGACTACATGATAGAGTTTTTGTCTACATTCATAATTAACGCTTCTGTATTACATCATCCTTACAAGAAGTAGCCAAAGTTTCTCAGTAAGTAACAAAAGAGTGCTTTTTCTTTTTGAAACTTTTAATTGATTAAATGTGGTTGCTTTCTAACTAATATTCTAGTCAGAAAGAAATATAGGTATAACAGATAAGCAAAAAGGTGTTAATATAAGTATAACTTCATTGATTGAGAAGTTAGTTGATCTTTTCGAGTTTCAAAGAAAATAGATGACAAAAAGGAAAAATAAACACCTCCTATAAGAATTTTATTCATAAGGTTCTATTATATTGCTTATCTTTTTTTTAAGGGTAACTTGCTCCATAATTGGAAGTCTTTTGATTTTTTGTTTCTTTTCCATTTTATATTTTTATGTTTTTTTTAACAAGGAAGTATACTTATTTTGCAAGCAATCTCAATACAAAAGCATGACCACTAAGAATATCCATACCTCTACAAAATTCAAGGTTTTCTACGACTATGAACTCAATAATTCTAAAGCGATCATTTTCTCAATGAAAATCGGACTTGCAGTCAGCTGAATTGTATTCAGTATCATATTTTGACCCTCAAATAAGCAACAGGGTCAGCACAGAAGTAGCAAACTTAATTTACCTGATATGGCTCATTAAGGAAATGAGTACTCACAAATAAAGCTCTTTTCCTGCTGTCAACAACACCCCAATATGTGTCACGATAAAGGAAATCCTCCTCTCTACTCAAAATGTGAGATGCATCCAAACCGAAATCAGCTTTAGCATACTTAGTAATTCCCTCGGACCAGATGATCTTTTCACAAAATGCACAGTCTGATCATGGTCGTAAATCAGTCGGAACAAGCGAATCGACGCTCAAAGCTGCTTTTGCTCCTCAGGACTAAAAGGCCTTTTGAGGACTCGTTTTCCGAGCCCATCATGATCCATAAAAGCGACTCGCATTGGCCAATCCTAGCTTCGTACAATAGTGAGAGTCTCTCATCAAGCTAAAAAGTAATTCTGCAGTTATAGCCAATGAAGTTTGGAGAGTTTTCTCTAGGTTTGAGATAATAATTGTCCTGGAAATCATACTCAGGAACAGAGTGTTTCCAGTATAGATAAATCCTGATTGCACCAGCGATTCCGTTCCTGCATGTTGATTGATACTGACCTGTTCAAAGAACTTCTCCACATTCTCCTCGGCAATTCCTGCCTGTAAAAGTGCCGATTTCACCTCTCTGCTTGAGCTTGCTTGATCTGCGAGATTGGAATAGGTCAATCCTGGAATAGATTTTCACAGGTTTTGGTAGCATAATCATAACGTCCTTCCTGATCTAAACAATGATCTTTGACATCACAACCAGCCACAATAATAGCATAATAAGAGGAAATAAGAGATCTGTTAAAATTGCCACATAAAAATCCTGAACCAAAGTTCAGGTTAAGGAAATCCTCAATATTTACAACAAGAAATTAAAGCAGATTCTTTCTTGCTTTGCAGAAAGGAAAATCTTTGGAGGCTGAAAGCATTCTTTATTCTCCTACAAATAATGAAGATATGACTTTTCTCTGATGAGGACTTGTTTTTGTAGTAGCTTATCAGTTGAAAGTTTGGGACATTTTTCTATAAGCTCAACGTCAAAGAATATTTTGGAACACTTAAACAAGTAATAGTCCATGATGAAACTGGACAGATCTCTTAAAATGATGAGCTCTTATCAGAAATTTCTGGATGAAAGCATCCTTTTCAACATATCAATTATGAAACCAAGCGACTTGGTAGCGATTCCTTCAGACTTCACCTTTAATAAAGCAAAGAAAGTTTCGAAAGCTCAGACAAAAGCCTATGAACCAATTTGCGGATGTGGCGCAGCATTTTGCGGAAATAACTTCAAAGGCAAGAAAAGTTAAGCATTACCAGTGCATATAGATCCTTCAAACATCAACAGCAACTCTTGAAATCCTACCATGAAAGCAAACAGCAATGTGCAGAGCCTGGAAGCAGTGAGCATCAAGCCGGATTATACGTGGATCTTGGAGTAAATGGAGGAAGAATTGATAGTTTAGAACGATTGCAGGAAGAATGCTCATAAACGAGGATTTCATCAGAGCTATCAGAAAGGGGAAGGAGATTGATGGCAAGATGAGTAGGCCACGACATTGGAGATATCTCGGAATAGAACGACAACTGAACACCTATGACTGGAAGCTTTGAGAGCGATTTTGCTGCAATCTCACGGAATCAACTTCTTCCAAATTATAGTGAACAAGGTTTAATGTCTTGAAAATATTCGCCAAAATCTCTATACTGAAATCTGAATGCTTTATCAGACAAAATAATGACAAATCAAAGATGAGAATTTAACAACCAGAAGAAACTATCGCTCACAATACTAATGAGAAAATATGTGAAAACGCAGAAGCTGATGAAGCTCAAGCTGATTTTGGACCACTTTGCCAGATAAAATTAAGAAACTTGAGGCTCCAACTCCAAGAAAAAGGAAATTGCTAGAAATAGTCAGATTGCTTCTTTAAATTTAAAAGCAGATTTTGATATTCTTCAAAGACAGACTCAACATTGAAACTGCAGATCGTGATGCCGGTTCTTAAGGTAGTAAAAGATTTGCTTCCCTTTATTGAAAACCTCAGAAAATCACTCCTTAATCTTTCCGATTGAAAGCAAAAACCTTCTTCTGGGGCCGAGGACTTCAAATGATGTATGACAAATCTTTTTGAAAGAGTTTGCAGAAAAATTAAAGGTCAGACCAATTGAAAGCAATTGGATTAGCTCCTGATGCACAATTTCACGAACCGGTAAGTATGCAACCTACTGATAATGAAAAGCTGAAAGGAAAATCATTCCAAGAGTTTTGAACAAAGGATTTGTTTACGAAAATGGTAACACGATAAACTTGTCATTACGCCATCAAAAAGTCATCATGGGACAGTAACGATCTACTCTCTTGTCCTGAATGGAAAAATTAACAGCAAAAAGTACTCTCAGAACCCTTTCAATAGTAAATCCCTAAAATTAAAGGATCCAGATTTATTACAACTCTAATCCCCATCTCTTCTAAAGAGAAAATGAAAAGTTGCTCAAAATTAGACTACTTTGATGCCACCCATAATTGTTGTATATGCTTGGAGTTAGGACTTCAAAGGGCAACAAGACCTTTTTGAAAGTGGAGTATTATCTCTGAACAGAACAGAGCAAGATGATGACGGAGAGCAGTAATACCGCTGGGAAACCAATATTAAAAATGTCCTTTCTGGACCTTGCAGGTTTTAGTATTAGCAGTTGTTACAAGAGGTATTTTGGAAGGACCTTACTTGGGTTGGTGGGCTCATTCAGGCCTATACTGAGATCCACAGAGCTTCCGCCATTATCCATGCTCACTTTTCTCAAAAGAAATAACACTGACCTTACGTACAGGTATGATCAGCTTTCTTTGGATCAATACTTTTATAACAGATGTGAAATTCAGGTCATTTCAGAGAACTTTGATACTAGCACTAACACAAGAAATCAGAGTAAATATTGTAGCAAGAACATGAAAAAGAGCTTTTAGACAGACAAATTATTTGTTTCCTAGCCTAGGATATCTGCTCAATATGCACTCCAATACTTTTCAACTTAGCCCAGAATATCTGCATAAGCCTCCTAGCAATAATTTCTTCAGTAGAATATATGCGTATCTCAACATGCTGCCATAATTCCAGCTAAGAACATCATTTTCTCCTCTACAGATCAGTACTAGAAACACCAGCCTCCATATAAATCCGTCTTTCCTATAACAATCGCTTGATGGGAGTTCAAATTTCAGCCCTAGCTCCGAGGTTTTCCTGGATTCATTCAAATATCAAAACGCCCTTCATACAGGTTTCAAATATTTTCGTAATCCCAGTAAATTGACTTGCTAAAGCTCAAAAATAGACTGAAGATCACTCAGAGAAACCAGGAAAGCTGACTTCAAGTTTTGTCGCCTTATAATTAGCCTTATTATAAGAATTGAGCTTTTAATCGTATGTTTGTCTAAAATCTTAGAATTGAGTCCCAATCTTGTCACAACATTATACATTACAGAAAGATCTCAACCATTTTGATCTAATTCAAAATTATCTGCTCACTCCAATCACAAAATGGTTCCTGCCTCAATATAATCACTAATAATCTCAATTCAAATTTTGAACCTTCATGGAACTTGGAGAAATAGTAATGGTATGATCAAGTCCATTGTAATTTTGCCCCTGTAATTGAAATCAATAAGATTTATAACATGAGGTTCGGTAGCTACCTGATATACGGTAATATCATAATCTACTCCCTCAAAAAGCAAGATAACTAATCAGGCTTCAGTTGCTGTTACTGAAAATTCTTGAAGCATAATATTCTTTGGTTTTCCTACAACTTTAAAGTTTATATACCATACATGTTCAATCCCTGCTTTATAAAATTGCGTATCAAAGGTATCCGTGGCCTTTTGTAATTTTACACCCCAGAACCAACAAATCTGACTTCTCCAAACTTTTAAGACCAACAGGAATAAGGAGAATAGAAGCTCTAAATTTCATGTAGCTCAAGTAAGATCAAAAATTAGTTGAAGTCTGAAATGCCTGTTCAGCGAGCTGTTCCATAGCATGAACATCACTAATATCCGGCTTATTAAGCGGAATCTGATAATCAAGCATATAATTTGCAGCAACAATAGGAAGTGCAGCATTTTTTACTTCATGAGATATAACTATAACTAGATTTGGGGATAGAAATTTTAAACATTCTTTACTAATATGATGTAAAATCCTTTTACTATAGGATTGTGGATTGCTCTTTCAAGAGAAAAAAAAATCTGATAAAAGATTTGCAAATTTTCCTTTTAGCTATACTTATTCTATCGTTAGAGCAAAAAGTCTAGCGATAAAAATTTCTCTTCATCTTACTTTTTCATTTATTCTCAAGAGCAAAACAAAAATAAAGAAACATCGCTTGTTTAAGCAAAACAGCACTTCCTTTAACATAATTCTCTCTTGTGAGGAAGGTAAGTAATGAGAATTTTTAACCAGTATTAGCACTGGTTTTTTGATACTTGAAAAAAGAATCTGATACGTATAGTATTTTCAGTTTTTTATCTCTCTGAATACATATGTTCAAAAAGGAATTCCTGACTTTTCTGATGTTTTTTCTCTGTATTGGGACAGGTTTGCTCAGAGCAAACCTTAGCTATGAAATTTTTAAAACTTTACTTTGGAATTACTACCCATGAAATACAAATTCCAGGGCAAACCCACTTCTCTTGCGCCTAATTTAAAACCTTCAAACCCACTCTATCAACTCCTCCAAACCGCAGTAGCAAACCAAAATTTGCGAATATTAAGGCTGACTTGCCTCTCAAAGACCTGCTTTAGGTCTGATTTATCGCTCCTCCTCAAATTAAATTATAATCCAGAAATGCAAGCGATAACAGAGACAAACTCACACTAGGTTTTTAAAAAAGAGCTTCAAAAGCTGATTCTTACACAAAAGAAAACGAAAAAGAAGAAACGAGGTCGAAGATTGAAAGCATTAAACAAGCGGTTGTCAAGGAATGTACAAGCTCCTTAAAACAAAAATTCACAGAAAAAGAAAAAAACTTGCCAATCTTCCTGATCCAAATATGATCAACTCTCTGATTTTGTAGCTCAACTCTAGAGAGAAATACACTACATATTATACTCAGGAAAGGTATTACTTGAAAAACTTCAAAAATGAATTTGCTGGAATTGGGTATATTTGGTACAAAGAAGAAAATCAGAATCCCATCGTCGCAGGAGTAATAGAAAATACAACGGAAAAAGCAGGGTAAAGTTGGAGATAGTATTATTTCTGTTGATGGAAAAGCTTTTCCTCATTTGCGAATCTAGAAACCTTTATTGAAAAACTAAAAAGGAAAAAGTGAACTCCTGTTGCCGTAGAAGTAAGGAGATCCAAATTTACATTTTGGATCAGAAGAAAAAATTTCAGATTCCGCATAAAGCAAAAAAATAAGGAACTGCTTGCTATGTGAGAATTTCTGCCTTTGATCTCGGGACTAAAAGAAATTTGATGAAAATGAAGAAACTTTCATCCTGTCAAAGATGTTTGCATTTGACCTCAGGAATAACCCTTGAGGAGTAGTTGAAGTCGTCGGGATCTTAGATGAGTTTCTTCCTCTAAATAAGCCAATTCTCTCGATTCTTACTCAAGATAAAAAAGAAATACTGACTTCAAAAAATTCGATTTTAATGGGACCAACCTATTACAGTAATCAATGAACAAACTGCAAATTATGATTTTGCTGGGTTCTCAAGCATTATTTCCCAGCGAAAGTCAGTCTTATTGGAGAAAAAGCTATGGAAAGGTTCTGTCCAAGAAGTAGTACAATTTCAAGAAAGGTTCTGTCCTCAAATATACTATCGCTCTCAAAATATCAGATAAAAGAAGAGTCAATCAATCACGAGGTCTCAAACCTGATTTAATTTGCATGATAATCCCAAATCTCCTGAAGATGAAGTTTTGAAAAGATTAGGTCTGGAATAGCTCTCTACTAAAAATAAGTCATGTGAAAAATAGAAAAGATTCTTACTTGACTTTCTCCTATAAAAAAGTACTTTCAAAAAATAAAAAAACATAAAAGTTATGAACAGTATTAAAATTATCTCCTTGCAGATAATTCTCTTCGTAGGAGAAAAACAAAAATCTGGATCTTATCCGCGTTCTATATCGAGGACTTTCAGATTTAGAGCGATTTTGCAACAAAATTCTGCTGGGCTGAGTATTTCCAATCAGGCTTTTGTATTGGATCATTTGCTCACTTGGTAGATGCAAAGAGAATATCAACAGTATGGTATTCTTACCAGAAAATTGATTGGTATAAAAACTCTGGAATCATCTTCGGAGTTTGGCGAAAAAATTGCTATCAAAATACGGAACTATCAAAAATTGAATTAATCCACAAACCTCTGTTAGTGAATCTACTCGCAGGTTTTCTTTATTCTCCTTTACTGGTCCTACTATAATCACTAGTCTTAGGTCAAGATTTATCGTTTATATAAAGGTCTTATGCAGAAAAATTTCCAATCTCAAGCTCTTAATACCCTTCAAGTTCCTTGCACTGCAAAACTCTTCACTGAGTGGAAATACCTATCAACTGCTTCTTTTAGAAACACCAGAATGGAAAAACGAAGCGTTGGATTCTCCTGATGAGGAAGTAATACCCTCTTCACTAGGGACTTTTTGAGCGAATTGTTGTCGACTTCAGATCAAGGTATAAAAATTCTGAAAGAAACAGACGAGACAGTTGAAGTTCAAGTCGGTGCTGGTGAGATTCGAGATGATTTCATTAAAACATTGTATCAATCAATGGTGATGAGTAGAAAATCAATTTCAATTCCTGGAAATGCTAGGAACAAGTGCAGTTTCTAACATCTGAGCTTATGGACAAGAGAGCACGAAGCAATTTCTGAAGTAGGTGGGTATCTTGAAGCAACACACTTCAAAGTTGAGCAATGAAGAATGTAATTTTGGATATCGAATATTGCAAAACTGAACTCAAGGAATCGCTTTATCGTACTCATATTGTTTTAAATTAAAGAAAATCAGTCAGCACTACGATTTCTTGCAATATACTGATATTCAAAAAGCTTTTCTGAGCAATGAATCGTCTTTAAAACACTTAATCCAGCCAAAAACTAGAAATGTTAACAACAGTTATCATTAAAATTAGAAAGGACAAACTGCTTTATTTTAAACTGTTTGAACTGCTGAGTTATTTCAAAAATCAAAATCAGCTTCCTCAATGGGAGAAGCTCCACAAGCAGTTTCCTGATCTCAAGGCTTCCTTCGGACGTGAGACTACAAACTCTCCAACAGGACCCAACTCATTGAACTTTGTAGTTTAAAGGCCACAAGAGGAAATGAATTTCTGAACAGCATCTCTCATTCTCATCAACACCGAATGAGGGAATTGAGCTGAAGTAAAAAGCTTTGAAAAAATACAAAAAATCTGTTTTCAAAAAATTTTGAGTCAAATAGAACCTGAAGTGATTTACTGTGACTAAGACTGAAATTATTCTTCATCATCCTCATCTCCAGAAAAATTAATATCCAAACCATCAAAATCTCCATCTTCATCATCCGGGCCATAATAGTCTTCATCTTCATCATATTCTTTTCCATAGAAGCTGGTTTGACCCCTCTTTTTTGACTCATTCATTATTCATTTTCAATATCATCCTCAATACCAAGCATGAAGTCATTGATGTTCTTTTAACTTTTGGATTACTTTTGTCTGAATTTGCCTTACCCTTTCTCTCGTTACATCAAACTCCTCTCCTACCTGTTCAAGAGTAAAATTTTGGACCGTCAATTCCATATCTCATCTTCACGATTTTGCTTCTCATCATCTAACATTCCAGAATCATATCTAGATTATTTCTCAAAGCGGATCTTTCTGCGATTTGATCAGGTCTAAGAGTATTTCCATCCTCTAGGAGATCAGCAAGGGTATCCTTCCTTCATCTCCTACTTCTCTATCAAGTGAAACATTTCCAAAAATCCACTTCTTCAAGTAATTTTCTTAATCGGAAAACCAAAGTTTCTGTCAGATTTCTTTACTAGTTGGCTCACGACCAAGCTTTTGGAAAAGGAGTTGATAAGCTTTATTATAGAATTCATCTCATCAATCAAATGTACAGGAATCCTCACATGCTTACTCATATCAGCGATCGCTTTGGTAATAGACTCGTTTAATCCACCAGGTTGCATAGGGTAGAAAACTTAGAAATTCCTTGTCCGGATCAAATTTTTCCAATCGCCTTGATTAATCCGATATTCCCTCTTGAATCAAATCAGAGTGAGACGAGAACCGAAGAATCTCTTAGCAATAGAAATCACGAGTCTAAGATTGGACTCAATCAGCTTTTGGCTCTTCATCCCTTTTTTGATCTTTCTGGCAATTTCTTTCTCCTCTTCATAGTTAAGAGTGGTATTTTTGAAATATCGTTAAAATAAAGTTTAATAAAATCTTTATACTGACTATCCTACGATATCCGTATTTCCATAAAGACTTACTTTTCAGAGTTTTGATTCTTTTTAGTTGCTTCCTGCTCTTTCTCAAAGCCTCTTCAATCGTCAAAATCTTAATTCCCAGTTTATCTGCAAGATCATAAAACTTTTCAAGCAATTAATATTCCATCCATATCATCAATTTCAGAGATAACATCTTCCTCCTCTATGGTTCCCTTTATTCGCACCTTTCTCAGAAGCTCTTGAAGACCCTCATTAAAGCTACTTAATATCATCTTGAAGTTTTTCCCAAAGCTGTTTTATTGTATCCATTTGAATTGCTAGCTTTAAATATATAAAGTTGCTCTATCTTAAAAAGTTTCTATTTTTGACAAATCATCAAAAATATATATAATATTCACTGTGTAGTAGAACCTTGTAAGTGGAATGACACTAATTGTAGGATATTCCGCGAACGGAAAAACGAACTCCCTTGAAGAGTTCTGTTTTTGTTTTTATTTTAGAAGTGGAAGTTTAATAATATAAGTTTCCTTACTTTGACTCCTACAACTAATTGGTTTTAAAAAACCTTAATATTTTTCCTCAAAATCTCTTTTTCATCTTGCTACAAACTCTTTAGAGCCAGGACCCATAAAAACTATCACAAAAGAGCCATTCTCATCAAAGCTGATCATAAATCCAATACGTCTGCTCTAGTAAATCTATTGCTCTCATTGCATCAATATCCTTAAGTCAATAAATTTGGAGCCATATCTGACTGAATAAAATCAAATTTTTCAATCTGATGATGATCCAAAAATAGCCTTAACTTCCTCTCTGTGTAACATCCTGAACATAGGTTCTCAAACCAGGAAGATGTAAAATCAACCTCTTTAAGATCAAAACCAATAACACTATAGTCCTTTACATTAATAAGTTGACCAATCGTATATTGAAGCCAACTACACGGTCACAACCAATATCTAATATACTCTTTAGTCGTTTTCCTAATCACTTCTCTGAATTTCTTCAAGCTTGAAGACACTTCTAGCTTTTATATCATTCTTTTTGCTTTTTGGAAATAGAAATCGTAAGGATTATACATAAAGGAATCTAAGAAATGAAAAATTGATTAATTATTTATTTTATCGCACACTATAAAGCGGTAGGACCTCCTTAAATAAGGGAAAGTTAGGATACCATTTCATGATTAGATTTCTCTACTATTCCTTATCAAGGAGATTCTTCTGTAAATATTTTTATCTTACTTCACTGCGATAATTTTTACATTTTTCTTCCACTTTCATGTCTCATTTAGCAGATTTTCTCCTGCCTTTTTACCTCTAATAAGCTTGTCCAAGAGATTCAAAAAGAAATAAGTAAACATCCTCTATCCCAACTTCTCCCCGTTCCAACAATCTGAACCTCATATTCTTTATCATCATCCTCAGTCTTCACTACAACAGTCGTTCCTACATCAACAGTTTTTATCTGTAGTTTCTTTTTCCTTTTCAATAATCTCTACATCACTGATCAAATTCTGAATCTCTCAACAATTCTAGAATTGATAAAGTCTTTATCTTCCATTGCAGACTTATATTCAAAAGTTTTCTGAAGATCTCACATCGCCTTTGCCCTGCTAATCTTTCCAAAACTGCAGGCAACTGCTCTACTTCAAATCCTGAAGTTCTGCAATAAGTTTTCATATCCCTCTCGTAAGAAAGTGCCATATTTCTTCTACGATAAAAATAAAAGAAAATCAGATGGATATTTTTAATCTGCCCAAAAACTATCTACTTAAGAACCCCAGAATCCAACGCTTTTCTCTTCCACTTATCAAAAGCGTGGTTATTAAATCAGATGCCACCTTAAAACCTTTATGATTCTCTACTACAAATCTTTCTCCATTATAATTGAAAACAAAATCCGCTTCATAAAGTCAGCTTTTATTCTTTATGATTGTATAGTCAATAATTACTTTAGCATCAATATTTTGCATAAATTTTCTTCAAAATTGTTTGCCCTTTATTTGCAATCTGGTGATCTACAGCTTTTCTTAAGTTCAACTTCCATTACTTCGGAAACATTTACAAACTTAAACTTAATGTCCTTACCTGCAAAGAGTTCTGTTGTCATCGTGGTATACAATAGAATATAAAAATCACTTCCTTTTACTGAAATCGAGACAAAATGCAAGCCTTGCTCAAAAATTTTTCCATTAGATAAACATAAAGAGAAAATCTGACTTTTATTTTCCTAGTCTTCTTCACATCAAAAACTGATCCAAAAGATACTATTCCTCCCAAAAGATAAAAAGTAACAAATAAAGCCTCACAGTCCTGACTTTTACAAATCCCTCATTATACAAAAAATTGAAAAAGCTCTATCTAAAATCCAAGATAATAAGGAAGAAATATCCCAATAAATCATTAATACATAGCTCACAACATCCCTACAATAAGTAGGTCAAAAGTAGTAAAAACTATCATAAATAAACCTGATTCCTGAAAAGAGCATGAAATTTGGAACATTCAATAGCCCATAATGAGAAGCACGATAGATTGATAATAAGGTTCTAAAATCTCCTCATCAAGTAAACAGTTGCCCGAGAAATATCGTCCTCAAAATAGAAAAGAAAATACTATTCCTCGTGATTGAATATTTTTGACATGCTGATTTTTAGGAATAAAATCAGATTTTGTAGCCTAATTTCTTCATCTGCTGAATAGAACGATGCTTTTTCTACTATCTAATCATCAAATAGCTTTTTCTGATCAGTTCCTAATATCTTCATAATACAAAAGTCAGAGCACCTGCTGATATCAGCCCATTTGATAAATTCCGATATAGCCCTCTGATCGGTGATCTGAATCGCCATGGGATCTCCTGTATTTCATCAGTAAGTTACATCCTTATCTAAATGTCCTTTTTCGTTTCTGAACTTCTCAAAGTCATTCAAAACTTTTTGTTTTGAGATCAAATGATCAATCAGGATCCCATTCTTCAGAAACCTCTCTCAAACACTTCCTCAACCTTTTCTCCTGATTGGATTTTTCACTTAGGAGAAACCCATTCTATTTTCCCAGAAAGCGCATGCCTTTTAATAAACAAGTACCTTGGTTCTCCATCTGAAGCAATATAATATACGATTCCACCTGCACTTTGAACAATTCCTGTCATTTCTATACAATCAAATAGTCTGACTACGCTATAAGTTTTTCTAATTCCTGCAAAGAAATTTGCAATAACATTTTCTCCTTTTCTGAGGTTTGATACTAGCTATAGCTTCGTAGACTTGTCAACCTGCCTTGTTTGCCATTTCAGAGCTCTCAGGAAATTGCTGCTGAATCTGAGCATACAGCTGAGGTTTTAGCAGTAATAGTACTCTTTAAATTTACAAACAAACGACGTGATCTTCACAAAATAGCGACTCTGATTCAATTTTTCCCACATCAACAGAAATTTGTCCTGATTACGACCATCTAAAGCCTGGACTTTCTGTTCCAGATTTAACAAAAAGCTGAGTTTCCATTTCTTTTGAGTTCTTGGACTCCAGACTTTGTAGACTGATCAAGCTTTTTAAGCTCATCATGCATACCTGAAGCCTCTTTCTGTTGTTGCTGTTCAAGATTAAGCAACTTCTCGGATCAAAAATTCTGATTTTTGCTCTTTTCTAGTACCATACTAATGAGCTAAAGATTCTAAAACTTTTTGAGGATTGCAATATTCTGTAATTGACTCTGGTGGTCAAACGATGAAAGCACCGCATCATAACCATCAAAATCCCTTTCACATGGACACATGAAATCAGCGTTTCTTGATCATTTACGAAAGTATAGTAGACCTCTTTATTTTGAAATTTTTCTTGTCAGTAAGCAACGATTTTTCTCCTCAATAAAAGCGAATAATCGTCCTCGTCGCCGAGATATTCATCAATCATATCATCACAGAAACAGATTAATGATCGAGGTAATAATACTCATCATTCTAATAAATCAACAACTACCCCATCAAAACCTCTCCCAAAGCTTCAACCAGACTTTTGAGTCCTTTTCTCGCAGTATCAAGCTGAAAATCACTTCTTCCAGGTTGCTCTGCAAATGCTATATCAAAATATGCAGAAAGCCCTTGTAACGTCGGCATTCTCCTGAAGAGTTGTAAGGTTGATAGACCATACCTTGTTTTCTAGAGCATTGAGAGTACTTTTCTCCAGGGTTGAAGGTGCATAATCGACCGCTTCTAAAAATTAAGAAATTTAGAACCTACTGGTTCACCTTTATCGAGATAGCAATCTATCACAGTATCTAACAAACCAAAGTTGTATTTTCAGACATCATAATCAATAAAGGAATAAGAAATAGAACTATCACAACAAATTAAAATCAGAAGATTTAACTATTTATAAAATATGAAAACAAAGCTTCACGATAAAGTATACCTTCTATTATTTTCAATTCTCACGAAAAGTTTATTCATATAATTTCTCCCTAGCATTCTTGAACCAATAAACAAAAGATCATTCCATTAATAAATGGAATATAGAGATAAGTCCAATAATTAAGATAGCGAGTGGAATTTTAATAAAACTTGATAAATTATCAAACCTTTCCAATCTAGCCTGAATCCAAAATTTCACCTTATGAAAGAAGGTGGACGAATTTTTGAGGCGCCTTCTCTAAAACCATGTATTTTATAATAAAAGCATCGACTAAAGTATAAAAAGAAGATCCACATTTCAAGAGAAAGATTTTTCTGTAGAAAAAGATCTATTTTTGAAGTTAAGCTAAAATACACCAATAAATCATACTACTTAAATCGAGCCTTTTCACAATTCTGATATTAAAATGAAAGGTCTTTACTTCTTCAAACTCCATGTATTCTCAAAATTCTTTTCTAAGGTTTCTACTGCCAGGTCATGCTCTCTAGGAACATTACCAGACTTTTTACTTCCTGCTTGATGCCTTGAAGCTGGAAAACATCTTTTCTATATAAATCCAAACCATCATCTCCTCCTACAAAAAGCAATTTTTGGTTCCCGTTTCTGTACATTGCTTGGTGCATTTTCTTCAAAGGGTTTTATCAGGGATATAGGGCAAATTAGCGGTAAGGATCAGATTTTTATTTTTATAATCTCTTGATAACTCTCTAAAAAGCACATAAATCAGCTGCCAACATCCTCATATCATACTTGGAGCATCAATCAAAGTATCATAATTTTAGCTTAGCAGCGAGAGTGCTCTACCGAAATATCACCAACACCTCACGAAACTTATCACTATTCTGCAAAAGTACTGAACACCTAGCACTCATGATCCGGTTCAAATATCAAGCAAAATATTGTCTGTATCATGATTTTCCTGCATCCTTCTGTAATCGCAGTGATCATATATTCCGTTTCAGGTCTTGGAACGAGCGTATTTTCATTTACTATAAACTTTACTCAAAAATTCCACAAATCGAAAGCAAATATTCAAGCGGTTTATCTTCCTCTTCATACGCACGATAATCTGCCCTAATACGCTGCTCTATTTCAGGAGAAAGTTCCTGCTGAGCATTGGTTCGCAAGTCGGTTCTCGTTGTATTGAGATAGTGGCAAAGGGTTTTTCAGGACAAATTTCTTTTTGAAAGCAGGGTCGGATGAGCATTTGGAGTTGCACTTTTGGATTGTTTTCTTACAAAATCCTTAGAAGTATGCAAGCTCTTGAAGTTTACAAGGTTTTAGTTGAGAAGAGGATAAGTAAGTTTCAAAAAGTAAAAACAGAACATACAATTCTTTCTGAATTTATTCCCTTTTGATTCATTTAGAAAAGAAGCTTGTATCAAAGGATAATTCCATGAAGGATTCTGAACAGCACAAAAAGGATCGTCAGAACTAAGATTCTCTGTTTCTATCCCCACAGCAACAGGACGAAAAACAAAATGTCAAGGGATCTACAAGTCAGGAACTCTTCATCACTCACCACAACTCAAGATCAACATTCAAAACAACTGCTAAATTTACGAAAACTTTTTATTTCGAATAAACAAAGGTGCAAATTCTCTGACTTTTGATTAGTCTTTTCATCCTTATTTGGTTTTAGGAGCTGGTTCCTGAATCAGGTTTTTCTTGTTTATCTACGATTTCTAAGTGGATACTTCTTTTTACGAGGTGGAGTACTTGTTTTTAGTCCTCTTTGGATATGAAGATTACTCCCGCTCTTAGGACTTGATCATTCGCTTCTCTTTTTACGTGAAAACATCACACTCTGATCGACAGCAAATTTTTGGTCTACAGTTTACTGATTGTCATAGGGATAACGTTCATTTTCAAGCAGATAAAAATATCTGATTTCAGATTTTAGTTGGATGTTTAGTGCTTATCGGCCTTACTTTTATTGGGACAACACTTAGCTCCTCTACCCTTATTCTCTATACTTTACTCGCAGCCTCTGTAGAAGAACTTTTTCAAATTCACGCTCGGACATAATCAGTCAGAATCCTCATAAATCCTTCTAGCTTACTCCTTTTTCTCGCTTTTAATTGGTTTTTCTTTTTAAGTATCATGAAAAATCTACGCATTTCTACTTCAGCTAGTCAATGAAGCTCAATCACAGGGATGCTCGTATGAAGAGGACTTGTAACTGCATTCATTCATATCATGTAACAGGAAGTATTGCTTTTATTATCATGAAATACAGAAATATTGGCCTTTTGGAGATATATCTTTTGCACTCCTCCTAGGATTTTCCATTCATAGTATTTATAATCTTTCACTTGAAGCAGGACTTTCTTTTGTGAGTATTCTGCTCGCAGTAGCTGGAGGAGTCGCACTAAGCTATCTGATTTTCATCTTGATGAACTGTATGAATAAAATTAAAGAATACTATCCTAGTAGGTCCTCTATTGATAGCTCTCTTTTTAATATAATCAGGGTTATTTGCTGCTTCTAATGCTTGATCAATACCGATCATCCCTTTCTCTATAAGAATCAAAGACTCTCCTCCATCAGCTGCATTCCAGAAACTCTATTGGTATACATTACACTTTTAAGCTGATTGAGCTTATTTTCTCTAATAACATTCGCTACCGCTGTGGTATTGAGAAAGCACTTCCTGTGCAAGGGTCAATCATGGCTTATCAACTCTTTTGGGAGTTTTTGAACAACGATTGCTGACATATTTTCTGGCTGTGTTCTAATATGATTCTGTTCATCAGAGGTAAAAGATCCAATAATCTTATTCAATGCCTGCTCTGCTGATCTTGCACTGTCACGTCAAAACCAGTGCCCCTGTTTTCAGAGCAAAATCGCCTGCCTAATTCCCTCTAAGTCTCTAATTTCCCCAAAGAATCACATCAGGCCTCTGTCTAAGTGCATACTTCATCAGCATTAGAAAAACATCTTTTCAGAGTTCTTTTTAATCAATAATACTTTCTTTTGGATCAAAAACATATTCAATTGGATCTTCAATCGTCAAGATATGCTATGCGGATTAATTTCCTCAATCATCGCTGCTAAAGTCGTTGATTTACCCACGACCCAGTTGGACCTGCAAGGAAAATAGTTCATTTTCTCTAGTAAGCAAGCTCTTTTGAAAAGTGGAAGCAAAATTCAAACTTTTGAGATCAGAGTTTCTTTTCTAGAAGCCTGAAAACGATCATAATATGTCCTCTTTGACGAAATATTTACTCTATCTCCTATCCTGATAACCTACTCCAGGGGTCCAGACTTCCATCAAAATACTCCAAGCCTGTCTTATTCATCAGTGTAAGTGCAATCTGATGGAGCTTATCATCCATCAAAGTCGAGCTCATCTTGTCTGTAAACTTCCTCCATGATCCTGAGAGCAGGAGGTTCATTATGAGTCAAATATCAGAAGCTGACATGTTTTCTGAAGCATCAAATCGTTAAGAACTCAACATATTTTGCAGGATCGCTAAATTTCCTCAGATTCGAGATAAAACACAGACTGATTCAAGTATACAGCTTTTACTTGCCTCAAAGTCATATCACGACTCAGTATTCTGAAATCAGATTTATATAAATTTCAACAAGGAAGAAGAAAGTCCTGAGTGAAATATCCTCCAGAACCTCTGTTCTGGATGCTACTCTTACGATGTAAAATACATATACACATCCTCTCTCACGATAAGGACGCAGATCAGAAGAAGCTAAAACAATGTATGAAATTTTGAAGTTTCCTCTTCTGTTAGCTCCACGAGCCGTCTTCGGTTTCGTCTAGTTGAATAACAAATTCTTGATATCCATCAAAAGAGGTAAAGAGAGTGCCTCTTCAATCTAAAGGAATCTGTGTCACTTGGTGAGTTCCCATCTCTTATTTGCACTTTCGTAAAATCGGAGATCCAGGAAACACTTAGATGTAAATTTTTCTGATCTACACCAATACCTAGATCTTCCAAAATTTTGCGAGTTTATAATATTTTCCTTTTCCCATAATTATTTATGTCTTTTCATTAGGCAGCTAATATTTATGACACATCACACACATACTATAATTATTTCTGATGCTATATCAACTCCATAAAAATATCAGCCTCAGAATCTGAAGTCAGTTTTCAAAGTAAGAAAACTTTATCGTCAAAAGAACTTTCTGTCATATAGAGCAGGAAGATTCTAAATTTCGCTCCGTCCTTAACAGAAAATGAAAGAAAACAAAATGATTGATAATCTGTGCATACTGATTATATTAGTTTATAATAATCTTTAATTTTATAAGCTAGTTTGGTTTCAAACGAATCTAGCAGAGTCCCATCTGACCAAGTACACCTCCTATACCCTTCAGGAATATCCGAAGAAGATGCTTCTTCAAAAATTTTTAAGATATCCAATTTTTGTTCTCGTTTCGAGGCCTGCTCCATATATAATTTATATACATATACAAGAGCGTTAGTGATTGAAGGACCAAGGGCTGTACAAGGAAATTCTCGTATTCAATTTCCTCCTAAAAATTTTCTGCTTTGATGAGGTCATAATAAATTTTCTATCTTATGATTGTTTTTAATTTTTATCTCACACATTCTATAGACATTTCTAATAAAATGTCAGTTGTATTTAATAAAAATCTGACCATAGAATCGTAGATCAGATTTTAGATTTTCGAGACAGATAGTTCAGATGAGCATAAAACAGGAGTTTTCGAGTTACTATACTCAACATAATAACGATAATAGCCAGGAGATATAAGGGCAGTTTCAAACTTATTAAGTTCAAAACAGTCATCATCGCAATTCTCTCACAGATCGTCTAATACTGACGAGCTTAGAAAAATTCAAAACCTCATCTACACGACAGTACCAAGTATTGCTTTAGTTGAACTTTCTGCCACTCTACGTTAGCCCTTTTATGAGGTTTTAGATTTAAAGCAAGAAAATTCGTCTGCAAAATCGCCCAATTCCTGATTCTTTTCAGGAACTCCTGAGCTAATTTAAAATTTTTCTTTCATAATTTTTCATTTTATGTCGCTTTCTTATGAAAAGGAAGGGATTAATATTTATTTTATAATTGCGCAGCGAATATAGTTATTCCACTACTAGTAATGCAAGCATTTTATAAAATAATCAAGGGAAAAGAAAATTTATGAGATCGAAGTACAGCACTATACCTCAGCTTTACCCTACACTTCCTTCCATTTCAGAATTTCTATCCAAGCGATTCAGTTCCCCTGCATATTTCAGAGAAGCTGCTTCCTACACTTAGAAAGCAGAAAGCTACATTGCAGAGGTATTGCTTTTCAGCATCCATTCCCTACTCATAATGAATAGCTGAAATTCATCCACTTTTCCCAGCGAAGCCTACGCGAAGAAAACCAAAGCGGAAGCGTTATCATTCAATCACAGGAATCGTCTTGCTCACCGACTCCTCATCTAGAATTAAAAGCATCACAGATTAACGCTACATACCGCATTTTCTGCATTTTTCAGATTTTCACCAGTCCTCTGTAGGGTATTGTGATTCCCCCTTGGAGAAAGGTTGCGAAACGATGGTTGAGCTAGTGTTTTTCCGAGTGGATCACATGGAACCGACGTCCTGATGTTGCCTTTGGACGCCATAACAACCGAAAGATTGTCTGCTTTGGCTCACTCGCCCTGCAAGATTGAGCAAGGATAAAGCATTGTAGCTCCAGAGCCGAGATTTCCACCGATTCGCTCCATTAGACCAAAATCCTGAACCAGAGCCCTAGTGGTATTGAGGTTGTGGTATTAGTGGACCAGTTTTCAACTGATGAATATCTCATTTTCGCCTCCTTACCAACGAAAATCTCTACGCATCACGCATGCAAAGCGCTGGTTATACTTGGGGGCGAACATCACTCAATATACTGGGCATCCGCCTCATCTTCACGATAATCAGCGTATGTTCGAAACTGCCCTCCAGCGAGCGTATTCATGGCACGGAAATAATAGGCTTGCAAAGGCCGAGTCGGCTTTACCCCTTTGGGAACATGAGGCAGAAACTCCCCACTCCAAACCGCACCGTGCAAAAGCAACAAATTTGTGATCAGTCGGAGGAACGAGGCTTCATAAAAGTACTTTTGGACAAAGCTCAGGGGTGGGATTTGAGGGCATGGCTCATATCTTCAAAGATGATCCCTGCTTTGCTCGGACTTCCGCCAGTCTTGTGATACACCGCGAGTAGAATCAAGCACCACCCTCCTGCTCCTGCAAGTGTATTTTGTTCGGCTTCAAGATTCCAAGTTTCTGAAAGGTGAGACTTGATCTCATCTGTGCACTTGCTCTCGGTCATTCCACATGGGTTTTGGATCCAGGTTTTGGTTTTGCATAGTGAGACCAAAGCATCAAAATTCAGATCAGAGGCTCTCAGGTCAAAAAGCTTGGCATTGGAAGTTTATAGAAAAACCTCAAAGCGATTTCCAGCCTCAGCTCTAGCATTCGCTCTGGTTCTTGGAGGTCAGCGGAGATTTTCCTGACAGTTTGCGCAAGTTAAACCTTGGAGATACAGATCATATTCTACTTGGTTGCGACAGTATCTAAGTTCATTATTTCAGCAGATAAATAAAGCTAGCTTGAAGTGTAAGGAAAAGCAAAGATTCTCAATCTGATTTTTATTCCTCTCTAGGAAAAATTGACAATTTGAAATGAGAGGTGGAATATAATAAAGTGAAAACTTTATCTAATAATCGACTAAGTGTAGAAAGAAATTCCGAAACACCATTACTTATTCAGAAGAAAAACAAAGAGGCATGCTTATTAGACAGAAGTCTTGGGAAAAACTAAGGAGAATCTGACACAAGCATTAAATGCGAGGTCATGCAAGAAGATGAAATTGAAGAATTTATGGTCTTTGAGGATAATTTCGTTTCTCCTTGAGATAAAGCAACTTGCAAAGACACAGGCAAACCTGGGGATCTGATAGCATTGAGTGAATATTTTCGACATCCAGAATATGATGAAAATCGTACGCCGCAAAGCATATTACAGGAAACTTCCTAGAGGGTTCCATTTCCCACCTCAAAGGAAGCTCTCACTGCGAATCTAGTTACTCTATCAGAAAGATATAAAGATTCCGACCTGAGTAATAGAACTTTATCTTCCAGAATTATACCCAAACAATAACATTTTCCCGGAAAATTTAGAAAAATTAACCATTGGAATAAGAAGAACTCCTGAGATAATTCGCCGAATTACCAAGTAAACTATTAAAAATTGATCAGCTAAAAATTACGACCAGAAAATATGGCCTTACCAGAGTGATTAGAATTTTTATCTTGTTTTAACGCTACCATCTCGACCTAAATCTGTAGCTTTCCCTGAAACAATAAAATTTTTCTATAGTAATCTTTCTGAAATTGAGATTCGTATTCCCTAAAGAAATGCATGCGTTGGAACTCCCAAATTTAAAGATCAATACAAAATATCACACTACCTGATTGCAGGAACTTGCTTTTTAGACAATATTGAAATCTTCACTGAGAAATACTAGAATTCCAAAGAGGAGGCCTTCCGTTTTGCAGGACTAGATTGATGTGGTATTCCTTGAAATTGATCGCCTTTGAGTACAAAACTTGGAATCATACGAATGAGGAAACATCAGAGATTACCTATAATCTCTCAAATCTTCGCTTCCTAAAGCAAAATTCTTCCTCTTCGATACCCCAAAAAGCTCGACCATTAGCTCATTAGCAGATTATCTTGAAAACCAAAGGAGACCAAAAATAACATGGTGGAAATAACAAACACACTTAACCTAAAAAGGCCAAGAGTAATATAACTTAGATATATTGCTTTCCAGTTTTCCATCCACCAATAATCGCTGCAGTCTCCATTCTACAAAACTTGTTCTCCCAGAAAATCGATCTGCAAACTCCTCTGGAAATTGAGTAATCCTTTTTCGGTCAATCCTCCCTCTGGACCACTCACAAAAAGTGGTAAAATCTGATTTTATTTTGAAGTGCTTATGATTAGGCAAATCAAAAACCACAAACTGCCAATTTTCGTAGTAATGGTTTTATATCTGATAGAAAAGTAAGTTTCAGAGCACCCAAGACCAAGATTGTTCTGTCGCTAACATGATTTTAAGAAGTCTTTGTTCTTCTTGTATTGGGATTTAAAGCATAAAGTACTTCTGATCTTTCGCTTGCCCAAAGAGAAAATTTCATCAACTCCGATTTCGCTAAGTTTTCTGAACGATAAGTTTCAAGTTTTTCTTGTTTATTCGGAAGAGCAGTCAGCATTCAGACTTTTGTGGTGGGTAGCAAAATTTCAAGGACATTCGCGGTAATAAGCTGATCTATGTCAAGACTGCAAAGACAAATGATACCTTTCTTTGCAGAGGGAGATTGAACAAGAAATTCATACCTACTTGAGCCCTTAGAACCTTTCTTAACTGATTAAGAAAGATCCGGATCTTTGATGATAAGCTGATCAAGATACGTGAAAATTTGAACAAATGGCTTCTGCATAAAGCAGGGATAAGACTGATCTTAGTAGCGTTTATCCTCAAGAGAGGCTAGCAACTCTTAGAAGGAAACTTTCAAGCTAGCTCTTAGTTTACTTTTAAGAAATATAAAAGTCTCTAACAATCTCTCCTTTCTTTTTAGGAAAATACTATTTCATATTATTTCTCTCAAAAGGAGAGAAATTCTCTTAAAGACAATCTTCTCAATCCTCGAATGAAATGGAGAAACAAATATCTCAACATTCCAATAGCCGGAAGGACTCAGTAAGCTATTTTACGGCAGAAAGTCTTGGATTTCAATGTCGTTCATATCGAGTCCTTTAGAAAAAGGACTCAGAAGTTTTGTTACAAACCTTCTATGTTTTCTTTGATCATAAGACAATTTTTCAATAATGTATAACATATGTTTTTAAGTTACATTCACACAAGTATAAGTATTTCCAATGTAATGTCAATACATTAAAAAGAAAGCTCTTATTTCTCTTTTTCTATGAATATCTAATTTTCTATTTTGATGATTGCCTCAATAGCCACAAAAAGTCCTTCATCTTTATCATTTACGATAGTATGGAGTTCATCTCCTGGAGTTCCTGCATGAAAACTGACTGGCAGCCTGATTGAGAAAATAAATCTTCCCATCATCCGTATTTGCCGTAAATTTATTATCATCAGTTTTTGAAAGAATTGCTCTTAGATGCTTTCTTTCAGCTGGTTTGATAAGTTTAAAAGCATTTTTCCATCAGGAAGGATTTTCAGCTTCATAACATCACCTGGAATGAGTTTACTTTTTACTTGAATAATTCATTGGAACAGGATACTTCTTGATCTGCTCCTACCATATAATATCCATCAAAGATTCCCTCTACCACCTCTACATCTTCATCTTTGTAGGATTTTAAGCTCTTCTGGATTGAGTAGCTCTTACTTCTTCAAGTAAGCTGAAGAGATTCTGGATTTTTCAGGATCAAAAGATGAAAGCTGATCCAAAGTCAGTTTTGACTCTTTTTTTAGTTGAAGTTCAGCGGTAATTACTGCATTTTGAGCAAATTGAAGAGAGTTGTTGATAATTTTTCATCAACGCTTCATTTATGTTTATTTTGCCATTCGCTATTTGTTAAGAGAATAAAAATTACAATGTCATTTATAATATGTCAAGAATGCAAACTTTTAGAACCTTTTATTTTCATCAGTTATAAACTATATTATTTAATAATATGAAACCCTTGTCATAAAAATCAATTGTAGTTAATATACAAATAACTACAGCAATACGTAACTTC
>BNJT01000039.1_pt1 | contig 227601 bp, 399 predicted proteins | sample 8540491 | NCBI WGS metagenome assembly BNJT01 (sample SAMD00202455, study PRJDB9452) | human saliva metagenome | host: Homo sapiens | reverse complement strand
GGATTCATTAATTCAAAGGATTTTTATCGGTAGGCTCTTTTATATCGAAACTCGATCCCATTAATAATGAAAAAGTCTCGTCATTTCGTTTGCAAGCGAGCATGAGAAATTAGCTTACCTTTCTTATTACGCAAATCGATAGTAACTTGACTGATGCTCGTCTTATCTATTGCTCTTTCTTTTTATTATCGTCCACAACTGATTATTTTCTGTTGGTGGAAGAAAAAGAGTCGCTTCTGTGGCATAAAGCTTGTAAGTAAGCATTATCTATCGTTTGATGAGCCACATTCACATCATTTTTTTCATGTAAGTGAATGTTTTTAAGATTATTTAGCGCGACCCAAAAGTTTTTCCCCTTTGGTGCTTTCACATTTTACAACATCAATGACGCTATCACCGAGATTCATGGCATTCTCATTTGCGAGCGAACATGCTGAATTGCGCCAAAAAAATACCCACAGATATTTTTTTCATTAAATTAATCTCTAAAGTTATTAAATTGGAATGGTTGACCTAATTCAGCGCCTTTCACTAATTGAATAACAGCTTGTAAGTCATCACGGGATTTACCGGTTACACGTACTTGTTCACCTTGAATCTGAGTTTGAACTTTGATTTTTGAATCTTTTACTAATTTAGTGATTTTTCGCCATCTCCGTTTTCAATTCCTTGTTTTAATTTGATTTCTTTGGTGTAAAGTTTACCATGGTGTTCACTTTCTGTTGGAATATCCAATGAGCTATGCTCAATGCCACGTTTTACAAACGCACCAATTAAGATTTCAATTAATTGTTCTAATTGGAAATCAGATTCAGTCGTCACTTTCACGGTTTCGCTTTTTTCATTTAATTCAATCACCGCTTCCACGCCACGGAAATCATAACGTGTACTTAATACGCGGTTTGCATTTTCAACCGCATTACGCACTTCGTGCATAGTAATTTCAGATACGATGTCAAAAGATGGCATAAATTTTTCTCCCAAAAATGAATTAAATTCGATCATTTGCACTTAAAAAGACATAAAAAGTGCGGTTAAGTCAGCAAAGTTTACCACAATTTGCGCTTGTTGTTGCACCTTCGGTTTGGCATGAAATGCCACGCCTAATCCGGCGACCTTCATCATCGCCAAATCATTAGCGCCATCACCAATGGCGAGGGTGTTTTTGCGTGGAATACTGTATTCCTCAGCGAGTTTTTGCAAGGTATTCGCTTTGTATTGTGCATCGACCACGCTACCTTTTACATTACCAGTGAGCGTGCCATCAATAATTTCAAATTGATTAGACGCCACGAAGTCGAGGTTTAATAAACTTTTTTTAGGTAATCGGCGAAATAGGTAAAAACCACCGGAGGCAATAGCGGTTTTCCAACCATGTTGTTGTAATGTCTTAATGGTTTCAATTAAGCCTGGCATTAATGGTAATTTTTTTCACGTACTTGTCGCAAAAATACTTTCTGGTGCACCTTTAAGAGTTCCCACTCGACGACGCAAACTTTGTTCAAAAATCGAGCTCTCCACGCATTGCGCTTTCAGTAATGGCAGAAACCAGTTCACCCGTGCCAGCCAGTTTAGCGATCTCATCGATACATTCAATTTGAATGGCAGTAGAATCCATATCCATTACCAATAAACCTTTTTCTGATAATTTTGCATCAAAAATCCAGTTTGGCGATGTCTAATTGCAGGGTCGTGAGCATGGGCAATAAAATCGGCTAGCCATTTGCCTTTTAAAAGGACAATGGTATTTTTTTCAACGTTCCATGCATCAAAACACTGGAAAGATTGACCGCACTTTTTGTTGAAATTCGAGTAATTTCGCTAAATTCAGCGTTGTACCGTATAAAAATAAACGCATGCGATTCATCGGAGCGAGGCAAATCAGACGAAAGTGCGGTGGGAAATTTGGGATATTTTTTTGGGTAATGCTTGCAAGGTTTTGAATTTGCATAGAAAAATCCTGTAAATTGTGAATACTCATCTATTCTAGCCGATCTTGGCGAAAAAAATGGAAAAAAACAACGTGCAATTAATTAAAGAAAAAAACTTCAAAAAAATCATTGATGTTTGGGCTCATCGTCTCGCTTTTGTATCGGTGCCATGGCCGTGATTTTTGTTTGGTGTGAAACAATTTAAGATTGGTTCACAGCTTTCAAAGTGTGAATCAAGTCGCAAATTTATCGCATACTTTGGTTCGTCAACAGGCCAATTTATTTTCGGTTTTTATTAACTAATAATGCGAAATCCGATCAGCTCGTCGAAAATTTGGATAATTTAGTTAAAAGAAAACTTTGTGCTCGATGCGACCATTTATGATTATAACGGCAAGGAATTAGCACAAAGTACCAATACGGGTAATCTTCGTGAGCAACTTGGTCTAGAACATAAAAATGAAGGTGAGTTTTCAACACAACAAATTGTTGAGCCCATTTATTCTGCTTCTAATAACGCTGTTCGTGGCTTCTTGCGAGTGACGTTTGACGCCCAATATGCTCAAACAACGCAGAGCAAAATTAATCAAGTCTTCCACCGCTTATATGGTGAAATTGTGGTGGTCTTTTTATTAGGTGCTTTATTCGCCAGTTCCATTCATTATTTTTTAAGTCATTATCGTCGAACATATCGAAAACCAGTAGAAACTAAAACGGTGGTAAATTTACAAGGTAAATCGAGTAGCCAACGTTTTCACCAACGTCGTCGAAGAATTTGATCAAGGTAAATAAAATTGCAGATATTGCTCAAGTCAATCAGTAAATAAGGTAGAATACTCAGAATTATTTAGATAGGAGAAAAACATGGCAACTCGTAGACAACTCGCCAACGCAATTCGTGCGCTATCAATGGATGCAGTACAAAAAGCAAAATCAGGCCACCCTGGCGCACCAATGGGAATGGCGGATATCGCTGAGGTATTATGGCGCGATTTCTTAAAACACAATCCAAACAATCCTAAATGGGCTGATCGTGACCGTTTTGTGCTTTCTAACGGCCACGGTTCAATGTTGATTTATAGCTTATTACATTTAACAGGCTATGATCTTTCTATCGAAGATTTAAAACAATTCCGTCAATTACATTCTAAAACCCCAGGACACCCAGAATATGGTTATGCACCAGGTGTTGAAACTACTACTGGTCCACTAGGCCAAGGTATCACTAATGCTGTAGGTATGGCGATTGCTGAGAAAACCTTAGCGGGTCAATTTAACCGTGAAGGCCATGAAATCGTAGACCACCACACTTATGTGTTCTTAGGCGATGGCTGTTTAATGGAAGGGATTTCTCACGAAGCTTGCTCTTTAGCCGGCACATTAGGCCTTGGTAAATTAATCGCATTCTACGATGACAATAACATTTCGATTGATGGTCATGTAGATGGTTGGTTCAGCGATGATACCGCATGACTCGTTTTGAAGCTTATGGCTGGCAAGTGATCCGCAATGTGGATGGTCACGATGCAGAACAAATTCGTGCTGCATAAACCATTCTTGCTCAAGCAGAAAAAGAAAAACCAACGTTGATTATTTGTAAAACGATCATTGGTTTTGGTTCACCAAATAAATCTGGCTCTCACGATTGTCACGGTGCACCATTAGGTGATGAAGAAATCGCATTAACCCGTAAAGCACTAGGCTGGGAGTATGGTCCATTTGAAATTCCAGCTGAGTACTATGCTGAATGGTCAGCAAAAGAAAAAAAGGCTGCCGACAGAAAAAAATCTTGGGAAGAAAAAAATTCATGCTTATGCTAAAAGCATATCCAGAACTTGCTTTGCAGAATTTACACGTCGTGTAAATGGTGAATTACCATCAAATTGGGCTACAGAATCTAAAGCGTTCATTGAAAAATTACAAGCGAACCCAGCGAGCATTGCAAGCCGTAAAGCATCACAAAAATGCAATCGAAGCTTATGCACATGTGTTACCTGAATTTTTAGGTGGATCAGCAGACTTAGCAAGCTCTAACTTAACGTTATGGGCGACTCTAAACCAATTCGTGCACACGAAAAACGTAGATGGTAACTATATCAACTATGGTGTGCGTGAGTTCGGTATGTCAGCGATTATGAATGGTATTGCTTTTACACGGCGGGTTCATTCCTTACGGCGCAACCTTCTTAATGTTCTACGAATATGCACACAATGCAGTGCGTATGGCGGCATTAATGAAACAACGCACTTTATTCGTTTATACTCATGACTCGATCGGCTTTAGGCGAAGATGGCCCAACTCACCAACCAGTTGAGCAAACCACCTCATTACGCTTAATTCCAAATCTTGAAACATGGCGTCCATGTGACCAAGTGGAATCAGCTATCGCATGGCAACAAGCGGTTGAACGTCAAGATGGTCCAAGTGCATTGATCTTTTACCCGTCAAAACTTAGCCCAAATGGACCGCACTTCTGCACAATTAGATGCGGTTAAACGCGGTGCTTATGTATTAAAAAGACTGTGAAGGCTCACCAGAGTTAATCTTCATTGCAACAGGTTCTGAAGTGGAATTAGCGGTGAAAGCGAGAAACATTGAGTGCTGAAGGTAAAAAAAGTACGTGTCGTCTCTATGCCAAGCACTAACCGTTTTGATAAACAAGATCGGCGTACCGTGAAAGCGTATTACCTCGCGAGTAACCAAACGTGTTGCGATTGAAGCGGGCATTGCCGACTTCTGGTATAAATACGTTGGCTTTGAAGGTCGCGTAGTGGGCATGAATAGCTTCGGCGAATCAGCACCAGCAGATCAATTATTCAAACTCTTTGGTTTCACCGTGGATAACGTGGTGGCAAAAGCAAAAGAGATTTTTATAATTATTAAAATTGAAGGCAGATATTTATCTGCCTTTTTTTATCTAATAAGCAGGGGGTATAATATGGAATGTTCTAAGATTAGACGTAAGGATAGGGCGATCACTGATTATCACCGTATGTTAGAAATTATGAAGCAGTGTGATATTTGCCGTTTAGGATTACAAGATGATGAAAGTGTTTATATTGTTCCATTAAATTTTTGGTTTTAAGGCAGATAATGAAGAACTTACTCTTTATTTCCATGGATTTGTTAAAGGGAAAAAGATTGAACTGATTAAAAAGAATAAATTAGCTGGTTTTTGAAATGGACCGTAAACATGAAATTGTAAAAGCAAAAATTGCCTGTGATTATTCTTTTTTATATCAGAGCATTATTGGAAAAGGGAATTTATTCATTATTGAAGATAAAGATGAGAAGATTGATGCTTTACAATATTTAATGGAACACTATACACAGAAAAAAATGATTGGCAGTTTAGTGAGAATGAGTTAAACAAAATCGTGGTTATTAAGATGAATGTGACTCAATGGTCATGTAAAGAGCACTAATTTTATTGCTGAGAAAAAGTGCGGTCAAAAAAATAAGAAAAATTTTTGACCGCACTTTGTTTTTATCGGCTTTCACCTTGTTATCTAAGCCTTTTTTTCGTCAATCCATTGAGTTAGCTTTTTAAGTTTGTTAAAAATTTGCGGTACTTTTTGCAATAAGAATAAAACGTAAAAAAAGTGAGTTCGGAAGAAGGTAGCTGGAGAGTAGGGAATTGCCCCTACGCCGACGAGGTAAAATCTTTCAGGCGCAATCGCAAGATTGCAGGGACTGTTACTGGACGAACCCTTGAGAGATCCATTGCATTTTATTGATGTAAATGGACGCCGAAGGCGCAAAAGAGCGGTCGATTTTTTTCGATTGTTTTCCAAACGCTCAGGCAAAAGGACAGGGGCAAAAAGACAATCGGTATTATCAAAAAAATATTTCTATCAGGGATTCTTCTTGTCTCCTTGTCGAGTTTATTTGTATTTTTAAACGACGAGGAATCATCAATGTCATTACAGACAACCTTATCTGCGATTAGCGACTTTTGTATGGGGACCGCCCCTACTCATTCTATTGTCCGGAACAGGACTTTATCTCACCCTTCGTTTAGGGTTTCTTACAAATTCGTTATTTGTCGCGTGCATTGGGCTATTTATTTGCTCGAGGTGCGAATAAAAGGTAAGGGGGATGTGTCTTCTTTTGCGAGCACTTTGTACGGCATTAGCAGCAACTATTGGTACAGGGAATATCGTGGGTGTAGCGACTGCAGTACAAGCGGGCGGACCTGGCGCAATTTTTGGATGTGGCTAGTTGCATTATTAGGCATGGCAACTAAATACGCTGAATGTTTACTTGCCGTGAAATATCGTGTTCGAGATAAATACGGTTTTTATGGCCGGTGGACCAATGTATTACATCGAACGCGGTCTTGGTATTAAATGGCTAGCCAAATTATTTGCGCTCTTTGGAGTCTTGGTGGCCTTTTTTTCGGTATTGGTACCTTCCCTCAAATAAATGCCATTACGCATGCGATGCAAGACACATTCAATGTACCCGTTATTATTACTGCAACAGTGGTGACGGTGTTGGTCGCCATGATTATTCTCGGTGGTGTAAGACGTATTGCGACAGCTTCTTCAGTGATTGTGCCTTTTATGGCAATCGGCTGTGGTGACCTCAATTATTATCTTAATCGTTAATTACGACAAATTGCCTCGTCGCAATTGCATTAATTATTCATAGTGCGTTTAACCCACAAGCGACTTTTAGGCGGTGCAGTTGGTTTTACCGTGATGAAAGCGATTCAATCGGGTGTTGCGCGCGGTATTTTCTCAAATGAATCTGGTTTAGGAGTGCACCTATTGTCATCATGCATAAACGACAAACTAAAAGAGCCTGTTCGTCAGGGATTAATCTCGATGACAGGAACTTTCTTAGATACCATTATTGTGTGTACGATGACGGGATTAGTACTTGTTATTACGGGGGCATGGAGTAATCCTGAGCTTTCTGGCGCAAGTGTGACCAACTACGCTTTTTGCACAGGGCTTAGGCACATCAATCGGTGCAACTATTGTAACCGTTGGCTTATTATTCTTTGCTTTCACTACAATTTTAGGGTGGTGTTACTATGGAGAGCGTTGTTTCCTTTACTTAGTTGGTATCCGTGGTATTAAATTGTATCGCTTCGTATTTATTGTTCTGGTTGGAGCTGGTTCATTCCTCACCTTAGATTTAATCTGGATCTTAGCGGATATTGTGAATGGTTTAATGGCCTTCCCGAACTTGATAGCATTAATTGGTTTGCGTAAAGAGATTATTTCAGAAACTAAGGATTACTTTGAACGTTTAAAAGCGACGCAACATGATCAAGATGAATTAGCCTAATTCATATCGTAAAAAGAAAAGGGAAGCTGAGCGCTTCCCTTTGTTGTTTACAGCTTTATATCATAACAAGTTTGCACAGAAAGAAAAATTATATTTTTTTCAGAAATTAGATCCCGATCATATTTTTGAACATTTGTTTTTTTATTTGACTAAAATTACTTGAAAAAGCAGTGCAAGGTCGATATGTTGTTATTAAAGATGAACTGAACCGAAGGGTTCATTTAACCAAAAGAGGTAAATGCTATGACACTCAATATCACAAGCAAACAAATGGAAATCACCCCTGCAATCCGTGAACATGTGGAGGGAAGACTTGCAAAAATTAGAGAAATGGCACACTCAACTGATTAGCCCGCACTTTATTTTAAGTAAAGTGCCAAACGGCTTTTCTGTAGAGGCTTCAATTGGAACCCCGTTAGGTAATCTGTTAGCCAGTGCAACAGCAGAGGATATGTATAAAGCGATCAATGAAGTTGAAGAAAAAAATTAGAACGCCAATTAAACAAACTTCAACACAAAGGTGAATCCCGTCGAGCAGATGAACGTTTGAAAGATTCTTTTGAAAAATAAGGGATAATGAATAAATAAAAGGGGCGAACATGATGTTCGCCCTTTTTATTAAGGAAATAATGAGTTAAAAAAACGAATTTCAACAGATCGTTTGCGAAATTACGCCCAGGCGCATAAAAACGCTCTAAACCTTTCCCTTCTTTATCAACTGAATCAGTAGTACTTATTTTGTTAATGCCACGTAGGGTATCCCAGGTGTGATATTTGCGATTAAATAAGTTATAAAGTCCTGCTCGTAGTGTGATATTTTTTTATTCACTTTATAGAAACCATATAGATCGAATAAGACAGCTGAATTATTGAGATAAGGGTAGCTTTTGACTTCTCTTTCAAAGTTAGCCGTGTACTGTACTATTTGGGCATCTTTAGCTTTCTTCGCACCAAGGTAACTAGCTTTCGCATTAATTCCCCAAAGGTCATTTGGATCTTCATAGCCGATACCTAAAATCACTTTAATTGGCTGAATAGAAAGTAAGCTTGCTTCAGTGCCACTCAGTTTTCCTTTGGCATAACCGAGATTAGCTAAGAATTTCCAACCTTGTGGAATGGCCGAAGAAACTTGTTCCAAGTTAACTTTTGCTAGTGAATTCCACGCCTGAAATTCTAGCGCGATCAATATTTACTGCTTGTTGTGCGATAGTTGTGTAATAAGGTAACTGTCCATAGCCAGCACTATATGGATCATAGAATTGATTCCGCTTTTTATAGGTTGATTCCTGTTCATAGAGGAAGTTTTTATAACGAGTATGATACAGATTTAGACCGAATGAACCTAATTTATGTTCTGCTTGAAGATGAATAGATTGATTAAGAGCCTGTTCAGCTTCTAAATCAGGATTCGCTAGCCAGTTACCCGTCGCATGGTTATAAGTAAAAATACATCTCTGAGGCTGTTGGAATACGGAAACCAGTAGAAATGTTATAACCAATTTTCCAAATATCATTAAGTTGAGCATCTAATCCTAATGAACCACTGACACTTTGGAATGTATTTGATGGGGGAGTGCTACTACAAGCACGACAGGTTGCATTTAAATCTTGTGGCACCAATTCATCCCAATCATAACGAATACCAAGTTGGCTAGAAAAAATGTCATTCCAAGTTACGTTATCTTGTAACTGAGTGAAGAATGAACGTGTTCTTACTGGATGTTGAATAGATTCGCTATCTTTTTGCACTAGATCCATCGGCATTTATATTTAGATATTCATGATTATTGCGGTTATCAAAAATCTTTTTGTGAAATACCGGTTTTTATAGTGAATTGATGGCTACCAAAACGACTTTCCCACGGCTGAAAATCAGCGCGTAACGATCCACGCATAAATCGAGTATTCATGTGTGTATCTTGGATTTCATATAAACGTTTTTCCGATGGTTTGCTAAAATCAGCATTATAATTATGCCCACCTTTGTAGTTATTTGAACCAACATTCGTTTTTTGCCAATCAAAGTCAGTTTTCACATAACTTAACCAACGATTATTTTCCGGAAAATATTCATAGGCAGCGTTAGCATTATAACGTTTACCAATATCTTCAGATTCGCGCCAGATGCCTGATAGTTGGTAAGATTTTTCATCAACAAAATTATTTGCGTTTTGTCCATTAAATGATGCGCTTATGCGATGCGATGGCGTGATGAAATAGCCAATTTTCGCTAAATAACTATGATTTTTATGATGGGATGGGTCGGGAATGCCTCGAGCATTACCAAAAATGTCTTCACCGTTGCCACGGCTTTTCATTTCATGTCCGTGACGATGAGAATAGAGTAAGGTTGCATCAAATTTGTCATCTCTATAAGCTACACCTAAGGTGTGTGTCCATTCTCGATTTTTACTTGCGTAACCATTTTTAAGCAATACGCCCCATTTTTGACCTGGTAGAATAATATCCTCTGCACCAAGAGTGCGATAGTTTACTGAACCACCTAATGATCCACTTCCTGCATTGAAAGAGTCTGAACCTCGCATAATGTCAATGCCTTGCACTAATTCAGGGTCAATACTTAATCGTGAGCTATTGAAGTTACCATAGCGAGCATAAAGAGAGTTTTCTTCAGATTCAGGTAAATTAACGCCATCAACACTAATACCAACGCGGTTGCCTTCTACGCCTCTCATTGCAAAGCCTTTATTGCGACGACCATTGTCGCTGATGCCTACATCAGTTGCATAACGCACTAAGTCATAATTATCAGCCACTAATTCTTCTTGAATGACCTTACGAGTTTTTTTAATTTGACTCGCTTTGATTTCAGTATCAGTTACCGTGATGGTATCTAATGTTGTTTGTTCTTCTGCGTAAGCCTGTAAAGCTATCACTACACAAATTGCACCTAAAGAAAGAGGAAATTTAAGAGCCATATATTCACCTAAAAATTTAATTTGATTTATAAACTTTGGAGTGAATTTTACAAAAGTTAAAGAATTTTGACAATAATATTGCAAATTATTTTTCATTTTCTGTAAATTATGCACATCTATTTATAAAACATAAACAATAAGGATTCTCCTATGAGTAAAATTAAACTTTCAATCATTGCTCTTTCTTGTGTTATGGCATTAAGTGCTTGTTCTTCTAGCTCGAAAGGCGGTACAGATAATTCAGAGCAAATTCGCCAACTCGAAAGCGATTTAAATCAAAAAAATAGCTGAGTTATCTAAGAAGTCAGAAACGACAACTAAAAGTTCTAAACCATCAACTACCCAAAGTAGCTCAACTGGAACATTGGGATCGTACACATATACATCATCTTCAGATACTGAGACAAAGTTAAAAGAACTCGAAAAAAATTACTTGCAGATGAAAAAAATCTAAAGTATCATTAGGTGATAAAATTTTCGGTGGTACCAGCGGTGAGATGACAGATTATATTTCAGGTGGTGTTTTAGTTGGAGAGCAAAATGATGCATCTCGTCCACAAGCTCGAGATATCCGTGATCTGACAATCACCGATGAAAATGGTCGATTAGTGGATATCAATATTTTAAGAAGAGCAGGAGATATGGATCCTGAGAGCTTTGAGCCATACAACGATCAATATAATCTTCGTAAAGAACGCCAAACAATTTTAAGTAATAGTAACTTTAAATCTAGTGCGTTTGGCGCCTATTATGACACATTAACAGGTAATCGATATTTCTTTGCGCAAGGCTTACCAACAGCTGTAAGTCAAATTCCAACCGCAGGTCAAGTGGAGTATAAAGGTGGTGCTGTTTATAAGAAAGATGGTGAGCAAAATTATAGTGAACTAAGCGAGATGACAGCAACAGCAGATTTTGCTACAAAAGTGATTGATATCAATATTGCAGGAAAAAAACAAATGCCTTACCAGGAATGAACTTTGGCGGTAAGATCTCTGGTAACAGTTTTGCCGGAAATGCGAATGGTATTAAAAACCCAAGGTGGTTTTCTTTGGTGAAAATGCACAAGAAATGACAGGTCTATTCATTAACGAAGCAGACCAAGCTCGTGGTGCATTTGGTGGTATTAAGCAATAATATCTAGTAATCAATAGTAAAAAGGCGAACATGATGTTCGCCTTTTTATTAGATATCTTGAACCACAAGTTGTAATGCGTGGCGTTGGAATTGTTGTGCTTTACGGTGTTTTAAAAACGTCTTAGACGTAAATTACGTGAAGCTGAAATATCTCTTGATGCTTTTTTTCTTTAAGAAGGTTTTTCTTTTTTTAACATCTTTTTTTCTCCTTGTTTTTCTTTCCATTCAATAAAAAAATGCTATTTTTTTTCTGACTGCACTTATTCTGTTGCAGTTGCTTGGTTTTTCTTGAACACGATGATAATTCACAATACTGTTCATGTAACGTCGAATATTTTCGACATATTGGTAGGCTTCATAGTCGTGAGCGTAGCCATATTTTTAAGTTTGAATAATGACGCTTTTCCGATAATAGCTGAAGATTATTTTTTACATCTAACCAGTTATCAGGATTGCCACCTAATTTTTTAGTTAGGCGACGAGCATCTAAAATATGCCCTAACCCCATATTATATGCTGCTAAAGAATACCAAATTCGATCTTCTTCTGGAATACTGTCAGGCATTTGGTCGAGTAGCCAATGCAGATACTCAGATCCTGCCTTAATACTTTGTTCGGCATCTGTACGATTGTTAATATTCATCCGCACAGCCGTATCTTTGGTTAACATCATCATCCCACGCACACCTGTTGGAGAGGTGGCATAAGGGTCCCAATGCGATTCTTGATAGGCTACAGCGGCTAATAATCGCCAGTCTAAATTCCCTTTGTATTTTTCAAAGAGCGGTTGATATTGAGGGAGAATTTTTTCAACTGCCTCTAAATAAGCCTGAGTATCTACATAGTCAAAGGCAGTAATATGGCGGAAATATTTTTCCTCAATACGATCAATTAATCCCGTTTCAATGGCATTATTCATAAAATCCAACAAGCCTGCTTGCAACTCATTATAGGATTTATTGAGAGATACCAATGCACAGTCATTTCATCCGTTAGGTCAAATGCAATCGCTAAGTTAGGGCGAATTTGTTGTCTGTCGCCACATCAATACTATTTGCAATGGTATAAGGAATTTTTGCCTTCTGCCACTTGAATTAATAATTCCTCTTGGGTTAACTGTTTGTTATTCTGCCATTTAAGTGCAGGAAGTTTTTTTCTGTGCAAGGGATAATAATTTTTTTCTAAGTCTTCCCCGCAGAAATGATAATTTCTTGCTGTACTTGCGCTAAATCTTTCGGACGATTTTTCACCTTTTTTTATACACAAAGTCGCCAAGAGGCAGAAGTATAAGAGGGCCCTAACTGAAATTTTTTTCTGCACGTTGAGGCTGGAATAAAAGATTCGCAGTTTGCAATATCAATATTGTTGTTCTCTAATTCGTTAAAAAAAGTTGATCGTTATTTTCTAAGGTTTTTAATTTGTAAGCGAACCCCTAAATAATCAGCAAAGTTTTTTTGCTAATTCGTATTCCAAGCCAGATTCGCCCTCATTCCCAATAAAAATAGTAAATGGGATTGTTAATGGTGCCGACAATAAAGTCTGCCATGATTTTTGATCTCAGTGTAAGGGTTTTTGCTCCGATTGCATAATTTTTTTGCCAAGGGAACACCATATCCACTGCCCAAAGTAATAATGCAAAGGCGACAATAATACGTAAAAAAATAGACCTTTCAATAGATAAACCTTATAAATTGAGATAAGAGATGATTGTAACGAGAATTAAGACAATAAAAAAAGCCCCTTTTTACTTCAAGGGGCTGTTAAATAAGGATTAACGTTGGCGATCTCGGCGACCACGTTCATTAAAAGTGCGGTCGTTTTTATCGTTAAATTTACGCTGACGACGTTCACCATTACGCTCACCACGGAAGCGATCTTGACCACGCTCGCCACGATCATTGCGACGACCATCACGACGGCCTTTTCCACCAAAATCGTTACCACCACGTCCGCTGTCTGATTGTGTCGCGCCCATAAAGCTCATTTGCATTTGTTTGTTTAAAACGCGAGTTTTAACGAATTGTTGAAGCAACTCTTTTGGCATGCCTTGTGGTAGTTCAACGGTAGAGTAGTCATCATAAAGTTTGATATGACCAATATAACGACTGTTAATATCACCTTCATTTGCGATAGCGCCTACGATATGACGTACTTCTACACCATCTGCACGACCTACTTCGATACGATATAAATCCATCGGTTGTGGGTTACCATAGCCTTTACGCTCACCACGACGTTCAGCTGAACGCGGATTTTCACGGCGATCACCGCGATCATTGCGGTCACGACGACGTTTATCCATTGGTGGATCAGGTGGAAGAATGAGTTTTTGCTTGCCTTGAAGCAACATCAACATCGCCGCAGCAATATCTTCTTGATCCTGATCCGCTGTGAATAAATCTTCCAACAAGCTACGATACATTTCGAGATCGTGATGTTCCAATTGTTTGGTGATCTTGTCTTGGAATTTCTTACGACGACAGGCTTGCAACACTTCATGATTTGGTAATTCAACTTCATTGATTGGTTTTTTCATCAAGTGTTCGATATTACGGAGTAAACGGCGTTCACGTGGTTCAACGAATAATAATGCCCGACCAGAACGACCTGCACGACCAGTACGGCCGATACGGTGAACGTACGACTCTGCATCAAGTGGGATGTCATAGTTCACCACAAGACTGATTCGTTCAATATCGATACCGCGCGCAGCAACATCGGTTGCAACCACAATATCAAGGCTACCATTACGTAAGCGATCTAAGGTTTGCTCACGTAATTGCTGAGTCATATCACCGTTTAATGCCGCAGCACGGAAACCGTGTTTTTCTAATAATTCAGTCACATCAAGTGTGCCCGTTTTAGTACGGGTAAAAATGATTGCTTGCATCAAAAATCTTCCACTTCTAAGAAGCGTAATAATGCATCATTTTTTTACGGAAACCTTGAACATACCAACAGTTTTGCTCAATATCAGGCGCATTATCGTTATTTACTTTGATTTTCACTTCTTGCGGATTATTCATGAAGCGTTTTGTGATGCGACGAATTGGCTCAGGCATGGTTGCTGAGAAAAGGGCAGTTTGGTGCTCTTCCGGTAATTCAGCCATAACAGTTTCCACATCATCAATAAAGCCCATACGAAGCATTTCATCAGCTTCATCAAGTACGATCGCTTTTAATTCAGATAGATTTAATGTGTTACGACGGATGTGATCTAAAATACGACCCGGTGTACCCACAACAACTTGTGCACCTTGTTTTAATGCACGTAATTGGATGTCATAACGTTGACCACCATAAAGGGTCACGATATTGATGCCTTTGGCATATTTCATGAAATGTTCGCAAGCATCGGCAACTTGAATTGCAAGTTCACGTGTTGGTGCCATCACCAATAATTGTGGATGTTTTGCGGCTGGATCAATTTTAGCCAAAATAGGTAAAGAGAATGCGGCAGTTTTACCACTACCGGTTTGTGCCATACCAAGTACATCTCTGCCTTCTAGAAGAGCAGGAATACAAGCTTGTTGGATTGGCGAAGGTGTTTCAAAACCAAGGTCAGAAACGGCTTTTTAGAATGAATTCAGGCAAGCCTAAATCATTAAAAAGTGATTTTTGTCTGTCATTAAAATGCTCGAATATAATTAAGGAAAGCTCAATTTAGCTTTCAGGTTTATTTGTTATAAAAGAAGAAGCAAGTCTAAAAAAACAGCTGTTTTTTTGTGACCGCACTTTTTTTCTTCTTTTTTTCGTCTTCAGTTTGAGCCGGTTTCAATTTCATCAGCTCTAACACGGCAAAACGATACTCAACAAAGTTATACACCTGATTCGCAATAGCAAGTTTGAATAAAGTACTAGACTTCATCAATTTGCCCCAAATTGAGTTTTTTTGTTTTTGCTAGATAAAAGTAGGTTTCGGTTAATATTTCTGCATATTGTTGCGAGTTTTTCTGCAAATTTGGTTGCCCGCTCTTGTAAGTCACTCACAGAAATATTACCTAAATAGTATTGAACGATATTTGTTCCCCAGAAGTCCTTAGATAGCCCTTTAGCTCGTTCAACAAGGTTGGCATGGGCTTCTTGTGGTTTTTAATTTTTTTGTTCGTTCAAATAGAGCCAGAGTACGCGATAAGGATCTTTGGTATCGGCTTCATAAAACTTCATAAAAATCGTCTTCAGCAAGATTATAGCGTTCGACGTAATAAAAAAATTTAAACCACGATTAAGATGGGTATAGTCATAACTTGGGTCCAATTCAAACACCGCATTAAAGGTTTCTAATGCGCTGTCGTAATCTTCTTCAAGCAGTAAGTAAAGCCCTAAATAATTGTAAACAGAAGCCATCTTTGGCTGTAATGCAAGGGCTTGTGTAAAGTCATAACGTGCGAGGCCCCATAAACCGAGGGAATCGTATAATACGCCACGTTCAAAGTGAAGCGTCGCCCGTTCTTCATTACTCATTTTTCCAACTAATAAAACCTGTCCGATTCGGGTAATCATCACTTCTTGTTCGAAGTGCGTATTCGGGGTTTGATCCGCGAGCACGACTTTATTTGGTGCGACAAACACGTTTCCCGATTGTACACAACCGGAAATAAATAAAAATCACACTTAGGCTGAGACAACGAAACTAGAAAAACGGAATAACCGAAAAATACTGCATTATTTTATAAGTTAGTTTGATAATCAAAACGGGTGTGTAAATCGAATTCACACACCCTGTGAGATTATTCTTGTTCTTCTGAAATGTCTTCTGCAGGTGTAGATTCTGCTTCAGTTTCTTGTTTTGGTGCAAGATCTTTCATGGTTAAGCGGATACGACCTTGGCGATCGATTTCAACCACTTTAACAGTCACTTCTTGACCAACTTGAAGATAATCACTCACTTTCTCTACACGTTCTTCAGCGATTTGAGAAATATGAACTAAACCTTCTTTATTTCCAACGATAGCGACGAATGCACCGAAGTCAGCAAGACGAGTCACTTTACCTTTGTAAATTGCGCCCGCTTCAACTTCAGCAACGATTTCTTCAATACGTGCCATCACATTTTTTGCTGCACTGCTATCTACTGCGGCGATTTTCACTGTACCATCATCATCGATATCGATAGAAGTACCGGTTTCTTCAGTTAATGCACGGATAGTTGCACCACCTTTACCGATAACATCTTTGATTTTCTTCGGATCAATTTTCATGGTGTGAATACGCGGCGCGTAGTCAGAAATATCCGCACGTGGTGCAGGGATTGCTTGTTCCATTACGCCAAGAATGTGCATACGAGCACCTTTTGCTTGGTTTAATGCAATTTGCATAATTTCAGGGGTGATACCTTCAATTTTGATGTCCATTTGAAGTGCGGTGACACCTTCACGTGTACCCGCCACTTTAAAGTCCATATCACCTAAGTGGTCTTCATCACCTAAGATATCTGAAAGAACCACAAATTTTTTTCTTCTTCTTTCACTAAGCCCATTGCGATACCTGCAACAGCGGCTTTGATTGGAACACCCGCATCCATTAATGCTAAAGATGCACCACATACAGATGCCATAGAAGAAGAACCGTTAGATTCAGTGATTTCAGATACAACACGCACGACATATGGGAATTCAGCAAGGCTTGGCATAACAGCCGCTACACCGCGTTTTGCTAAACGACCGTGACCGATTTCACGGCGTTTTTGGCGAGCCGATCATACCGGTTTCACCTACAGAGTATGGAGGGAAGTTGTAGTGGAATAAGAAGTGATCTTGACGTTCACCTGTTAATTCATCAATGATTTGAGCATCACGTTCAGTACCTAACGTTGCAACGGCTAATGCTTGTGTTTCACCACGGGTGAAAATTGCAGAACCGTGAGTACGTGGTAATACACCAGTGCAAATATCTAATGCACGAACGGTATCAACGGTACGACCATCAATACGTGGTTCACCTGCAATGATACGGCCACGAACGATTTGGCTTTTCAAGTGCGGTGAAAAATATCCACGATTTTACCTTCGCTGATTTCTTCATCTTCAGCTGTGATTTGTGCAATCACATCCGCTTTAATCGCATCGATTTGTTCGTAACGTGCTTGTTTTTCAGTAATGCGGTATGCATCGCCTAAACGTGCTTCTGCAATCGCTTTTACTTTGTTGATTAAATCTGTGTTTGGTTGTGGCGCAACCCAATCCCAACGCGGTTTGCCTGCTTCTTTTTGCAAATTCTTTGATTGCTTCAATCACAACTTGTTGTTGTTGATGACCGAATACTACCGTCGCTAACATTTGTTCTTCAGTTAAAATGTCAGCTTCAGATTCAACCATTAATACGGCTTTGTCAGTACCTGCAACCACTAAGTCTAAACGGCTTTGTTTTTGTTCAGCCATAGTTGGGTTTAATACGAATTGGTTGTCGATGAAACCAACGCGCGCTGCACCGATAGGGCCATTGAAAGGTACACCTGATAAGGTCAATGCTGCAGAAGCACCGATCATTGCCACTAAGTCTGGGCTGATTTGTGGGTTTACAGAAACTACAGTTGCCACAACTTGGATTTCGTTGAAGAAACCTTCTGGGAATAATGGACGAATTGGACGGTCGATTAAACGTGCAATTAAGGTTTCGCCTTCAGATGGACGACCTTCACGTTTGAAGAAACCACCCGGGATTTTACCTGCCGCATAAGTACGTTCTTGGTAGTTTACGGTTAATGGGAAGAAGTCTTGACCTTCTTTCACATCTTTTTTAGCAACAACAGTCACGAATACCGTGGTATCGTCCATGCTTGCCATGACCGCGACCGTTGCTTGACGTGCAATTGCGCCGGTTTCTAGAGTAACGGTATGTTGACCGTATTTAAATTGTTTAACAATTGGATTCACAATGTTTTTCCTTCAAAAATAATATTTAAAAACAAAGCTTTATTTTTCCAGATTGCGACTAGCAAAAAGAAATCTCTCGAAAAAAATGACCGCACTTTTGGGCGTTTAAAAAAATTTCTTTTGATAGTCGCACGCTAATGCAGAAAAATAAAGCTCGCTTATTATACAGAGTTTTAAATTTATTGGTAACTTTATTTAATATAAGCAACTTGTTATCATATTCTCATACAAATACATACGTAAGGAGACACTATGATTATCAGTGCATTAAATAACCCAAATTTCAAAGTGGGTTTACCAAAAAGTTATCGCGGACATTTGCGATCATCTCAATACTTTAGATCTTGAAGCATTAGAAAAATGGTCGTCATGATTTAAGCGAGCAAGTCTATATGAATGTCATGGAATTTGATACGGTTGAAGCGGATAGCAAACAAGCTGAACTTCACCATAAATATCTAGATATTCAATTACTTATTCGTGGTGAAGAAAATGTTGAAGTAAGCGCAACTTATCCAAATCTCAGCTTATACGATGAATATCGTGATGCCGATGATTACCAACTTACCCCACAAATTGAAGATAAAAGCACCGTGACACTTTTACCAAAAAAATGTTCGCCGTCTTTTTCCCTTATGAACCCCATAAACCGGGTTGCACCGTAAACGGCAAATCCAGTTTTGTGAAAAAAACTGGTGGTGAAAAGTACCAGTAGAATTGATTTAATTATTTCGATTCATTAAAGAAAAAAAGTGCGGTCATAAATTTATATTTTTTTCTGACCGCACTTTTTAATTTATCGCTCTCTTAATGCCTGTTTCATTCGTGTAATCGGTTTAGTTAGATATTGAAACACAGTTTTCTCACCAGTTTTTACATCTACTGTTGCAACCATCCCTGGAATAATTGGCATTTCGTTACCGTTCTTATCAACAAGATGGCTCCCCGACGTTTTGCACCAAAAAATGCGATAGTACACGTTATTCATATTTAGCTTTAATTCACTCGCATTACGTTTTTTTCATCGCTTAATGTATCGGGACTGATTAACGTTACTTCACCTTGTAATCCACCGTAGATTGCATAATCGTAAGCTGTAAGTTTTACTAATGCCGGTAAACCTGGTCGGATAAACGCGACATCATTTGGACGAATATACGCTTCGACTAATAGATTGTCTTCTATTGGTACGATTTCAAGGATATCTTGACCTGCATTCACGACGCCACCAATAGTATTTATACGAATATTTTTTTCACAATACCTTTCATTGGTGCACGAATTTGTGAGCGCTCAACTGGGTCTGCTCGCATTGCCATATTTTCTTTAGCTTGAGCAAGTTCCGCCTCTGTTTTGACCAATTCGTTGCTTGCATCGGTGGTGTATCGATTTTGACGTTCTGTAATTTGCGAAGATAAATCATGAGAATCTTTTTGCATACGCAAAAGGTCTACTTGAGACATGACACCTCGTTTTACCATCGGTGCCGTAATAGCAATTTGTTGGTCGAGAGTCGCCTTTACTTTTTCTTAAACCAGAAACTTGTTCTTCCATTGCTTTACGGCGGGAAGAATAAGTCGCTTCTTCACGTTTTTTTAATTCATCCGAAATATGTTCTGGGAAAAATTAATTTTTGTGTTATAAGCTTCAGCTTGCAAACGTGCAACCATTGCTTCTAGATTCTCTACTTTTTGCTTGGCTCTCTCTTAAAAATAGCAGAGCTTCGGGTGTCATCTAGTTTTAAGAGAATTTTGCCCTTTTTCAACAGTGTCTCCTTCTTTAACTAGCATTTCTTGAATTGTGCCAGGATCTAAACTTTGCACAATTTGCTCACGGCTACTTGGAATAATTCTTCCCTGGCCTTGTGCGACTTCTTCAAGTGGACTGAAATAAGCCCAAATGATAAAGACAATGATAAAGGCTAAGAATAAGCTAATGATTGAAAAAAATATCCTGTATGTTTTTTTCAGATTGTAAAGGTAGCATTTGAGATCATTAATCAGCTTTAAATCCTCTTGATTGATATTTTTCTTTTTGCTGATTTGACATATTATTTACCTTTTTTTCTTCTTGTGTATTGGTCGTGTTTTTTTCTGTTTTATGCTCCGCTTTTTTTGAGCTTGAGCTTGAGCTTGAGCTTGACGTTCTTCGTTTTCGCGTAATTTTTGCAATCACTGCATCACGGGGACCATCAATCACAACTCGGCCATTATCTACGACGACAACACGATTAACCATTGGCAGTACTTGTAAGCGATGAGTTACAACAACGAGAGTTTTATCTCGTGCCCATTGCGCTAATACACCAAGTGCTTGTTGTTCGGTTTGCTCGTCTAAACCCGTTGTAGGTTCATCTAACAATACCACTCGTGGATGGCGTAGAGTTAAGCGAGCTAATGAAACAATTTGTTTTTGTCCACCTGAAAGTCCTAATCCATCTTCACCGAGTGGCATATCTAAACCTTTCGGATGGTTTCGAACGAGTTGGTCTAAATGGAAATTACGTAAAGCACCAAGTAATTCTTGGTCTGTTGAATAACCATCCATCCTTGCTAAATCTAAGTTCTCACGTAATGTCCCAAGGAATAAGCGAGGGGATTGGTTAAGTAAAGTGACTTTATCACGCAAGAAATTCGGATCAATCTGACGAATATCGACATTATCTAATAAAAATATTCCCGCCTGATGGTTCATATAAACCACTAGCTAATTTTAATAATGTACTTTTTACCACTACCAATTCTCCCTAAAAATAGCGACTTTTTTTCACCAGGACGAATAGTTAAATTGAGATTTGAGATAGCCGGTTGAGTATCCTTGCTATATTGAAATACAACATTGTTAAAAGTGAGTTGGCCTTGCACTTGATCAAGTGTTACATAAGAACGTTCAGGATCCCGTTCAATAGGTCTTTCGACAATGGCATTTACACCTTTAAGGGCATTTTTTTAGCTTGTTGGAAACGAATAGCTAATCCTGCAATTTTACCAAGAGATGAGAGAGCACGACCTGAAAGAATGACCGATGCAATTACTGCCCCCATGGTAATACGAGCCTCAACGACATCATCATGAATTAAATAGGTACCCACTACAACTAACCCCACAGTATTTAATTGCTGTAATCCAACGGTGAAGTTAGAAACAAATTCATTGATCTTTTTGACTTTCATTGAGCTCGTTGCGGTTAAAGCATTAAGTCTATCCCAGCGTTGCTGTGCCCAATTGGTTGCATTATTTACTTTTTAATGTTTCAATTCCTTCAACAGCTTCAACGGCTAAACCTTGTCTTTGAGAGGCTTCTTTCATGCTTTCATTTACGCGTTTTGCCAAAGAGGGTTGTACCGCAAAAGAAATTAGCAGAACTAAGGCACAGGTTACCGCTGGCACAATGACTAACTTCCCTCCAATGACAAACATCACAAAAAGGAAAAAGCAACAAGAATGGCGCATCAACTAATACCAATAAGCTTGCACTCGTCATAAATTCACGTACAGCTTCAAAAATCACGCAAGTTATTCGCATAAGAGCCCGATGAAATTGGGCGTTCAATTAAACGTAGCGCCATTACTCGTCTGAAAAAGTGCAGAACTTATTATCAAGTCGGCTTTTTTTGCCTGCGATATCGGTTAAATGTGACCGTATCATTTTTAGCAATAAATTCAAAGGCAATGGCTATAAATACACCGATGCTTAATACCCATAGTGTGGAATATGCTTCATTTGGAATGACTCGGTCATATACGTTCATCACATAAAGCGAGCTAACTAATGCCAAAATATTAATTAAAAAAAGAGGCAAGAATCACTTGATAATAATATTTCTTAAAACGTCCAATTACTTTCCAGAACCATGCCTTTGGTAAATGGTATTCTGGTAATTCAGAACAGTGATCAGTAGTTAGCTTTGGTTTAATAAACCAACAGAACCCTAAGTATTTCGCTTCAAGATCTTTATGGCTGACTTCATGAGCAGGCGAATCTCCTTGGCGAACGGTATAAATACGATCCTCGCCTCGACCTTTGACTTCACTGATCACTGCGACTTCATCATTGTGCAAAAATAATGACGGCTGGCATTGCAAGCGAAGGAATTTCTAATAACTTACGGCGAGAAATATGATTTTCAAATCCGTAACTACGAAGTACTTCAGCAAGAGACTGCAGATTGGCATTTAAATTTCTATCTCTTGCAACATTTTGCGAGCAAAGAGCCTCTTCAGCAATAGGCTGATTGAGCAATTTTGTTGCAATGGCTAAATGTTTGATAATTGAATTCATAAAAATCTATTTGAAAAATTAGAAGTGACGGTTTGCATTAAAAATCTGGTACTTTAGCCCATTTTGCTAAGCTGGCTTTTTGCAAGCAAATAGGCAATAGTCGCATCACGGTAATCATTTTGAGCTTCAACATAACTGGTCTCAGTAGTCGCTAATTCAGCATAAGAATCCAATACTTCCAAGAGTGTTCGGCTGGAAATATAGAATTGTTGTTCATAGTCTTGTGCCACTTGAGTTTGTGTCGAGATAAGTGATTTGGCAATTTTTGCGCGGCGTTCGCTTTGTTTCATATCCACCTTCGCTGTTTCAGCGCGTTCTTCAATATCTCGCAATAATTCATGTGAACGGGCTTTTGCTGATAACACCACAGCACGGCTTTTTTTCTGCGAGCATAATCTACAGGTTTGTTATATAAATCCCAAGACATGGTTAAAGCAATACTTCTATCACGGCGAGTCGCGCTACCTTCTAGATTAATAGAAGGATATTTTGATGCTTTAGTGACTTCTGCATCTGATAAGGCACTGTTATATTCTGCCTCTTGAGCTTTAAAAGCTTGGATGATTATTAGCTTGCACCTTATCAAATAAAAGCAACGAGTTGAGCTGACATTTTGTTTATTAAATGGGTCAACAATATCTTTTTCTGTAAGTCGCTTAGAGGCGTATTTACTTAATTTACTTAAGTTTACGGACAATGTTTTTTTCTAAGTTTGCTTCTGTTGATTGGGCTTGCAAATAGCGAGATTGGGCTTGTGCAATTTCAGAACGACGACCTTCATCATATTGATTGATTACTTTTAAATCAGCTAAAAAAATTTTTTTCATGGCGACGGATATTCTTTTTCGCAATCGCGATAGATTCTTTTGCACGAAGTGCGGTCAGATAAAGCGTACTTATTGTGTTCGCGAGTTCCTCACGTGTTTCATAGTATTTATATTGGAAATATTCCATTTTATATTTATCACGCTCAACCGCGACTTGAATTCCTCCCCAAGCATATAGATTTAAACGGGATTTTACACCTACATCATCACGCATTTTTTTGAATTGGTTGAGGTATGTTGTTGGGCCAATACATTTTGCCCAGTTAAAGAAAGCGTCGGGTAGTGTCCAGCTTCGGATGCTTTCATGTCATTGTAAGCACCTTCGGTATTGGCATTTGCTTCAACTAATGCTGGGTCCTGCTGAAGAGAATAGCGGAGAATGGAGGCTAAATCTTCAGCAAATACCGCTGAAGATTGAAGCGTACCAAGTAAACATAATGCAATAAATTTATTGTGAGTGAGTTTCATTGATTGGCTCCTTGGGGGAGTGGTAATTAGGTTTTTTTGAGTTACAAGATTATAGCTTAAATTGGGGGAGTAAGGGCATTAAAAAAATGCAAATAATACATAAAAAAATAAGGTGTATGCGTTGAACTATTTTTTTCTAGGGGAGGGAATGGATAGTTTTATGGAAAATAAACGGTAATAAAAAAACGCACCCTTGGGTGCGTTTTTGTACATGGTACAAAAAGTGCGGTTGAATTTCCGCACTTTTTGTTGTTACAAATTAAGCAACGGTAATATCTGAATCAACCCAGAGTTCATTAGAATTGGTGTTGTAAACATTATAAGTATTGCCTTCATAAGTAACTTGCGAGCTTGCGACTTTGCTAATACCACTTAAGGTCACTTTATCGCCCGCATCACCATCAACAATTAATACGTTGTTGTGAGATTTACCACTTGCATCAACAGTTGCTGTTGTGCTGTGGTTTCTCTCAACATCGCTTGCACTGATAGTAACTGAGTTGTTTAACGTGCCCTTAATATCAATTTTCTCGAAGTGAGAGATCATTGTTAATGTCGAACTGAATGCTTTACCATCATTATTGATAAATTGAAGCGTATCAAAACCATCTCCACCATCAATAGATGCTCTGGTATTTAAGGTATTAGCTGTTCTTACAATATCATCGCCTGTACCCATATCGACTCTCGCGTGTTGTGATAAGTAGAAGAACGGATTATCTGTATTACGTCCTTCAAGAATATCATTACCTGCGCCCATATTTATGGTACCGCCAATATTTTTAAAGCTTGCAAAGTCATTGCCATTGCCCATATCAAGGGTATTGCTACCGTACTGAACACCAGTTGCATAGACTGAGTCATCACCATCACCTGTAGTTAGGCTAGACTTAATCAACGCACCTAAGTCACCAGTACCACCTTTAGTACCAATTAAGATAACATCATTTTCGTTACCGTAAGTATCTTTAGTACCACCCGCAAAACGACGGTAGTAAGTGTAAGCAACATCCTTAGATACAGAGTTACCCGCTAAGTCTGTTTCAACTACAGTGTAATGTACTTTCTTCGCTGTCGCACCTGAAGCAATACCCGTAGCAAACTCAAACTCACCATTGGCATTTGCTTTACCACTTCTATTATTGATAGAAATTGTTGAATTTTTCTCAGCTGTTCCGATTAAATTCATACTACCATCAATAATCGCATGGAATTCACCTGCTTTTTGGTCAAGTGTCATATTTAAGGTGTCGCTGGCTGATGCCGCATTACCTTTCACACGAGCTTGTAAGCTATATGCAATACCACCCACTTTGGTGTTGTTTGGTAAGGTAAATGAGTTACCAGAACCAGAAGTCCAATTTTGACCACCATCTGTACTGTATTCCCATTCAGAACCTGATGGAATACCAGACACGTTAACTTGACCATTTTTAGTATAGTTATCGTTATTAGACGCACCAGTATCTTGAGCTAATGATAGTTCAAGTTTAACAACCTTATTGTTACCTGCCGGTTGAGTCACAACCGCACTTTCGTTGCCTGCTGGATCTTTCGCTTGAGCCGTCACTGGAGAGCCATCTTTCACTTTATCTGCTGGGATGGTTGCTTTTGCCAGTCGCTGGATCAACCGCAACATCTGGGTTGTTTGAAGTCCAAGTACCATCTTCACCTTTTTGTTAAGGTTGCTGTTTTCGGTGTGCCCGCTTCATCGGTATAGCTCACTTCTACAGACTTGGTATCCGCATCTGCCGGAGGAGTCACTTCCACTGAACCGTTATCTTTCGCTTCAACAGTCGGTTTAGCCGGTGCAGTCGTATCTGCTGTTGCTGGGTTACTGCCCGCATTTACAGTACCTTCTTCACCTGCGTTACCTGCGTTGTCAGTCGCTTTCGCAGTCACTGGAGAGCCATCTTTCACTTTATCTGCTGGGATGGTTGCTTTTGCCAGTCGCTGGATCTACCGCAACATCTGGGTTGTTTGAAGTCCAGTTGCCATCTTCACCTTTTTGTTAAGGTTGCTGTTTTTCGGTGTGCCCGCTTCATCGGTATAGCTCACTTCTACAGACTTGGTATCCGCATCTGCCGGAGGAGTCACTTCCACTGAACCGTTATCTTTCGCTTCAACAGTCGGTTTAGCCGGTGCAGTCGTATCTGCTGTTGCTGGGTTACTGCCCGCATTTACAGTACCTTCTTCACCTGCGTTACCTGCGTTGTCAGTCGCTTTCGCAGTCACTGGAGAGCCATCTTTCACTTTATCTGCTGGGATGGTTGCTTTTGCCAGTCGCTGGATCAACCGCAACATCTGGGTTGTTTGAAGTCCAAGTACCATCTTCACCTTTTTGTTAAGGTTGCTGTTTTCGGTGTGCCCGCTTCATCGGTATAGCTCACTTCTACAGACTTGGTATCCGCATCTGCCGGAGGAGTCACTTCCACTGAACCGTTATCTTTCGCTTCAACAGTCGGTTTTAGCCGGTGCAGTCGTATCTGCTGTTGCTGGGTTACTGCCCGCATTTACAGTACCTTCTTCACCTGCGTTACCTGCGTTGTCAGTCGCTTTCGCAGTTACTGGAGAGCCATCTTTCACTTTATCTGCTGGGATGGTTGCTTTGCCAGTCGCTGGATCTACCGCAACATCTGGGTTGTTTGAAGTCCAGTTGCCATCTTCACCTTTTTGTTAAGGTTGCTGTTTTCGGTGTGCCCGCTTCATCGGTATAGCTCACTTCTACAGACTTGGTATCCGCATCTGCTGGAGGAGTCACTTCCACTGAACCGTTGTCTTTCGCTTCAACAGTCGGTTTAGCCGGTGCAGTCGTATCTGCTGTTGCTGGGTTACTGCCCGCATTTACAGTACCTTCTTCACCTGCGTTACCTGCGTTGTCAGTCGCTTTCGCAGTCACTGGAGAGCCATCTTTCACTTTATCTGCTGGGATGGTTGCTTTGCCAGTCGCTGGATCTACCGTAACATCTGGGTTGTTTGAAGTCCAAGTACCATCTTCACCTTTTGTTAAGGTTGCTGTTTTCGGTGTGCCCGCTTCATCGGTATAGCTCACTTCTACAGACTTGGTATCCGCATCTGCCGGAGGAGTCACTTCCACTGAACCGTTATCTTTCGCTTCAACAGTCGGTTTAGCCGGTGCAGTCGTATCTGCTGTTGCTGGGTTACTGCCCGCATTTACAGTACCTTCTTCACCTGCGTTACCTGCGTTGTCAGTCGCTTTCGCAGTCACTGGAGAGCCATCTTTCACTTTATCTGCTGGGATGGTTGCTTTGCCAGTCGCTGGATCTACCGCAACATCTGGGTTGTTTGAAGTCCAAGTACCATCTTCACCTTTTGTTAAGGTTGCTGTTTTCGGTGTGCCCGCTTCATCGGTGTAGCTCACTTCTACAGACTTGGTATCCGCATCTGCTGGAGGAGTCACTTCCACTGAACCGTTATCTTTCGCTTCAACAGTCGGTTTAGGCGGTGCAGTCGTATCTGCTGTTGCTGGGTTACTGCCCGCATTTACAGTACCTTCTTCACCTGCGTTACCTGCGTTGTCAGTCGCTTTCGCAGTCACTGGAGAGCCATCTTTCACTTTATCTGCTGGGATGGTTGCTTTTGCCAGTCGCTGGATCAACCGCAACATCTGGGTTGTTTGAAGTCCAAGTACCATCTTCACCTTTTTGTTAAGGTTGCTGTTTTTCGGTGTGCCCGCTTCATCGGTATAGCTCACTTCTACAGACTTGGTATCCGCATCTGCCGGAGGAGTCACTTCCACTGAACCGTTATCTTTCGCTTCAACAGTCGGTTTAGCCGGTGCAGTCGTATCTGCTGTTGCTGGGTTACTGCCCGCATTTACAGTACCTTCTTCACCTGCGTTACCTGCGTTGTCAGTCGCTTTCGCAGTCACTGGAGAGCCATCTTTCACTTTATCTGCTGGGATGGTTGCTTTGCCAGTCGCTGGATCTACCGCAACATCTGGGTTGTTTGAAGTCCAAGTACCATCTTCACCTTTTGTTAAGGTTGCTGTTTTTCGGTGTGCCCGCTTCATCGGTATAGCTCACTTCTACAGACTTGGTATCCGCATCTGCCGGAGGAGTCACTTCCACTGAACCGTTGTCTTTCGCTTCAACTGTCGGTTTAGCCGGTGCAGTCGTGTCAGGATTATTACCCGCATTCGCTGTACCTTCTTCACCTGCGTTACCTGCGTTGTCAGTCGCTTTCGCAGTCACTGGAGAGCCATCTTTCACTTTATCTGCTGGGATGGTTGCTTTTGCCAGTCGCTGGATCAACCGCAACATCTGGGTTGTTTGAAGTCCAAGTACCATCTTCACCTTTTTGTTAAGGTTGCTGTTTTTCGGTGTGCCCGCTTCATCGGTATAGCTCACTTCTACAGACTTGGTATCCGCATCTGCCGGAGGAGTCACTTCCACTGAACCGTTATCTTTCGCTTCAACAGTCGGTTTAGCCGGTGCAGTCGTATCTGCTGTTGCTGGGTTACTGCCCGCATTTACAGTACCTTCTTCACCTGCGTTACCTGCGTTGTCAGTCGCTTTCGCAGTCACTGGAGAGCCATCTTTCACTTTATCTGCTGGGATGGTTGCTTTGCCAGTCGCTGGATCTACCGTAACATCTGGGTTGTTTGAAGTCCAGTTGCCATCTTCACCTTTTTGTTAAGGTTGCTGTTTTCGGTGTGCCCGCTTCATCGGTATAGCTCACTTCTACAGACTTGGTATCCGCATCTGCCGGAGGAGTCACTTCCACAGAACCGTTATCTTTCGCTTCAACAGTCGGTTTTAGCCGGTGCAGTCGTATCTGCTGTTGCTGGGTTACTGCCCGCATTTACAGTACCTTCTTCACCTGCGTTACCTGCGTTGTCAGTCGCTTTCGCTTTCACTGGAGAGCCATCTTTCACTTTATCTGCTGGGATGGTTGCTTTGCCAGTCGCTGGATCAACCGCAACATCTGGGTTGTTTGAAGTCCAAGTACCATCTTCACCTTTTTGTTAAGGTTGCTGTTTTCGGTGTGCCCGCTTCATCGGTATAGCTCACTTCTACAGACTTGGTATCCGCATCTGCCGGAGGAGTCACTTCCACTGAACCGTTGTCTTTCGCTTCAACAGTCGGTTTTAGCCGGTGCAGTCGTATCTGCTGTTGCTGGGTTACTACCCGCATTTACAGTACCTTCTTCACCTGCGTTACCTGCGTTGTCAGTCGCTTTCGCAGTCACTGGAGAGCCATCTTTCACTTTATCTGCTGGGATGGTTGCTTTGCCAGTCGCTGGATCTACCGCAACATCTGGGTTGTTTGAAGTCCAAGTACCATCTTCACCTTTTTGTTAAGGTTGCTGTTTTCGGTGTGCCCGCTTCATCGGTATAGCTCACTTCTACAGACTTGGTATCCGCATCTGCCGGAGGAGTCACTTCCACTGAACCGTTATCTTTCGCTTCAACAGTCGGTTTAGCCGGTGCAGTCGTATCTGCTGTTGCTGGGTTACTGCCCGCATTTACAGTACCTTCTTCACCTGCGTTACCTGCGTTGTCAGTCGCTTTCGCAGTCACTGGAGAGCCATCTTTCACTTTATCTGCTGGGATGGTTGCTTTGCCAGTCGCTGGATCTACCGCAACATCTGGGTTGTTTGAAGTCCAAGTACCATCTTCACCTTTTGTTAAGGTTGCTGTTTTTCGGTGTGCCCGCTTCATCGGTATAGCTCACTTCTACAGACTTGGTATCCGCATCTGCTGGAGGAGTCACTTCCACTGAACCGTTATCTTTCGCTTCAACAGTCGGTTTTAGCCGGTGCAGTCGTATCTGCTGTTGCTGGGTTACTGCCCGCATTTACAGTACCTTCTTCACCTGCGTTACCTGCGTTGTCAGTCGCTTTCGCAGTCACTGGAGAGCCATCTTTCACTTTATCTGCTGGGATGGTTGCTTTGCCAGTCGCTGGATCTACCACAACATCTGGGTTGTTTGAAGTCCAAGTACCATCTTCACCTTTTGTTAAGGTTGCTGTTTTTCGGTGTGCCCGCTTCATCGGTGTAGCTCACTTCTACAGACTTGGTATCCGCATCTGCTGGAGGAGTCACTTCCACTGAACCGTTATCTTTCGCTTCAACAGTCGGTTTAGCCGGTGCAGTCGTATCTGGTGTTGCAGCGTTATTGCCCGCATTCGCTTTAGCTGGTGTGCTTTCGTTACCTGCTGGGTCTTTCGCCTGTGCAGTTACTTCAGAACTATCTTTCACTTTATCTTGTGGAATAGTGGTGCTGTCTTTACCTGCTTCAACGCTTGGCACGGTTTCAGGTTTATCTGAAGTCCAGCTGCCGTCCGGCTGTTTAGTTAAGGTCACTTTTTCAGGGGTGTTAGAACCTTCAGGGGTGACGGTTACCTCTACAGTATCGCCTGCTTCTGCATCACTTGGGACTTTCACTTTCACTGAGCCATCAGTGGTTGATGGAGTCACTTCCGGTGCGCTTGGTGCAGTGGTATCTGGTGTTGCAGAGTTGTTACCTGCATTCACGGTACCTTCTTCACCTGTGTTACCTGCGTTGTCAGTTGCTTTCGCGGTCACTGGAGAGCCATCTTTCACTTTATCTGCTGGGATGGTTGCTTTACCGCTAACAGGATCTACTACAACATCTGGGTTGTTTGAAGTCCAGTTGCCGTCGTTACCTTTAGTCAAGGTTGCAGTTTTTCGGTGTGCCTGCTTCATCGGTGTAGTTCACTTCTACAGACTTGGTATCTGTATCTGCAGGAGGAGTCACTTCTACTGAGCCGTTGTCTTTCGCTTCAACGGTAGGTTTAGCTGGTGCAGTAGTGTTTCCATTGTTAGTGTTGCCACCATTGTTAGTGTTGCCACCATTGTTAGTGTTGCCGCCATTGTTGGTATTGCCACTATTGTTGGTGTTGCCACTATTGTTGGTGTTGCCACTATTGTTGGTGTTGCCACTATTGTTGGTGTTGCCACCATTGTTGGTGTTGTCACCATTGTTGGTGTTGCCACCATTATTGGTGTTGCCACCATTATTGGTGTTGCCACCATTGTTGGCATTGTCACCATCGTTAGCGTTGCTATTATTGGTATTGTCATTTTTATCAGAGGAGTCGCTATTACTGTGGCTTGTGGCTAAAATGACTCCTCCTATTGTCGCGACACCAGCGACCACCCATAACCAGTTTGGATTAAATGCCCAGAATGGTGCAGTTACGCTGTTTCCGCCTAATGCTTGTGGTGCAAAAATTTGATCAGCAAGCAATGTCACAGCATCGCTTTCCACACCACTTTGTGGAACGTAAGCGTAGTATTGACCATCTTCGGCCATACCTAATAATAATTCAGTATTATCATGTTCATAATAGCCTTCTAATACTAAATCGCTTTCTTTATTGATATCTGTACCTTCAAACGCAATATGAAGATCGTTTCCAACACGTTTGGTGTCGATCATTTCAGGTGCATATTGTGTTGCTTCGTCAACCAATTCATAGTTCACATTGGGTTGTGCTTTGATGATAACTTTTTTATTTGCCGCATTTAATTTTACGGTTTCAATAGTTTCATTACCGTTATTAATCTTTACGCTAATATTTCTTGACATAAATCATATCCTTTCATTGATTAATGAGTTGTACAAGCTGTGTTATTTACACGAGAGATAGTGTGCGCTTGATGTTTGATTGTTTTTTTAATATGTCTTGTGCAGTTGCTACATCTACCTCTTTTTAATTGTGGTTTCGACGCATTAGACGTATCTACGTAGAAATAATGAACAGATTGTTTCGCTAGGTTTACATTTAAGTTTGTTCCTGGCTTCATTGCAACATAGTAAGCTTCAAGTGCGGTTGGTTTTTGCGCAAATTTCTGTTTTGGTGAAACCACCGACTTGAAGAGAAGAAAAGGTATTCTCCATTTACTTTAATATTCACAGCAATAGAGTTTGAACCTACATCAGTACGGAAAAAAATACTAAACCTGCATGATTTTTCTTGTGGGGTAACATTAGCTGATTGATTATCAAAAATTTGACCATCTTTCATTGCTTAATGTACAAGCGACTAACATGGAGGCAGTAAAAAAACTGCAGTTAATAATTTAGAAAGCTTCATAGGTAGGCTCCTCCTAATATAAATGATAATAATTACAGTCTTTGGTGACTAAAAAAATGCACAGGTATAGCTAGTGCTCGACTGGAGATTCTAGCTGAAATTTATAATAAAGGAAGACTGTTTATAGGTTTTTTTGTACTAAATTTATACAATTTTTTTAACCCATTGTTTTATATGGCTTGATTATGGAAGTAACCAAGCCAAAAAGGTAAAGAGACAGTTCTTTCTTGAATAAAGATTTATTGATTATTTGACCACCGTAATTGACCATTTTGGCATCATCAATTTGTTCAAAGTTTGTGACTTCATAGCCTTCTTCAGTCGCCCAAGTGGGAATGGCTTCAGTGGCTTGTGTGCAGTCGAATTCAATTTCTAGGCCATCGCCTTTATTTAACTTAGCCATAGCTTCCTTTAGCTTCAACGAGAGGAAAGGGGCAAACAAGGCCGAGTGTTGGTAATTTAACGATCATATAAACTCCTTATGATGCTTTTTGCTAATTTTTAAACATTGTGGACGGATAATGGTGAAGTAGGCGACCACCCAGGTGCCGAGAATCATCAATGGCAATGATACCCAGCCTTGCCAAGAGAAAAAAAGGCGGTTTCGACTAAGCTATTACCGATGGAGCAACCACCTGCAAGGGTTGCCCCAATCCCCATGAGAATACCGCCGAGTCCGCGCGTAGAATCGTGGTGGCATCTGGTACACGGACACGGAAATTCATTGCTTGCTTTTAGCGCCGATGAATGACCCAATAAAAAAATTCCCTAAGACTAAGAATACACCCCAGTTAATAAATTTACCGTCGCCAGTAACAAGGAATTGAATGATATTGGCTGATGGGACCCAGTGATCCCAAGTCCGAAACTCACGACCCGTAGCGACACTGAGTGGCTAAGCTGCAAGTGCGATTAATCCGATTAATACGGCAGAGAAAAAAATGGATGCCAGCGTTTTTTTCAAATAATAAGTGAGCAAGTCCCTGTTTTCTTTGGTTTTAATGCCGCGACTTTTTACGCTTGGTTTGCTGAGATGTTTGTACACATAGAAAGCTGTCACTAAAGTTAATAATGCGACTAACCACCAAGGTGAGATACCGAATGTATCGTAAATGTTGCGTTGTTCGATATTGATACTGCGTAAAGTTTTATTGAGTTCGCCTAATGGGCCAGTACGCATGATGGCACTTAATAACATATAAGTGAATAATGCGACCCAACTGCCGACTAAGCCTTCCGCAAAGACGGTACCAAGTTCCTGTTGCACAACCGCCAGCAAGAACAATGCCGATACCAAATACAAAGGCACCGATAATCACCGCTAAAAAGGCAAAATTTTCAGCGGGATCGACATTTAATACACCGATTTCTTTTAAGAGAAAGAAACCGATGGATTGCACGGTAATCGCCAATAGAAGGGCTACAAACATTTTGTTATTTTTTTGGTGACATACATATCGCGAAATGCGCCAGTAATACAAAAGCGCCCACGCTGCATCACAAATCCGAGTAAAATTCCGCAAAGTAATCCGGTTAAAAGCATAAATATTCCTTCTCTTTTAGAACTAAGTAGGTCGGTATTTTCTAAAAATAAGAAGGTAACGCCAATAACTTTTGGCTAGAAAAATATGTTTTTTTGATATAAAAAAAGTGCGGTCAGAAATTTGTGTTTTTTTCTGATCGCACTTTCATTTATGATTAAGCGTGAAATTAACTTTTACAAGAGTTTCCTTTTTTCATTACTTTACCAAAATCATTTTTGGCATCCGGTTTTGTCATATTATTAGGTGCACCTTTTTGAACTGGGTAGATTGAATCCATTTGCCACTGATTCCAGCCACCATCATAAATAGCCGTATGGTTCCAACCTGCTAATTTTGTCATGAACCAAGGTACACCGGCTCGCCAACCTGTACCACAATAAAATGCGAGTTTATCGCCTTTTTCGATACCTTGTGTTTTCCATAATGCAAAAATTTCATTTGGATTACGTAATGTACCATCTGGATCATAATAATCAGCCATATTAGAAGAATCCGTACCCGCAAATCCCCAAATAGCACCTTGTGGTTCGCCTTTTCCTGGAATGTAATCATAACCACTGACTTTACCGATGTATTCATCCCATGCTCGGTTACTAATGAGTTTTTAATCCATGTTGTTGTGCATCGATAATCTCTTTTTGGTGTTTCAATATCGAAGCTTGGATTTGCTGGGATAGAGACACCAAAATGGGATTCTGGTTTTGGTGTATTCACGGTTGTTTCTGTTGGTAAGTTAGCATCCATCCAGGTTGAAAGGTTGCCATTTAACACACGAACATCTTTTACCCCTGCCCATTTTAATACCCAGAACACACGATAAGTCGCTAACTGATTATCAGAATATAAAATGATTGTTTTTATCAGCTGTGATACCATTTTTTTAACAAATTTTGTTCAATCACATCAGGTGATGATAAATTCCAAATTGGGCCATTCTCAATCCAATCTGTATCAAAATGGTAGGCACCAACAATATGCTGAACATAGCCTTGGGATTTATCTAATGGCCCCCAAGAAACTTCAAAGATAGCGAACTTATCATTGTTATAAGTCTCAGGTTTCTCACCTTTAGTTACGGCATTAATCCATTCTGGCGATACGCTATATTGGAAGTTTGGGAAAGATTCTAATGGATAATCGGCATTGGCATAACTAAGGAAATCATTGAAGACCTGTGTTTTATAGCCTTTATTTGCGAATTCAGCACTAATACAAGCAAGATTATCAGGATTGGTATCGTAGAAAAACTAAGGTTTTTATCCTTTGTGATCCCTTTTTCCTGTCGCGAAAGATTCAAATTTGTCTGGTGCAATCCAATTTAGCCAAGAACAAGAAAAATTGAATAGCGCCAGGAATATGTCCACCACGTGTTGCATTTTTTTATCTTTGAATCCGTTGTAATAACTGTCTTGACGAGAGTCAATAATGACATAGTTTGGATTTTTTTAAATTATCCAATAACGCTTTGGTTTCAATGTTTTTTTGACTTGATTATCATGACAAGCAACAAGCGCAAGTGAAAGACTTAAACCTAATAAAGTGCGGTTAAATTTCATATTGTTTTCTCCTTTTTATTTTTTTACAATCCATTTATTGGCAAACCAGCGACCGATTAGAATACATCCCGTTGCGATCCAACCTTGCCAGGAAAAAAATAAGCTGTAGCAACTAAAGCATTGGTAACAGTGCAACCACCTGCTAATGCCGCACCTAATCCCATTATGATACCACCCAAAAATCCGACGTAGTGCTTCTTGCGGATCTGGCATTTTTAAACAAAAAAATCGCCGCTTATTTTTGGCCATTAAAAAATGAGCCAAGTGGAATACCTAGTACAAATAAGCTTCCCCAATTGATATAACGTTGTTGTCCTATTACTAAATATTGAATGACTTTTTGCAGAGGGTACAGCAATGCCATATCCATAGTTTCGTCCAGTTTGAGCACTAAGATACCAAGCCAGAACACCGAGCAATCCTATTAGCAAAGCCACCTAGGTAAGGATTCCAAGGGCGTTTAAAAAGTGCGGTCAAAAAAAGAAAGGTTTTTCCGTATCAGTCGATTTATTACCAAGAAAAAGATAATCCACAAGTGACTAATACGAGTGCTCCTACTAGCCACCAAGGGGAAATAGAAAGCGTTAAATAGATGTTATCCCATTCTGTGGTTTGTTGGGTCCAATGGTTAATAAATTGATGCAGACTACCAGTTTGAGCAGATGCCATTGTGATCGCAAAAGCAACTAAGGCCAATAGACTACCTAATGCACCTTCCGCGGAGCGAAACCATGCACCACTCCCGCAGCAATTCCCTAATACCATACCAATCCCAAATAATAATCCGCCAACTATTGTGGCCATGATGGGGAGTGTTGTTTGAGGAATTTTAATGATTTCTAATTCAGCAAGGCAAAATAATCCTATGGATTGTATGCTTACCGCAATGAGAAGCATCGTTATAAAACGAGTATTTTTTTGAAATAATAAACGGCGAAAGCCAGAAACAAAACAAAATTGGGTACGTTGAAGTAGGATGCCAAAAGCAATCCCGATAAGAAGACCTGTGAACATTGATTAACCCTTAATACTAATGTTAGTGCGGTACATTAAAACATAATTAATTAAAAAATTAATTGAAATTGATCACAAAAATAAAATAAAGTGCGATATAAATCGCACTTTATTGTTTTAAATGGGCTTAAGGGCAAGGTTTACTCACCATAATTTCAATCACTTGGCGATCGATGTGGTGCATACTCTTAGAGGCAATTGAGCATAGATTGTCGATAGTGCGGTCGAGATCGTGTTCAACGATGCCTTCATTACCTGTCACATGGGTTTCATCCATTGCCATGAGTACCGATTTATAGCCAGAAGCCACGCTGGTGGACACTTTCATGGCACAGCTATTGGATGCACCATCGCAGATGATTCCACTGATGTCACCGATCATACTGCAAATCCCCATGCTCACTGTTTCGAATTTACCTGTAAGCAAATAGGCGATACCCGCACAGCTTCCCATAGATGCGGTTGTTACCGCACAAAGGGCGGAAAGTTTGGGTAATTTACTGTGGATATAAATGGCCATTAAGTGTGATAAGAAGAGAGCGCGGAGACGTTTTTCTTCACTCACGTTTAAATAATCGGTGACCACAACCACGGGCATAGTCGCGGCAATACCTTGATTACCTGAACCTGAATTACTCATCGCTGGCAATGTAGCCCCACCCATGCGGGCATCGGAGGCTGCAGTGGTTTCAATCATAATTTTACTGAGTAAATCGTCTGACATTAAGCCACTACCAACTTGTTTGCGTAACGTTCTGCCAATGTGTAAGCCGTAATTTTCGCGTAATCCTTCGTTAGACAGCGCGCGGTTGAGAGTAGCTGCCTGTCCGATGAAGCGGATTTTATCGAGCTCAACTTCACAAGAAAATTCAAAGATTTCACGTGCGCTCACCTGTTTGAAAATATCATAAGGATCGCAATCAGCGCATTCATCCTGTTCTTTCTCAAAAACAACTTCGCCATTTTTTTCAATCAAAATGATGTTGGTGTGTTGATCTTGAATCGCTACTTTCACCCAGTCATTATCCGCAAACAACACAGCTTCCGAATATAAAATATGATCGGTTTGATGAATATCCACATTAACGAGCTTTTTATCAAGCATCGCCTTGGCTTGGGATACTTGCTCTGGCGTGATGTGTTTTAATACTTCCAATTCACCCTCAGGATCACCGCCTAAAGCACCAATCGCCGCGGCAATAGGTAAGCCCACCATGCCCGTTCCTGGTACTGCAACACCCAATCCATTTTTCATTAAGTTTGGTGATACTTTAGCTTCAATACGTTCAGGTGTTTTTGCCTAAATATTTAGTCATGCGTTGTCGCCGCAAGTGCCAAAGAGATAGGCTCAGTACAGCCAAGTGCGGGAACCACATCACGTTCCACAAGGTGAAGTAATGGTTTTTCGATTTCGTTGAGTCTTTCTTGATTCATAAAATTCTTTTTAAGTCTGTTAAATGCTGTCTTCTTTCTCTATGACTAATATGCGCGCTTCGCCTTGTGGATGAGCAACATGTTCGGTACCAATACCCGCATAAAAAATATCACCCGCATGGAGCAATACGGCTTTCTCTAGGCCCTCTTCTTTGTAATGCATTTCCACCGTACCATCCATGACAGCAAAGACTTCTTCACCGTCATTGATATGCCATTTGTAAGGTTTATCTGTCCAGTGAAGACGCACGGAAATGCCATTCATATTGGTAATATCCAGTGCTCCCCAAGCACGTTCTGCCGTAAAGTGCTGACTTTGAATAACTTTATTCATGACTAAATTCCTTAGTGCGCCTCATCCCAGTTAGTGCCTTGCCCCACATCTACAATCAATGGCACCACTAAATCAGCTGCGCTTTCCATGTGTGTTTTGATGAGTTTGCTATAAAACTCGACTTTTTTTCTGACCGCACTTCAAACACCAATTCATCGTGCACTTGCATAATCATCGCGATATCGGGATCATTTTGTAGTTTTTGATCCAATTGAATCATGGCTCGTTTAATAATGTCTGCGGCAGTGCCTTGCATTGGTGCATTGATCGCTACGCGTTCGGCGCCTTTACGGCGCATACCGTTAGAGGAGTTGATATCCGGCAGATATAAACGACGGCCGAATAGGGTTTCCACATAGCCTTGGGCTTTGGCTTTTTCGCGAATATCGTGCATAAAAGTTTGTACGCCTGGATAGCGTTTGAAATACAAATCCATATAGCTCTGGGCATCGGCACGGCCAATACCGAGTTGACGCGATAAGCCAAAGGCTGACATACCATAAATTAAACCGAAGTTAATTGCCTTGGCATTGCGGCGTTGTTCGGACGTCACTTCATCCAGTGCCACCCCAAAGATTTCTGCCGCAGTAGAGCGGTGAATATCTTTGCCTTGGGTAAAGGCGTTAATTAAGCCTTGATCCTGTGATAGGTGCGCCATAATGCGTAGTTCAATTTGTGAATAGTCGGCTGCAACAACAGTAAAGCCTTCACGTGCAATAAAAGCCTGACGAATACGACGGCCTTCTTCATTACGAATCGGAATGTTTTGCAGATTCGGATCGCTTGATGAAAGACGACCTGTGGCTGTCACCGCTTGATGGTAGGAAGTATGCACTCGACCCGTTTGCGGATTTACCATTTGTGGCAATTTGTCAGTGTAGGTGGATTTTAGTTTGCTTAGACCACGATGTTCTACCAACACTTTCGGCAATTCATGGCTAAATGCGAGTTCCTCCAATACTTCCTCGTTAGTGGATGGCGCCCCTTTTGGTGTTTTTTTGAATAACCGGTAAACCTAATTTATCAAACAAAAATTTCTTGTAATTGTTTGGTGGAGGCCAAATTGAATGGTCGCCCCTGCCAAGACATAGGCTTGTTCTTCTAATTCACTTAAACGGTTAGCGATTTCGTTAGATTGTAGGAAGAGTGCATCGCTATCAATTAAGACACCGCGACGCTCCATACGGGAAAGTACGCCTAACAATGGCAATTCCATTTCTTTAAAGAGTTTTTTTCAAGAGTGGGTTCTTTAGAGAGCTTTTTCCCATAGTACTTGCCGCAGTTTCATTGTCACATCAGCATCTTCCGTCGCGTACTCAGCGACTTGTTCCAATTGAATTTGGTTAAAGGTCAGCTGATTTTTTTACCTTTGCCTGCAATCTCTTCAAAAACTAATGGTTTGATGCCCTAAATAACGTTTCGCCAGATCGTCCATATTATGACGGCCTGTGCTGTTGAGCACATAGGACTCCAACATAGTATCGAAAGCCACACCTTGCACATCAATGCCATTACGAGCGAAGATGGTGAGATCGTATTTGAAGTTTTGCCCGACTTTTTGAATAGCAGGATTTTCTAAAAATCGGTTTTTAACAGAGCAAGTGCGGTTGTTTTTTTCAAGGGTTTTTGGTGCGCCTAAATAATCTAATTGTAGCGGTAAATAAAGTCGCCTCACCGTTTTCTAACGCAAAGGAAATGCCCACTAAGTTAGCGGCCATATAATCTAAGTTATCGGTTTCTGTATCTAAGGCAAAAAGTTTGGCTTGATTGAGTTTGTCCACCCAACGATTTAAATCCGCTTCGGTGAGCAAGGTTTCATAACGGTCGCGATCAATTTGAATTGCTGGTAATGCTTCATCGCTATTGTCTTGAGCGAGCGCTGGTGTAGCTTGATAGTGATTAATCTTAGTCGATTGTTCGGTATTATTGGTGATGGAATCAGCACCATTCATCACTTCATTGAGCCAACGTTTAAATTCATAACGGCCGAAATATTCGGTAAGTTGATCGTTATTGCTTGCACCAAGGGTAAGTTGCTCCGGAGTGATATCGAGAGCGACATCGGTTTTGATCGTGGCAAGGCGATAGGATAAATCGGCCATTTCTTTTTCAGCCAATAATTTATCCCCTAATTTTTTTGCCCCACGAATTGGCAACTCAGCCACTTTGTCTAAGTTGGCATAAATCTCTGCCATGCTCGCCGATACCTTGCAAGAGACCGAGAGCCGTTTTTTTCACCGACACCCGCTACGCCTGGAATATTATCGGCACTATCGCCCATTAGTGCTAAGTAATCAATAATGAGTTCTGGCGGAATACCGTATTTTTCAATCACGGCCTCGCGATCTCAATAAGGTGTTATTCATGGTGTTGATTAACATAATGTTGTCATCCACCAGTTGTGCCATATCCTTATCACCAGTACTGATCAAGACTTTTTTTGATTGGCTTTGGAAGCAGCTACTGCTAAGGTTCCGATGACATCATCAGCTTCTACACCTTCAATAACTAGAAGAGGTATGCCAAGGGCGCGGATAATATCGTGTAACGGCTGAATTTGTTTACGCAGATCGTCCGGCATCGGTGGGCGATGGGATTTATATTGTTCAAACATTTCATCACGAAACGTTTTGCCTTTCGCATCAAAGACTACCGCAATATGGCTCGGTTGCACTTGTGAAATCAGACTTTTGAGCATGTTTAATACACCGTACATGGCACCAGTCGGTTCGCCGGCTGAATTGGTGAGTGGCGGAAATGCATGAAAAGCACGATATAAATAAGATGAACCGTCCACTAGGACTAATGGATTAGGAGCGATAGTTGGCATAAATATTCCGTTCAAAAAAATAATGAAAAGTGTCGCATTATAGCGTAAATTGCGAAAATGGGGCGAACGGATAAAGTGCGGTCAATTAAACGTAAAAATTATGACGAAGGCATTTGGCTGTGGCATAATAGGATCACTTGAGCATTCAACATAAGGGAATAACATGTCATTAAAACTGGTTGAAGTTGTTGTATTAGGGCAAGTGTCGCGCTTGAATGTCCCTGCCGAACAAGAAGAGATTTTTGCGTCAAGCGGCGCGTAATTTAGATCTTCAAGTGTCTGAGATGAAAGAGCGTACAGGTTTATTGCAATTAGACCGTGTGCTTTCTATTGTTGCCTTGAATTTAAGTTTTGAATTAACCCAAGAAAAGAATAAAAATGCCCAGATTGAAAACGTGTTATGTACGCGAATTCAGCAGTTAGATCATTCTTTAGAGAATGCATTAGGTGGGCGTCTTATCGTCGATTAAATAAAAAAAGAACCGCATGTTGAAAGTGCGGTTCTTTTTTTATGTGTTTTTTAATCTGGCGTGTAATAGAGTTTACCAATTTCAATTTTTTGTCGCCCTGTTTCTTCACGCCATTTATTGCTGTCTCGTAAAGAATAAACGCAACCACAATATTCTTGCTGATAAAAACGTTCACGCTTACTGATTTCGATCATGCGTTGCGATCCACCTGCTTTACGCCAGTTGTAATCCCAATAAACCACATCATCATATTTTTCAGCCGCACGGTGACCACATCCATTAATTTGATCCATATCTTTCCAACGGGAAATGCCAAGACAGCTGGTAAATACAGGGAAACCATGCTCATGAGCATATTCAGCGGCTTTTTTTCAAAAACGCATATCAAAACACATGGTGCAGCGAATGCCTCGTTCAGGTTCCCATTCCATGCCTTTTGCGCGATCAAACCATTGTTGGCGATCGTAGTCAGCATCAATAAACGGAATCCCAAATTTTTGGGCAAAGCGGATATTTTCTTCTTTACGAATTAAATATTCTTTTAATGGATGAATATTCGGATTATAAAAAAATAAATTGTAAATTCAATACCAGAGGCCAAAATGGCTTCCATCACTTCGCCCGAACAAGGCGCACAGCAAGAGTGGAGAAGTAGCTTATTATGCCCTTCAGGTAATTCGAGTTTTTCACGAATAAAAGGTGCATTGGGATCCTTGCGCACTTTTTGGTTTACGTGGTTTTTTTGAAATTTAGGGTGAGAATCGACCGCACTTTGCGGTTGAATTTGTTCTTCAGTCATATTAATAAGTTCGGTCTACCGATAAATAAGCCAGTGAAATTAAGGCTTTTTTTGTATTCGCTTTCAGGTAATAAGGCAATAGCATCAACCGCTTTTTTTGGGCTTCTTGTTTCGCGCGATCCATCGCGTAATCAAGGGATTTATGTTCTGCCATAATCGCAAGCACTTCATCAATTGCATCACGTTTTCCGCCTTGTTCAATGGCTTCGCGAATAAGTGCGGCTTGTTGTGGATTACCATGACGCATTGCGTGTAATAAAGGAAGAGTAGGTTTACCTTCGGCGAGGTCGTCACCCACATTTTTTTGCCTAATCGTCGCAGCTGTTTGCGCTGTAATCTAGCACGTCATCCACTAATTGGAATGCGGTACCAAGATAGCGACCATATTCTTGAAATGCGGTTTCAATTGATTTTTCAGCACCTGCAACAATTGCAACAGATTGTGCCGCCACCTCAAATAAGCGTGCCGTTTTACTATAAATCACACGCATATAGCTTTCTTCGGTGGTATCCGGATCATTCACGTTCATTAATTGTTGAACTTCACCTTCCGCCAACACGTTGGTGGCGTCAGCCATAATGCGAAGAATATCTAGCGATTGTAACTGCGCCACTAATTGGAATGCACGCGTATAAATGAAGTCTCCTACTAATACGCTAGCCGCATTACCAAAGGCAGAGTTTGCCGTTGCGCGACCACGACGCATATCCGATTCATCTACCACATCATCATGTAATAAAGAAGCCGTGTGAATAAATTCTACAAAGGTAGCACAAGTCGCCACTTTATCGCTTTCGTAGCCTAATGCACGCGCCGCTAAAACCGCAATAAGTGGTCGAATACGTTTTCCGCCACCTTGTACAATATAAAAACCAAGCTGATTAACCATCGGCACATCGGAGTTAATTTGTGCTAAAATGGCTTGGTTGACTTTCTGCATATCCGCATCTGTTAATGCTTGGATGGCATGCATATCCATTAAATCTTGTTTGTTCATCTTCATTTGGTTCGATGGTTGTGTATATAAAAGAAAAGTGCGGTGAATTCTACCCGATTTTTCAGGGTTTTTGAAATTAAGCTCGAGGAAAAGCGCTTTTTTTTATTTTATTGCAAATAAGTGCTTGCGATCGAGTTGTTTTTTCCGTAGAATTTGCGACCTATTTATATGAATTTTGAAGTGCGGACCGAAAATAGTAACGGAGAAGCACAATTTATAGCGGAGTATTTATGTACGCAGTTTTCCAAAGTGGCGGTAAACAACACCGTGTGAGCGAAGGTCAAGTCGTTCGTTTAGAAAAAAACTTGAACTTGCAACTGGCGCAACAGTTGAGTTCGACTCAGTGTTGATGGTCGTTAATGGTGAAGATGTTAGAAATTGGTGCACCAGTAGTAGCTGGTGCGAAAGTAGTGGCTGAAGTTGTGGCACAAGGTCGTGGCGATAAAGTTAAAAATCGTTAAGTTCCGTCGTCGTAAACACAGCCGTAAACAACAAGGTCATCGTCAGTGGTTCACAGAAGTGAAAAATCACTGGGATTCAAGCATAATTTCAGAGGAGATCAAGTAGATGGCAACTAAAAAAAGCTGGTGGTTCAACTCGTAACGGTCGTGATTCTGAAGCTAAACGCCTTGGTGTTAAAACGTTTCGGTGGCGAATCTGTATTAGCAGGTAGCATCATTGTACGTCAACGTGGTACTAAATTCCACGCAGGTAACAACGTAGGTATGGGCCGTGACCACACCTTATTTGCTACCGCTGACGGTAAAGTAAAATTTGAAGTGAAAGGCGAGAAAAAGCCGTAAATACGTAAGTATTGTAACTGAATAATTTTACATCTGATTTGATAAACGCCCCGCATTTTTTTGTGGGGCGTTTTCTTTTTTTTTACCAGTCATTTACAATCATCAATCACATTTGTTATTCTGGCACTATTGCTTATCTTGATATTTCTTAGTCGAAATTTATCTTAATTCCTAACCGCACTTTAGTAAAAATAAAGGAAGATATCATGAAACAACAACCGCTTTTAGGTTTTCTCTTCGCGTTAATTACAGCGATGGCGTGGGGATCTTTACCTATTGCATTAAAACAGGTTCTATCCGTGATGACGCCACAAACGATCGTTTGGTATCGATTTGCGGTAGCTTCTCTTGCACTATTGATTCTGTTAGGTTACAAGAAAAAAATTACCACAATTTTTCGAAAGGTGGTCGTTTTATTTGGCTTGTACTCATAGGTGTAGCAGGGTTAGCGGGTAATTTCTTTTTATTCAATAGCTCACTTAATTTTATCGATCCTTCTTCAGCCCAAATTTTTTTATTCATTTTTTTCTTCTTTTTGGTATGTTAATTTGCGGTATTTTTTTGTCTTTAAAGAAAAGCTCGGATTACATCAAAAAGATTGGTTTAGGTTTGTTATTGGCTGGGTTGGTGCTTTTCTTTAATGACAAGCTTGAGGTGTTTAAAGGAGAGAGTGGTTATTTAACAGGTGTCTTACTCAGCCTAACTGCCTCATTAGTTTGGGTGGCTTATGGTATGGCACAAAAGCTCATGCTCCGTCGTTTTAGTTCGCAACAAATTTTTATTAATGATTTATTTCGGTTGCCTTTTTGGTATTTACGCCTGTTGCTGAATTTTCCCAAGTGAGAGAGCTCAGTCCGTTAGCGTTTAGTTGTTTGGCTTATTGTTGTCTGAATACCTTATTTGGGTATGGCGCCTATGCCGAAGCCCTTAATCGCTGGGAAGTTTCTAAAGTGAGTGTGGTGATTACCTTAGTACCACTCTTTACCATTTTCTTTGCTCATCTTGCCCATTATGCGAGCCCTGATAATTTTTGCTGCGCCAGAATTAAATATGATTAGCTATATTGGGGCGTTTGTTGTAGTATGCGGAGCAATTTTGTCGGCAATCGGACATAAGTTATTACCGCAATCAAAGTAAAGTGCGGCTAAATATTGGAGAGTTTTTTTATGAAATTTATTGATGAAGCCCTGATTCGTGTGGAAGCAGGGGATGGTGGAAAACGGTTGTGTGAGTTTCCGCCGTGAAAAATTTATCCCAAAAAGGCGGTCCCAGATGGTGGCGATGGAGGTGATGGTGGTGATGTTTATTTGGTTGCAGACGAAAAACTTAAATACTTTGATCGATTATCGCTTTACGAAACGTTTTTGCCGCAGAGCGTGGTGAGAACGGACATAGTTCAGATTGTACCGGTCGCCGTGGTAAAGATATTACGTTACGTGTGCCAGTGGGAACGCGTGCAATTGATAATGACACCAAAGAAGTGCTTGGCGATTTAACAAAGCATGGCGCCAAAATGTTAGTGGCGAAAGGTGGTTATCATGGTTTAGGTAATACACGTTTCAAATCTTCAGTGAACCGTGCGCCTCGCCAAAAAAACCATGGGGTACACCAGGTGAAAAACGTGATTTATTATTAGAATTAATGCTTCTTGCGGATGTCGGGATGCTAGGTTTACCGAATGCGGGTAAATCCACCTTTATTCGTGCCGTTTCAGCCGCAAAACCAAAAAGTCGCTGATTATCCATTTACCACTTTAGTACCAAGTTTAGGTGTGGTGAAAGTGGATGAGAGTCATAGCTTTGTGGTGGCAGATATTCCTGGATTGATTGAAGGTGCATCGGATGGCGCTGGTTTAGGGATTCGTTTCTTAAAACACTTAGAACGTTGTCGAGTGTTAATTCATTTAGTGGATATTAACCCAATTGATGAATCCGATCCTGCGGATAATATTGCGATCATCGAGTCTGAATTATTCCAATATAGCGAAAAAAATTGGCAGATAAACCGCGTTGGTTAGTCTTCAATAAAATTGATACGATGACTGAAGAAGAGGCGCATGAACGAGCACAAGAGATTACCGAACGTCTTGGTTGGGAAGAAGGCTATCACCTTATTTCTGCCGCAACCGGTAAAAATGTGCCACCACTTTGTCGTGATATTATGGATTTCATTGAAGCAAATCCACGTGATGCGGAAGTAGAAGAAAATAAACCAGAAGAAGTGAAATTCAAATGGGAAGACTACCATCAAGAACAGCTCGCTGAGCATCAATTTGATGATGAAGATGACGACTGGGATGATTGGGACGAAGAAGATGAAGAAGGCGTTGAGTTTATTTACAAACCTTAATGTTTAAATGAAAAAAAGAGCGGAAATTTGACCGCTCTTTTTTTATTGGGGTTAACCTTTCTTTTTCCCACCTTTGACGCGCTTTAAAGCGAGGGTTGGTTTTTCGAAATGACATAAACGACACCGTGGCGACGAACAATTTTGCGACCAGGGCGGTTTTTTTGCACTTTTTGAGTGAAGATAATACTTTCATTGAATATTCCTATTTTTGATTTAAATGCGCCAAATTTACCGTAACGGCTTGCAAATTCACTTGCACGACCTTCGTTACCAATTTGACGAGTTTTACCAGTATAAAAACGGGTGGGAAGCAGATGAAGTATCACACATAAATACAGGGTATTCATTACCATCTTCCCATTTCATGGTGTTGTTAGTTTTAGCACAAGAACGGATCAGAAAGCCTTGTTTCGCGTTGGAATCATAAAAATAAAAACGGTACGATAATTTTTCAGGGTGAATGCCTTTTTTTCATTAGAGCTCCTTATATAACGAAAAAGAATTGGGCGAAGATACTAATTCAAAAAGAGAATGATTATCAATATAATTTTATTCATAGCCATGAGAATTTTTTTCATATTGAGAAAAAGAAAAAAATGCCTTTCGGTTGAAAGGCATTTTTGTCAGTTTGGAGGGAGAGTTATCCACGATGCGCGTTTTTTTCATAATACGCTCTTTTCGCCACTTTCCATTCACGCTCTTTAATATCATCACGTTTATCATGTTGTTTTTTACCTTTCGCAAGACCGATTTTGATCTTCGCCCAAGGGCCTTTCCAGTAAAGAGAAAGGGCAACAATAGTAAAACCATCACGGCTTGATTTACCGAAAAGATTATCTAGTTCACGTTTATTCAATAAAAGCTTACGTGTACGCGTCGGATCGCAAACCACGTGGGTAGAGGCTAAGCTTAATGGTTGAATGGTTGCACCAAATAAATAGGCTTCACCGTTTTTAAAAATGATATAGCTGTCGCTGATATTGGCTTTACCTGCGCGCATTGATTTCACTTCCCAACCTTGTAATTCAAGGCCGGCTTCAATTTCATCTTCAATAAAATATTCGTGTCTAGCTCGTTTGTTTAAGGCAATGGTGTTGGAGCCGACTTTGACTTTTTTTCTTGGTCATTGTTATCCGTTGTTTATTAATCGTAAATTGGCGTTGATTTTACCGAATCTCGCCGTGGATAGCAAAAAACAAAAGGCTGATTTGACTCAGCCTTTTATTACTTAATGATCAATTATTCTTCTAACTCACCACAGAAACGATAGCCTTCACCATGCACGGTAGCAATAATTTCTGGGGTATTAGGATGATCTTCAAAATGTTTTCGAATACGACGAATTGTTACATCCACAGTACGATCTTGTGGTTTTAATTCACGTCCTGTCATTTTTTTAGCAATAATTCTTCACGAGTTTGCAATTTTGCCAGGGTTTTCGCAGAAATGCAACATAGCACGGAATTCACTACGAGGCAGTTTAAATTCAACGCCTTCAGGTGTGATTAAATTATGGCTATTTAAATCCAGCGTCCACCCATTAAAACGATAGTTCTCACGTTGTAAATGGGTTTCTTTACCATTTAATGTCATCGTACGATGTAATAAATTTCGTGCACGAATAGTCAGTTCTCTAGGGTTAAATGGCTTTTGTAAGATAATCATCGGCCCCAATTTCTAAACCTAAAAATTTTATCGACTTCATTATCTCGCCCCAGTAAGGAAAATCAAAGGGATGGGTGCTTTTTCACGTAATTCACGACCCAGTAATAAACCATTTTTACCAGGTAAGTTGATATCTAATACAATGAGATTAACCGTTTCTGAGTTTAACTGACGATACATTTCGGCACCATCTTGTGCTTGTAATACCTCATAGCCCTCAGCTTCAAAAAAATTCCTTTTAACGTATTACGGGTTACCGCTTCATCTTCCACGATGAGAATTTTTGGGGGTAGCCATTCGTTGCTCCTTGTTATACTTTATTATGGGCATATTCTATAATTGTAACATTGCTGTAACAACAGAAAAAGTGCGGTCATTGTTTAAATTACATTTAATTTTATGATCTCAAGTCATAAATTATTAACATTCTTTTGATCTATGCTAGAATTTTAGTAGGAACAATAGTTGGGACTTTATGATGAAGCGTATTCTTCTTTTTTTTATTTTTTTTATTTTTTTACCGCACTTTTCCACTCAAGCCGGTCTTTTTGATAAGAAACCGGCTTTCTTACCTGTGGATGACGCTTTTCAATTTTCAGTCGCAAAAAGCGAGAATCAAGAAAAATGTGATCGTCAATTGGTCGATAGCAGAAGGGTATTATCTCTATCAAGAGAAAAATTTCCGTGAAGCTTAACCAAGAGGAAAACCTCATCATTTGATGTGCTGACATTTTCTATTTCACCCTGAAGATTATAACGATCCTTATTTTGGCTTAATGAAGATTTTCAAAAAGCCCGTGCAAGCTATTTTTTTAAAGCAAGCCACCCGCCATTAAAAAGCCGAAGATGTGGTTGAAATTGCTTACCAAGGTTGTACATCGGGCTTTTTGTTATCCCCCTGAAGTGAAAGAAATCAAAGTAGCCGATTTACCTATCGCACAGGTCGCTAATACTGAAAAAACATCGGAAAAATCGACTGCACTTTCAGCACAACCTAAAGCTGAGCAAGACCGTTTAGCGGAAAGTTTATTTAACAGTAAATATGCCGTATTTGGCTTTTTTTCTTATTGGGCTTAGGTTTTGGCTTTTTACCCCTTGTGTGTTGCCAATGCTGCCGTTGCTTTCAGCGATCGTGATTGGTCAAAAATCAACGCCCTAATATGTGGCGCGCTTTCGCATTAAGTTTTGTATATGTGCAGGGGATGGCACTGACTTACACCTTGCTAGGCTTGATTGTCGCCGCAATTGGTTTGCCATTCCAAGTGGCTTTGCAACATCCTTATGTGATGATTGGCTTATCAATCATCTTTGTTTTGTTAGCATTGTCGATGTTCGGTGTATTTACCTTACAGCTTCCAAGCTCCTTACAAACAAAACTGTCTTTACTTAGCCAACAGCAAAAAGCCGGTGCCTTTGGTGGCGTGTTCTTAATGGGGATGATTGCAGGGCTTGTGGCTTCGCCTTGTACATCAGCACCGCTTTCTGGCGCATTGCTTTATGTGGCGCAGAGTGGGGATTTATTTACTGGCGCGATCACGCTTTATTTGCTTGCGTTGGGCATGGGCGTACCGCTGATTTTTAATCACGTTTATTTGGGAATAAAAATCCTGCCTAAATCAGGCATGTGGATGGAAACCGTTAAAAAGCTCTTTGGCTTTGTGATGCTCGCGTTACCAGTATTCTTAATTTCTCGTATTTTGCCGGATGAATGGACACCAAGATTATGGGCGATGCTGGGTACTGCATTTTTCATTTGGTTTGCTTTCCAAATGCCGAAAAATGGCACAGGTTGGGTATTCCGAATTTTCTTTTTAGTGGCAGCTATGATTAGTGTTAAACCGCTTCAAAGCTTGGGTTTGGGGTGAAAGGCTCAGTACCAAGTGCGGTCGAAAAATAAAGCCGTTTCTCATGTTGAATTTAAGAAAGTGGGAAAGCGAAGCTGAATTGCAACAAGCACTGTCAGAAAATAACAAATCGCTTGTGATGCTCGATCTTTATGCGGATTGGTGTGTGGCTTGTAAAGAGTTTGAAAAAAAGAAACATTTAGTGATCCTAGTGTCCAAAAAAAGCCTTTTGGTGACATGTCGCTTCTTCAAGTCGATATGACAAAAAAACTCCGAAGAAAAACCGCGCTTTAATGGCAAAAATATAAAGTGTTAGGTTTACCGACTATTTTGTTCTTTAACCGAGATGGAAAAAAGAAATTGAGGGGAGTCGTGTTAACGGATTTCATGCCACCTGTTGAATTTTTTTACAATGGATTGAGAAAAATCAGTAAAGCGTAAAATTATTTCCTAATAGTAAAAAGTCCTTTTTCGATTTTGAGGTATTGTTTGGCTTTGAGTTAATCATTAATATACACCCCGTTCTCAAATTACTTTTTTTATTAGGAAAAACTTTATGAAAAAAATTTAGAAAAAAATACTCTCCGTATGTTTTTAGCTTTATTACGTATCATCGCCGCGTATATGTTTATCTTGCACGGTACAGCGAAATTCTGGGAATTCCCAATTTCGATGACGGGCGGTAACGGCGCAGTGGGCGATCCAATGATGATCGTCGGTGGGAGTAATCGAGATTGTTGGTTCAATCCTATTAATTTTAGGTTTATTTGTTCGCCCGGCGGCATTTATCCTTTCGGGTCAAAATGGCTTATGCATATTTCTTTATGCACGTTGCAGGTAAAGGGAATTTATTCTTCCCAATCGCGAACGGTGGTGAGCTAGCTTTACTTTTACTCTCTCGTGTTCTTCTATTTTGTGTTTGCGGGTGCCGGTGCATTTTCTTTAGATAACCGCAAACGCTAATCCACATTATTCACACTGTTAGGTTGCCCGCATTTTTGCGGGCTTTTTTTGTTTTTTTAAAACCTCCTAATAAGCAGTCGAACGTTGAAGTGCGCTTACCAGGAAAAATTTTTTTTCTACATAAACGCAAACGTTTGCGTTATAATTCCCCGCGCTTATTTTTTTAACCATTTAATTAAAGGAAAATGTAATGACAGATCGTCCAATTCGTCAGGCTTTACTGAGTGTTTCTGATAAAACCGGTATCGTAGAATTTGCTCAAGGCTTAGTACAGCGAGGTGTAAAACTACTTTCCACAGGTGGTACTGCAAAATTGTTGGAGCAACATGGTTTGCCGGTGACTGAAGTATCTGATTATACGGGGATTCCCTAGAAATGATGGACGGTCGTGTGAAAACCTTACATCCAAAAAGTGCATGGCGGGATTCTTGGCCGTCGTGGTACAGATGACGCTATCATGCGAGCAACATGGCATCGAAGGCATTGATATGGTCGTCGTGAATTTATATCCATTTGCCGCTACCGTGGCTAAAACCGGATTGCACCTTGTCTGATGCGGTAGAAAATATCGATATCGGTGGACCAACCATGGTGCGTTCTGCGCGAAAAAACCATAAAGATGTGGCGATCGTAGTGAATAATCATGATTTTAACGCCATTCTTGCGGAAATGGATAAACACCACAACAGCCTAACACTTGAAACTCGTTTTGACCTTGCGATTAAAGCATTTGAACATACCGCTCAATATGATTCTATGATTGCCAACTATTTTGGACAAATGGTGAAACCATATCATGTTGCAGAGGAAGAAGATGCGAATGCGAAGTGCGGTCAATTCCCACGTACTTTAAACCTTAACTTCGTGCGTAAACAAACTATGCGTTACGGCGAAAACTCTCATCAAAATGCGGCTTTCTACGTTGATTTAAATGTGAAAGAAGCGAGCGTAGCCACCGCTCATCAATTACAAGGTAAAGCCTTGTCTTACAATAATATTGCTGACACCGATGCAGCACTTGAATGCGTGAAAGAATTTGATGAGCCAGCTTGTGTGATCGTTAAACACGCTAATCCATGCGGCGTGGCTTTAGGTAAAGATATTTTAGACGCCTATAATCGCGCTTACCAAACCGATCCAACTTCTGCATTTGGCGGCATTATTGCTTTCAACCGTGAATTAGACGAAAAAACTGCGAGTGAAATTGTGGAGCGCCAATTCGTTGAAGTGATTATTGCACCGAAAGTTTCTGCTGAAGCGCAAGATGTAGTGAAACGTAAGAAAAAAATGTTCGTTTGCTTGAATGCGGTGAATGGACCTCTCGTTCTGAACGTTTAGATTTCAAACGTGTAAACGGCGGTTTATTGGTACAAGATGCGGACTTAGGCATGGTTGGTGTGGATGATTTAAAAGTGGTGAGTAAACGTCAGCCAACTGAACAAGAATTAAAAGACTTATTGTTCTGCTGGAAGGTTGCGAAGTTCGTGAAATCCAATGCCATTGTTTACGCTAAAGACAATCAAACTATCGGCATTGGTGCAGGCCAAATGAGCCGCGTATATTCTGCGAAGATTGCGGGTATTAAGGCTCAGGATGAAGGTTTAACTGTAGCCGGTTGTGTAATGGCATCTGATGCGTTCTTCCCATTCCGTGACGGTATTGATGCAGCGGCGAAAGTAGGTATTCAATGTGTTATCCATCCGGGCGGTTCAATGCGCGATCAAGAAGTCATCGATGCAGCGGATGAACATAATATGGTGATGGTATTAACTGGAATGCGTCATTTTAGACATTAATTTATATCGTAACTTCGCTCAATAAGCGAATTACTTTTTTACTTATTCCTCCCCCCTCTTTCGTAAAGAGGGGGCTGGGGGGAGATTTAAACGATGCTAAATATACTATGAGGTTGAAATAACTTCTGCCAAATCTCCCCTACCCCTCTTTGCTAAAGAGGGGGTTAAATTCAAAAAGATACAAGGAGCATTATGAACATCCTCATCATTGGAAATGGCGGTCGTGAACACGCCTTGGCTTGGAAAGCAGCACAATCTCCATTAGCAGATAAAGTTTTTGTCGCACCGGGTAACGCAGGTACCGCATTGGAACACAAAGTAGAAAACGTGAATATTTCTGCAACAGATATCCCCGCATTAGTGAAATTTGCTCAAGATAAGCAAATTGGATTAACCATTGTTGGCCCTGAAGCACCATTAGTGATTGGGGTAGTTGATGCATTTCGTGAAGTTGGATTGAAAATTTTTGGTCCAACTAAAGCAGCAGCGCAATTGGAAGGCTCAAAGGCATTCACTAAAGATTTCCTCGCTCGTCACAAAATTCCAACGGCAGAATATCAAAACTTCACCGAAGTAGAACCTGCATTGGCGTACTTACGTGAAAAAAAGGTGCGCCAATTGTCGTAAAAAGCGGATGGTTTGGCGGCGGGCAAAGGCGTAATTGTTGCAATGACATTGCAGGAAGCGGAAGAAGCTGTGCGTGATATGCTTTCTGGCAATGCCTTTGGTGAAGCGGGTAGCCGAGTGGTGATTGAAGAGTTTCTAGATGGTGAAGAAGCCAGCTTTTATCGTCATGGTAGATGGTAAAAAAACGTCGAACCCTATGGCAACTAGTCAAGACCATAAACGCGTGGGAGAAAACGACACTGGTTTGAATACCGGCGGTATGGGGGCGTATTCACCTGCACCAGTGGTGACACCAGAAATTCATGATCGCATTATGCGTGAAGTGATTTATCCAACGGTCAATGGTATGGCTGCGGAAGGCAATGTTTATACTGGCTTTCCTATATGCAGGATTAATGATTATGCCGAATGGTCAGCCGAAAGTGATCGAATTTAACTGTCGTTTTGGCGATCCAGAAACCCAGCCGATCATGCTACGTCTTGAATCAGATCTGGTAGGATTTTGTCTTAAAGCTTGCGATGGTAAATTGGACGAAGTGAAATCCCAATGGAATCCAAAATCTTCTTTGGGTATTGTTTTGGCTGCTGAAGGCTATCCAGGTGATTATCGCAGGGGCGATGAAATCATCGGTTTGCCACAAAGTGCGGTCGAAAAATGAGAAAGTTTTTCTTAGCGGGCGTCGCAGAACAAGAAGGCAAGTTAGTCACGAACGGCGGTCGCGTGCTTTGTGTGACTGCGTTAGGCGAAAGTGTATTTGAAGCGCAACAAAAAGCCTTAAAACTCGCTGAGCAAATTCAATGGTCTGGACGTTTTTATCGTCGAGATATTGGTTATCGTGCTGTTGAACGTGAGCAGCAAAAATAACCACATTTAATGTTAAGGAATAGTATGGATTATAAAAAAATAAAGAATTATGTCGTCTTCGCACAATCAGTTTTTTTCTAACGTTACATAAAGATAAAAACGCAATGGGAAGACGCACTTTATTCGGTGAAACGTGATGTGGATTTGTTATTACCTGCTGTACAGAAAGCAGGTTATACCTTGCAATCGATTCGAGTGATTACCAATCCCTTTGGTGAATATTTGGATTTAACCAATTTGCAGACAGCAAAAGCAGATTTGCAGTATTTAACGGAATTATTGAATAAATTTAATGAAAGTGGAATCCGTCTTCGATTTGCAATAGGCGTGGCGAGAAATAAAGAGGAAATTGCTTTATTGCCTGAGTTAATCGCGACTTATGGCGACTTGTGTAATGCTTGTGTCAACGTGCCATTAGATGAAAAATGGCGTGTTAGATAATGAACTTATTGAGCAATCTGTTTATGCCGTACAAAGAAATTGCAAACATCACACCACGTGGCGAAGGTAATTTTAACTTTACTGTGAATTTTAACTGCAAGCCATTTATTCCTTATTTCCCTGCCGGTTATCATCTAAGTCATTTGCCAAACAGTTTTGTTATTGGTTTAGAAACACCCGATTTATTAGTCGAAGTATTAAAATCTGTGCCAAAATCGCCTCATAATCAATTTTATGCTGATTGCTATCAAGCTATGTCGCAAGCCCTGCAATATCATGTAGATCAAGTATTAGAGATGTTAAGTGCGGTCAAATTATCAGGGTGAATTTGAATTTGCAGGCATTGATAGTTCGGCGGCACCATCTAAAAAAATTGTGCATCCATGACAAAAAAATCTATGAATTAATGGGATTGCCTTATTTTGGTGCGACTGGTTCAGTAGAGGTTTCTGCGCTACTGACAAAAGTGTTTAAATCAATCCAACGTGTGCCATTGGTTGGGTTTTCTGGATTGATGTTGGCGGTGACAGAAGATTTAGGTTTAGCCGAAGGTACACAAAAACACTATTTTGATATTCGTGCTTTACTGACTTATAGTGCAGTATGTGGTATCGGTTTAGACACAGTCCCAGTGGCGGGAGATGTCAAGGCAGAAAGCATTGCCGCTATTATGCGAGATACAGGGAACAATGGCATTTCGCTTAAATAAACCACTAACTGTACGCTTATTCCCAATTCCGAATAAGGTTGCAGGTGAAATATCAGAATTTGAAAGTGATGATTTATGTAACTGCCGCCTTTTTACACATTCCTGATTAAACGAAAAATTTCCCTATTTTGTTGTGATCAACGTTATCCCTACTGTCAATAAAAAGGAGTATCTCATGAGAAAAATTAATATTAGGTAGCCTTGTTGCCGCATTATTAACAGGTTGCTCGGGGGCTTCAAATTTCTCACAAAGTTCAACATTAGATGGCGAGTGGATTTGTCATACTATCCCGACACAAGATAAACAAACTTACGATCGCTTAGATCACTTTTGTCTTAAAGCCAGATGGAACAGGCGCCTTGCGAGGCATTTCCTACATTGAATTGGATAAAGAGACGACTGTTCGTTATTTAACAAAAAGGTAAGGTGAAATGGCAGATCCAAAAATAATGTCTTGAGTTTTGATTTTTGTTAATCGCGCGATGGTGCCTGCGCACAGTAATAATGTGGCTAAAGCCATTAAGCAAGATAAGAAATTACAAAAAAACAAGAAAAAGAGAAATTAGCTACGTTTTATAGCAAATCAGGCGATCACGTGAATATGCCAATTGAACTTAAACAAAATGGCAATCAACTTATTTCTAGGTAAGGATTTTTGCGACTTGCCGACGAGTCACCGAGAATGACAAAGATATTCAGTTATTGAATCAGTGGTTTGTGAAGAAATAAATACAATTATTTTAAGCTTGATAAAAAAACAAAGCGTGATTTTTAACCGCACTTTATTTTTTTGATAGTGCGGAAATCAACTTAATAAAAAGGAGTATTACTATGAAAAAAATTAGTATTAGGTAGTCTTGTCGCTGTATTGCTATCGGGATGTGCAACAGCGCATCAGCAAACTGAACAGGAAAAAGCGTTGGTGGGTGATTGGATTTGTCATGTGAAACCCGCCGCCAAGGCACCTTTGCCCGTTGAGCATTTTGATTATGTCACTTATCGAGCGGATCAAACTGTGCTTCTACGCGGTATTTCACAGATTGATACAAAAGAAGGTTGGATGCGTTATTTATTGCAAGCCAAAGCCAAATGGCAGGCAAGTGATGGTAAATTGAGTTATGACTTTACCGATCGTCTATTTAAAACTGCCCATTCACCGCAAGTTGCGAAAAATCATAGAGCAAGTTCCTGAGTTTAAAGACTATGAGAAGGAATTTGTTTCACCTTGTGATCGTTGTGGTGATCATTTGGATATGAAGATTAAAAATGAAAAGTCCAACAAGGATGACAAATTTTAATACTTATACGAAAGAAACCAGCCAATGCCGAAAACTTGGCGTAGGTGAGAAAACAAAAGAAGTTAAATTAATTGAAAAATTAGTGAAAGAAAAAGGCTCGATTTAGATAAATGAATGTTTTTCATTGTAATAATGAAAAATATGGTCGAAATTTTTGGTTAAGTTTTTGTCTGGAAACAGGTAAACTATACACAAATAATTCAAACAACGAGGAAAAACACAATGTTTAAAAAAAGTATGAACATCGCTGATTACGATCCGGTTCTATGGCAAGCCATTCAGGACGAAAAATCGTCGTCAAGAAGAGCATATCGAGCTTATCGCATCTGAAAAACTATGCGAGTCCACGCGTAATGGAAGCGCAAGGTTCTCAGTTTACTAACAAATATGCAGAAGGCTATCCAGGTAAACGTTACTATGGCGGTTGTGAGTACGCAGACATTGTGGAGCAGTTGGCGATTGATCGCGCGAAAGAGTTATTTGGTGCTGATTATGTGAACGTACAACCACACTCAGGTTCACAAGCGAATGCGGCAGTATATGGTGCATTAATCAATGCGGGCGATACCATTTTAGGGATGGATTTAGCATCACGGTGGTCACTTAACCCATGGGGCAAAAGTGAGTTTCTCCGGTAAAAATCTATAATTCTGTACTTTATGGTATCACCGCTGACGGTTTAATCGACTATGAAGATGTGCGTCAAAAAAAGCGTTAGAACATAAAACCAAAAAAATGATCGTGGCAGGGTTTCTCTGCTTATTCTCAAGTAGTAGATTGGAAAAAAATGCGCGAAATCGCGGATGAAGTGGGCGCGTATTTATTTGTTGATATGGCTCACGTTGCGGGCTTAATCGCAGAGAGGTTTATATCCAAATCCCATTACCATACGCACACGTTGTGACAACAACCACCCATAAAACTTTAGGTGGTCCACGTGGTGGTTTAATCCTTTTCTTCTTGTGGTGATGAAGAGCTTTATAAACGCTTACAATCTTCAGTTTTCCCTGCAAACCAAGGTGGTCCATTGGTTCACATTATTGCGATGAAAGCGGTATGTTTCAAAGAAGCATTAGAGCCTGCTTATAAAGAATATCAAGCAAACGTGATTAAAAAAATGCGAAAGCAATGGTAGAAGTGTTTAAACAACGCGGTTATGACGTGGTTTCAAATGGCACAGAAAACCATTTATTCTTAGTCAGTTTCATCAAACAAGGTTTAACCGGTAAAGCAGAGAGATGCAGCTCTAGGTAAAGCGAATATCACCGTTAATAAAAACTCAGTACCAAATGATCCACAAAAACCATTTGTGACCTCTGGTATTCGTGTCGGTACACCAGCTGTGACTCGTCGTGGCTTTAACGAACAAGACTGTCGTGAATTAGCTGGCTGGATGTGTGATGTATTAGATGCATTAGGTAAAGAAAAACGAAGAGCAAGTGATTGCAGCAACCAAAGAAAAAAAGTATTGGCAATCTGCAAACGTCTTCCTGTTTACGCATAATGCTGATTCAGCTTTTATTTGTGATGCTAGCATGGTAAATATCGCCGCTTATTTTTTTAATGTGGAAAGATAAAAGTCCGCGCGGTTCGTCACGGCTGGCGAATTTCTGAAAAATACCTTCTTCCTATTAAGTCTTCTTGGTGGTTTTATCGGCGTTTATTGCGGGATGAAACGCTTTCGTCATAAAACTAAACACTTTAGTTTTCAAATTTGTCGTTGTGCTCAGTGCGTTTATTTGGTTGATCTTAATGCCTTATTGGTATTTCTTTCTTGAATAATATTGGGTACAGAATGACTTTTCAGTAATAAAAAAAGCCTAGAGAATATCTCTAGGCTTTTTTTAGTACTATAATTTATTTAAAAAAATGAGGCGTCTTTTTCTGCTTTTCTTCACTTGTGAAATAATGATTAATCCCAACACAAGGACATAAACAGCAAAAAAATAAACACGAGCCATTGCACCATAGTAATACCGAAGAGTGACCATTGACTTTCATTACAGCTACCTGTCGGATTGAAGACTGCGGGTAGCCATTTATGGAATGGTAAAGTTTCCGGAAAGTTAGGTATAAATTCACATTGTTTCCACGGTGCCGGGTTCATTTGTAAATCAAGGTGACGGATAGATATCATTAATCCTTTAATTGCACTAAATAAAACCCACAATAAGAGCAAGAATGAGGATAATAAGCGAACTTGGGGCTAAGGCGCCGATAAGACCAGCGACGAATAAACCCACAACAGCTAAACGTTCATAAACACAAAGTACGCAAGGTTGTAAACTCATGCCGTATTGAAAAATAAAGTGCGGTCGATTCTAAGGCAAAATGCGGTAAATGCCAAAAAGATCCACGCTGAACGTTTAAGGGATAATTGCTTAAAAAAAGTCGAGCATTCTTTCTCCTTATGCTTCACTAAATAGGAAGAATTAAGCCAAGGTTCGCAAGCAAAATTGTCATACCTGGTAAGATAAATTCGATAGCAAGGAAACCCACCACGGTTAATACGATGGTGTAAGGTAATGCCATATAGACCATTCTACCATAGGAAAGTTTAATTAACGGTGCAAGAGACGATGTTAGTAAGAACAAGAATGCGGCTTGACCGTTTGGCGTTGCTACAGAAGGTAAGTTTGTACCTGTATTGATTGCGACCGCAAGTAATTCAAATTGGTGTGGTGCAATTGATCCAGCTGTAAGCGCATTTTTTTCGCTTCATTGATGTAAACCGTTGCAACGAATACGTTATCAGAAATTGCAGAAAGTAAACCGTTGAAACCATAGAATAAGGCTAACTGAGTTTTCTCTTCTGCACTTAATACGAAGTGGATAATTGGACCAAAGAGTTTTTGATCAATAATTACCGCAACGATAGAGAAGAATACCACTAATAATGCAGTGAAAGGCAAGCTTTCTTGGAATGATTTTCCAATGGCATGCTCGTCTGTTACGCCAGTAAAAGTTGTTGCAAGAATAATCACACTTAAACCGATTAGACCTACCGCGACCAAAATGGAAGGCTAGACCTAAGATTAACCAAATCGCGATAAGACCTTGAACAGAAAGGCGAACTTTATCTTGTTTAGACATTTTTTTGTGTTTTCACGATCTAAATCAGACAAGATTTTCCATACTTCTTCTGGTAATTTTTTTCGCCATAGCCGAACACTTTAAATTTTTTTCCACTAAAACACAAGTGAGTAATCCACAGATAAAGACAGGAATGGTCACTGGCGCCATACGGAAGAAGAATTCAATGAAGTTCCATTTTGCTTGTTCTGCAATAATCAGGTTTTGTGGTTCACCCACCATGGTCATCACACCACCTAGTGCTGTCCCCACACCTGCATGCATCATTAAGCTACGTAAGAAAGAGCGGAATTTTTCGAGAGTTTCGTGATTTTTAATTTTGTTATCATCAGAAATATCAACTGCATCTTGTAGTGTTTTTACCGGATGCGACTTTGTGATAAACCCCATAGAAACCCATAGCTACGCTGATAATTACTGCAACAACAGTAAGTGCATCTAAGAAAGCTGAAAGAAATGCAAAGACTAAAAACAGAACGCGACAGAAAGTACGATTTTTAGAACGGATACGGACTAATAATTTGGTGAACACATAAAGCAAAAAGTTGCTTCATAAAGTAAATACCGGCCACCATAAAGATTAAAAGTAAAACGACTTCAAAGTTTGCCATGATCTCGGCTTTAACGTGCTCTGCATTCGTCATACCAATAGCAATAGCTTCAACGGCTAATAAACCACCCGGTTGAAGAGGATAGCATTTTAATGCCATTGCTAGGGTGAAAAATAAACTCAGCCACGAGTACCCAACCCGCCACAAATGGGCTTACCCAAAAAGAATAAAATTGGGTTAATTACCAAGAAGGCAATAATAGTTAATTTATACCAATCAGGGCTAGAGCCCAGAAAGTTTTTTTCATAAAAGCTTGTGTGTAAGTCATATTGAACTCCGTTTTTTTATAGTCCTATCATTGTAATATATACTGCTTTTAAAGGATAATAGACCAGTTAAAGATTTATTCAATAAATCACATTTTTTTGATCTTTTTAGGCTTTTTTTATATTTATTTCATACTCATGCAAACTGATAATACCCTTTTTACGGGCTCAAAGCCCAGCCGCTCTTGCCGAAGAATATATTGTTAGAAGTATTTGGGATAATGTATTTCCCTGCAGGCACCAATCTTCCTTCTGAGCGTGATTTAGCTGATAAAATCGGCGTAACACGCACCACATTACGTGAAGTATTACAGCGTTTGGCTCGTGATGGCTGGCTTACCATTCAACACGGCAAGCCGACAAAAGTCAATGATATTTGGGATACAGCTGGTCCAAGCATCATTGAAACTTTAATTACCTTAGATCGCCAAAGTGCGCCGTTAATTATTGAAAAATATGTTGTCATTGCGTAGTCGCATGTCAGAATCTTATATTTATGAGGCAGTAAAAAAATTCACCTAAAGCTTCTGCGACTTTGTTCAAAGGAATGGATGCTTTAGAAAAATACCGCTGAAAGCTACATGGAATTTGACTATGCCTTATTTCGTCAGTTTACAGTAATGGCGAATAAACCTTTCTATCGTTTAATTTTCAATAGTTTACGTGGGGTTTATCATAAAATTGGTTTGCTATTCTTTAGTGACGAAAAAAACATCGCCAAGTGACTTATGATTTCTATGTCGAGTTGCGTGATATTTGTGAAAAGCGGTCAATCCGATTTAGTGGTGGAATGTATTCGCAAGCATAAACAAGTCACCTCTGGTTACTGGCGATCCATTTTAGAAAGTTTGCCGAAAAGATTTAACAACAGAATAATATTAAAAAGTGCGGTTGAAAAATGACCGCACTTTTTTTCCTTATATTAAGAACTCAATATTATGCGTATTCCAAGAATTTATCATCCAGAATCCCTTTAAAAATCAATCTACTTTGCCAACTTTCAGAGGATGCGACTAATCACGTAGTACGTGTACTTCGCATGACTGAAGGTGAGCAAATAGAATTATTTGATGGTAGTAATCATATTTATCCAGCAAAAAAATTATTGAAGCGAGCAAAAAAAGCCGTTAAAGTGGAAATTCTTGGTTGTGAATTGAGTGATAAGGAGTCGAATTTATCGATTCATTTAGGGCAGGTTATTTCACGCGATGATCGAATGGAATTTACCATTCAAAAAAATCTGTGGAATTGGGCGTGAATGTGATTACACCATTATGGTCAGAACGCTGTGGCGTGAAGTTGGATGGTGAACGTATGGATAAGAAAATCCAACAATGGCAAAAAATTGCCATTGCGGCTTGTGAACAATGTGGCCGTAACGTTGTGCCAGAAATTCGTCCATTAATGAAATTACAAGATTGGTGTGCAGAAAAATGATGGCGCGTTGAAATTGAATTTACATCCAAGAGCCCAATATTCAATTAAAACCTTGCCTTCTATTCCAAAAAGAAGGTGTTCGTTTGCTTATTGGTTCAGAAGGCGGTTTATCACCTCAAGAAATCGCTCAAACTGAACAACAAGGATTTACTGAAATTTTATTAGGAAAGCGTGTGTTACGTACAGAAACAGCCTCTTTAAGTATCGATTAGTGCGTTGCAAATTTGTTTTGGAGATTTGGGATAATGATGGATTTACAAGGGCAATTTTTTTAATTGCGATGCCACAGTTAGAGGATTATTTCCAAAAATACCGTGGTGTATATGTGCGAGCATAATGAGCAAGGTTCGATGGGTTTAGTGATTAATCAACCCACCGATTTAAGCATTGCTGAGTTGTATTCAAAAAAATGAATTTTTATGATGAAAAAAATGACCGCACTTTTTAGCAATGAACTTGTACTTGCGGGTGGCCCAGTACATTCTGAGCGTGGTTTTATTCTGCATAAGAAAAACCGCAAAAGAATTTGAACATAGTTATAAAAATTACCGATGAGATGTATCTCACCACTTCGGCAGATATTGTGGAAACCTTTGGTTCAGAGGATGCACCCGAAAAATATCTTGTTGCGCTCGGTTGTGCAAGTTGGACAGCAGGACAGTTAGAACAAGAGATTGCAGATAATGCCTGGTTAGTGGCACCTGCTTCAGACACCATTTTATTTGAAACGATTTATGAAGACCGTTATCCTGCCGTGAATCAATTATTAGGGATTAATCCTCATAATTTTGTCTTTTCACAAGTAGGGCATAGTTAATGGGCATCACGGCAATCGCGTTTGATTTTGGTACAAAAAGCATTGGTTGTGCAGTTGGGCAAAGTATCACGGGTACGGCGCAAGCCTTACCTGCATTTAAAGCGCAAGATGGAATTCCAAACTGGGATGCTATTGAGAAATGCTTAAAAGACTGGAAACCTGATGTTATTGTGGTGGGATTGCCTTTAAATATGGATGGTACCGAGCAAGATTTAACACTTCGTGCGAAAAAAATTTGCCAACCGCTTAAAATGGTCGTTTCGGTATCAAAGTAGAACTGCAAGATGAGCGCTTAACGACGGTTTCTGCGCGAGATGAAATTTTTCCAACGTGGCGGTTATCGTGCTCTCAATAAAGGCAAAGTAGATGGGATTTCTGCTTGCTTGATTTTAGAAAGTTGGTTCGAAAACTATCCAGAATAAGCCAAAAATAAACCGCACTTTAAGGTGCGGTTTGTTGTATTGATAGGTTTATTTTTTTATCCAAATCAGACTCGCCATTCTTCCTGTTTTTGCCATCTCGACGATAGGAAAAAGAAGGTCTCTTTTTTTCAGTAAAGGTACAATGCTCCCCACCGTAAATTTGGGTAATACCTAATTTGTTGAGGCGTTGTGTGGCAATTTGATAAAGATTGCCGAGGTATTTTCCTGATTCATTCGGATCGGGTCGGAAAAGCCGTTTCTGCAATCGGGTCAAAACGCCATAAATTGCTCAATCACTTCTTTGCTAACTTGGAATGCATTGGGGCCGATAGCAGGCCCAAACCACGCAATAATCTCTTCGGGGGCAGATTGGAAACATTTCACGGTTTCTTCTAATACACCATCACAGAGTCCGCGCCAGCCCGCATGGGCCGCAGCCACTTCAGTCCCTTTGATTATTTGTGAATAAAACTGGTAAGCAATCAGCCGTCATGACCAAACATACTTGGTTCGGTTGATTGGTGTAAACCGCATCAGCCTCTAAATCATTGCCCTCATAAGGCACTGTAATCACTCGAGTGCTGTGCGTTTGAGTTAAAAAACAACGGGAAATGAGGCAGATTAAATTTTTCGACCAATAAAGTGCGGTTAGTTTTGACCGCACTTTTTATCGTCTTCGACATGATCACCCAAATTGAAACTATCGAAAGGCGGCAGGCTTACGCCACCTTCTCTTGTGGTTGTAAAAAGCTTGGATATGTGGTGGAACATTCCAGTTTGGAACAATGGTTTTCATCTTAATAATCTAACTCGTCTTTATGTTCGAGGTAATCCGCTTTTAACGCATGCAGTAATTCGACAAAGTCATCCGGCAATGGCGCATACCATTCCATCATTTCTCCCGTAATTGGGTGAGCTAAACGCAACATAACCGCATGTAAGGCTTGGCGTTTAAAAATTGCGTAGTACTTCAGTGAAGGCTTCGCTTGCATTTTTTTAGGTGGACGAGGACGACCACCATAAGTTTGATCACCCAATAATGGATGCGCAATATGTGCCATGTGAACACGAATTTGGTGAGTGCGACCTGTTTCTAAACGTAAGCGTAAACGGGTGTAATTACGGAAGTTTTCCATAATGCGATAGTGCGTAACCGCCGGTTTACCCATTGGATGAACCGCCATCAATGTGCGTTTTGTAGCATGGCGAGCCATTGGCTGATCTACTGTGCCACCTTTTGGTCATAATACCACTTGCGACGGCTTCGTATTCACGAGTGATCTTACGTTTTTGTAAGTCACGTACAAGTTTCGTTTGTGCTGGAATCGTTTTTAGCGACAACCATGAGGCCCGTTGTGTCTTTTATCTAAACGGTGCACAATTCCTGCGCGCGGTACTTCGGCAATAGGTGGATAGTGATAGAGTAGCGCGTTAAGCACCGTACCATCTGGATTCCCCGCACCTGGATGCACCACGAGATCTTTAGGTTTGTTAATCACGATAATATCGTCATCTTCATAAACTATGTTGAGCGGAATATTTTGTGGCTCAAAACGGTTTTCATCTTCCACTTCTACCGAAATTTCAATTTGCTCTCCGCCATAAACTTTTGCACGGGGAATATCGGCAATTTCACCGTTCATTTTTTTACCTGTTTTGCTTCAATCCAGGTTTTTTTAAACGCGAACGGGAATATTCTGGGAACAACTCTGCAAGGGTTTGGTCTAAACGCTGTCCCATTTGTTCGGGCTGAACTTCAGCCGTTAAGGTAATTTGTGGCATAAAAAAATCCATCTAAAAAAATTTAAAAAAAGTTGGCTTATTGTGTAATGTTCTATACAATATTCGTTAATTGTAACTTATTTATTGATTTTCGTAAAAAAATTAAGGAAAAAAAGAATGCGTAAAATAAAAATCTCTCGTGCTTATTGCACTTACCTCATTCGCTATTGCGACTTGTAGCAGTGGTAATAAAGAAGTGGAGCAAGCTTCTGTTGATGAGCTTTATGCAAAAAGGCGTACTGCATTACAAGAAGGAAGCTATTCTGATTCGATTCGTTATTTAAAAAGCAGCTGACAGAGCGTTTCCCTGGTAGTACTTTACCAAGAACAAGCAATGCTTGATTTAATTTATGCAAACTATAAAACACAAGATTACACAGCAACGTTGGTTACTGTAGATAACTTCTTACAGCAATTCCCACAAAGTCCAAACCGTGACTATGCAGTGTATATGGCGGGTTTAACAAACTTAGCAACGGCTGATAACATGATCCAAGATTTCTTTGGCATCGATCGTGCAACGCGTGAAACAACATCAATGAAAACCGCGTTTTCAAACTTCCAAAGCTTAGTGCGAGCGTTCCCAAATAGCCCATATTCACAAGATGCAGTAGCACGTATGGCATACATCAAAGACTCATTAGCACGTCATGAATTAGAAATTGCGAAATTCTATGCAAAACGTGATGCGTGGGTCGCGGTATCAAACCGTGTAGTGGGTATGTTGCAACAATATCCGGATGCAAAAGCGACTTACGAAGGTTTATTCTTAATGAAAGAAGCATACGAGAAAATGGGTTTACAACAATTAGCGAACCAAACCCAGCAAGTTATCGATGCGAATAAAGATAAACAATTTGCGGAAGTGAAAAAAACCGGAAGAGTCTGATTTAACTCAACCGGTTAAAAAATAATTTTCGTCCCTTGTGGGATGAGCTTGAATAAGCAAAATTATTCAAATAAAGGCTAGTCAAACTAATCAAATTGAGCTAGTATAAATTTAAAAAGATTTCCTGGGGTGTTCGTGGATGGGTTATGTCCCTGAGCCGATACTTAGAACTTTATAAATCGGTTTCCCGCCATTGGTGTGTAGGCTTGACCTTTGACTTTGTCATTGGACTAAAGAAACCTAAAAATGGCCTTACCGGTTTCCTTGGACCGTCGGGTTCAAGGACTACTACTCGTAGCAGCACTCTGGGACCTTTCTCTTAAAATCCATTCTTTCCAATCGAATGAAATCAACACAGCAAACGCTCCGCCATCAACTCCGTCAACAAATTCGTAAAACACGAGCAAATTTGACCGCACTTCAGCAACAACAGGCGGAAGATTTCATTACTCAACAAGCGCTTGCATTAATTGAAGAACTAAATGCGCAGATATTGCCTTGTATGTTTCCTTTGATGGTGAAATCTCCACAGATAAACTTATTAAAACCCTTTGGGCACAAGATAAACACGTTTATTTGCCGGTATTACACCCTTTCAATCCTAATCATCTTTTTGTTCTTACGTTATTTGCCAGATACACCAATGCTGAAAAAAATAAATTTGGCATTTGGGAGCCAAAACTCAATGTGCAAAACGTATTGCCTTTGGATGAATTAGATATTCTTTTTACACCACTTGTCGCTTTTTGATAAACAAGGGAATCGTCTTGGCATGGGCGGTGGTTTTTATGATCGTACCTTACAAAATTGGCAAAATGCTTCTTTTATTCCTGTGGGATTAGCCCATCAATGTCAGCAAGTCGAACAACTTCCAACTGAAGCGTGGGACGTACCTCTTCACCGAATTTTTAGTTGCTTAAACCTATCAAGAAATAAAATTTGATAGAAAAAAATTAAAAAAATTGTTGATTTTTTTCTCTTGAAATACCAAAAAAAGGTCTTATTTAATAACTCGTAAAGGGGATGACCCCAAGGATTTTATGCAGGAGAAGATAAGATATGAATATTGAAAAATTTACCACTAAATTCCAACAAGCACTTAGTGAAGCACAGTCATTAGCGCTTGGTAAAGATAATCAGTTTATCGAACCAGTGCATTTATTGGCCGCACTTTTTAAATCAACAAGACGGTTCAATTGCACCGATTTTGACAGCAAGTGGCGTGAATGTCGCGTTATTACGTAATGAATTAAACGCAGAGTTGAATAAATTGCCACAAGTATCGGGTAACGGCGGTGACGTGCAAATTTCTCGTCAATTACTCAACTTATTGAATTTATGTGACAAATTAGCACAACAAAAAAACAAGATAAATTTATTTCCAGTGAATTGTTCTTATTAGCGGCGCTTGAAGAGCGCGGTGCATTAAATGACATTTTGAAAAAAATGTGGTGCGAAAAAAAGAACAAATTTTACAAGCGATTCAACATATTCGCGGAGGACAAAGCGTGAACGATCAAAATGCAGAAGAAAGTAGACAAGCTCTTGAAAAAAATATACCATTGATTTAACAGCTCGTGCTGAAAGTGGTAAACTCGACCCGGTTATTGGTCGTGATGAAGAAATTCGTCGAGCTATTCAAGTATTACAACGTCGTACTAAAAACAACCCAGTATTAATCGGTGAGCCTGGGGTAGGTAAAACTGCTATCGTGGAAGGTTTGGCACAACGTATTGTCAATGGTGAAGTGCCTGAAGGCTTAAAAAAACAAACGTGTACTTTCTTTAGATATGGGCGCACTGATTGCCGGTGCGAAATACCGCGGTGAATTTGAAGAGCGCTTAAAAAGCTGTTTTTAAATGAGTTATCAAAAGAAGAAGGTCGCGTGATCCTCTTTATTGATGAAATCCATACTATGGTTGGTGCAGGTAAAACTGACGGTGCAATGGATGCGGGTAACTTATTAAAAACCAAGTTTAGCGCGCGGTGAATTACACTGTGTGGGTGCAACAACACTAGACGAATATCGTCAATATATCGAGAAAGATGCCGCACTTGAGCGTCGTTTCCAAAAAAAGTCTTTGTGGATGAGCCAAGCGTGGAAGATACCATTGCTATCTTACGTGGTTTAAAAAGAGCGTTATGAGATCCATCACCATGTGGATATTACTGACCCGGCAATCGTGGCAGCGAGCAACGCTTTCACATCGTTATATTTCCGATCGTCAATTGCCAGATAAAGCCATCGACTTAATCGATGAAGCCGCTTCGAGCATCCGTATGGAAATTGACTCTAAAACCAGAGCCGCTTGATCGTCTTGAGCGCCGTATTATCCAATTAAAAATTGGAACAACAAGCATTACAAAAAAAGAAGAAGACGAAGCAAGCCGTAAACGTTTAGAGATGTTAGAAAAAGAGCTTGCTGATAAAGAACGTGAATACGCTGAACTTGAAGAAGTTTGGAAATCAGAAAAAGCGACCCTTTCAGGTTCACAACACATCAAACAAGAGTTAGATGCGGCGAAAACTGAAATGGAACAAGCGCGTCGTGCAGGTGATTTAAATAAAAATGTCTGAGCTTCAATACGGTCGCATTCCTGAATTGAAAAAACAACTTGCTCGCCGCTGAAACTAGCGAAGGCAAAGAAATGACCTTATTGCGCTATCGTGTAACTGATGAAGAAATTGCCGAAGTGCTTTTCTAAAGCAACAGGTATTCCTGTTTCTAAAAATGATGGAAGGCGAGAAAGAAAAACTCTTACGCATGGAAGAAGAATTGCATAAACGCGTGATCGGTCAAGAAGAAGCAGTCGATGCCGTCGCGAACGCGATTCGTCGTAGCCGTGCAGGGCTTTCTGATCCTAACCGTCCAATTGGTTCATTCTTATTCTTAGGACCAACTGGGTGTAGGTAAAACAGAGCTTTGCAAAAACTTTGGCGAAATTCCTCTTTGACAGTGAAGATGCGATGGTGCGTATTGATATGTCAGAGTTTATGGAAAAACACAGCGTATCTCGTTTAGTGGGGGCGCCTCCAGGCTACGTAGGCTATGAAGAAGGTGGTTACTTAACTGAAGCAGTACGTCGTCGTCCATATTCGGTAATTTTGTTGGATGAAGTGGAAAAAGCACATGCAGACGTATTCAATATTTTATTACAAGTATTGGATGATGGTCGTTTAACGGATGGTCAAGGTCGTACTGTGGACTTCCGTAACACCGTGGTGATTATGACCTCTAACTTGGGTTCTGATTTAATCCAAGGCAGCAAAGACGAAAGCTATAGTGAAATGAAAGCCTTAGTGATGTCTGTAGTAGGCCAACATTTCCGTCCGGAATTCATCAACCGTATTGATGAAACTGTGGTATTCCATCCGCTTGGTAAAGAAAATATCCGTGCGATTGCAAGTATCCAATTAGAGCGCTTAGCAAAACGTATGGAAACTCGTGGTTACGAATTAGTGTTTACCGAAGCGTTATTAGATTTCATTGGTGAAGTGGGTTATGACCCAATTTATGGGGCTCGTCCATTAAAACGTGCAATCCAACAAGAGATCGAAAACAGCTTGGCACAACAAGTTCTATCTGGTCAATTATTACCAGGTAAAGTGGTCACAGTGGATTATGTGGATGGCAAAGTTCAAGCCAGACAATAATTTGTAAAATGAAAAAGCCATTTAGTGAAAGCTAAATGGCTTTTTTTATGCTTTGGTAAAAAGATAAAATAGGGTAGAATGACGCTGTTTATAGCGTATAAAAAAATGAGGAAAAAAATGACCGCACTTTTTAAAAAAATAGGTTTGGTTTCAGTATCAGATCGCGCATCAAGTGGTGTGTATCAAGATCAAGGGATTCCCGAATTACAACAATGGTTAGAACAAGCGTTGATGGATCCTTTTTGAAGTGGAAACTCGATTAATTCCAGACGAGCAGCCATTAATTGAACAAACGTTGAAAGAATTAGTAGATGAGCACCATTGTCATTTAGTGCTCACAACAGGTGGTACAGGGCCTGCAAAACGTGATGTGACACCTGACGCAACGTTAGCGGTAGCTGATCGTGAAATGCCTGGATTTGGCGAGCAAATGCGCCAAGTGAGTTTACATTTTTGTGCCGACAGCGATTTTTATCTCGTCAAGTTGGTGTGATTCGTAAAAATAGTTTGATTTTGAATTTACCGGGTCAGCCAAAAAGCCATCAAAGAAACTTTAGAAGGCGTGAAAGATGAGAAAGGCAAAGTCTTAGTGAAAGGGATTTTTAGTGCGGTGCCTTACTGCTTGCAATTAATCGATGGTATTTATATTGATACCAAGCCTGAAGTAATTACAAGCTTCCGACCGAAAGCCGCACGTCGCGAAAATTTGGAGAAATAAGATGAAAAAAATTGAAGCCATTATTAAGCCATTTAAATTAGATGATGTGCGTGAAAAATCTATCTGATATTGGCATTAGCGGAATGACGGTGACTGAAGTCCGAGGTTTTGGTCGTCAAAAAGGGCATACAGAGCTTTATCGTGGTGCAGAATATATGGTGGATTTTTTGCCTAAAGTGAAAATCGAAATTGTCGTGCCAGATGATTTGCTTGAGCAATGCCTTAAAACCATTGTTGAAACTTGCCAAACAGGCAAAATCGGTGATGGAAAGATCTTTGTTTATGATGTAGAACGTGTGATTCGTGTTCGTACAGGCGAAGAAAAATGAGGAAGCCATTTAGTGGAAAAAAACTTAAATTTTAACCGCACTGTAGTCGCTATGGCGGCTTTTAGTGATTGTGTTTGCGGGAATTAAATTGGCAGCAGAGATTGTCGTGCCTTTTTTTATTGGCATTATTTATCGCCATTATTTGTTCGCCGGTAATTAAAGCAATGACACAACGCAAAGTGCCGCATGGTATTGCGATTGCTTTGTTGTTTATCTTGATTTTAATCGTATTCTTTTTCCTGGCGGGATTAATTAACAGCAGTGTGCAGGAATTCACACGTTCTATTCCGCAATATAAAGTGCTACTTTCAGAGCGTATAAATGACGTCATGGCATTAGCTCAAAAACTAAAATTGCCGATAGTGATTTCTCGCGAAGCCATTATGGAGCATTTTGATCCAAGTGTGATCATGAACTTTGTGAGCCGTTTGTTATTAAACTTTTCTGGTGTGGTGACGAATGTTTTTGTGCTGATTTTAGCAGTGATTTTTATGCTGCTTGAAGCACCAACGATGAAGCATAAACTTGCTTTAGTTTTAAGTGACAATGAACATGATGTTGTCGCGGAAGAACATCACATTGATCGTATTTTTAGACGGTGTGATTAGTTATCTTGGTGTGAAAACGGTGATTAGTTTGTTGACTGGTGTCACGACTTGGATTTTATTGGACGTAGCAGGTGTGCAATATGCGATTTTATGGGCAACCTTAAGCTTCTTATTAAATTATATTCCGAATATCGGTTCGATTATTGCAGCAGTGCCTATTATTGTTCAAGCATTATTGCTGAATGGATTTGGTGTAGGAATGGGCGTAACCGTCGGTATTATTGCATTAAATATTGTGATCGGTAATATTATTGAGCCGAAAATGATGGGTAAAACCTTAGGCCTTTCTACCTTGGTCGTATTCTTTTCATTACTTTTCTGGGGATGGTTACTTGGTACGGTAGGCATGTTGCTTTCTGTACCGCTGACAATGGCGTTTAAAATTACATTAGAAAGCTCCGAATCAACGAAGAAATATGCAGCTTTATTAGGTGATGTAAACGAATAAAGTGCGGTCAAAAACCACGTAATTTTAGCAATAAAAAAAGCCACCATTATGGTGGCTTTCTTTTTATCTCATGTTCGATAGATTAAGGTAAATCATCGATTTCTTTATCCACTTTTGGTGGAATCATATGTTCGCGGCGTAGGCCAACGTCATAAGCAATCGCAATCGCGATAAAGATTGATGAGTAAGTACCAAAACCGATACCGATTAATAACGCTAACGAGAAGTTATGAATTGATGGACCACCAAAGAAGAACAAGGCAATCACAACAAGAAGCGTTGTGAGAGATGTCATAATGGTTCTCGATAAGGTTTGCGTTAAGGAAATATCAATGATATCGAGGGTATCTACACGACGAATTTTACGGAAGTTTTCACGCACACGGTCGAATACCACGATACTATCGTTGATGGAGTAACCCACAACCGAAAGAATTGCCGCCACGAAGGTTAAATCCATTTCGATTTGTAATGCAGAGAACACCTCGAGGGTCACAACTACGTCGTGCGCAAGTGAGGCGATACCGCCAACCGCTAAACGCCATTCAAAAACGTGAACCGATATAAATCAACATCATTGCAAGGGTCGCAAGGGTGGCATAAACCGCACCTTGAGCTAACTCTTCACCGACGTTAGGACCCACAAATTCAATACTGTTAATATGAATATTCGGGTCGATTGTTTGGAGCATGCTTTTAACGTGTTCACCGATACCAGAATCGTTGTTGTCAGCTGGTAAGCGAATCATGACATCTTGCACAGAACCCGTTGTTTGTACAATTGGGCTTGAAATCCCGTTTTGGTTTAATGTGCCACGGATTTTCTCTAAATCAGCGGGTTGTGAGAAGTGAGTATCAAATACCACACCACCCGTAAAATCTAAGCCCCAGTTGAAGCCTTTTGTAATAATGAAGAAGAGGGAAATCGCCATCAAAATCGCAGAAAATGCATACCCTACAAATCTCACTTTCATAAATTCAGTGAGAGGGAATGGCAATTTAATCCCATTCACTTCACGGATAAAATGTCCGTTTTTATCTTTTGCAAATAATCTCATCTTATCCTACCTAAATTGATAATTTTTCAAGACGTTTACCGCCGTATATGAAGTTCACGATAGCACGTGTTCCGGTAATCGCTGTAAACATTGAAATTGCCACACCTAATGCAAGAGTTACCGCAAAGCCTTGAATTGGGCCGGTACCGACTGCATAAAGGATAATCGCCGTTAAAATTGTGGTTAAGTTCGCATCGAAGATAGAGGAGAATGCACCGTTATAACCTTCGTTAATGGCTTGCTGGATTGGACGACCATTACGAATTTCTTCTTTGATACGCTCAAAAATAAGTACGTTGGCATCCACCGACATCCCCAAGGTTAATACGATACCCGCAATCCCTGGCATGGAAAGTGTTGCCCCAGGTAGGATAGACATTAAACCGACTAATAAAACGATGTTAATCACTAATGCGAAGCTTGCGATAACGCCGAAGATTTTGTAGTAAATCAACATGAAGAGGATGACTACAATTAAGCCCCAGAAACTTGCATTGATACCTTGTTCTACGTTTTGTGCACCCAGTGAAGGACCAATTGTACGCTCTTCAACGATTTGCACTGGCGCGATTAATGCACCTGATTTTAATAACATAGAAAGGTTTTTGTGCTTCCGCAGAGCTGCTTACACCCGTAATTTGGAAGTTAGAGCTGAAGCGACCTTGAATGGTTGCGACGTTAATGACTTCTTCATTTTTCTCTAAAATGGTTTTGCCATTTTCGTCTTTTTTACCGTTGTCTTTGTATTCTACATACAAGGTTGCCATTGGTTTTTTTGTAGTATTTCTTGGTGGTTTGCGACATGATTTCGCCGCCTTCACTATCCAAGGTTACACTTACTTGTGGCGTGCTGGTGTTTTGGTCTAAACCCGAGCTTGAGTTGATGATGTGTTCACCACCCAATACCGCACGTTTGTAAAGTGCAACAGGTCTACCTTGACGGTCATATTTGATTTCTGTGTCAGAAGGTAACATACCACGCGCCGCTGATTCTGGGTTCACCAACGAATTCACAATGCGGAATTCAAGTGTTGCAGTTGCCCCTAAGATTTCTTTTTGCACGCGCAGTATCTTGAACACCCGGTAATTCGATTACGATACGTTCTGCACCTTGACGTTGGATAACCGCTTCAGCTACGCCTAATTCAGCAACACGTTTACGTAAAAATCGTTAAGTTTTGCTCGATCGCTAAGTTACGTGATTCTGTTAATGCCGCTTCAGAAAGGGCAAGGTTTAAGGTGTTGTCACCAATATCAGACACTTCTAATGTTGGGTGTAACTGACGAATAATACGCGCTGCTTTTGACATTTGGTCAGCGTTTTTCTAATGTGACCGTTGTACCAAATTTGTCGCTATTTTTAATTGCCGTAAACTGAATTTTTTCTTTACGTAATTCGTTGCGTAATGTGTCTTGTAACTGTTCTTGACGTTTAGCAAGCGCAGAATTCATGTCCACTTCCATCAAGAAACGTACACCACCACGTAAGTCCAAACCCCCATTTCATCGGGTTAGCACCAATGCTGCTTAACCAAGCCGGTGTTGCCGGTGCAAGGTTTAATGCCGTGGTGTAGTTGTTGCCAAGTTTTTTTCTGCAATTTTATCTTTGGCAAGAAGTTGGTCATCTGTGTTAGTGAAACGGGCAAGAATAGAGCCATTTTTCAAGAACGATAGATTTGGTTGGAAGGTTATTTTCTTTCAGTACATTTTGTACTTCAGTTAATGCGGTGGTGTCTGCTTGTTGTCCGCGAGTACCAGAAATTTGCACCGCAGGATCTTCACCATAGATATTTGGAAGAGAGTATAAAGCACCAATGGCGACCACAAGGATCACCATTAGATTCTTCCATAATGGGTAACGATTTAACATAGTTTTTCCCTTTAGGAATTTAAATTAGAGAGATTTTTACAGAACCTTTCGGTAATACTGAAACGATGTAGTTACGGTTAATCGTGATTTCAGTAGTATCGTTTAAAGCGATAACAATTTCAGCACCTTCGGTTACTTTAGTGATTTTACCAATCAAACCACCAGCGGTTAATACTTCAGTGCCTTTCGCTAATTCAGACATTAATTTTTTGTGTTCTTTATTACGTTTCGCTTGTGGACGGTAAATCATAAAATAAAAAATTAGACCGAAGATCACGAAAATAAATAACGTGGACATTGGGCTTTGTGCTTCCATTGTGTTTTCCTTATAAAATGAAAAAGTTAAAAGTGTGCGTAAAATACCATAAAACGGCATTCAGTAAAAGCCGATGAAGGCAATAACACCTAGAATTTTTGGAATTAATTGATTTTTTTCAAGCAAACTTCGAAGATTTGCTCGGAAAGCCAATGTTGATCCACTAATTCACATTGATTTTTCTTCACAAAAAAACAACAAAGATTTTCTACCGCACTTTGACGATTTAATTGCAAAATTAATTCATCATTTGGTGCTAAATTTGCCAAAGCCTTCTTCGCGGTTAAAAGAGGAATCGGGCAGGAAAGTGCGGTCAAATTTAATTCATATTTCATGATTTAAGCTTGGCGACGAGCAAACATAATTTTACCCATAGCCGTGAGTTGTTCTGCGGATAAATATTGCTTACCAAGCTCAAATAGCGGCTCTTCAAGGGCAATGTGTCTATCATAGCTCGCCACAAACAGCGTAATCAGTCTTTCATCTACATCAGTGCGTTTCTCTGCAATCAATTCTTCTAGCTGCTCAGAAAGCTTTGCCCAATTTTCATGCAAAGTAACATGCTGGCGCTCTAATTCATCTACCGACTCTTTCGCTTGAGGTGCTTTTTCAATTAAAGCGGGGAAAAAGTCTTTTTCTTCATCATCATGATGAAGTGGTGCAGCGTGATTAAAAATACTGCAAATATGGTTTTCACATCATTTAATACGGCTTGATTCACGCCATTTTTTTCTAAGTAGCCAGGAAGAATCGTGAGTTGCTTGCAAAAAGCGTTTCACTTTGCTATGACAAGCATAAAAGCATATCAATCGGCTCATTCCAAGTGGCAAATTGTTGAGGTTCGAGGATTTGCATAAGGTTTCCTTTGTTAAAAAGTGCGGTCAAAAAACGCTTCATTTTTCTACCGCACTTTCATCAATTATGATTTATCCGCTAATTGTAATGGTGGAACAGGTTTGCCCATGCGAGCATAGAATTCCACGACAAAATCATCAAAACGATCGTCTTCGATAGCCTGACGAATTTCCGCCATTAAGCGTTGATAATAGCGTAAATTATGAATGGTATTTAAACGTGCACCTAAAATTTCACCGCATTTATCTAAATGATATAAATAGGCTTTGGTGTAGTTTTTACAGGTGTAGCAATCACATTCTGGATCCAATGGGCTGGTATCATCACGATATTTTGCATTACGGATTTTAACAATGCCGTCAGTCACGAATAAATGGCCGTTACGTGCGTTACGAGTTGGCATTACGCAGTCGAACATATCAATACCACGACGTACGCCTTCCACTAAATCTTCTGGTTTACCTACGCCCATTAAATAACGCGGTTTATCAGCCGGAATTTGTGGGCAGATGTATTCTAAAATGCGGTGCATATCTTCTTTTGGTTCGCCTACCGCTAAACCGCCCACCGCATAACCGTCAAAGCCAATATTCACTAAGCCTTCTAATGATACTTTGCGTAATTCTTCAAACACGCCGCCTTGAATAATACCGAATAGCGCATTTTTTTATTGCCTAATTCATCAAAGCGATCTCGGCTGCGTTTTGCCCAACGAAGAGACATTTCCATGGATTTTTTCGCATAATCGAAAGTTGCTGGATAAGGCGTACATTCATCGAAAAATCATCACGATGTCAGACCCTAAATCATATTGAATTTCCATGGATTTTTTTCAGGTGAAAGGAAAATACGCTCACCGTTAATTGGGTTTTGGAATTTCACGCCTTCTTCAGTGATTTTACGCAATTTACCTAAACTAAATACTTGGAAACCGCCACTGTCAGTCAAAATTGGACGATGCCATTGCATAAAGTCATGTAAATCACCGTGTTTACGCATCACTTCTTGACCTGGACGAAGCCATAAATGGAAGGTATTACCCAATAAAAATTTCTGCACCTGTCGCACGCACTTCTTCAGGCGTCATGCCTTTTACGGTGCCATAAGTACCCACTGGCATAAACGCAGGGGTCTCTACGCTGAATGTGCCTTGTGGACGTTCAAATACCAAGCGACCGCGACGCGCACTGCCGCTGGTTTTATCTAATTCATATTTCATTTTCTTTCCTCGACGAATAAACAGTTCGTAGGTTGTTGTTCAATAAAAAAAGCCTGTTAGTACAGGCTTCTTGATAGGTATTTTTATGAGTTGGTTGAAAATAAGTCAAACCACTTATTCTAAGCCTTTCACATTGGGATTTTTTTGGTAATGAACATCGCATCGCCATAACTGAAAAAACGATAGCAATTTTCGACCGCACTTTTATAGGCGTTCATGGTGTGGCTAAAACCTGCGAAGGCAGATACCAACATAATCAATGTGCTTTCCGGCAAGTGGAAGTTGGTAATCAACGCATCCACCACACGGAATGATTTGCCCGGGTAAATAAAAATGGACGTATCAGAAAAATAAGGTTCAATTAAATCTGGGTTGCCATTTTCTTCAGCAGATAGAGTCGCTGTTTCAACAGAGCGCACTGATGTTGTGCCTACCGCAATCACACGTTTGCCCGCTTTTTTTCGTTTCAATAATGGCATTGCAGACTTCTTGAGAAAGTTCCACATATTCCGCGTGCATGATGTGATCTTCAATATTTTTCAACACGTACGGGTTGGAATGTGCCTGCGCCCACATGCAAAGTCACAAATTCAAAAATTGACGCCTTTTTCGTGTAATTTTTGTAAAAGCTCATCATCAAAATGCAAGCCAGCCGTTGGCGCGACCCACTGCACCTGGCACTTTGTTATACACGGTTTGATAGCATTCTTGATCCGCTTCTTCATCAGGGCGATCAATATAAGGCGGCAAAGGCATATGACCGATTTCTTGTAACACATCAAGCACATTGCGACTTTTATCCGCTAATTCCACTTCAAAAAGGGCATCTTGACGACCAATCATAATCGCTTTTTACGCCCTTATTTTCACCGAGTTTATCTTCGCCTAAAAATAATTCTGCGCCTTCTTTCGGGGCTTTTGATGAACGAATATGCGCTAAGAAATGATGTTCACTTAAAACACGTTCCACCAACACTTCAATTTTCCCGCCACTGGCTTTGCGACCAAACATACGAGCAGGGATCACGCGCGTATTGTTAAAAATCAACAAATCCCCTTCGTCGATTAAATCCAATACATCGGTAAAAGTGCGGTGAGAAATTTCCCCATTTTCGCCATTAAGCTGTAATAAGCGGCAAGAAGAGCGATCTTCTTTAGGGTAACGAGCAATCAGCTCATCAGGTAAGTCAAAAATGAAAGTCAGAAACACGCATAATTGTAAATAATGAAAGCTAAAAAAATGGGGCATAGTCTAGAGCTATTCGGAGGAAAGAACAAGAAAAAAAGCCCTTTCAAAAAAAGGTGAAAGGGCAAAATATTTGGAGTCATACTATGAGTTGTTGAATTAACAAATCAGGTATGGGATGTATTATAGTACACTCTTTAACAAATGCAACAATTTTTTAACAAATTAATTGTGTGGATTGCGCGTGTTGGTGTTGACCAAGTTACGCATTAACAAAGCATAATCAAGTTGGATGTCTTGTGGCACATCTAAAAAAAGACAAAGTGACCATCACCAAGTGCGGCTTCCACATTTTCATTTTTTTGCGATTGAGCATTTTTTTCAATCTTAAAGACGATATTGCCTTGTGGTGTCATCATTTCTACTTCATCACCAAGCAAGAATTTATTTTTTTCACTGCAACTTCAGCCATACCTTGTTCGTTACGTTTACCGGTAAATTCACCGACAAATTGTTGGCGTTCAGAAATAGAGTAGCCGTATTCGTAATTTTGGTATTCATCGTGCGTATGGCGACGTAAGAAACCTTCGGTATAACCACGATGGGCAAGGGATTCCAACGTATCCATTAAGCTTTCATCAAATGGTTTGCCTGCTGCAGCATCATCAATGGCTTTGCGGTAAACTTGTGCGGTTCTTGCGCAGTAATAGAATGATTTAGTACGACCTTCGATTTTTAGAGAATGCACACCAAGTGCGGTCAATTTTTCTACGTGTTGTACGGCACGCAGATCTTTTGAGTTCATAAAGTAGGTGCCGTGCTCATCTTCAAAAGCGGTCATTTGCTCATCTGGTTTTTGTGATTCGGTATAAAGGAAGACTTTATCCGTTACTGGACCTTCACCTAAGGTTGGCGCGACATTTTTAACTTCGATTTGTTGAGCGGGATCGATTTTCGGTACGATGTTGCCTACTTCATCCGTCGTGCCTTCTTCCATTTTGTATTCCCAACGGCAAGCATTCGTGCAAGTGCCTTGGTTTGGGTCGCGTTTGTTGATATAGCCAGAAAGCAAGCAACGACCGGAATACGCCATACATAAGGCACCGTGTACGAAAAATTTCGAGTTCGATATCGGGCACATGTTGGCGAATTTCAGCGATTTCTTCAATGGATAATTCACGCGATAAAAATTACGCGAGTTAACCCCATTTGTTTCCAGAATTTTACGGTTGCCCAGTTTACGGCATTCGCTTGTACAGAAAGGTGAATATCAATATCCGGGAAGTTTTCACGCACCAACATAATTAAGCCTGGGTCAGACATAATTAAGGCATCTGGGGCCCATGTCGATGACAGGTTGTAAATCTTTAATAAAGGTTTTGAGCTTGGAGTTATGAGGTGCAATGTTTACGACCACATAGAATTTTTTGCCAAGCGCATGAGCTTCATCAATCCCGATTTTTAAATTGGCATGATTAAATTCATTGTTACGTACACGTAAACTGTAACGTGGTTGGCCAGCATAAACGGCATCTGCACCATACGCAAAGGCATAGCGCATATTTTTGAGGGAGCCCGCAGGGGAGAGTAATTCAGGTTTAAATGGGGTTGTCATAATGTTCTCTTGTCTGATTTCAGGTCAGTAGCTTGCTTTTGGCAAGCCGTAGTAAAGGCCTGTATTTTAGGCGGATTTAGGGATTTGTAAAGTAAAAGTGCGGTTGGTTTTTCGATTGTTTTTTAGGCTAGAAATAAAAAAGGCGAACTATTCGTTCGCCTTATCAAGATGTATTTAATTAAATCGCCCAGCCGCCAGCATAGAATGCGACAAGCACAATGGCGATGATAATTGTACCGATGTTGAGTTTTTTTCACATCGCCACTCACGATACGACCAATCACTAATGCCGCAAAGCCAAGCATGATACCGGTTACGATGTTTGCCGTTAGCACGATGAATACCGCACAAACTAGGCCGCTCATTGCGCCCACGAAATCATCGAAGTCTAATTTGCTCACATTGCTTAGCATTAATAAGCCCACATACATTAACGCCGGTGCAGTTGCGTAACCAGGCACTAAGAAGGCGAGTGGTTGGAAGAATAACATTAATAAGAACAATACGCCGACTACGATAGCAGTGATACCCTGTTTTTACCGCCCGCAGCTGTACCTGCTGCAGATTCGATATAAACGGCTGCTGGTGCAGTACCGAATAAACCCTGAGAATAAGCTACTTACAGAGTCAGAGGTTAAGGCTTTACCACCGTTGATGATTTGTCCGTCTTTATCTAATAAGTCTGCTTGTCCTGCAACGGCACGAATCGTACCTGTTGCATCAAATACGGCGGTCATCACTAAAGCAAAGACAATGGGTAAAATGGCAGGTTGTAATGCACCTTGTAAATCTAATTGTAAGAAAAGTGAGTTTTCACCAAAGGTTGGCATTTTGGAAAGATTTGGCCATTGAATGTGACGTTTGGATCGAAGATTAAACCTACGATAGTAATGGCGATGATGACCCATAAAATCCCGCCTTTCACTTTCATTTTTTCTAAGCCGATAATGAATGCAAGACCGATTAAGGACATCATCACAGGGAAAGAGGTGAAATCACCTAATTTAACCGGTAAACCCGCTTGGTTGCCGACCACTAAGCCTACGCCATTTGCGGCGATTAAAAGTAAGAATAAGCCGATCCCGATCCCTGCACCATGAGCGATACTTGATGGAAGGTTACGTAAGATCCATGAACGAATACCTGTTGCAGAAATTAAGGTGAACACCAAACCCATGAGGAATACAGCACCTAATGCCACAGGAATAGAAACATGTTGACCAATCACTAAGCTAAATGCGGTGAAGGCAGTTAATGAAATGGCACAACCGATTGCCATTGGCGCATTTGCCCAAAAAGCCGATTAAAAATCGAACCAAACCCTGCCACTAAACAGGTTGCGATAAACACTGATTCAGCCGGAAAGCCTGCATCACCAAGCATTTTAGGCACAACAATCACGGAATACACCATCGCTAAAGAAAGGTGGTTAAACCCTGCGATGATTTCTTGACGAACCGTTGAACCGCGTTTGCTGAGTTCAAAGGTTTTTTTCTAAACTTGACATAAAGTCCCCTAGGTTAATAATCAAAAAAAGACGTGCTATTTTATAGCAAATTATTTTAAAAGTAAACGTTTGCGCAATCGTTTTTTTGTCAGTCTGGCGGGAAAGTGCGGTCAGTTTTGAGGATGTTTTTCACATATTTTTTTTATCGGCTAAAAAAACTGCTATACTCTGAGAGTTTTTTTAACGTAATCAAAAAAGGAAAAACAATGGCTGATTTTAATCAAATTTTAACGCCAGGCGATGTAGATGCCGGCATTATCAATGTGGTAAATGAAATTCCAGAAGGTAGCTGCCACAAAATCGAATGGAACCGTAAAGTTGCAGCGTTCCAATTAGACCGTGTTGAGCCAGCGATCTTCGCAAAACCAACTAACTATGGTTTCATTCCACAAACTTTAGACGAAGATGGCGATGAGTTAGACGTTTTATTATTAACTCGTCAACCACTTGCAACTGGTGTATTCCTTGAAGCAAAAGTAATCGGTGTGATGAAATTCGTTGATGATGGCGAAGTGGACGATAAAATCGTTTGTGTGCCAGCAGATGATCGCGATACCGGCAATGCATACAATAGCCTTGCAGATGTGCCAGCGCAATTAATCAAACAAATTGAATTCCACTTCAATAACTACAAAGCATTGAAAAAACCAGGTTCAACGAAAGTGACTCACTGGGGCGATGTAGAAGAAGCGAAAGAAGTGATTCGTGAATCAATCAAACGTTGGAATGAGCGTTAATTTTTCATTTTAATGAATTTAAAAAGGCATCAGATTGATGCCTTTTTGTTTTTTTATAGATGAGTAAAAAAATACTATTAAAATGGACTAAATACACTCCTAGGAACAGGATGTTTTGACCTTATTCGTAATAAGATTGAAAAAAAGTAAAAATATGGGTGTTATATGACAAGATTTTTTTGATAAAAGTAAGGTTGGGGTGTAGATTTAAAAATGTTTAATGTTTTTTTATTCATGCTTGAAACTTTGGCTATACACTATGCTCTAGCTTTTTTTAAGAGGGAATCTATATGCTAAGTAGATTAATAGAGTTTTTTTAGTTTATTTTATAGGTTATTCTCTATTCGTATTTATATTTGGTTTTTATTGGTATATCTTTTCTTATTATATTATTCAAATTTATTGTAAGTTTTGGAAATATATCTATGAAAGATGTTACTAATGTATTGTCATTTAACTTATATGGTTTTTTTCTAGATTATCGCCATTAATAGTATTATCAATTCTTATATCTAAAAAAACTAAGAGGTAGAAACGTATAGAAAGTGTTTAATTTTTTTGGTGTTAAATTCTTAGAAGTTTGTGGTCTGTTTGATATTTAAACAGGCTACAATTTAAAAATACAGAAGAACAAAAGTGCGGTCAATTTTCAAAGAGTTTTAAAACTTCTTAAAAATTGACCGCACTTTTGATCTGCACCCCAAAAATCTGGACACCTACTTTGAGGTGCAGATTATGTCCTACTCTTATCAATTTCGTTTGAAAAATTATCAAACTCGTCATCGAACAGGATTATGGTATCCGTGAGGTGGCTAAACTTCATAAAATTTCCCACGCTCTCGTCATTTATTGGCTAAAAAGCATTTCGGGAAAGAGGGCTTGATGGCGTAAAAATCGCCTCATACAAACCTTCAAACACCGAAAAATAGTGCAGTCAAAGATGAAAAAGAAAGACATTGAAATTCCAGAAACTACAGACTTTTCACCCTAAAGCGTTTAAAAAAAGTTACAACGAGAGCTCGCCTTGGCTCGTGCGGAGATTGCTTACCTAAAGGAGTTGGAGGTGCTCGATCGTCAAAAAAACAACGACAGAAAAAAAGAAAAAAATCATTGAAAGATTGAAGCCAAACCACGCATTAAATGATTTACTTCGTATGGCTAAAATGCCTCGCTCAAGCTTTTTACTATAAAGAGATTAAGCGAAATTATCACGAGGTAAAAGAGGCTATCTTATCGCTGTATAAAAAAAGAACAGAAAACGAGATGGTTATCGCCCCATGACGTTTAAATTACGCCAAATGGGTTTTAATTTGAATCATAAAACGGTGTTAAAGCTGATGAACGAGTTAGGTATTCATTCCATTTTACGCAAGAAAAGACATGGAAAAACGTGGAAAAAAACATCGCATATTGCCCCCAAATTTGCTGAATCGTGATTTTACAGCAACGGCACTCAATCAAAAAAATGGGTAACGGATGTAACGGAATTTCATGTTGGGCAAGAAAAAGCTTTATTTTTCACCGTTAATGGACTTGGCTAACCGAGAAATTATTGCCTATAACTTTTCAACACGCCCCAAATTTTCATTGGTGAAAAAGATGTTAGAACAAGGACTTAGTCGGCTTAAACCGATAGAATGCCCGATTATTCATAGCGACCAAGGCGTATTGTATGGCACGGCGGAATGGGTGAAAATGTTGGAGGGTAAAGCGGTTCAAAGTATGAGTCGCTGAGGGAATTGCTACGATAATGCGGTGATTGAAAGCTTTTTTTGCAATATTAAAAATCAGAGTGCTTTTACTCTCGGACTTATCATTCAATTGCTGAATTACAGGCTGAAATTGAAGAATATTTAGTGTATTACAACCAAAAAAACGAATTAAACTTGGTTTAAAAGGATTGAGCCCAGTGCAATACCGAGCTCAATATTTAAGTTAACTAACCTGTCCAACTTTTGGGGGCAGATCACTTTTTGCATCATTAGATATCGTTAAAACGAGAAACGTAATTCCGCATTAACATTATTCGCTTTCGTATCGTGGTTGTAAGCACCTTGATAGCCGACTTTCACACTCAATACTGGTGTGAACTGCGCTTGTAATGCCACACCTGTCGTGACGATATTTTTCAATTCTTTACCATAAAGATTCGCGACACCTTGATTATTGATCAGCAAGCTGCCTTCAGCGGCTTTATCTTTATGGAAACGATGATAAGCCACATCACCTAATAGATTTAATTGAACGCCACCAATTGCAAATGGAATGGATGGACGTAAACCTACAGAGGTGACGATTAAATCACGATTGTTGTCTTTTTAACTGCACTTCGTCTTTTTGTCACACCTTTGTTTTTTTGATGTGCATATAGCTTACGCCAGCATAAGGTTCAATCGCAAAATGTTCGCCTTTTAAGCCTGTGTAGGCAAGTTCAGCAAAGACATTTTGTGTTTTGGCTATGGGCTTTTCACCCCTTGTGCAAATTCAGCACGTTGTTCGTGTTTACCCCAGCTTTGAATAAAGCCAATTTTTGGTGTTAATACGTTGAAACGATGTTCAGCTGTTAAGCCTAAATGTACGGCACGATCTTTCGAAGTGCGGTCAATTTTGTGGCTGTTTTGTGTTGAACCAACAAATACACCTAAATGTTTGTTTGTATCAATGGTCGCATCAATACCCACAAGTTGATTGTACGCATGGCTGCTTAAGCTATCTGTGCTGAAGTGGGTGAAGGTGCCACTTGTCCAAATTTGTGTGCCTGCATCAAGCTGAGCTCTGACTGCACTTGGTTGGGCAAGTTGCTGACGAAGCAATAAGTCATTTAACACATTGTGTTGTTGAGCCGCGAGATCCTCATCATAGCTTAAACGAGCAAAAGCTTGGCGAGCATTCTCTTCAGTTCCCAAAACAAGGTTTTGGTAAGCAGGGCTGTTTGTTGCTGCATCTAAGGTGTTGGCGATAGCCGCTTCATTTTCAGTGGTTGCTGCAGATGCAAGGGCTTTTTTCTGAACGGTCACTTTCAACGTATTCGCATTACTTTCATTTTTAACCGTAAGGAAATCATAAGTGCGAGGTGTTTCAACTACCGCATTTTCAGCTCCTACAAATGAGCCAGAACCTTGTACTGAAACCACTTTTTGTGGATCTTGTTGTAATTGAGGCAGAATTTCTTCGTCAAATTTATTTGGTACTAAAATAGAACCGTCAGCAAAGGTTGCATTGACGTTAGCAATACCATTATTCAGTAAGAAACGACCACCTTTTTCCACTGTTGCAGTGACCGTTTTCGCGGTGCTAGTTAAGGTTTCGGTGACAAATCCATTCTCACTTGGTTTAGTGACTTCCGCTTTCGGTAACACTTCCAATGTTGCACCTTGTTTTACGATAACTTGTTGTGCCGAACCAAGGGATTGATTTAACCCTGAAAGTTGACCTTCATTTATGGTAATTGCACCTGTGAAGCTGTTATTACCAGTGAGCGTTAAGGTGCCAGCCCCATTTTTAGTTAATGCGCCAACATAGCCTTGTGCGGCACGTTCATTACGAGCCACTTCACGCGCTAAACCTACTTGATATTCAGCTTTTTCTTCTGCTGTCGCACCTGCACGATTTTGCATTAACGCTTGTAATTCTGCTTTGCGTGTTGTCCAAGTAGCCGCTTCAGCTTGATCTTCGACTTGACGTGCTTTGATGGCTTTATCGCTAATATCATTTGACCAAACATCATTTTGATTGAGGTTGATTTTCACGTTTCCTAAGAATTGACCTGGGCCAAACATGGCTTTGCCAAGATCTAAAATACCCCCAACCCCAAACGTTACTCGGTACGCCTTGTTCAGTTTCCCAACGTTCTAATGGTTTACCTTCAAGCCCTTTACGAAGCGTGGTTTGTCTTGCTGTAGTCAGCATGACATCTCGTGCTTGATCGGTCGTCATGTATGGATAGCGAGAAAGAATGACACCTAATGCGCCACTTACGTGAGGTGCAGCCATTGAAGTACCACCAGCCGATTTGTAGATAGGGCTCACCATAAGTGTCGTTGTCTTGTAATTGAATATAGGCGGAATAGATGTTGGCGGATGGCGCTGCAATCGTCCACCATTTTGAATGGCCGGCGAGGTTAAATTCTTGAATATCTGCGCCTGCTTTTTCATCACTCACATCGTCATTTGAGTCATTCGGATAGCCTTCACCACCGACTTGCCCCGTGACGTTTACCCAGTATTTTTCTGCATCAGGTCTGAAATAAGGCAACATCGCACGCGTAAAGGACTCAGCCATCATACTGCGGTTACCCGCTGTAAAAACTTGAATCACTTGTTTATTTTTTGCCACTTCATAAGCCGCATCAACAAAGTTTTTCTCACCACTCGTGACAAATTGATAATAAGCTTTTTCAGCCTCGCCTAAGTTACTTAAATAAATATGTGCCGCAGGACTAGATATTGGCTCAGGTGCTTTTGGTACATCATAATATTGCACGCCATATTCAGGCACATCACGCCAATCATATTTTGGTTTATAGCCTAAGGCACCGGCAAAGGATGAATTGACACGACGGTTTGAACCCCAACTGTTATTAATTACTTTGGCACCGGCATCTGCTAGGGCAGAGTAGCCTTGTAAGAAGAAATCATAGTCTTGGTTTGGACCATAGGTCATGTTGTCGTTACCACCAGTATTGGCAGAATAGAGGTTAGCGCCGAAAGCCACACCGTGCATTTCATTGCCGTCACGGCTTGCCGCCATTGTCCCGCCAACGTGCGTACCGTGTGCATCATTGGTATATTTATGCCATGCACCGTCAATATTGAAGGCTTCACCTTTAGTGAAGATGCCATTATCTGTTTTATCAAAATTGCGTTTGCCGTTTTTTACTGGTTCATTTTTATTAATTGGACCATTTCCTACCGATGCATCGGGATAACGCATCCCGTCTTTTACTATAAGTCCCTTCCGTTTTTACAACGTGGATTCGACCGTCTTGAAATTCAGGGTGGTTTAATAGTACGCCAGAATCCATCACGCCGATTTTTACGCCTGAACCATTAAAACCAAGGGCGTAAGCCGTGGAGGCATTCATTGAGGTTAAGCCCCAGTCTTTGAGGTATTCAGCGCTTTCCCAGCTTTTGGTATTACCGGCTTGGCCTTGTTCAGAATAAGCGGCTGCATTGGCGGCATACCAACCAACAAGTAGTGCGAGTGCGGTTTTTTGAAGTGTTTGAGGTTTCATGTTGTCTTTCCTTTATCTTTTTGATTTTAGGAGACTATTATTCGCCTCATCGTGAAGCGCTTCAATGACTCAAATCAAAATTCCAGAGAAAAATGTTTATTCTGTGACAACGATCACACCAAAGTGCGGTCAAAAGAGGGGATAAATTTATGTATCGTAGAAATCAATGTTATAATTTACGAACAAAATGATTAAGGAGTAACTCATGGCTATTTTAGTAACGGGTGGTGCTGGCTATATCGGTTCACACACCGTAGTGGAATTATTAAATGCAAATAAAGAAGTGGTGGTATTGGATAATTTATGCAATTCCTCCCCAAAAATCTTTTAGAACGAGTCAAAGAAATCACTGGCAAAGACGTGAAATTTTATGAGGGCGATATTTTAGATCGTGCTTTATTACAAAAAATCTTTGCTGAAAACAGCATTCAGTCGGTCATCCATTTTGCAGGTTTAAAAGCTGTGGGTGAAAGTGTTCAAAAACCTGCTGAATACTATATGAATAACGTATCAGGCACGATTGTTTTGATTCAAGAAATGAAAAAAGCAGGCGTGTGGAACTTTGTATTTAGTTCATCTGCAACGGTTTATGGTGATCCAGAAATTATTCCAATTACAGAAGATTGCAAAGTGGGCGGTACAACCAACCCTTACGGTACATCTAAATACATGGTGGAACAAATTCTGACTGATGTTGCGAAAGCTGAACCGCAATTTAGTATGACAATCTTACGTTATTTCAACCCAGTGGGCGCTCACGCAAGCGGCTTGATTGGTGAAGATCCAAATGGTATTCCAAATAATTTATTGCCTTACATCAGCCAAGTTGCGATTGGTAAATTACCGCAACTTTCGGTGTTTGGTAGCGATTATGATACTCATGACGGCACAGGTGTTCGTGATTATATCCATGTGGTGGATTTAGCGATTGGTCACTTAAAAGCATTAAATCGTCATGAAAATGACGCAGGTTTACACATTTATAACTTAGGTACAGGTACGGGTTATTCTGTGCTTGATATGGTGAAAGCGTTTGAACAAGCAAACAATATCGAAATTCCGTATCGTCTTGTGGCACGTCGTCCTGGTGATATTGCAACATGCTATTCTGATCCAAGTCTTGCTGCGAAAGAGTTAAATTGGACAGCTGAACGTGGTCTTGAGCAAATGATGAAAGACACTTGGAATTGGCAAAAAAATAATCCGAAAGGATACAGAGATTAATCTCATCATTGTTGGGCGGAGCATCATTCCGCCCTTACTATTTTAATCAGATAAAACACGCTCAAAAATAACCGCACTTTATGTCAGAACAATCCCTTTCTAGTCAAATATTTACCCGTAAAATGCTGATCTGTGTTTTCACTGGATTTAGCTCGGGTTTACCACTTTTCGTGTTATTGCAAATGTTGCCAGTGTGGCTGACAGATAAAGGGCTTTCCGTTGAATTAATCGGTGCATTGACAGGGGTGATGGTGCCATATGGTTTGAAGTTTTTATGGGCACCATTATTAGACCGCTATTTCCCACATTTTTTTAGGGACGTCGTCGTAGTTGGTTATTGATTTCTCAAGTGATTTTGCTGATTTCCCTTTATGCGATTAGTCAGTTTGATCCTGTGGCACAGTTGGGAACAGTGGCTAAACTTGCGACATTTATTGCCTTTTTCTCTGCGACACAAGATATTGTACTCGATGCTTATCGTCGTGAAATTTTTGACCGATAATGAATTAGGATTGGGAAACACCATCCATATCAATGCTTATCGTGTTGCAGGTTTAATTCCTGGCGGGGCTCTCGCTTTATTTAGCGACGATTCATCCATGGGAAACCGTCTTTTTATTGACCGCACTTTGTATGCTAGCGGGCATATTTATGACGCTCTTTTTAGCGAAAGAACCAAACATTGCACAGGTCGATCGTGATCAACCTTTCTATATGGTGTTTTGGATACCCTTGAGAGAGTTCTTCCAACGTAAAGGCGTCGCGCAAGCCATCGGTTTTTTACTCTTTTTGTTCTTGTATAAATTTGGTGATTCATTTGCTACTACGTTACAAACTAAATTCGTCTATGACATGGGCTTTGAAAAAGAGCATATTGCGTTGGTGGTAAAAAGTACCTCTCTTTGGGCAAGTATCTCAGCCGGTCTCGTGGGTGGCGTGATTATGTTACGCCTAGGGATTAATCGCGCATTATGGGTATTTGGTTTTTATCCAATTGATTACTATTGGTGGATTTATTTGGTTGGCTGCATTTGGGACATTTTGACCATATCGGCGCTGCAGAACTTTGGAAATTAGGGTTTCGTGATTGCGGGTGAATATATCGGTGTCGGTCTCGGTACTGCTGCCTTTGTCGCCTTTATGGCTCGCGAAACGAATCCGCTTTTATACAGCCACTCAATTAGCCTTTATTTACCAGCCTTTCCGCTTTACCAAGTAAAGGGCTTGGTATGTTATCGGGCTACTTGGTTAAAAGCAGTAGGGCTACTATCATTTTTTTCTGGATTTGTTTATTCCTTGCTATCCCAGGAATGATTTGTTTATTCTGGGTGGCACCATGGAATGAAAAAAAGGAAATGAAAAAAAGCTTAAAAATAAAAATAAAGTGCGGTCAAAATTAACAGCAAAAATCATTTGACCAAACAAGGCTTTAACGGTATTTTAAACGGGTCTATTATTTATTGGAGATTTGTATGAAAATTATTCTTTTAGGTGCACCTGGTGCAGGAAAAGGCACACAAGCACAATTTATTATGAACAAGTTTGGTATCCCACAAATTTCAACAGGGGATATGTTCCGTGCTGCGATTAAAGCGGGGACAGAATTAGGTAAACAAGCAAAAGCATTAATGGATGAAGGGAAATTAGTGCCAGATGAATTAACCGTGGCATTAGTAAAAGATCGTATTTCTCAACCAGATTGTGCAAATGGTTTCTTACTAGATGGTTTCCCACGTACGATTCCACAAGCGGATGCATTAAAAGATTCTGGCGTGAAAATTGACTACGTTTTAGAGTTTGATGTACCGGATGAAGTGATCGTTGAACGTATGAGTGGTCGTCGTGTACACCAAGCATCGGGCCGTTCTTATCACATCGTTTACAACCCACCAAAAGTGGAAGGTAAAGATGATGTAACGGGTGAAGATTTAATTATCCGTGCAGATGATAAACCAGAAACTGTATTAGATCGTTTAGCGGTTTACCACAAACAAACCAGCCCATTAATTGATTATTACCAAGCTGAAGCAAAAAGCAGGTAATACGAAATATTTCCGTTTAGATGGTACTCAAAAAAGTGGAAGCTGTAAGCCAAGAATTAGATAAAATCTTAGGCTAAAAAAGATTGAAAACTGACCGCACTTTGAAGAGAAAAGTGCGGTTAATTTTTCAAAAGGATTTTGAGATCGTAAATTGAGATCGCATCTGGGGACGTTATGAGCAAGAAAAAAACAATAACATTGACGATTTCGGCTATCGCAGTGGCACTTGGGATCGGCGCACAATTTTATACTAATCACAAAAATTGATCAGGTATTAAAAAAATTTCCCTTACTCTTTGGATAATCAAGCAACATTAAACGTGACACAAACTGCGAAAAAAACTTTTTTTATTCGTGAGTTAATCTTTAGCGTAAAAAAATAGTGAGTCGAAAAACACGAGTGTGATTTCAACCAAGCTTACCGCGTTGCCTTTCTTTATTACGGCTGAGTCACAGTTATCCGATCAATTAGTTCGTCAACTAAATAAAACATTAAATATCTCGATTGATAAAAAAATACAATTAACAGCAAATTTTTCACCAGTAGGGTGATTATTTACAGTCTGATATTTTTGACGGAATTCCGTGATTTTTGCGAATAAGTCCCAAAACCTTTCTATCGGTCTTAATTTCTTAAAAAAATAAAGAAGTTGAGCTAAAAACAACCCTTAGTGGTTTTTAATTACGATAAAGACACTAAACTGGAACAAATTGAAGGTCAAGCTCGTCTAGTGCCTGTCGATGCAAATCAGTATGACCTATCAAGTATAGAATTAACGGCGAAAAAAATGCCGAATTAGCGTTGTTAAATGGTGAAAATACACATATTTATCTTAAAAAAATGCGACTTACCATTTTGATGTAAAAACCAGGCGAGGCAGATAAACGTGATCTGAGCACAAAAATTTCAGCAGTGATATTTTTGCGCGTAGCCAATAAAAAAAGCCGCACGACGGAAGAAAGTCAAGCAACAGCGGGTGGTTTAAATTTATTAGTTAAGCAAAACGGCGTACCAAGTTCGATCAATTTTCATCATGAATTTAAAAAATTAAGTGATGGTTCATTAAGCATTAAAGATGGCGTCAATTTGTTAACAAAAATTTTTACACAAAATCGATCGTTTTGATAGCTCGTTATCTGTGCTTTCTGTTAATGTGCCTAAAAATAATCAACCTTACTTTAACTTACAAAATGCAGGTCTTGAACTTAAGTTAGCGAATACGGATTTAACCAAAGCCAATGTGGATTTTAAACTGAATGTTGAAAGTGTGAAGCAAACACCTGCCGATGAAGACCGTAAATGGGAAGCCAAAGGTGGTAAGGTTAATATTCAGTTAGATGATTACAATGTGGCAAATGAGCTGGCGTTTGTACCATTTTTATTAGATACCATTGCAGAGAAAGAAGCACCGTCAAAAGACAATAAAGATTTCTTAAATGCCAAAGATAAATGGGTAAAAGAATTTAGTGGTAAAACCAATATTGAGGCTGCATTAAAATCATTTAATATGGCTGATTTAGTGCTTGATAACGTATCCGCCAGTGATAAGACAGAAACATTAGACAATGATCAGTATAATGAACATATCACATTGTCAGCGAATAAAATTGGTTATCCTAGTGCTGGCTTGCAATTTGAAAAAGTAGCAGGCGATGTACCATTTAAAATTAACCATAGTAAAGCGCATTTATCAGCAAGATTTTGCTCTGTGCCTTTCTATGGTGCGTTGTGCAGCACGCATTTAACATCTGCAACATTTGATAAGTATATTAAAAAAATTCCTGGAAAGAGCTCGATTTAATCGTCGATAATGCAACGTTAAATTTCAATTTAAATACTTATCCAGAAACCACTGCTTATCCAGTCAAATTGGAAGTGAGTGGTATTGTGCCTCAAGTACCAGAAGATGATTCATCAGATATGATTCCAGATAATATTGAAGGTGCATTTAATCTGACATTAAAGCAAAAATGTTGTTTGATGACCAAAATGAAAAAAAGCCTTAGCAATTAAGGAAAAACTCATACTTTTGGCAATACTTAAGTAGCTTTGTGAAATATGATGGAAAACTTCATCGAGAATTTGTGGAAGAAGGTGATAACTATGTTTCTAGGGTGGAAAAAACGGAAAATGGCTATTTAATTAATGGTCGTACGTTTGAAGATCTTCGTCAAGAAAGCATGATGGAAACTGATGAGGGGGAAGAAGGGAAGCCCGCCGCAACTGACTAGTTGAAAGGATGACATAAAAAAATGACCGCACTTGAAATTCAATGTGCGGTCATTTTTTTAGCTGTTTTGGATTACTTCACTAATCCACCACTTGCTTGTAAATCGGCATGGTAGGAGGAGCGAACAAATGGGCCACAAGCCGCGTGTTCAAAGCCCATTGCGTTGGCTTTATCACGAAATTCATCAAACTCTGCTGGAGGCACATAGCGAGCAACCGGTAAGTGATGGCGACTTGGTTGGAGATATTGGCCAAGTGTAAGCATGGTTACGCCATTTGCACGTAAGTCTTCCATCACTTCAAGGATTTCTTCATTGGTTTCACCTAATCCAACCATTAAGCCTGATTTAGTTGGAATGTTTGGGAACATTTCTTTGAAATCATGAAGTAATTTTAAAGACCATTGATAATCAGCACCTGGACGAATTTCTTTATATAAACGTGGCACATTTTCCAAGTTGTGGTTGAATACATCTGGTGGATTGTCTTTTAACTTTTCTAAGGCTTGAGTAATACGTCCACGGAAATCAGGCACTAAAATCTCAATTTTAATACCAGGATTTAATGCACGCACTTCTTTTACACATTCAGCAAAATGACCTGCACCACGATCAGGTAAATCATCGCGGTCTACAGACGTAATCACCACGTATTTCAACTTCATATCTTGGATGGTTTCAGCTAATTTACGTGGTTCATCTGGATCAGGTGGTAAGGGTTTACCATGTGCAACGTCACAGAAAGGGCAGCGACGAGTACAAATTGCGCCTAAAATCATAAAGGTTGCCGTGCCATGGTTAAAAGCACTCGTGTAAATTTGGACAAGAAGCTTCTTCGCATACAGAATGTAGGCCATGACGACGCATCCCGTTTTTAATCGTTTCGATCTTTAATGAGCTAGACGGCAATTTGATCTTCATCCATTCCGGCTTTTTCAATAATTCTTGGTCAGGATCGATATTTTTAACAGGGATAATTGATGTTTTGGCAGCATCGCGGTATTTCACACCGCGTTCCATTTTAAAAGGCGTTGACATTGTTCTTTCCTAAAGAAAAATGCCTGATTCAGGCATTTTTAAATGTGTTATAAAAGTGAATGTTATAAATTTGTAACATTATAGCCCAAAAGTTCGGCAAAGTGTTTAATTAATTTGGGGGAAACCTTGTCAAGTGTCGCCTCTTCTTTACCAATAAAGTCAGCAAGCTGACACATTTCAAGTCCAGCATAACCACAAGGATTAATATAATGGAAAGGGTTGAGATCCATATTGATATTAAATGCCAAACCGTGGAAAGAGCACCCTTTACGGATACGTAAGCCTAATGAACAGATTTTTTTGCCGTCAATATATACGCCTGGTGCATCGGGTTTTGGATAACCTTCGATGCCATAGTCTGCGAGGGTTTCCACGACAGATTGTTCAAGTGCGGTCACTAATTGACGGACATTTAAATGTTCATGACGTCTAATATCAATGAGCACATACATCACCTGCTGACCTGGGCCATGATAAGTAATTTGACCGCCGCGATCTGATTGAAGCACAGGAATATTACTGCTATGTAATAAGTGCTCTGGTTTGCCAGTTTGGCCTTGCGTGAAGACAGGGTGATGCTCGACAAGCCAAATTTCATCAGTTGTTTCTGCATCTCGATTATCGGTGAATTCCTGCATTTTGTGCCAGATCTCTTGATAATCTTGTAATCCTAATTGACGGACAATTAAATCTGTTTTGTTCATCTTAGATAACCATTTTGACACCTTCCACTTTAGCAAGCTCTTTGTAAAGGGTTTCTACTTGCTCAAAGTTTTGTGCCACGATATCAATTGAAACAGAATTATAGGTTCCTTTGCTGCTGCGTTTTTCCTTTGGAATATAATCACCAGGTAGGTATTTTTTTGTACCACGGCGATTAAGTCTTGCGCTAAATTTTCACGGTTAACACCAGCCACTTTTAAATGTCATGGGTCAGCGGGGAATTCCATTAACTCTTTTAGTTTTTCATAATCATTTTCGGTTGTCATGTTGCATCCTTATTTAAGAGTAAGGTGCATGAATCAGTTAAATTCACACACCTTACGAATTTATTGATGTGATATAAATGGGGAAGTGCGGTTAATTTTCAAGGCCTTTAATCAAATAATCCTTTGATTGTTAACACTAACCAGTCCCAACCTTTACCGAAGAAACCACCTTCTTGCACGTCTTCTAATGCTTGAAGATTAACAATTGCCACATCCTTGCCATCTAGTTGATAAACGATTTTACCAACAACCTGACCTTTTGTTAAAGGTGCTTGTAAGTATTTGTTATCTAATTCGTAACGTGCTTTTAAGTCTGCTTGTTTGCCTTTTGGCACTGTAATAAAGCCATCTTGTAATAAACCAAGTTGAACTTCACTTTTATCACCGTAGTAAACCGATTGTGTTGAAATTTTTTCATTGGCTTTGTGGGCTTTTAATGTTTCAAAGTTGGCAAAACCCCATTGTAAGAGTTTTTTGCTTTCTACTTCACGACCTTTATAGGTTGGTACGCCCATCACAACAGAAATCAAACGCATATTATTTGGACTTGTCGCCGATGCAACAAGGTTATAACCTGCTTAGCTAGTGTGACCTGTTTTTCATACCGTCTACATTAATGGTTTTGTCCCATAGTAAGCCGTTACGGTTAGGTTGTTTGATTTTGTTAAAGGTGAAGTCTTTTTCTGCGTAGATTTTATATTCTTCAGGTAAATCACGAATAATATGTGCACCAATAATCGCCATATCACGAGCAGTTGAATATTGGTTTGGATCGTCTAAACCGTGTGGAGTCGTGAAGTTGGTATTTTTTAAGCCAAATTGTTGAACGTATTTATTCATGGTATCAACGAAGTTAGCCACGGTACCAGAAATATGTTCTGCCACTGCGACACACGCATCATTACCTGAAACAATGATAATTCCTTTGTTTAAATCACCAACAGATACTTGCTGATTTAAATTTAAGAACATTTTTGAAGAATCAGGGAAGTTTCTCCCCCAAGAACTTTCGCCAATGGTGACCATATCTTCATTATGAATTTTGCCTTGTTTTAATGCGGCACCCACTACATAGCTAGTCATCATTTTAGTTAATGAAGCAGGGTATTGGCGCTGATCTGGGTTAAGTGATGCAAGTACCGCACCAGAATTGTAATCCATTAACACATAGGTTTGCGCATTTACTTCCGGTACAGCAATACCGTATTGAAGATCTTCAGCTGCGAGCGAATGTTGAGGCGACCATTAATCCCGAGAATAGAACAATTTTTTTCAATTTTGCAGATTGTTTTAACATAGCATTTTCCTTTAATAGCTTATTGGTTTTTATAAGTATAAACGATTACGGGTTGCCCATTGATCGTTTTTTTGTAGTTTTTGTTTTTTTAATTGATTCATATCCGCTTGATCCGCAATTGGCCCAAAATGGATTTCGTAGTTTTCGTCCATTTTGGTTAATTTCAGTTTTGATGTCGTCTAACGCGAGCTTTGTGATGATGCTTTCTGCTTGATTTTTTTGACGACAGAGCGAGTAGTTTTAGCTTGAAGACAGTTTTTGCATCGTTTGTGGTGGTGTCTAAGTTTTGATTTTTTTTTTCGTTATTTTTATCGGTAACTAAACGATCACTGGCTTCTTGTGTTTTAGCATGCTTAGCTAATGTTTTTACGCCTGCACCTGAAATTTGACCTTTATGATCCACATGCAATGCTTCAATTCTCACTTGTCCTGTACCACGAGCAATAAGACCTAATTCTTTGGCTGCAGAATGTGATAAGTCAATGATACGTTTCTCACTGAATGGTCCGCGATCATTAATCCGCACGATCACTTTGCGATTATTATGCAAGTTTGTGACAACTGCATAAGAGTTTAAAGGCAACGTTTTATGGGCAGCGGTGAACAGTGCCGAATTATAGCGTTCACCATTAGCTGTTTTACGACCATTAAATTTATGGTGGTAATAGCTTGCTGTCCCTTCTTTTGAATAGGATTTCGCTTCATTACCTTGCGTGGTGTATGTTTTACCATTCACTTCATAGCTCTGTGGCGCTTGAACGGTCGTGGTAATCGACAGTGAATCCCCTTGAATACCATACATTTTTTTGTGTATCAGCAAAAAGCAGAGAAACTTGAGTCGCTTATCAAGGTGAAAAAGTGCGGTCGTTTTTTTAAGATGTTTTTTTAATGTCATACTTATTACTTTCAAGATTATCGGTGCTCTTCATAAGAAAGCCAAAAGGGAAATTAGTTCCCTTTCATAAAGCGAGGTTTGTGAGTATGAATAGACATCACTAAACCAAAGCTCGCCATAATGGCTACATATGAAGTACCGCCGTAGCTAAAGAGTGGTAAAGGTACCCCTACAACAGGCAAAATACCGCTCACCATACCGATATTCACGAAGACATAAACAAAGAAAATCAGCGTAGTGGCACCGGCAAGAATACGCCCGAAAGAGGTTTCTGCATTCACCGCAATTATTAAGCCACGGATAATAATAAACAAATAAATTGCCATAAGAATAAGAAAACCGACCATTCCATGTTCTTCACTCATCACGGCAAAAATAAAATCAGTGTGTGGTTCAGGCAAAAATTCTAATTGGGATTGTGTTCCTTGCATCCATCCTTTGCCTGACATACCGCCTGAACCGATGGCAATTTTGGATTGCAAAATGTGGTAACCCGCCCCAAGCGGATCTTTCTCTGGGTCAAGTAAAGTTAATACACGCATGCGTTGGTAGTCATGCATTAAATACATCCACATGATAGGAATAAATGCTGCTAAGCCAACTACCGCAGCAAGAATAAGCCACCAACTCATCCCTGCTAAGAATACCACGAATAAGCCCGATGCACTAACCAGAATTGATGTTCCTAAGTCTGGTTGAATGGCTACAAGTAAAGTTGGTACCATAATCATGGCGATAGCAATAAAGGTTTCGCTCATTTTAGGGGGTAATGGACGATTACCTAAATACACGGCGACCATTAACGGCACCGCGAGTTTGACAATTTCAGACGGCTGAAAGCGGATAAAACCAAGATCTAACCAACGTTGAGCCCCTTTACTCGTTGTACCGAAGGCATCAACTAAAATCAGCATAATAAAGCCAACCAAATATAAATAAGGGGCGAGACGCTGATAAAATTTAGGGGGGAGCTGTGCCATAATCATCATGACAACAAAAACCTAATATGACTTGAATGATACGGTTTTTGGAACATGACTTCACTGGCACCAGATGCACTATAAAGCACAAGCATACCATAGGCAGTAATGGCAGCTAAACCAATAAATAATAAGAAATCAATGTGTAAGCGTTGCCATAATCGCAAGCATAAAGGCACTTTTTTTCTTCCATTATTCATTCTCACTTGGTTGGGGTTCTTGCAATGGTGTGTCTAACTCAGTTTGGTCCGTCATCTTTTCTTTTTTTCAGTATTTTGTTGACGTTCAATTTGCGGCAAGCGTTTATTTAGGTAGAAATCCATAATTTGACGCACAATTGGCGCGAGCATTACTTGAGCCGCCGCCTGCATTTTCTAAAATAATCGTGACAACTAATTTCGGATCTTCATAAGGTGCATAAGCAGTGAACCACGCATGGTCATGTAATTCTTTTTTCAATCCTGCAGCATTATATTTTTTTGGTTTTTCTTTTTAAGCTGAAAACCTGTGCAGTACCGGATTTCCCTGCTACATGGTAATTGGTGCCGACAAAGGCTTTTCGTCCTGTTCCTGCACCAGAATTCACGACATTAAACATCCCGCGTTTAGCGGCATCCCAATAAGCTTGTTTCGGATCAGTAATATCCTCATATAAAAGCGGATCTTGATAGGGCTCAATGATAGAGCCTTCTACTGATTTCATTAAATGAGGCGTATGGATTTTCCCGTTATTAACCACGATAGAGGTCGCTTTTGCCACTTGTAATGGCGTAGCCGTCCAATAACCTTGCCCAATCCCCACTGAGATCGTATCGCCTTGTACCCAAGGTTTTTTATAACGTTTTTGTTTCCATTCTTTACTCGGCATATTGGCTGTAGCTTCTTCTTGGATTTCAATACCTGTCGGCATACCAAAACCAAAGCGTTTCATCCACATAGAGAAACGATCAATACCTAAATTAAAAGGCGGTTTGATAGAAGAAGGTATCCGATGATTCTGTAATGGCTTTATTTAAATCTGTATAGCCGTGCCCTGATTTTTTCCAATCTCGGAAACGCTTTGTCGAGTTTGGAAGCATCCAGTAACCAGGGTCAAAAATGGTAGTATGAGGCGTAATCACCCCTTCCGTTAATGCTGCAACAGCAACAAATGGTTTTACCGTAGAGGCTGGTGGATAGACCCCTTGTGTTGCACGACTGTAAAGTGGGCGAGCAGGGTCGTTTAATAAGCGTTTGTAATCGCTAGCGGAAATCCCATCCACGAATAAATTATTGTCATAACTCGGTGTGGAAACCATCGCTAACACGCTGTTATCTTTCGGATCAAGCACGACAACAGCACCTTTTTGCCCTGAAAGTAACGACATAATATAGCGTTGCAAGGCTAAATCGATAGTCAGATGAATACTTTTGCCTGCTGTGGCTGGTTGCTCACGTAATTTACGGATAACTTTCCCGCGGTTATTGATTTCCACTTCTTCAAAACCCGTCGTACCGTGGAGTTGTTCTTCGTAATAGCGTTCAATACCCAGTTTTCCCATATCAGTGGAACCCTGAGTAGTTAGCAAATTTTTCTTCTTTTTTCAGGCGTTCAACATCTCGATCATTAATGCGTCCCACATAGCCCAAAATATGTGTCATGGCTTCGCCATACAGGTAATTTCGTTTGAAATAAGGGCGAACATCAAGACTTGGATATTTATATTGGTTTACTGCAAAACGGGCGATTTGTTCTTCCGTTAAGCTTGGTTTTGAGTAAAATGGGTGTATAACGTGTGCTCACGGCGACGTTCTTTTTTGAAATGCTCAATGTCTTCGTCTGTGAGCCCCACAATATAGCGCAATTCTTCAAAAGTGCGGTCTAAATTTTCGGTTTTTTCTGGCACAATATATAAGCCGAAAAAGGTGAGGTTTTCCGCTAGTAATTCACCGTAACGGTCATAAATCAATCCGCGAGTAGGAGGTAATGGAAGTAATTTAATGCGGTTGCCGTTAGAGCGAGTTTGATATGTTTTCGTAACTCACCACCTGAAGGTGGTAAATATTGGCAAATAATACGCCACTTAATGCCAAAATACCGATGAATGCTACCAATGTTCGACGCGCAAACAAGTTCCGCTCCGCTTTTTTATCGCGGATCGGTTCGTTGGTTGGGGCAGCAAAGAATTTCTTTAAATTCATCGGTAATGTAACGCGTTATTCTCTGTGATAAGGATGATTTGTGGTTAGCGACCAGGCGCGGTATAAGCTTTCTGCCACTACAACACGCACTAATGGATGTGGCATTGTGAGCGGAGAAAGTGACCAGCTTTGTTCTGCCGCAGCTTTGCATTCAGGGGATAAGCCTTCAGGTCCGCCAATGAGTAAGCACACATCACGACCATCATTTTTCCAGCCTTCTAATTGCTCAGCAAGTTGTGGTGTCGACCAAGGTTTGCCAGGGATATCTAATGTTACCACTTTGCCTTTTCCACAAGCCGCTAACATTGCTTTGCCTTCTTGCTCTAAGATGCGTTTAATATCAGCATTTTTTCCACGTTTGCCTGCAGGAATTTCAATGAGTTCAAAAGGCATATCTTTAGGAAAACGACGTTGGTATTCTTCAAATCCAGTTGTCACCCAAGCTGGCATTTTTGTGCCTACAGCGATTAATGTGATTTTCATCCTTTTCCCTTTCAAAAGACAGTCAAAATTGACCGCACTTTATGCCCAAAGTTTTTCTAATTGATACATCTCACGTGCATCACGTTGCATAATGTGTACGATGGTTTGACCGAGATCGACCACGATCCAATCAGCCGTATTACGCCCTTCTTCACCAAATGTCTCATAACCCGCTTTTTTTACATTCTGCAATAAGGTTATCTGCCATAGCAGACACTTGGCGACTAGATGTACCAGTACAAATAATCATATTTTCAGTAATCGATGATTTGCCTTTTACATCAAAATGCACAATTTTGGTGCCTTTTAAATCATCGAGTTTATCAATTACAAATTCAACTAATGACATTTCTTTTCCTATTTAAATAAAGCGATGAATTCTATCATTGAATGAGGGAAAGAGGTAGGCTTAGGGCGGATTTTATTTGAATTGTTTTATCGTTGTAACAGTGCTTGGCAATAATATTGGGGCAGTCATTCTGCCCCAAGTTTGAAAGGGTATTAAACCCACAAAAGAATCGCTAACAATTGCGGTGAAATGATCCGCAAGAACATGGTGAGCGGATAAACTGTCGCATAGGAAAGGGATGCTGCACCGCTTCCTTCTTTTAGTTCGTTTGCAAAAGCGAGCGCTGGAGGATCAGTCATCGAACCCGCCAATAAACCACAAAGTGAAAGGTAGTTTAATTTAGCATATAAACGCGCAATGACACCTACAATCATTAATGGTACGAGTGTGATAAAAAAATACCGTAGCCCATCCATTCAAGACCAGAACCATTGGTAAGCGTGTCCACAAAGCTACCGCCAGATTTTTAAACCGACTACAGCAAGGAAGAGCACAATACCAATTTCGCGCAATGCCAAGTTAGCACTTGGTGGCATAAACCAATAGAGTTTACCGATAGAGCCAATTCGAGCTAGGATTAACGCGACGACTAATGGCCCGCCAGCTAGCCCTAATTTTAATGCCACCGGAAAACCAGGAATGTAAAAAGGAATAGATCCGAGCAACACCCCTAAGCCAATCCCAATAAATACCGGCAACATTTGCACTTGTAGCAGTTTCTGTTTAGCATTCCCAATTACTGAAATGGCTTGGTTGAGAATGTCGGTTTTACCAACCATGTGTAATACGTCACCAAATTGAAGGGTGGTATGGGCTGTTGGCACCAATTCCACACCCGCACGGTTTAAACGTGAAATGACTACACCGTATTTTTTATGGATGCCAAGATGACGAATTTTTTTACCTAATACTTTTTCATTGGTAACTACAACGCGTTCAGAACGAATTTCGCCACTCAAACTTGCGACTGGAACATCTACTTCTTCCCCGATAATAAGATGCATTTTTTTCAAGCCTTCGGGATTACCAACTAAATGTAAAAATATCACCAAGTTGAACATCGGTATCCGCTTTTGGCACCATGACGAGTTCACCTCGTTTTAAACGAGAGCAGACGACATCTTCATCGTCAAAACCAGGGATCTCAATTAAATGGATACCATTGAGATTGGTATTAGTGACTTTTAGGGAAATGCTTTTAAGCGCTTCTTTGTCGTGGCCACTTTCTTTTTCAAAAATTCATGCTTCTTCATCCACTTTAATTTTAAAGAAAAAGGCGAATAAGCCACATAGAAAAGCAAAAATGCCACAAATCCCAAAAAGGATAGGCCATCGCATAGGCCATCCCCATGTTAGATGTCGTTTGCGACATACCTAATTCAGAAAGAATTTGCTGACCCGCACCGAGAGATGGGGTATTTGTGACCGCACCCGAGTAAATACCAAGTGCGACATCAAGAGGAATATCGGCAAACTTATAAATGAGAATCGTCACTAACGCGCCGAGTGCAACAATTAAGATCCCTAACCCATTTAAGGTTAGTCCCGACTGCCTTAAGGAAGCAAAAAAAGCCCGGCCCCACTTGAATACCAATCGTATAAACAAACAGAATTAAGCCGAACTCTTGCACGAAATGTAGTGTATGGCTGTCCAGTTTAATGCCATATTGGGTGGTAAAATGGGCAACCAAAATACCACCAAATAGCACGCCACCAATACCTAATCCTACACCTTTAATTTTTAAAATGCCCGATCCATAGACCAATTACGGCAACGAGGGCAAGCAAACTAATGGTAATCGCAGTTTCACTCATACCGACCTCTAATTTATTAAAAATTTAACTATTTTGGATTATAACAATTTGATTTCCTACCCGCTTGTAACAAAGTCAAAAAATGTTATCTCCATCACATTTTTTCTTGCTTAAAAATAAACACCGCCTAAAATGACCGCACTTTTTTGATTTTATAGGTTGATTATGGATTACGCTCAAGAGGCCATTAATTCGCTTTTATGGATAGTAAAAACATTAGCGATGACAGCTGTTGTGTTTAGCTTTGGTATTTTCTTATTAGTCCGTTTTACCCACTGGGGTAAACAATTTTGGCAATTTGCGGGTGGGTACCTTTCACCACGTCGAAGTATTAAACCTTTGCTATTTTTCTTGTTAATTGTGGCGATGACATTGGTCAGTGTACGTATTAGCTTGGTGCACTCCGAGTGGTATAACAATATGTACACATCCTTACAGGAATTTAATGAACCAGTGTTTTGGGATCAAATGGTGCTGTTTTGTGTGATTGCGACAAGCTCAGTCATGACGGCATTACTTAGCTATTATTTAGAACAACGCTTTTCTATTAATTGGATTGAATGGTTGAATAGTCAGTTAGTGGATAAATGGATGGATAATCGTGCGTACTACAAAACGCAGTATGTTTCCGCTAACTTAGATAACCCCGATCAACGTATTCAACAAGATGTGCAATCTTATGTGAGAACCTCGCTTTCCTTAAGCACTGGTGTGATTGATGCTGTCACCTCGATGATTTCTTACACGATCTTATTGTGGGGATTAGCGGGGCCAATGATGGTATTTGGTACTGAAATTCCTCGTATGATGGTGTTCTTGGTGTTCACTTATGTGATTATCACCACCGTGATAGCATTCCGTTTAGGACGACCGTTAATTATGTTGAATTTCGTCAACGAACGCTTAAACGCTAACTATCGTTATTCTTTAATTCGTATCAAGGAATATGCGGAAAGTGTGGCATTTTATGCCGGTGAGAAAGTTGAGAGTAGCCAACTTTATAAACAATTCGGATCGGTGATCAATAACATGTGGGATATTGTTTATCGAACCTTAAAATTCTCTGGTTTTAACCTAGTGGTTAGCCAAGTTTCGGTCGTGTTTCCTTTACTCATTCAAGTGGGACGTTATTTCGAGAAGCAAATTAAACTCGGCGATCTCATGCAAACGCTACAAGTATTTGGTAAGTTGCATTCAAATCTTTCATTCTTCCGCAATTCTTACGACGGTTTTGCCGGATATAAAGCCACATTAGATCGTTTAACTGGCTTTTGAGTTATGCGATTGATATGGCGAATCGTCAATCTACGTCGCATTTACATGAACACGAAACAGACGTGATCTTTAAGGATTTAAGCATCAATAATCCATTTGGAAAAACCTTAATTGAGAATTTAAATTTGACACTACCACAAGGTTCAACCCTGTTAATTCAAGGTCATTCAGGTGTGGGTAAAACTACGTTGTTGAGAACTGTGGCAGGGCTTTGGGCGTATTCTGAAGGGGATGTGTATTGTCCAACTCATCAGCTTTTCTTATCGCAAAAACCTTATTTACCGCAAGGTAGTTTGTTAACGGCACTGGCTTATCCGAATGAAGAAAAGGACTTTAATCGTGATGAGATGATTGAGATATTAAAACAAGTGTCTTTAGGGCATTTACAAGATCGTTTAGAACAAGAGCAAGATTGGACGCGTATCCTTTCTCTCAGTGAGCAACAACGTTTGGCTTTCGCACGTTTGTTATTACATAAACCAAACGTCGCTTTCTTGGATGAAGCAACTGCGAGTATGGATGAAGGCTTAGAAGATACGATGTATCGTCTATTAAAAGAACACTTACCTTATACAACCGTTATTAGTGTGGGGCATCGTTCAACCTTGCGGGCTTTCCATCAGCAACAATTGATGATTTTTAGGTAACGGTAAGTGGCAATTCACTGACCGAAATCAGGCATAAAACTCCACTAAAATTGACCGCACTTACCTTGTTAGAAAAAAATAGAGAGGTAAGTGTAGAAGATCAAAGGCAAAAAAATCCTGTTATCAAGCTCGATTTTTTTGGTACATTTATCACAATTTTTTTCTATGCTCAGAAATGAGTAATTTTTTTCACCAAACTAATGACGGAATTCTTATGTTATTCAAAAAAATTCGTGGTTTATTTTCAAACGATCTTTCTATCGATCTAGGTACAGCAAATACATTAATTTACGTGAAAGGCCAAGGCATCGTACTTGATGAACCTTCGGTTGTGGCAATTCGTCAAGACCGTATGGGCGCATACAAAAGTATTGCGGCAGTAGGTAAAGAAGCAAAACAAATGCTTGGTCGCACCCCAAAAAGTATCGTGGCTATTCGTCCGATGAAAGATGGTGTAATTGCTGATTTCTCTGTGACAGAGAAAATGTTGCAATACTTTATCAAACAAGTACATAGCGGTAACTTTATGCGTCCTAGCCCTCGCGTACTCGTTTGTGTACCGGCGGGTGCAACTCAAGTAGAACGTCGTGCAATCAAAGAATCAGCATTAGGTGCGGGTGCGCGTGAAGTGTATTTAATTGAAGAGCCAATGGCGGCTGCTATCGGTGCAAACTTGCCGGTTTCTACAGCGATTGGTTCAATGGTCATTGATATCGGTGGTGGTACCACTGAAGTGGCGGTGATTTCTTTAAACGGTATCGTGTATTCATCTTCTGTACGTATTGGTGGCGACCGTTTTGATGAAGCGATCATCTCTTATGTTCGTCGTACTTTTGGTTCTGTGATTGGTGAGCCAACTGCAGAGCGTATCAAACATGAAATTGGTACAGCGTACATTCAAGAAGGTGATGAAATTTTAGAAATGGAAGTGCACGGTCACAATCTTGCAGAAGGTGCACCACGTTCATTCAAATTAACTTCTCGTGATGTACAAGAAGCTCTTCAGCAACCATTAAATGGTATCGTTGCAGCGGTGCGTACAGCGCTTGAAGAATGCCAACCAGAACACGCTGCAGATATTTTCGAACGCGGTATGGTGTTAACGGGTGGTGGTGCTTTATTACGCAACATTGATGTATTGTTATCAAAAGAATGTGGCGTACCAGCAATCATCGCAGAAGAACCATTAACTTGCGTAGCTCGTGGTGGCGGTGAAGCAATCGAAATGATTGATATGCATGGTGGCGATATTTTTAGCGACGAAATTTAATCTCTAAAAGTGCGGTCAGAAAAATCGGCGTTTTTAATTCGTCTGATTTTTTGACCGCACTTTTCCTTTCAACCCTAGGACAGTGAATGAAACCCATTTTTGGTAAAGCACCACCATTAGGTATTCGGCTCGCATTAGCAGTGATAGCTTCGATGACACTCATTTTAGTTGATGGGCAAACCTCATCAATGACGAAGGCGCGTAGTGTCATGGAAACTGCCGTGGGGGGCTTGTATTACCTTGCGAATGGGCCAAGAACGGTTCTAGATGGTGTATCAAGTAACTTGGTGGATACCAACAAACTGCTTATTGAAAATAAAGTATTGCGTGAGCAGTTGCGTGAGAAAAATGCCGATCTTTTATTATTGGATCAACTTAAGGTAGAAAACCAACGTCTTCGTTTACTGCTTAATTCGCCTTTACGCACGGATGAATATAAAAAGATTGCAGAAGTGCTCACAGCAGAAACCGACGTCTATCGTCAGCAAGTGGTGATCAATCAAGGTGAACGTGATGGCGCTTATGTCGGTCAGCCAGTGATTGATGAAAAAGGGATGATTGGGCAGATTATATCTGTCGGTGAGAATACAAGCCGAGTGTTACTTTTGACCGATGTGACTCATTCTATTCCAGTGCAAGTTTTACGTAATGATGTACGAGTAATCGCGAGTGGCACAGGGCACTCAGATGAACTTACCTTAGATAACGTGCCTCGTTCTGTGGATATTGAAAAAGGCGATTTATTGGTGACTTCAGGTTTGGGCGGCCGTTTTGTTGAAGGCTATCCTGTGGCTGTTGTGCAAAGTGTCTCTCGTGATGGCTCAAATTACTTTGCAACGGTGAAAGCGAAACCTTTGGCTGAGTTAGATCGTTTACGTTATTTGCTTTTTACTTTGGCCGAGCAATCTTGATATGTCGAAAGTCAAATCCATGTCACCAGAAGAAGTGCGTCGCCTTGTACAGCAACGTTTAGAAAGTCAAGCTAATGAAGCAACTCATTCAGTGAGTAAAACCAAAAATTACAGATGACCAAGAGGATGGAGCCGATACCATACAGGAAAAAGAAATTGTGGATCCTGACATTCCGACCACAATGCCTCAACAAGAGGAACCCATTTCTCCAGATCAGCAACAACATAGGGAAGAAGACTAATGCAAGGGCGTTTTATTTTTCAATGGGCGACCATTTTATGCTTCTTTGTTGTGGCATTAATTATGGAATTAGCCCCATGGCCAGCAGGCTTTCAAGCTTTTAAACCGTCTTGGTTGGTTTTAGTTTTGCTTTATTGGACGCTTGCGTTACCCGATAGAGTAAGCATTGGTTGGGCATTTTTACTCGGGGTTTTATGGGATATCGTGCTAGGCTCTATTCTTGGGGTTCATGCACTGGTGCTTTCTGTCGCTTTCTATTTTGTTTCCAAATATTACCTAATTTTGCGCAACCTTTCTCTTTGGTTCCAAAGTTTATTGGTACTTCTTTTTGTTTTTGCGATTCGAGTGGCTATTTTCTTGGTTGAATTCTCTTTGCATGGGGCATTTTTCAACTGGCAGGAAATCTTTGGTGCCATCGCATCAGGTGTGTTATGGCCATGGGTTTTTCTTATTGATGCGTACTACACGTCGAAGAGTCGGATTACATTAATTATAAAAAAAGCTGATGAAGGAGTTCATCAGCTTTTTCTTTTAGTTTTTACGACGATAGTTTGTTTTTTTCTCATCGTAGTATTTCTTGTTTGAGGCGCAGGATTGCGTTTTAAACGATAAGGTTTTGGAATATCACTAATCAATGAATTCGGATTATATTGACTGACCGGAATAGAATGACCAATGTATTCTTCAATCGCTGGTAAATTCATCGCATATTCTTCACAAGCAAAGCTGATAGACACCCCACTTTCACCCGCTCGACCAGTACGGCCAATACGATGAACGTAATCTTCTCGATCATCAGGGTAGATCAAAGTTAAAAAAACATGAGTCACGTCTGAAATATGTAACCCACGCGCGGCAACATCGGTTTGCAACGAGAATATCGAGCTCACCATCAGTAAATTGTTTGAGCAATGAAAGACGTTTTTCTGTGCTACATCCCTGTGAGTAATCCCACGATGGCCATCTGCCACTAAATAGCCCCAAATTTCTTCACATTTATGTTTAGTATTTGCAAAAGACAATACAGCGCTCGGGCCATTCCTCTTCCATTAACGTGAGTAAGAGTGGGATTTTATCTTCATTTGACGGATAGAACAGTTCCTCTTTAATTCTATGTCCCGTTTTTTTGTTCTGGTTCAATTTCGATATATTCAGGGGAATTCATATCTTCAAAGGCAAGTTCGCGCACTTTGTAAGAGAGCGTTGCAGAAAAGAGCATGGTGAGGCGTTCTTGCGGAGAAGGACACTTGCGTAATAAATAACGAATATCACGAATGAATCCTAAATCAAACATGCGATCAGCTTCATCCAACACCACGACTTGAATGTCATCTAAACGAATAATGCCTTGTTTGACATAATCGATCACACGCCCCGTGGTACCAATTAAAATATCCACACCGTCTTCAATCGCCTTAAGTTGTTTATCATAGCCATCACCACCATAAGCAAGTGCGGTTCGTAATCCACTTGTTTTAGCTAACAACTCTGCATCATTATTAATTTGTACTGCCAGTTCACGGGTTGGTGCAAGAATTAATGCGCGAGGTTGATTGGTGGCAAAATCAGGTTGATGTGTTAATAAGTGATGAAATGTTGCCGTTAAAAATGCCATCGTTTTACCCGTACCGGTTTGCGCTTGGCCTGCAACATCTTTTCCTTGTAATGTGATAGGTAATGATAATGCTTGAATTGGGGTGCAATATTCAAATCCCTTATCTTGCAGGGCTTTTTGTACGATAGGATGTAATGGAAGATCAGCAAATCGCTGCTGACTTAAATAATTTTTTTGCATGATAAATAATGGTTCTCAGAAATAAATGGGGCTAAGGATAGCACGAAGTCAGAAAAATATCCTTAAAAATGACCGAGCTTATTAATAAGCTTAAGCTTGTGATTTAGCTGATTGGGTTCGCTCCCATTTTCTTGCAATATAGCTACAAGTTGGGTGCAAAGTTAGCTTTTTAGCTTGGATAAAATGAATTAAGGCTTGATAGAGTTTGTCTGCTACACCTTGTCCTCGAAGAGAATCATCAACAAACGTGTGATTAGCATTAATGGTATCGGGTGTTTCATAAAAATAGGTGAGTTTAGCGATTTTCTTGTCTTGCTCATCAAGTAAGAAAAACTCTCCCTGCTCACCATTATCATGATGCTGAAGACTCATTTGATACTCCATTCATCACTGAGATTGGGATCCATGGCAAAATCTGCCGTATCACTTGGAATGGCTTTTTCTTCTGCAGCCCATTCCCCTAAATCAATGAGTTGGCAACGTTTGCTACAAAAAGGGCGAAATTGACTTTCCTGTGTCCAAGGTACGGGCTTTTGGCATGTCGGGCAGGGTACTTCAAAAATTTCATCAGACATCTTTTTTTCTCGATTCACTTAAATAAAATTGGTGCAATTCTAGCACTTTTTGTTTTAAGTGCGGTAAGTTTTCAGGCAATTTTGCATCATTTGAAATAATATCATCCGCCCATTTTAATCTTTCTTCACGGCTAACTTGTGCATTCATAATAGCTTGAATTTGCTGAATATTATTATGATCTCTCGATGACGCACGAGCCAGCTGAGTTTCAGGTTTTACATCGACAACAAGTATGCGGTCACAAAGCATGGTGAGCTTATTCTCAATGAGCAATGGGACGACAAATAACGTATAAAGGAGCAGTCTGAGTGTTTAACTGGACTAACATTCTTTCGCGAATAGCAGGATGTAATAAATGATTGAGCCAGTTTTTCTCATTTTCGTCTGCAAATACTTTTTTTCGTAGCTCAGCCCGATTTAATTCGCCTTCTTCAGTCAAAATCGATTTACCAAAGTGCTCAGCAATTTTGAGCAAGTAGCGGCGAGCCTTTTTCAACCACTTCTCTTGCCACAATATCTGCATCAACAATGGGGACACCAAGTTCAACAAAAAGATTTGCAATCGTGCTTTTTCCACTACCGATGCCGCCAGTGAGGCCCACAATATAAGTCATAATATTCCTTGCTACTTGATTTAGAGGGGATGCTTCGTATCTATCCTTTAAATATAATATTTTCCAACGTTGCCAATATATTACATTTATAGAGTTATTGCACTGGTGATGATTAACGATATGCAAAGAAAGGGTGCGAAAGGTAAAACAGGTTTACGAGAAATCCAATAGACTATGATGCCTAATAGACAGGCGATGAATAAGAAAAGTGGTAAGTGCGCGATGGTGAGATAAGTGCCGATTCCTAAAGCGAGCCAATAATCGCCACGGCCTAAGGCTTCCTTCTTATAAAACCATTTAGACAAATGATAAATGATATAAAAAACACCGAAAAAACTAACCGCACTTTCTAAACTTTGAGAAAGCGTTAGAATTGAAAATTCTTGATGTGCGCCGAATAAACCCAAGAAAAATAAAAAGAGGCAAGGTGTAGGTGAAATCAGTTGATAATGCCAGTCTAGCCAACTGATAACAAAAAGTAGACTAAGCGTAATTGCTAGCCATAAAGTAAATAATTCATCCTGAAGAAAATAACAGAGTGCAGCAAAACAGAGTCCAAACCCTAAAAAATAAAGACAAATATGACCGCACTTTTGAGATTGAATCGCTGCTTTTTCGCTATGGAAAATAGGACTGTTTTCAGGATAAAGTTCGATATAATTCTGATAAATTTCTTGTTGGAGATTGGGGATAAAACGATCAATATAAAGCCAAACAAAGATACCCTCTAAACCACCCAATAAGAAAAAGGCTAATATCATCATTGGATTACGGATCCCATATTAAAAATCGGCAGATACATGCCCATCATAATAATACCGATTAAACTACCAATGATGAGCATCATTAAAGGCTCTAAAAGTTGGGAAAGTAAATCCATTTGATGATTGAGCTTTTCTTGATAGTTATCAGCAATATGACGCAACATCAACGCAAGTTTTCCACTTTTTTCTCCAATCTGTAGCATTTGTTGTGCTTCCATTGGGAAAAGATGACTACTGACACTTTCTGAAAATGGATAACCTTGCGAAACCCACTGTAAAATTGACCGCACTTCTTGTTGTAGCAGAATATCACCTTTTAAGGTACGTTGTGTTTGCCAGGTTTGTTGTTTTGGGAGGAAGCTATTTAACGCAGGCGTTAATGCCACTCCGGATTGAAGCATTAATTGCAGGTTATGGCTAAAACTGATTAAACGAGAAAGGCAAATGATATTGCCCCAAATCGGCATACGATTAACTAGCGCATTCTTTTTTTGATTCAGCCAAAGGGAATGTTTTAATGAGATCTTCAGCATAAAAATAACGAAAATACAGACAATCATCAATGAAATAAAATGATGTTGTAGGAATTGGGACATGGCTAATAATACAGCAGTCAATGTAGGCAATTCAGCGGAATTTTCACCATACATTTCAGCAAATTGCGGTACAACGAAGAGTAATAAAATCAACGTAAGTGAAAGCGAAATACCTAATACCATGGCAGGATAAAGCATAATTTTTTTTGCAATTTGCGTTGAAGCGTTAATGATTGCGTTCGACGTTCTGCAATTTTAGTGCATACCTCTGCCAGTTTTCCTGTCATTTCTCCCACTTGAATAAGTTGAATCTCTTGAAAGTTTAAATACTTTCCTTGTATTTCCAAGCTTTGTGAAAATGGAAGACCACTTTCAATTAACTCAATTAAGGCGCTAAGCCACTGATGCAAACCCAATTGTGTGCAGTTGTCTTGCAAAATATGTAATGCATTTTTTAATGGAATGGCAGAACTGAGCAATGTAGCCAGTTGATTCAATAAAGCACTGATTTCTGCATTTTTCGGTTTCTGATTAAGTTGCCAATCTTGTTGCAAGCGAATGTGACTAAAAACCTTTTTGCAATTAACAGAAATTGTGCGACTTGTTTAGATTGAGCAACAAAGAGTGCCTTTTTGCCATTGTTGTCGCTGATCATAGGCTTGGAAATAAAAGAGTTTTTGCTTTGCCATAGAGACTCCTATTTTTTACCTAACACACGTTGAATTTCATCAAGATCGGTGATGTTATCTTTTACTTTTTCTAATGCACTTTGATAAAGTGAATCGAAATCAGTTTGGTAACAGTTATTTTCACATTGTAAAAATTGATACACCCCAATACGCCCTTGATACCCCTGATGGCAATCGCAAGACTCACTAAAATGTTGACTGCACTTTAAGCAACGTTTACGCACCAATCGCTGTGCGATAACTAATAAGAGACTATTTTCAATTTCATGAGATTGAATGCCTAGTTGTTGCAAGCGTGAAATTGCTGAGAGGGCATCGTTGGTATGTAAGGTCGAAAGCACTAAATGGCCGGTTTGAGTGCTCTTAATGCCATTAATGCACTTTCTTCATCTCGAATTTCACCAAGCATAATAATGTCGGGGTCTTGTCGTAAAAATGTACGAAGTAATCGGCTAAAATCTAAACCAATTTGCGGATTCACTTGAGTTTGAATAATGCCTTCTAATTCAATTTCAACGGGATCCTCTGCCGTCATAATATGTTTATCTGGCGTATTGAGCCATTGAAGTGCGGTATAAAGTGAGATACTTTTTCCACTTCCTGTTGGTCCCGTTACAAGGATTAAACCCTGAGGTTGACCGAGTGCATGTTGAAATTGATTTTGTTGGTTTTGTGTCATGCCAATTCAGCAAAACTTAACTGAACAGGTTTATTTTGTTGCAATCGTAATACCGCTTTTTCTCCCCAATGCGTGGGCAAGGTAGAAAGGCGGAAATCTAAAATATCGGAGAATGTCGTTTTGAATTGAAAACGGCCATCTTGTGGTAGCCGAGTTTCACTGATATCCAGTTTGGCTAAGAGTTTTAAACGAGAAATCACACGATTGGCGAGTGATTTACTGATAATCGGCTGTGGTTGGAGTACGCCATCAATACGCAAACGAACTAAAAGCCCATTTGGCTGAGTTTCTAAATGAATATCGGAGGCATTTTTTTGCAGGGCGGTTTCAAAAATACCATTTAATAATTGAATAACGGGTTCATCTTCATTAGATAAATTGGCAGTGCTTTCGTCTTCTGAATGATGATAAAACGTCGCTTGTTCTTCTATTTGATTGGCTTTCGGTGCAAGGGATTGTAAAAGTTGTTTGAGTTGATGTGTTTCAAATAAAAATTGGTTCAACTAATTTTTCCACTTAAAAAGCAAAAGGTTTCATAGCTGCAAGATTATTCAGCGAATCTACTGCAAGCCATAAATGGTGTTCGTCTTCTTTAAGAGGGAGCGCAAAGTAACGCAACAGCAAAGCTTGTTGCTGTTGGTTTTGTTGCCAATATTGTGGCGAGATCTGATAAATCTCGCCATTTTTTGCAATTGCTTGATAGGCCATGTTTCGCTATTTGGTAGGAGAACAGAAACCCGCTGGGAATAAATCCGCATTGCTTGGGCAAGCAGTTGTCCAGGTTACACCTGATGAGGTTGAGCCTGTCGCCGTTAAAGAATAACTGATCCCATCAATGCGCCATTTCCTGTTACCGTAATCACACCCGATTTTCGTGGTAATGGATTTAACATAGCCTTTTTGCAGTAGTGATGTCTGCTTTGCAATGCCATTTGAACCACCAGAACAGTTTGTTGGGGCATTGGTGCTATAGACACATAATTCCACATCAGATTTATAAGGTGCAGAAGCTTGCAACAATTCGGAGATGGCTGCTTTTTTGGTATAATTTTGATAAGACGGAATGGCGATCGTCGCGAGAATAGCAATAATCGCAATCACGATCATCAATTCAATTAACGTAAAAACCTTTATGTAAGGGTTTTAGAAAAAGTCAGTTTCATTAAATTAAATTTCCTTTTTGGTTGAATAAAAAAATGCCAGAATTTTTGGGCTGCAACATTGTGTAAAAGGGAAAAGATGAAAGTAAAACTGACCGCACTTCTTTTTGCGATCGGATCGCAAAAAAATGAAATTTAATCGCAGAAAAAAACAGATGAATAAGATAAAAAAATGGCTGGTTAAGCCAGACAAGAAAAAAAGTAATTTCACCACATTTTGATGAACGTCCTGATGTAGAGGATATTTCATTACTCGTCATTCATTACATCAGTTTCTGCCAGAACAATTTGGTGGGGGATATGTAGATGATTTTTCCAAGGAAAAACTCGATCCCACTATTCATCCTTATTTTTGAAGAGATTTATCAATTTCAGTGTCAGCCCATTGTTTAATTGAACGGGATGGCAAGGTGACGCAATATGTCAGTTTCGATGATAGAGCATGGCATGCGGGACTTTCTTGCTTTGAAGGACGCGATAAATGCAATGATTTTGCGATTGGATTGAGCTAGAGGGCAGTAATGAACAACCTTTTACAGAGGAACAATACCAAGTGCTTGCTGCATTAACACGAGATATCATGCAAGCTTACCCGAAAATAACGCTCGATCGTATTGTCGGGCATTGCGATATTTCGCCTGGTCGTAAGATCGATCCGGGTCAATATTTTTGAGTGGGAACGCTATTTGGCGTTAGTCAAAAAAGGCTTGGATAAAAAATAACCACTAAAAATTTTGATTGAATGTGAGTAAGATAATTTCTGTGAATAAACCTTATCTTAATGAAATTAAAGAGAAAATCTTCTCTCTAAAATTGAAGCTAAAATGTTGAGAAGAGTTATGCAACACTCGTCATTTGCTCAATCACAGTTTTATCCACAGAAATATTGAATAACTCACAGTTGTTATTTCTTCACCAAACAAGGAATGTTTAAACTAAAAAAATGGCTGAATTTTTGACCGCACTTTGATGAGAAAAAAAGTGCGGTCATTTTTTTCGGAAAATTTTTGATTAAAGGTTATGCAAAAATGAAAAAAGTGAAGTGTGAAAAGCGATTTTTGATCTTTATACACAGTTAAATTTAGATTATCCAAGTGTTACCCACAGAGTTATCCACAATAGGATAAATATGCCCATTTGGTTGATAAAAAGCAAATTTATGAAACAATCTGCAAATTATTTTTTTGTACAAAAATTTAAAGGTGAACGATAGTGATCGATTTTTGATAGCTACCGTCCAAAATGTAGGCATTGTCATTTGTAATCGCAAAGGGACAGGTGCTTTGGGCTAAACGATACAGGGCAAAATTCGTGGCAATTCCCGCAAGGTGGAATTAACGATAACGAAAGTGCTGAACAAGCCATGTATCGTGAATTATATGAAGAGGTTGGCTTGCAACCCAAAGATGTAAAGGTGCTTTATGCCTCTAAACATTGGTTGCGTTATAAGCTGCCGAAAAGATTGCTGCGTTATGACAGCAAACCCATGTGTATAGGGCAAAAACAACGTTGGTTTTTGTTGCAATTAGTGGGTGATGAAAAAAATATTAATATGAACACAACAAAATCACCGGAATTTGATGGTTGGCGTTGGGTGAGTTTTTGGTATCCCGTACGTCAGGTTGTGTCCTTTAAGAAAAGATGTTTACCGTAAAGCGATGAAAGAGTTTGCCCAAGTGATGTTTGGCAACGACAAAACATTGCTTGAAAATACGCAAGAGCATGAGGCAAATAAACCTTATCATGCACCGCGTAAAAATGGTTTTTCTAAATATCAAAAACGTTCATCTTATAAGTCAAGGGGGCAATAATGCTCACTTTTATCCTGCTTTGTTTGCTTGTTGGGGCTATCGTTGGTTTTCTTGCCGGATTATTTGGCATTGGCGGCGGATTGATTATTGTGCCAACATTGGTTTATTTATTGCCGATGATGGGCATTCCAGAGCAAATGTTGATGTCCACAGCATTAGGAACTTCATTTGCTACTATTGTGATTACCGGATTTTCTTCCGCACAGCGCCATCATAAACTGGGCAACATTGTGTGGAGTGCAGTGAAAGTACTCGCGCCGGTGATGATGATTACGGTATTTATCTCCGGTTTGTTGTTGGCAAACTCGATCGTGATGTATCCGCTAAAAATCTTTGCTTGTTTAGTTGTTTATTTAGCGACAAAAATGGTCATTTCTATTAAGAAAAAAATACAGTAAATGATAAGCTTTTTAACAACACAATCTTCCGTTATTGGCGGTATCTTGATTGGTATGGCATCAAGTGCAGCAGGCATTGGCGGAGGTGGTTTTATCGTACCATTTTTAAACTCTCGCGGTATCGATATGAAAAAATCTATCGGTTCATCTTCGTTCTGTGGCGCGCTTCTTGGTTTATCTGGCATGTTAAGCTTTATGGTGAGCGGTTGGGGCAACCCTTCCATGCCGGATTATTCCCTAGGTTATATTTATTTACCCGCAGTGCTCGGTATTACGGCCTCCTCATTTTTCACTTCTAAATTAGGGGCAACAGCGACCTCAAAACTCCCAGTATCAACCTTGAAAAAAGGCTTTGCCTTGCTATTAATTGCAATCGCAGTTGATATGTTTATGAAATAAGGAATGTTATGAATTCAGAATTTTTGATGCTTCCACATTTTGATCCTACTATTTTCACTTTTGGTGATAGCAATATTGGGTTGCGTTGGTATGGTTTAATGTATTTATTAGGCTTTATCTTTGCTCGTTGGTTAGCTGTTCGTCGTGCAAATCAACCTAATAGTGGTTGGACTGTCGATCAAGTGGATACGTTACTTTTTAATGCTTTTATGGGGGTATTCTTAGGTGGACGTATTGGGGATGTTTTCTTCTATAACTTTGGTCATTTTATGCAAGATCCACTGTATTTATTCCGTGTTTGGGAAGGGGGAATGTCATTCCACGGTGGATTAATTGGGGTGATTATCTCAATGATTTGGACCTCTTATTCTCAAAAAAGAAGCTTCTGGCAGACAGCAGATTTTATGGCGCCTTTGATTCCATTTGGTTTAGGGATGGGGCGAATTGGTAACTTCATCAATTTAGAACTTTGGGGACGAGAAACCAATGTTCCTTGGGCCATGATTTTCCCAAATGATCCATTGTTATTACCACGCCATCCTTCACAGCTTTATGAAGCATTCTTAGAAGGTTTCGTGCTGTTTATTATTCTGAATGTCTTTATTAAAAAGCCTCGCCCTAGCAGGTTCTGTAGCAGGATTATTCCTTGTTGGTTACAGGATTTTTCCGTTTTTATCGTTGAATATGTTCGTGAGCCTGAAGTGGAGTCTTTCTTAGGTATCATGACACGTGGCCAAAGCTCTTTTGCTTACCGATGATTATTGGTGGTGGATTAATTATGGCATTGGCATACAACCGAGCAAAAAGTGCGGTTCATCAGTAAGGAGTTTTTTTATGAAACAATATTTAGATCTTTGTCGACGCATTGTAAATGAAGGTGAGTGGGTTGCTAATGAGCGTACTGGCAAGCGTTGTCTTACATTGATTAATGCGGATTTAGAATATGATGTTGCCAATAATCAATTCCCTTTAATTACAACGCGTAAAAAGTTATTGGAAAGCGACGATTGCGGAATTTTTTAGGTTATATCCGTGGTTATGATAATGTCAGCGGATTTCCGTAACTTAGCACCAAAACATGGGATGCAAATGCCAATGAAAAATGCCAGCTTGACGCCAATCCACATCGTAAAGGCACAGATGATATGGACGCGTTTATGGCGTACAAGGCAGAGCATGGCGTAAACCGAATGGCGAAACCATCGATCAACTTCGTAAAAGTGTGAACAATTTAAGCCGAGGGATTGATGATCGTGGTGAAATCCTGACTTTCTTTAACCCAGGTGAATTTGATCTAGGGCTGTTTGCGTCCTTGCATGCACACTCACTTTCTCTTTAGTCGGCGATACATTGCACTTAACGAGCTACCAACGCTCTTGTGATGTGCCACTTGGCTTAAACTTCAATCAAATTCAGGTCTTTACTTTCCTTGCTTTGATGGCGCAAATTACCGGCAATAAACCGGGTAAGGCATATCATAAAAATTGTAAATGCGCATATTTATGAAGACCAACTGGAGTTAATGCGTGATGTGCAATTAAAACGTGAACCATTCCCTTCACCACAATTAGAAATTAATCCTGATATTAAAACCCTTGAAGATCTTGAAACTTGGGTAACGATGGATGATTTCAAGGTGGTGGGTTATCAATCTCACGAACCAATCAAGTATCCTTTCTCAGTTTAGGCATTCAAAGTGCGGTCAGATTTAGACGAGAAATTTATGCAACACGCCCTGATGCTTGCTGATCGTGCAGAAGCACTCGGCGAGATTCCTGTCAGGGGCGGTGTTGGTGGATGATGAAGAAATATTCTCGGTGAAGGCTGGAATTTATCTATCATTGAAAATGATCCGACTGCTCACGCTGAAATTGTCGCATTGCGTAACGCGCGCAAAATATTCAAAATTATCGTCTGCTCAATACCACACTCTATGTCACCCTTGAGCCTTGTACCATGTGTGCTGGGCGCGATTTTACATAGCCGGATTAAACGATTAGTCTTCGGTGCGTCAGATTATAAAACGGGCGCTGTGGGTTCTCGCTTTCCACTTCTTTGATGATTATAAAATGAATCACGCACTAGAAATTACATCTGGTGTGTTGGCAGAAAAGTGCGGTCAGAAATTGAGTGATTTTTCCAAAAAAAGACGAGAACAGAAAAAGGAAGAGAAGCGGGAAAAAAATCTCCCGCTTGATGTTGAGCCACAATCTTAAACTTGCCAATCAATTTCAGTTAAACCATTTTGTTTTAAGTATTCGTTGGTTTTAGAAAAATGATGACATCCTAGAAAACCACGATGTGCTGAAAGGGGAGAAGGGTGCGGGGCAGTTAAAACATAATGACGATTGCGATCAATAAATTGCCCTTTTTTCTGTGCATGACTTCCCCAAAGTAAAAATACTACTTTTTCACGGTGTTCATTAAGTGCTGCAATCACTTGATCTGTAAATACTTCCCAACCAAATTTAGCGTGTGAATGTGCCATGCCGCGCTCTACAGTTAGCACGAGTGTTAAGCAGTAGTACACCTTGCTCCGCCCATTTCACCAAATAGCCATGATTTGGCATTTGAAAGCCAGGAATGTCGTTAGCCAATTCTTTATACATATTCAGCAGAGAAGGCGGAATAGCGACTTCAGGTTTTACCGAAAAAGCTAAACCGTGCGCTTGATTTGGGCCATGATAGGGATCCTGTCCTAAAATGACAACTTTCACCTCATCAAATGCCGTATATTTAAAAGGCATTAAACACTTCGATCTTGTGGTGGGTAAATGGTTTTTCCGGCAAGTCGCTCTTGATGCACTTGTTGTAGAATGTGTTTAAAAGTAAGGTTTTCTTTCTCTTGACCGATAACATCTGTCCAAGTTTTCATTCTGTATTTCCTTATTGGATAAGCTTGGGCATATTATAAATGAAATTGCTTAGAAAGGCTTTATCTGAGAGTTATGTTAATATTTTGTTAAAATTTTAAAGTGTATATTGAGGCCTTGCTGTGACTAGAAAACTTTAATCTAGATCAATTTTTAAAAATTAGTCAGAAAGAACCTGTTTTAGGTCAAAAATTAATTGAATTCTTCAAATAGTTTGATAAAATTTTGCACAGTTTAATAAATATACAACCGCCAAATTAGGAGGCTCTTTATGATCAAAGGTATTCAAATTACTCAAGCAGCAAATGACAATCTTTTAAACTCATTCTGGTTATTAGACAGCGAAAAAAATGAAGCTCGTTGTTTATGTGCAAAAGCTGAATTCGCAGAAGACCAAGTAGTAGCAGTGAGCGAATTAGGCCAAATCGAATACCGTGAATTACCGGTAAACAGTAGCACCAACTGTTAAAGTTGAAGGTGGTCAACACTTAAATGTAAACGTATTACGTCGTGAAACGTTAGAAGATGCAGTAAACAACCCGGATAAATACCCTCAATTAACTATCCGTGTTTCTGGTTACGCAGTACGTTTTCAACTCTTTAACACCAGAACAACAACGCGACGTTATTACTCGTACTTTCACTGAAAGCCTATAATTTCAGCTTTGAATGAGAAACCCCAAGTAATTCGGGGTTTTGTTTTTATCTAAAAAGGTTTGAAAATTTGACCGCACTTTTCCCTTTCATCCCTAGCGATTTCCGCGCTTTTCAGGTACAATCCGCCAGTTAAATTTAATGATTTTTGAGAAAAACTAATCTATTTATGAAGAATATTCGCAACTTTTCTATTGTGCCCATATTGACCACGGTAAATCGACCCTTTCTGACCGATTAATTCAGACCTGTGGGGGCCTTTCGGATCGTGAAATGGAAGCGCAAGTGTTAGATTCCATGGAGCTTGAGCGTGAGCGTGGCATTACCATTAAAGCGCAAAGTGTAACCTTAAATTATCAGGCCAAAGACGGTGAAACTTACCAATTAAACTTTATCGATACACCAGGGCACGTGGACTTCTCTTATGAAGTATCGCGCTCTCTTACCCGCTTGTGAAGGGGCATTGTTAGTTGTGGATGCGGGACAAGGTGTAGAAGCTCAAACCTTGGCAAACTGCTATACCGCCATTGAAATGGATTTAGAAGTCGTGCCGATTTTAAATAAAATCGACTTGCCAGCAGCGGATCCTGAACGTGTTGCAGAAGAAATTGAAGACATTGTCGGTATTGATGCTATGGAGGCGGTACGTTGTTCTGCTAAAACCGGTGTGGGTATTGAAGATGTATTAGAAGAAATTGTTGCGAAAATTCCAGCGCCAGAAGGTGATCCTGATGCACCGTTACAAGCCTTGATTATTGACTCTTGGTTCGATAACTATTTAGGCGTGGTGTCATTAGTTCGTATTAAGAATGGTGTGTTGCGTAAAGGTGACAAAATCAAAGTAATGTCCACCGGGCAAGCTTACAACGTCGATCGTTTAGGGATTTTTACACCAAAACAGGTGGATACGACGGTATTAAATACCGGCGAAGTAGGTTGGGTTGTTTGTGCAATTAAAGATATTTTAGGTGCACCAGTAGGGGATACCTTAACGCACCAACACAATCCGGCAAGCCATGTATTGCCAGGCTTTAAGAAAGTAAAACCGCAGGTTTATGCGGGTTTATTCCCAGTTAGCTCTGACGATTATGAAGCTTTCCGTGATGCGCTAGGAAAATTAAGCTTAAACGATGCATCGCTGTTCTATGAGCCAGAAATCTCAACGGCTTTAGGTTTTGGTTTCCGTTGTGGCTTCTTGGGGCTTTTACACATGGAGATCATTCAAGAGCGTTTAGAACGAGAATACGATCTTGATTTGATTACCACGGCGCCAACTGTAATTTATGAAGTCGAAATGACCAATGGTGAAGTGGTTTATGTGGATAGCCCATCAAAACTACCACCACTAAATAATATTGCGGAAATTCGTGAGCCTATCGCGGAATGTAATATGTTGGTACCACAGGAATTCTTAGGTAACGTGATTACCCTTTGTGTGGAAAAACGCGGTGTGCAAACTCATATGGTATATCACGGTAACCAAATTGCGTTAACTTATGAAATCCCAATGGGCGAAGTGGTATTAGATTTCTTCGATCGCTTGAAATCGACTTCTCGCGGTTATGCCTCTTTGGATTATGGTTTCAAACGTTTCCAAGCGGCGGATATGGTGCGCGTGGATATCATGATCAACGGTGATCGTGTTGATGCGTTAGCATTAATTGTTCATAAAGATAATGCACCTTACCGTGGTCGTGAATTAGTTGAAAAAATGCGTGAACTGATTCCACGTCAACAATTTGATATCGCGATCCAAGCCGCGATTGGCAACCATATTATTGCGCGTTCAACTGTAAAACAATTGCGTAAAAACGTATTGGCGAAAATGTTATGGTGGTGACGTGAGCCGTAAGAAAAAACTCTTACAGAAACAGAAAGAAGGTAAAAAACGAATGAAATCTTTAGGTAACGTGGAAGTACCGCAAGAAGCGTTTTTAGCGATCTTACATGTAGGTAAAGATAAATAGGAAAGTAGAGCAATGTCGAATGTATTTTTTATTCTGTTGTTAGCCGTAGGCTTTGCCGGTTGGAAAGCGTTAGATTATTTCCAACTACCTAACACATTCAGTATTTTGTTGCTGATTTTGACCGCACTTTCCGGCATTTTATGGTGTTATCACCGCTTTGCTGTGATGCCGAGACGTCGTCGTCAAATCGCACGCGCAGAACAACGCTCAGGCAAAGCGTTAACGGATGAAGAAAAAGCGAAAATTGAGCCAATTTCAGAAGGTTCAGAATTTATTTCTTCGCTTTTCCCTGTGTTATCCGTGGTATTCCTTGTACGTTCATTTATTTTTGAACCATTTCAAATTCCATCAGGATCAATGCAAGCCACATTATATGTAGGGGATTTTATTGTCGTGAATAAATACACTTATGGCATCAAAGATCCGATTTTCCAAAATACGATTATTGAAGGCAATAAGCCCGAACGTGGTGATGTGATCGTGTTTAAAGCACCGGAGCAAGCGTTGCTTCATACTAGCTTAGGGGCAACGCGAGCAGCATATGCCGAAAACCTTGCGTTAACATCTAAAAACAATATGTCTGGAGCAGATTACATTAAACGTATTGTGGGTAAAGGTGGCGATCGCATTATCCTTGATGTTGAAAAAAGCGCTTTAACCATTGTGCATGGTAAAGATGGCAAACCTTGTGAAATAGACTGCCAAGCTAAAGTATTTGAATATAAACAAGAACCAACTAATCCAGCATTCCCAACTCAAGTGGAATATTTGGAAATCGGTGATGTGACACATAAGATTTTAGTCGAGCCAATGCGCCGTTATTCGGGGATTGAGTTCTATCCACAAGAAGGCTTACCTGCTGCAGAATGGATTGTGCCTGAGGGGCAATATTTTGTGATGGGAGATAACCGTGATCATAGTGATGACAGTCGCTTTTGGGGATTTGTACCAGAAAAAAATATCGTGGGTAAAGCCACTTATATTTGGATGAGTTTAGAAAAAGAACCAAATGAGTGGCCAACGGGCTTCCGTTTCGAGCGTTTCTTTACAAAAATTAATTAATATGAATCATTTAGAATCGACTAGAACGAAAAAAATTGGTTATCAATTTTTCCGATCTAAAAACACTTAAAATTGGCACTGACACACCGCAGTGCCTCCACTCAACTATAATGAACGCCTAGAATTCCTAGGGTGATTCGATTCTCAATTATGTCATCGCGGATGCACTTTATCATCAATTTCCCTCGTTGTAATGAAGGGTGAACTTAGCAGAATGCGTGCCACATTAGTACGTGAGCCGACCTTGGCGATGATTGCCCGAAATTTTGAGCTTGGGGATTATATGTCCTTAGGCTCTGGTGAGCTAAAAGCGGGGGCTTTCGCCGAGAATCTATTTTAGCCGATTGTGTTGAAGCGGTAATTGGCGCAATGGCATTAGATTCAAGCTTTAATAAAGCAGCAGATATAGTGCGTAGCTGGTATAAAAACTTTACTCGCCGAAATTAAACCGGGTGATAACCAAAAAGATGCCAAAAACACGCTTGCAAGAGTATTTACAAAGGTAAGCATTTTGCCTTACCAACCTATGAAGTAATAAAAATTGAAGGCGAAGCCCATTGCCAAACCTTCACCGTAGAATGTACAGTAAAAAATGTACCCAATATTGACCGCACTTTTATTGCGAAAGGTTCTAGCCGCCGTAAAGCAGAACAAGCGGCCTCAGAACAAATCTTAAAAACATTGGAAATTAAATGACCGAATTAAATCAAGAACAAGAGACCTATTGTGGCTTTATCGCTATTGTAGGGCGCCCAAATGTAGGGAAATCGACCCTGTTAAATAAAATTTTGGGACAAAAAATCTCGATTACGTCTCGCAAGGCGCAAACTACGCGTCACCGTATTGTGGGAATTAAAACGGAAGGTATCTACCAGGAAATTTACGTCGATACACCGGGGCTTCATATCGAAGAAAAACGCGCGATTAACCGTTTAATGAACCGTGCAGCAAGCTCAGCAATCGGGGATGTGGATCTCATTATTTTTGTTGTAGATGGTACACATTGGAATACCGATGATGAAATGGTGTTAAATAAATTACGTAATGCCAAAGCGCCTGTCGTACTCGCCATCAACAAAGTTGATAACATCAAGAATAAAGATGATTTATTGCCATTTATTACCGATTTAGGCAGTAAGTTTAACTTTGCTCACATTGTGCCAATATCCGCGCAACGTGGTAATAATGTCCATCAATTAGAGAAAATTGTTCGTCAATCATTACGTAAAGGTGTTCATCACTTCCCTGAAGATTATGTAACAGACCGTTCACAGCGTTTTATGGCGTCAGAAATTATCCGTGAAAAATTAATGCGTTTTACTGGTGAAGAATTACCTTATTCTGTGACGGTTGAAATTGAACAATTTAAAGTAAATGAGCGTGGTACTTATGAAATCAATGGCTTGATTTTAGTTGAGCGCGAAGGTCAAAAGAAAATGGTGATCGGTGCTCAAGGGCAAAAAATTAAAACCATTGGTATGGAAGCGCGCGCTGACATGGAACGCTTATTTGATAATAAAGTACACCTTGAACTTTGGGTCAAAGTGAAGTCTGGTTGGGCAGACGATGAACGCGCCTTAAGAAGTCTAGGTTATATGGATGAATAAAAACTTGAGTAATACTCTATACTATTCTATTATTAGTAAAAATTTTTATGTTTACTAATAAAAAAACAAGGAGATGGTAGATGAGTATCTATGCCTTAAAACCCAAATTTCAAAATTTACTTCGGCCTTTAGTTAGGCAATTAGCGGCAAAAGGCGTAACAGCAAATCAAGTTACGCTAATTGCTTGCTTACTTTCAATTTTATTAGGTGTGGTTCTCGCACTATTTCCCGACATTTTCCACTCTTTTCTTCCTTATTCCTATTTGGTTGTTTTTGCGTATGGCGTTAAATGCTGTTGATGGCATGCTAGCACGTGAATTTAATCAAAAAAAGTCGATTAGGGGTTATCTTAATGAAATTACTGATGTTGTCTCTGATGCAGCACTTTTACCTTCCTTTTTGCTTTTGTTGCGCCTTTTGATGGTATTCAAATCTCAAGTATTATTTGGCTTGCCGCGTTGAGTGAGTTATGTGGCATTTCTAGGTCAAGTTCAAGGCAAAACGCGTCGTTATGATGGTCCAATGGGTAAAAGCGATCGTGCGTTTGTGTTTGGTGTACTCGGTTTACTCTATGCGGTGAATGGTAGCTTGCATTCACTTTTCTGGTGGGTAGCGAATATTCTGGTTATCTTGCTCATCGTGACTTGTATTAAGCGAGTAAAAAATGGATTAGCGGAAGTGTCGGAGTAATAGGAGTAAATATGATCGCGAGATTAATCGATTTTTTATTGTGTCGTTTTGCCTCTTTTATTACAGGTGTTCGACCTCAAGCGGCGATTGCTGAACAATCTTCAGAAAGGCATCGTGTCTATTTTGCTAATCATAACAGCCATGGCGACTTCATCTTACTTTGGATTTCATTACCTTATGAAGTGAGAAAACAAACGCGTCCTGTCGCAGGCAAAGATTATTGGACGAAAGGCGCAATTCGCCGCTTTTCTAGCCTATAAAGTGTTTAATATGTTACTGATTGAGCGTAATAGCCAAGATCCTCAAGCGGCAATACGACAAATGACGGAAGCATTGGAGAATGATTCGCTTATTCTTTTTCCTGAAGGAACCCGTAAAACGGATGATGATTTGCCTCTCCAACCCTTTAAAAGTGGCTTGTATTACCTAGCAAAAGAAAATCTTGATTGTGAATTTGTCCCAGTTTGGATTAGCAATATGAATAACGTTTTACCAAAAGGCTTTATTTTACCGATCCCGTTGTTATGTGATCTTTATGTTGGTGAACCATTAAAGCTTGGGACAGATGAGACTAAAGGTGAATTTTTAACACGCGCTCAATTGGCATTATTGAGTTTAAACATCAGTGAAAAAGGCAAATCTTAGGAGTAAATGATGACGGAAATATGGCAACTCTTCGGTGGTTTATTTATCGCCTTAATTTTTGCTTCCACTGTGGGATATGTTTTAAAACGCAGAGCAGGTGTGGATACCCCTAATAGTGTTATTGATAATCTGAATGCACGCATCAATGCTTGGTGGGTGATGATTGGGATTATCTTTATTGCGAGCTTATTAGGGCTTTTATGGCGTGATTGTGCTCTTTTTGATTATTTCATTTATGGGATTGCGTGAGTTTCTTTCTCTATTGAATATTCGTCGAGGGCGATCATCTTGCACTCGCTGCCTGTTTTTTATGTGATCTTGCCATTTGCAATATTTTTAGTCGCCATTGATTGGTTTAGTATGTTTACTATCTTCATTCCAGTATATGGCTTCTTATTTTTACCGATTCTTTCAGCATTACTGGGTGACCCTGCGAATTTCTTAGATCGTTCTACGAAAATTCAGTGGGCATTGATGATTAGTGTATTCTGTATTTCACATATTCCGGCTTTACTGACACTTGATATCTCAGGTTATGAAGGAAAAAATCTTTTATTAATGATCTTCTTAATCTTGGTGGTGCAGTCTAGTGATGTGTTGCAATACGTTTGGGGTAAACTCTTCGGCAAACATAAAATTGCGCCAACCTTGTCCCCATCCAAAACAGTGGAAGGCTTTGTTGGTGGTGTATTAAGCGCGAGTTTATTAGGTATGTTACTTCATTGGATGACACCATTTAATGCATGGCAGGCATTTTTAATGAGTATGTTAATTTGCCTAATGGGATTCTTAGGTGGACTCGTGATGTCAGCAATGAAACGCAGTATGGGCGTGAAAGACTGGGGGAATATGATCAGTGGCCATGGTGGTATTTTAGATCGTATGGATTCGCTTTGTTTCTCTGCGCCAATTTTTTTCCATGTTGTGCGCTATTTCTGGGCTTAGTCATAAATCATGAAATAGAAAAAGAGCGGTTAATTAACCGCTCTTTTTTTATTATTGCTGATAAGTTTCTAAGAATCGTGCCAGTTTGCCAATTGCTTCTTCTAATTGGCCCGTGTAAGGGAGTGTCACGACACGGAAGTGATCCGGTGAGTGCCAGTTAAAGCCTTTACCATGTACCAAAAGCACTTTCTCTTTGCGTAATAAATCGAGCACAAATTTTTCATCACTATGAATGTTGAATTTTTTGATGTCGAGTTTCGGGAACATATACATTGCTCCCATTGGTTTTACGCAGCTAACACCAGGGATTTGAGTCAGTAATTCATAGGCTTTATTGCGTTGCTCAAGTAAACGACCGCCAGGTTGAATAAACTCATTAATACTTTGATAGCCACCTAATGCGGTTTTGAATGGCGTGCTGCATTGGTACGTTTGGCACATAAACGCATGGACGCCAGCATATCTAAGCCTTCAATATAGCCTTTTGCGTGCTGTTTTGGCCCATTTAAAATCATCCAACCTTGACGGAAACCAGCAACACGATACGCTTTTGATAAACCATTGAATGTAATAGTTAATACATCTGGTGCAAGGGCGGCGATATGGTGGTGGATAGCACCATCGTAGAGAATTTTGTCATAAATTTCATCCGCAAAAATAATCAGATTATTTTCACGTGCTACTTCGATAATTTCTTCGAGTAATGCTTTGCTATATACCGCACCAGTCGGATTGTTCGGGTTAATCACTACGATAGCTTTCGTTTTGGCATTGACTTTCGCGCGAATATCATCAATAGCAGGGAACCAACCCGCTTCTTCATCACATAAATAATGCACCGCTTTTCCGCCAGAAAGTGTCACAGCCGCTGTCCATAATGGATAATCTGGCATAGGGACTAATACCTCATCACCATCATTAAGAAGAGCTTGCATTGACATGGTAATCAATTCAGACACACCATTCCCGATGTACACATCGTTTACCGTTGAATCATGAATACCTTTGGATTGGTAGTATTGCACGATAGCTTTACGTGCAGAATACAAGCCTTTAGAGTCACAATAACCTTGCGCAGAAGGTAAGTTGCGGATGACATCTACTAAAATTTCATCTGGTGCTTCAAAGCCAAATGGGGCCGGGTTGCCGATATTCAGTTTTAAGATTTTGTTACCTTCTTCTTCTAGGCGTAAAAGCTTCTTTGTGAACCGGTCCGCGAATATCGTAGCAAACGTGTTCTAATTTGTCTGATTTTTGGAAATGAGCGCATTAATAACATCCTATGATAATTAGATTTTCATTCAAAAATTACGTCTAATTTACGCTTAAATTCTTATCTTGAAAAGATTTAATAAAAAATTTTTTTGAAAGTATTAAAGTGCGGTAGAATATGGGCTAATTTTTTGTGTATTTTATTATTTTTCATGGGCCCTTTAGAACAAGCTAAATCTGCGCTAATTCGCCAATTTGAAACTTTGGCGACAACGGATCAGCAAGCATCTATTGTACATCTTCAAACGAAGGTGGAATCGGATTTTTGATCTTTTTGGCGTGGATGAAAGGGCAGCCAGTTTATCCGCAATTTTATTTGCGTTTTCGTGATGAAAGCTAAAAACCGTCGCTGCCGTGGGTAAAGTGCGGTCATTTTCAGATGTGAATTTGGCACAGCAATTTATTCAAGAACACGGTTTCCCTTTAGTGGGCGGTTTACAGTTCCAAGGTGAAAGTCAGTTTATTTTGCCTCAAGTTTTAATGGAACAGCAAAATGGTGAGACCGTGGTTTCAGTTTTTGTTGAAACAAATGAGCTTGATTCGGCAAAAAGCGATTTTGAATTCATTTGAAAAAATGACCGCACTTTTACCGCTCAATCAATTAACCATCGAAAGCGTAGAGTCAAAAAGCGAATCAAGGCACGTGGTGTGATTGGGTCAATCAAGCGCTCAATCGAGATTCGACAAGGGGAATTAACCAAGCTTGTCTTAGCAAATGAAACGGTGTTTCACATTCAGGGCGAGTTGAACGGAAAAGATTTTCTTGCTGCAAGCCAAGCAAAAAATAGTGGTTGTTACCATTTTCTATGGGCAGATAACGCCCAAAACTGTTTTGTTGGATCGACACCTGAGCGCCTGTTTGCACGAGATAATCGTCTGTTATTTACGGAAGCCCTTGCTGGCACTGCTCCTGTTAGCGATAATCCACTTGAAAATGATGAACGAGCAAATTGGCTGCTAAATGATGACCTCAATGAAAAACTGGTTGGTGGTTGAGGATATTTCACAAAAATATCAGTCACTTAGTGGAACAAATTACCGTTGATGATGTCGCATTAAAGCCATTACGAAAAGTGCAGCATTTGATTCGAAAAATGCAGGCAAAATTGACCGCACTTTGTACGGATGCCGATTTGCTGAAAGCGATCCATCCAACAGCAGCAGTGTCAGGTTTACCACAACAACAAGCGAAGAAAGCACTGGCTGAAATTGAAACTTTTGATCGTAGTTGGTATGCCGGAACATTAGGCGTGATGAGCCAAAATCTCTCGGAATTTTGTGTCACCATTCGTTCGGCTTTTATTGAAGAAAACCAAGTGCGTGTATTTGCTGGCGCCGGTATTGTGGAAGGCTCACAACCTGTAGAAGAGTGGTTGGAAATTGAACGTAAAGCGGCAGGGGCTCATTTCCCTGTTTGCAGAGAATAACGGAGAATAAGAAGAATGTCTGTAAGCGTATTTAATCGTTGTTGGTCAAAGGTGATCTTAGAAACTTTGGTTCGCCAAGGGGTTAGTCACTTTTGTATTGCGCCAGGTTCACGATCAACACCTTTAACGCTAGAAGCTGTGCGTTTACAAAATGCCTCTCGAGCAACGTGCCATAGTCACTTTGATGAACGTGGCTTGGGCTTTTTTGCCTTGGGGATTGCGAAATCTACGCAAGCGCCTGTTGCTGTGATTGTAACTTCAGGGACTGCGGCAGCAAATTTATATCCAGCGATTATTGAAGCTCGCCAAACAGGCGTGAATTTAATTATTCTTACCGCTGATCGCCCTCCTGAATTATGGGAATGTGGTGCGAATCAAGCTATCGTGCAACAAAATATGTTTGCAGATTACCCTGTGGCAAGTGTCAATCTACCGAAACCTCAGGCAGATTATGCAGCGAAATGGTTAATTTCTACGTTAGAGCAAGCTTGCTATAAACAAAAACAACAAGCCGGCGTGGTGCATATCAATGTGCCTTTTGCTGAGCCACTTTATAATGCGCAAGAACAAGAAATTGACAGCCATCCGTGGTTAATGCCAATTCAACGTTGGTTAAGCCAGCCTAAAAATTGGGTTGATCATCAACCTCTACAACAAGAAGTGCTTATGCACGAGAATTGGGATAGTTGGCGAACGAAACGTGGTGTGATTGTCGCAGGGCAATTAACCTCAGAACAAGCAATGGGGATTAACTCGTGGGCAAATACCATGGGCTGGATTTTGCTGACGGATATTCAATCTGGTGTCGAGCCACTTACCCCTTATGCAGATATTTGGCTAGCAAATCAAACCGTGAAGCAAAAATTGCTTCAAGCAGATATCGTGATCCAATTTGGTTCTCGTTTTATCAGTAAACGTATTAACCAATTCTTAGCGGAATTCCAAGGCGAATTTTGGGTAGTAGAACAAAGTCAAAATGCAGTTGATCCAAGCCACCATACCCAAACTCGCTTTAATGCAAAAAGCACATCATTGGTTGCGAGCACATCCGCCATTGCGTCAAAAAGCCCTTGGTTACTCGAACCACTCGCGCTTTCAAAAATTCTGTGCAACTTTTATCGAGCAACAAGTCGGTGGTAATCTTAATGAAGCCTCATTAGCGCATCATATTGAGCGTGTGTTACCTTACAATGGTATTTTGTTCTTAGGAAATAGCCTTTTTGTGCGCTTGGTTGATGCGTTAACGAAATTGCCAGAAGGTTATCCAATTTTCACCAACCGTGGTGCAAGCGGAATTGATGGTTTATTGGCGACCGCAGCAGGTATTGGTATCGGTTCGAATCAACCTGTAGTGGCGATGATTGGCGATACGTCCACGCTTTATGATTTGAACTCTTTAGCATTATTTAAGAACGTGACTCAACCAACCATTATTTTTGTGATCAATAATAATGGTGGTGCGATCTTTGATATGTTGCCGGTTGATGAAGAGGTAAAAGAACAATTCTATCGCTTGCCACATAATGGTGATTTCTCACAAATTGCGAATATGTTTGGCTTGAAATACGCCTTACCTTACACCTGGGCGGATTTAAGTGCGGTATTAAAACAGGCTTACACGCGTCGCCGTGCAACCTTAATTGAAATCAAAACGAACCCTAGCGATGGCAGTGCAACTTATAAACGTTTGATTGATCAAATTAGTCGTGCGGTGATAGGGGAGTAGTTAGCACCTTTATGCTAACTAAAATTCATTCATTTATAAATAAAGGAGATGAGTATGCTTAAGAAACATGCTTACAAAGCAATTTTTGCTGCATTAGTAACGAGCCTATTAACGGGTTGTATCGCTTATGAGGAAAGCACCAAAATCACCATGAATGATGTGCGTAATATGGATTATGGTAGCTATCCGAAAAATTACGAAAAAGCCATTCGCGAGCATTTAGCTCGTACTTGAATTGATCCTAATTCTTTAATGCTTGATGGCTTTAGTAAACCGAAAAAATTCTTACGAATTACAAGCAGACGCTATAACGCAGAAACAGATACTTATAATCCAGCTGTTTTCTTAAAATACTACATTGTTTGTGCCAGAGTAAATGCGAAAAATAGCTATGGTGGCTATACAGGCTGGCAAGAACACATTTTTTATTTCCGTGATGGAAAAATTGTGAATTCAAGTGAATATGGTTTGATTGAGGGTTGCAGTGATCCAAATGATATCGTTATATATAACGAGACCTTCTCAGACGTGGATATTATTGATAAGCCATAGGATTAATGCATTTTACTATATGGTCGGGCTCAACCCGACCTAAATTTTATGTATTCCGTACAAATCATGACCAATCTTATCTTCCTCCACGGCTTACTTGGTACAAAATCAGACTGGCAAAAAGTCATCGAAAATCTACCGCACTTTCGTTGTCTCTCTCTCGATTTACCGTTTCATGGAGAGAATAAAGCTGTAGCGGTTGAAGATTTTGAGCAAACGGCTCAATTTCTTGAAAGCCAAATACAAAGCCTCATAAAAGATGAACCTTATATTCTTATCGGTTATTCACTTGGTGGGCGAATTGCACAATATTATGCTTTGCAGGCTCAAGTGCAAAGAGGCAATTTACAAGCGGTGATTTTAGAAGGCGCGAATTTAGGTTTACAGTCTGAGCAAGAAAAACAAAGCCGTTTAGTTAATGACAAAATGTGGGCTGAGCGGTTTTTCCATGAAAAGCTTGAAACAGTGCTAGATGATTGGTATCAACAGCCTGTCTTTTCCCATTTAAATGAACAGCAACGTAAGGCATTAATTGAAAAAGCGAAAAAGTCAATTGTGGGGCAAATATTGGCAATATGCTATTAGCCACCAGTCTTGCTAAACAGCCTGATTTTCCGAGAAAAAGTGCGGTCAAGTTTGCTGCCATTTTTCTATTTTTGTGGTGAACGGGATCAAAAGTTTCGTCAAATGGCAGAGGCTAATCAACTCAATTTAACGGTTATTCCTGATGCAGGCCATAATGCCCATTTAGAAAATCCAATATATTTTGCTAAAAAAATCGAAAATATCGTATTAAAAATTGCTCAACCTTAAGGGAAATGCTAGGATTTAGCCCTTTTATTTCATTTAACTTTTAAGGAAGCAAAATGTCCTCACAACTTCGTAATGATCCACTTAAGGTTGCTTTAGCATCCATGGTGGGTACCGCAATTGAATTCTTCGATTATTATATCTATGCCGCTGCGGCAGTATTAGTTTTTAACACGCAATTCTTCCATAGCGGCGATCCGCTTTCAGATGATTTACTTTCTCTTTCTACGTTAGCCTTAGCGTTCTTTGCTCGTCAATTGGCTCCGCTTTATTTGGTCATTTTGGTGACAAGATTGGTCGTAAGAAAACCTTGGTCGCCTCTTTGGTTTTAATGGGCGGATCTACGGTCGTTATCGGTTTATTGCCGATTTATTCTCAAATTGGTATTTGGGCACCGATTTTGTTATGTATTTGCCGAGTCGGTCAGGGTATTGGTCTTGGTGGTGAATGGGGCGGAGCTGCTTTAGTGGCAACAGAAAATGCGCCAGAAGGAAAACGTGCTTGGTATGGCACATTCCCTCAATTAGGTGCACCAATTGGTTTATTTGTGGCTAATGCAACCTTCTTCTTAGTGAGCTATTTCTGGGGGCAGCAAGCTCTTGTTGAGTGGGCATGGCGTATTCCGTTTATCTCTTCTTTAGCCTTAGTTTTAGTTGGGTTATATGTTCGTTTAACCCTACATGAAAGCCATGTTTTCATTGAAGCGGAAGAAAAAGGGAAAAAATTAAAAGCACCAGTGAGTGTGGTATTCACTAAACACTTTAAACCGATGGTGATTGGTACCTTTATTATGGTGGCGACTTATTCCTTGTTCTATATTATGACTGCCTTTGCTCAAGCATATTCTCGTACACCGGCAACGCTTTCAGAAGCTGGCTATCCTATGGGATTAGGCATTCCTGCCAATACCTTCACGGGATTACTTTTAATGAGTGCGATTGTTTTTGCGATTTTTATCAGCATTTCAGGTCTTTATGCCGATAAAATCGGTCGTCGTAAATGGTTGATTTGGACAACAGTCAGTATTTTAATTTTTGCATTATGTATGCCATTATTCCTTGGAAACGGTACACCAGCTTCTGTATTTGCTTTCTTAGTAATTGGTATGGCATTAATGGGTATGACATTTGGCCCAATGGCAGCGTTATTACCTGAATTATTCCCAACGGAAGTACGTTATTCTGGCGCTTCTTTAGCCTATAATATTGCATCCATTATCGGGGCAACTATTGCGGCAATGATTTCATTAAAAATCAACGCGCTTTATGGCTTAATGGGCGTGGGGATTTATTTAGCCATTAATGCATTCTTAACTTTGTTAGCATTATTAGCCTCAAAAGAAACGAAAAACGTTGATTTAACGCAAATCTAGTGACAAATTGATAATGAAAAAGCTGATGTGAATAACATCAGCTTTTTTATTTATTGAAAGACAGTAATAAAAAGAGCGTATTGCTACGCTCTCAGTCTATAAAAAGTGCGGTTAAAAAACAGCGTGTTTTTATAAAAAGAATTAATCTTCACCCCATACTTCTTTAGCAATTTCTTCAACGTAACGAACTTTAGCCCATTGCTGTGCTTCCGTCATGATATTCCCTTCTTCTGTTGAGGCAAAACCACATTGTGGGCTTAAGCAAAGCTGTTCAAGTGGAACATATTGCGTCGCTTCTTCAATGCGTGCTTTAATAGCCGCTTTATCTTCTAATTCAGGGAATTTTGAACTGATTAAACCCAATACAACACGGCCTTTGTGTGGATTATTGGCAAAGTGTTTTAATGGTTCGAACCCACCAGAACGTTCATCATCATATTCCAGAAAGTAGCCATCATATTGGGTTTGGCCAAATAAAGCATCCGCAATAGGATCGTATGCACCAGTTAATAAATAGGTTGAACGGAAATTGCCACGGCAAACGTGAGTGGTGATGACCATATCTGCTGGTTTAGCCGCTAATACAACTTGAATATTTTCAAGCGCTTGTGCTTTATCTGCTTCAAATTCTGGTTTTAAGTGATTGTTACAGAGTGAACCCCAATACACATCATCAAATTGTAAATAACGGCAACCTGCATCATAGAAGGCTTTGATCGCATCTTTATAAGCTTGTTGAACATCTTTGGCAAATTCTGCACGTGTCGCATAAACGCCCGTATCCCATTGAATTGGATACATTAATTGATTCGGACTTGGAATGGTATATTTTACGACGCCACGATCCCCAACAATGTCTTTTAATTTTTTGAAATGTTCGATAAATGGGTGGTTTGGATTCCAAGATACTTTACCGCAGCAGCGAGTATTGTAAGGTTTGGTTTCCACGCCATTAAATTTATAACCGTGTTCAGGGTGATAACCTTCAATACCATTTAAGTGTTCTAAGAAATCGATATGCCAAAATGCACGGCGATATTCCCCATCCGTGATGACTTGAATACCTGCATCTAACTGTGCTTGTACTAATTTAGCAATTTCTTGATCTTCAACTTCCGTTAATTGTTCACGAGAAATTTCACCTGCTGCAAATTTTGCACGAGCTTCTTTTAAAGGTTGAGAACGTAAGTATGAGCCCACAGTATCAGCGTGGAAGGGAAGTGTTTTTGATGTCATGTTTATATCCTTCTTTTAATTTTAGTATGATGATTTTAACGTAAGGATATTTCATGATCAAAGTAATGATTTTTTCATTCATGATGAAAATAATTAATGCAGAGAAAGATTAGCTTTCAGCAATTCCCATTGCACAAACAGCAGCAGAACTCCATGCCCATTGAAAGTTATAACCACCTAACCAACCGACGACATCTAGTACTTCACCGATAAAATAGAGACCTTTAATCTTTGTGGCTTCCATGGTTTTGGATGAAATCTCATGGGTATCAACACCGCCCATCGTGACTTCAGCCGTGCGGTAGCCCTCAGTGCCATTAGGTATAAATTGCCAATTGTGGATTAAATTCTCTAGATTTTCTAACCGCACTTTACTTAAATTTGCAATCACTTCGTCTTGAATCAAGCCTTGTTCTAACCAAAGTTCGACTAATTTTTCTGGTAATAATCGACTTAATACGGTCTTTTAATTGTAATTTTAGGTGAAGATTGACGCATTTCATCCAGGTGATGACGAATATCGTTATAAGGTAATAAATCTAAATGAATGCTCTCACCCGGTTGCCAATAATTTGAAATTTGCAAAATGGCAGGACCAGATAAACCGCGATGGGTGAATAACATTTGATGAGTAAAAGTTTTGTGCTGATTCGTCGCCGCCACATCTAATGAAATACCGGATAGTGCCGTGTAGAATTTTTCACTTTCTCGCCATGTGAACGGTACAAGGCTTGCACGCGGAGGAATCACATTTAATCCAAATTGTTCTGCAATTTGATAGCCAAAAGGCGAAGCGCCTAAGCCAGGCATGGAGAGTCCACCTGTGGCGATAATTAAATTCTGGCATTGCCATTCAACCGCATTTACCTTCAATTTAAACCGCACTTTAGGGTTGTTTTCAACGGCTTCAACATCAGTCACTTCGCTGCGTAGTTGAATGTGAACACCATATTTGTCACATTCTGTTCCGAGCATCTTTACAATGTCTTCTGCACCGTTATCACAAAATAACTGACCTGATTCTTTTTCGTGGTAAGGGATGCCGTACTCAGCGACTAAAGCAATGAAGTCCCATTGTGTATAACGTTTTTAAAGGCGGATTTGACGAAGTGTTTGTTTTGGCTGATATAACGGCCTGATGTGATTTCCATATTAGTGAAATTACAGAATCCACCGCCAGACATTAAAATTTTTCGACCAATTTTTTTACCGTTATCAAAAATTGTGACTTGTTTGCCAAGTTTGCCTAACTGGGCGGCACAAAATAAGCCAGCGGCACCGGCTCCAATAATGATATTTTCTGAATAGCGACTCATAATTTATTGTGATGCTTGCCCTTTTTCAAAATAGTCTATCATTTTGATTCGTTGGATGACAGTACGACGATCCACGGCAGCATTACCTGAATCTAATAATTGCTGCCAATAAGCTTTGGCTTTTTCAGCTTCATGATTTTTAAAGGCCTCAGTCGCCAATAATGTGATTACCGAGATTTCATGTTTATCTTGTTTTAACGCTTCATCCATTATTTGCTGGATTTGTGGTGTGATATTTTTGGCCGGCTTGATAATAAAGAGCGGTCGCTTTTTGAGACCTAAAAATAGCCGGGTGTTGTGCCTGAAATTTTTTCTGCATTGCTATAGGCGATGAGCGCATGATCAAATTCATCATTTTGCATATAGGCATCACCAAGCTGAGCCCAAAGCTCAGGGTTATTCACATCTTCTCGAATTTTATTTTGAATTTTGAGCACCATATCTTCTTTTTGATGCACCATTGATGTATCGGCTTTTTTTATTGGCAAGCTCAACCATCTCTTTTTCGCCTTGTTGAACACGCTCAAAACGATCAAGGGAGAAGTAATAACTAAAGGAAGAATCAATAAGATTGCAAAGACCCAAATAGCGGATTTGGTTTCAAATTTGACCGCACTTTTTTCTTCTTTAGGCGCTGTATGAGGTTGATTTTCAGAGTGGTTTTTGGTCGTCTTCTGATTTTTAGTGGAAAAACAAAAATCAATGCAAAAGCCCCAATTAATAGCAAAATAGGCAATAGCCAGAGGAGTGCCGTATTCCATTGGAAAGGTGGCTTATAGTTCACGAAATTACCAAAACGTGCTGTCATCGTGTCGATAATTTGCTGATTCGTTTTTCCTTCATCTACCATTTTATAGACTTCAATACGTAAGTCATAAGCAATCGGCGAATTGGACTCAACTAAATTCTGATTCTGACATTGTGGGCAACGTAAAGATTTTGCCAGTTCAACAGCTCGAGTACGATCGGCTTGGTTTTTAAACGCATAGGTATCCACCATTTCTGCGTGAGCAAAAAGGGCGAAAACGTCAGTAAAAGTGCGGTCAGAAATCGGGTTAATTTTTTCATTTTACTTTTTAGTTAATTCATCAAGTTTTGGTTTGATTTCGGTGAGCCACGTTTCGCGATCCATATAGCCTGAATGACGATAACGGATCATGCCGTGCTCATCGACAACATAGGTTTCTGGTGCTCCATCTACGCCTAATTGCATCGCAAACTCACCACGACTATCGTCAATGGTAAGTATAAATGGATTGCCCATGCGTTCTAGCATCGCAATACCATTTTGAGGTTTGTCACGATAGTCAATTCCCACAATGGGCACTTCTCTTGAAATCTCCATCAAGAGAGGGTGTTCTTGTTGGCAATAGCCACACCAACTTCCCCACACATTAAGCAGAAAAGGTTTCTTTGGGAAAAATCTCTCGGGCTGACGATTTGACTCGGTTCAAGCAAATTTGCTTGATAGAATTCCGGCACGGGCTTATTAATGAGTGCAGAGGCGATTTGTTTTGGATCTTTATGCAAACCAACAAAAAGCAGTAAGCAAACGCTCAATAATAAAATCAGTGGTAAAAACAAAATAAACTTTTTTTATTCATCGCGTTTTCTCTTCAAATTGATGGCTGAACATAATGCGTCAAGTGCCATTAAAATGCCTCCGAGCCATAACCAGCGAATAAGCGGTTTGTAATGTAAACGGAATGTGAATTCGCCTTTGCCTAAGTTATCGCCCATTACAATATATAAATCGCCCCAAAGACCAGCATCTAAACCCACTTCACTCATGGTCATGGTACGAACGTCGTAATAGCGGCGTTCCGGTACAATTTCAGCGTAAGGTTTGCCTTGTTCTGACACGCTAAAGAAAGCGACTTCGGCGGTAAAGTTTGGTCCAATTTCATTGGAAAAAAACGATCGTAGTGGAATTCAAATTGACCTAATTGTTGGCTTTGTTGTGGCGCAAAGTCTAACACCTAATTCACTGCCAAAGTAACTACTCATCACGGCGCCCATTGTGGCAATAGCCACGCCACAGTGTGCGAGAATCATCCCGAAATAGGCAAGTCTTACTTTTGCCCAATTTTGCCATAAGGTGACGAATAATACCCAAATCGCGAGGGTGAGTAATACATAAGCGAAGAAATGGAAACGTAATGCACTGTCATTTTGTAGCGCATGCCAAATCATGCCATAAGCTATCACTGCAGCTGGGAATAAGTAATAACAAGACGTTTGAAAAAAAGCGTTTTTTTGTCTGATTTAAAACCAGTTTAAGCAAAAGTGTAGCCTGCCATCGCAAAAAGCACTAAAGTGAGTAATGGCAAGAAAATGCTATTAAAGTAAGGTGCGCCCACAGAAATACTTCCCCAATTCATGGCTTGGAATAGCATTGGATAGAAAGTGCCTAAGAATGTGCTGACGGTTGCCACGGTCAATACGATGTTTAAGCCTAAAATTGCCCCGGTTTTAGAAATGAGCGGAAATTTGACCGCACTTTCGTTGGTATTTGTGCGTAGGGGCAAATAAACTGAGCGAACCGACAGTCAGTAAGAAGAAAATGAGTAGTAACACATAACCACGAGAACTATCTAAAGCAAAAGCGTGAACGGAGGTTAATGCACCTGAACGGACAATAAATGTGCCTAATACGCTGAATGCAAAAGCGAGTAGGGAAAAGAGTGTTGTCCAGTAGCTAAACATCCCTTGTTTTTCAGTCACCATCAAACTGTGTAAAAGTGCGAGTCCCAATAACCATGGCATAAGAGAGGCATTTTCTACTGGGTCCCAGAACCACCAGCCTCCCCAGCCTAATTCATAATATGCCCACCATGCACCGAGAACGATCCCTAAGGTTAAGAATAACCAAGAAACGAGCACCCAAGCTCGCATCGCACGAGCGATTGCTTGTGCAGAACGATTAAAGATTAAGGCAGAAATGGACATGGCAAAGTTTACGGCAAAGCCCACATAACCCACATATAAAAGTGGCGGATGGAAAATTAAGCCAATATCTTGCAGCATTGGGTTGAGATCTCGCCCTTCCGAAGGGGCAGGGAAAAGCACGTCCAAATGGATTGGAGTAGAACAAAATGAAAAATAGCAAACCCAAGACAAATTAAGCCGAGTAAAGAAAGGGTTTGTGCAGAAAAAGTGCGGTCATTTTTGCGAGAGAAAAAGGCAAAAGCCACTAACCAAAGACTTAATGTGAAAAGCCAAAATAAAATGGAGCCTTCATGTCCGCCCCATGTGGCGGCGACTTTAAAAAATGTCGGTAGTTGAGAATTGGAATGTGCTGCCACGTATTCCAAAGTGAAGTCATCCATCGCAAAAGAGTAGGCAAGAATACCGATTGAAACGCTCGTAAAAATACCGAAACAATAACTTAATCCCCAAGCTGTGTTGGTGAGAGAGGGTTTATTTCGCCAAATACCAATTTGCGGCACGATGGAAAGTAAGAGCGCCGCGGTGGTGGCAAAGAGTAATGAGAGAAATCCGAATTCGGGGAGCATAGTATTCTTCAGTATTAATGGTTGTATTTGACAAAATAAGGTTAATTTTAAGCATGAAAAACATACGTAAAATTAACCGCACTTTAGTCTTTTAAATAAACAAAAGGCGTATTGTATACGCCTTTTGATTAAATAAGAAGTTTATCCTTACGCAACAGTAAGTTGTCCTGCATACAAGATGAAGTAACGTAAGCAGAGAACCCCGATTAAGTCGAAGATTGACACAAGGATAATAAAGTTCTTGTTGTATTTTAAGTTGTCTTTTACGGCAAGGTTGGCAAGTAGTGGAATTAAGATACCAATTAAGAATACCCCAATCCAGAACACTGCACCCCAGAAGCCAGATAATGCATTCTGTAAGGCAACCACTTTTTGGCCACCACCAAAATAAAGACCCACGAAGAAACAAACTAATAAACCAAGCTCAGTTACCATGATTGGCACTTCAAATTTATGAATGAAGTGTGATTCATGGCTATCACCTTTTAATTTACCTGCAATGAGGATAAATAAGAAGGTTGCAGCAATACCTGAAGATGTGCCTGAAGCCAAGAATAACGCTGGTAGAACAGGGTTATTTAACATTGGGTAACTAATCAATGCTGAAAGTAAGAAACCGGTATAAGCCCCTAGTACAGCAGCTAAGATGAAGAGAATGACTTCTACAGGACCAGTTAAACGTTCTAATACATTGATAATTTTACCGACGAAACCAAGTTTTGGCATAAAACGTTGGATGAGCGCCATGATATCTTCTTTGAAGATAACTGCACACCAACATACCAAGAACAGCATATAAACTTGGAATAACATTACCCCCATAGACATTACAGAGTTGAATTGATAGTTAAACATCAATTTCCAGAATGTCCAAGGACGTGCCAAGTGGAAAATTAACAGGGTTAAACCAATTAATGTTGGCACAGAACCTAAAACGGCGGCTGCTCTGATAATCCAGTTTTTGCTAGGATTTCTAATTTGTGACTACGTTTATAAGCAATCGCTAATTGTACCGCACCGGAAGAAATACCAAGTAAGAACAAATAGATAGCGATTGTTGAATCCCACACCAAATTAGGTGTGTGAAACGGAACAGGATAATCTAATGTCATCTTCTTGGCTCCCCGTGTTGGAATGGAATATGGTAGAGATTTGGTTGAGTACCTAATTCCACTTTCGTGCGATAAACCGGTTTTTCTTTCACTTTTGCGGGACACTTCGCTGCTTGGGTCATTCATATCACCAAAAGGTTAATGCTTTGGTTGGACAAGCTTCTACACAAGCAGGTTGTTTGCCAGCTGCTAAGTTTGTATCGCGACAGAAGTTACATTTATCCGCAGTAAGATGCTCTGGATGAATGAAACGTACGCGATAAGGACAAACTGCGATACAGTATTGGCAACCCACGCAAAGATCTTTAGTTACATCAACGATACCTGTTTCAGGATCAATAAATGATGCACCGGTTGGACAAACAGCCACACAAGGGGCGTTTGTACAATGTTAGCAAGATTGACGGAAAAAAACTCGTATTCTTGATTTGGGAATTCGCCATAAGGTTCGCTACGGAGAATTTCCAAACGTGAAAACTGTACCTTTCAGGAACGTGGTTTGTTTCACGACAAGCATCCATACAAGCGGTACAGCCGATACAAGCTGTTTCGTCGTGTACCATTGCATAGCGTTTCGGTTTATCCGCCTTTTTCCTCTTTCGCTAAAGAGGTGACTGATGTCCCCGTCATAAGGATTAATGCCCCCATGCCGGAAACAAAGTTTCGGCGTGAACAAAGCTGTCATTATTTATCCTTTTTGTTCGGTTGATTGCGTTTGTGATTGTGCTTCTTTTGCCGCTTTGCGTTTTTGTTGTTCGCCGTGGCAATCTACACAAAGTTTCACACGATTTTTTTCGGTTGAATACCTTTCATCGCATCATCTTTCGGGTGTAATGTGTGGCAGCTTGCACAAGGCAATTTCATTGCGTGAACATCGTGCGCCCAAAAGTTTTTTTCACGAAGTTTTGCCGGTTGGTGACAAAGCAAAACAAACTTGGTTTTGTTCTTGCGCGGTATACATTGGTTTTTTATCACCAAAGATATCGCCATCAAAACGCATCACATCTTTTGCACCACGACGGTGATCTTCCGAAATATTACCGTGACAGTTTACACAGTTAATCGGTTTACCTGTGTTAGGGCTTTTTGATTTAAGTGTGCGCCGTGGAATTTACCAAAAGTGTAATTCACCACCAGATTGATCTAAAGTTTGGTTTTTATCAACTTGGTCAAATTTGTGACATTTTAGCACAATATTGGTTTTGGATCACGTTGGTTATCCAATTGTGGCTCATAAGTGAGTTGAGAGGCTGGTGTTTTTGCCATCTCTTCCGCACTTGCAGCCATTGGCATTACGCAAGCATTAGCAAGCAATGCAAGGGATTTTGCCGATTTGCTGATTAAAGAAGTTAAATTCATTCTGATTACCTCAAATATATGGTTAAAAATGACCGCACTTCGACACTTTAGTTACAAAGTGCGGTTCTTTTTATTGTTTTGTTGCGGTATCTTCAGCTAATTTGCCATTGGCTTTCGCTTCTTTTACCCATTGAGGTACAACAGTTTCTAAGAATTCTTTTTTTCGCTTTGACGTTCTTTCTCGATATCAATACCCATTACTTTCCATGCTTTATCAGCTGTAGAAATATCTGGTACTTCAACCGGAGTTTTCACGCCATGTTTAGATTAAGATTGCTGCAAGTTTAGCACGTGCATCCGCTGCTTTGTCGATACCAGAACCTAATACGCGAAGCATTACATCAGGTGCGTGCATGTGACCACCGTGACTTGCTGCTGCGTAGTCCCAACGCCATTGAGCGTGACGGATATCCATTAAAGCAGGGTTCCATTTTCTTCTTTAGTTGCACCAGCATCCCATGCCGCTTTTCGCTTCAAAGTGAGCACGAACAACTGATCTTCTAAACGACCCATTACATCTTTCACTTCTTTTTTACGTGAAGCAACGATGTCTTTAAGTTTTTCTTTGCTTTGATCGTGACAGTTTGCACATGTGGTATCAAATGCATCGAATGGGTTTTGGATTTGGTGGTCGGTGTAAACTTTACCGTCTTTACCTTGTACTTTAGGCATGTGACAGTCGATACAAGTTACGCCGTTTTTACCGTGCATACCTAAAGACCAAATTTCAAAGTCAGGGTGTTGAGCTTTTAACATTGGTGCTTTAGAAAGAGAGTGAGTCCAGTCACTGAAACCGATATCATCGTAGTATTTTTCGATGTCATCAACAGTTTGACCGTTATCCCAAGGGAAGGTTACTTGTTTTAAATCACCTGCGAAGTAGTACTCAACGTGACAGTTAGCACAAACTTCAGCACGTTTTTCAGTGCGATCAGCTGTGTTAAAGCTTAAGTTAGCTTGTTCTTTACCTTCAGCTTTTGCTTTTGCTTGAAGTGCATTATTTAAGTGATCTAATGCACGAAGAACGTGTGGACGAGCAATACGTAATGCTGGTTTGCCTTCGGCAAAGTCTTTTGATGTAGTATCGTGACAGTCTGCACAACCGATTGAGTTGACCACTTCAGGTCCACCTTTAGCCCATTTTGCACCAAAGTAACCATCTTCACCCCATTCTGCAATTAAACGAGGAACGTCTGGACCTTTACAAGTCCAACATGCCATTGGTTGAGGGCCATCATTTGCATTTTTGGGCGCACCAGTACGTAAAATATTACGTACATCTTCTACTGCATAAACGTGACCACGAGGTGCGTTATATTCTTTTGCGAAAGAATAGCCCCCCCATAACACGATTAAACGAGGATCTTGTTCATTAGCATAGATGATTTTGTCGCCTTTTTCAGTCGCTTTCCACGAATTGAATTGGCTAGGATATTTCTCAGCAAATTTTTCATTCACTGCTTCGATTTTTAAATTAGGGTTTGGTGCTTCCACAGGTTGTTCAACAGGCTTGTATACCATTTCAGCCATCGCTGAGTTATACACACCTAAAGCTGCGAAAGAAGTCGCCAGAATAAGGCTTTTTCTCAATGCGTTCACGATAATCACTCCATTAGGAAAGAATAAAAAAACAATTTTAAATGCAAACAATTCCTATTAAGCTTTTGAATTCACTCATAAAAATAGTTCAGTGCAAGCATAAGATACCAAAAAGTAGTAGTTTTTCTAAGGTTATTTTTCAAAAGTTTGAGGTTGATCAAACTTTAAAATCAAAATACTTCTAAAGAGGTATGTTGGCTCTGCGATAATTTGTGAGTAGGTTAAAAAGTGCGGTTCATTTTTACTTACAAGGGGATAATTCATACTAATTCTTTTGGAATGCTACCCGTATTAATTAAACTCATTTTTTTATGCAATCACTTGCTTGATTTTTAAATGTAAATCTTTTTGTAAAGATTAGTATAAAAAGCAAACATTAACTTGCCGTAAATAAGGTTGCGAAATATAATTCCAGCGGTTTTATATACCGCTCATTTATTTCTTTCACTCTGAGAGCGTATTACTTAAGGAAAACAATATATTATGAACAAAATATTTAAAATTATTTGGAACAAAAACGACACAATCTTTCGTCGTCACATCAGAATTAGCGAAAAGGAGCCGTAAAAGCTTCTTCAAACTCAGAACAACGTGTAACAAATGAGACACGTTTATCTTCTCTTTTTAAACTCTCTGCATTTACGCTTTCTTTAATGGCGACCATGGCACCTGTACAAGCAAAAAGTTTTTTTAGGGGATGTTATTGAATCAAATGTTAATGCTTCAAGTATTGGTATCGGAGATGTGAATACGAATGCTAATAGTGTTAATTCAATTGCTATTGGTGTAAATGCGAGCACTACTCATGCAGATTCGATTGCTATGGGCTTAAACGCAACAGCAGCTGAAAAATAAAATTGTTTCTATTGGACCCGATGCCACATCGACCGCGAGATATGGTCTGTCATTAGGGCTATAAAGCATCATCAAATGGTACTGCTTCTATTGCCATTGGTAATTCAACGAATGCATCTCACGACAATGCAATTGCAATTGGTGATGCGGCAAGTACAAGTTCGTGGGGGACGATTGCGATTGGTAATAAAGCAAATGCCTCATCAAGTGAAACTGTTGCGATCGGTCGTAATGCCTTAAGTGCTGGGGCAACTTCGGTGACGATGGGTGTTAATAGTAAAAGCACTTGGATATTCGGATGTTGCTATTGGGGGATTGTCTAATGCTAGTGGTGGTTATTCCGTTGCGATGGGACATAGAGCAAATGCTGAAGGTGGTTCTTCAGTCGGTATTGGTAATCTAGCAAATGCAAATGCATCGTATGCTGTTGCTCTTGGATTGAGCGCTAATGCTGCAGGGAGTGCATGCCTCAGCATTGGGTGCCAATACCACAGCTTCAGGTGTGAGAGCGATTGCTTTAGGTGTAGGCTCTATTGCAGATGGCGTTAATGCAGTCGCTATGGGAGTCTCATCAAATGCTTCAAACACTGATTCTATGGCATTGGGGACACTAGCTAAAAGCATTGGGGGAAGAACAGTGGCTATTGGTTGGTCGTCACTAGCTAACGCGAACCGGGCGGTGGCAATAGGTGAGAATTCTATTGCAGATGGTGTTAATGCAATCGCCATGGGGAGTCTTATCAAATGCTTCAAACACTGATTCAATGGCATTAGGGTACACGAACTAAAGCATTGGGTGAAAGAACAGTGGCTATTGGTTGGTCGTCACTAGCTAACGCGAACCAGGCGGTGGCAATAGGGTAGAGTCAAAATCATCAGGTGTAGATTCGATGGCTTTTGGTTCATATGCAAATTCCTCTGGTGAAAGAGCAGTTGCTATTGGTAGAGCATCGGTTTCTTCAGGAGATAGTGCTGTTGCTATTGGTTGGTCGTCACTAGCTAACGCGAGCCGGGCGGTGGCAATAGGGGTAGATTCAAAAGCATCAGGTGTAGATTCAATGGCCTTTGGTTCACATGCAAATTCCTCTGGTGAAAAAAGCGGTTGCCATTGGTAGAGCATCATTGGCTAATGCAAGCCAGTCTATGGCTATGGGGATAGAGTGCTCAAAGCCATCAGGTGTTGATTCAATGGCTTTTGGGCTCACATGCAAATTCTTCAGGTGAAAAGAGCAGTTGCTATTGGTCGGACATCGGTTTCTTCAGGAGATAGTGCTGTTGCTATTGGGTTGGTCGTCACTAGCTAACGCGAGCCGGGCGGTGGCAATAGGGGATAGATTCAAAAAGCATCAGGTGTAGATTCAATGGCCTTTTGGTTCACATGCAAATTCCTCTGGTGAAAAAAAGCGGTTGCCATTGGTAGAGCATCATTGGCTAATGCAAGCCAATCTATGGCTATGGGGATAGATGCAAAAGCATCAGGTATCGATTCAATGGCTTTTGGGTCCCATGCAAATTCTTCAGGTGAAAAAGCAGTTGCTATTGGTCGGACATCGGTTTCTTCAGGAGATGGTGCGGTTGCTATGGGTTGGTCGTCACTAGCTAACGCGAGCCAGGCGGTGGCAATAGGGATAGATTCAAAAGCATCAGGTGTAGATTCAATGGCTTTTGGTTCACATGCAAATTCCTCTGGTGAAAAAAAGCGGTTGCTATTGGTAGAGCATCATTGGCTAATGCGAGCCAGTCTATGGCAATGGGGCTACAGTCTCAAGCCACAGGTGTTGATTCAATGGCTTTTGGGTCCCATGCAAATTCTTCAGGTGAAAAAGCAGTTGCTATTGGTCGGACATCGGTTTCTTCAGGAGATGGTGCGGTTGCTATGGGTTGGTCGTCACTAGCTAACGCGAGCCAGGCGGTGGCAATAGGGATAGATTCAAAAGCATCAGGTGTAGATTCAATGGCTTTTTGGTTCACATGCAAATTCCTCTGGTGAAAAAAAGCGGTTGCTATTGGTAGAGCATCATTGGCTAATGCAACCCAAGCTATGGCAATGGGGGTGCAATCAAAAGCATCTGGAGTTAATGCAATGGCTTTTGGAGCCAACTCAAACGCGTCGAATGAGACAACAATTGCTATTGGTGTTAATTCATTAGCAAGTGGTATAAATACCGTGGCTTTTAGGACAAGGGGAGTAAAGCGACTGATTATTCTGCTATGGCATTTGGCTTAGGGCGCAAATTCATCAGGTCGATATTCAATTGCAATTGGCCAAGATACGAAGGTCGCGATAGAGCATTCTATTGCAATGGGGTATTTGGCAAATGCGAAAGAGAGGCTTTCACTATCTCTCAAGGGGCTTATTCTGAAGCAACCCAACGAGCGACTATAGCATTAGGTTATACAGCTAAAGCAACAGACCGAGATGCGATGGCATTAGGTTCATTTGCTAATGCAAGTGCGAAAAGTGCTGTTGCTCTAGGGCCACATGCTAAAGGTACAGCGTATAAATCTATTGCCCTTGGTGCTGATTCCGAAGCAGGAACAAATATGTTTGATGCTAACTCAACAAGTGCTGTATTTAAAAAAATGATGCAGGTTTAAATTCAGAAGTGAGATTTGTAGCAAGTTCATCTCAGCATTGGTGGGGCAGTTTCTGTTGGTAAAAGCAGGCAATGAGCGCCAAATCCATAATGTAGCGCCTGGTCGCATCTCAGCAACGTCAACCGATGCAATTAATGGTTCACAACTTCACGCAGTATTAAACAATAGCGGTTTTAATATACAAGAAAAATGATACTCCACGTTCTCGTATAAATAATAATGGTGTAGTGAGCTTCAAAGATGGAAGTTTAACTACCGCGAATGTGACTAAAACTTCAAATGACACCATTGTGAAATTTGATGTGAAGACAACGAATATCACGACTGATGGACAAGGCAATGTAGTCTACGCACTGATAATTCAAATAATGTTGTAACTGCTGGTGATGTCGTTAAGACAGTTAATGAAGTACGTAATTTACAAATGACATTTAATGGCAATAGCGGAAGTGCGGTCAAAAAATTAGGTGAATCTTTAAATATCAAAGGTTCAAATGGTTTAACGACAGTGGCAACTGGCAATGGAATTGAAGTTAAGATTGATGAAGCAACTCGTAAAAAAATTGATGATGCAAGCTCTGCAAAAAGAAGTATCAGCTTCGGTTTTCAGGTTCATCAGCAGTTTCTGTAACAGCAAAAACTCCAGCTAAAAAAATAAGGATGGTGTAGAAGTAACAGAGTATGCTGTGGATCTTTCTCAAGCAACAAAAGATGATATTGAAAAAGGTGTTGATGCTCATGATACTGTCACCAAGAAAGGTTTAACTTTCACAGGCGATAACGGTACTAAAACTGGTGTGAGAAAAACTTGATGACGAAGTTGCAATCAAGGGAGATAAAAAAATATCACTACCAAAGCAAGCGGAAGCCAAGTTGAGGTAACATTAAATAAAAAATATTGCAGTAGATAGTGTAAAAAGCAGGTGATACAATCATTAATGATAATGGTTTAACGATTTCTAATGGTCCAAGTGTCACTAAATCAGGTATTAATGCGTGCTGGTAATAAAATCACAGGTGTTGTAGCGGGAACGGCTGATACTGACGCGGGTGAATGTTTCACAATTGAACAAAGTCGTCAATGCTGCTAAAACTGGGATGAAAGCAGGTGAAAAATACTTCTATCAAGAAAAACTAAACAGGTGATAATGGTGAAAAGTATTTATACAATTGATGCCGTAGATACATCAGCGAGATGTGACAAGCTTCAGATGCACTTAACTGTAAAACAAAAAAAGGTGATCCTGTCGATAAAAGCTAGGGTGAGTGCTACTGTGACCAACTATCATCTTGATTTATCTCATAAGCACGAAAGATAGATTCAACAAAGGTGTTGATGCGAATACTAAGGTAAAACACCGAAAGGTTTAAAATTTTACTGGGTGATAGAGGTTCAACTAATGTGGAAAAATTAGGTTCAACCGTTGCGATTAACGGTGATGACAACATCACCACTAAAGCAGAAGGTGATCAAAGTCACAGTTAAATTAAATAAAGATATCACAGTTGATAGCGTAAAAGCAGGGTGATACCGTGATGAATAATGACGGTGTTAAGGTTGGTGATAATGTTGCTTTAAATAAAGATGGTTTAAAAAGCTGGTGATGTATCTGTCACAAACAGATGGCATCAATGCTGGTGGTAATAAAGTTACCAATGTTCAAGATGGTGATGTAACCAACACATCGAAAGATGCGGTAAATGGTAGTCAGTTATATCAAAGTGAAAGAACTTGCAGGGTAAAGGCTGGAATGCAACTGCAACGAAGAAAGATAGCTCTACTGGTGAAGTAAGCTGGTACTGAAGTTGCTAATGTAGCGCCAGGTGCGACTGTAAACTATATCGCAGGTGACAATATCAAACTTGAACAGAATGGGTATTAACTTCACTATTTCAACCACGAAAAGACTTGAAAGCAGGAAATGTGACAGCGGATAAATTTACTGCAGGCAATACTGTTATTGAGGACAATCGTGTCGCTATTAATAATGGTCCAAGCATGACATCAATGGGAATTGATGCAGGGAGCAAAAGCAATTAGTAACGTTACGGCTGGTGTAGAAAAGATACCGATGCTGTTAATGTGGCACAATTAAAGTCAGCCAAAACAGAAGTTGAAGAGGGTAAAAAAATACGACTGTTACATCAAGAATTGGAGCTAACGGTCAAAGTTATTTATAGTGTTAGTGCCAAGGATACTTCAGCGAATGTAACTACATCAGAAGCATTAGTCGTTGAAAAACAGAGGTGAGAAAGATATCAACGGTACATCTGTGACTAATTATCATCTTGATTTATCGCAAAAAAACCAAAAAAATGATATCCAAAAAGGTGCAGATGCTAATACGGCAATTAGCTCAAAAAGGCTTAACTTTTGTTGGTGATAGTAATAAATCTGATGTGAAAAAAATTAGGCGATGAAGTTGAGATTACTGGTGATGATAATATCACTACAGTGGCTAACCCTAAAGGTGTTAAACGTTAAGCTAAATAAAGATCTTAAAGTGAATACTGTAACAGCGAATAAATTCACTGCGGGTGATACGGTGGTTGATAGCAATGGTGTTACCATTAAAAATGGTCCAAGCATGACGAAAAATGGTATCAATGCAGGTAATAAACAAATTACCAATGTTGCACCAGGACGCATTGCAGACGAGACAGTACTGATGCGGTAAACGGTAGTCAATTACACGAAGTAAAAGCTGACATGAATAACAAGATCACTAAGTTAAGCGGTCAAGTGAATAAGTTAGGTAAACGTGTAAATGCGGGGGCTGCAAGTGCGTTAGCGGCATCGCAATTACCACAGGCAAGCATTCCAGGTAAGAGCATGGTATCTGTGGCAGCGGGTAATTACCAAGGCCAAAATGCGGTGGCATTAGGGTATGTCACGTATTTCAGACAACGGTAAAATCATTATTCGTTTAGCCGGGTACTAGCGATACACAAGGTAAAAGTGGGTGTAGCAGTTGGTGCAGGTTACCACTGGTAATTTATCGTTTAATGAAACAAAAGGCATGGGAAACCATGCCTTTTTTTATTACTAAAAAGTGCGGTCGATTTTCATCGCTGTTTTTCGTATAATAGGAAAGAACTTAACTCGGAGAAGAATATGATTATCGGACCTTATATCAACGCACTAGCGATTATCAGTGGTGCAGTTATCGGTGCGGTGCTCGGTGGGACGCATTCCAGAGCGTTTACGCACTAATCTAACCTTAATCTTTGGCTTTGTGTTCCATGGGGCATGGGTATTGTGATGGTGGCGAAAACCACCAATATGCCGGCAATGATTTTATCGGTGTTATTAGGGACGATAATTGGCGAGTTGCTTTTATTGGAACAGGGGATCAATAAACTGGCATCATCAGCCAAAGGCCTTGTTGAAAAAAATGTTCCCTGATAAGCCAAGTAGCATGAATAGCCAAGAAGAGTTCTTATCTAAATTTGTTGCGATTGTGGTTTTGTTTTCATTTAGTGGAACGGGGATTTTCGGGGCGATGAATGAGGGGATGAGTGGTAATTTTGATATCCTCATTGTGAAATCCTTTTTAGATTTTTTCACCGCGATGATCTTTGCCACATCACTCGGCATTTCTGTAGCAAGTATTTTTGTGCCACAAACATTAGTTCAAGTGATCTTAGCTTATTCTGCGGTGTTTATTATTCCTTTCGTGACACCTGAAATGCGAGGTGATTTTTGTCGTGGTAGGCGGTATGCTAATGATAGTCGCGGGCTTTCGCATTTGTAATATCCAAATGTTCCATGTGGCGAATATGCTGCCGGCTCTTTTCCTTGCCATGCCAATTTCTCATTTCTGGAGTGCTTTTTTCTAAAAAATAGGCGTGTATAACGCCTATTTCTTCTTCTGACAATGAGGGCAATAAAAGCTATTGCGTTGCCCAATAATCATGCTTTCAATCTTTGTGCCACATTTTGGACAAGGCTTTATCTTTTGTTTCCATACACTAACAATTCCTGCGTAAAATAACCAGGGCGACCATCGGGTTGTAAGAAATCTTTTAATGTTGTACCACCTTGTGTAATGGCTTTCGCTAATACGTTTTTAATCGTTTCAACGAGTAAGGCACATTGGTTTCGCGTAAGATTTTCGGCTAATTTCATTGGGTGCAAACCACATAAAAAGAGCGTTTCATTGGCATAAATATTTCCTACGCCCACGACGACAGCATTATCCATTAAAAAGGTTTTAAGTGCGGTCGATTTTCTTGCGTGATTTTTAAAAAAGGTATTCCGCATTAAATTCATCAGAAAGTGGTTCTGGACCAAGTTTTAGGAAAAAGATGAAAGTCGTCTAAGCTTTCCGTCCATAACCATGCACCGAAGCGTCTCGGGTCGTTATAACGCAGTAATTTGCCATTATTCATCACAATATCAAGGTGATCGTGTTTATCAATAGGACTATCGTGCGGCACAATTCGAACAGAGCCAGACATGCCTAAATGACCAATGATATAGCCTTTTTCCCAGTATGAATGATTAGATATTTCGCACGACGAGAGGTATCTAAAAATTTTGACGTTTTTTTGAGCGTTGTTAATTCAGGAGAGACAACCCAACGTAATTGTGGTTGACGTACTACAATTTTTCAATGGTAAAAACTCTTTTCAAATAGGGGCTGACACCGCGTAGGGCTGTTTCGACTTCAGGAAGTTCAGGCATAGATAATCTCGGTAATGAATTTGTGATATAAAAAACCCGAACAATGTCGGGCTTTTTTCAAATCAGCAAAATTATTTGATTTTTGCTTCTTTATAGATAACGTGTTTACGCACTACTGGATCAAATTTTTTGATTTCCATTTTTTCAGGCATATTACGTTTGTTTTTATCAGTTGTGTAGAAGTGACCGGTCTCTGCAGTAGAAACTAAACGGATTTTTCTCACGAGCGCCTTTAGTCGCCATGTTTTAGCTCCTTAGATTTTTCGCCACGAGCACGGATTTCAGCTAACACTGCATCAATGCCTTTTTATCGATAATACGCATACCTTTCGCAGTTAAACGTAAAGGTCACGAAACGGTTTTCACTTTCAACCCAGAAACGGTGAGTGTGAAGGTTTGGAAGAAAACGACGACGTGTCGCATTCAACGCGTGTGAGCGGTTGTTACCCACAGCTGGACGCTTGCCTGTTACTTGACAAACTCTAGACATAATAATCTCCAATAATTTAAATATAAGCTCGAGCTTATGGTTCGGATAATGAAGCTTAAAACTAAGCTTGCTTCCTCGTCAGGTCGCAGTATCCGACCCACTTACTATATTAAAGGTCGCAAATTATACTGACTTTATTTTTCATTTCTCAAGTCCAAAAGCGATTTTTCCGTCTTTAAATGGAAATGAATGATAAAAAAATCATCAAATTCCCTAAAACTATAACAGATTATGTTCAGCAAAAGAATAACAAGTCCCTTTGCCGACAATAAAATGATCCAAAAATACGAATATCCATTAACTCAGCAGACTTCAATAATTTTTGTGTGATCAGTTTTGTCGGAATAGCTGGGTTCTGCTAGGCCAGAAGGGTGGTTGTGAGCCAAAAATTACAAGCTGCATTGCAGTAAAGGCTTTCTTTGATGATTTCTCGTGGATAAACATTCGTTACATTAATTGTGCCTAAAAATAACCGCTCTTTTTAATCAAACGATGTTGATTATCTAGAAATAACACCATAAAAAAATTTCACGTTCTTCGTGGTGAAGCTCCGCTTGAAGATAAAAGCTTTACCGTAGATGTGTCGCTAAATACATGCTCTATCAGTAATTCTTGCTTCAGATAGCGTTTTGTCATTTCTGTGGTGGCTTGCAGTTGAATAAACTGCGTAATGCCCTAATCCTTTTACTTTTGCAAAAAGGCTTCTTTATCTGCGCTTAATAAGCTTCGAAGAGAGCCAAAATGTTGCTGAGCACGTTATGTGATAATTCCATGACAGGGCAACCTTTAATCCCTGTTCGTAGAAAAATAGCGAGTAATTCGTGATCTTCTAAGGCTTCAACGCCATATTTCAGTAATTTTTCACGAGGCATTAAAGGAGAGTTTGTTTGCATATTAAGATGATGAAAAGAAAAAGTGCGGTCAATTTTTCAAGATGTTTTTCAATCTTTGCGAGAAACTAGTTTTATTTTTTTGAAATCGAGATCGCAAAAAATAAAATTTTTATTGGCGAAATTTGAAGTAAAAATAGACAGCCTTAAGTTGTTAAGTACTAACACACAAAAACATATCCATTCTATTAAGTCGTAGCGGAGTAGCAAATGAGCTTGAGCGGAAAGCGTATTGTTGTCAGGGATTACAGGAGGCATTGCCGCCTATAAAAACCATTGAGTTTATTCGTTTAGTACGCAAATCTAACGCAGAAGTTCGAGTGGCTTTAACACCAGTCGCCGCTGAGTTTGTCACACCTTTAACGCTACAAGCCATTTCGGGCAATGCGGTTTCTCAATCTTTACTTGATCCACAAGCTGAATTAGCCATGGGGCATATTGAGCTGGCCAAAGTGGGCTGATGCGATTGTGATTGCGCCAGCTAGCGCCGATTTTATTGCGCGTTTAACCGTTGGAATGGCAAATGATTTACTCAGTACGATTTGTCTCGCGACAAGTAGCACCTATTTTTGCTCGCACCGGCTATGAATCAGCAAATGTACCGCCAGGCGATTACACAACAAAATTTGACCGATCTTTCTGCGCGAGGCATTCATTTTGTGGGGCCAAATAGCGGTTTTCAGGCTTGTGGTGATGTGGGTGCAGGCAGAATGTCAGAGCCCGCTGAAATCTTTCGAATCACTTCAATCACTTTTTGCTATCCAACAAGATTTAGTAGATTTAAGTGTCACTATTACAGCTGGTCCGACGCGTGAAGCTATCGATCCTGTTCGTTATATTTCTAATCACAGCTCAGGTAAAATGGGCTTTGCAATTGCCGAGGCCTTTGCTAAACGAGGTGCAAATGTCACCTTAATTGCAGGTCCTGTTAATTTGGCTACACCGAGAAATGTGCATCGCATTGATGTGACAACCGCCCATGAAATGTGGCAAGCCTCCCTTGAAAGTGCGGTCAAAAATCGTATTTTTATTGGCTGTGCTGCAGTGGCAGATTATCGAGTCTCGGAAGTTGCCGATCAAAAAATTAAGAAAACCAATGATAACGATGAGCTTTCTCTTAAATTGGTGAAAAATCCAGACATTATCGCAAGTGTGGCAAGTTTAGAAAAAGATCGTCCATTTGTTGTGGGCTTTGCAGCTGAAACGCAAAATGTCGCTGAGTATGCGAAGAGCAAACTTCAACGCAAAAATTTAGATATGATTTGTGCTAATGATGTATCGGGTGGGCAAGTATTCGGACAAGATCAAAATGCTTTGCAGATCTTTTGGAAAACAGGCGAAAAAGCGTTGCCGTTAGCTGATAAAAATAAATTGGCAGAAGTGTTGGTCACTGAAATTGTTGAGCATTATCACAAATAAAATACGCTCAAAATTCGTTGGATTTTGTGACCGCACTTTTGTATGACAGATTTCTTTTAAAGGATAAATAAGCATGATTGATGTAAAAATTTTTAGATAGCCGTATTGGCAACGAATTTCCTTTACCAACCTATGCAACCGAAGGTTCAGCAGGTTTGGTTACGTGCATTGCTTGAAGAAGGCATCGAAATTCAACCAGGCGAAACTAAACTTATCCCGACAGGCCTTTCAATTTATATTGCCGATCCGAACCTTGCGACGAGTGATTCTGCCTCGTTCGGGTTTAGGTCATAAACACGGTATCGTATTAGGTAACTTGGTTGGCTTAATTGATTCAGATTACCAAAGGTCCATTAATGGTGTCTGTATGGAATCGTGGCCATGAACCGTTCAAAATTGAAGTTGGTGATCGTATTTGCTCAATTAGTCTTTGTGCCAGTCAGTGCAAGCTGAATTCAATATTGTTAATGAATTTACCGAAACTGAACGCGGTGAGGGGCGGTTTTGGTCATTCAGGTAAAAATAAACTATGGTAGAACAATTATCTCTGGTAGAAGTTGATGAGATTGCTTACGCGGAAATCAAACCGCCAAAAATCGAAAAACGCACGGTAAAAGAACGTCGGCAACAAGTATTGACGGTGCTTACTCATATCTTGCATTCTGAACGCGGAATGGAGCGTATGACAACAGCGCGTTGGCGGAAGAAGTGGGTGTGTCAGGCGGCACTTTATCGTTACTTCGAGTAAAAACTAAAAATGTTTGAAGCGTTGATCGATAATATTGAAGGCGAATTTATTTAGCCGTATCACCACATCGATTCGTAACAGAAACCAATACGATGAATCGAGTGCGCGACATTATGCAGATGATCCTTGACTTTGCGCGTAAAAACCCAGGTTTGACACGTATTTTAACCGGACATGCATTGATGTTTGAAGAACCACTTTTACAGGCTCGTGTTGCGCAATTTTTCGATCGTCTTGAAATGCAATTTGTGAATATTTTACAAATGCGAAAATTACGCGAAGGGCGTGGTTTTAATGTCGATGAACGTATTATTGCAGGGCATTTAGTGACGCTTTGTGAAGGGCAGTTTATGCGTTATGTCCGCACAAACTTCCGTTTAGGTGCAAATCAAAGTTTTGAACAGCAATGGCGTTTTCTAGAACCGCTTTTTGCTTAATTGACTTTAGTTGATAAATATATGATTATTCCGTGGCAAGAATTGCCAACAGAAACCTATAGAAAAATATTGTGGAAAGTGTGGTACTTAGAGAGGTACTGATTATGGTTCACACGAATTTTCTTTAGAACAAAAAAAACAACACCTACTAAACAAGATTCACAATGGAAGTGCAGTGATTGTTTGGTCAGAATTACATGAATCCATTGATATAAAAGATAAAATGGAATTTCTAAAAATGAATCAATAGGAGCTTATATGTCAGAAGATGTAGAATTACTTGAAGAACAAAAGTTACAAGACGATGATCAGCAACGCGATCCTGCTCTGGATTGGTTCCTAACCCACTGTCATTTACATAAATATCCGGCAAAATCGACCTTAATCCACGCAGGGGAAGATGCCAATATTTTATATTTCTTAATTAAAAAGGAACGGTGATGGTTTCATCGAAAGATGATGAAGGCAAAGAGATGATTTTATCTTATTTAGGTGCTGGACAATTTTTTGGTGAAGCGGGTTTATTTGACGAAGGTTCGAAACGTTCTGCTTGGGTAAAAACGAAAACCCCTTGTGAAATTGCAGAAATTTCCTATAAAAAATATCGTCAGCTTATTCAAATTAATCCTGAGATTTTAATGTTCCTTACTTCTCAGTTATCAAAACGCTTGCAAAATACATCTCGACAAGTGACTAACCTGGCCTTTTTGGATGTGGCGGGGCGTATTGCTCAGGCGCTATGCATCTAGCAAAACAACCTGAAGCCATGACTCATCCGGATGGCATGCAGATTAAAATTACTCGTCAGGAAATTGGTCAAATGGTGGGCTGTTCACGTGAAACCGTAGGGCGAATAATTAAGATGCTGGAAGATCAAAATCTAATTCATGCGCACGGTAAAAACCATTGTGGTTTACGGCACTCGATAGTAAAAATAACCGTCTTTAATAAGACGGTTGGTATTTTATTTTATTACATTGATGTGATAGTTGAAATGCCTTTGTTAATTTTTATACGAAAAACGAAAAATACTTCTTTTTAGTGCAATATCTTAATTGACAAAAATAGCGGAAGACTTCTATCATACCACTGCCTTCCAATGTAGTTTCTTTGGAAGTCAGGATTGGTCTCCTGAATATATAAGTGGCTTTTAAAAGATTCTTAATCTTTTAATTTTATATCGCAGACTGGAACCCCAGAGATGCTTTAAATCTATGGTGGGCTAGGTAGAAATCCCGCAGGGATGCGATGCAGTAAGCCACTTGCTGTTAAGACCAATTCTGCTTAGTTCCACCACCCTTCAAAACAATCTTCAAACTTTATTTAACTCAACTCGAGCAATAAATTCTCAGCTAAAGTGCGGTCATTTTTGACTTTGTTTTTGGCATACCGACCCATTTCTGAGTCGAGTATTTCATTTTGGTGTGTGTTATTTCACTTTTTGTTTCATGGCTTCAGCCACAAGTTCAGCTTCAGGGCCGAGAACCACTTGTAAGCCATCGTTACCGATTTTCACGATACCTTTTGCGCCAAGAGACTTAAGCTGTTCTTCATTAATTTTGTGTTGATCCACTAAGCTTAAACGTAAGCGAGTGATACAAGCATCAATATTTTTGAAGTTATCAGCACCACCTAAAGCATCAATAAATTTGACCGCTCTTTCTTCACGAGATTGGCTCGGCGCTGGTTGTCTCTGCAGTGGTTTCTTCTGCTTCTTCTGTACGACCTAATGTTTTTAAGTTGAAAGCTTTAATTGCAAAACGGAATACTGCATAGTAAATCACGAAGAATACTAAGCCTTGTACGATTAGCATATACCATTCAACGGCTAATGGGTTTACGTGATGAAAGCACCATATCCACGAGACCCGGCACTGAAACCGAAGCCTGCGATCCAATGCATTGTCGCGATAAAGACAGAAATACCGGTTAATAGCGCGTGGATGAAGTAAAGCACTGGTGCAACAAACATGAAAGAGAATTCTAATGGCTCGGTGATACCAGTAAAGAATGAGGCAAATGCACCCGCAAGCATGATTGATGCCACTTTAGTTCTTTGACTTGGTTTAGCGCTGAGATAAATCGCTAATGCGGCACCCGGTAAACCGAACATCATGACAGGGAAGAAGCCAGCTTGGTACATACCCGTTACACCAACCGTTGCAGTGCCTTCCAGCAAGTGATTTAGCACCACCCAAGAAGTTTGGAATGTCATTGATGCCTGCAACGTCAAACCAGAATACTGAGTTCAATGCATGGTGTAAGCCAACAGGAATGAGTAAACGGTTGAAGAAACCGTAAAGACCTGCACCAACAGCACCTAAGTCTTTAATGCTTTCACCGAATGAAACTAAACCGCCGAAAATATATGGCCAGATGTAAAAAGCAATACGAAGCTGATAAACATCATGACAAAAGAAACGACGATTGGCACAAGGCGTTTTCCGCTAAAGAGGAGAGTGCTTTTGGCAGCTCTACTTGATAGAAGCGGTTATAGAGTTCAGCTGAAATCACCCCAGATCAAAAATCCCAATAAATTGGTTATTGATTTTTCCCGAAGGCGGCTGGTACTTCACTTACATCGATATGTTGTAGCTGAGCAACACTGCCAGGTGAAAGTAGAGTTGTTACCACATAGTAGCCCACCAAACCTGAAAGTGCAGACAGAACCATGTTTGTCCTTAGATAAACCGAAAGCAACGCCAACGCCCGGCAAAAAGCAGGCCCATGTTATCGATGATAGCACCGCCTGATTTAATTAAAAATGCGACGAAGTTGGCTGTTAGCTCTCCCCCAGCCATCTGGATCAAGCCAATAACCAATACCCATCAGTACAGTACGCTGGTAAGACAGCAACAGGTACCATTAAGGCTTGCCCAATTTTTGCGCATAACCTAACACATCTCATCTCCTATTTATAGTAATGAAGTATTACTTCATATTCTAAAGTATATTTTTGTATAAATGTGGTAACTTTATCTCAAAATTGAGAAGCTGAATCACAAATTTTTGAAATTGTACTTCAAAAATATATATGGTGCAAGTTTTACTGCGTTTTACTATAATGGCCAGAAAGCCAAAAGAGGAAACCAAGTGTTACTGTCTAATGTAGGAGTTTATATGTCGAAATTATCACATAATGAAGTCTTAGATAAAATCAAATTTGGTCTTATTAGCTTCTTGTCAGCCTGTCGATGACGGCCCGATGGATAAACCAGAAATCGTGGCGACGCATGGCACAGGCTTCTGTTGCGGGTGTGCGCGACGGGCTTGCGTATCGAGGGCATAGAAAATCTTAAAAGCAACACGCCCTACTGTGAAGGTACCGATTATTGGTATTGTGAAACGTGATTTACCTGATAGTCCTGCACGAATTACCCCGTTTTTGCATGATATTGAAGATTTAGCGAAAGCCGGTGCAGACATTATCGCCGTGGATGGTACGAATCGCCCTAGACCAGTAGATATTGAAAGTGCGGTCATCCACGAATTAGGCTGTTTAGCCATGGCGGATTGTTCGAATTTAGAAGAGCATACTGCCAAAAACTGGGTTTTTGATATTGTGGGCAGTACGATGTCTGGCTACACCGGTGGCACGGTGCCGGAAGAGCCTGATTATCAATTAGTTAAAGATTTGAAAGCGGCAGGTCGCCGAGTCATGGCAGAAGGACGTTACGTAACACCCCTGAGTTGGCGAAAAACGGCAATTGAAATTGGTGCTTATTGTGTGACAGTTGGTTCTGCATTGACTCGTGTTTAGAGCATATCGTAAGTTGGTTTTACAGAAGCCATTCATTCAGCGAAAAATAAAGGAAGAAGATATGTCATTAACAGTGGATAGTGGTCCGGACATTACAGCGTTGTTTGGCATTAGATATTGGTGGCACGAAAATCGCTTCTGCTATAGTGAAAAATGGTGAAATTCAACAGCGAAAACAGATTTCCACGCCACAAGATGATCGCGCGCAAGCCATGCATCAAACCCTTGAGCAGTTGTTCAAAAAGAATATGAAGGGCAGTTTGATTATGTCGCCGTTGCTTCAACGGGCATTATAATCAAGGCATTCTGACCGCACTTAACCCTAAAAACTTGGGTGGATTAGCCCAATTCCCATTAAAAGACAGTATTGCACAGCACCGATAAACCAATTGGCTTACATTAATGATGTGCGGCTGACCTACGCAGAGTATCAACTACAAAAATCTAATGATGTTCAAAACTTTACCTTTATTACGGTTTCTCACTGGCGTCGAGGGCGGTTTAATTTTAAATCATCGTTTACTCACTGAGCCAAATGGTATTGCTGGGCATATTGGTCATACTTTGGCCGATCCTAATGGTCCAATTTGTGGCTGTGGTACGCTGGTTGTGTTGAATCCATTGCATCCGGTCGAGCCAATAAAGGCGGTTTCTTCTCAATGGGATGATCCTTGTGATCCGAAAGAAGTTTTGCACGTTTCCGTCAAAATGATGAAAAAGCAACCGCACTTGTGACTCGTTCAGCTCAAGCCATGGCGAATTTAATTGCGGATTTGAAAGATTGGATTAGACATGCAAAAAGTCGTCGTTGGCGGTAGCGTAGGGTTGGCTGAAGGCTATTTACCGCTAGTTCAATCTTTATTAAGTGAACTTCCCGCTGTTTATCATTGCGAATTAGAAAGTGCTCAATTTGGACAAGATGCAGGCTTGATTGGAGGCGACTTATTGGGTAAAAGATTGCTTATTACAAGCCAAAAATACGGGAGTGGTTTATGGCTAAAAATGGCAATATTTTAAATACCATCAGCTCGTTATATCGTAGTTTAACGAAAACGGAGAAAAAAATTGCGGATGCGATTTTGTTGAATCCCGATCTTGCGGTGCAAGCTCCTTTAGCTGAAATTGCCGCTCATTTAGAAGTGGGGGAGGCGACCTTTGTACGTTTTTGCCGTACTCTCGGCTTTAAAGGCTTCAGTGATTTTTAAATTGGAATTATCCATCAGAGCTTTGCCACAAAGATGGCAAAGATAACACCGTATTAGATTCAGATATTACCGATTCTGACAACTCATTGAATATTGCGCATAAGCTGAAATCTGCCATCAATAACGTGATGGATGAAACTATTAATTTATTAGATTTTGAGCAGTTGGAAGAGGCAGTAAAAGCCATTCAACAAGCAAATCGTGTCTTTTTATTTGGTGTGGGCACATCCGGCATTACTGCGGAAGATGCCAAAAATAAACTGATGCGTATCGGTGTGCAAGTGGATGCGACAGGTAACAACCATTTTATGTATATGCAGGCATCGTTATTGACGAAAAAGAGATGTAGCAATTGGTTTGAGCCATTCCGGTTATTCTCAAGAAACCACTCATACCATGAAAATTGCCAAAGAAAATGGTGCCAAAACTATTGCGATTACGCATAGTTTGCGTTCACCCATCACAGAATATGCCGATCTTGTTTTAGTGAATGGGAATAAGCAAGGCAAGTTACAGGGCGACTCTATCGGCACGAAGATTGCTCAATTATTCGTATTAGATTTGATTTACGCTTTATTAGTACAGGCATCACAGGAAAGTGCAGGTCAAAAATAAAGCAAAAACATTAAATGTCATTTTTAGAACAACGTATCAAATAGGAGAGAAAAATGCGTAACTTAAAAGGTATTTTTAGTGCGTTATTAGTATCATTCAATGAAGATGGCTCTATCAATGAAAAAGGTTTGCGTGAAATCATTCGCTATAACATTGATAAGATGAAAATTGATGGTTTATATGTAGGGCGGTTCAACAGGTGAAAACTTCATGCTTTCTACGGAAGAGAAAAACAAATTTTCCGTATCGCGAAAGATGAAGCAAAAAGAACAAGTTGCGCTAATCGCACAAGTGGGTAGTGTGAACTTACATGAAGCAGTGGAATTAGGTAAATATGCAACGGAATTAGGCTATGACAGTCTTTCTGCAGTAACCCGTTCTACTATAAATTTAGCTTCCTGAAATCAAACATTACTATGACACGACTCATTGCTGAAACAGGCAATAACATGATCGTGATACTCAATTCCGTTCTTAACAGGCGTGAATATGGGTATTGAGCAATTTGGTGAACTTTATAAAAACCCGAAAGTGCTTGGTGTGAAATTTACCGCTGGGGATTTCTATCTATTAGAACGTTTGAAAAAGCTTATCCAAATCACCTCATTTGGGCTGGTTTTTGATGAAATGATGGTACCTGCAGTCTCTCTCGGTGTAGATGGTGCAATTGGTAGTACATTCAACGTAAACGGTGTGCGCGCAAGACAAATCTTTGAATTAACCAAACAAGGCAAAATTGGCTGATGCGCTTCAAGTTCAACATGTGACCAATGACCTTATAGAAGGCATTTTTAGCGAAAATGGCTTATATCTCACTATCAAAGAGTTATTGAAACTAGAGGGTGTGGATGCAGGTTATTGCCGTGAACCAATGACAGCAAAAAGCAACACCAGAGCAATTAGCTAGCGAAAGAGTTAAAAAGCAAAAATATTTATAAATTAATGGAAAAAGTGACCACTTTCACTTCTTTCCTCCCTCATATAGCGGGGAGGAAAGAATGTCAGTGTGGTACTGATAAGGAAGATTATTATGCGTCTCATTCCTCTGAATAATGAACAACAAGTCAGCCGTTGGGCGACGCGTCATAGTGCTGATCAGAATTAATCATTTTAAACCTACTGCAGAACGTCCTTTTTGTATTAGGGTTTACCAACAGGCAGTACACCACTTAAGACCTATCAAGAATTGATTAAGTTAAATCAAGCGGGAGAAGTGAGTTTTAAACATGTGGTGACCTTTTAATATGGATGAATATGTAGGTTTACCAAAAGAACATCCAGAAAGCTATCACAGTTTTATGCATAATAATTTCTTCAATCATATTGATATTCAACCGCAAAATATCAATATTTTGAATGGTAATACCAATGACCATGATGAAGAATGTCGTCGTTATGAAGAAAAAATTAAATCTTACGGCAAGATTCATTTGTTTTATGGGCGGTGTAGGCGTTGACGGCCATATTGCCTTCAATGAGCCAGCGTCTTCTTTAAGTTCGCGTACCCGTATTAAAACCTTAACACCAGATACGATTATTGCGAATTCTCGTTTCTTTAATAACGATGTAAATCAAGTACCAAAATATGCTTTAACAATCGGCGTGGGTACATTACTTGATGCAGAAGAAGTGATGATTTTAGCTACGGGCCATAATAAAGCCTTAGCCGTACAAGCAGCAGTAGAAGGCGGTATTAATCATCTTTGGACAGTAAGTGCTTTAGCTCCATCGCCATTTTGTTTTAGTATGTGATGAGCCTGCATTGCAAGAATTGAAAGTGAAAACAGTGAAATATTTTACTGAATTGGAAGGTCGTGCGATTCATAGTGTGTTATAAGTGCGGTTAATTTTAATTTGATTTTAGGAAGGTATGATGAAGTATGCATTAATTAACAGCGTAATCTACACCAAAAATGAGGTGTTAAGAGATTATGCGGTGGTTATTGAAGGGGAATATATTCAATCCGTTATTCCACAAAGCGAATTAGAAAGTGGGATTAAAACCATTGATTTAAAAGGGCATAATCTCACAGCCAGCTTTATTGATCTGCAATTAAACGGGCTGCATGGTGGCGTGATGTTTAACGATCAAACAAGCGTAGAAACATTAGAAATCATGCAAAGCCACTGAACTTGAAATCAGGTCGCACCAGTTTCTTACCAACATTTATTACTGCCCCAGATGAAGATATCAAGCGTGCCGTAAACATTATGCGTGAGTATTTGAATAAGCATAAAAATCAAGCGCTTGGTTTACACATCGAAGGGCCTTATTTGAGTCTAGAGAAAAAAGGCGTGCATCGCCCGGAATATATCCGTGAAGCGACGCCAGAGATGAAAGATTTCTTATGTGATAATGCGGATGTCATCACCAAGCTTACCATTGCCGCTGAAAACCCAACGGTGCAATATATTCCTGATTTTGTGAAAGCAGGCATTATTGTGTCTATTGGCCATTCTAATGCGACTTATGAAGTAGCGAAAGCTGCTTTTCATAAAGGTGCGACTTTTGCTACTCACTTACACAATGCCATGTCGCCGATCAGCTCAGGACGTGCGATGGGCGTAGTTGGTGCGGTATTAGACTCCGATGTTTACACTGGCATTATTGTAGATGGCGTGCATGTGAATTTTGGTAATGTTCGTTTAGATAAGAAAGCGAAAGGTGACAAACTTTGTATTGTGACCGATTCTATTGCTTTGCTGAGGTGCGCCACCTGAATTGGAAACCTTTACCTTTGTAGGAAAAACCAATTTATGTGAAAGATGGTCGTTGCTACGATGCAAATGGTACGATCGCAGGTGCATCAATTACCATGATGGAATCTATTAAAAATGCTGTGGAATATGTGGAAATTCCATTAGCAGAAGCGATTCGTATGAGTAACCTTTACCCTGCTAGAGCAATTGGTGTAGATGATCATTTAGGCTCCAGTTGAAGCAGGTAAAGTGGCTAACTTGGCGGTATTCACAAAAGATTATGACGTGATTGGTACCGTGTTGAATGGGAATGGAAACCAAACTAAAGTGCGGTCCATTATATTATTTTAAATGTAATCCGATCCTTAAAGCCAGATCGGATTATTTTTTTATGGCTGTAGTTCGGAGATCTTACCGGTATCAACTTGGAACAATTTTCCTTTTCTCACTTGCATCTCTTTGAGTTGACCTTGAGTAATGGCGGTTACGAAAACTTGAGAACCACTTTGTTGCAAGCGTTCCGCAAGCAAGGCGCGTTTATGTTGATCCAATTCTGAGGCAAAGTCATCAATCAGAAAGATGCAATGACGCTGTTTTTGAATCATTAAATGTTCACCTTGCGCTAAACGTAGCGCACACATCAATAATTTCAATTGACCACGAGAGAGCACATCTTCTACAGGTAATCCATTGGCTTTAAAACGGAAGTCCGCTTTTTGTGGACCTGAAACCGTATAGCCAATGGCTTTGTCTCTCTCAAAGTTTTGCGCCAGTAATTCACCATATTCTGTCTCTTTCTCCCAGCCTTGATGAAAGCTAACAGTAATCTCTAATTCGGGTAAAAATAACTGGCAGGTTTTTCAATTTCTGGGCGTAAGGCTTCAGCATATTCAGCACGCCAATCACTCACTTGGTGGGCTAATTTGGCTAATTCAATATCCCATATTTTTATTGCAGAATAAGGCTGATTTTGACTTAATGCGGCATTTCGCTGTTTTAATAAGCGGTTTAATGCGACCCAAGAGGAATGGAAACTATTATGGTGGTGGAATAAGCCCCAATCTAAAAATGCGCGTCGAAAACTAGGTCCGCCATTTAATAGGGTCAGCCCTTCTGGCGTAATCAATTGCATGGGTAAAAGGTGAGCAAGATCGGCAATTTTATTGCCCATCTTCACCGTTTATTTTTGCGATGGTAGTACCTTGACGAAGTTTTTGTAAGCCAACAGACCATTGATGCTGGCTTTTCTTGAATTTGGCCAAAAAGCGTGAAATGATGTTCATCGTAAGAAATGATGCGATTTGCGACCGCACTTTTGAAAGAGCGTCCATGTCCGAGATAAAAATGGCTTCTAATAAGCTCGTTTTTCCAGCTGCCGTTATTGCCGACTAAAAAGTTAAAGCCGTGATCAAATTCAAGATCACGGCATTTAAATTTCTAAATTTTTCAATAATTAAGCGGGAAATGGCCATTATTCTTAGAGGCGCATTGGCATAATGACGTATTCTGCGCTTGCATCTTCACTGTTTTCGATTAAGCGACTGATGACGCATCAGTGAGGCGGATACGTACTTGTTGGCATTTTTAAGGCGTTCAATACATCTAAAAATGTAAGTCACATTAAAGCCCACTTCCATTTCTTCACCTTGATAATTCACATCCACGATTTCTTCTGCTACTTCATGTTCAGGGTTAGATGCGGTAATTTTAAGTTGGTTTTTCACTTAAGTTTAAACGCACGCTACGTACACGTTCATTTGAAAGAATAGATGCACGTACAAAGGCTTTGTTTTTAAGGTTTCCCAGTTACCTTCTACGATACGAGTTGCATTACGTGGTAATACGACGGTAATCCGGGAAGCGACCATCAATAGAGTTTTTGAGGTAAACACAATGTGGTTTAAGTGAATACGAAGATTATTCGTGCCGATTTTGCAAACGAGCCAGTTCGTCACTGCTTTCTAATAGGCGATTCAGTTCTAATACACCTTTTCGAGGGAGAATAACTGAATGGTTTTTGCAGATCTTGATCTAATTCGATCGTACAAACAGCAAGACGAGTGACCGTCAGTTGCAACAGTACGTAATAAATTACCTTCCGTTTCAAATTTCATGCCGTTTAAGAAATAGCGGGCATCCTGGTTTGCCATTGAAAATTGGGTTGCTTCAATTAAGCGACGCAAGGTGCTGCGGTAAAGGCAAAATCCACTTCAGATTGCCAATCCGTTAGATTTGGATATTCTTCAGCAGGCAGAGTAGTGAGATTAAACTTACTGCGACCAGATTCTACAATGGCGCGATCTTCTTCAAAGGTAACGGTAATTTCAAATTCATCGGATAATGTACGGCAAATATCTAAGAATTTTTAGCTGGAATGGTGAATGCACCATTTGCTGTTGAAGACGAAAGTTGAGTATAGCTAGAAAGTTCAACTTCAAGGTCTGTACCTGTAATCGTTAAACGGTTATCTTCAATTTGTAATAACACGTTATTTAATACAGGAATATTCGGACGATTGCTCAATACGCCACAAACTTGCTGTAAGGGTTTTAATAGATTTTCTCTTGAAATGCTAAATTGCATCATTGGCTCCTTATGCAGATAAGGTGCGAATTAAATTCGCCCAATCTTCTTGAATACTGCTATCTTTTTCACGGAATTTTGGGCACTTCACGGCAGGCATTTAAGACTGTCGTATGGTCGCATTCAAAGGCACGGCCAATTTCCGGTAAGCTTTTATTGGTTAATTCTTTTGCTAACGCCATCGCAACTTGGCGTGGGCGAGTGACGGATCTTGCTCTGCTTTTTGATTTTAAATCCGCCACTTTAATTCGATAGTATTCTGCCACGACTTTCTGAATGTTTTCAATGGTGACCAAAACGTTCTTGTAGGGCAAGAATATCTTTTAATGTGTCACGGACAAAATCAATATCAATGTGACCACCTTTAAAGTCTTGCATCGCTTTTTACACGGTTTAACGCACCTTCTAATTCACGAACATTGGTGCGTAAGCGTTGGGCAATAAAGAATGCCACTTCTTCTGGCAGCTCCATATTATGTTCTTCTGCTTTTTTCAGCAAAATTGCAACACGGGTTTCTAAATCAGGTGGTTCAATCGCAGTGGTTAAACCCAGCCAGAAACGAGATTTTTAGGCGTTCTTCAATTTTCTCAATTTCTTTTTGGATAGCGGTCAGAGGTCAAAAATAATTTGACGGCCAGTTTCAAATAAATTATTGAAAAATATGGAAAAATTCTTCTTGTGTTTTTCTTTCTCTGCGAAGAATTGAATATCATCCACTAATAATGCATCAAGAGAACGATAGAATTTTTGAATTGATCCATTTTATTATCACGCATCGCTTTGACCATGTCTTGCATAAAATTATTAGCATGGATATAAAGCACGCGGGCATTCGGTTTATTCGCTAAAATGCCATTACCGATTGCGTGTAACAAGTGGGTTTTACCTAAACCTGTCCCACCATATAAAAAGAATGGGTTTGCTGTTGGTTCACCTGGTGCGAGAGCAGTTTTTGACCTACAGCACGAGCGAGCTGGTTTGATTTACCTTCAACAAAGTTTTTCAAATAAATGTTTACGATTTAGATGTGATTCAAATTTAGTCGGTGCATCAGATTCTTGCTGAAAACTCATCGCACTTTCTTGATGATTAGTTGTTTGAGCCGGCGCTGGTTCAGCCACTTTTAGGGGCCGGTTTTTACCCCTTCTTTTACGATAATTTGTAAATTTGGATTTTTAGCAAGGGCTTGGCAAATTTGATGAATTTGAGCTCAAGTAGTGATTTTTCCACCCAGCTTTTCACAAACATATTTGACGCATATAACACTCTTGATCTTGACGAGATGACATCCGCTTGTAGTAGGGCGTAACCAAGTGCTGAGATCCATCGGAGAAACCTGATCTTGTAGTTGTGATAAGCAATCTTGCCATAGGGTGGAAAGGCTCACGATAAATTATCCTTATGTTATATGCGTATAAAATAAAAGCCGCAAAAGTGCGGTTAAAAATCGAAGAGAATTTTACAATAATTTAGGGCAAAAGATCTTCTGTTGCTCATCAGACAAAAAAGGTTGCTTTGCGAGATTTTTGCCCAAAATCCGTATAATCCCACGATTTTTAGAAGAAACGGAAGATTATTTCAGAATTTTTCTCTTTTCTTATTTGACGAAAGCCCAATTTATGATTAAAATTGCGGTCTATTTTTATAACCCTTGTTGTGTTTTGAATATCAAAACAGTAAACCATTTTGATTTAGGTAGATTACAATGAAACGTACATTTCAACCTTCTGTATTAAAACGTAGCCGTACTCACGGTTTCCGTGCTCGTATGGCAACTAAAAACAGCCGTCAAGTTTTAGCTCGTCGTCGTGCTAAAGGTCGTAAGAGTTTATCTGCATAATCACCTCTTTTTAGTGATTAAGCTAAACTTCTCTCGGGAGTTACGATTGTTAACTCCCGCTCAGATTCAAAAATGTCTGAACAACCTGTTTCGAGCAAGCACCCCTGAAATTACCATTCTCGCACGCAAAAATAATCTTGAGCACCCACGCTTGAGGGTTTAACTGTGGCTAAAAACATCTTAAACGAGGCGCATGATCGTAATCGTATCAAACGTTTAGTTCGTGAAAGTTTTCGTTTATCCCAACATAATTTGCCTTCTTGTGACTTTGTCTTTGTAGCGAAACGTGGCATTGGTCGAGCTTGATAATAAAACGTTTTAGCAAACTTTGGATAAATTATGGGCACGTCACATTCGTTTGGCACAAAAAATCCTCATCGCTTTAATTAAGTTTTATCAAGTAGCGATTAGCCTTTAATCGGGCCCCGTTGTCGTTTGTGCCAACCTGTTCTTGTTATGGTATTGAGGCGTTAAAACACATGGATTGTTAAAAGGTAGTTGGCTTACGCTAAAAACGTATTAAAATGTCACCCCTTAAGCGCCGGTGGATTCGATCCTGTTCCGCCGAAAAAGATTAATAATAACGATGAGAAAAAATAATGGACTCAAGACGTAGCCTATTAGTGCTTTGCTACTCTTTATTCTTTCCTTGTTTATCAGCAATGGCAACTTGGTAAAAATCCACCGGTTCAACAACAGACCACGGAACAAACAACAACCGCCTCTTCTGATGTACCGGCAAGTTCTTCTTCATCTGCCGAAGTAGTAGCAGACTCCACAAACCAAAGGTCACATTATTACATTAGAAAATGATGTATTCCGTTTGAAAGTGGATACATTAGGGTGGTGATGTAATCAGTTCTGAATTATTAAATATGATGCAGAATTAAATTCAAGAACCTTTCGTTTTGATTAAAAGATACAAACGAGCATGTTTATCATTGCACAAAGCGGCTTAATCGGTAAAAACGGGATCGATACAAAAAGCAGGTCGCGCGCAATATCAAGTTACGGAGTGATAATTTCAAATTAGCAGAAGGTCAAAATAGAGCTTTCTATACCATTAACATTTGAAAAAGACGGTGTGACTTATCGTAAAATCTTTGTATTAAAAACGCGATAGCTACGATGTAGGTGTTAACTTTTGAAAGTGTAGAACCAAAGTGGTAGCGCAATTGAAGTTGAACCTTATGGCCAATTAAAAGACATACATTAGTTGAAAGCAGCGGTAACGTGGCAATGCCTACTTATACCGGTGGTGCGTATTCTTCTTCTGAAACAAATTACAAAAATACAGCTTCAGCGATATGAAAGATAAAAATCTTTCTATCGATACCAAAGCAGGTTGGGTTGCTGTTTTACAACACTATTTCGTTTCTGCTTGGATCCCAAAATCAAGATGTAAATAACCAACTTTATAGTATTACAGACAGCAAAAATAACGTTGCGTCTATTGGTTATCGTGGTCCAGTCGTTTCTATTCCAGCAGGTGCAACAGAGATTACCAGCTCATTATGAGACAGGGTCCAAAAATTACAAAACAAAATGGCTGAAGTGGCTAACCACTTAGACTTGACTGTAGATTACGGTTGGGCATGGTTTATCGCGAAACCATTATTCTGGTTATTAACGTTCATTCAAAGTATTGTATCTAACTGGGGTGTGGCGATATTTGTGTCACCTTGAGTGGTGAAAGCGATTTTATATCCGCTCACAAAAGCACAATACACTTCTATGGCGAAAAATGCGTATGTTGCAGCCGAAAAATGCAAGAAATGCGCGAACGTTTTGGTGATGATCGCCAACGTATGAGCCAAGAAATGATGAAACTTTACAAAAGAAAGAAAAAGTAAATCCACTTGGCGGTTGCTTACCATTAATCGCTTCAAATGCCAATTTTTCATCGCATTATACTGGACGTTTATGGAAGCGGTTGAACTTCGTCATACGCCATTCTTTGGATTTGGATTCAAGATTTATCGGCACAAGACCCTTACTACATTCTCCCAATCTTAATGGGCGGATCAATGTTCTTGTTACAAAAAATGTCACCGACACCAGTTGCAGATCCAATGCAACAAAAAGTGATGAACTTTATGCCGTTGATCTTCATGTTCTTCTTCCTCTGGTTCCCAGCAGGGTCTCGTACTTTACTGGTTAGTGTCTAACTTAATCACTATCGTACAACAACAAATGATCTACCGTGGTTTAGAAAAAGGGTTACATACCCGTAAAAATATCACTAACCGCACCTTTTGGTGCGGTTTTTACATATATTTATGATGTTCAATACAAGACTAAAAGTCATTTCGTTATTTATTTTAATTGGGTTAATTATATATCCTACGTTTTCGGATAAGACCCTACTTCCTGGTGCACGTCTGATGTTTATGTTTCCCTTGTATTAAGCATTCTTCTGGTTGTGATTTTGATTGGGAAGTGGAAAAATGTCCTTTTACAAAGGAAGGCAAAGCCTAAAAAGAGCTTCAATAAAAAGAAACCCAAAGAAAATATTTTTATCACATACTCATAGAAAGTATTTGGGGTATATTATTATGTGTAGTGGTTTTTGTTGCTTTTTCTTACTTTCAAACACTTTCTTAACTTTCTATGTTTCCATTTTGGGGACAAGAAGAAAACTATATAGCCGAGGTTTACTTATAAGCGTAAAAACAAATCGATATATAGTATTAATATTTCATCTAATCAATATGGAAATGAAAGATTCACTTCTAAAAGGTTTATAATTCAGTAGAGAGTGGACAAATACTCCAAATTTATAAAAGAACGAGCTCGCTCTCCTATATTGATGCATCTGAAAGTAATGAAACTTAATGCTCTTTCCAATTAATTTTTCCTCAAGATAACCGCAATATTAGAGCGGTCAATTTTTTAGTGAGTTTTTATGAAAGAAACAATCGTCGCACAAGCGACAGCGCCAGGACGTGGCGGTATTGGTATTTTGCGTGTATCTGGCCCGAAAGCGGTTGAAGTAGCACAAGCGGTACTAGGTAAATGTCCCTAAACCACGCATGGCAGATTATCTACCTTTTTAAAGATGCTGATGGCACAGTATTGAGATCAAGGCATTGCGCTTTATTTTAAATCACCGAATTCCTTTTACTGGTGAAGATGTATTGGAATTGCAAGGTCATGGCGGACAAGTGGTATTAGATTTGTTGCTAAAACGAGATCTTACAACTGGATGGTGTTCGTCTTGCTCGTCCAGGTGAATTTTTCTGAACAAAGCTTTTTAAACGATAAATTAGATTTAGCCCAAGCTGGAAGCCATTGCCGATTTGATTGATGCCACTTCGGAGCAAGCTGCTCGTTCAGCATTAAAATCATTACAAAGGGTGAATTTTCTAATAAAGTGAATCAGTTAGTGGATTCTGTGATTTATCTGCGTACTTATGTGGAAGCGTCGATTGATTTTCCCGATGAAGAAATTGACTTTTTGGCAGACGGTAAAATCGAAGCAAAATTACGAGAAATTATTGATCAACTTGAGTTTAGTCCGTAGCAGAAGCGAAACAAGGCTCGATTTTGCGTGAAGGGATGAGAGTGGTGATTGCCGGTCGTCCAAATGCGGGTAAATCCAGCTTACTGAATGCTTTAGCGGGCAGAGAAGCGACCATTGTGACAGAATATTGCAGGAACCACTCGTGATGTGTTGCGTGAGCATATTCATATTGATGGCATGCCTTTACATATTATTGATACCGCAGGCCTTCGTGAAGCGACAGATGAAGTTGAACGTATCGGGATCTCGCGTGCCTGGACGGAGATTGAGCAAGCCGATCGTATAATTTTGATGTTAGACAGCAGCGATCCTGATAGCCAAAATATCGAGAAAGTGCGGTCAGAATTTTTATCAAAATTACCGAAATAATATGCCAGTGACCATTGTTCGCAATAAAAGTAGATTTAAGCGGCGAGGCAGTTGGGCTAAAGAAGAAAAATGGAACAACGACCGTTTGTTTATCCGCCCAAACACATCAGGGTGTAGATTTATTGCGTGAGCATTTTAAAAACAGGCTATGGGCTTCCAAACAGGGATGGAAGGTGGCTTCTTAGCGCGCCGTCGCCATCTTGATGCCTTAGAAAAAGCGGCCGAACATTTACAAATTGGGTTAGTCCAATTAACTGAATTTCATGCAGGTGAATTATTGGCGGAAGAACTTCGTTTTAGTACAAGCTAACCTAGAGTGAAATTACAGGACAATTTACTTCGGATGATTTGCTCAGCAATATTTTTCAGTTCTTTCTGTATTGGAAAATAAACGTTTAGTTTATGACTTTTCATATGTTGTGGGTCATTGCTCTTGGTCTTTCGATGGATGCCTTTTGCAGTTTCCATCTCTAAAGGCTTAGCAATGCGCGCTTTTCGATGGAAACAAAGCATTAGCTATTGCATGCTGCTTTTGGGTTATTTCCAAGGCATTATGCCTGTGATAGGCTATGTTGTCGGACTGCAATTTAGTCAGATGATTCAAAATTGGGATCATTGGATTGCCTTTGTTTTGCTTGCGCTCATCGGTGTGAATATGATTCGAGAAGGACTTAGCTTGGATGATGAACCCGCTCCCTCATTGATTAGTTTAAAACACTTGCTAACACTTGGTGTGGCAGCGAGTATTGATGCGTTAGCCGTTGGTGTCTCTTTTTGCTTTTCTTTCCGTGGACATTTTATTGGCTGTCTTCATCATAGGTTTAACAACCTTTGTCATCTCTTTTATTGGTGTAAAGAGCGGTCATTTTTTAGGGAAAAAATTCAAAAGCAAAGCAGAGATTTTTGGCGGTTTAGTGTTATTAGTCATAGCTGTGAAAATCCTACACGAACATGGTGTTTTTTAAGTGCGAATTTTCGCCTTTTAGATTATAATCTTACGAACTTTGTCTTTTTTAAAAGGGTAATAATTGAATGTTAATTGAAAAAATGCATGGCGTCGCCCATAGCTTTATCGGGAAAAGCGATCTTTTGCTTTACTTCCAGTTTCATTTTTAATCGGTGGGATGTCAGGCTATTTGTATGAGTGAGCAACGAGAGTTTTGCTGCAAAAGTAAATGGCGAAACTATCTCTCAACAAGATTTCTTAAATCGTTATAACCAAGAGTTTGAAGCGCGAGCACAACAAGAAGGCGAGAGTTTTCTTAGCGAGAAAACCGACTCTGTGGAATTTGTGACCGCACTTCGTCAAAATTTAATTCAACGTTTGGTGGATCAAGAATTAATCCGTCAATATGCCAAAGAATTAAAATTAGGTGTAAGTGACGACATGATCAAACGTGCGATTGTAAAGCGATCTAACTACAATCTAACGGTAAATTTGATAACGCTCGTTATCAACAATTATTGACTCAAAAATGGTTTAACATCAGATACTTATGCGGCTATTTTACGTAATGCATTAACACTTGAACAAAATGCAAAACGGTTTTGGCTGACAGTGAATTTGTTGTGCCGGCTCAAGTAAAAGATAGTGCACAAACCTTTTTCCAAAAAACATATCGCTCGTCTTGCAACCCTTCCATTAGCTGATGAAGTGGCAAAACAAAAGGTTACAGAAGAAGAAATTAAAGCGTATTACGATGCGAATGCGAAATCAGCTTATTCAACCTGAACAGGCGAAAGTGCAATATATTCGCGTTTCAGCGAATGAGATTAGGTAAATTACAACCTGTCACTGAAACACAAATTGCACAATATTATCAAGAAAATAAAGCGCAATTCATTAGCCAAAAATTAGCGCATATCCAATTAGCCACTGAGAAAGAAGCGGATGCGGTTTATCAAGAACTGCAAAAGGCGCTGATTTTTGCTGAGTTAGCAAAAAGCGAAATCTGTGGATAAACTTTCTGGTGCGCAAAGGCGGTGAATTAGGTTGGGTAAAAGACAACGAATTACCGAAAAACTTTGAAGATGCAGCATTATTATTAAATGTTGGTCAATATAGCACACCAGTTAATGTGGATGGGGCTTACCATATTATTTTAGTGCAAGATCGTAAAGAACGTACTTTAGACGAAGTAAAAGAGCAAATCGCGGATATCGTACGTAAAAACTTAGCAGGAAGTCGTTTCCAAGCGGTAGAAAAAGCGGTTCGTGCAAAAGCAGCAGAAAGCAGTGATTCTTTAGCTGCAGTAGCAGAAGCAGCAGGCGTGAAAGTGGAAGAAACAGATTATTTCGGTAAAAATAATGTCCCAGCGGCATTAAATTTCCCAAATGTAACTTCTGCCATTTTTGAATCAGATATTGCAAACGGCGGCGCAAATTCTGAGCCATTAACGGTTGGTGAAAATGAATTTGTTGTGGTACGTGTCGTGGATCATAAAGCTGAAGGTTTACAAAGCCTTGATGAAGCGAAATCAACGATTGAGCAATTCTTAAAACGTGAAAAAGCCGATAAAGTATTAGCTGAAAAAGCAGAGCAAGCGGTTAAAGCGCTATCTGCCGATCCAACCAAATTACCTGCCGGTATTAGTTTTAGTGAGCCACAAACCTTTACGTTAGTGGATAATAAAGATCCTGTGCTTTATGAAGGTGTATTTGCCATTGCAAAACCACAAGATGGCAAAGCGGCTTATCAAGTTGCTCGTAACAGCAAAGGTGATGTGGTTGTGGTTGCCCTTGAACGTGTAGAAGAACCTACTTTAAATGAGCAAGAGTTAGCGAAATTTAGCACTCAACTTGTTCGTGCACGTCAAGGCGAATTGCAAGGACAGTTAATGCAAGCATTACGTGAAAAAGCACAAATCGAGATTAATACCAGCTTTATTAATCAAGATGATTCAGAAGAAGGTGCGGTTCACTAAGCTGATTGAAATGTCATTCATCATCAATTTCTGATGGAAAAATAAAAGCAAAGTGCGGTAAATTTTTGACCGCACTTTTTATATAAAACAAGGAGAAGACTATGGCTCAAGAAACTATTTTCAGCAAAATTATTCGCAAAGAAATCCCCGCCAATATCGTTTATCAAGATGAATTAGTGACCGCATTCCGAGATATTTCACCTCAAGCGAAAACCCATATTTTGATTATCCCAAATAAAGTCATTCCAACGGTGAATGATGTGACAGAACAAGATGAAGTTACCTTTGGGTCGCTTATTTACTGTCGCGGCTAAAATTGCTAAAGAAGAAGGCATTGCCGAAGACGGTTATCGTTTGATTGTGAATTGTAATAAACACGGTGGACAAGAAGTATTCCATATTCATATGCATCTTGTTGGTGGTGAACCTTTAGGTAGAATGTTGGCGAAATAATGAAAAAGATCCTAATTACAGCAACGGTATTATTTTTAACGGCTTGTTCATCTGCACCAAATATTGTGGGAACAAATAAACCAATTTTAAATATGGCGACAAATTTAGCACCCGCTTTAGATGTTGATTTGTCTGATAATACGGCAGCTTTAAAAAATAAAACCACGCAACAACTCAATGTGCTTTACCACCTTTATTGGTATAACACACAAGGTGTAACGCAAGTTTGGCCGAATCAGCAAGAAAGCCAATCAGGCAATATTTTTGTGCAACCACAAGAAAAGAAAGTGTTTGAGCTACCAAAAACCAAGCACAGAAAGTAGCAATTATCGTCTTTACTTACAATAGTTTATGTCCACATTATTAATTGACCTTGAAGGTCATGAGCTCAAACAAGAAGAAGTTGAATTACTGGAACATCCTTTAGTTGCTGGTTTGATTTTATTTACCCGCAATTTTTATGATCGTCAGCAAGTTCAAGCGCTAATTAAATCCATTCGTCAGCGAGTAAAAAAGCCTTTATTGATCACAGTTGATCAAGAAGGTGGGAGAGTGCAGCGTTTCCGTGAAGGTTTCACTCAGCTCCCTGCGATGCAGGCTTTTGCGGCATTAGTTGAGGACTCAACTCAACAACAAATAGCAAAAGAAGCGGGTTGGCAAATGGCGGCTGAAATGGTGGCGTTAGATATTGATTTGAGTTTTGCTCCTGTGTTGGATTTGGGGCATGAATGTCGTGCGATTGGTGATCGTAGTTTTGGCTGTGATGTAAAAAGTGCGGTCAATTTGGCGGCTGCTTTTATTGATGGTATGCACCAAGCAGGCATGGCAACAACAGGAAAACATTTCCCAGGACACGGCCATGTTTTAGCCGATTCTCATCTTGAAACCCCTTATGATGAGCGAGCAAAAGAAGTGATTTTTAATCATGATATTTTGCCATTCCAGCAATTAATTCAACAGAGTAAGCTTGATGCAATTATGCCGGCTCACGTGATTTATACGCAATGTGATAGCCAGCCAGCAAGCGGTTCGAGTTATTGGTTAAAAGAGATTTTGCGTAAACAATTGGGATTCCAAGGGGCGATTTTCTCTGATGATTTAGGCATGAAAGGCGCAGGCTTTATGGGCGATTTTGTGACTCGCAGTGAAAAAGCCTTGAAGGCTGGTTGTGACTTATTATTGCTTTGTAATGAACGTGAAGGTGTTATTCAAGTGCTTGATAATCTGAAGTTAGAGGAAACAACAGAGCATTTCGCAGCACGCCAAACTTGCTTGACATCGCTCTTAAAACAAAAATCCTTTGATTGGTCAGAACTCACAAAAACTTCGCGTTGGATTGAAAATCATCAAAAACTGACCGCACTTCAACAAGAGTGGCTTGCTTCTAAATGATTGATTGCCATCATTATCAAAAAGGCGATTGCCGTTCTTGTCAATGGCTTGAAATGCCTTATGAACAGCAACTCGCCAAGAAAGAAGAGCATCTAAAACAACAACTTGCCAAATTAGATTGTGATAATTTAATTTGGCATCCACTTTATTCCTCCGAGACTGCCTTTTCGTAATAAAAGCGAAAATGGTGGTAAGTGGCGCGGTGGAACGTCCCATTTTAGGGTATTTTACAAGACCCTAATGATCCACAAAGTGCGGTAGATTTATGTGATTGCCTGCTTTATCCGAAACGCTTTGTAGAGCTATTCCCAATTCTAAAAAGATTTTTATTGGACGTGCGGGTTTAGTCCCTTATAACGTAGCTAAACAAAAGGTGAACTCAAATATATTCTGCTTACAGAGAGCCAACATACAAAAATTGATGTTGCGTTTTGTATTGCGTTCAGAAACTAAATTGCCGTTAATTCAACGTGAATTTGCAGGGCTTATTGGAAAAATTACCACAACTTGAAGTGGTGAGTGTGAATATCCAACCTCAGCACGCAGCGATCTTAGAAGGTGAGAAAGAAATCTTTTTAACGGACCAGCAAACCTTATCAGAAAACTTTAACGGTATTCCGTTGTTTATTCGCCCTCAAGGTTTCTTTCAAACGAATCCACTAGTCGCACAAGGGTTATATGCAACGGCCCAAGATTGGGTGCAAGATTTGCCGATTACTAAACTTTGGGACCTCTTTTGTGGTGTAGGTGGTTTTGGACTTCATTGCGCTAAAGCTTTGCAGGATAAACATCAACAAGAAGTGAAATTAACGGGAATTGAAATTTCGCCATCCGCTATTCAAGCAGCGACTCAATCTGCTCAGGTGTTAGGGCTAAACAACGTTAAATTCCAATCTTTGGATGCGGCTAATTTTGCTTTAACACAAGATGCAAATAAACTGGATTTGGTGGTCGTTAACCCACCTCGTCGAGGCATCGGAAAGGAACTCGCTGAATTTCTCAATGAAATGCAACCGCACTTTATTCTTTATTCCAGTTGCAACGCGATTTCCATGGGAAAAGATTTGCAACACCTAACCAATTATAAAGCTTACTCAAATTCAATTATTTGATATGTTCCCGCATACAGCGCATTATGAAAGCACTGATATTGTTGAAACTCAATTCCTAATAAAAAGCTAACATCTCTGTTAGCTTTTTATTTAAAAATTAACCACACTTTTTATTTTTGCTATAAATTAGGGCAATTAAGAAAAATACGGCCTGTAACAAAATGATGCATGCACCAGTGGATGCATCAAAATGATAACTAAGTAGTACACCTAATAGGCTTGCAGTTACAGCGCTGATGATTGCGATAATAAGCATCTTATCGAAGCGATTCGTCAGAGTTAGCGCGGTGATTCCAGGCGCAATTAGCATAGCGACAACTAAAATTACCCCAACCACTTGCATCGTACTCACAATAGTGAGCGCGAGTAATGTGAGCAAGCCATAATGCAATAATTTGGGTGAGAGACCCGCAACGCGAGCATGGCTCGGATCAAAGCAATAAAGCAGAAAATCACGACGCTTTTAATCCAAGTAAAAATAAAAAAATGATCAAGGCGATGATAGCCGTTTGAATCAGCTCTTGTTGGCTTACACCCAATACGTTTCCGAATAAGATATGTGTAAGATGTTGTGAGGTTTGGATTTTAGTGAACAGCACCAAACCAATGGCAAACATGCCAGAAAATACAATCCCCATCGCGGTATCTTCTTTGATACGGCTGTTTTCTTTTAAATAACCGACCCCTAAGGCACAGGCAATACCTGAGACAAAGGCGCCAATCACCAATGGAATACCGGCTATAAAAGCTAAGACAATACCAGGCAGGACCGCATGGGAAATGGCATCGCCCATCAATGACCATCCTTTCAACACCAAATAGCAAGAGAGTAGTGCACAGATGACGGCAACCACTAATGCGGTGAGTAGCGCATTTTGCATGAAGGTAAATTGAAATGGCTCAACGAAAATGGCGAACATCTCAGTCATAATCCACCACCTTACGTCGTTTTTGACTGATTAATCCGTATTTAGGTGAGAATAGAAAAGCCAATAAAAATAACAAGGTTTGCAATGTCACGATGACACCACCTGTTGTGCCATCCAGATAATAGCTTAAATAGACACCGACGAAACCAGTGATTGCGCCTAATGCTACGGCAATTTTGATAAGAGTTTTGAACTTGTCAGTAAGTAAATAGGCGGTTGCGCCAGGTGTGATTACCATCGCAATCACTAAAATCGCCCCGACAGTTTGTAATGCCGCAACGACACAAGCACTCAAGAGAGTAAAAAGAGAACTTTGTAAAAACAGTGGCGAAAGCCCAACTGTTATTGCTTGCGTTTCATCAAAGAAAATCAGTAACAGATCCTTCCAAAAAATCAGTAATAAAACTAAGCAGATCAGCATAATAATTGCGACTTGATAAATATCTTCATCAGCAATACCAAGGATATTACCGAGAATGATGTTTTTGCACATTTATTGAAGTTGGATTCAGAGAAATAATCAACAATCCCAAAGGCAAAGAATGTACTGAAAAATAAAAGCCGATAACAGCATCTTCTTTGAGTTTAGAAATGGATTTGATCCATAAAATGGAAAGTGCGGCCAAAATGCCGGCAAAAAGCACCTAAAGCATAGGGGAGTGAAAAGGCATAAGCTATCGCCACACCCGGAACCACGGAATGAGAAAGCGCATCACCAATTAATGACCAACCTTTCAACATTAAATAGGCAGAAAGAAAGGCACAAATGCCACCAACTGCGGTACTTATCCACATGGCTTTTTGCATATATTCATAGGAGAAAGGTTCCAGTAAATATTCAAGCATAGCTTATTCCTTGTCAGACGGAGGCAGACGACAAGATTTTACAGCCGTTGCTGGCGGATCATTTTTGGTTTCGCCATAGAAGACAACTGGGCGTTCATCATCCGTAAGCACGGTGACTGCACGTTTATCTTCATCATTATGCAGATCTTCACCCAATAATTTGATGTGTCGTAATACACCACCAAAGACTTTTTCCAAATTATGCTGATTGAATGTATCTTCCGTTTTACCAGCAGCAATCACAGTACGGTTAATCATCACCACTTGATCACAGAAGTCTGGTACAGAACCCAAGTTGTGGGTAGAAACTAAAATTAAATGGCCTTCAGCACGTAATTGGCGAAGGAGTTCCACAATGGCATTTTCGGTTTTAACATCCACACCTGTAAAAGGTTCATCAAGCAAGATAATTTTACTTTGTTGTGCTAATGCACGAGCCAAAAATACGCGTTTTTTCTGCCCACCAGAAAGCTCGCCGATTTGCCGTTCAGCTAAATGCTCGATGTTTACTCGTTGCATCGCTTCGAGCACTTTTTGTTTGTCTTCAGCTTTTGGAATGCGTAGGAAATTCATGTAGCCGTAGCGTCCCATCATGACAACATCATAAACGGAGACTGGAAATTGCCAATCGACTTCTTCCGCTTGCGGCACATAGGCAACCAAATTTTGTTTCAATGCTCGATTAATTGGCAAACCACAAAGCGCAATATTGCCTTGCTGTGGCTTGATTAAGCCCATGATGCTTTTGAATAGCGTTGATTTTCCGCTCCCATTTTACGCCGACAAGAGCACAGATGGTTCCTCCTTGTAATGCAAAGGCAACATCATAAATTGCAGTGTGCCCGTTGTTGTAACGCACGGTTACATCATTAACGGAAATAGAAGCGGAAAGTTCAGTCATTATTTTTCAAATCCTTTGACTATGGTGGATACAGTGACATTCAGTAAGTCAATATAAGTTGGTACAGGACCGTCAGCGGCAGAAAGAGAATCGACATAAAGTACACCGCCGTACTTAGCACCGCTTTCTTTCGCTACCTGTTGAGCAGGTTTGGCTGACACGGTACTTTCACTAAATACCACTGGAATGTGATTTTTTTTCACTAAATCGATAAGTTTACGTACTTGTTGAGGGCGTACCTTGTTGTTCAGCGTTAATTGGCCATAAATAGCCTTCTTTGAGATCGTAATCTTTCGCTAAATAACTAAAGGCTCCTTCACTGGTCACTAACCAACGTTGGTCTGCAGGAATTTGTGAGAGTTTTTCACGTAAAGGTTTATCGAGTTGTTTGATTTTTTCTGCATACGCCGCTGCATTTTTTTGATAAGTATCAGCATTTTGTGGATCGTATTTAACTAATGCATTTTTAATATTTTCGACATAAATCAACGCATTAGATGGCGACATCCAAGCGTGTGGGTTAGGTGCATCTTTATAAGGGCCTTCATAAATAGACAGTGGCGTGATGCCTTCGGTTACCACAACGGCTGGTTTGTCTTTGATATTTTGGAAGAAACGCTCAAACCAACGCTCTAAATTTAATCCGTTCCATAAAATTAAATCAGCAGATTGCGCTTTTACAATATCTTTAGGGGTCGGTTCATACTCGTGAATTTCTGCACCAGGTTTGGTGATAGATTCCACCGTCGCGGCATCGCCCGCAACATTTTGTGCGATATCCTGAATAACCGTAAATGTGGTCACCACTTTAAATTTCGCTTCGGCTTGTAAAGCTGCTAAACCTAGAGCGATAACAGATAGGCTTTTAAATAAATGCTTCATGGGATCTCCTTAAAAATAATGATTAATTAGCATTCTGCAGAATAATATCATTTTTACAAGGCTTTTTAAATGAAAAATAATTATCAAATCGATAGGTGATTAAAATTAAAAAGCGGAAAATTTTGTGCAAAATTGACCGCTCTTTTTGAAATGATTAACCACCAACTTGTTGGATTAGGCGATCCATACCCGCTTCATCATAGCCTTCTTCATATTGGGCTTCATCAACGGTAAAGTTGTGCATGCTACGCCCTGCGATACAACCGTATTGTTCCAATTTTCCTTTAGTAAAGTTAGTACGAAACGCAGATGAATGGTTATTTAAACTGATCACCCCAATGGTCGCGCGATTACATGGATTTTTATTCACAAAGACTAAATTATAGCCAGATTCGCGAATATAACCCGTTTTATTAATTGCCGCATCAAACACTTCTTCACGCACTAATTTATTGGTGTTTTTAACAAAAACGCTACGTCCGCCAGCTTGAATGAAAGCACTTGGCATATTCGAGAGGTTTTTGATTTGTGCTTTGTTAAGAGAGTATTTAGCCAGTTTTACGAGATCCATCACACTTGAAATGTTGCTGTCGGATAAACCAGAACTATCTGAAAAGCGGGTAGAGCGCATACCTAATTCTCTCGCTTTCTCATTCATTTTTTGGATAAATTGCAAACGGCTCATGCCTGCAGATCGAGAAAGGGCGTGAGCAGCATAGTTATCAGAATGAACGAGCATCGCTTTTAATAATTCATTACAAGAAATTGGCGTGTATTTTGGTAATTTTGTATGTGTGCCTTTAATGTAATCGTAATCGTCGTCAGTAATCGATGCAGTACAATTTGCGTTTCGATTATTTTCAAGAAACACATTTGCAGTCATTAACTTGGTGACGGATGCGATAGGTTGAACATGATTCGGTGAACTACTTTCGAGCACGCGATCATGGGTGAAATCATACACGACATAAGATTGTGCCGTTGCCATTGCTGGCACTAAACACAATACAGAAAGCACTTTTTTTAACATATCTTTTAATATTGCCAACTTAGAGAATAAAACAAAGCTTGTATTCTATCAGTTTTTGTAAGGGTTTGGGATGTGAAAGAGAAAAAATTTAAAGTTTTTTAACCGCACTTTTTTCTTTTGTTTTTTGATTTTTGCGATAGCGATCGCAAAGAAGTGCAGTCAAAATTTTCTTTGTTTTTCAAATCTGCTAGCTTATCCGTCGGTAAATCTGTAAAATCTCGGCTCATTTTTAATATGCGAATTTTTTGTTGCTCAATTCTGAGTAACATCATCGCCGTAATGTGTAATAACGAGGCTTTATGTTAGAACAACCCCTTTCATCCGAAACGAATACAAAAAAGATTAACTTAATGGATTTAACGCGTCAGCAGATGCGTGAGTTTTTTGCTGAATTAGGGCGAGAAACCATTTCGTGCGGATCAATTGGTGAAATGGATTTATCATTTTGGCGAAGATAACTTCGACAATATGACCAATATTAATAAAAAATTACGAGAAAAATTAAAAGCGGTCGCTGAAATTAAAGCGCCAGAAGTGGCGGTTGAACAACGCTCTGCAGATGGCACCATTAAATGGGCGATGCAGGTAGGTGAACAGCAAGTTGAAACGGTCTATATTCCTGAAGCGGATCGCGCGACACTTTGTGTCTCTTCTCAAGTAGGCTGTGCCTTAGCTTGTACCTTCTGTTCGACAGCACAGCAAGGCTTTAACCGTAATTTAACGGTGTCTGAAATTATTGGTCAGGTTTGGCGTGCATCAAAAATTATCGGTAATTTTTGGTGTGACGGGTGTACGTTCGATTACCAATGTGGTGATGATGGGCATGGGTGAACCATTGTTAAATGTAGCCAATGTTGTACCCGCGATGGAAATTATGCTGGATGATTTTGCGTATGGATTATCTAAACGACGCGTGACGTTATCCACTTCAGGTGTCGTGCCTGCACTCGATATGTTACGCGAAAAGATTGATGTAGCATTAGCGATCTCGCTTCACGCACCGAACGATGAGTTGCGTGATGAAATCATGCCGATCAATAAAAAATATAACATCAAAATGTTGATGGATTCGGTACACAGATACTTAGAAGTATCGAATGCTAACCATGGTAAAGTGACAATTGAATATGTGTTATTAGATCACGTGAATGATGGTACAGAGCATGCGCATCAATTAGCTCAAGTATTGAAAAATACGCCATGTAAAATCAACTTAATCCCATGGAACCCGTTCCCGGAGGCGCCTTATGGTAAAAGCTCAAATAGCCGTGTCGATCGTTTCCAAAAAACCTTAATGGAATACGGCTTTACGGTGATTGTGCGCAAAACCCGTGGTGATGATATTGATGCCGCTTGTGGTCAGTTGGCGGGCGATGTAATCGACCGAACCAAACGTACAGCAATGAAACGTAAGTTTGGTGAAGGTATTGACGTAAAAGCTGTTAACTAAGCTAAATATAGTAAGACTTGTAAAGGAAAAATGGCCTGGATAAGAGTGATAAGATAGAGGAGTGATAAGATGAAATTAATCCCAATTAACATTCTAAGTGCGGTCATTTTTCCTTTTGTTTTTTCTGCTTGCGTCTCTCAGTCTTCTGTTGATTTTAATAAACAACAAGCAGCAAAAGCGCGTGTTGAATTGGCATTAGGCTATCTGCAACAAGAGGGTTTTGTTCAAGCAAAACTGAATTTAGATAAAGCCTTTGAACATGATGACCACTATTATCTTGTGCACTCGGCACTTGCGCATTTTTATCAATTACAAGGCGATACGGAAAAAGCGAAGCAAGCTTATTTACAGGCGATTAAGTTAGACGATAAGCAAGGCGATGTGTATAACAACTTCGGTGCTTTTTTATGTGGGCAAGGTGAGTTTGAACAAGCTTATTCACAATTTAATGCGGCCCTCGCTGCACCAAATTATTATCATCAAGCCGATACTTACGAAAACATGGCACTTTGTGCTTTTGCTGGAAAACAAACCAATGTTTATCAACAAGCGTTGGAGAAATTACGCCAAGTTGATCCTTCTAGAGCGGAAAAGCTCCGCACGCTCAAATAATCATTGCCAAAAAGCCCCTTTCGACTTTAAAATTTGGTATTTAGTTTTTTTATTTCTATTTCTCTATTTTTATACCTATGAATACAATCGTCGAACAAACTGAAACAACTGAAATCTCCTTTGGGGATAAACTTCGCCAAACACGCGAAGCATTAAATCTTTCTTTAGAAGATGTGGCAAAGGCCATTTCTTTACGTCCAAGCATTTTGGCAAAATTAGAAAATAATGAATTTGTCCAAAAAGATGTACCATCAACCTTTTTGAGAGGTTACGTTCGCAGTTATGCGAAATTTTTTTACGTATTCCTGATGCTGAATGGATACATTTAACTTTTGGTGAAGCACATAAAAATGATTTAAGTAAAAATACACGTGCGACTCGTTCAGTTAACCAATATTCTTCTCACAGCCGTTGGGTAGGCACACTCACAACAATTATTTTACTCGCTGCTGTTGGAATGACTGGCTTATGGTGGTGGCAAAATTATCAAAAAAATCAAACGAAGAACGTGATAATTTAGTGCAAACCTACGTTGAAAAAAAGAAAAAAACAGCAGAGGTACCAGTTACTCATTCGAATGAAATTCCAGTAACAGTAAATACTCAACCTGCGGTGTCAAGCAATGAAACTACGTCTGTAGTAGAAAAAAACAAATAATGCTGCTGAACCCGCTGTTTCAACGACTCAAGAAAAATCAAGCTCAACCAGTAAATGCAGAAGTTTCAACCGCTGCAACTTCAGCACCTACTATTGGACAAGCTCAAGCACCTGTTGTGGAACAAACGTTACCTAACACAGAACCAACAACAGAGCAAACTGTGCCAGATACACAAAAGTGCGGTTGAAAACCCAGCTATTTCTGAAGCACCAACTACAGCGAAAGGCGATCTCGTTATTGAGATCACGAAAAATTCAAGCTGGATTAGTGTGAAAGACCAAAACCGTAAAGTATTAGCGCAAAAAGAATATAAACAAGGCGAAGTTTTAACCTTTAATGGTAACGAATATGCTTTGATTATTGGTGCGCCGGGTAACGTTCGCATTACTTATAAAGGCGAAGCGTATCCGCTTACAGTTGATGGCCGTGTGGCTAAATTTAAATTACCAAAACCTTAACGAATAATTTTACGAAAGAATGTCAGCAGTAAAACCTACTATCAAACGTCGTGAATCGACAAAAATTTATGTGGGCAATGTACCAATCGGTGGTGATGCACCGATTGCCGTACAATCCATGACAAATACTCGCACAACTGATGTTGAAGCGACCGTTGCGCAGATTAAATCTTTGGAACGTGTTGGTGCAGATATTGTGCGCGTTTCTGTACCAACTATGGATGCCGCCGAAGCCTTTAAAATCATTAAACAGCAAGTGAATGTGCCATTGGTGGCGGATATTCATTTTGACTATCGCATTGCGTTAAAAGTGGCTGAATATGGGGTGGATTGCTTACGTATTAATCCAGGCAATATCGGTCGTGAGGATCGTATTCGTGCAGTGGTGGATTGTGCGCGTGATAAAAATATCCCTATTCGTATCGGTGTCAATGCTGGATCATTAGAAAAAGATATTCAAGAGAAATTTGGTGAACCAACACCAGAAGCCTTGTTAGAATCAGCGTTACGTCATGTTGAGATCTTGGATCGTTTAAACTTCGATCAATTCAAAGTAAGCGTAAAAGCATCGGATGTTTTCCTTGCAGTGGAATCTTACCGTTTACTGGCAAAAGCCATTAAACAGCCGTTGCATTTAGGCATTACGGAAGCAGGTGGCGCGCGTGCGGGCTCTGTGAAGTCAGCGATTGGTTTAGGGATGTTGTTAGCAGAAGGCATTGGTGATACTTTGCGTGTTTCTTTAGCCGCCGATCCTGTAGAAGAAATCAAAGTTGGTTTTGATATTTTAAAATCGTTACGTATTCGTTCTCGCGGGATTAACTTTATTGCTTGTCCAACTTGCTCTCGTCAAGAGTTTGATGTAATCGGCACGGTGAATGCACTGGAACAACGTTTAGAAGATATTATTACCCCAATGGATGTGTCTATTATTGGTTGTGTGGTAAATGGCCCAGGTGAAGCATTAGTGTCTGATCTTGGTGTGACCGGTGGTAATAAGAAAAGTGGCTATTATTTAGATGGCGAGCGTCAAAAAGAACGTTTTGATAACGACGCGATTATTGACCAATTAGAAGCAAAAATTCGTGCCAAAGTTGCACAACAAGATCCAAAAAATCGAATTATTTAAGGAAAACTCGTGGCAAAAAATATTCAAGCAATTCGTGGGATGAACGACTGCTCCCCAACTGAATCTCCACTTTGGCAATGGATTGAAGGGCAGGTTCGCCAAATTTTAAGCAGCTACGGCTATTCAGAAGTGCGTATGCCAATCGTGGAAAGTACACCATTATTTGCTCGTGCAATCGGTGAAGTCACAGATGTCGTCTCAAAAGAAATGTACACATTCTGGGATAATGATGAACAATTAACACTTCGTCCAGAAGGTACGGCAGGATGCGTACGTGCTGCGATTGAACACGGTTGGATTTACAATAATGAACAACGTTTATGGTATATGGGACCAATGTTCCGCCATGAACGTCCACAAAAAGGTCGTTACCGTCAATTCCATCAAGCGGGTGTAGAAGTATTTGGTATCGCAACCCCTGAAATTGATGCAGAGTTAATTATTTTAACGGCACGTTTATGGAAAGCGTTAGGTATTGATCAACATGTTTCTCTTCAATTAAATTCGATTGGTTCATTAGAAGCACGTGCAAACTATCGTTCTGCATTAGTAGCCTTCTTAGAAAATCACCAAGATTTAATGAGCGAAGAAGAGAAAGAACGTCTTGTAAAAAATCCATTACGTATTTTGGATACTAAAAATCAAGCATTACAAGATGTATTGGACGGCGCGCCAAAATTATTGGATTATTTAGACGATGAAAGTCGTGAGCATTTTGCGCAGTTATGTGGTTTATTAGATGCGGTTGGTATTCAATATGAAATTAATCCAAAATTGGTTCGTGGTTTAGATTATTATAATAAAACTGTATTTGAATGGGTGACATCAGCATTAGGTGCGCAAGGTACTGTATGTGGTGGTGGACGCTATGACGGCTTAGTTGAACAACTTGGTGGCCACGCAACAAGTGGTGTTGGTTTTGCAATGGGCTTAGAGCGTTTAGTGCTACTCGTTCAAGAAGTGAATAAATCGATTCCGGTAAAAAGTGCGGTAGATATTTACGTTGTTTATCAAGGTGAAGGTACAACGTTAGCCGCATTCCAGCTCGCTGAAAAACTTCGCTCAGAATTACCGCACTTAAGCACCATGTTGCATTGCAGCGGCGGTAACTTTAAAAAACAATTTAAACGCGCAGATAAGTCTGGTGCGACTCTAGCCCTTGTACTTGGTGAAAGTGAAGTGCAAAATAATCAAGTTGTGGTAAAACACTTACTTGGCGCAGCAGAGCAGCAAACCATTGATGTGGCCAATTTAATTGAACACGTGAAAGCCCAATTTTAATTTTAGAAGGATAGGAAAATGGCATATACCATTGAAGAAGAACAAGAACTGAACCAGTTAAAAAGAATGGTGGAAAGACAATGGCAAAACCATTATTGCCGCTTTTATTCTTGGTGTAGGCGGGATGTTGGGCTGGCGTTATTGGCAGTCTTATCAAGCCAATCAAATTATGCAAGCGTCTGCTGAATATGATGCCTTAGTTTATACCACAAACAAAGATGCCGCCGCACAACAAGCTAAAGTAGCTGAATTTGTGAAAGCGCATGATAAAACTAGCTATGCGGTATTTAGCTTATTAGATGAAGCAAAAGGTTTTGTTGCAAAAACAAGATTACGCCTCTGCAGAAAAATAGCTTAAAAACAAGCGATTGCTCAATCACAAGATGATATCTTAACTTCTCTTGCAGCGCTTCGTTTGTCTGCGGTACAATTCCAACAAGGTCAATTTGATGCAGCATTAGCAAGTCTAAATCAAGTGAAAAAGCCAAGGCTTTAGTGCACGTAAAGATCTTTTAGCGGGCGATATTCAAATCGCAAAAGGCGATGTGAATGGTGCTAAAGCAAGCTTTGAGAATGCACAAAAAAGCGGTAACCCGTTAGAAAAACAAATGGCGCAGATGAAATTAAATAATCTGTAATATTTTAATTTAGCCCGAATTGCTCGGGCTTTTTTATTGGATTTTTGATCTTATGATTCAGAAACCTATTGTGCCGCCACCCGTCATTTTTATTGGCTGTGCACTTATCATGAAATATTTACCTAATCCTTACCCTGTTACAATCAATATCGTGATTGCTTATCTGATTGCGTTGGCTTCATCTTTTGTTGGTTTTTTCAGTGTTTGGCAATTCTACAAAAATAAAGCCAATATTCATCCCATCCATTTAGAGAAAAGCAACGTATTTGTGGTAAGTGGTATCTATCGTTTTAGTCGTAACCCTATGTATTTAAGCCTAGCAGGCTTGTTAGTGGCATGGGTAATTTATTTGCAAAGTGCGGTCAGTTTTCTCGGTGTTTTTCTTTTTATTTATCTCATCACACAATGGCAAATTAAACCTGAAGAATACTGGCTAGAGAAGAAGTTTGGTGAGTCTTATTTGGCTTATAAGAAAAAAGTCAGACGTTGGATTTAACCAATAAAAAAATCGCCTAAAAATAGGCGATTTTTTATATATTTTGAGAAGCTATTATTTAGCTGCACATCCGCAATCTGCTAATTTTTTTAGCTAAACGCTCCGCAACGAAATCCCAGTTCACTACGTTCCAGAATTCTTTGATGTAGTCTGGACGACGGTTTTGGAATTTCAAGTAGTAAGCGTGTTCCCAAACATCTAAACCTAAAAGTGGGAAACCTTCACAACCTGCGATTTCTTTACCCATTAATGGAGAATCTTGGTTTGCTGTTGATACAACAGATAATTTACCTTGGTTGATCACTAACCACGCCCAGCCTGAACCAAAACGAGTTGCTGCTGCTTTTTCAAATTCAGCTTTGAAGTTTTCTACAGAACCGAAATCACGTTCGATAGCTGCTTTTAAATCACCCTGTAAAGTGGTGCCTTTTTTCAATGATTTCCAGAATAAGCTGTGGTTTGCGTGACCGCCTGCGTTGTTACGTAATGCAGTACGTTTTTCAGCTGGGATTTTGTCTAATTGGCTGATTAATTGACCTGAGCACATTTCAGAAAATTCAGCAGGTAAAGTTTCTAACACCGCGTTTGCATTGTTTACATAGGCTTGGTGGTGTTTAGTGTGGTGAATTTCCATTGTTTGTGCATCAAAAATGTGGTTCTAACGCATCATAAGCGTAACCTAATTCAGGTAGAGTATAAGACATAATATGTTCCTTTTTTAAATAAAGTTAAGGTAATGTTTTTGATAAAACAACATCAAAAAGTAGTTAAATGGTAGCAGAAAATTTGATTTAGATCAGTAAATCTTTTAATTATTTGATTATCCGATGAATAGACTAGAAAAAGCTTAATTTGTTTTAAATCAATAAACACACCGATCTACTTCTAAATAGTTATGCCTTTTTAGCCCTTAAAAATCTCGTCAAAAATTTCCCCTTGTGGTAGAATACCCGCTGATTTTTTTCACAGGATTTTTATTTTATTTTTAAGGCTGAGACTATGTTTCCTGCTCATCAACTTCAATTAGAACAATTAGCGTGCCAGCGTGGCGATCGTGTGTTGTTCACTGATCTTTCACTGCAATTTCAAAGCGGTGATTTCGTGCAAATTGAAGGGCACAATGGTATCGGCAAAAACAAGTTTATTACGGATTTTTAGCTGGTCTTGCACAGCCTGTAGAAGGTAAAGTGCGGTGGAATTCAGACGAAATTACAAAACAACGCGAAGAATACCATCATCAGCTACTTTATCTCGGCCACCATTCTGGCGTAAAGCCTGAATTAACGGCATGGGAAAATTTAAAATTTTATCAGCAGATTAGTCAAAGTCAGCAAGGCACCGATATTTTATGGGATGTGCTTGAAACTGTGGGTTTACTTGGACGTGAAGATTTACCGGCAGCTCAACTTTCAGCTGGTCAGCAAAAGCGCATTGCCTTGGCGAGATTATGGATCTCTGAAGCGCCACTTTGGATTTTTGGATGAACCTTTTTACAGCAATAGACAAAAAAAGGGGTTGAAGTTTTGACCGCGCTTTTTGAAAAATCATGCTAAAAAAAGGTGGAATGGTCATTTTAACGAGTCACCAAGAAGTGCCAAGTACGTTATTGAAAAAAATCAATCTTGCTGATTATAAATATAACTCTTAGATTTTTTTATGATATTTTTTTACAGATTATAAAGCGTGAGCTGAAGATTGCGACCCGTAAACAAGCAGAAATATTGAACCCGCTTTGGTTCTTTTTAATCGTGATTACGCTATTCCCATTGGTGATTGGGCCGGATCCTAAACTCCTTTCTCGCATTGCACCGGGGGTTGCTTGGGTGGCGGCATTGCTTTCTGCATTGCTGTCTTTTGAGCGCTTATTCCGAGATGATTTTATTGATGGCTCTTTAGAACAATTGATGCTTACGGCTCAACCTTTAGCGCTAACGGCACTCGCAAAAGTTGTTGCACACTGGCTATTAACTGGTTTGCCGTTGATTTTACTTTCACCTATTGCAGCTTTATTGCTTTCATTGGAAGTGAATATTTGGTGGGCATTGGTGGTCACCTTGCTAGTGGGAACACCGATTTTAAGCTGCATTGGCGCAATTGGTGTGGCATTGACGGTGGGATTGCGTAAAGGTGGCGTATTGCTGAGTTTACTTGTGGTACCATTATTTATTCCGGTTTTAATTTTTTTGCTTCAGCAATTTTAGATGCTGCCGCGTTAAATCTCCCTTATGGTGGACAGATTGCTATTTTAGGTGCAATTTTGGCTGGCGCGATAACCTTATCGCCCTTCGCTATTGCAGCGGCACTACGAATTAGTTTAGATAATTAATCACTATTACGGTGAAAGTGCGGTCAGATTTTTTTAACTGTTTTTTTATTTTTTTGGAATTAAGGATCTTTTTATGTGGAAGTGGTTACATCCTTACGCAAAACATGAAACCCAATATCATTTATGTGGCAAATTAAGCCCATTTTTTTGGTGCGATTGCGGTTTTATTATTGGCTGTTGGCATCGTGTGGGGCTTAGCTTACGCACCGGCTGATTATCAGCAAGGCAATAGTTTCCGAATTATGTATGTGCATGTGCCGGCGGCGATTTTGGTCAATGGGCGTGTATGGTTCGATGGCGATTGCAGCGATTATTGCGTTAGTTTGGCAAATTAAAGCCGCACACCTTTCGATGGTTGCCATGGCGCCAATTGGTGCGATGTTTACCTTTATCGCGCTAGTCACAGGCGCAATTTGGGGGTAAAACCAATGTGGGGAACCTGGTGGGTGTGGGATGCACGTTTAACCGCAGAACTCATTCTTTTTCTTCTTATATATCGGTGTATTAGCCCTTTATTCTGCATTTTCTGATCGTGCGGTGGGCGCAAAAATCAGCGGGTATCTTGTGTATTGTTGGTGTGGTGAATTTACCAATCATTCACTTTTCTGTAGAGTGGTGGAATACTTTACATCAAGGGGCAAGTATCACGAAGTTTGAAAAAAACCGTCTATTGCAACGCCGATGTTAATTCCACTGATTTTATGTATTTTTTTGGATTTTTTTATTTTTTTATCCATTTGGTTTACGCTCGTGCGTTATCGCGTTGAATTGCTAAAAGAAGATAGCAAACGTCCATGGGTAAAAGAGTTAGCAAGTAAGCTAAAATAGTTTTTCATTTTTATTTTAGGATTTTAGGGAGCGGAAAATGTTTTTCCAAAGTTGGAGTGATTTTATCAATATGGGAGGCTACGGTTTTTACGTATGGCTTTCCTACGGCATTAGCCTTGTGGCAATGATCATTTTGGCGATACAAAGCGTCAAGGGGCGTAAAGCGGTGTTAAAAGAAGTGTTACGCGAGCAACAACGTGAAGCTCGTTTAAACCAAGCAAATAAAGGAAATACACTATGAATCCAAGACGTAAATCAAGACTCTCTATCATTATCTTTGTGATTTTAGGTATTTCGATTGCAACAGGTTTAGTCCTTTATGCACTTCGCCAAAATATTGATTTATTTTATACGCCATCAGAAGTCATTGAAGGTAAAGAAGGCAAAGCAGATCAAAAAAACCTGAAGTAGGGGCAACGCATCCGTGTAGGTGGCATGGTTGTGGAAGGCACAGTAAAACGCGATCCAAAAAGCTTAAAAGTTCGCTTTGACTTAAATGATATTGGTCCATCGATCACTGTAGAATACGAAGGTATTCTTCCTGATCTTTTCCGTGAAGGGCAAGGTATCGTCGCGCAAGGCGTATTAAAAGAGCCTACTTTATTAGAGGCGACAGAAGTACTTGCTAAACACGATGAAAATTATGTACCACCAGAATTAGGCGAAAAAATGCAGAAAGTACATAAGCCAATGGGTGCAGAGTTAAAAGGCGAGAGTGAAGCTGATCGTCGTTATAAAGAAACCCAGCAAAAACCGCAAGAAGGTCAATAATGATTGCTGAACTAGGAAATTATGCGCTTGCTTTAAGTCTTGCCGTTTCATTCTTTTTAGCGATTTTCCCGTTATGGGGCGCAGAAAAAGGTCACCCTCAATTAATGTCATTGGCTCGTCCAATGACTTATGGTTTATTTTTCAGTTTAACCATTGCTTTTGCAGCATTATTCTATCTGTTTGCTGTTAATGATTTCAGTGTGCAATATGTGGTAAATAACTCTAACAGCAGTTTACCGATTTATTATCGTTTATCTGCGGTGTGGGGTTCACATGAGGGCTCATTATTACTTTGGATTTGGTTATTAACCCTTTGGGGTGCAGCGGTTGCTTTATTTAGCAAACACTTACCACAAGAAGCCGTGGCTCGCGTGTTAGGTATTATGGGGATTATTAGCATCGGATTTTTACTCTTCGTATTATTTACCTCAAATCCGTTTACCCGTACATTCCCTGACTTTCCAGTAGATGGCAGAGAACTCAACCCAATGTTGCAAGATGTGGGCTTGATTTTCCATCCTCCATTGCTTTATATGGGATATGTTGGTTTTTCTGTGGCTTTTGCCTTTGCGATTGCATCATTAATGACAGGGAAATTAGACTCCGCTTGGGCAAGATGGTCTCGTCCTTGGACGATGGCAGCTTGGGTCTTTTTAACACTCGGGATCGTGCTCGGTTCTTGGTGGGCCTATTATGAGTTAGGCTGGGGTGGCTGGTGGTTCTGGGATCCAGTAGAAAACTCTTCTTTAATGCCTTGGCTTGCAGGAACCGCATTAATCCACTCTTTAGCGGTTACTGAAAAACGTGGCTCTTTTAAAGCTTGGACAGTGCTTTTAGCAATCCTTGCTTTCTCACTTTGCTTACTGGGTACGTTCTTAGTTCGTTCCGGTATCTTAGTGTCAGTACACGCCTTTGCTTCAGATCCTACACGTGGTTTATATATTCTTGCTTATTTGGTTGTGGTAATTGGTGGTTCTTTAACCTTGTATGCCTACAAAGGAAACCAAATTCGCTCGCGTGATAATGCAGAACGCTATTCTCGCGAAACCTTATTGTTATTAAATAATATCCTATTAATGACCGCACTTTGTGTGGTGTTCTTAGGGACGTTATTGCCATTAGTTCATAAGCAATTAGGTCTGGGCTCTATTTCAATTGGTGCGCCGTTCTTTGATCAAATGTTCCTGATTATTATGACCCCATTTGCCTTATTACTAGGTATTGGGCCATTAGTTAAAATGGCGTCGTGATCAGTTCTCTGAAATTCGTACACCGGTTGTAGTGAGTGTGGTTGTAATGGCGATTGCAGGCTTTGCCTTGCCATATTTCTTACACAATAAACTCACCGTCAGTGTTGTGCTTGGCACCATGATGTCCGTCATTATTGTGTTATTAAGCCTTTATGAAATGAAACAACGTGCAACACACCGTGAATCGTTCTTTAAAGGTATTACCAAACTTTCCCGTTCTCATTGGGGGATGATTTTAGGCTCACCTTGGTGTGGCGATGACAGTTTGGGGAATTGCATTTAGCCAAAAACTTTAGTGTAGAACGCGATGTGCGAATGGCTGTTGGCGATACGGTGCAGATTGCTGACTATGACTTTTAAATTTGCTGGCGTGAGTGATGCAAATGGTCCCTAAACTATATGGGCGGTAAAGCACAAATTGATATTTCAAAAGCGGGTAAAACAGAAGCAACATTATTTGCTGAAAAACGTTTTTATACCGTCAGTAAAATGCCAATGACGGAAGCGGCAATTAATTGGGGCTTTACCCGTGATCTTTATGTTGCCTTTGGGTGAAAAAATAGAAGATAACTCATGGGCGCTACGCCTTTACTATAAACCGTTTATCCGTTGGATTTGGATTGGTGGATTGTTTATGGCGCTAGGTGGCTTGCTCTGTATGTTTGACCGTCGTTATCGTTTTAGTCGTTTGGTAAAACAGTCTTAATCGTGATGAGGGGCTAAATTAAGCCCCTAAAAAAATAGATGTAAATTGATCGTGTTATGAATAAAAAACTACTTATCCCACTTATTATTTTTCTAGCTGTCGTTGTGGCATTTTTAGTTCAGCTTGGACGCAATGCACAAGGTGATGATCCGAAAGCGTTAGAGTCAGCCCTAGTAGGGAAGCCTGTACCACAGAAAACATTAACGGATTTATTGGAAAATAAAACCTACGGTAATGAAATTTTCCAACAAGGTAAACCAATTCTCTTAAATGTGTGGGCGACTTGGTGTCCAACTTGTTATGCAGAACATCAATATTTGAATCAATTGGCTAAACAAGGCGTGACAATCATTGGTTTAGACTATAAAGATGAATCGCCAAAAGCGATGAAATGGCTGAAAGATTTAGGTAACCCTTACAGTCTTGTGCTTAAAGATGAAAAAGGCTCTTTTGCATTAGATTTAGGTGTTTATGGCGCACCGGAAACATTTATTGTAGATGGTAAAGGTGTGATTCATTATCGCTTAGCGGGGGATGTGAATGAACGTGTTTGGAATGAGACATTGAAGCCTATTTATGACAAATTAGCGGAGAAACCATAATGAGAAAATCATGGCTTTTTTTGACCGCACTTTTTATGAGCGTCTCTGCGACTGCCGCAATTGATGCGCTAAATTTTGCTTCGCCAGAGCAAGAAAAGGACTATCATCAATTAACGCAAGAACTGCGTTGTCCACAATGTCAAAATAACAATATTGCCGATTCTAATGCAACCATTGCTGTTGATATGCGTGGCAAAGTGTTTGAATTGTTGCAAGAAGGCAAAAATCGAAATGAAGTGGTGGATTATATGATCCAACGTTATGGCAATTTCGTGACTTATGATCCACCAATGACGATGTCAACAATCGTATTATGGATTGCCCCAATTTTGTTAGTGTTTGATTGGCATTTCTATTTGTATTTAAACGTAAATCGAAAAAGCTCAAGTGCGGTTAAATTCTGACGTTGATTTTTAGATGATGAAGAGAATGCACGCTTGTCGGCTTTACTCAAAGAAAAAGGATAAATAATGAATTTTGCATTAAGTATTATTGCGCTCACTTTAGTCGTGGCATTGATTTGTTTTTATCCCTTGTTGCGTTCCGTTAAAGCTAAAGAAGATAAAAAGCGTGATGAATTAAATAAAGCGTTATATTTTTCTCGTTTGCAAAGAGATTGAGCAAGATAATCAACAGGGTTTAGTTGAAAATGTTGAACAACTCAAACAAGAACTACAAAAAACATTATTAGAAGATATTCCTCAGCAAGAAACTCAAGCTATCGATAAAAATACCAAAAATTACGGTAAGTTGTGGTTTGTTTCTGGCTTATTAGGTTTAGCCATTATTGCTGGTGGGGCTTATTTCCCTTTGGGATCTTGGAAAGCCGAAGATATGATGGAAAAAACATTGGCAAAATTACCTTATTTCTTTGAACGAATCAAAGAAGAAGATACAAACCCAATGACAGATGCAGAAATGCAGCAATTTTCGACCGCACTTCGTTTAGATTTACAGAAAAACACCAAAAGATGCTAAAAAGTGGTGGTTGTTAGGCCAGGTTGGAATGAATTTAGGGAACGGCAAAATTAGCGTTTTGATAGTTATCAACAAGCGAATAAAGCTTGAACCAGATAATTTAACGTATAAGCTTTCCTATGCGCGTATGCTAATGTCTTCTGAAGATCAAACAGATAAACTCAAAGGTAACCAGCTTTTACGTGATGTTATTCGTCAAGATCATTCGAATCCTGAAGCCTTAAGTTTACTAGCTTTCAGTTATTTTTGAAGGGGAAGATTATAAAATGGCAGCCGTAACCTGGGCGATGATGTTACGTTTATTGGAGCCAGATGATCCTCGCGTGCCAATGCTTGAGAAAAAGTATTCGTGCAGCACGTGATGCACTCGCTTTACAGGAAGAAGAAAAAAAGCGAAGAGTGTCACACCGGAGAAATAATGAAAGCCCCAATTATTAGGGTTTTCACCATATTACGATTATTGCTTCGAACTATGCACGTTCGAAGCATTTTTTTATATGGAGATTTTAGGCGCTAAACAGCTAAATGAAACTTATCGGGCAGAACGGGATAGCTATAAACTAGATTTAAGTTTTTCCCGATGGGAGTCAAATAGAGTTGTTTTCTTTTCCAAATCCACCACCAAGAGTAACCACTCCAGAGGCTTGTGGTTTGCGACATTTAGCATTTAAAGTCGAAAATATTGATGAATATGTCGCTTATCTTTTTGGAAAAATAGCATTGATTGTGAACCAATTCGAGTTGATGAATTAACGGGAATGAAGTACACTTTCTTCCGAGACCCAGATTATTTACCTATTGAATTATACGAAAATAATTATTAACCTAGAAAATCAAATTATTATGAGTCATATTAAGAAAAAAATTGGGATTTACTCTTTTTGTGTTTTAGCATCATCAGTTGTTTTTAGCTGAAGGTAGTAGTGTTGTGTATGCAACAAAAGCGAAGACACCTGAAAATCATGTTTCAGTCAATGTTTCTGAAAGTAATATTTCTGAAACCGTGAAATATATTGATGGAAAAGGCCAAAGAAGTTTAGATCCTAAGTCTGAAAAAGACATGGAAGAGCTTGCCAATAGTGTTGAATTTGAAGTATATAAATTTAACGAAATTGCGGCATCAAAAACAACCTTCCTTTCACCCGCTGGGATTTGCAGTGGTTTTAAAAGTGATGATGGCGTAGATGTAACAAATTCTAGCAATTATTACATTAAACCTAATGATGCTAGCGAGTATTATGGTAGTGTTTTAGGTGCCACAATTTATAAAAAAGGTGAAACGAAACATTCACAGTATATCCCTGTTTATGCAATCAAAAAAATGCCAATGTAGCAAAAATATATTGAGCAAAAATGAAGATCCCAACGTCAGAAAAAAAGCGAATGAGCGGATTAAAGAAGGTAGAGAAACACTTAATAAAGTAATTTGTGATAAAAAGGTAACGGCATGAAAAAAATTAATTTCTATTGCAGCATTATCGGTTTTTAACAGCTTGTACTGCACCTCAGCAAGCCTCAACCATTGGTAATGGTGCAGCGATGTATGATATGAATGCGGTGCAGGATTATAATTCTCGAGTAACAAGTGGTAATACTGTCACTGCTCGAGAAAAAAGCTAAAGTTGCACAAAGAGATAGCGTTCCAAATGAAATGAATGCGAGTGATCATCGTTCTAAACATACAGGTTATTCTCGCATTCCTGTAGCAATAATGCCGAGTGTCGGTGTTGGTTATTGCCATCACTGCTGGTAATTAAATGACTAAAAAATTAACCGTACTTGAAAAAGTGCGGTTATTTTTTTATCTGTTTATAAGCCTAAAATAGATTTCACAAAAGGGATGGTCAAATTTCGTTTAGCTTGCAATGAGGCTTTATCGAGTTGAACTAACGCCTCTTTTAATGTCGCCATATCTCGATCTAAACGAGTAAATATAAAATTGGCAGTATCATCTGAAAGCATAATGCCGCGCTGATGGGCATTTTGTTTCAATACAGCGAGTTTTTGTTCATCGCTGAGTGGAATCAATTGATAACTCTCTCCCCATTTTAAGCGAGAAGCCAGATCTGGTAATTTAACGGGGAGAGCAGTAGGAGATTGCTCTGCACTGACAACCAATAAGGTTTTGCCATTAGCTTTAATACGATTAAAGAGATCAAATAAGGCTATTTCCCATTCTGAATGTCCAATAATTGTTTGCAAATCATCCAAGCAAACCAACTCTTGCTGTTCTAAATTTTCAAAAAAACCGCAGTGGAGAAAATATTGTGATTTGCTCAATGGAACATAAATCGCACTACGTTGTTGCTGAATATATTCATTACAGAGTGCGCGTAGAAGATGAGTTTTTTTCCGACGCTTTGGTTTCCCCAAAGGTAGAAGAATTGTTGCTGTAAATCAGTCATATTTTTGACGCAAAGAATTGAGCAATAATGCATTATTATCGCTATAAAAAAATTCTCAAGCGTTTCATCATCAATTTGATGAATAGGTAAAGAAAGTTGCTGATTCACGGATTAACGAGTTGATTTAAAATAAAAAAAGAAAGGGCTAAATTTTCATTTAACCCTTTTGTTTGGGACGTTTTATTCTACTTCATTTTTTGCTTTTGGCAAAATCAAGTTCAGTACAATCGCGACGATAGCGCAAAGGCTGATACCTTTTTAGGGAAACAGCATCGCCAACGTTGACAAACATATTACCGATCCCGAAAGTCATCACCACAGAAATGATGCAAAGGTTGCGAGGTTCAGTTACATCCACTTTACCTTTAATTAAGGTACTCATCCCGACAACGGCAATCGAACCGAATACTAACATCATAATGCCACCCATTACGATGGTTGGGATAGTAGAAAGGAATGCACCTACTTTTACCACAGAAGGAAATTGCAATTGCCCATACTGCAGCCCAAGTCATAATATTTGGATTAAAGTTGCGAGTTAGCATTACAGCACCCGTTACTTCAGCATAAGTGGTATTTGGTGGGACCACCTACTAATGACGCTGCAGCCGTTGCGACACCATCGCCTAATAAGGTGCGGTGTAAGCCTGGTTTCTTAAGAAAATCTTTACCTGTTACAGAACTGATTGCCATAATACCGCCAACGTGTTCAACGGCTGGTGCGATAGCAATCGGTAGCATATAAAGAATGGCTTCTAAATTAAATTCTGGTTTGGTTAACTGAGGTAATTCAAACCATTTTGCATCTAAAACAGGTTGGAAGTTAATTAATCCTAGGAATAAACAAACCACATAGCCAGCAACGATACCAAACATAATTGGAATCAGTTTCATCATACCTTTGGCAAATACCGCAACAGAAAGGGTAGTGACCAAGGTAATCATCGAAACTAATACCGAATGCTCATAGCTATATGCACTGTTTTTACCTAATGCCATATCCACAGCAACGGGTGCAAGTCCCATACCGATAATGATAATTACGGGACCCGACAACAACAGGCGGGAAGATACGCTCAAGTGCAGCACTACCGCGTAATTTTACTAAGGTTGATAGTGCGAAATAGACTAAGCCTGCACAAGCAAGTCCACCCATTGTGGTTGGGATACCCCAAGTTTGTACACCATATTGAATAGGCGCAATAAAGGCAAAAGAGGAGGCCAAGAAAATAGGGACTTGTTTACCAGTACAAAGTTGGAAAAGTAGTGTACCGATACCCGCGGTAAGAAGAGCAGTATTAGAATTTAATCCGGTGATTAAAGGAACTAATACTAAGGCGCCAAAGGCAACAAATAACATCTGTAAACCGACAAACGCTTGTTTGCCCATGCTTTGCACCTCAACAGGTGCGGTTGTAGTTTGATTACTCATTTAGTTTCAACTCTCGGTTTGAATTAACTGAAAGTGCGGTCGGTTTTAATGCTTTTTTAGCTTTTGTGTTTTCACGCACGGAAAAAAAGACGGCTATAAATGCCGTCTTATTAAAAAGGGAATTATTTCGTCCCAAAAAATCTTATCGCCTGCATCACCCAAGCCTGGGATGATGTAGCCTTGTTCATTTAAGTGATCATCAATCGATGCGCAATAAAGTTCGATATCTGGATGCGCCTTTTCTAATGCTTTGATCCCTTCTGGTGCCGCGACTAATACTAATACTTTGATATGTTGGCAACCTTTTTGCTTTTAATAAATCAATGGTGGAGATCATTGAACCACCCGTTGCGAGCATTGGATCCACAACGATAGCTAAACGTTCTTCTAAAGTCACTGGCTAGTTTTTTTGGAAATAAGGGACGGGTTCAAGGGTTTCTTCATTACGATAAATTCCGACTACACTGATGCGAGCACTAGGAACATGTTCTAAAACGCCATCCATCATGCCGAGGCCTGCACGTAAAATTGGTACAACAGTAACTTTTTTACCTTTGATACGGTCGATTTCAACAGGGACCGTTCCAACCTTCGATAATCACTTTTTTTCTGTTTCAAGATCAGACGTGGCTTCATAGGGTGAGCAAGCTGCCCACTTCTGTTGCAAGTTCACGGAATTTTTTTAGTATCAATATCAGCTTCGCGCATCACGCCTAATTTATGTTTAACAAGCGGATGTTTTACTTCAACGAGTTTCATCTTTTTTTCTCCCTTTAAAAAAACAAATCGGAGAATTTTATATCAGAAATATTGAATTGCCTAGTATTTTTATTATGACTGTTGGGTATAAAAACAATTTTAAAATTGACCGCACTTTGATTAAATACATTCTCAACACCCGCCATAACGGTAATAGTTCTCTTATTCACACTCTTATAAATATTCACATTATTTTCCCAGCTAAAGGAAATCATTTAATGAAAAATAAAAGTTTTGGTCAAAAAAAGATAATGGATTTTTTTATAAATAAAAAAAGCGGCTAATTACTTAGCCGCTTTTTGCATAATAATAAACCTAGTTAAGCTGTTTTTTTTCGGTTTGAAGAAAAATCATCGTAAAGATTTGCCAGAAGAAGGCTAGTGCACCGAAGATGAATACTACGTCACCACCTAAACGAACCCAGCGTAGGGTATCGAATAGAGGTTGTTGCATAAATTCTTCACTACGAGCATACCATAAGCCTTCAGAGATACTTGCATAACCTTGAATAATACCGATTGGTAATAAGCTTGATACGATCATTAATACTAAACCGCCATTTAATAACCAGAAGCCCCATTTCATTAACTTATCGTTAAATGGTGTATCCGGACGTAAATAACGAGCGATTAAGAATACGAAGCCTAATGCTAAGAAACCATACACACCGAATAATGCGGCGTGAGCATGAACAGCAGTGGTGTTCAAGCCTTGGATATAGTAAAAGCGAAATTGGTGGATTGATTAAGAAACCAAATACGCCAGCACCTAACATATTCCAGAACGCTACGGCTACGAAGCAGTAAAGAGGCCATTTTAAAGCGTTCCATCCAAGGTGTTTTTTTGTTGCATTTCCCAGTGTTCCCAAGCTTCATGACCTAATAACACTAATGGAACCACTTCAAGTGCAGAGAATGACGCACCTACTGCGATAATTGGTGTAGTTGCACCTGCGAAGTATAGGTGGTGGAATGTACCAGGGATACCACCGATTAAGAATAATGCCGCTTCAGTAATAGTTGCTACAGTCGCAGTACGACGAGAAACTAAACCTAAACTTACGAAGATGAATGAGAGTGCCGCTACAGAGAATACTTCGAAAGAAGCCTTCTACCCATAGGGTGAACGACCCACCAACGCCAGTATTCCATCACAGAAATGTGAGTGTGCTCGCCGTAGAATAATGCAGGGCCATAGAATAAAGCCGATTGCAATGACAGAAGCGAAGAATAATGCTAATAAGTTTTTGTCTCCCGGTTGTTTGAATGCATTCACTGTACCGCGAAGCATTAAGACTAACCAGAATAAGATACCGGCGAATTTCACCGCTTGCCAGAAACGACCTAAGTCAATGAACTCATAGCCTTGGTGACCGAACATGAAGCTCCATTCTTCTGGAAGGATATGTGCAATTGCTAAATAGCTACCGGTGAATGAACCGACGACTAATACCACTAATGCCCAGAATAAAAACATCCACGCCCAATTTTTTTGGAATTTCGGATCTTTACCACCATTGATGATCGGTGCCAGGAATAAACCGCCAGCTAAGAATGCCATTGCAATCCAGAATAATGCCGCTTGAATATGCCATGTACGCACTAATGAATAAGGTAAGTATTGAGAGATATCAATACCATAGAATTCTTGACCTTCAACAGTATAGTGAGCAACAATCGCCCCTAAATTCACTTGCAGTAAGAATAATGCAAGCACCGTAAAGAGATATTTACCTAATGCGCGTTGAGAAGGGGTTAACTGTAGTTTTGTGAGGGATCAACTTCCGGAATCGGTGGATCTTGTTCATCTTCACGTTTTTTTGAATGACCAAATCCATACCACGAAAACCAATACCCGCAATCAGGAATACCACACTCGCAATAGACCAAACCACGTTTTCTGGTGTTGGTACATTGTTGATTAACGGCTCATGTGGCCAGTTGTTGGTATAACTTGCGTGAGTATTTGGACGTTCAGCAGATGCAGTCCATGCTGTCCAGAAGAAGAATTTAGCTAAGTCTTTACGAGCTTGTAAATCAGGAAGAGTATTATCCTTCATCGCAAAGTGTTCACGAGTCACTTTGGTTGCAGGATCATCGCCGTATAAAGAAATGTAGTATTGTGCAGTTTTTTCCATTGCCGCTAAACGCGTATTTGAAAGCACAACGGTACCATTTTCAACTTTGCTACCGCGATATTCTTTGGTTAAACGTGCTTTTAATAACGTTTGTTGTTCATCATTTAAATCAGCAAAGTTTTTACCAAATTCTTTATTTGCAGTGATATCTAACCAGTTGGTTAATTCACGATGTAGCCAATCTGCAGTCCAGTCTGGCGCTTGGTATGCCCCATGACCCCAAACAGATCCCACTTGCATACCACCAGTGGTTTGCCAAGCGGTTTGACCATGTAAAATTTCATCGTGAGTAATCACTTTTTCACCTGATTCTGAAACATATTGTTGCGGAATTGGTGGTGCTTCACGATAAACTTCGAACCCATAGTAACCGAGAATGGAGAATGCTCCAATTAATACGGCGACTAATAGGTACCAGAACTTTTTATACTGTCCCATTTTATCACTCCTAGATGATTAAAAAATATGATGCCATGATGGTTAACTTTCCGAGAATAGCCATCAAGGGCTAGATTTTACGCGAAGTAAAATACCTGAGCAATTATATCGACTATCAAGTGATGAAAATATTACCTAAAACTGAGTAATTTAATCGGGATAATAGGAAATGCTAACTAAAAAGATAAAAAAATGCGGCCAAAAACCCTATTGATTTTTTTGACCGCACTTTATTTGAAGAGGGGATTAACGTTTAAACATGCCGCCTAAACCGCCAAGGCCACCTAAGCCGCCTCCGCCCATTAAGCCTTGCATACCGCGCATCATTTTCGCCATTCCGCCTTTGCGCATTTTCTTCATCATACGTTGCATTTCATCAAATTGTTTCAGCAACTTATTCACATCTTGAACTTGTGTACCAGAACCTAATGCAATACGACGACGGCGAGATCCTTTGATAATATCTGGATTGGCACGTTCTTTTTAAGGTCATGGAATTAATGATGGCTTCCATTTTGATGAACATTTTGTCATCTACTTGATTTTTGACATGATCCGGTAAGTTTTTCGCACCCGGTAATTTTTCAAGCATCGACATCATGCCGCCCATTTTTTTCATCTCACGGAGCTGTTCACGGAAATCGTCTAGGGTGAAATCATCACCTTTCTTGAATTTCTGTGCCATTTTTTCCGCTTTTTCGCGATCTACTGAACGTTCAAGATCTTCGATAAGGGAAAGCACATCACCCATACCTAAAAATACGCGACGCTACGCGATCAGGATGGAATGGCTCGAGGGCTTCTGTTTTTTCGCCCACACCAAGGAATTTAATCGGTTTGCCCGTAATTTGACGAATAGATAAGGCCGCACCACCACGCGCATCACCATCCACTTTGGTTAAGATAACCCCAGTAAGTGGCAAGGCTTCATTGAAGGCTTTTGCTGTATTTGCCGCGTCTTGACCAGTCATTGAATCAACAGTGAAAAGCGTTTCAATAGGATTTAATGTCGCGTGAACTTGCTTGATTTCATCCATCATCTCACTATCAACGTGTAAGCGACCCGCGGTATCCACGATTAATACATCGTAGAATTTCAGTTTTAGCGTCAGCAAGTGCCGCTTTTGCAATCTCTACCGGTTTTTGTTTGACATCTGATGGGAAGAAATCTACGCCAACAGATTGCGCTAAGGTTTCAAGCTGTTTGATCGCGGCAGGACGATATACGTCGGCAGAGACTACAAGCACTTTCTTTTTATGACGTTCGCGTAAGAATTTTGCTAATTTACCCACGCTAGTGGTTTTACCCGCACCTTGTAAACCCGCCATTAAAATAACTGCGGGTGGCTGTGTTGCAAGGTTTAAGCTTTCATTAGCTTCACCCATGGCTTTTTCGAGTTCACGTTGAACGATTTTTAAGAACTCTTGGCCAGGTGTTAAGCTTTTATTGACTTCTTCGCCTAACGCGCTTTCTTTTACTTTGGCGATAAATTCACGTACGACAGGTAAAAGCAACATCAGCTTCTAATAACGCCATGCGTACTTCGCGTAGGGTTTCTTTAATATTATCTTCAGTTAAACGCCCTTTACCGCTAATGTTACGTAGCGTTTTTGGAAAGACGATCCGATAAATTCTCAAACATTTTTAAATCCTGTTTTTTCTTAAAAAATTGCCGTGATTATACCGAAATTTGGGCGTTTTTCATCATTTCAAATAAAATTATGGCGATCTAGAGAAAAGATCCGTTAAAATAAGAATAATTCCTAGTAAAGAGAAAGCATTATGTGGTTTGCCCTTTTTTTCGATTATTTTTTTACATTCTTAGTTTATTGTTGATCGCCCCGTTTTTGATGAATTCATCAGAAGGGAAGTTGAGTCAAAGTAAAATCCCATTTTTTCTGACCGCACTTACAGCAATTGTTCTGCATGCAGTCAGCACGTTCCCTCTGTTAGAGGATCTTGCCTCAGGGCAGAGTTTTTACGCTAATGCAAATCGCTTCCTTAATGAGCGTCATTATTGCGGCATTGGCGACGCTTTCAATGTTTCTCGTTTCGACAATGTGGTTTGTTTTACCGATAGTGTATGCGTTTTTCGATCATTAGCCTGATCTTTTGCCACATTCTTATCAAGCCACATTATTCAAATGCTTAATCAAAAATACGTTGATGTTATTCCATATCGGCTTGTCGCTCTTTACCTACGCCGTGTGTTTTATTGCAACACTTTATGTGATCCAGTTGGTATGGCTAGATCGCAATTTGAAAAAACGTAAAATCCAATTCTCACCAGCAATTCCACCATTGATGGCGGTAGAACGTCATTTCTTCTGTTTATTTGCCATGGGAGAACTTTTACTCACGCTAACGTTTAATTTCAGGTACTTATCATGTGCTGCAAGCAGTGACCCCAGAAAAATCTGCACAAAGCGATTTTCTCTTTCCTTGCTTGGATTAGTTTTGGTATTGCTTGTTTTGGTCATTGGCGACTAGGCTGGCGTGGAAAAAGGATGATTATTTACGCAATTTCAGGTACCATTCTGCTCACGATTGCCTATTTTGGTAGCCGTTTGATTTAATCAAAATCAAAGAACAGGTCAAATGATCTGCACCCCAAAAGTTGGACTGAACAACCAAACAATTGAGGTGCAGATTTTTTATGGGTAAACACTACGCACTAGAATTTCAATTACAGGTTCTTCAACCTATCCTAAAAGGGAAAATGAGCATTCGAGAAGCCACTTGTTTTTACAATATCTCCTCTGGCACATTAGTCTCAACTTGGTTGAGACGCTTTAAAAAAAGTGACATAAAAGGGCTTATTCCTTATAAATCATCAGAACGACCGCCAATGAAACCTAAATATGCCAGAATGCCCCTCCACCCAAAAACAGAAGAAGACCATTTACGTCTGAGAATTTTACAGCTTGAAGCGGGGGTGGCTTACCTTAAAGGAGTTGAGAAAGTTCAGACTTCAGGAAGAAGTCAGGCAGAGAAATTATCCAAAAGTTAAGAGCCCATCATTCCCTAAACGCGCTATTAGGTATTGCAGGCTTAGCACGCAGTACGTTATATAAAAGCATGTGGAGGAAAGGAAACTTTTTGGATCATGCACAATAGAGCGTTTCTTTGGACGATTAAAAAAACGGAATGCTTTTTATAGACGGGAATTTAATACACGAGAGGAGATGGTTAATGTGGTAAGGGATTATTTGGATTACGATAATCATCGACGGATTCAACTAAAATTAAAAAGGACTGAGTCTGATACAATATCGTCGTCAGTCCTTATGTGAATAGTCCAGATTTTTTTGGGGGCAGATCAGGTGTTTATTTATTCGAACCTTCCGGATGCAGGCCAATTCCCTGATGGCGTTCTTGCAATTTTGCAATCACATCCTCCCATGCCAGTCCTTGATGGTGCAACAACACGGTTAAGTGATAAACCAAATCCGCCGCTTCGCTGAGGGTTTCCGGTTTATCTTGCGAAACGGCAGCTAGCGCCGTTTCTACCGCTTCTTCTCCCACTTTTTGGGCGATTTTCTTAATGCCTTTACTGTGCAGCGTTGCGGTGTAAGAGCTAGCCGGAACGGCGTTTTTCTTTTCTGCTAAACACTGCTCCAGTTGGGCGAACCATGTCCAATGGCTGGAGGCTTGTTGGGTAAATTGATGAAAGCAGCTGTCTTCTCCGGTATGACAGGTTGCGCCGATAGGGTTGGCTAAAAATTAACAAGGTGTCATTGTCGCAGTCCAAGCTCATATCCACGATATTTAAAAAATGTCCCGAGGTTTCCCCCTTTGTCCAGAGGCGTTGCTTGGTACGGGAATAGAAGGTCATCTTGCCTTCATTGATGGTTTTGGCTAAGGCTTCGTTATTCATATATCCCAACATCAACACCTGACTGGTTTGTGCATGTTGGACAATGACAGGCAGTAAACCATCGACTTTTTGCCAGTTGATAAGGCTAGTATTAAGCATCATTTTCCTTACTCTCTGATTTCAATATTGTGTTGACGCAAATAGCGTTTGAGTTCCTCAACCTGAATAATCTGCTTGTGGAACACGCTTGCAGCTAATGCACCGTCTACATTGGCTTCGATAAAGGCATCGCGAAAATGTACCATTTCTCCGGCACCGCCTGAGGCAATCAGCGGCACACGGCATACTTGGCGCACCATTTTAAGCTGGGCGAGATCATACCCTTGGCGTACGCCATCTTGATTCATCATATTGAGCACAATTTCACCCGCACCACGGCTTTGTACTTCTTGCACCCAATCGAGTAATTGCCAATGGGTTTGGCGGGTACGGCTTTCATCACCGGTATATTGGTTGACCCAATATTTACCGGTTGATTGTTCAAACCAGCTATCGATGCCAACCACGATCGCTTGCACGCCAAAGCGTTCGGAAAGTTGGTTAATCAAATCGGGATTAGCTAGCGCAGGAGAGTTGATCGAGATTTTATCCGCGCCAAAAGCAAATAACTGCTCGGCATCAGCGACAGATTTAATCCCGCCGGCTACGCAGAAAGGGATGTCGATTACCTGCGCTACGCGTTGCACCCAGCTTTTTATCCACGGTGCGACCATCCGATGAAGCGGTAATATCATAAAAATACCAGCTCGTCCGCGCCTTCTTGTGCATAACGCTGCGCCAGCGGCACGATGTCGCCGATGATTTCATGATTACGAAACTGCACGCCTTTCACCACCTGTCCGTCGCGCACGTCCAAACAAGGAATTATCCGTTTTGCCAACATTCGATTGCCTCCGTTACATCTCGCTCTGAGTGAACACTGCCACCCGCCTGAATTTTATAAATTGTCGTGTTAATAATTTTTCCAATCAACGCCCTTTGACGTTTTGTAGAGACAAATATCTCTAAAAACTACCCGTGTGGTATCCCATTAAGCCATATTGGAAGCGTAAGAAGCCATATTGGAGACGTAATAAGCACTATAGTGCCCCAAAGCGGTGCTGTTGCGTTTATGATAAATTCTTCAATCGCATCTTGATTTAATTCCTCCACTTCATATTCTTCGCTAAAGTGCAATGTTTGCTGTGTTTCAAGTGAGGTTCGGATAATCGGTTTCTCATCGGGTGGCAATATACGACCATCAATAAGGTATATGTGTTTAATTAGGTAAGCTTCATCTCGATCCGACCAAGTGGGATCTTGCCGTTTTGTCGCCTGTAGAATTTCGCCGTCAAGCATAAATTTCTGTGATGAATCCATAGTAATTCTTTTCATCCAATAAAGCTATTTGTTCCTTATTCAGTTTTTTTAGGATTAATAATTAAATAGATTGTTGAATCGGTTGATATGGAATCATTAATGTTTTTTTCTGATCGTTGTGTCATAAAAAAATAAACATAAATAATATGATCGGATAGCGTAAACGGAAGCTCATTAAATCCGGTATTTTTTTCTCGCTTAAATTCATAATTTGCTAATTTACCGATAAAATAAACACTGTCATCATTCAAAAATAATACGTGAAATAACATCTTCAGTATCTTTATATTTTGTCACTTTATGGTATAAATCATCTAAAGTAAAAAAATGGCATAAATGGTACTAATAGCGAACAATAATAAATAAAGTTTAAATATAAATTTCATGCATCTCATTGTCTTTCCTTATTTTTTTATTTATAATGACCAACATTCGATCGCCTCCGCTACATTAAATTTGCCTTCCAACAAGGCGCGTCCAATAATAACACCTGCCACGCCGGTATTTTTAAGCGCCTCAATATCTGCCAGGCTACCAATGCCGCCCGATGATTGGAATTGAATATCGGGATATTGCGCGCAGATTTCACGATATAAATCGACGTTTGAACCTGCTAAGGTGCCATCACGTGAAATGTCGGTGCATAACACATGGCGTAAGCCGACACTTTGATAGTCTTCAATTACTTCTTCCAACAATACGCCGCTAGCTTCTTGCCAGCCGCTGATTGCCACAATTTTTTGACCGCTTGTATTGATGTTGATGTCCAATGCCAACACAAATTTCTCCGCGCCATATTGAGCAAACCATTGTTTTACGGTGGCGCGTTCTTTAATTGCCGTTGAGCCGATCACCACGCGGTTTGCGCCTGCCGCCAATAAATCAGCAACATCTTGTTCGCGACGAATCCCACCACCGACTTGCACAGGGCAAGGTGTTGCGGCAATGATTTGGCGAATTAACGCAGTTTGGCGGGCATGTGGATTTTTCGCTCCGGTTAAATCGACTAGGTGTAATTGCTGTGCCCCTTGGCGAACGTAATCGGCAAATTGTGCGATGGGATCGTCACAATAAGTGGTTTGTTTAGCGTAGTCGCCTTGGTGTAACCGCACAACTTGGCCATTAATTAAGTCAAGGGCGGGAATGATTTGTGATGTTTGCATAGGTTTTCCTGTGTAATGTAATCAGTTCCCCTCTTTAGCAAAGAGGGGTTAGGGGAGATTTGGCAGAAGTCATTTTCAACCTTGTGAGAGATTAGACATCCTAATCAAATCTCCCCCTGCCCCTCTTTTCTAAAGAGGGGGAGATCGTGCGTTATTTTAGATCTGTAGTCTATTTCACCTTCTCCACAAAATTTTTCAACAACAACGCGCCGTTTTTACCCGAGCGTTCCGGGTGGAACTGTACGCCGTAGAAATTTTTGTTGGCAATGGCAGCGGAGAAGTCCACGCCATAGCAGCTTGTTGCAATTGTGCTTTCATTGGGTTGTACGGCGTAACTGTGTACAAAGTAAAAATGGCTATCCTGTTCAACCCCGGCAAACAGTGGATGATCGGGGGTGTAACGCACTTTGTTCCAGCCCATATGCGGCAGCGGCAAGCCTGTGTCGGGGATTAACGCCGTTTGGCTTGGCATAAGGCTTAGCGTTGCCACGTTGCCCTCTTCGGAAAAAGCGGTCATCAACTGCATTCCCAAACAGATGCCCAGCACAGGTTGAGTGAGGTTTTTGGATTACCTCAACCAATCCGCGGTCTTGTAGGTTTTTCATCGCCGCAATCGCCGTTCCCACCCCGGGTAGAATCAGCTTATCGGCGGATTTGATTTTGTTGAGAACGCTGGTGATCTCGGTCGCATAGCCCAATCGGTCAAAAGCGAATTTGACGGAGGAGAGATTGGCACAAGCGGTGTCGATGATGGTGATGTTTGGCATTTATTTTTTATCCTTAAAATACTTATATTGAGCATATCCATACATAATAGCCGATACAATTAAAAATGAAAGGATCTCTTGGTAAAAGTCCCTGCAAGTTATATAGAAGTACATAACCCAATAGACCTAATATGATTAAAAATAAGAATGTTTTCGGACTATATGTTAGTGAGCGAAATGTTGAATTAGCCTTTCGATATTTTTTTCTATGTCTGATACGGCAGCATTTTTTTACCAATTCCAAAATGTTATAGAATTATAGACAAAGAAGATTACAAAATAAGTTATCCACTGCATTAGCTCCTCTGAAATAAAAATAGAATGCTTCCATATTATTCATTTTAGGAAACCAAATGCCTAAAGATTCAAAAAAACAAATGGTTTTTAGTGGTGATAAAAGGACTGGAAAAATATACCCACTTATAAAAATATAGGATACCAATTTCTTTTTTTATAAATTTCTTTACTTTTAACAATCTCATTTTAAGCTCCCATTATAATTATCTAAACTGTACTTCAAAAAAATTGATGTTCTAACCGTAAACTAATGCTTCAACAAGCTCAGCAACCGTTCACGGCAACATCTATTATAATACCCCTTTCGAACTCGGCAATTCATTCCCTTCAATTCGAATTGCTTGTCTTAAGGTTCTACCGAATACTTTAAACAAGCTTTCAATTTTGTGATGGTCATTGTCGCCGGTGGCTTTGAGGTGTAGCGTGGCGAGCAGTGAGAATGCCAAGGATTGGAAAAAAATGTTCGGTGAGTTCGGTGCTGAAATCGCCGACTTTATCGCGTTTGAATTTGGCATCGAATTTGATCCAAGGTCTGCCAGATAAATCCAAGGCACATTCGGCGCGGCATTCATCCATTGGAAGCACAAATCCGAAGCGGGCGATGCCGCGTTTGTCGCCGATGGCTTGTTTTAATGCTTGACCTAAGGCAAGAGCGGTATCTTCCACGGTGTGATGTTCATCGATCCACAAATCGCCGTTGCATTGTACATTCATGTGGAATCCGCCGTGAGTGGCGATTTGGTCAAGCATATGGTCGAAGAAACCAACGCCGGTTTTGATATAGTTAACCCCAGCTTCATCTAGCCATACTTGCACTTTTAATATCGGTTTCTTTTGGTTTTACGCACCACTTCGGCAAAACGCGGTGGGCGGTTGCCGATGTTGCTTACCGCTTCGTCCAATAATTTTTTTCGGCAATCAATTCCCAAGGCATTTGTTGCGGATGGTATTGAATAGCGCGAATGCCTAAATTTTTCGGCCAATTGCACATCGGTTGCCCGATCGCCAATGACAAAAAGAATGCGCTGGATCGAATAATTTCTTCTCAATATTTTTTTAAGCAGCTTGGTTTTGTGGTTTTGCGGCATTGGCAATGATCTTCTGGTTTGTGCGGGCAAATCAGTACATCATCAAACTCAATTCCCTGTGATTTGAATAACGCCATCATTGCATTATGCGGTTTATCAAAAATCCGCTTGTGGGAAAAGAGTCCGTTCCCAAGCCATCTTGGTTTGAGACCATCACAAAAACGGTATTTTTTTCTTTCAGTTTCAGCATCGCCGGAATGACGTTCGGCTCGAATTTGAGTTTTTCAAGGATATCAATTTGAAAATCGGTTTTCGGCTCATCAATCAAGGTACCATCGCGGTCAATGAAAAGAATCGGTTGCATGGGCTGTTCTCCTGTTTATTTGCTCCCCGCCGGCAGCGCACGCCGACTTGGGTTTCGATGTCGATTTCTTGATTTTGTTGTGCCTTGTGGAAGGCTTCAATATTGGCTTTTGCCTCTTGAATCGCTTGCGCGAGCGCTGGGGAAATTCGAGCGCTGGCTGTGGTGATTTCCTCAGGAGAGACAACAAGGTTTGTCAGTTTTACTTTGTCGAATTTTTTTCGCACAATTCAAATAACGCGTTATCGCCGTTTTTGCGCAACATTTTCACGAATGGCATCCACCGCCTGTTTAATGCTTTCACCAACTTTTTTTGTGCCGGACGGGCAAGCGCTTGGCGTTTTTTTCTTCTTGAGTTAAGTTATTCCAGATTAAAGTTTGCATTGCCTATTTCCTCTTATTTAATTTTCTTTTTCCCATAAATGGAAGCAAGGTTGGGTTATTCCATCATCTTCTCTATTGGTAACACCAAAATTGAACTAGCTCCGATGGCTTTTAGTTGCTCCATGGTTTTTCCAGAACAGATTTTCTTGGCTGACAACGTGCATCGCGACTTTCGTGCTATCACTCGCTAATGACAAAATGGTTGGATTTTTCAACTCCAGGGAGTAGCGCTGTAATTTGTGTCAGTTTATCCTTTGGCGCATGTAGCATAATGTATTTGGATTCAGAGGCCTGTTGCACACCTTGGATACGGGTTAGCAAGCGGTCAACTAGTGCTTGTTTTTCGGCATCAAGCGGTTCAGCACGTTGAATTAAGCAGGCTTTAGAACGGTAAATCACTTCGACTTCTTTTTAAAACCGTTGGCTTCTAAGGTTGCGCCAGACGAGACTAAATCACAAATTGCCGCAGTTAGTCCGGCACTAGGGGCAACTTCTACCGAGCCATTGAGCAAACAGTTTTTAAAAAGGAACGCCTTGTTGTTGCATATCGCGGCGTAAAAGGTGTGGATAGGAAGTGGCGATACGTTGATTAGCAAGGGTTTGTACGCCGTTGTAAGTTTGGTCACGGTCAATGGCGAGGGAAAGGCGACAGCCTCCGAAGTCTAATTGGCGTAGTTTTTTTGTAGGCGATGGTTTCGCCAGCTGCCAAGCGACCGAGCTCTTCCTCTTCCAAGACATTTTTCGCCGATGATACCTAAATCTACGACTCCATCAAAAAAATCAACCCTGGGATATCGTCATCACGCACACGCAGAATTTCAATCGGTAGATTTTCCGAATAGGCAATAAGTCGTTATTCGTTCCAATTGATTTTTACCCCGCATTGTTTGAATAGAGCAGTGCAATCTTGGCTTAAACGGCCTTTTTTTCTGTAAGGCGATTTTGAGTCGGTTTTGTGTTTGCATATAAATATCCTCTGTAAAAAAATTATTGATGTGAAATAGAAAAAAAGCCCTCGGAGGTGCGAACCTTCGAGGGCTTTACAAGATTTTTTTCTCAGCGACTCTTATCTGTTTTTTCGGTAGCACCAAACGCTTGAATGTGAATTCAAGTGGTGGTGATGATAGCGACGATTACCTAAAAAAATCATTTTTTGAGCCTTATCTAAAAAGGGAACCAGGTTGACTATACTGTACTGAAGGATAAGTGTTGGCGCAAGCCCAAAAAGAAAAAAATTTAATTGATGTATTTTTTATTGATCAAGATCACGAATTGCTTGTGTGCAGGCAAAAGCCGTCACCGGACATCAGAATTTTACGGCTGATTTTTTTGCTATTATCAAAAATACTAACCTGTTGCCCAATTGTGCGACACAGAACAAATCTGCTATACCGACACCGATAATAATGGTTAGAATAAAAATTCTTCATAGCAATGTGATAATGGTATTCCATTGAGATACCGTATGTTTGGAAAGATTATTTATTATTGAATTGTTAAATCAGAACATGTTGATGTTGTTCCATATCGGCTTGTCGCTTTTTACCTACGCCGTGTGTTTTTATTGCAATGTTTTTATGTGATCCAATTAGTATGGTTAGATCGCAATTTGAAAAAAACGTAAAATCCAATTTTCACCAGCAATTCCACCATTAATGGCAGTAGAACGTCATTTCTTCTGTTTATTTGCGATGGGAGAAGCATTACTGACACTCACTTTAATTTCTGGTACTTATCATGTGCTGCAAGCAGTGACCCCAGAAAAATCTGCACAAAGCAATTTTTCTCTTTCCTAGCTTGGATTAGTTTTTGGTATTGCTTGTTTTGGTCACTGGCGATTAGGCTGGCGTGGAAAAAGGATGATTATTTACGCAATTTCGGGTATCATTCTGCTCACCATTGGCTATTTTGGTAGCCGTTTGATTTAGCAAGAATCAAAGAACAAGTAAAAAAAGTGCGGTAAAAAAATGACCGCACTTTTTTTGTTGATTAACGAACAAAAGGATTTTCCCTTGGACAGTATTCCCCTTAGTACTTTATTTATTACACTGATTATCTGTTTAATTTTATCTGCCTATTTTTCCGGCTCAGAAACCAGCTTACTCTCTCTCAATAAATATCGTCTTCGCTTTTTGGCGGAACAAGGCAATAAAGGTGCGCAAAAAGCAGAAAAAAACTGCTTGAAAAAGCCGGATACCTTGTTAAGTTTCATTTTGATCTTTAATAACCTTGTTAATATCAGCGCTTCCGCTATTGCAACCATGATTGGTATGCGTTTATATGGTGATGCGGGGGTAGCAATCGCAACGGGTTTATTAACCTTTGCAATGCTTGTTTTTTCTGAAATTTTCCCTAAAACCGTTGCGGCGATGCACCCAGAGAAAGTGGGATTATTTTCAAGTCATATTTTGTCGCTATTGTTAAAGGTGTTCTATCCATTAGTTTGGTTGATGAATATTTTTACGAAAACCTTAATGCGAATGGTCGGCTTAAAACTCGATTTACAAAAACAAGTGATTAGCCGCGATGAATTAAGAAGTATTGTATCGGAAGCGGGCGAAGCGACTCCAGATGAACAACATCCGCAGATGTTGCTTTCTATTTTAGATATGGAAACTATCACCGTGGACGATATTATGGTGCCACGTAATGAAATTGGTGGGATTGATATTGACGACGATTGGAAAGCCATTATGCGCCAGCTTACTCATGCGCCACATAATCGTATTGTGTTGTATAAAGGCAGCCTTGATGAGCAAGTGCTAGGGATTTTACGTGTGCGTGAAGCTTTCCGTTTGTTATTAGAAAAAAATGAATTTACCAAAGAAACCTTATTACGCGCCGTCGATGAAGTGTATTTCATTCCTGAAGGTACTCCGCTTAAAACACAATTAGGTAATTTCCGTACGAAAAAAGAACGTATTGGTTTAGTGGTGGATGAATATGGTGATATTAAAGGGTTAGTCACACTTGAAGATATTTTGGAAGAAATTGTAGGTGATTTCACCACTTCCATGGCACCATCTATTGAGCAAGAAGTGGTCCATCAATCTGATGGTTCAATGATTATTGAAGGTTCGGCGAATCTTCGTGATTTAAATAAAATGTTTGGTTGGGAATTAGATACGGAAGATGCGCGAACCTTTAATGGTTTGATTCTTGAGCATCTTGAAGATATTCCTGATGAAGGAACAGTTTGTGAAATTGATGGCTTGAAAATTACAATTTTTGGAAGTCAGCGATAATATGATTAAACAAGCGAAAGTGGAGAGGTTGGCGTCATAAACGCCAAATTTTTCTGACCGCACTTTTTAGCTTAAAAGGGTATGTGATTTTAGCAAGGATTTAGCATGACGGATGAGATTCGTTTAACACAATATAGCCACGGCGCAGGTTGAGGCTGTAAAATTTCGCCTAAGGTGTTAGGGACAATTTTACAGACAGAAATTGAGAAATTTACCGATCCGAATTTATTGGTCGGGAACGAAACAGCGGATGACGCAGCGGTTTATGATCTTGGTAATGGTACTGCAATTATCAGTACCACAGATTTCTTTATGCCGATTGTGGACGATCCTTTTGATTTTGGCCGTATTGCCGCAACCAATGCCATTAGCGATATTTTTGCAATGGGCGGAAAGCCGATTATGGCGATTGCCATTTTAGGTTTCCCGATTAATAAATTGCCGGCAGAAGTAGCACAGAAAATAGTTGATGGTGGCCGTTTGGCTTGTCATCAAGCGGGGATTTCCCTTGCTGGAGGTCACTCGATTGATGCGCCAGAACCCATTTTTGGTTTAGCTGTAACGGGCGTTATTGCAACCGAACGTGTAAAACGTAATGCCTCAGCAGAAGCAAATTGTAAGCTTTATTTAACCAAACCATTAGGTATCGGCGTGCTGACTACTGCTGAGAAAAAAGGCAAGTTAAAACCAGAACATCAAGGCTTAGCAACGGCAGCCATGTGTCAAATGAACCTGATTGGTAGCCAATTTGCGGAAGTTGATGGTGTAACCGCCATGACGGATGTCACTGGCTTTGGTTTATTAGGACACTTAGCTGAAATCTGTGAAGGCTCAAATCTTAATGCGGTTGTGCATTTTGATAAAATCAAATTATTAGATGGCGTAGCAGATTATATTGCTGAAGGTTGTGTACCTGGTGGAACCAACCGGAACTTTGAAAGCTATGGTCATAAAATAGGTTCTCTTACGGATTATCAAAAGGCAGTACTTTGTGATCCTCAAACTTCAGGTGGCTTGTTGATTGCGGTTAAACCTGAAAGTGAAGCGGAAATCTTAGAGATTGCGGAAAAAGCCGGTATTGAGCTTAGCGAGGTTGGCGTATTGAAACCTCACCAAGAAGGTGTGCTGGTCGAAGTTGAATAAATATTTTTGTCAAAATAAAAAGTGCGGTGAAATTCACCGCACTTTTTTATTCTTTATTTTCCTTGTTCTCTTTATTGTTGGAATACATCGAATCAATAATATGACGATAACGTTCCATAATCACTTTTCGGCGTAATTTTAGCGTAGGGGTGATTTCACCAAGTTTGACGCTAAATGCCTGAGAGAGTAGCGTAAATTTCTTCACTTGCTCAAAAGTGTGCCAGTTCTTTTTGAAGATTTTCGATACGTTGCTCAAACATTTTGATAATGTCAGAGTGTTTGAGTAATTCTATGCGATCTTGATACTTAATATTTAGTTTCTTCGCATATTCTTCCACGCTATCAAAACAAGGTACGATTAAGGCAGAAACATACTTTTTGGCATCAGCAATAATCGCAATTTGTTCGATAAATTTATCTTTGCCGATTTTACCTTCGATATATTGTGGCGCAATATATTTTGCCGTTAGACGTTTTTCATCAATTCTTTAATGCGATCGGTAATAAATAAATTACCATCAGCATCAAACTCACCCGCATCTCCCGTTTTCAAGAAACCATCTTCGGTGAAAGCTTGGGCCGTTTCTTCTGGCTTTTTATAGTAACCTTTCATTACCATGCCGCCACGCACCAGAATCTCGTTATTTTCACCAATTTTAACTTCGGCATTTGGCATTAATTTACCAATAGAATTCGGATTAAAATGATGATCATCCCAGCAAGAGACGGTAGCTGTGGTTTCTGTCATACCATAACCGAGTTTGATATTAATCCCAATGCTATGGAAGAAAAGCCCAATGCTTGGTTCTAATTTTGCGCCACCGCAAGGCATCATTTTAATTCGTCCGCCTAACAATGATCGTAATTTAGAAAGTACTAGTTTATCGGCAAGCGCATAGCGTTTTTGCAAGAAAAACGGGACTTTTTTATTTTGAGAGAGAAGATCAAAATGTTTTTGTCCCACTGCAATCGCCCAATGGAAAATCATCTGACGAATAAAAGGCGCTTTTTGGACTTTATCCAGTACAGCAGAATAAATTTTTTCATAGAAACGCGGTACTGCACACATAAAGGTTGGGCGTACTTCCGTTAATACTTCACGCACTTGATTAGTATCTTCGAGATAGCAAAGAATTGCTCCTCGATGTAACACATAGGCAACCCAAGCTCGCTCAAAAATGTGACTAAATGGTAAAAAAGAAAGTGACACCTCATCTTGATTAACATCTAAGGCAATATCATGGGCTTCAAGTTGATGTGCCAAGTTACTGTAATCAAGCATTACGCCTTTCGGTTCACCCGTTGTACCAGAGGTATAGATGATCGTGAATAAATCATCCATTGTCTTACTTGCTAAGCGAGTTTCAAATTCAGCTTGAAATTCGGCTGTGCCTAATTTAATTAAATCTTCCCAATGGCAAGAAAGAGTATTTTCACTCAGTTGAATTTGTTCTTTCATGGCCACAATTTTTTTGTAATTGTGGGCATTGATGCGCAATTTCTAACGCTTGATTATATTGTTCTTGGTCACCGACAAACAGAATTTTGACATCGGCATGATTTAAAATAAATTCAGCTTGTTGTGCCGTATTTGTTGCATAAATTGGAACGGTGATGGCACGGACTTGAAGTGCTGCAATATCTGCGATTGTCCAACGTGACATATTGTTCGCAAAAATCGCAATTTTATCTTGTACTTGAATATTGCAAGCAAGAAAAGCTAATGAAAGCTGATCAAGCTGTTGTTGAAATGCATTCCACGAAATATCTTTCCATAAGCCATTAATTTTATGGCGAAGTGCGGTTGCATTTTGACGAGTTTTTGCCTGTTGGCGAATTCGATTGACGAAATGACGTTCTAAATTCATATAAGCCTTATTTGAGCGAACAACTGTACGCTAATATAAACGAAATAAATTTAAAATCTAGTGAAATGTTGTTATTTTGTGAATATAGAATAAATAATAGACATATTTATTTTTTTCTATTTTTTTATCTCTGGATGAGAAATAAAGAATATTAAAAATATTGATTAAGTGAAATGGATGGGAAATAAAAAACCGCTCTAAAAAGAGCGGTTAATTTTTTAGGTATTTTAATTAGCCTTTGTAGTTGTAAACGTGTGCAACTAAGTCTAATACTTTATTTGAGTAACCAGTTTCGTTATCGTACCAAGATACTAATTTAACGAAAGAATCAGTTAATGCGATACCCGCATCAGCATCAAATATAGAAGTTAAAAGCACAACCGTTGAAGTCTGTAGAAACTACTGCATCTTCAGTGTAACCTAAAACGCCTTTTTAATTCGCCGTTGAAAGTTTTACCTTCAGCTGCATCTTTGATTGCTTGTTTGATTTGTTCGTAAGTTGCTGGTTTTTTTCTAAGTTTACAGTTAAGTCAACTACAGAAACGTTTGGAGTAGGAACACGGAACGCCATACCAGTTAATTTACCGTTTAATGCTGGTAATACTTTACCCACAGCTTTCGCTGCACCGGTAGATGAAGGGATGATGTTTTGTGATGCACCACGACCACCGCGCCAGTCTTTAGCTGATGGACCATCAACAGTTTTTTGAGTTGCTGTGGTTGCGTGAACAGTGGTCATTAAACCATCTTTGATACCGAAAGTTTCGTGAACAACACGTGCTAAAGGTGCTAAACAGTTTGTAGTACAAGAAGCGTTAGATACGATGTCTTGACCAGCGTATGCACCAAAGTTTACACCACGTACGAACATTGGTGTGCTATCTTTAGAAGGACCTGTTAATACGACTTTTTTCGCACCAGCAGTGATGTGTTTTGCGTGCTGTTTCATCAGTTAAGAATAAACCTGTTGCTTCAACTGCAACATCAACGCCGATCGCACCCCAGTTAAGGTTTGCAGGATCACGTTCAGAAGTAACACGGATAGTTTTACCGTTTACTACTAAGTTACCGTCTTTAACTTCAACAGTACCGTCAAAACGACCGTGAGTTGAATCGTATTTCAACATGTAAGCCATGTATTCAACGTCGATTAAGTCGTTGATACCTACAACTTCGATGTCATCGCGATGTTGCGCAGCACGGAATACGATACGACCGATACGGCCGAAACCGTTGATACCAATTTTAATAGCCATAAGATTTTCACCTTCTATTTTTTTAAGTTAAACAAAATCGTTGCTCTAACGAGTTCTCGTCGATTATAGCATGGGCATTTTGATAAAAAAAGGGTATATACCACTTTTTTTGTGATCTCGATCACTTTTTTTAATGATTTGTAAAAACAAATGAAAATTTGACCGCACTTTTTCATTTTCTTTTTTTGTATAATAAAAACAAACAACAAGAAGAGGTTTCAATTATGTCTCAAGGTAATTTATACATTCTTTCTGCACCAAGTGGGGCGGGCAAGTCATCATTAATTTCCGTGTTATTAGAAAAAAATCAAGGCACGAAAAAAATGGTGTCTATTTCACACACAACGCGTTCACCTCGACCAGGCGAAAGTCATGGTGTGCATTATTATTTTGTTTCAGTAGAAGAATTTGAAACCTTAATTGAAAAAAAGGCCACTTCTTAGAATATGCAAAAAGTGTTTGGTGGTAATTATTACGGCACTTCATTGCCAGCAATTGAAGAAAAACTTAGCAAAAAGGCATTGATGTGTTTTTTTAGATATTGACTGGCAAGGTGCGCAGCAAATTCGTCAAAAAAAGTACCTTCTGTAAAAAAAGCATTTTTATTTTGCCTCCATCATTGCCAGAATTGGAGCGTCGCTTGGTTGGACGCGGACAGGATAGCAAAGAGGTCATTGCTGAGCGAATGTCAAAAGCAATCAGCGAAATTTCGCATTATGATGAATATGATTACGTTATTGTGAATGATAATTTTTGAACAGGCATTGGCAGATTTACAAAAGCATTTTTGCAGGCAGAACGCTTGACCAAAGCTTATCAACAAACAGAAAAATGCGGACTTAATTCATCAGCTACTAGCAAAAATAAGCTTGAATTGAGTACAATGTTTTTCCCTTTATAGACATTATTTTTTTAACATCGGAGTAAAAACATGGCTCGAGTGACTGTGCAAGATGCAGTAGAAAAAAATTGGTAACCGTTTTGATTTAATTTTTAACCGCCGCTCGTCGTGCGAGACAATTAGAGTTACATCAAAGTGAGCCGTTAGTGCCGGAAGATAACGATAAACCAACTGTAATCGCATTACGTGAAATCGAAAAAAAGGGTTTAATCAACCAAGAAATCATGGATGCAAAAGAGTATTTAGATGCGGCAGCTTCTCAACGTAATGAAGAAGTGGCTGTAGCGTTAATCGCAGAATAATCTCATTAAAGTGCGGTCAAAATTAAAAGCTATTTTTGATCGCCTAGTCTTTCTCTCTACAAAAAGTCAGGTGTCCTTTGGAATTGTTTGCAGATTTAGATCGAATTATTCAGGGGTATTTGCCCGCCGATAAAATTGAATTAATCAAACGTGCATTCGTCATTGCGCGAGATGCTCACGAAGGACAATTTCGCTCAAGCGGAGAACCTTACATTACTCACCCTGTTGCGGTAGCCTCAATCATTGCAGAAATGCATTTAGACCATGAAGCAATCATGGCTGCGTTGTTGCATGATGTTATCGAAGATACCCCTTATACCGAATCCCAGTTAAAAGATGAATTTGGTGCTAGCGTAGCTGAAATTGTTGACGGCGTATCTAAACTAGATAAATTGAAATTCCGTACCCGCCAAGAAGCACAGGTTGAAAACTTCCGCAAAATGATTTTAGCGATGACTCGAGATATTCGCGTTGTCTTAATCAAACTGGCTGACCGTACCCATAATATGCGAACATTGGGCTCATTGCGTCCAGATAAACGTCGTCGTATCGCAAAAGAAACCCTAGAGATTTACTGTCCATTAGCCCACCGTTTAGGCATCGAGCATATCAAGAATGAATTAGAAGATTTATCTTTTGAAGCAATGCATCCTCGCCGTTATGAAGTACTTAAAAAGCTCGTCGAACAAGCGCGTGGCTCTCGTCAAGAATTGATTCAACGCATTTCTAATGATATTTCACAACGTCTTGATAATGTGGGCATTACAAATCGTATTTGGGGACGTGAAAAACATCTCTATAAAATCTATCAAAAAATGCGCATGAAAGATCAAAAATTCCATTCTATTATGGATATTTATGCTTTCCGCGTTATTGTGAATTCGGTTGATGATTGCTATCGTGGATTGGGGCAAATGCATAGTTTGTATAAGCCTCGCCCTGGTAAAGTGAAAGATTATATTGCTGTGCCACGAGCAAATGGCTATCAAGCACTACAAACCTCGATGATAGGCCCTCATGGTGTACCCGTGGAAGTTCATCTTCAGACTGAAGAAATGGAACAGGTTGCTGAAATGGGCGTTACCGCTCATTGGGTGTATAAAGAAGGTGGTAAAAACGATAGCACCACAGCTCAAGTACGCGCACAACGTTGGTTACAAAGCCTGGTAGATATTCAACAAAACGTGGGTAACTCCTTTGAGTTTATTGAGAACGTAAAATCTGAGTTTTTCCCGAAAGAAATCTATGTCTTTACGCCGAAAGGTCGTATCGTTGAATTACCAATGGGCGCAACAGCTGTTGATTTTGCTTATGCAGTGCATTCTGATGTGGGAAATCATTGTGTTGCTGCAGTAGTAGAGCATAAACCTTATCCGTTATCACAAGCTTTAGAATCTGGTCAAACCGTTGAGATTGTGACCAGTGAAAATACTCATCCAAGCGTTAGCTGGTTAAACTTTGTAGTGACGGCTCGCGCAAGAACCCGTATTCGTCATTTCTTAAAATTATTGCGTGCAGATGATGCGGTTCAGATGGGCAAAAAACAGCTAGAAATGGCTTTGAAACCTCATTATCTCTCTGAAGTTTCTGAAGATAAAATCCAAGCGTTACTAAATGAATTGAACCTCTCAAGTCTCAATGAGCTTTTTGAGGAAATTGGTGTGGGCAATCAAATGTCTAGCGTTATTGCGCACCAATTAATGGATGAAGCCATTGAAATTGATGTGGATGGTGTGTCTGAAAACACACAAAGTACGCTAACGTTAAGCCGAGATGGTGAAATGAAAGCGTCTTTCGCTCAATGTTGTCATCCAATTCCGGGTGATCCGATCGTGGCATTAAGTACTGCGAAGAAAGGCGTGGTTGTACATCATCAAGCTTGTTCTAATTTAACGTCAGGTAATGCCAAAGATTTCACCGCGGCAAAATGGGAAGAGGCTGAAAGTGCGGTCAATTTTGATGCCGAATTACACATTGAAATGCTTAATGAACAAAATGTATTAGGTAGCCTCATGACAGCAGTTGCGACTTGTGAAAGTAATATTCAAAGTATTTGGACGGAAGAATTAGAGAATAATGTGCTATTAATCATTATCCAAGTTGGCGCGAGAGATATCTATCATTTAGAAAACATTATGCGAAAAATCAAACAAATTACCAGTGTGATTCGTTTGAAGCGCAATATTAATGAAGCATAATGAGCACGCAACTTCTCGATGCCGTTCCTCTAACCACTTTATCTGGTGTTGGCGCGGCAATCTCCGATAAATTAAGCCGTCTTGGAATTCATAATCTCCAAGACTTGCTTTTTCATTTACCTATCCGTTATGAAGATCGCACGAGGATTACACCTATTGCCGATCTTCGTCCTGAACAATATGCCACCATTGAAGGCGTTGTCCAAACCTGTGAAGTTGCCTTTGGGCGCCGTCCTATTTTAACCGTAAGTCTTTCTGATGGAACGAGCAAAGATTATGCTCCGTTTCTTCAATTTTAATGCGGGGATGAAAAACAGTTTTGAGATTGGTACGCGCGTCAAAGCGTTTGGCGAAATTAAACGTGGACGCTTTATGGCGGAAATTCATCATCCTGAATATCAAATCATACGGGATAATGCGCCATTGGTTTTAGAGGAAACACTTACGCCTATTTATTCCACAACGGAAGGTTTAAAACAAAATTCATTACGTAAGCTAACCGATCAAGCATTGGCTTTACTCGATAAAATCCAATTAACGGAAATTTTACCTAATGAATTTAATCCCCATCCTTTTTAGCTTAAAGGATGCTATTCGATTTTTGCATCGTCCACCGCCAGATATCTCATTAGATGTTTTTGGAGAAAAGGACAACATCCTGCACAGCAACGACTTATCTTTGAAGAGCTTCTTGCACATAATCTTGCGATGCAAAAAGTGCGGTTGGGTACGCAGCAGTTTTTAGCGTTGCCATTGCATTATCAAACCGATTTGAAGCAACGTTTTCTTGCATCTTTTGCCTTTTCAACCAACAAATGCCCAAAATAGAGTGGTGGCGGATATTGAACAGGATTTAGCGAAAGATTATCCAATGATGCGCCTTGTTCAAGGGGATGTAGGTTCGGGGAAAACATTAGTGGCAGCCTTAGCGGCCTTATTAGCGATTGATAATGGCAAACAAGTGGCTTTAATGGCGCCAACAGAGATTTTAGCGGAACAGCATGCAAATAATTTCCGCCGTTGGTTAGAACCTTTTGGTATTGAAGTAGGCTGGTTAGCGGGTAAGGTGAAAGGGAAAGCTCGCCAAACCGAATTGGAAAAGATTAAATCGGGTGCTGTGCAAATGGTGGTGGGCACACATGCTTTATTCCAAGAAGAAGTGGAATTTGCTGATTTAGCCTTGGTGATTATTGATGAACAGCATCGTTTTGGTGTGCATCAACGTCTAATGTTGCGAGAAAAAGGCGAAAAAGCAGGATTTTATCCACATCAACTGATTATGACAGCAACACCAATCCCAAGAACATTAGCGATGACGGTTTATGCCGATCTCGATACGTCGATTATTGACGAATTGCCACCAGGTCGAATGCCGATTACGACAGTGGTTATTTCTGAAGAGCGTCGAGATGAAATCGTTGCTCGAGTCAAAAAAATGCCTGTATTAATGAAAAAAACGTCAGGCTTATTGGGTTTGTACGTTAATTGATGAATCTGAAGTATTAGAAGCGCAAGCAGCCGAGGCAATTTGGGAAGATTTAACGAAAGCCTTGCCGATGCTTAAAAATTGGTCTTGTACATGGGCGAATGAAACCGCAAGAAAAAAACAAGATATTATGGCTGCCTTTAAAAAAATGCAGAACTCGATTTGCTTGTGGCCACAACCGTGATCGAAGTGGGCGTAGATGTGCCGAATGCCAGTCTAATGATCATTGAAAATGCAGAGCGTTTGGGCTTATCACAACTCCATCAGTTACGAGGCCGAGTAGGGCGTGGCAGTACGGCGTCTTTTTGTGTCTTAATGTATAAACCGCCGTTGGGTAAAGTGTCGCAAAAACGTTTACAGGTATTGCGTGATAGCCAAGATGGCTTTGTGATTTCAGAAAAAGATTTAGAAATTCGCGGTCCAGGTGAGGTGTTGGGCACCAAACAGACGGGAATTGCCGAATTTAAAGTGGCGAATTTAATGCGCGATCGTAAAATGATCCCAACAGTTCAACATTATGCTAAAGCATTAATTGTAAAATATCCGGATGTGGCAGAAAGTTTAATCCGTCGTTGGCTAAATAATCGAGAAATTTATTCGAATGCCTAAAGAGCGGTTATTTTTGAAAGAGTTTTATAAATGAATAAATCAACGGTACTTTTCTTTGATTCTGGAATGGGGGGCTTGAGCGTTTATCGGGAAGCGAAAAAGCTGATGCCTGATAACCATTATTTGTATTGCTTTGACAATGCTGGCTTTCCTTATTCAGAAAAATCAGAAGAAACAATTATTCAGCGAACATTGGATATTTGTAAAAAAATTAATCAGGATTATCCACTTGATGCTATTGTAATTGCGTGCAATACCGCGAGTACGGTGGTGTTACCGCCTTTGCGTGAACAATTTTCTATTCCTATTGTGGGCACCGTACCTGCCATTAAGCCGGCGGCAGAAATCTCACAAACGAAACATATTGGACTATTGGCGACAAAGGGGACGGTTAAACGCCCTTATGTTAATGATCTTATTCATCAGTTTGCCTCCCATTGTGTGGTTGAACGGTTAGGCTCCACTAAGCTGGTTGAAATCGCAGAGCATAAAAATCCAAGGGAAATCGGTTGATTTAATTGCATTGAAAAAAATGAATTAAGTCCCTGGGCCTCACTAGAGAGTTTAGATACGATTTGTTTAGGCTGTACGCATTTCCCTTTAATTAAAAGACGAAATTCAAATTTGCTTACCTCAAGTGAAGAATTTTATGGATCCAGGATTCGCTATTGCCAAGCGGTTGCAGTTCTTACTTGATAAATTAGAAGTGCGGTCAAAATTAGAGGTTAAAAAAATCAGGTTTTTTTGTACGCAAGATGTAGAGAATAAACACCAATTAGAACAAGCGTTGGCTCTCTGGGGATTTGATGGCATAACCGTTTTAAAATGATCTTTTCTCGTCATGTTGGTGTATTTGTAAGCAAATAGCAAAAAAATTTACATTTTTTTACAAAAAGATCTTGCAAAGGAATCTGAAATGCCTATAATACGCCCCCA